>WNFU01000129.1_pt1 | contig 126514 bp, 110 predicted proteins | sample 5400121 | NCBI WGS metagenome assembly WNFU01 (sample SAMN13153360, study PRJNA577476) | soil metagenome | isolation source: 100 cm soil or saprolite under grassland replicate 1 | place: USA:California | collected 2016-06-15 | reverse complement strand
GCTGGCGCTCGAGCACGCCAAGGCCCCCGAGCGCTGCCCGCCTGGCCACAGCCTGCTGATCGCCCAGATGGCGGCGCGCTGGAGCCATGAGCACTGGCATGCGCCAGCGGATCAACTGGAGCGGCTGATTGCGCCGCAGGTCGCCGCGTTGTTGGGCGAAGATCTTGGCGCGCCGCTCTGGTCCGATCTCTACCGCTGGCCCTACGCCCTTCCCGATCGCGGCGCCGACTTCGCGACGCTGAATGGTGGTAGCGGCGGGCTATTCTTCGCCGGCGACTACACCGCCGGCCTTGGCCGCATTCACCTGGCAATCCAGAGCGGATGGCGCGTGGCCGACCTGATTGACACACGGATTTCGCACAGATTACACGGATTAGGTGGCTAATTCGCCATGTCCGTGTAATCCGTGCGAAATCCGTGTCCTCAAATGTTTACCAACTCTTAAGATTATAGAAAGATCTCTCGTTGTATAATACGACAGAGTCATTGAGCAGCACACGCAGGCGTGCGCTGGAGAGATTACACGGATCATTCGCGACCTCCGTGCAATCCGTGTGAAATCCGTGTCCTCAAGGGTTCGCTGGAGAGAGAATATGTCGACATCGGATGTCAAAGCCACCCCGCCCGCCGAGCGCGCCTTTCCCATCCGCGCATTCCTGATTGGTCTCGGTGTGGCGCTGGCGATTGGCGCGATCGCTATCTTGAGCCTGCGCGGCGACTCGGCGGACGGGGCAGAAACTGGCAGCGGCAGCGTGCTGGTGCTGGCGCCGGCGGCATTTCTCGCGGGCGTATTTAGCTTTCTTTCGCCGTGTACATTGCCGATTCTGCCGGCATACTTCGCGTTCACGTTTCAGGCTCGCCGCGACCGCGTGGTGCTGATGACGATCGCGTTCTTCCTTGGCCTGGCCACAACGATGATCGCGGTCGGCGCCAGCGCCACGGCGCTCAGCCGAATACTGTTTTCGAATCTTACTGCGCTGACGACAATCGGCGGCATGATCATCATCGCCTTTGGTGTGATGAGCATCCTTGGCAAGGGCTTCACCGGCGCGAAGCTGCTCGATCGGCCGACCGCGAGCGTTGCGGGCTCGTATCTGTATGGCGCCACGTTCGCGCTCGGCTGGACCGCCTGCGTCGGCCCGATTCTTGGCGCGCTGCTGACGCTGCTGGCTACCCAGGGTATCGCGATCATCCAGGGGGCGGTGTTGGCCTTTATCTATGCGCTGGGCCTGGGCATGCCGCTGATTGTAATGGCCACGTTCTTCAGCCGCCTCGGTAGTGGCTCGCGCTTTTGGAAAATAATGCGCGGGCGTGGCGTCGAGGTCAATCTCGGCTTCACCACGCTGCACCTCCACACCACCAGTATTGCCAGCGGCGCCCTGCTGGTGGTGGTCGGCATTCTCCTGGCGACCGGCCAGCTGACGCTGCTGAGCCAGTGGTCACAGCAGACCCGCATGGGCGAGTGGGCTGTCAGCCTGGAGCAGGGCATCGAGAAGCTATTCTTTGGGCAGTAAGCATAGGTAAGCACAAAAGATCGAAACCAGAGAACAGGAGGCCTGTTCTCTGGTTTTTGCCAGTAAGTTCGCGTGTTCTAATATTAACGTCTGTATGTCATTGTTTCGCCCGCAAGGCGAAACAATGACATACAGAAGAAATAAAGTACCATGCTGCCGCAGGCTAAAGCTGCCTCAAGTGAGCCAAGCCCATGCCAAAAAATGAGATAGAATTGAAAATCAAACATGCTGCCGGCTGTGTGATCTATCGCCATGATGCATATGGCGCGCTCTGGCTACTGCTCATCCACGATCGGTATGGCAAATGGACCCTACCGAAAGGGCATCTCAAGCAGGGCGAGGGCGATGCCGCGGCCGCTGTGCGCGAGGTCTTCGAGGAGACTGGCGTTCGTGGCGAGCTGGGATCGCTCATTAGCCAGATCGAGTATGAGGTGCTTTCAAAAAAGGGCCAGCGGCAGTTGAAGCGGGTCGTGTTCTTCCTGCTGCGCGCCACAAGCACAACTGTAACGCTGCAAGCCGAAGAGGGTATTCGTGCGGCCGAGTGGCTCAGCCCGGATGCGGCGCTAGCGCGCATTGGCTACCCGCAGGTGCGCGATGTGCTGGCGCGGGCGCTGACGATGGAGCTTTAAATCTGTTTGCTTCGCATTTTCTCCATCGTACGATGGAGCCGCGCTCGCCCTGAAGACTGATGTACCGGTTTAGCTATCGCGCTATACTACTAGCATAACGATATAGATTGAGCGGTGGGCATACTCAGGCATCACACTTGCGCTCCGTTAGCGCCAGCAGCAACCGTCAAACAAGCGTCTGCCGCAAATAACTCCTCTTTCTGGCCGCCCACGCAGGCGGCCTTTTTGTTTATGTGCTACTCCACCAGCTATCGATCTCGTCGAGGGCGCTGGCCGCGGCCAGCAGCAGCTCCGCGCCGCCAAGCTGCGCCAGTGCATCGGCGGCCCATTCGAGGCATTGAAACGTTTCGCTGCGTCCAAGTGCCGCGCTGATGCGCAGTGCTTCGGCAAGCGTTTGCTGCGCCAGTTCCCGATCCGACGTAGCGGAGCGCGCGATCACCGTCAGAGCGCGGGCACGATCGAGCGGGCGCGCGATTGTGTGAGCGGTAGCTCGGGCCGTCGTCAGGTCGCCATGCGCAGCAGCTGCGGCGGCGATCGCCCCTTGGTAACGGCTGCGCTGGTCGGGCTCGCCGATCGCCGTCAATCGCTCATGCGCGTCGGCGAGGCCGCCTTGGCCGATCAGCGAGCTGGCGATCGCCGTGTAAACACGGATACGCTCGGCGGCGGAGTCGATCCGCTCGACCCGATTGTGGGCAGCGCGGGCCGCGCCTGCGCGCGCCCAGGCGATCGTCAGGTCAGCTTCGGTGTGGGCGCGCTGCTCGGCAGTGATGATTTGCCGCGCCAAGGCGAACGCCTCATCCCAGTCGCCGCGCGCCGCGGCCATGTGCGCGAGCTCATCGAAGGCCCAATCGCGCTCGTCGTCGTCGCCGATCGCGTCGGCTACGATCCGCGCGTCGGCCTCGTTGCCGCGCCGCGCCAGCGCCACGGCCACGCGCGATTGGGCGCGGTCGCGCTCCTCTTCCTCCGAGAGCAGCGCCGCAGTGTGCAGCGCCGTTTCCAATCGTCCGACCGTAGCCTGAGCCGCCGCCAGTTCTGCCACCAGCGGCGCCCGCTCATCTCCGGCCAGCTCAGCGAGATCGGCAGCGGCCGCGTGCAACGCGGCGGCGGCATTTGGCGCATGCTCGAGCGCCAGGTGAATCAGTGCGCGTGCCCGAATCGTGCGATCCTCGATCGAACTGGCTGCTTCGAGTGCGACATCCGGCCGATCGCCGGCGATGAGCGCTTGGGCCACTAGGGCCAGCGCCCGATCACAGAGGCTGATGTTGGCAATCGGCGCCAGCTGCCCGATCGCATGTGGGTCGCCATGGCGTGCCGCGTCGCAGGCGAGCTCGCCGCGCGCCCAGGCGATCGCGGTCTCGGTCTTCAGTGTGCTCAGCACCATCTCGCCGCGTACCGGGTCGCCGGCGCGCACATGTCCAACCGCCACCTCGGCCATGGCCCATTCGTGCATTGTCGTATGGCCGATCGCATAGGCGACCTCCTCGGCGCGTGTGCGCTGGTCGCGGGCCAGCAGCCAGCGCACCGCTTCGGTCTCGATCATGCCGCGGCGCTCGGCGTGCCCGATCCGCGCGGTGATACCCAGCGCCGTCTGCGGCATGTCGATCGCAATCGCGGCGCGGGCGAATGCGACCAGCGTTTCTTCGCGCTCGTCGCGCCAGGAGCGCGGCGGCCCCGGCGCTTCAAGGTCGAGCGCCTCCGAGAGCATGCGCATTGCCGAGGCGCGCATCCGTAGCGCGTAGCATACTTCGCCGAGCCGCCGTAATGTGAGCGCTTTGTCACGCCCATCCGGCAGCTGGCCAATCATCTCGCGCACCCGTTTGAGCGTGGCGTCACGCGGGCTGCCCCGCTGCATCGCCGCCTCAAACGCCTCGGCTGCGGCGTCGTGCGGGAGTGTCCGGCCGAGGAGCACCAGCGTTCCAGCCAGCGTCGCGTTGCGCACCAGTTGGAGCTGATTATCTTGCAGCGCCGCGCCGCGCAGCACCCACAAGAGATCCTGCCCGGCGGCGCGCATTGAGCCGCTGATGCGTTCCCGTGCGATCGCCCAGGCACGGGTCGCCAGCAATGGTGTGGCGGCGGCTTGGGTGGCCGCATCGCTCAGCGCGACATGACGCGCTAGGTGGTGCATCAGATAGCCGTCGCTATCCGGCCGCAAGCGATCGAACTGATCGCCCGATCGCCGCTGCGCCAGTGCCAGATAGGCCGCGTGTGCGGCGGCCAGGTCGTCGTTCGATTGAGCCCGCACAAACGCGCGCGTAATGGTGTGATAGATCCGCGCCCGCCCGCCGGCTATTTCAAGAAACGCCTGCCAGCGCTGGATCCACCGGCGCACCGCTCGCTCGCTAATGCCTGCCAGCTCGGCCAGCAGCGCCGGCTCGATTGCTTCACCTGCAGCAGCAATCAGGGTGGCGAGGCGGCGCGCGGTCTGATCCAGCTGCTCCCACCAGCTCTGGTGCAGCATCTTGAGGCCAAGCGGCAGCGAGTCCACCGTAAGCGTACCGGATTGCACAAGCAGCGTCGCTAGCCGCACATACAGAAATGAACCCTGGGCATGTGCCGCGACGGCAGCGGCCAATTCGGGCGCACTACCTAACTCTGTCGCCATGCGCACTAATCGCCGAATCAGCGGCGCTCCGGTGGTTGGCAAGGCGACGCGCGCGAACACTGGCAGCGGGGGATCGGCTTTTGGCGTGCTGGCTAACACGATCACTACGCCCGGCGGAATGGTGGCTGGAAAAGGTGGTGGCAGAGGCGTCGCCTGCTGGTCGGGCATGCGCCCAACCAGCACCACAAGCCGGTCGCCGGCTGGGCGCTGCGCGCCGGCCTCGGCCAGCAGCCGCTCCAATGCAATCGCGTCGCGTCCGGCCGCCGGCGGGGTCAACGCAATCGGCAATTGATGCAGCGCCAACAACTGGGCACACAACGCCTCAATTCCCATGCCGGCATCATCTTCGGGGAACCAAAAGGCGTACGGGCGCGTCGCCGCTAGCCAGCAGAGCAACGTGCTCACGCCGCTGCCGGCCGGGCCAGCCAGTGTGATCAGACCACTCTTAGTGGTGCGGATCTGCTCGTCTAACGACCGCAGGATGCTCGGGCGGGCCACGATATGGGCGGTGCGCTCGGCGATTCGTGCGGATTGAGCGACGAGTGCTGGCGCGCATGGCGCCTGAAGCTGCGGAAATGCGCCTAATGCGTTCAGCGCTGGCGCTGTTGTGTTCGGTTTCATCTGGGAAGCATCACATAGTGCGAGCGGCCGTTGACCCAGCGATGACTCTACCGCAGGAGCAAGGCGCGGTCAAGTCGATATGCTATAGTAATGAGCACTGCATAAAGAACTAAACCTCGTATTGCGTATTGCGTATTTCGTAGCGGCGCGATCACGCAATACGCAACATGATTAGCTCACAATGCTGCCGTGCTGCCGTCCATAATAGTGTATGGTTTCCGATTTGAGGTTCAAATATGATCGAAGATCTCGAGCTGCACACCGAGCAACTAACGCTCAAAGTGCTCGGTCCAACGTATGCGAGTCGAGTTCTAGCCTATCTGGTACGCAATCGCACGTTTTTCAAGGACTGGAATCCTGCCACCGCCGAAGATTATTTCTCGCTCGCCTATCAAGAGCAGCGTTTGCGCAATGAGCTCGCGCTTGCCGAGGATGGCTGGATGCTGCGGTTGCACTTATTCGAGCGCGCCGATACCAGCTACGCGAAGGTCATTGGCGATCTGGTGCTCAACAACATCGTTCGCGGCGCGTTTTTGTCTTGCCACCTGGGCTACAAAATGGACCAGCGCAAGCTGGGTAAAGGGCTCATGACCGAGGCTATTCGCCGCGCAATCGCATATGCGTTCGACGAAATGAAATTGCACCGGATCGAGGCAAACATCATGCCGCGCAATCAGCGCTCGCGGCGCGTTGTCGAGAAGCTTGGATTCGAGCAAGAGGGCCTGGCGCGCAAATATCTCAAGATCAACGGCGTTTGGGAAGATCATATTCACTATGTGATTCTGAATGATGCGGTGTGATTCGTCCCTATGATATTCGGCGGGACCCACGCGGTCCCGTGCCCCGCAGCAGCAGTGCGCCGGCACCCTGCACCCGACTTCGTGTTTCAAACAGTGACCTTGTCATCTTGTCATCTTGTCATCTTGTCCCTCCGGGTGTCGGTACCCGACTTCGTCCTCCGAACCCTGAAACGTATACTATCGCAGCCACGACTCAGTGCGCTTGAAAAAGTTGTGATTTTTGGTACAATTACTGCTATGATCATGCCTAGTGAGGCGTTCTCATATGATAATCGATACGGTCATTACAATCCAGGAGCATCGGCTGAGGTCGTTGTTGGCCGACGGTCTGCGGCAGTCGCAGCAGACCGGCCAGCCGGTATTGGTGAGCATGGTGCTGCGCGTGCCCCAGACCGACTCGCTGGCCTTTTTCGAGCGCGGGGCGCGGCTGTCCGATGAGCGTGTGTTCTGGGCCTCGCCTGGCGCCGAGTGTGTGATCGCGGGCGTCGACTCGGCTTGGACGCTCACCACCCACGGCTCAAATCGTTTTGCGGAAGCATCGGCGGCCTGGCACGATCTGTGCGCCAATGCGCTGCTCGAAGATCCATTTGGCGCGGTTGGCGCTGGTCCGCTGCTCATCGGCGGCTTTTCGTTTGATCCGCTGCGCCCGGCGACTGGGTTGTGGGAAGGCTTTCCCGACGGGTTGTTAATGCTGCCGCGCTATGTGCTGACCAGCTCCGATGGTATGACGCTGCTGACGCTCAACACGGTGCTCCGGCCCAATAGCTCGCTCGCCGGCGCGACCGAGGCTGCGTTGCGCGTTTACGACTTGTTCGATGGCGAGCCGCTCGTCGTCTCGCCCGCGCCGGCAGGCCAGATTCGCCGCGCCGAAGATCTACCGGCCGCCACTGAATGGCAGGCGATCGTCCGCGACGTCGAGCAGAATCTGCGGCGCGGCGAGCTTGGCAAAGTGGTGCTGGCGCGCCAGTATCATGTGCAGGGTCGCAGCCTGTTTGATCCGGCCCAGGTGATCGGGCGGCTGCGCATCGATTACTCCGACTGTTTCTTGTTCGCCGTCGCGCGCGGCGACCGCTGCTTCTTGGGCGCCTCGCCCGAGCGCCTGGTGCGGCTGCGCCACGAGAATGTGCGCGCCACATGCCTGGCCGGTTCGATTGCGCGCGGCACAACTCCCGAACTGGATCGGCAGTTGGGGGAAGAGTTGCTCGCCAGCGCCAAGGACCGCGCCGAGCACGAGTTCGTCGTCCGGGCGATCTGCGATGAGTTGATCGAGGTTTGTGGCGGGCGTGTCACCACCGGCCCGCTCTCGCTCATGAAGCTGCGCAATATTCAGCACTTATTCACACCGATCGTCGGCCGTGTGGCTCGTGGTCGCGGCGTCCTCGATCTGGTCGAGCGGCTGCACCCGACCCCGGCGATGGGCGGCACGCCCCGCGAGCCGGCGCTGGCGATGATCCGCCGCTTCGAAGGGCTGGATCGCGGCTGGTACGCATCGCCGGTTGGCTGGATGGACGCACATGGCGAGGGCGAGTTCACCGTAGCGATCCGCTCGGCGCTGCTGCACGGCGCCGCGGCGTCGCTGTTTGCCGGATGCGGGATTGTCGCCGGCTCCGACCCCGAGCGCGAATATGCTGAGTCGTGCCTCAAGCTGCGCCCAATGCTCTCGGTGCTGGGCGGAAGTTTGCTGGGATGAGCGCAAGAATTTAACGCAGAGACGCAGAGATTGAAAGGCACAAAGATCTTTTTAGTTGCATACTTTCTTCACGTCTTCATCTCGGCGCCTTGGCGTCTTTGCGTCTTTGCGTTGAATCAGAACAAGGAAAGTGGATGGACTCCGATATTCCATCACAGGCCCTCTCCGTCTCGGTTGGCGCATTCGTCGACGAGTTGGTGCGGGCCGGCGTACGCCAGTTCTGTGTCTGCCCAGGTTCGCGCTCCACGCCGCTGGCGCTGACGATCGCCCGGCATCCGGATGCCAAGCTATGGATGCATCTCGACGAGCGCTCGGCTGGCTTTTTTGCGTTGGGCCTGGCGAAGACCCGCCGCGAGCCGGTTGCGCTGGTGTGCACTTCTGGCACCGCCGCCGCCAATTTCCTGCCGGCAGTGATCGAAGCATTTTATGCCCGCGTGCCGCTGGTGGTGCTCACCGCCGATCGTCCGCACGAGCTGCGCGGCGTCGGCGCGCCGCAGACGATCGATCAGATCAATCTGTTTGGCGCCCATGTCAAATGGTTCGTCGATCTGGCCGAGCCGGATGCCGCCCCTGAGATGCTGCGCTATGTGCGTACTGTGGCCGGGCGCGCGGTGGCGACGGCGCAGCGCGGGCCGGCTGGTCCGGTGCATGTCAACTGCCCGTACCGCGAGCCACTTGTGCCAAACGCCGCGCTGGCGGCGAGCGCGCCCGAACAGCACGCCAACCATCGGCCCTACGTCGCGGTGAGCGCTGGCCTCCGCGCTCCTGATGCGCCATTGGTGGCGCGGTTGGCGGCAGAATTGAGCCATGTTGAGCGCGGCCTGATCATCTGTGGCGCGCAAGACGACCCAGCGCTCAATCAGCCGCTGGCGCAATTGGCCCAGGCGCTGGGCTTTCCCATTCTCGCCGACCCACTCTCGGGCCTGCGCTGCGGCGATCACGACCGCACGCTGGTGATCGACTCCTACGACGCATTCTTGCGCGACAGCGCGTTTGCCGAGCGGTTCGCACCCGAACTGGTGCTGCGCTTCGGCGCGATGCCGGTATCGAAGCCGCTGCTGTTCTACGTCCAGCGCCATCGCGCCTGCCGCCAGATCATCGTCGACGGCGATGCCGGCTGGAATGAGCCAACTCTGCTGGCATCCGATATCGTGCATGTGGATGGTCGGCTGCTCTGCACCGCGCTGCTGGAGCAGTTAAGCCAGGGAGAATATAGAGCATATGGCGAGAAAGATCTGAAAGCCGCCTCCTCTGTGATCTCTGTGTCCTCTGTGGCTAAGCCATTACGCGGCTGGGCGGCGGCGTGGTGCGCGGCGGCTGCGCGCACCCGAATGGCAATCGCCGAGCATATGAACGCCATCGACGAGTTGTTCGAGGGCAAGGTGTTTGCCGAACTGTCGGCGTTGTTGCCGGAAAACGCGGTCCTGTATGCCGGCAACAGTATGCCAATCCGCGATCTAGATACGTTTTTCTCGGGCGGCGAGCGCGCCATTCGCCTGCTCGGCAATCGCGGTGCGAATGGTATCGACGGCGTGGTGTCGAGCGCGCTAGGCGCCAGCGCGGCCGGCATGGGCCCAACCGTGCTGGTGATTGGCGACCTGTCGTTCTACCACGACTCGAACGGGCTACTGGCCTCGAAGCTGCATGGCCTGAACGCGACGGTTATTCTGCTGAACAACGACGGCGGCGGGATCTTCTCGTTCCTGCCGCAGGCCGCCGATCCCGCATATTTCGAGACGCTGTTCGGCACGCCGCACGGTCTCGATTTTCGGCCGCTGGCGCAGATGTATGGCGCGCGCTATGCGCGTGTGGCCAGTTGGGATGCGTTTCGCGCGGCGGTGCGTGCCGGCCTGGACGGCCACGGGCTGCAGATCGTCGAAGTTCCGACCGAGCGCGATCGCAATGTCGCGCTGCACCGCGAGTTCTGGCCGCTGGTCAGCCAAGCGCTGGCGCCATTAGTGGGGAAATAGGAAGCGAATAGACCACGGATTCAGCGGATTTGACGGATTTGTACGGATATTTTTGATTGAGATATGAGCTAATAAAGATCATCCTCATCCAATCCGTGTAAATCCGTGGCAATCCATCAAATCCATGTCCTATTCCCATGCATTTACTAGTGAACGGCATAACGCTGAATGTAGAAGTGGGCGGCGCAGGCAGGCCGCTGCTGTTGCTGCATGGCTTCACCGGCAGCGCGGCGGTGTGGCCGGCGCTTGCTGCGCGATTTGCGCCGCACCGGTGCACAGTCGCGGTCGACTTGATCGGCCACGGCCAGTCCGACACGCCCGCGGACGCCGAGCGCTACCGCATGGAGCAGTGTGTCGCCGATCTGCTGGCGTTGCTCGACACATTGGAGATCGCGCAGACTGATGTGCTAGGCTACTCGATGGGCGGGCGGGTAGCCCTGCAGATGGCCGCCACCGCACCCGCGCGAGTTAGCACACTGATCCTAGAGAGCAGCTCGCCCGGATTGGCAGATCCAGCCGAGCGCCAGGCGCGCATTGCCGCCGACGAGGCGCTGGCCGACTCGATCGAGCGCGATGGCCTGGCGGCGTTCGTCGATCGCTGGGAGCAGCTGCCACTGTTCGCCAGCCAGGCCGCGCTGCCCGCCGACATACGCGCGCGCCAGCACACCCAGCGCCTGCAGAATAATCCACAGGGCCTGGCCAACAGCCTGCGCGGCATGGGCACCGGGCGGCAAAGCTCGCTGTGGGATCGGCTACCGCAGTTGCGCATGCCCGCGCTGCTGATCGTCGGCGCGCTCGATCAAAAGTACTGCGCCATCGCCGAGCAGATGGCTCAGGCGCTGCCGAACGTGCGGACAGTGGTAGTTCCAAACGCTGGCCACGCCGTGCATCTTGAGCAGCCAGAACGGTTTGCGATGATTGTGATGGAGTTTTTGCGGATTCATTAGAGTGCGCCAATCTGCAGTAACATAGTGTCCTGCGCGTTTCGACCCAGCCAATTCGTGCAACACCACTATGATTGCTTATGGATTGGTTTCGCCGGCAGGCGAAACCAATCCATCAAAAAAGTAAAGTACCATGCTGCCGCAGGCTAAAGGCGCTCTGGGCAGGCGGCCAGAATGACTGAGAAGGAGTAATCATATGCCGATCGCATGGAAGCGAGTACACGAGTACTCCGATATCATCTACGAGCACGATGCCGGCGGCGAAGGGATCGCCAAGATCACCATCAACCGCCCCGAAAAGCGCAACGCCTTCCGGCCCGAAACCACCGCGCAACTCATCGACGCGTTCGGCAAGGCCCGCGACGACGAGAGTATCGGCGTGATTCTGCTCACCGGCGCGGGCGATCAGGCCTTTTGCTCGGGCGGCGACCAGAGCGTGCGCGGCCAGGGCGGCTATGTCGGCGGCGATGGCGTGCCGCGCCTGAATGTGCTCGATCTGCAGCGGCTCATCCGCATACTGCCCAAGCCGGTGATCGCGCTGGTTGCCGGCTATGCGATCGGCGGCGGCCATGTGCTCCACGTGGTCTGCGACCTGACGATCGCGGCCGAGAATGCGATCTTTGGCCAGACCGGCCCGAAGGTCGGCAGTTTCGACGGCGGCTACGGTTCGAATCTACTGGCGCGCATGGTTGGCGATAAGAAGGCCCGCGAGATCTGGTATCTCTGCCGCCAATATAACGCCGAGCAGGCGCTCCAGATGGGCTTGGTGAACACGGTGGTGCCGCTGGAACGGCTCGAGGACGAGGGCCTGCAGTGGGCCCGCGAGATTCTGGAGAAGAGTCCGATGGCAATTCGCTTCCTCAAGGCCGCAATCAACGCCGACGCCGACGGCGCGGCCGGGCTCCAGCAGTTTGCCGGCGACGCCACGCTGCTGTACTATCTATCGGAGGAAGCCCAGGAGGGCAAGAAAGCCTTCATGGAGAAGCGTAAGCCGAATTTTCGCCGCTTCCGGCGCTTCCCCTAGCCAGAACAAATAACAAAAGACAAAGAACAAGGACTGCGAAATTCCCTTGTTCTCTGTTCTCTATTCTTTGTTCTCGGAGGTGCGTATGACCACTCAAGCTCCTTCCGTTCGACCGAGCGTACTGCACGCTTGGATGATGGCCGCGCGACCGCCGACGCTGCCCGCGGCAGTGGTGCCGGTGCTGGTTGGCACGGCTGCGGTATACGCGCTCCGCTTCCGGCCGCTGCCGTTCATTGCCGCGCTGCTGGCCGCGGTGCTGATCCAGATCGGCACCAACTTCGCCAACGACTACTTCGATTTCCATAAGGGCGCCGACACCGCCGAGCGCCTTGGGCCGGCGCGTGTGACGCAGAGCGGCTTGATCGCGCCTGGCACTGTGCGCAATGCCATGATCGCGGTGTTTGGCCTGGCGGCGCTGATCGGTCTGTATCTGGTGCTCGCATCCGGCTGGCCGATTCTGGTCATTGGCCTGCTGTCGATAGCCGCTGGTGTACTTTACACCGGCGGGCCGTTTCCACTCGCTTACAACGGTCTGGGCGATATTTTTGTGTTCATCTTTTTTGGTCTGGTAGCAGTGTGTGGCACCGCCTACCTGCATGTCGGCACGGTACCAGCAGTGGCGGCGTATGCCGCGCTGCCGGTGGCGCTGATCGTCACGGCGATTATTGTCGTGAATAATCTGCGCGACATCGACACCGATCGCAAGGCGCGCAAGCATACCCTGGCGGTGCTGCTTGGCCGCCGCGCGACGCAGATCGAATATCTGATCTTGTTAGCTGGAGCCTATTTGCTGCTGCCGCTTGGTGTGCTGCTAGGGCTGGTGGGCTGGTGGTCGCTGCTGCCGGTACTGACGCTGCCGTTGGCGATCGCGCTCATTCGCACCGTCTTTACCGTGCAGGGCCGCCCGCTCAATCGCGCGCTGGCCGGCACCGGGCGGCTGCATTTGATCTTCGGCATCTTATTTGCGATCGGCCTCCTGCTGGGCAGTTTGTGATAATTGTATCAATTTGCAATTTGATCATTCGGCATTTTATACAAGGACTCAGCCCAGCAGCTTTTTGTATACTGATGAAACATGTATTATAAGTGGCAACGTCCAAACGAGCGGATTGTTGAGATCGCCTGGTTGCCGTTCCAGATTCCATATACGGCAGCATTTACCACCGCGCATGGCAGTGAGCCGGCGCGCGCAGGCGCGATCATCCGCGTGACAAGTGCCGGTGGGCTGGTGGGGTTGGGTGAAGCCTCGCCGCTGCCGGCTTTTCAAGGTGGTACGCTCGGCGATGCGCTGGCGATCATTGCTGGCCTGGCGCCACATATGGTCGGGCGCGATCTCGATCGTGCCATCGAGTTGCTCGATCAGCTCGACAATGCGGCGCCGGGTGCCTCGGCGGTCGCATGCGGGTTCGACACAGCGATCCACGATCTGCGCGCACGCGCCGTTGGTGTTCCGCTGGCGCAGCTGCTCGAGCCACATGCCGCGGCGGCAGTGCCGGTGAACGCGACGATTGGCACGACTGAGCTAGCCGCGGCCGAGCAAGCTGCTGGACGAGCGGCGCAAGCTGGTATAAAATGCGTCAAGCTCAAGGTTGGCATAGCCGCTACGCAATCGGCTGAACTTGCGCGAATCGCGGCGGTGCGTGCCGCGCTCGCCCCCGGCATGCGGCTGCGGCTCGATGCGAATGCGGCCTGGAACGTGCCGGAAGCGATCGCGATCATTCGCGCAGCGGAGCGCTATGATCTCGAATTCGTCGAGCAGCCGGTCGCCGCTGGCGACCTCGCCGGAATGGCCCGCGTGCGAGCATCCGTCGGCACACCGATCGCCGCCGATGAATCGGTCGGTGGGCCCGAGCAGGCGCGGCGCGTGGTTGCCGCTGGCGCCGCCGATGTGCTGATAATCAAGCCCATGATGGCCGGCGGGCTCCGGCGCGGGCGCGACATTATCGCGCTCGCCATGGCGGCCGGTCTCCGAACGCTCGTCACTACAACGATCGACTCTGGCGTCGGCGTTGCCGCGGCACTGCACCTCGCCGCTACGCTGCCGATGCCGTCGCTTGCCTGTGGACTCGCCACCGGCGCGCTGCTCGCCGCCGATTTGCTTCCGCAGCCAATCATCGTTCGCGATGGCGCTATTCAACTGCCCGACGAGCCGGGGCTTGGCGTGCGCATCGACGAGCGCCAAGCCATGCGGTATGCCGGCAGATGGCAGGAGGTGCGTGTAGATACTGTTCACCCCGATTGAAGACCTTGTATGTCGTCGTATACGATCATTTATCGTCCAATTGAAAGGTATGGTACGTTCATGACAACCCAACTCCGCGATTTTCTCGAGATCCCCTACGATCAGCTGGAGGAGCTGAACCTCGAGGCCAAGGCGCAGCGCCAAGCGCGCAAGTCGCCTGATGCGATCCGCGAGGAGCGCTTGCGCTACCTCGCCGACGAGAAGCGCATCAAGGCCGTCACTGTCCTTTTCACCGACCTCGAAGGCCGGCTGCATATGCTCGACTACGATAAGAAGTTCTTGCTCAAGTCGTCCGATAACCTGACCTTCGACGGCTCATCGATCCGCGGCTTCACAGTGCAGTCGGAATCCGACCTGCGGCTTGCGATCGACTGGGCGGCGTTCTACTGGCTGCCGGCCGATTTCTTTGGGTCGGGCAAGGTGCTGGTGTTCGGCGATGTGCTCGAGAAGGATGGCACGCCTTACTCGGCAGATATGCGCGCGCGTCTGAAGGCCTACACCCGCGAACTGTACGAGAAGCAGGGCCTGACCTGCAACGCCGCCAACGAAATCGAGGGCTTCCTCTTTAGCGGTCGTGATGCCGAGCGCCTCTACCACGAGACGGGTAAGTTTGAGTTCGTCAACGAGGGCGGTTACTACCATTCCCTGCCGGGCGATCCGCTGCGCTCGTTTATCGACACGGTCGCCGAGGTGCAGCGCGCCATGGGCTTCGCCAACGAGAAGGATCACCCCGAGGTCGCGCCATCGCAGTTCGAGATCAACTACTCGTATACCGAGGCCTCGATCGCTGCCGACCAGATCATCCTGTACAAGCTGATCGCCCGCCAGGTAGCCGACAAGCTCGGGATGACCGCCAGCTTCCTGCCCAAGCCGGTTACCGGAGTGAATGGCAGCGGTATGCACACCAACCTGTCGGTCTCGAAGAATGGCAAGAACATCTTCTATGGCACTGGGGCCGAGGGTCTCTCGGACGCGGGTTGGCAGTTCATCGATCGCATTCTGACCAGCGCGAATGATATCTGTCTGGTGCTGAATGCCAGCGTCAACGCGTACCGCCGGCTCGACCCGCACTTCGAAGCGCCGAACGAGATCAAGGCCTCGCCAGTCGATCGTGGCTCGATGGTGCGTATCCCGATTGGCAATGAGAATTCGGCCCGTGTCGAGGTGCGCTCGGTCAGCCCGGATGCCAACCCATATCTGGTGCTCTACACCTTGCTGAAGACCGGATTGGAAGGCCCGCTGACTCCCGGCATTCGCTCGCAGGAGCGCTTCTTGCCTGATAACATCTATACCGCGCTCGACAACCTCCGCGGCAGCGAATATGCCGCGACGCTCCTCGGCGAGGAGGTCGTCGCGAAGTACGCTGATCTGAAGCAGGGATCGGCCGACCGCTGCCCGCGCCTGCTTGGCACGCGGATCAAGCGCGCCGAGGTCCAGTTCCACCACGAGGTCTATAACCAGGCGCTGTGGACCAAGTTCTAAGCTTTTAGATATGCGGCGCTTAGCTGTGCAGAACGAGAAGCGTGAGACGTGACCGGGTCGCGTCTCACGCTTCTCGCTTTGTTCAATGAGCCTCATTTAGAGTACGGCGGCCTATCAAGGCTTGCGCTCATCCTTGCTTCTACATCCCCTCTCCTCCAATAGGTTGATCCCGTAATGGGATCATGCTATACTGAAGTATGCGAATCATCGCCCGTAGAAGCTTACGTGAGTTTTGGGAACGGCATCCCGATGTTGAACAGGCTCTCAAAGCCTGGTATCACGACGTGAAACTGGCGGAGTGGACCTCGCCAAATGATATCCGACAAATGTATGCCACCGCCAGTATCATTGCCAATAATCGGGTCGTGTTCAACATTCGCGGCAACCACTATCGGCTCGTCGTCGCGATCAACTATGCTTATCAGGTCGTGTATATCCGCTTTGTCGGCACGCATCGGGATTATGATCAGATCGATGCGGCGACCATTTGAGCTATGGAGGAGCTATGGATATTCACCCAATTAAAACTGAGGCGGACTATCAGGCCGCGCTCGCCGAGGTTGAGCAGCTCTTCGATGCCCAACCAGGCTCGCCGGAAGGCGACCGGCTTGACATCTTAGTCACCCTCATAGAAGCCTATGAAGCCCAAACCGCTCCGATACCTGCCCCTGACCCAATTGAGGCGATCGTATACTACCTGGAAAGTCGTGGGCTTTCACGCCGTGATTTGGAACCCTACTTGGGTAGTCGTGCCCGCGTATCGGAAGTCCTGAATCGCAAACGTCCGCTCACCTTGGAGATGATCCGGCGACTCCATGCTAACTTAGGCATCCCGGCAGAAGTGCTGATCCAACCGTACACTACAACGAAGGCAGCCGCTTAATTGCTTATTGAGATGCCTGATAACGGCTGTCGCCAAACAAGGGCATCCAGTGAAACGAGGGGAACCTTCGCCTCCTCAGATCATAACCATGACAATCCTTCCCAACTGGTTGACCCATCGGGCCGCTACCGCGCCCGATCGGCCGGCGCTGATCGCCGATGGCGCGCGCTGGAGTTTTGCCGAGCTTGATCGCTGGGCCAGCGCGCTGGCGCGAGGGCTGGCCGCGCTGGGCGTCCGGCCGGGCGATCGGGTGGCGCTGCTGCTGCGCAATAGCCCCGAGTTCGTCGCGCTGATCCACGCCGCGCCGCGCTTGGGCATTACGCTGGCGCCGCTGAATACCCGGCTTGCCGCGCCTGAGCTGGCCTGGCAGATCGCCGACGCCGATGTGCATGTGCTGATCTACGATGCCGACAATGCCGCGCCCGCCGTGGCGACGCTTCAGCGGCTCGCGGCGCCGCCACGGGCCATGTCTCTGGCAGACTTAGTAGCGCTGCCCGAGACCGAACACGATCTTTACTCTACGATCGATCTGGATGCGAGCTTTACGATCATCTACACCTCTGGCACCACCGGCCAGCCGAAGGGCGCGCTGCTGACCTATGGCAACTACTGGTGGAGTGCGATCGGCTCGGCGTTGAACCTGGGCACCCATGTCGACGACCGCTGGCTGGCAGTCTTGCCGCTGTTTCACGTCGGCGGGTTGTCGATCGTGATTCGGGCGGCGATTTATGGCATCCCTATTGTGCTGCATCGCACGTTCGATCCAGCCGCGGTCAACCACGCGATCGACGAGGATGGTGTGACGATTGTCTCGGTAGTGAGCGCCATGCTGCGGCGCCTGCTCGACGAACGTGGCTCCAACTCCTACCCCACGACGCTGCGCTGCATATTGCTGGGGGGCGGGCCAGCGCCCCAGCCGCTGCTCGAGGCCTGCGCCGCGCGGGGCATGCCGGTGGTGCAGACCTATGGCCTGAGCGAGGCGGCCTCGCAGGTTGCGACGCTGGCCCCCGCCGATGCGCTGCACAAGCTTGGCTCGGCGGGCAAGCCGCTCCTGCTAACCGAGCTGCGGATCGAGCGCGCTGGCGCGCCCGCAAGCGCTGGCGAGGTGGGCGAGATTCTCGTACGCGGCCCGACGGTGATGCAAGGCTACATCAATCGCCCCGATGCGACGGCCGAGGCGCTGCGTGATGGCTGGCTGCATACCGGCGATCTTGGCTATTTAGATCAAGATGGCTATCTCTATATTGTCAGTCGCCGCACCGATCTGATTATTTCCGGCGGCGAGAATATCTACCCAGCCGAGGTTGAGGCGATCTTGCTCGCGCACCCGGCGGTCGAGGAAGCAGCCGTGGTTGGGTTGCCGGATGCGCGATGGGGCCAGGTGCCGGCCGCGGCGATCAAACTGCGCCCTGGCGCAACGCTGAGCGAGGACCAGCTGATCGAGTTTTGCCGCGTGCGCCTGGCCGGCTACAAGCTCCCGCGTGCGTTTCGCTTTGTCGGCGCGCTGCCGCGCAACGCTGCCGGCAAAGTGCTGCGTGACCAGCTGCGAACGCTTTTTGCGAACAAGTAACAATAGATCACAAAATGTTCATTTTTGTTGGTATCTAAATTGCTTACTTCCTACGTTTATATAGACAAGATGATGACATTAACGCTGTGAGGGCCAAATGAAAACTTTTATTACGATGATCAATATTGGCGCGCTTGGGCTATTGATTGCGCCTTTTCGTCGACTGCGCAAGCGCCAGCAGGCGCCGGTGCGCATCGATGCCACGACCTATGCGGCACTACTAGCCGAGGCCGAGCGAATCGCATCGCCATTCAAAGGCCATGTGCAAGGCCAACTGGCGAATCTCATGATCCCGTGCGAAGAAGAGTTTGGCGGTGATTTTCCCGAGGTTGATGCGCTGCTGGAGCGGGCCGGCATTCTGGTCTGAACAAAAGCCTCACATACTATTTGATTTGAATCGCCGGTCGACGCCGCTTTGTTCTTTGAGCGTCGGCCGGCGGTTTCGTTTTGCCTGCGGCAGCAAGATACTTGATGATTGTTGTGAGTCGTTTTTCGCTCACTGATAACTCACAAAATCCGTGGCGGTCCACTGTGCGCGTCTATTGGATAAGTTGTGTCACTCAACTCAACACTCAGGACTCAAAAGTTCTATCTATGGTGTTAGGCGGCTCAAGTCGCGCGGGAACAGCGTGGTCTCGCGAATATTCGGCGCCTCGACCAGCCGCGCTACCCAGCGCTCCAAGCCAATTGCGAAGCCGCCATGCGGCGGCATGCCGTGCTTGAACGCCTCCAGGTAGCCCTCGAACGAGGCCGGGTTCATGCCCCGCTCGGCCAGCACTGCCAGATAGTCGCCATAGCGATGCAATCGCTGCCCGCCCGATACGAGCTCCAGCCCACGGAACAGCAGGTCGAAGCCGCGTGAGTAGCCCGGCCGATCGGGGTCGGGGTGGGTATAGAACGCGCGCTTGGCAGTTGGGTAGCCCCACACGAACAGGAAATCCGAGCCATGCTCCTTGCGTGCCCACTCGCCCAACCAGCGCTCGTGCGCCGGCGCAAGGTCGGGTTCGCCGTGCGCGTCCTCGCCGGTCGCCCGCGAAAAGAGGTCGAGCGCGTCGGCGAAGTGCAGCACTGGGATACGCTGTGGCACAGGCGGCAGCTCGAGCGGCGCGCCGCGCTTGGCCCCCAGCAGCGCCAGTGCGTCGGCGGCTTGCTCTTGGATAGCGCCGATCATACCTTCCAACACGCGGTTCAGTACCTCCATCACCGTGGTATGGTCGCGGATGAAGCCCAGCTCGACATCAAGCGAGACAAACTCGTTGATATGGCGCGGCGTGTCGTGCGGTTCGGCGCGGAAGGCCGGGCCGATCTCAAAGACGCGCTCGAACACACCAACCATGATCTGCTTGTAGAGCTGCGGGCTTTGCGACAGGTAAGCCGGCTGGCCAAAGTAGTCGATCTTGAACACGTTTGCGCCGCCCTCGGTCGCCGCGCCGACGATCTTAGGCGTCTGGATCTCGGTGAAGTCGCGCACCATCAGTGCCGCGCGGAATCCGGCCATCGAGGCCGATGCGATTCGAAACAGCGCGCGCTGCCGCGGGTGGCGCAGCCCGATCGGCGCGTGGTCGAGAAACGTCGGCAGCTGGGCGTTAACCGTCGGCCGAAACAGGTCGAACGGCGGCGGCGCGGCCGCTTCGGCCAGCACTTCGATCGCCGGCTGGTGCACCTCGACGCCATTGGGGGCTTGAGCCTCGGCCACAACCGTGCCTGTGACGGTGAGCACCGTTTCGGGGTGCATGCCGGCCAGTTGCTCGATCAGCGCCGCGTCTTCGACCACGATCTGCGCCAGGCCCTGCGCGTCGCGCAAAATAAGGAAGCTGAGGTTGCTGAGCTGCCGCAGCCGGTGCAGCCAGCCTTGCAGGCACACGCGCTCCCCGACGTGCGCGCTGATCTGGGTCGACCAGATTCGTTCCATGATGACACCCCTATCGAGATTGTAGATTGCAGATTGCAGATTGGTGATATCTCAATCTGTAATTTGCAATCTACAATCTGCAATTAAAAAGGGTTCCCGCTCGTCGCGCGGACGAGGGGAACCTTCTCGTGGTGCCACCGCAGCTTCGCCACTGCCTAGGGTAGACAGCGACCTTGACGCCTGGTAACGGAGGCAAGCCGGCGGATCTTACTGGACCAGAACAGAGAACAAGGAACAGAGAACAGTAAGGAGCTAAATATTTCTTTGTTCTTTGTCGTTTGTTCTTTGTTCTTGCAGGTCGTTCTTCTCCACGCTCAGGAGGGTCTTCGCAGAGACTGGAGGCCGCTATCACAGCGCCGGCGGCTCTCTGAACTCCAGGTGTTTCCGCTACTCTGCTCCATCAACGCTTTGTGGCCAGTAGGATAACAGAAGCTCTAGAGCGCGTCAATCAGTCATTGGTCGGAGATGATGTTTTATCGTTTAGAGCCCGAGGTACGCCTGTTTGACGGCCGGGTCATCGAGCAGTTCGGCCGCTAGGGCAGAGCGCACGACCCTCCCCGTCTCGACGACATAGCCACGATGAGCATGTTCCAGCGCCACCTGCACATCCTGCTCGACCAACAATACCGTCGTGCCCTGGCGATTAATTTCGGAGATCAGGTTGAGCAAGTTGTCGACGACCAAAGGCGCCAGCCCAAGCGATAGCTCGTCGATCATCAGCAGGCGTGGCCGGCTCATCAAGCCGCGCCCGATCGCGCACATCTGCTGCTCGCCGCCGCTCATCTTCCCGGCCGCCTGGTTGATGCGCTCGCCCAGCCGCGGCAGCAGCGTCACAACTCGATCGAGGTCGGCCTGCACCTCGTGGCGATCGCGGCGCAGGTATGCGCCCTGGAGTAAATTCTCGCGCACCGTCAGCCCGGCGAAGAGCCGCCGGCCCTGCGGCACATGGATGATGCCGGCGGCGACAACTTCATTGGTACTGGCTTTGGTCAGGTCGCCGCCGTCGAAGCGAATTGTTCCGCCCCATGGCCGGTTCAATTGCGAGATCGTGCGCAGCAGGGTGGTCTTGCCCGCGCCGTTCGCGCCGATCAGCGCCACTATCTCGCCAGGCATAATCTCGATCGCGACATCCCAGAGAATCTGCACGTCGCCATAGCCCGAGCATAGACCGGCCACTTGGAGCAGCGGCGCGCGCGCTGGCGATCCGTCGCTCATGTCGCCCTCGCATTCCTGCGCGCGCGCTCGCGCTGAGCGAAGCGCTCGCCAAGGTAGGCTTCGATCACCTGCGGGCTCTCGACGATCTCGTGCGGGCTGCCGTCGGCGATCTTCTTGCCGAAGTGCAGCACCACCAGCCGATTCGAAATGCCCATGATCGCCTTCATCACATGCTCGATCACAAAGATCGTCACGCCGCTTTGGTTGATCGATTGGATCAATTCCATCGCACGCTCGATCTCGACCTGGTTGAGCCCGGCCATCACCTCGTCGAGAAATAGCAGCTCGGGGTCCATCGCCAACGCTTTGGCTAGCTCGAGCCGTTTTAGGTCGGGGATAGTTAGTTCGGCGGCATACTGGTCGCGTTTCTCGGCCAGGCCGATGCGCGCCAACATCTGCTCGGCATAATCGCGCGCTTCGGCGGCGCTGCGTTGCCGCCCGCCCGCGCCGAACATCGCGCCGACCGCCACGTTGTCGCGCACGCTCAGCTGTTTGAAAGGCTTAACTACCTGAAACGTGCGCGCCATCCCAAGCCGGCCGATCGCATGGCCGGGCAGCTTGGTGATGTCCTGGCCCTTGAAAAGAACCGTGCCCGCGGTCGGCTTGCTCAGCCCGGTGATACAGTTGACGAACGTCGTCTTGCCCGCACCGTTCGGCCCCAGCACGCCCAGAATCTCGCCGCGATAGATCGTCAGATCGACTCCGTCAAGCGCGGCCAGCCCGCCAAAGCGTTTGGTGATGCCGCGCGCCTCCAGAATAGGCTGTTGCATAGCATTGTCCGTTGTCTGTTGTCCTTTGTCCGTTGCCTGTTGACAAGCGATACTCGCCTGGTTAGCCTTCGCTAAAGCGACTGGCGACTGGCGACTGGCGACTGACAACTGACAACTGACAACTGACTCCTACCGTACACGGTTCGCCCGAATATTCGCAAATAAACTCTGCCAGCGGAACGCACGCCGCCGCGTCACAATCGCGATGATCGCGGGGATCAGCTGCATCAGGCCGCGTGGCAGGAAGACGATCACAAAGATGATAATCAGGCCCAGGAAGGTTGGGTGCAGCTCGATGAACTGGCCCCAAAGGTAGGTGCTGAGCAATTGGTACAGCGCCGCGCCGATCAGCGGCCCGAAGATCGTGCCCGACCCGCCGAGGATGACCGCGATGATCATCTGGAGCGTGTAGTCAATCTTGAAGAAGTCGGTTGGCGTGACGTGGATGTTCTGGTATGCGGTTACCCCGCCGGCCAGCGCTGCGAATACCGCCGAGATCGCGAATGCCAGCACTTTGAAGCGAGTCGTATTAATGCCGAGCATGCGCGCGGCGTCTTCGTCCTCGCGGATCGCTACCCAGCCATAGCCGATCTTCGATCGCACCAGCAGCCAGGTTGCCAGCACGCCGAGCGTCACTAGCGCCAGCGCGGTATAATAGAAGAACGAGTCGCTTGGATTCAGCGGCAGGTCGATGCCGGTTGAGCCGTTGGTCAGGCCGTCCCAGGCGTCGGCGATCTGGCGTAGCGCCTCGGCCACGCCCAATGTCGCAATCGCGAAGTAGTGCCCTTTCAATCGCAGCACCGGCAGCCCAACCAGCGTGGCCACCAGCGCGGCCACCAGCGCGCCGGCGATCAGCGCCACAAAGAACGGCACCTGCCAGGGTGAAAGCATGAGCAGCCCGGTGGTGTAGGCGCCAATGCCGAAGAACGCCACATTGCCGAATGCGGCATAGCCGGTGTAGCCGCCGATCAGGTTCCAGCCTTGCGCCATCAGCGCCAGCAATAGCAGGGTGGTGTAGGTGCGCAGTTGATACGGGCTCATGAACAGCGGCAGCGCCGCGAGGGCGAGCAGCGCCAGCAACGCCAGCCCTTGGCCCAGCCGCCGTAACTGGCCGCCCGCCCGCCCGGCCGATTGCGCGACTGCGATCTGCTCGTGCATAATCGCTCCTTAAGCGTAAAATGCCTTGCCGGCAATGCCCTGCGGTCGCAGCACCAACAGCAGCACCAGGAACGCGAAAGTGATTGCCTGCGATAGCTGCGGCACCCGCGCGCCGACGAAGACCTCGATAAACGCATAGATCGTCGCGCCGATCAGCACATTCAGCACGTTGCCAAGGCCGCCCAGCACGCAGATCACAAAGGCGCGCTGGGTGTAGCCGCCGCCAAGTGTCGGATCGAACGAGAGCGCCATGCTCAGCAGCGAGCCGGCTGCGCCGGCCAGCGCGGCGCCGATCGCGAATGTCAGCGCGTAGATCGTCCCAACCTTGACGCCGGTAAGCTGTGCCGCCTCGATATCCATGCCGGTCGCGCGGATGGCATTGCCTGGGCGGGTGTTGTTGAGAAACCACCACAGCGCGTACACCAGCGCCAGCGATATGCCGAGCCCGATCAGCCGGATGTATGGCACGCGTAGCGGGCCGAGGTTGAAGCCCGAGCCGCTGTATGCGGTCGTGACCGAGCGGATGTCGGCCTTAAAGAAGTAGTTCATCAAATTGACCAGCAGAATCTCTAGGCCGAACGTGAGCATAAATGTCGCCAGCAGCGGCGCGCGGATCACATTGTTGATCAGGAAGCGCTGAATCGCGAAGCCGAGCACGAAGAGCACGATCATCGAGATTGGGATCGACAGGAATGGGTCGATGCCCCATAGCTCTTGCATCCAGAACGTCACGTAGGCGCCAAGCACGATCAGCGGGCCATGGGCGAGATTGACAATGTTCATGATGCCCCAGACCAGCGAAAAACCCAGCGCGACCAACGCCAGAATACCGCTGAGCATCAGCGCGTTGACGACGATCTGACCGAGTGCCGTTCCAGTCATGACTTTCTCTCCATGCGGATTGAATGTCAATATACAGGGCTTACGCAGTGGACGCGAATAGTGGATCACCACGGATGAAAAATTCTTTCGTATGAACATTTTTCGTTCGGAGAACGAAAAATGTTCATACGAGGAAGAGAAATCCGTGTTTTGCGCGTGACCGCGTAAGTCTTGTAATCTGCAATCTGCAATCTGCAATGTTACCGCTGATCCCATGCCAGCATTGGGTATACGATCTTCTGCTCGGCCACGTCGACCGGGAAGACAGTGTATTTCTTGCCGTCGGTCTGCAGCTGCTCGACCGCCATCGGCTTATAGATATTCACCCCGCGCTCGTCGAACTTGATTTGGCCGTAGAAAGTCATGATATCCAGGCCGGCGATTGCGTCGCGTACCTTCTGCGGGTCGAGGCTGCCGGCTCGCTGGAACGCGTGCTGGAAGGCCACCAATGCCGCCGTCGATTCGGCCACCTGGTAAGGGATGACCTTATAGGCCGGGTACTTAGCGCGGAATGCTTCGCCAAACGCTTTCGGCGTCTTCCATGGGTCGTCGCCATTGTACTTGAGCGACTCGGTCCATTGTGTCGCGCCGAAGATGTAATCGGCATTCTGTTTGAGATTGTCGCGAAACTCCGGCGAGGACGGGCCGACGCTGAAGCCCATTGCCTTGGGCGAGACGCCCAGGTCTCTGGCCTGCTTGACGATCAGCAGCGAGTCTTGGAGGTGCCCGGCGCCCAACAAAATATCCGGCGATTGGCCCTTGATGTTGGTCAGCAGCGCGCTGACATCCTGCGTGCCGCTGGGATACAGCTCCTGATAGACCACCTGCAAACCTTTCTCTTTAGCGTAATCGGCCGCGCCGCCGGCCACCTCCTTTGAGAACGGCTCATTCTCGCCCAGAATCGCCACTGTTTTGACGTTCGGATCTTGCGACAGCACCGCGTCGATCACGCCACGCAAGTAGTTCTTGCCGGGGCTCAGCACTGCGAAGGTGTACTTGTAGCCCTTCGAGAAGATGCTCTCGGCCGCGCCATTGGCCTCGATCATCGGGATCTTGTACTTCTCGGCGATTGGCGCCGCCGTGCCGGTCGGGCCGGAGCCATACGGGCCGAGCAGGAAGTTGACCTTATCTTCGTTGATCAGCTTCTCGTAGAGCTGGGCGGTGCGCTCGGATTTCGACTCGTCGTCGTAAAAGATTACTTTGACCTTATAGGTCTTGTCGCCGACCTTGATGCCGCCCTGCTGGTTAATCGTATCTTCGTAGAACTGGTAGCCGTCGCGGGTGTACTCGCCCTCTTTGGCCGTCTTGCCGGTGATCGAGATCGCCGCGCCAAAGGTGATCGTGTCGCTGCTTGCCGCGCCGCCGCTTGGGCCGCCGCAGGCCGCCAGCAGGAGCATCGACACGATCGCCAGCGCCAAGACATGCGCGTATCGAGATTCTTGCCGCATCGCCGAACCTCCTTTACATAGTGATTTGATCGCAGTTATCGAGATGTATGATGATAGCAGAACGGGCGTAAAAACCGCGTTAATAAGGAGCGCGATGATATAAAAAAAGCATAAACACTAGACTCAATCTGCAATCCTTCGACTGCGCTCAGGACAGGTCTGCAATTTGCAATCGCGTTAGGGCACGAAGCGATAGCCGACGCCTGGCTCGGTCATAAAGTGGTGCGGGTTGGCGGGGTCGAGCTCGAGTTTGCGGCGTAGCCGGGCCATGTACACCCGTAGATACTCGGCTTCGTCGCCGTACTCGCTGCCCCAGACGCGCTGGAGCAGCATGCGATGCGTCAACACTTTGCCGGCATTGCTCACCAGCTGTTCGAGTAATGCGAACTCGGTCGGCGTCAGGCGCACTTCCGCGTCGCCCAGGCGCACAACATGCCCGCCCAGGTCGATCTCCAGATTGCCATAACGCCGCACCCCGGCCGTCGGGGTCTGGCCCGACCACTGCGAGCGGCGCAGCACCGCCCGTACGCGCGCTAGCAACTCTTCGACGCCGAACGGTTTGGTCAGGTAGTCGTCGGCGCCCTGATCGAATGCGGCAACCTTGTCGCTCTCAGAATCCAGCGCCGTCAGCACGATAATCGGCGCCGTGGTTTGCTCGCGCACCCGCCGGCAAACCTCCAACCCGTCCATACGCGGCATCATAATATCAAGAATGAGCAGATCCGGTTGTTCGGTCTCCCACAACGCGAGCGCTTCCAGACCATTGTTTGCCTCAACGACCTCGAAGCCGCGGACGTGCAAGTTGCGGCTAATAAAGTCGCGCAGGGAGCTTTCGTCTTCGGCCACTAAAATGCGCTTTGGCTGCGGTGCCATCGTGTACTCCTTTGACATGCCCTATGGTTCTTGGTTCACCCAGAGGGTACCCGGTTCTGTTTTCGTGTCAACTCGTCGCCCCCGCGGGTGCAAGTGGCAGCGTGAAAGAGAACGTTGTTCCTTCGTGGCTCTCCACCCAGATTCGCCCGCCGTGCGCTTCCACAAACGCCTTACAGATCGCCAGCCCCAGCCCGGTGCCGCCCGAGCGCTGTCGTAAGCCGCGCCCAGCCCGGTAAAAGCGCTCGAAGATCTGTGGCAGTTCGTCCGGCGCGATCCCTGGCCCATCGTCGGCGACGCTCACAATCATCTGATCGCCGTCGCACGCCGCGCTCACCAGCACGGCGCCTTCACCATAGGCACGCGCATTCGCCAGCAAGTTGCGTAGCACGACTTCGATACGCGGCCCATCGACTTCGATTAACGGCAGATCGCTGGGGATCTGCTGTTCGAGTCGGGCGATCGGCTGGCCCAGGCGCTGCGCTGCGCGCGTCACCAGCGCATGAAGCGACCAGGCGGCGCGTTCGAGCGGCAGCAGCCCGGCCTCGATGCGCGACATGTCTAGTAGGTTGCCGACCAATTGCGCCAGCCGATCGGCCTCATCGCTGATCGTTTGGAGAAAATGGCGCTGCTCTGCAGGCGGCCAGACGACGTCTTCCTGTAGTAGGGTCGAGGCATGACCCTTGATCGCGGTCAGTGGTGTACGCAGCTCATGCCCTACCGCAGCCAGCAGTGTGGTTTTGAACTGGTCGATCTCGCGTTCGTGGGTCACATCGCGCAGGAGCAGCCCGCGTCCGATCGGCTGGCCGCTTTCGTCATGGACATCGAACATCCGTAGGTTGATGGTCTGGTGATGGCGCTCGGAGCTGGCTTCGAGTAGCCACGATTGGATCTGGCCGGCGCCCGCACAGGCCAGGTGGCGGTCATACTCTTCCGGTCGCGCCGCTTTAGCGCGCAGCGGCGTGTGAATGGTGTCGATATGGCGGCCTTCGATTGTGCCTGGCGGCAGCCCCGCGAGCGCGTAAGCTCCAGGATTCGCATACAGCACGCGTCCCTCAACACTGGTGAGCACTAGGCCGTCGCTCATGCTGCCCATAATCGCGGCCAGCCTCTGCTTCTCTTGCGCCGCCTCGCGATAGAGGCGCTCATTTTCTCGCGCGATCTCGCGCAGCCGCTCGTCGCTGCGCTCGTACAGTACCGCATGCTCCCAAGCCAGCGTCGCATAGTTGGCGAAGGTCAGCAGCAGATCGACCTCGTTGGCCGTAAAAGCTTGTGGACGTATGCGATACACCAGCAGCACCACGCCGCCAACATGGCGGCTGATGATCGGTATAGCGAGCAGTACACGGAAACCTTCATTATATGAAATTGGTGGAAATTGAACCCCTTCGCCGGCAATGATCTGCACAGGCCGGCCATCCCGTAGCGCCGCCGCCGAGGGCGAGGTGGTGCTGTCGGCGGCGATATTGACGATTCGATCGTAGTCTGGGTGGTGCCCGGCACTGGCCAGCACCCGCAATACGCCGTTATCATTTGGTACGAACACCGACACCGCCTGTACATCAACCAGCCGCTGCACTTCACGAATGATCGTCTGGGCGACTGCCTGGGGGTCGAGTGTGCCAACCACGGCGTTAGAGGTCTCCAGCAATGTGTTCAGCTCAGACAGCCGAGTTGTGGCTTCGTGTTCCAGCCGCCGCAGTGAGCGAGCCAGGATGCCGACCTCGTCGGCGCGGGCCGACAACCCCGATACCTGCGCCGGAGGTGCGGCGCCGAGCGGCGGGAGCGCCTGGTGGCGCGTCGCCAGAGCGTGGAGCGGGCGAATGACCTGGTGCATCAGCACCAGCCAGAACAGCAACCCGCCGATTCCGAACAACAGCGCTGCGCCGCTGAGCCAGGCGTTAAAGCTATTGGCCACCGCGAGCGCGTCGGCGGTAGGCCGCTGCACCACCACCGCCCAGCCGACACTAGGTACCGGTACAGCGCTGAAGAGCCACTCTCCGCCGCGCCGGCCCGGCCCGATCCCTGTTGTAGGTATTCCAATCAGTGCGTCGGCGGCGCCGGGGAGTTCGTCCAGCACGCGCTGCAGCAGGCGTTCGCGCTCGGGCGTCGCAATCAGCTGGCCGCGACCGTCGACCAGACTAATATCTAATCGCCCGCTCTGGCGCTGCTGCTCCTCGACGATTGTCCGCAACGGCACGCACATATCGTCGAGTGATAGGTTGGTCGCGACGATGCCGAGCAGATGTCCGTCGTTCGCGCGAATCGGCTGGGCCACGATCGCCACGGCATTGTAGGTCGTCAGGTCGACCGCGCCGGCCTCGACGACCGGTTCCGATGACACGCTGGCGCGTTGAAAAATCCGCTCTTCGGCATAGTCGGTGCCGCTCGTGCGGACGCTAGCGGGTACCGATACGCCCATAATGCCGTCGGGATTGATCCAATAGACTCGATCGATGTCGGGGCGGGCGGCCTTGAATGCGCGAAATGCCGCTTCCATTGCTGCAGGATTGTTGGTGCGCAGAAGCTCGAGTTTTGCCAGATCGGTCAGCGAGCTGCGGGCGTTACGCAGTTTGGTGTCGGTTTCGAGCGCGATCGCGCGCGCCAATGCCCGATCAGCGCTGCGAACATCGCTGTCGAGACGCTGCAAGATCGTTCTGACCGTCAGGCCGGCGAGCAGCACCACCGCCACAAACACCAGGTACACGCCCAGCAGCTGCCCGAGCAGCGATCGCCGTACGAATCGGACCATGGCCAACCGCCTTTGGTTGAGCTACGTATCTGAATTTCGAGTGTGAGTGCGAGAGCTTGGGAAATTATACCTTATAGTGGAGAGCAAAAACACTGGGCCAGTACATCAGAGCGAGATGGCTTCCCAATGGGATAAGTCTTATTGCTGACCGGCTCCTGCAGATTGCTCACTGCTATAGTTCCCCCGCAGCGTGCCTCCAGGGCAGCGGAGCTCAAACCAGGCAATGCCGGCGACGCCCGCCATCGCGAGCAGCGCGGCGGCGACATAGCCATTCGGGAACTGCGATTGGGCGATGTAGATCGCGACCATGCCGCACGCGCCGCCGATCAGATAGCACGTCAGCACGGCTTCGCGGCGTGTGAGTCCCAACGCGACCAGCCGGTGCGAGAGGTGATCTTTGCCGGGCGTCGTCAGCGGGTTGCGCCCGCGCCGCAGTCGTGAGATGAACACCAGCGTGGTGTCGAAGATCGGCAGCGCCAGCACGCAGATTGGCACCAGCCATGTTACCCATGGCACATTGTTGGGGAAGCGTAGCTTGATCCCCAGCGCGGCCAGCACAAAGCCGAGAAACAGACTGCCGGTGTCGCCCATAAAGATTGTCGCGGGGTTCAAATTGTAGCGCAAAAAGCCGATGCACGCGCCAATCAACGCCGCCGCCATCGCGCCCACCAATATCTGGGGTGGCTGGCCCAGCGCCGCCAGCAGCATGAAAAATGCCGCTGCCACAGTGGTAATACCGCCCGAGAGTCCGTCCATATTGTCGAGTAAATTGAGCGCGTTGGTCATGCCCACAACCCACAGCAGCGTGATCGCCCAGTTCAGCCAGGTATTGCCGAACAGGCTCACTTGGGTGCCGCCCAGCAGCAGCATGATCCCGGCCAACAGTTGCCCGCCTAGCTTGAGGTAGGCATGCAGCCCCCAGTGGTCGTCGGCCAGCCCAAACAGCGAAACAAGCGTTGCGCCGAGCAGGATGCCGACCAACTCGCGAATATAGGCCCGCTCGCCCAGAGCAATCAGCCCAATCATAAATGCGGCATAGATCGCCGCCCCGCCTAGCAGCGGCACCGGCGCCGCGTGCATTTTGCGCGCGCCCGGCGCATCCACCACACCCGCGTGCAGCGCGAGCCGGCGCGCAATCGGCGTGCCCAGGATCGAAAATGTCAAGGCGGTCAAAAAGATCAAAATGATTTGAGTCATAATGTCGCTCTGGCTGTATCACTCATTCAGCGCGCTTGGTACAGCGTTTCATATGTTCGTGCGGGTTTCACAAGTTCCCATAGTGCCCCCTGTTCCTTCGCACGGGAACTTTTGGTTTCTATGGGAACTCGGATCGGACTTGCGATAGTCTGCGCTTAGCTACGCATGCGCTTGGGATGGTAGCACGACCATCTGGTCACGTCAATCGGTATGTGCTATTTGCTTTTGACATTGTGCGCCGCACTTGGTATCCTTGATGAAGCTGAACGTGTTCACTATAGTGGGCGACTGCGTGCGTCGTGCTACTGAGGCACAACTATGCAAACGCTAACAAATACCAAGCTGACCACCAAAGGCGAGCGTACACGCGAACATATTCTCGATCACGCACTGCGTCTCTTTATTGGCCAAGGCTACGACGAGACGACCATGCGCGATATCGCCACCGCCGCCGATTGTTCGCTGGGGCTGACCTATCGCTACTTCGCGCGCAAAGAAGATCTCGTGCTGGCGCTGTACCGGCGCCTGGCTGAGGAACAGGAAGCCTATGTGCTGGCGCTGCCGCCCGCGCCGCTAGCCGACCGTTTCGTGCAGGTGCTGCAGGCGAAGCTAGCCCAGCTCGATCCATATCGCAGTGCGATCGGCGCGCTCTTCGGCGCCGCGCTAACGCCGCAGTCCGGTGTTGCGGTGCTCGGCGATGAAACCTCCGACATCCGCGCACGCATGGAGCGTATGTTCCTTGCTATGATCACCGGCGCGACCGACGCGCCGCGCGAGCGGCAGGCCCGCCAGCTTGCCATAGTGTTGTATGCCCTCGAGCTGGCGCTGGTGCTCTTCTGGGTACACGATCGCAGCCCCGATCACCACGCTACCACGGATCTACTCAAGCTGGCCCACGATGGCATCGCCTTGATGCGGCCGGTGCTGCGCTTCCCACCAATCGCCAAAGGTCTAGCGCGGCTAGCCCAGGCACTCGGGCCAGTCTTCGGCGCTGGTGCATAGATCTTCCCCTTGACATTGTGAAAGAAAGATCTTATACTTATCAATAAATGAACATGTTCACTTTTGAAAGGAGCATTACATGAACGCCATCGTCATCACCTACCTGCTCTATCTGGCGATCAGCATTGCGCTAACAGTCTGGGTTGCGCGCACGTTATTTAAGAATGGGCGGCTCTTTCTCGTCGATGTATTCCAAGGCAACGAAGCGCTGGCCGACTCGGTCAATCATTTGCTGGTGGTAGGGTTCTATCTGATCAATCTCGGCTATATCAGTCTGGCGCTGAAGCTGGGCTATGCGGTGCAAGATGCCCGCGAGAGTATCGAAGCGCTGTCGGCCAAGGTCGGGCTGGTGCTGCTGGTACTTGGCGCGATGCATTTCTTCAACCTGTTCCTGTTCAGCCGCATTCGCCAGCGCGTGCAACTGCGTGCCGCCCCGCCGCCGGTCGCGCCGAATGCCCAGACCGTCGTTCAAGAGGGATAAGCACATCGGAGCTATGCGATGAGCAGTCTCACAATCCTCTACGACGCGCGCTGCAACCTGTGCTTGTATGTGCGGTCGTGGATGGAGATGCAGCCGAGCTACCTGGAGCTGGTCTTCCTGGCGGCTGGATCATCCCAAGCTCGGCTGCGTTTTCCTCAGCTCGACCACGCGGCCACGCTCAATGAGCTGACGGTGGTGAGCGAGGCGGGCGCTGTCTACACCGGCGCGAATGCCTGGGTGATGTGCCTATGGGCCTTGCAGGGCTATCGCGCTTGGGCGCTTAGGCTCAGCACCCCTGAACTGCTGCCGGTGGCGCGCCGAGTAGTGCTGTGGGTTGCGCAGAATCGCTTTCGTTTCGGCAGTCAATCGCTCGAGCAGGCGTTGAGCGATCAGCAGGCGCTGGCTGGCGAGTGTGCCGACGGCGCTTGCATGCGCTGAACCTATTTTTATATCCTCACATGCTGCTTGTGATCGCACCTTGATGCCGAGCATCTTCTGACTTCTGGCTTCTGGCTTCTGCTATAGGATCGCTCTCATCGTCGCCACAAACGCGTCGATCTGCGCACGCGCGATCCGTGCTGGGTGGATGAGCGGCACAATCACCCGGCCGCCCGCCTGAAGCGGCACGGCGTGGATCGCGCGGATGGCGGCGGGCGCCGCGCCGAGGTAGCGCAGCCCGACAGCCCGCAGCGCCACCAAGCCGACTGGCACGATGATCCATGGGTCGAGCGCGTCGAGCTCACGGGCCAGGAACGGCGCGCAGGCGACCTGCTCGGCTGGCGTGGGAATGCGGTTTGCCGGCGGGCAGCAGCGCACCACATTTGTCACGAAGCAGCGCAGTGTTGGCGTGTCGGTCGGGGCCGGCTCGTCCATGAGCCCGAGCGCAATCAGGATCCGTTGGAGCGCGCGCCCCGATTTGTCGCCGCTGAACGGCACGCCGGTGCGATCCGCGCCATGCCGGCCAGGCGCTTCGCCGATGAATACGATCCGCGCATGCGGGTCGCCATAGCCATGCACAATCCGCTTGCGGCTGGCGACCAACGCCAAGCAGCGCGCGCAATCTTGGGTATCGAGCAAGCTATCGCACATAAGCGGCCCTACAAACAGCATTGACATAGCTATTTTACCACTGCTCATTGACAAAAAGAGCTCTAGTTATTAGAATGATTATAAATAACTTGAGGTCGTGATATGACTACAGTGAATCCAGATGTGAATAGCTTGCTTGCTAAGCTGGAAGTGCGCGGCAAGCGTGTAACAGTGCAGCGCGTAGCGGTATGTGAAGCATTGCTTAGCCATGGCGGCCACCCGACCGCCGCTGAGATCTGGCAGCGCGTACAGGCCCGGCATCCCTCGATCAGCCAGGCGACTGTGTATAACACACTTGCGGCGTTGGAAGAATTACAGCTGATTCGTGCATTAGATATTGTCGGCGAGGATCGTACACATTATGATGTATGCGTCGATCCACATGTAAATGTTGTCTGCACGCGCTGCGGCCGGATAGCCGACGTGCACACCGACACGCTGGAGGCGCTATTAGGCCTGGTTTCTGTGCGCACTGGGTATCAGCTTATCCCGCAGGATGGCGTGATTGTCTATGGTCGCTGCGCTGAGTGCGTCGCTTTGTATTCGTAGCTATGTAGCCGCTTGTTTATCTGAGGTGACTGTATTTTTCCTCCACGAGGTCAGTTGTGATGTTACGCTAAAATAGTATCTTGACACCTTGAGAACTTAGAATCATTCTTAGTATTTATGAAGATTATCCATTTGCACCTACTAACTCACGTCCTACATACGAAAGGCTGCCAATATGACTCTCAACGAACGCTCAATTGCCATCAGCGACCGCCCAATCGAGCTGGGTCGCACGGCCGCGCCCACGCAGCTTTCCGCTGAAGAGACCAAGATCTCTCAGCTGCCATGGATGATCCGCCTCACAGTTACCTGTTTGGCTGCTACGATTTTGGGCTGGGTCGTCTCAATTGAGCAATTCGGCCTGCCGTCGTTCTTGCCATGGGTACTCTATTCGATCGCATATGCTGCGGGCGGTTATTACAGTATCCAGGAAGCATGGCAAACGCTCAAGCAGCGCCAGTTCGACGTCAACTTCCTTATGATTATCGCCGCGCTTGGCGCGGCGGCGATCGGCGAGCCGCGCGAGGGGGCGGTGCTCATGTTCCTGTTTTCGCTCTCGAACACCCTCGAAACCTATGCGATGGGTCGCACGCACGCCTCAATCCGCGCGCTGCTCGATCTGGCGCCTAAAGAGGCCGATGCCTATCGCGACGGCCAGATCAGGCGCGTACCGGTCGATACGCTCTGCATCGGCGAAGTGGTGCTGGTGCGGCCCGGCGCGCAGATCCCGGCCGACGGCCTGGTGATCAAGGGCGAGTCGGCGGTGAACGAGGCCTCAATCACCGGTGAGTCGCTACCAGTCGAGAAGCGAGTAGGTTTGAAGGTCTTCGCCGGCACGCTGAATGGCCAGGGCGCACTCGATGTCCGCGTGACCACTGAAGTGGGCGACTCGACGCTGGCGCGAATTGTTCAGGTGGTACGCGAGGCCCGCGAACAAAAGGCGCAGAGCCAAGATTTCACCGACCGGGTGATCGGCCAGTACTATGCCTACACGGTGGTTGGTATTACCCTGCTGGCGATTGCTATACCGCTGATATTCCTAGGCGCGGATGTGCCGAGCACGCTCTACCGGGCTATGACGCTGATGGTGGTGGCCTCGCCTTGCGCGTTGGTGATCTCCATTCCGGCCGCGCTGCTTTCGGCGCTGGCGAGCGCAGCACGCGGCGGGGTGTTGTTCAAGGGCGGGCGCCATCTCGAGGCGGCCGCGCGCGTGAAGGTTGTCGCGTTCGACAAGACCGGCACGCTAACCACCGGGCGGCCCGGTGTGGTGGCGCTGATTCCGGTCGGCGGGCCGGGGCGTCTGCCCGATCGGCTGCCCTGCTTGGCATGCTACCCAAGGCCGGATGACGATCAGCTCGGCGACCTGACTCCCGAGCAGATCCGGCTGCTCTCAGTCGCGGCGGCGATCGAGCATGCCTCCGAGCATCCACTGGCCCGCGCAATCTTGAAAAGCGCTGAAGAGCGCGAGATTCCAATTCCGGATGCTACTGATTTTGAGGCTCAAGCCGGCGCGGGCGCGACGGCGACGGCGCTCGGGCGAGCAATGCGCATCGGCCGGCCATCGATGTTTGGCCAACTCACACCCGACGTCGCAATTGAGGTGCAGGCCCAGGAAATACAGGGCCGTACGGTGGTCGCCCTGGGCGACGATCTGCCATGGGGGTTGATCGCCATCGCCGATACTATGCGCCCCGAGGCGGCCTCGGCCGTGGCCCAACTGAAGGCAGCTGGCGTCGAGCGGGTGGTGCTGCTCACCGGCGATAATAAGAGTGTGGCCACGGCACTTGGCACTGCGCTGGGGGTCGACGAAATCCGCGCCGAGTTACTGCCGCACCAAAAGGTCGAGGCAATCAGAGAGCTTCAGGGTCGCTATGGCCCCGTTGCGATGGTCGGCGACGGTGTGAACGACGCACCGGCGCTGGCAACCGCCGCGCTGGGCGTGGCTATGGGCGCCGCCGGCACCGATGTGGCCCTCGAGAGCGCCGATATGCTGCTGATGGGCGACGATCTCGGGCGCCTCCCTGGTGCGCTGGCGCTGGCCGGCCGCACCCGCACCATCATTCGCCAGAACCTAACCTTCGCCTTTGCAGTGATGGCCACGCTGATGGTGCTGGCGATCGTCGGCAATATTGCGCTGCCGCTTGGCGTGGTTGGTCACGAGGGCAGCACGCTGCTCGTTTGTCTCAATGGACTCCGGCTCCTGGCCATGAGATGGCGTTAGAACACCACCGCCGTATGTAGTTGCTGAGATCCTGATTGGTCCGCTTAAGTAGCAGGATACCACCATAGTAGACGCAGCTCGTCTGTTTCAATGGACTTCGACGCTTTGCTGGCAACAAAAAGCCGGGGCCTCAGCCTCGGCGATCGGCACGGTATCGTCGGTCTTCAGCGAAGTCAGATGCTACGCTCCAATCCGAGTCTTGTCGATTCATCAGGGTCCAATCGGTTGCTCGCCGTGGCGCCGGTCGCCGAGCGATCTTTATCGGTTAGCGCATCGGCGATCGCCTGATCCAGCGGCAGTTCACGCCCCGTAGCCCATGCTGCCGCGAAGGCCGCTTCGTCGAGTTGGGTGCGTGTGATCGCCAGTGCACGTTCATATTCAGCTTGTTCAGCAGGTGATAGTGGAGCACCAATGGCTTCGCGAAGCGCATGCTCTGTACCCCACAGCCGCACTGCTCGCTCCAGTTGCCCAGTCATTCCGGCTACCCTTGCCAATCCCGCCAGCCCTCGGGCGATGTCCTCCCGATCTCCCTCTTCCCAGGCCAGAGCTACGCTCTCGCTGAAGAGCGCCAACGATCTCGGATAATCGCCTCGGGAAAGCGTTATATATCCCAGCGTGCTGAACGACGAGGCAACTATGGCTCTTCCAATTCCCAGTTCGCGGAACACCGCTATACTCTCCTCACAAAGCAAGCTTGCCCGCCCATAGTCGCCCTGATTGTACGCCATCCTTCCAAAACCGCTCATGGTGACCGCACCACAGTATCTATCGCCAAGCTCCCCGAACAGCGCCAGACTCTCCTCGAAGAACGTTCTGGCCCGCTCGTAGTCGCCTTGGAGATGGGTTACAGCTCCCAAGTTCCGCAGCGAAGTTGCCGTCATGTGCTTGTCCTTCAATTCTCGAGACAGCGCCAGACTCTCCTCGAAGAACGTTCTGGCCCGCTCGTAGTCGCCTTGGAAACGTGCTACATCCCCCAGGCTCAAAAGTGGAAGTGTGATACCGCGCTTGTCCTTCAATTCTCGAGACAGCGCCAGACTCTCCTCGAAGAACGTTTTGGCCCGCTCGTAGTCACCTTGGGCCCGTATCACCTCTCCCATATAGTGAAGTGAAGTTGCAATACCATGTTTATCGTCCAATTCTCGGAACAGAACAAGACTTTCCTCGAAGGAAGTTAGCGCCTGCGCATAGTGCCCGTGATCATAAGTGAGCCACCCGATCCTCTCAAGTGCGCGGGCGATGCCGGTCCTGTCTCCAAGCTCACGGCATACCACCAGGCTCTCCTCGTACAATTGTGCAGCCCGTGCCAAATCGCTCTGATAGAGGGCCAACATACCAGCGCCGTAGAGCGCTTGCGCCCGCGCTGGTGTTTGCTCTGATGCTCTTGCCAACACCCCTTCAAGCCACACACGGCCCTCACTAAGATAGCCGCGTCCGTGCCAGAACCGCCAGAGAGATCCTGCCAGTCGAAGCCCCGCTGCAGCTTCCCCAACATCCAGCAACCATCCCAGTGCCGCGCGCAGGTTATCGTGCTCCGCCTCCAGCCGGTCCAACCATATCAGCTGCTGCGGCCCGCGAAGTTCCGGCTCGGCTCGCTCCGCGAGTGCAAGATAATATTGGGCGTGCCATCGGCGCAGCCACTCGGCCTCGCCGCTAGCGATCAGTCGCTCCATCGCATACTCGCGGATTGTTTCCAGCATCGTGAAGCGTGGCTCGCTGTCCAGTTGCTCCACTTGCCATAGCAGGCTCTGATCCACCAACGCTGCCAGCCCTTCCAGCATGTCGAAGGGTAGGTCACCATCTACGTTGCAGACCGCCGCCGCGGCTTCCAATGTCCATCCGCCGCCGAACACCGCCAGGCGCCGGAACAGAGTCTGCTCCGGCGTAGCCAGCAGATCGTGGCTCCAGGCTATCGTGGCGCGCAGCGTCTGTTGTCGCGCCGGTAGGTCTCGGGCACCACCAGTTAGCATCGTGAGGCGGTGCTCCAGCCGCGTGAGCAGTGCCTGGGGTGAGAACAGCTTGAGTTGGGCTGCCGCCAGCTCGATCGCCAACGGCAGCCCGTCGAGCCGGTGACAGATTGCGGCGATTGTAGGGGCATTCTCTTCCGTGAGCGTACACGCCGGCTTGACCGCCTGCGCACGCGCCAGGAACAGGCGCACGGCCGGGTAATGGGCCAGATTCTCCAGGGGCGGGAGCTGGCGCGGGGAGGGCACCGCTAGCGGCGGCACGACGAACTCGTACTCCCCGTACAAGTGCAGCACTGCTCGGCTGGTGACCAGTAGCTTGAGGCGCGGGGCCTCTGCCACAAGCGTGGCCAGGAGCGGCGCCGCTTCCGCCACCTGCTCAAAGTTGTCGAGCAACAGCAGCACGTGTCGCTCCTGGAGCGAGGCAGTCAGGCACTCGATGAGCGGCTGGCCCCCGGTCTCTTTCACCCCCAAGGTCTGGGCGATGGTTGCAGCGACCAGGGTCGGCTCGCCGACGGGAGCGAGATTGACAAAGAAGATGCCGTCGGCGAAATCTTCAAGCAGCTCAGCGGCCCCTTGCAGCGCCAGGCGGGTTTTGCCCACGCCCCCCGGCCCCGTGAGCGTGACGAGCCGCACATCTGCCCGCAGCAGCAGATCCCTCAGCGTGCGCACCTCCTGCTCGCGCCCGATCAGTGAGGTGGGCTGTGCAGGCAGGTTGGTACGGTGCGCCGCCAGCGTCTTGAGCGGCGGAAAGTCCGTTGGAAGATCCGGGACGACCAGTTGATAGATATGTTCCGAGCGGGTCAGGTCTTTGAGGCGGTGCTGCCCCAGGTCGCGTAGATCAACCTCCGGCGGCAGCGCCTCGCGCACCAGCTCCTGCGTTGTCAGCGAGAGTAGGATCTGGCCGCCGTAGCCGGCCGCCAGCAGCCGCGCGACCCGGCTGAGCGGCAGGCCATGGTAGTCGTTACCGTACGCCTCGACGGTGCCGGTGTGCAGCGCCATGCGCACGCCCACCGGCTCGGTCAGACCCCATGGCTCGGCCTGCAGCGCGCGCTGGGCATCCACGGCCGCAGCCAGCGCATCGGGGGCCCGTCCAAAGGCGGCACAGACGGCATCCCCCACCCTCTTAAAGGCCACGCCGGCGTGGGTTGTTATCCTCTCATGGAGGATAGTATCGTGGCGGGCAAGGGCCGCTGGCATCGCCTGGGGGTGGCGCTCCCACAAGCGGGTGCTCCCCTCGATATCCGTGAACAGGAACGTGACTGTCCCGCGCGGCAGTGGTGTCGCTGGGAGGGGGAGCGAGGCATCAGGCCCGCCCGCCGTTGTGTCAATCGGCAGCACTGTGACGGCAAGCTGGTCGGCCGCCAACTCAGCCCGCGCGACTTGGAGGAAGACGGCGCGCTCGGCTGGCGGGATCGCCAGGCACACGGCCATGCGCTCGGCCATCTGCCGGGAAGGGCGGCGCATGTCGGTCTCGATTTTCCTGATCGTCTCCGTCGCGCAGCCGACCCGCCGCGCCAGGTCGCCTTGGGTCAGATCGAGCGCTCTGCGCCGCCGCCGCAGCCAGTAGCCGAACGAGTTGGTCTGGTCGATCATGTTCCCTCACCGGTGTACCACTTCTTGTGCGCCTTTTTGTGCCGGAGACCGGTACCTGCGCACCGGGCGCTCGTGGTGTAATACAGCCACGAAACGTTGATTACTATGAAACGCAAGGAGGTTCGCAATGCAGACGCAGACCAATTATACCATGGTGCGATGGGGAGCGCCGGCGCTGGCAGCCCTACTGGTACTGGGCGTGGCGATCGCCGGAGTGCTGTACGCGTTTGGGCAGTTCGGCCAATCGTCCCAGCGTGCGACCGATGGCGGGGTTGGCGCGCAGGCCCGTGCACTGGTCACGAACTGCCGGCCCTGCCGCGACGAGGCGCTGGCTGCGCAGCAACCGGGCCAGCCGCTGATTGGGCCAGCCAGCGCGACGGCGCCGATCGCGTTCCCGGCGCGTACCCTGATCACCAGCTGCCGAGTATGCCGGGACGAGGCGCTGGGGGCCAATCAGAGCAATCTGACCACGCCAGCAGTTGTGGCGCCGCCCCTGCAGCCAACTGATCCGCGCCAGTCTGGCCCACGTTAGCACCGATTGAGTCGCATCCACGGTCGTCGCAGCGAGCGCGCCGCCAACCAACCGGCGACGCATCCAGTCTGGCGGGCCTCGCTGGAGCATGCACGCAGCGGCACACGGCGGGGGTTCGCCGGTCTTAGGAGTCTGTTCACTTTATCTCCAGGAACAAGCCGAGACAAGTTTACGATATGTGAACCAAAGGAGGATCACAATGAGCAACAAGAACACGAGGAAACAGATACGACTGTTGTTGATATTCGTCGTGATGCTGGCGCTCTTGCTGTCGAGCAGCCTGGCCTTCGGCCAACCGCAACCGCCCGGCCCGGTCGTACGCTATCAGTTCCGCACCGAGGGTCAGCCGCAGCATACTCGGTTTAACCTTGTCCAGAACCTGCTGCACTTTGATCCCGGCGCGGCGACGCCCTTCCATCGCCACCCTGGTCAGGTACTCGTCACCGTGCTGGAGGGCGAGAACACATTCAGCGTGAACGGTGCCGAGACGATCTACAAAGCCGGCGAGAGCTTTGTGGAGCTGCCGGGCGATCTGGTCCAGGCCCGTAATGTCGGCACCGCGCGCATGAGCGTGATGGCGACCTACCTCCTGCCGTGGGAGGCGCCGCTGTCGCGCCCCGAGCCACAGGATACGACGCCGCTGCCGCGTCCCTTCGTCAGCTACCAATTCAAGACCGATGTGCAGCCCATGACCGACCCGTACGACGTGGTTCAACTCGTGCAGGACTTCGCGCCGGGCGCGGCGACGCCATTCCACACCCACCCAGGGATCGTCGTCGTCACCGTGCTGTCGGGCGAGCTAACATTCAATGCGAACCGCACCGATACTGTCTACAAGGAGGGCGAAAGTTTCGTTGAGCTGCCCAACCAGGTGGTCCAAGCTCGCAATGCTGGTACAGCGCCCACCCGTGTGATGGCCAGCTTCGTTATCCCGAAGGGTGCGCCACTGTCAACCGCACACACGGCCCCGGCGGCGCTGCCGAAGACCGGCGCGGCCGACCCAAGTGCCCTCAGCGGATGGCTCTTGCTCATGGCGGTGATCGGTTTGATCGTCGGCGGGTGGTTGCGCTGGCGCAAGCATGCCCGCGCGCGTTAGCACCGATCAAGTATTCGGGAACGATTCGCTCATTCTCGCTCATCTACGCGAATAAAGAGCTACATAGTGGCGCCAGTGCGCGCAATTCGCGGGTTCCTGACCGATGTTCTAGCCGAGGAGCGACTATCGATGTCGATACCACAACAGCTTTGGATGCGCTGGTGCCTGAGCATCGCCATCACCTTGCTACTGGTAACACTACTTTGCGGTAGGCCGGCGATCGCGTGGCAACATACACAGCATGAATCGATTCCATCTGGAGCCACCAATGTACAGGTCAGGTGGACTCAGCTCAGCCGCCAGAGCATTACCTACCGCATTCCGCCGCAATGGCTACTGATCGACCTGTACGGCCGCCTGGCGCAGCAAGGCTGGACGCGCGATGGGACTGAACGTTCAAGCTTTACGTTCGCGATCTTCCAGCGGTATCGTTGGTTCGGCCATCTATCCGAAACAGCGACCGTCGAGATACCACCTGGCGGAAGCGGCCCCGTACAGGTCAAGATGATTCGCTGTGTCTTGCTCGCCTGGCAAGCCAGCTGTTAGTAAGAGCGCCAAGCAGGACACTATGAATCGCAGCTTAGCTATTCTGGGCCTGCTGCTCGCGCTGGCACCCTGCGTCGCTGGCATATGGGCCCTCGCCCGCCTTTGGCGCCGTTCCTGGTCCCTAGGGCAATACATACCCAGGTAACAGCGCTAGAGCACCACTGGCGGATTCGCCGGACATCAAGGAATGCTTTGACTGCGACCGTGGCACACCCTTTGCAAAAGAATATTTTGAGAGCGGCTTGCCAGCCCAAACCCCACCATAAATGATGACGCTCGCGAGAACCTGGCCTTATTCTACGAAAGGGGAATCCTATGAGCGATAAAGCCTATCGCGGAATTTATTACGACGAGCCGCACGTGCAGGCGGAGTTCGAGCGTTTAGTACAGCGCATACGCGATGCCGAGCGCGCCCGCGCACCGCTTGCCGAGCGGCAGCGCGCGGCCGAGCGCGACGCCGAGTCGGGCGCTATCTCCGACGCGCAGTTCAAATCCGCCGATGCCGCCTACATTGCCGCCAACAACGCCATCGCGGCGGCCCAGCACGCCGTCGACGACTTCTTGCGCGCGAACAAGAACTACCGGACGCGCTAGAGCGCCGGTAGAGTGCTCGTCATGATCTATGAAGACACACAAAGAGACACGAATGAAACCATCCTCTTCGTGTCGCTTTGTGTGCCTTTGTGGATACTCTACCGAGGTTCTAGCGCTTAATTTGCCGCCGCCATCGCCATATCGCGGCGCTTCTGATCGCGCTTGCGCTCCTCGGCGCTGAGGATCTTCTTGCGCAGCCGGAAGCTTTTCGGCGTGACCTCGACTAGCTCGTCGTCGCCAATGTACTCAATCGCATCGTCGAGGCTTAGCACTCGCGGTGGCTCCAGCCGCAGCGCTTCGTCGGCGCCCGAGGACCGCATGTTGGTCAGGTGCTTCTTCCGGCAGACATTGACCTCCAGGTCGCGGCTGCGAATATGCTGGCCAACCACCATACCTTCATAGACATCGGTGCCGGCGCCGATGAACAGTTGGCCGCGCTCCTGGGCGCCATACAAGCCGAACGTCGTGGCGGTGCCACCCTCGGAGGCGATCAGCGAGCCATTGGTGCGCGTGCCGAGCTCGCCCGCCAGCGGCTCGTAACCCATAAACAGCGCATTGACAATCCCCTCGCCGCGTGTGGCGGTCAGGAAGGTCTGGCGGAAGCCCAACAGCCCGCGTGTGGGTACATGGAACATCATATGTACCGTGCCGTCGTCGCGATAGCTCATGTCGCGCATAATGCCGCGGCGCGCACCCATCAGCTCGATCACTGTGCCCTGGTACTGCTCGGAGACCTCGATCTCGACCTGCTCGATCGGCTCTAGCTTCTGCCCATCAAGCTCCTTAAAGATCACCTCCGGGCGCGAAACCTGGAACTCATAGCCCTCGCGGCGCATCGTCTCGATTAAGATCGTCAGGTGCAGCTCGCCGCGCCCGCTGACCGAAAAGGCGTCGTTGGTGTCGGTATCGGCGACGCGTAGCGCTACATCGCGCTCCAACTCAGCATACAGCCGCTCGCGTAGCTTCCGTGAGGTCACATGGGTTCCGTCACGTCCGGCGAAGGGGCTATTGTTAATACTGAAGGTCATGCGCACGGTCGGCTCTTCGACGGCGATCGTCGGCAGCGCCTCGGGCTGCTCGGCATCCGCGATTGTATCGCCAATTCCCGCTTCGCCAACCCCGGCAATCGCGATGATATCGCCGGCCTCGGCATGGTCGACCTCGAGCCGATCGAGCCCTTGGAACACGAACAACTGGCTGATCTTGGCTGGCTTGGGTACGCCGCCCCGATCGATGTGCGCCACCGCCTGCCCGCGCTGGATCGAGCCGCGTAGCAGCCGGCCGATCAGGATTTTGCCCTTGTACGCGTCGTGGATGGTGTTGGTCACGAGGAGCTGCATGGGCTTCGCTGGCTCGGCCTCGGGCGGCGGCAACTTGTGGAGGATCGCCTCGAACAGCGGCTCGAGCGTATCGTACATCTTGAGCGGCGAACGGCCGGCCTGCCCTGTGAGCGCATTGGTATAGATTGTCGCGAATTCGGCCTGCTCGTCGTTCGCGCCAAGATCCACGAATAGATCAAAGGTTTCGTTAATCACATGGTTCGGGCGGGCATTCGGCCGATCGATCTTGTTGATCACCACAATTGCCTGGTGCCCGGCTTGGAGCGCCTTGCGCAGCACAAAGCGAGTCTGCGGCATTGGGCCGTCCATTGCATCGACCAGCAGCAATACGCCGTCGACCAGATTCATCACCCGCTCGACTTCGCCGCCGAAATCGGCATGGCCAGGAGTGTCGACAATATTAATCTTGACATCCTTGTAGATCACCGCCGTGTTCTTCGACATAATCGTGATGCCGCGCTCGCGCTCGAGATCATTTGAGTCCATCACCCGATCGGCCACCTGCTGATTGTCGCGAAAGATGTGGCTCTGGCGCAGCATCGCGTCGACCAGGGTCGTCTTCCCATGATCCACGTGGGCGATGATTGCGATGTTACGAATGTCTTTTCTCTGCATATTATTCACATAAAACGCCCCGACCACATCGGGCCGAGGCGGCGACGGAAGCGATATCTTCTATGGATAAGTTTACCACTAGATTGAATTTTTGTCATATATCGGCTTAAGTGTTAATTTGACAAATGCGTTTTTCTATCAAGCAAAACACCTTCTGAAATTCGCCGAAATTCCCAATTCACTATCATATCTAAACCGGGACCCCAAGCGTTATATCATATAACCTGCACTTAAAGAAGCACGTGCATACCCCCGACGATGCTGTCGTGGTAATGGATCGTAGGTATGTCTGTTGAGCTGGGCTCCCGTACGTCTTCCCATAACGCACTCCGATAGCCTTGAAGCATTGGTCTCATCAAATCGTATGCCGATAATCTGGCTAGCGCCGGTCGAAAACTTCTCAACTTTGGCATATATTATGCATAGGATGATCCTTGGTCCTCAGATCTTAAGAGCCTGAAACAATAGGTGTGCCAGAGCGATTGCGATACTCGCTGGCAGAATGGGTACTACTAGAGTGACGCGTTAGCCGCGTAGTGGCAGGTAGAGGTGTTCGAGTATCTTTTTTTGCTGTTACTCGGTATTCCTGTCAGAGGTTCTTAGAGCCGTAGTATGCTCAGGTTTGCTCAAGTCTACTGTTGGCGAGTCTGTGTTCTAGGCCTCGAAAAACAGCCATAGCCAGCCCAAGGCGAAACCGCGGGTTTTGCAGCCTGGTACAAGATTGGCCTACAACTGAAATGTTTTGTGATGCAAATATTTGTATAGTCGTACATTTATATAACAATTTTGTTATTTCAAACTTAGGTAGCTTCATACGAGATTTACATCTTAATCCTATGATAAACGAGAGTGTGTATTCCCTTAACATGGCCGGTGGGGTGTGAATGGCCTATTCCGTGTCGGGCTGGCTGACAGATTCGGATCGGATACTATTGTAGATCAGTGTACAACAAATTATAAAGTCACATTTCTTCTAACACAACATCCGCCCGTACTAAGAGGAAGATAGTTATGAAGTCGATGCGTTGGAGAATAACACTGGCGGTCCTTTGGCTCAGCCTGCTGTTCAATATCGAACGGTTTGATTTTGAAAAAGGTGCAACGATTAATTTGGCTTCGGCCTTCTATGGCTTAGTCACTGTGACAATCGCGATCTTCTTGCTTGTGCCAATGAAACGCCCAGCTATGTATTTTGCGGGTGCCGGAATTCTTACGGTATATGCAGTCTTGAAGTTCGTGAGTATAACTCCGGTATTCCAAGGTTACCATAAGTACCTGACGATCACCGAAGTAGGTGCACTGCTGATCACGATGGTGCTGTCCTGGTTGATCAGCCAAGGGCTGCAGGACTTCGAGGCGTCGGTGGAGGCGATCTCGCTTCCCAAGGGCCGTGAAGGTGTGTTGGAATATGAGCAGATGCAGGAGCGCATTCGGACTGAGCTTGGGCGGGCCCGGCGCCATCAGCATCCAATGAGCCTTGCGGCGATTGAGCTCGATCCGGTCTCGTCGGAAGCCGCGCTACATCAGGCGATTCTCGATGCGCAGGCGGCGCTGATCAAGCGCTACGTGCAGGTGCAATTCGGCGTGTTCTTGACCAAGAATACGCGCGGAACCGACGCCGTGGCGCATCATAGCGATACTGGGCAGTTCTTGCTGTTGGCCCCTGAGACACCAGCCGACCAGACAGAAGGCCTGCTGGCGCGCCTGTCGCATCAGGTCGAAGAGAATTTGGGATTACGATTTCGCTACAACGTCGCGGACTTCCCCAAAACGGCTCTGACATCCGAGGAATTGGTTCATAAGGCTACCGAGAAATTACAGCAGGAGATCAAGACCGCGAGCGATTACCGCGCGAAGCGTGAGCCCGCGGTGACGACGCAACCCGCCGATACATAAAACGGCCGCGCGCTTCTGCGATTCGCTGTTGCGCTGATACATATAGAGAAAGAGTTGCTCACGTGTGGGAGTGGGACGATAAGGAGAAGAGCAATGGTTCAAGATTTTCCATCCACAAATCGGCCGAGCAGCAGCGGACCTTGGTATCTCACGATCGACCCGCGGAACCGCTGGATTCGTGGTCGAGCATACTTCATTATCAAGCGGTTCATTGATGTTGCCGCCTGCCTGATGGTTGCGCCGTTCATCGTGCCGCTGCTACTCCTGGTTGCGCTGCTGGTCTATGTTGATTCGCCAGGTAAGGTCTTCTTTACCCAGCTACGTACTGGCAAGGGTGGGCGCCGGTTCAAGATGTATAAGTTCCGCACAATGGTACCGAATGCCGAAGAACTCAAAATCAAGTACGCCCATCTGAACGAGTTGACGTGGCCGGATTTCAAAATTACCAACGATCCACGAATTACGCGCGTCGGCAAAATCTTGCGCAAAACTAGCCTCGATGAGCTGCCGCAGTTGCTAAACGTCGTGATCGGGGATATGAGCTTGGTCGGTCCACGCCCGACCTCGTTTGCGCCCGAGACATATCGGCTCTGGCATACCGAACGGCTCGAAGTCGTACCTGGCATCACTGGCCTTTGGCAGGTGAGCGGCCGCAGCAACCTGGATTTCGATCAGCGTCTCAAGCTTGATATTGCCTACATTGAGCGACAAAGCCTGTGGATGGATTTTTGTATCATTTTTCACACCGTCGCACAGGTGTTTATAGGCGAAGGCGCATACTAAGATGTCGATAGAGTCAACCGTGCGCTGAGTAAACGCTAAAATGAAAACCCGAGCGTCACTGGATGGCGCTGGCCGAGTGTCGTGTTTCATGTATGAACGCTCGCCAGCGCTCAGAAGCAAATTGCTCACTTGAGAGCGATAAGGAGAGGGTTGGTAGCGCGCTGCTAACCTCATCTCGATGGAGGATGAACCAAATGGAACTCAAGAACTATTTCGCAGTATTGCAGAGGTGGGGGTGGCTTTTAGTTGTGTGTACAGCGCTTGCCGGGGTTACGAGTTATTGGTTGATCTCACGGCAACCAAAGGTCTATCAATCGCGTTCGCGTTATCTGATTGGCCCGGCGATTGATAATCCCAACGTAACCACCAATGATCTGCGCGCTGCCGGCCAGATTGGACAAACGTATGATGAATTGGCCACCAGCCGCGCGATTCTTCAGAGTGCTATCGACAAGCTTACTTTGGACATCGATCCCGATTCTCTTCGTGAGCATGTCAGCAGCACATTCGTCGAAACAACCCAACTTTTGAGCATTCGTGCTACCGCCGACGATCCTCAACTGGCCGCGGATATCGCCAACACGATTGGTGATGTATTGATTGAGAATAGCACGGGGAGCCCGAACAATCCGCAAGTGCTTCAGCGCCAGCAGGCGCAATCGCAACTGGCGCGATTGCAAGAAGTCATTCGCTCTGGTCAGGCCGAAATCGATCAGTTGCTTAGCCAGATTCAGCAGACAACCGATGCAGTGAGTCAGCGTGCTTTGATCGTGCGTATGGATGAGCGGCGATCGCAGCTCGCGGCCGCGCAGCGATCGTACAGTGATCTGTTCCAACTTCTGCAGACCAGCAATGTGAATCAGATCAAACTGATCGAGGCAGCCGTGCCAGTTCCTGATGCTCCGATCGCTCCAGATGTCCGACAGAATGTCATGGCTGCGATAATCGCCGGCCTCGTTTTAGGCGTGGTTGCGATGATGTTGCTTGAATATTTTAACGATGTCATCTATACGCCCGAAGTATTGCGCAAAGCAACCAACTTGACGTATCTGGGCGGTCTGGTTCGGCATAAACGGCTGCGCGGTGAAGCTCCGCAGCTGATCACATTCACCCATCCCCAGACATTGGCGGCCGAGAGTTTCCGCATTCTACGGACCAATCTGCAGCCCGACCTTACCGAACGGCAGATATCATCACTGCTGATTACGAGCCCGTCACGTGGTGATGGTAAGACGAATGCCGCAGCGAACTTGGCTGTAGTATTTGCTCGCGCTGGTAAACGAGTTGTGCTCGTCGATGCGAACCTGCGCCGGCCACATATCGCTGCGATCTTTGGCCTGCCGGATCAAGATGGTCTATCGACATTGCTCGAGCATGAGCGCTTGCCTGAGCCGGTGACGGTTCCATCAGTGCCTGGCCTGTCAATTATTCCAGCCGGCGGTACAGCGATTAATTCGTCGGAGATCCTTGGATCACCGCGAATGAGTCAGTTTATCTATGAACTTCAATCGTGGGCCGATGTCGTTTTGATTGACAGCGCGCCATTGTGGTACTCGGATGCATTGGCACTCGCGCCCCAAGTGAAGGGAGTGTTGCTGATTGTAAGTTGCGGAACCACGGATCGCCAGAGCACAATCAATGCGGTTGAGAGTCTGCGCTTGGTTGGCGCCCGAGTTATTGGTACCGTATTGAATCGCGTCAAAGCCGGGCCTGCGTATTTCTACTACCCAACCTTTGGTGCTAATCGCCCGATGTTAGAGGATGCGAAGACTGTTCCGACGATTGCGGCTGGAAATTCACCGCGGGCCCTCACAGCAGCGAAAGTAACCTCTAAGACGCAGAACGTTGATTAGGTCTGATTAACAAGATCTAATTTCGAGCGTGTCCTGTTTACACATAGCCATTGAGTTTGGGTGCGAAGTTTGATCAGGGAGCGTGCTGTTCCCGATCAAATTTCCCCCTCTCTCAGTGTGTCGACGTACGACATAATAGAGATGGGGACTTGGCATGCAAGATCTCTTGCTGCGTCTATTTAAAGATTTTGATCAGGCAGATATTCAATATTGTCTGTTGCGTGGCTATGAGGAACTCGACGATATCGACGACCGTAGCGATATTGACATCCTCGTCCAGGTCAATCAAGTTGATCGGCTTCGCGAGATATTGGAACGTCTTGAATTTGTTAGCCTCTCAAGTTGGGGGCGCGCACCGCACCATTTTTTTGTTGGATATAACCAGAGCGACGATCGGTGGCTGAAACTTGATATCGTGACTACGATTGCATACGGCAACCCCATCCATGCAATTTATACCGATCTTGCCGCTAGATGCCTCCAGCGGCGCATTAAGCGCGGGCTCGTTTTTGTAGCTTCGCCCGAGGATGAACTGCTGACACTCTTACTGCATTGTGTGCTCGACAAAGCGATGTTCGCCTCGAATCGACGCCAACGCATTGCGACATTGAAGCATGACATCGAGGATGAGAAATATCTAACGACTTTGCTTCAGAGGTATTGGGCGCCCGGCATGACATGGCAACGCTTGGCCGCTATGATAGATGCTGCTGGTTGGGATGAACTATTGTCGCAGCGTTCGGCCGTGGCGGCATGGCTGGCGCGTCGGCAAAAGTTACGAGTACGTAGCCGGCAAATCTATGGCTTGGTTCTGCGAAAACTCGATCGAGTTGCAGGGTTGTTCCAACCACGATCTTTAACAGTCGCTTTGCTTGCACCTGACGGAGGTGGAAAAACAACCTTAGCGACGGAATTGGCGCGCACGTTTTATCTGCCCAGTCGCTATATTTATATGGGCAGCCATTCCGATGTCGATGCCACTCGCTTGCCGACGACCCGCTGGATCCAAGCGCGCTCAAATCAAGCCAGATCGAGCCGGAATCTGCCGATCTGGTTAGTCGTTCGCGGGTTGAGGTTTGCGAATAACCTGGTAGAGCAGTGGTATCGCTATGGCATGAGCTATTACCATCGGATGCGCGGCCGACTCGTTCTGTTTGATCGATATGCCTACGATGTTAATGCCCATGGCTATAGCAAGTTATCACTCAAATCACGTGCCCGCCGATGGTTGCTCTCCGCAGTCGCGCCAAAGCCTGATCTGATCGTATTTCTCGATGCGCCTGGTGAAATGCTATACGCGCGAAAAGGCGAGCACAGTCCCGAGGTTCTAGAGGCGCAACGCCAACATTATCTTGGGCTGCAAAAGCGTTTGCCGCAAATGATCGTCGTTGACGCAACTCATGATGCAGATTATGTTCGTCGTACCGTTACATCATTAATCTGGCGGCGCTACGCCGACCTGTTTCAGCGTGGTTTTGCGCGAGGATAATCTTACAGAATCAATTTGGAGATCGGCGATGAACGAACTCCTCCTCAAAACCAGCATCGATTGGCCGCAGAGATGGTTGCGTCTGTTTCGACGTCCATTCCGCCAATATGCTATACGTAAAGAACTGGTCGGCCATACCACATTCGCTGAGCGCTTGCTGACACAATTGGCACGTGATGGCGACGTCGAGTTAGCCACCTTCTATATTACGCGTGTGCAACAGACGCGTAGCGGCGTGATAGTAGCATTCACTGATCGGCAGTCCGCGCTGAGGCCTGCGCTGGTCTTGAAGTTGCCTCTGACAGTGAAGGCAGAACAGAGTACGAACGAGCATCGACAGGCTCTGATCGGGCTCCACCAGTTACCAGCGTTGCAGTCGTTTGCAACTCATATACCGCGACCAATTGCCTGGGGCAGCTTCGAGGAGCGCCCTTATTATTTAGAGACCGCATTAGCAGGTGAGAGCTGTGTTCATCTTGTGCGTAAACAAGTCGATCCTACGGCCCTACTGCAAAATGCTGCGAATTTGATAATGCAGCTGCATAAGGGCACGATGTGTCGACTGATCATCGATGATGCACTATTTGCACAGCTCGTAGGTGATGATCTGTCGATGTTGCGACAACTTGTACTGCATTGGCCAGATGCAGCGCTATTGGAGCGAAAGTTGCAGGCACTGGAGATCTTGCTGCGTCGCGGCATGTATCAGCAAGAGTTGCCGCTATCCTGGTCTCATGGTGATTTCTGGCCCGGCAACATTTTAATCGAAAGCGCGACTGGGCAGCCGAAAGGCATTATTGATTGGGATCGCGCTCGGCCACTCCAACAGCCACTGCTTGATTTGCTGCATTTGCTGGCATACACGCGCAAAATACGGCTACGTACTCAACTTGGCGAAGAGATAGTTAATTGTTTGCTGCCGGCTACTTTTGAGCAGCATAAATATGAGTTGATTGACTCAGCTGTGGAGGCGCTTGGCTTGCCATCCACTTTCGAGTTTCTACAAGCAAGTGTATGGTTATATTGGGTGCGTTTTGCCGCCGCCAATTTGTCTCGTTATCCGGCCTTTCAAGCAGATCAGCGCTGGTTGAGTAAAAATGTCTTTTTGGTGTTGAAAGAGGGGTTACGGTGAATATTTTAGTGATTGATCGAGCGCCACCATGCAATCTCATGCAAGGTAATGCACTGATTGGTCAGCATTTGTTTAGTAGATTGCGGCACCATAATCTGACGCTTGTTTGTCCGGCACCGATCGGTGAACACCCACATTACCAGGCCGAATTATCAAAGCTTTTTCAGGAAGTTCATCTGGTGCCGCGCAATCAGCCAATACCAACACTTATGGGTTTGATAGAGCCAGTGTTGGCCCAAGTGGGTGTTGGTTTCAGAGGCAAGGTCGAGATCGCGGCTGTTAGTGCATTTCAAGCAACTGTTCAACGTCTGCTGAGCCAAAAAACGTTTGATGTCATTCATACGCGGCAGCTACCGATGGCGGCGATCATCGGCCCAATCGATCATCCGGCCAAATTGCTCGAGTTGGTCGACTCTGAGACGCTCCAAGCCGCCCGGCGTGTGCGCCCGGGCGCGCCAAAGACTAGGCTGCGAGCTGTGATGGCGCGGGTATTAGAGCAGCGCGCGGTGCGCTTATTTCATGCCTGTACGTCGGTCGCCGAGCCCGACGCTCGGGTGATCCGCATGTTGGCACCCAACGTGCCGGTGTATGTGACGCCGAATGGTGTCGATGCCGACTACTTTGCTCCATTGGACCTGCCAGAACAGCCCGATACCGTAGTCTTCACTGGTGCGATGTCGTTTCCGCCAAATATTACCGCGGTGCTGTATTACTACCAGCATATCTTGCCGCTCATCCGCCATGAGCGACCGCAGGTGCAGCTGATCATCGCTGGCCGCGACCCGGCGCCGGAAATTGCCGCACTAGGCGATGATCCCTTTGTCACTGTCACCGGATATGTGGATGATATGCGTCCATGGTTGGCTCAGTCGTGCGTCATGATTTGCCCTATGAGGAGTGGGAGCGGCATTAAGAACAAGGTGCTAGAGGCATTGGCGATGGCCCGGCCGGTGGTCGCGACTACGCTAGGTATCGAAGCGCTCGAAGTGACAAACCAGCGTGATCTGGTGATCGCCGATCAGCCGGCCGAGTTCGCGGCAGCGGTGCTGCGGTTGTTACATGACCCAGACGCGCGCAAGCGCTTGGGCACAGCCGGACGCGAGCTAGTGATGCGCCGCTATACCTGGGAGGCATGTGCGGCGACATATGATACGATCTTCATGCGGCTTACTCAAGGTCGGGTATATGCCGGTAAGCGCCCAGTATATGCGTCGAAGTCTTGACCAATCAGCTGGGCTACTCAGGTACGCTCTGACTGTGTTTTGCTGGCGTCTAAGTAGCTAATCTAACAATTCCTGGAGGGATTCAGACTCATCGTAATACTACATTGAAGAAAGGGGCATGGCTATGCGCAGCCTCATCAATAGTATCAATCAATCTGCAAACGACTGGAACGTTCCACAACGAGTAGCCTGGTGGATCATTGCGGTACCGATTATTGGTGCTGTATTCGTTGGGCTATCGCGAATTAGCCTCTCTTTTTACACGTTTTTGACCATGGAAGATGGGCCATTGGAGTGGTCGCAGTTTATACTCTATGCTGCTGCGGCAATACTTGGTTGTGGAGTTGCTATAAAACGTTTCCAGGCAGGTCATCCTTGGCAGGCACTAATGTTCTTAGGCTTTGGGTTGGCAAATCTCTTCATTGCCGGTGAAGAAATTGCCTGGGGACAGCGGATCTTTGGTCTGCGAACACCCGATGAGTTAATGAAGCTCAATCATCAAGGTGAGATCACTATACATAATATCATGGTGATTCAGAATGCGTTCAATATCGTGTTACTGGTTGGGAGCGCATTTTGTATGGCAATGTACTTCATCAATAAAAAATACCATTTTGAGAAGAAATGGGACCAGGCCAACTATCTCTTCGTACCGCCGCTCTTCTCTGCATCATTATTCTTTGTGATGCTCGCATATAAGCTCATTCGATTTGTGGTCTTCCCAACCGCCGAATTTACTATTACCAAGTATGGTGAGTGGCCCGAGCTCTGCTTCGCGTTTGGATTATTCGTGTTTGCCTGGCTGAATTACCGACGTTTAGCGGTGCCGCAACGAGCCATGAATTCAACTGCGCAGCAGCAGAGGCACGCACTCAAGTGATCACAAGGCGCCGTTTGGAGGCAATGCATTGTTACAATAGTATGGCGAGCTTGATCGCTCTGTAAAGATACAAACATTTGTTTCAGCGATAAGCCTGGCCGTGTCTACTGCTCTGGCACCGAAATCTTTAGCTGGATCCGCAGCGATTAGCATTGTTTAGAAAGCGAGATAATGGTCATCACCAAGCATCCGATTGTTCAACATACGAACGAGAATCTGGCTCCGCCACGTGATGTGACAAAGCTCAACATAGCATACATTATGTCGCGCTTTCCAAAGCTAAGCGAAACCTTTGTGCTGTATGAAATGCTAGCACTTCAGCAGCAGGGTGTTGGTGTTGAAGTTTTCCCACTCATCAGCGAGCGTGCCAATGTGATACATCAGGAGGCGCAGCAATTTGTCGAGCGAGCTCATTATCTGCCAGTGATCTCATGGCCGATACTCAAGGCGCAATTTTATTTTTTACGTTGGCGGCCCGCCGCCTACATCGGTGCCTGGCTCGAAGTATTGTGTGGAACATTCGGCAGTCTCAATTATATGATTGGCGGATTGGGCATCTTTCCGAAAGCGGTCCGATTCGCTTATGACATGTCTATGTCGAATGTCTCGCATGTTCACGCGCATTTCGCGAACCATCCAACAGTAGCGGCGCTGGTCATACATCGATTATTGGGGATACCATTCAGTTTTACGGCTCATGCACACGATATCTATGTTGACCAGCATATGTTAGCGCAAAAGGTACATGCAGCGGCCTTTGTCGTCGCCATTTCTGATTACAACCGGGAGTTGATTGTTGCCCGTTGTGGCGAGGATGTGCGTGAGAAGGTTATCGTTTTGCACTGCGGTGTCGATACTGGAGTATTCCAACCAGCGAAGAAGGAATCAGTAACCGGACCATTTACAATAGTCTGTATAGGCTCGCTGGAAGAAAAAAAAGGTCAGACATATTTGATCGAAGCTTGCCGACTATTAAAAGAGCGCAACTTGGACTTTATTTGCTATCTGATTGGTGATGGACCTATGCGCTCTTCTTTGGAAGAGCAGATCCGCCGAGATCAATTAGAAGAGACCGTTCGACTCGTAGGTGGGCGCCCACGCGATGAAGTTGTGCGGATGCTCAGTCAAGCCGATGTCGTGGCACTACCTAGTATCAGAACAAAGTCGGGCAAGATGGAAGGCATTCCCGTAGCACTCATGGAGCCGTTGGCATGCGGAGTTCCGGTGGTTTCAACTCGTATTTCAGGGATTCCGGAACTTGTAGAAGATGGCAATACTGGTCTGCTGGTTCCGCCGAAAGATGCGGTGGCATTAGCCGATGCGCTGCAGCGGCTCGCCAACGATCCAGAGCTTGGCCGACGTTTGGGACTCGCCGGACGCGAGAAGGTACTTCGCGAATTTGATCTGTCAAACAATACCGCCCGGCTTGCTCAGTTGATCATTGGAGGAATGCAATGAGCCAAGTTCTCCAAATCGTCTTTTGGCTTATGGTTGCAGTTGTCCTCTTCACATACCTGCTCTTTCCGGCGATTGTGTTTGTTCGGGGTCGGTTACTGGGTCGATCGTACAAAAGCGCCGAGATAACGCCGACCATTAGTATGATCATTGCGGCTCATAATGAAGTTGCTAGTATTGGTGCCAAGTTAGACAATATTCTTTCACTCGACTATCCACGCGACAAACTCGAAGTATTGATCGCTTCGGATGGATCGAATGATGGAACCAACGACATTGTTCGTAAGTATGCCGACCATAATGTCACCCTTTTAGCGTTGCCACGTCAAGGTAAGGCGCCCGCTCTGAATGCTGCGGTTGCAGCATCGCATAGCGAGGTTTTGGTGTTCTCGGATGCAAACAGCATGTATCATGCTGGGTCGTTGCGTGCCTTGGTTCGTCCATTCGCAGATTCCGAGGTTGGTGGTGTAGCTGGCAATCAGGTCTATCTATCAAAACAGGCGAATGCCCTCAGTGGTGATGGTGAGCAAACATATTGGGATTTCGATCGTAAACTGAAACAATCACAGAGTAAATCTGGCAATGCGATTTCGGCCACCGGCGCAATTTATGCTATTCGGCGGTCACTGTTTCGTGGTGTTCCTGTTGGTGTTACCGATGATTTTGCAGTTTCGACTGATGTGATCGCGCAGGGCTATCGGTTGGTGTTTGCGCCTGACGCGATCGCGTACGAACCGGTCGCTGGCACAGGCGGTATTGAATTTGGGCGTAAGGTGCGCGTGATCACACGTGGACTGCGCGGAGTATTGGTGGTTCGGCGTGACCTACTCAATCCGTTCCGCTTTGGTTTTTATGCTTTCCAGCTATTTTTTCATAAGGTCATGCGGCGTCTAGTCGTCATCCCATTGGTGCTCATGCTACTTGTTGGCCCGCTTCTGTGGAATCATGGCATAGTTTACCAGCTTGCCACTATTGCCCAACTGATTTTCTACGGCTGTGCGCTGCTGGGATTGCTCATGAGCCATACGCGTGTAGGGCGCATGAAGCCGTTAATGATCCCGTTCTTTTTTTGTATGGTCAATGTCGCATGCCTGCTCGCAACCATTAACCTTATCCGCGGGCACCGGATCGATTTTTGGGAGCCGCAGCGAACTGACGCTGGATCTCCGATTTCATAGGATGAATGCACAAGAGGGTTCGATATGATTTCTACATCCCGAACTTCCATGGATCTCGCCGCTCTTCAAAAGCAGCTTACGCGTTTGCGCGGAAGTCAAGAAATCGCTCCGGATGCATCAATTGTTATACCAGTCAACGCACAGGGCGATCTGAATAATGTCCTACAGTTGCTGGCCGATATTAGCACGTATGTAGGCAAATATGCACTAGAAATTATTCTTGTAATCAATAATTATCCACCAGATGCACCGCCATTCGAAATTGACGCCTATTCTCAAATTGGATTAAAGGTTGTCAGCATTCCGAATGTGCGTCGTCCTGGTGAAGCGGTTGGCTTTACAGCTCGCATTCCTGGAGTACGGGCAGCCTCTTCTGAAATCAATATCCTGTTTGATGCGGATTGTCGGATACCTAATCCGAATGCTGTCATTGATTGGTATATACAGCAATTCAAGGCAGGAGCCCAAGCTGCCTATACACATGTTGACTATTATGATTTACAGAGCTTATGGTCGATTCGTGCCCAGGTTGCTATACATCACATATCACGTTGGTTCAAGCGTTGTGTACTCGGCATACCCACGACACGCGGCAGCAGCTATGCCGTAAACAGGACAACAATGCTCAGATTGTATGACAATAGTATGCTAGCCGATGAAATGAATGTAGGCCCAACCTTCAAAGCAAACGCAGGCAAAGTAGTATACTCGGGCTCAAGAGATTTAATCATTCTAACATCGGGAAGAATGTTTAGGGGTGGATGGATAAAGTTGTTCTGGTACTTTAAGTATCGCCTGCGCTATAATCTCAGAGTATTACCAGTTCGAGTTGATGTTGCTCGCCATACAAAGCGCGAGAAAGATCCTGTGCGTAAGTATATTAACAATAAGCCACTAGAATAAATAATAACAGTTTTTATTATCTGCGCTATCGCCTGCACTACAATCTTAAAGCCACGACAAATTTTAGGTGTTGCGATTTTGACTTGATATGAGCCGAATATGCGCGATTAGAACTTTCTGGCAGCCCGATGATCTGCAGGTCGGATCGAAAACCTATGAGACGCAGGCTGGAAGACCGGGTTGACTTCTATGCTCTGGCTAGAATAACTGCTTTATGATTAAGCGAAATAAGCGCAGGGCCGTTTGGGCAAGTGGGATCGTAGTCATTAGTGTTACAATGGTTGTTCTAATGGGCATCGTGATATTTGTTATTGGCCGCTCAGAATCACTGGTAGCTTCAACTCCTACCGCCTTGACGACATCGGCCTCGGCGCTATCCACTGTGATTCCGGCAAATGTCACGACTCAGGAAGATGCGACAGAATCGAAGGATCATTCGCGAGGCTACCTAACTACGCCGGCAGAGCTTCAGAGAATCAAAGCCAAAGCCGACCGAGGCCTGGAACCGTATCGAAGCGCAGTGGCCGATGTAATGGCGTGGGCCAGCAAAGATTGGAATTACACGCTGGATGCAAATACTCGATGTAAAGATAGGGACGCAAATAACCCAATGTGGGCCGATAACGATGGGGGTATACCAATTCTCTATGCGAAGGCGCTGTCTTATCATTTAACAGGCGATTCGCAATATGCCGAGCAAGTCAAGGATATTTTGCAGAAAATTATGACCGAGGTCAAAACGATTTCGATAGATGATCAACAGTGCCGCATTAACTTTAGCTGGAGTACACCGGAAATGGTTGCTTCGGCTGATTTAATCGAAGACTCTTGGGATAGCGCGACATGTACTGGGCCATTGGAAACGATTTACACGGATACGACGATTGGATCTGGGAATTGCAAAATTCTTTTTCAAAATTGGCTAGTGAAGAATCCTTATTATGTAGTTTCTTACAGCATGCAGGATGCTAGGAGTAACTGGGGTGCATCGGCTACAACGACAGCTGTATATATTGCCGATTACCTCTGGGATCGGCCAGAGGTAAAGCTAATATATCGTAACCCGACACAGATTAACAATGGAGAAGATATTGCGCTTAGTCCATCGGCTTCGTATGTACATGCCAACAAGATAGCTATTAGTGGTATGAATGGCTATGAAGTGGAATATGGTAGTAATAGCTCTTGTGATTTGCTTGATGGGCCACAGCAGGGTGGCGGAACGGTGCCCATAAAATCTCAAATTACTGAAAACGGAATCATCGCTGAAGATGCGCGTCGCGAGGAATACTGTAATATTTCGCGATATAATGGTGAATATGAGAATTATCCTCAGTTACATATTGGCGATACTGTTCAGCAGTGTGAGTTGATGTTACGGCGCGGCAATCGTTCATGTTATGATAATGTTGATAACACCGATATACCGAACTATACCTTTGTTGATCCGAATGGCGTGACAAGAACGACGCATCTTTATCCTGGACGCGGTTCGATTGAGCGGGCGATCAAGGCAATCATTGTAGATTCTAAAACTGAGTGGAAGCACGTATCAGCATTAGAAGTCGCCTATCATTATTATTATAATCACCATCGCTTACCTGGTTTCGAAGAATGGTTTAAATATCTCGATGGCCAACGCCCAGGTGGATGTAGTCAGGATATCTGTTTTGGCACACTAACCCATGGATTCGCAATCGGCGAGCAGCCAACCTTGCCACCTACCGTTGCTCCACCATGATGCAAGCAGCTTAGATGATGCGACATGATATGTTGAATAGGCCAATAGACTTCTCGTTCGTCAGTGCTCTTAGGGAGGTATTATGACTGCGCTACAAATGAAAATAAGAGAGTTCAGGCATACTGAACATCGGCCGGCCTTGCTCGTAATCATGGCTTTATGCGGTGCCACTTTGCTCATCAGTATATTTGCTTTCCAGGGAGTATGGACGATCGTTCCCTCGATCGTGCTCATGCTACTGCTGGCGATGATTGCGTGGCCGGAGGCCGCTACCCTCGTTTTTATGTTCATTATTTATATGAACATACCTGTGGTCGCCACTAAGTTTCACGATGTGCCACAATTCTTCGCGGCAGCGTCGGTGCTGATCCTTGTGGTGCCCATGGCCTCACTTATTATTATGCATCGCAAACCGTTTGTGTCGACCCCAGGACTTGTCCTCTTATTGATTTACTTCTTTATTATGCTGGTGTCGAGTGTCTTTTCCTTATCGGTTGGAACGTCTATGGATGTGTTCCAAACCTACGTAACCGAGGGTTTGGCTTTGTACTTCCTCGTCACAAATGTCGTGCGAACACCGGCGACGTTGCGGCGTGTCGTTTGGGTGCTGATAATCGCTTGCAGTTTGATGGGCGCCTTGTCGATCTTCCAGGAAGTCACTAAAACGTATAGCAATAACTACTGGGGTTTCGCGCAGGTGGATGGCGGTGGCTTTTCTGTGGCTGATGGGTTAGAGGGAAAGCTTTTTCGGCTCAGGCTGGCCGGGCCGATCGGCGAGAAGAATCGCTACGCGCAAGCTATGCTCGCGATTTTTCCATTAGCACTCTTTCGGATCTGGGGAGAGAAGTCTCATCTTTTGAAGGCACTGGCAGGCGGCGCAACACTGCTCATTCTAAGCGGTGTGTTGCTGTCGTTCTCGCGTGGCGCCGCCGTCGCAATGATTGGCCTGTTGGTTATTACGACATTGTGGGGCTATATCCGGGTGCATCAGGCCATCTTCGTGGTGTTGGTTCTGGCCTTACTTATAGCCGTAGTCGCGCCAGATTTCGTTGTGCGGCTTGACTCGCTGCGTGGTGTGACGGGGCTATTCTCCGAGGAAGGCGACAAAGCAGATGGCGCGATTGTCGGTCGGGAGACTTCTAATCTCGCCGCATTGCATGTGTTCCTTGACTATCCAATTCTAGGCGTGGGGCCAGGGCAGTATTATAAACAATATTCCCAGCAATATGCTAATGCGCTGGGTTTGCGGTTCTTTGATGTCAACCGCCGCGCCCATAACATGTATCTAGAAACAGCCGCCGATCTGGGCATCATCGGTTTGTCCGGGCTGCTAGCGATTTTCATCGTGCCGATGATCCAACTCGACAAGCTGCGTCGATACTGGTCGCAGCGGTATCCGCCATATGCCAATATGGTGACCGCCTTCTTGCTCAGTATGATATCGTACATGGCGACTGCCGTATTCCTGCACCTTTCATACCTGCGATACGTAGCACTACTGTGGGCTTTGGCAAATTCGGCCATTTATATCGCGCGATCGCAGGTTGAGTCTGAGGAAACTCTCAGATCCGAGCACGCACCTGGGAACGTGGGCTCCACGGCCACAGTGCTGGTGCCTGATGCCCAGTAAATAGCTTAGTAACGAACTCATATTTGGGTGGAAAACAGGTAGATGGCATTCCTTCAAGCATTGGAGTGCTGAAAATCACTCCAATGCTTCTTTTTTTGTAGGAGTAATAGTGTGAGTTCGGCCATAACGCCCCCAGCTGATGGCACACCAATAGATGTAGCGCCACAAGTCAAACATAGCTCTACCAGTCGCCAGATTCGTGGCTCTAGCCTGATGCTGGCTGGCCGCGCAATCTCTATGGCTTCGAATGCGCTCATTCAAATTTTTATTATCCGATACCTGACGAAACCCGAATACGGTGCACTCGCCTTAGCATTATCGATGGTCAACATTGGCCAACTTGTAGTGTCGCTTGGTTTGGACAAGGCGGTTAGTCGCTTTGTCCCAATCTATCATGAGCAACAGGATTATAATAAGTTATTTGGAACGATCATTCTCGCCGTGGGCACGATCTTATCGCTTGGGGTGGTGCTCATTCTAGGAGTGATGACATTTCAGGGACTGCTGGCCCGCACCCTGGTCAGCGATCAGTTAGCTCGCTCGCTATTGATGATATTGATCGTTCTAGCACCAATACAGGCGATCGACGAGGTTTTAGTAAGTTTATTCGCGATCTTCACGGGGCCGCGAGCCATTTTCTTCCGTAGGCATGTGGCTGCGCCTGGTTTGAGGATGGCAGTAGTGCTCGTTCTGATTCTATTGCAGCAAGACGTCTTCTTTCTGGCGATCGGCTATCTGACGACCGCGGCGTTTGTCATACCCATCTATGCGATGATTCTGGTCAACGTGCTGCACAAGCAAGGACTCTTTCTGCATTTCGATCGAAGAAAGGTTAGCTTGCCGGCCGCCGCAATTTTCGCTTTTACCATCCCTTTGCTGAGCACGGATTTACTGTATGTGCTCATGGAGTCGATGGATGCTGTGTTGTTGGGCTATTTTCGCAACACGAGTGATATTGCGACCTTTCGGAGTGTCCAAACATCTGCAGGTTTGAATCAGTTGGCTATGATGAGCTTTCAGACCTTATTTACGCCGATGGCAGCGCGTTTGTTCGCGAGGAAGAGTTACGAAGAAGTCAATGACTTGTATTGGCAGACGGCTATCTGGATGGCAGTGATATCCTTCCCGATCTTTGCTGTCACTTTTGCACTTGCTCAGCCGGTAACTGTATTGGTGTATGGTCAGAAGTACGCGTCTGCCGCGCCGGTCTTGGCGCTGCTTTCTTTGGGCTATTACTTTAGCACTGCTTTGGGATTCAATGGCTTGACCATTCGCGTATTTGGCAAGATGCGATATGTGGTCATTATTAACGTTATGGCCGCGTTTGTTAATCTTGGTATTAACTTACTGCTTATACCGGCATACGGTGCGCTCGGTGCTGCTATTGGCACATGTGCCACAATGATTGTTCATAATTTGCTCAAGCAACTTGGGTTGCGATTGAGTACGACTGTCAATTTCTTTGAGCCCAGATATACCAAAATCTATTTGAGCATCGCGTTAAGCTCGGTTGGGCTGGTATTAATTCAGCAGCTTATATCCGCGCATATCTATATTAGCCTTGTCTTGGTGATGCTTACATCGATGTTCGTCGTCGGATTGAATCGCAAATCTCTTAAGGTCGCTCAAACATTTCCTGAACTCTTGCGTTTTCCACTCGTACGGCGATTCTTAGGCGACTAGATTGCGCCTATGTTTGCGGAGCGCATATTCTCGATGTAGCGGATTATAAAGTAGGGAGGGTGTAAGGGCGTAGAATCCGCTCTTACACCCTCTCATTATTACATCAAGCTAGGCTCTGTATTGACTGCGAGGGTGCCCCACCAGGTATAAGTCATACCGTCCGCCGAAATCGTTCTACCAGTTGCTATACAGCTCTTCAAGGTGTGTGGAAGACCCATCGCGCACGCTAGTCCGCCGTTGCCACCAAGGGCTTTGCAATGAGCTCACGCGCCTGATCGGATCGTATATGCTATAATGGCGCCATGGTGGTTGTATTGCCACGGTGTATCCGGAGGTACCACGATGAACCTCATCGATATCCTGTTCTTGCTGATCTTACTAGGCGGGCTAGCGCTCGGCTTTTTTCAAGGCACGGTCAAACTCCTGATCGCAATCGTCGCCTTCTATGTCGGGATCGTATTGGCCAGCTTATATTTCCAATCAGTCGGCAATTTTTACCGACTACGTTTCAACAGCTCGGCGGAGGTCGGCCAGATTACTGCGTTTGCGACCGTGTTGGCAGTTAGTTTCCTGCTGTTGACAATTGCGGGCCTGTATACTTTTCGATATTTCAAAATGCCTACGAGTCTGGATTTCTTGGACAAGATCCTCGGCACGCTGTTGGGCCTGGGGATGGCCGCGCTGTTTATGGGTGTCTTGGCGGTTTTATTGAAGGATCTGTTTGTGTATCGTAACCCGGCCTCTAGCGCTTCACTGCCGGTGATTATCTCGTTCCAGAGCAGCGTGCGCAGCTCAACACTGGTGGGGTTTTTTGGTAATAACATCTTGCCATTGATCTATTCTTCGCTACGCCCGGTGTTGCCACCTGCGTCGGAGTTAATTTTTCGAGTACAATAAATGCCGATTAGCCCTCAATCACTCGAGACTCTCGAGTTCCCCAAAATTCTTGAGCGTTTGGCGCGCCATACTTCGTTCTCGGCTTCCCGTGAGCTGGCGGCGGCGTTGGTGCCCAGCACCGATGCGTATGAGATCGGCCGTCGGCTGCAATTTACCAGCGAGGCTCGCCGGCTATTAGATGATCGGCCCGATACGAGCATTGGCGGCGCGCGGGATATCCGCGGGCCGGTTGGGCTGGCGCGGCGCGGCGGTGTGCTGGACGCAGCAGTGTTTCTCGAGATCAGCGCGACGTTGGCCAGCGGGCGCCGGCTGCGTACCACGCTGCTGAAGCTCGACGCGACACTGTTTCCGCAGCTGCAAGAGCTTGCACAAGATCTGCCGAATCTGCCGGCCGTCGAAGAAGCGATCGGCGCCACGATCGGCGACGATGGCACCGTGCTAGATAGCGCCAGCCCAACGCTGGGGCGGCTGCGCGCCGATATTCGAGTGGCGTTTGGCCGCTTGCAGGATAAGCTCCAGAACATGATTAGCTCGACCCAGTATGGCGACTCGCTGCAAGAACCGATCATCACCGTTCGCAACGGCCGCTATGTTGTGCCGGTGAAGGCTTCGCACAAACGCAATGTTCGTGGCCTGGTTCACGATCAATCCGCCAGCGGCGCAACGCTGTATATCGAGCCGATGGCGATTGTCGAGCTGAACAACCGCTGGCGCGAGCTGCAGTTGGCCGAGGAAGAAGAGGTCGCGCGCATTCTTGCCGAGCTGTCGGATCGAGTGGGCGGCTTCGCGGCGCAGATCGTTGCGGGCGTCGAGGCGCTTGCCACGATCGACCTGGCGTTCGCGAAGGCCAAATACTCGGTCGCGCTGAAGTGTATCGAGCCGGAGATCGTTGACGAGTCAGTCGTCAGTAGCCAGTCGTCAGTTACGGATGAAGGACGAACCGTTCGACGCTTGAGCGCAGCGAAGGGCTCGGGGCAGGGGACACAGGATGAGCACGCCGCAACGGACAACGGACAACGAACAATGGAGAACAACGCGCCGCTCGTTCTCACTCAGGCGCGTCACCCATTGCTGGATCAGCAGACAGTGGTGCCGACCGACCTATACCTCGGTGGTGATTTCCGCATTTTGCTGATCACCGGCCCGAATACGGGCGGCAAGACAGTGGCGTTGAAGACCACCGGTTTGCTGGCGCTGATGGCCCAGGCCGGCCTGCATATTCCGGCCGCGGCCCCGGCGCGGCTGCCGGTGTTTGGTCAGATCTTTGCTGACATTGGCGATGAGCAGAGCATCGAGCAGAGCCTGTCGACCTTCTCGTCGCATATGAGCAATATCATTCGGATTCTTGGCGCGCTGGAAGCGGCCAAGGCCGACTGGCAATCGGTCGAGCCGACGACGGCGCTGGTGCTGCTCGATGAGTTGGGCGCCGGCACCGACCCAGTGGAGGGCGCCGCGCTGGCGCGCGCGATTATCGAGCGGCTGCTGGAGCAGAGCGTGCTGGGCGTGGCGACAACCCACTACGCTGAGCTCAAGGCGTTCGCCTATGCGACCGAGGGTGTCGAGAACGGATCGGTCGAGTTCGATGTCGAGACGCTTGCGCCAACCTATCGGCTGACGATCGGCATTCCCGGCCGCTCGAACGCGCTGGCGATCGCCACGCGGCTGGGGCTCGATCAGCGATTGGTCGAGCGCGCGCGCAGTATGATGGCGCGTGAGGATGCCCAGGTCGAAGATCTGCTGGCCGGTATTCACCGCGAACGTGCGGCCAGCGCCGAGGAGCTGAAGCGTATGGAGGCGTTGCGCGACGATGCCGAGAAGTATCGCGATCGCCTGGCGGCCGAACTGCACGAATTCGAGCAGCGCCGCGACGCCGAGTGGCAGGCCGCGCGCGATCAGATCGACGATGAGCTGCGCGAGGTGCGCAACCAGCTCCGCCGCTTGCGCGACGAGTTCCGGTCGGTCTCGGTGACACGCCAGTGGATGGAAGAAGCCGAGAAACGCCTGCAGGAAACACAAATCCAGGTGAAGGAGGCCGCTCGGCCCGCGCCTAAGCAGAGATTAGAGATTGGAGATTCTGCCACCCAATCTTCAATCTCCAATCTCCAATCTCTGGAGCCGCGCCCATTGCAGGTTGGTGATAATGTGCTGGTGCGTTCGGTTGGTCTGAATGGCGAGATTCTTTCGATCGATGAGGAAGATGGCACCGCTGAGGTGCAGGTCGGCGGCTTCCGCATGCAGGCCGACCTGGCTGAGTTACGCCGCGAAACGCGCACTGAACGCAAGACCAAGGCCGAAACGCGGCGTGCCGAGCCCGCACGCACCGCGCTGCCGCCGGCGCCCGATGTGGCAATGAACTTTGATATGCGCGGCTGGCGCGCGGGCGATGTTGCCGATAAGCTCGAGCGCTACCTCAACGATGCCTACTTGGCTGGGCTTCCGTATGTGCGGCTGATCCACGGAAAAGGCACCGGCGCGCTGCGCCAGATTGTGCGCGACGTGCTGACCGGTCATCCGCTGGTCGCTTCGTTTGGCGGCGGTGGCTCCGATGGCGGCGAAGGTGTGACGGTCGCGCGGCTAGTCGAACGCTAGAGATAGTTTTGAGTTCTGAGTTTTGAGTTGCCCGAACTTAGAACTCAAAACTCAGAACTTAGAACTCAAAACGTACATGCCTCAAACGATAGTCTACATCCTGCTGTTGTTTGCCCTCGTGCTGCCGATGCTCGGCGCGATTCTGCTGCGCGTCTTGGGCGCGCGCCTATCGCCGACGCAGCTCTACAGTATGGCTGGGGTGATCTACGCGGTCGTGCTGGTGAGTGTGCTGCTCCTGGCGCGCAGCGATGTGCCAAGCCTGCAGATCGGCGCGCTATCGGTGCTGCTGCCGGTGTCGGCGCCCGAAGATATTAGTGTGGCCATACCGCTGGCAGATCTGCCGACCAGCGATGCCACACTTGAGGAGCCGACGGCTTATCCGGCGCCGACGTCGGGATCCGCAAATGCGCCGACCAGTGCCGCAGCCACGTCGGCGCCGACCGAAACCCCAACCGAAACGCCAACCGCCGTGCCTACGGCGGCCCCCACGGCGACAGCTGAGCCAACTGTAGCGGCCGCACCAACCGCCGCGCCCACTGCCGCGCCGCCACCTAGCGGGCCGCGCAAATACACGGTTCAGCCGGGCGATACACTGCGGGCGATTGCCGAAAAGTTTCATGTTTCGGTAACGGCGATCATCGATGCCAACAGGCTTACACCGCAGGAGGCCGACTCGCTGCGTGTCGGCCAGGAACTGGTGATTCCTGCACCATGAGTTTTGAAGAAGGGCGATACACGCGCGGCACTAGTCTTGTGCTGCTACTCTTGACGCTCATCACTGGCATTGCGCTCGGCTGGCTGCTGCGCGATCTGCTGAGCAGCGCGCCGCTTGCGGGGCCCACGGCCGTGCCGGCGCACGCCACGCGGCTGGCGCTCACGGTCGCGCCGCCAACCCAAGCCGCGGCGCGCCGCACAGTTGCTCCCGTGCCGGCAGCAACGCGGCTGCCTATTCGATCGCCAACATCTGAGCCGACGCCGCTGCCGGCGCCGTTGGAAATGCCTGCGCCGACTGCGCAGGCGATCTCCGGCTACATCGGCCATCAGGTCGCGGCGGGGGAGACACTCGAGTCGATCGCAGCGGCTGGCGGCAGCACGGCCGAACTGATCGCGCACTACAACTTGCTGGGTGGCGATCTGCGGCCCGGCCGCGCGCTGATCGTGCCGCAGATTGCGGGCATGCCCAGCAGATTGGCGAGCGTGCCACTCCTCGTGCAGAAGGGAGCAGTGGGCAAGCCGTGGGTTGCGCTGACGCTCGACGCCGGTGCGAGCGCCGACCCGGTGGCTAGCATGCTCGCGACGCTGCGTGAGCATCATGTCACGATCACCTTCTTCTTGACCGGCAAGTGGATCAAGGATAACCCTGATCTGACCCGCCAGATCATTGCCGACGGCCACGAGATCGCGAACCACACTTTTAACCACCCCGACATGCGCAACCTCAGCGACGAGGCGATCCACGAGGAGCTGGCCGACACCGAGGTGCTGCTGGCCGAGACATCCGCCGGTGCAAGCACGCGGCCGTTCTTCCGCCCGCCCTACGGCGCCTACGACGCGCGACTGCTGCGTTTGGTTGAGGCGGAAGGCTATTTGCCAATCTACTGGACATTCGATAGCCTCGATTCGGTCGGCGAGCCGAAGACGCCCGAGTACCTCTTCGAGCGAATCACGAACCACCTGCCGCGCAACCAGTTGCCAGGCGCCATCATCCTCGCACACTGCGGCAGCCAGCCGACCGCCGACGCGCTGCCGCGCATCCTCGACCGCTTTGCGGAAATGGGGATTGAGGTGAAGAAAGTCTCCGAAGTGCTGGGGGAGTAGATGCGGGCGGCCGAACACGAGGGTGACAAACGATTAGGTCGCGAATAGCTCCAACGCAGCGATCGCAGGCGAGAAGAAATATCCACCACCGGTGGGGATCACCCAGTCGACCTGAGTGCTGATCACCTCGCGATGCTCGACACCGTTACGCGTGAAGGTGATGGTGAACTGCCGCTCACGATCGGCACCCGGCGTGTTGTTCTGGCCAATAATCAGATCGTGCCCGGCCTGCGGCTCCTTAAAATCTGGATTATTCACCCATTGCTTCAGAATAAACTCGAATTGCTCGACGATCGAAGTTTGATATGCGACGAAGAGCAGGCCACGCTCACCAAAATCGAAGAAAGGTATCTGGCGCAGCGGCTCGCCAAACGGAATCCCACGGCGCAAGATCCGATGGGTTTGAGTTGTGACCTCGCTCGTCTCGGGCAGGGTGGTGGATGAGTCGTCGCGCGGGTAGGCCTTGCGGATGTGGCCGGCAAATGGGCAGATCAGCCCTTCGGGATCGCCTTCCGACGGCGGGAAGAGTGCTGGCGGTTGCGAATTCGGACTCTCGTCGGTGCAATCGATGTCGCTCTCCTTCTGCTCGGGAAGAATTGGCTCTGTCTCCTCACCAAACTCAAAATTATTGTTGGCGCAATCGTCGTCGGCCAGCGCGCGGTTATCGGCTTCAGGAGCGCGGAGGATCGGCGCTCCGCTGGCCCAGCGGCCGACTAACTTCGCGCCGACGAACTCGGGAGCAAGGCTCAACTGGAAAGCCGTCTCTTGCACAAACTCCCGAAAGGCCTCCACATCCTGCCGAAGACGCCGGAAGACGACGAAGGAACCATCCTTGGCCCATGTCGGGCCGGCTTCGGAAATCGGCCCCGGCTTGGTGATCTCCGCGCTGTTCGGATCCTGGCCGGGATACCCGAACACGAACTCGCCTGGCCAAAGAAGATCTTGGCCGGGCTTGCCCTGATCGCGGTCGTTGGGGTTTTGCCGGAAGGTCAGGACATCGGTGGGGTCGTCAGAAATCCGCCCGCGCAGGCCTGGCTGCGATACTCCGTCGAGAAAGCCGAAATGCTCGTGCCCGGTGAGGGGCCGCGGCAGTGTCGCGCCTTGCTGTTTGAAGATTATCACGGCGCCACTGCGAATGATCCGCCCGCCAGGGCGCCTGGCGGGATAGAGACTGTGCTCGATTCGGGCCACCTCGGCGAGCAGGTCGTCGCGATCGTCGCTCTCGACAATCAGAATGACGTCGGCCTCGTCGCCCGGGCCACCGATGACCCAATTCTGCGGATTGCCCTCGGCGTCCGGCTCAATCGGGTCGCCAAGGCTTGCCGATCGCGCGGCTAATCCCTGCTTAAAGGCCTCGTCGGTGAAGCTTCCTGCGTCATCGGTCAGCAGCGTCAGCGCGTGATACGAAAAAGCGATGTTGATCCAGGTCGCCTGGATCGTAAGGGAGTCGCCGCGCCGGTTGCGGATGGCCTTGAACAAGCGATTGAAGGCGAGCACCTCTGATGCGGTGGCAATGAATGGAATGATCGATTTAAGCCAGCGCTTGAAGTCAGGCACATTAACGATCTTGAGCAACAGCAGGGTCTGAAAGTCTTTGTTGAACCCCACTATGCCGTTGCCTTGGATGTTGTCCATCGCGAGCACCGGCTCATCGGGCACGGGCGGGCGCGCTGGATCGAATTGGGTTACGTCCGGGCGATCAAACGGCGGTGGGACGGGCGCTTCACGAGCTGGCACGATGATCATCATCAGCTACCTCCTTTGCACGATCAACTCAACCACGCTTCGGTCAATGCCTGAGTGATGCGAAAGCGATACAACAAGGGATATTTTTCAGCCAGTGTGAGAGTGTATGAGTGCACTGCAAGGCACAAGTGAAAGATGAGGTATGTAGATAGGGAAGCCGCTCCTATTATACGCTTGGAGTCAAGCGAAATCGTTGGCGTGTTGGCGTTGGAGCATTGCGCCTGCTCCAAAACCAAGTATAATCCCCTAGTGCAATAACAAATTGCCAATTGCAAATTGTAGATTACTTCTGGTTCATTTTGAAGCCATAAGCATGCCAGAGTACTCCTAATGACCTGCTTGTTTGTGCATTACTAGAAAATTGCGATCCCAATGCATGATCGCCGGAGAAGTGAGTCGATGACTACACCAGCTATTCAGCGCCCCGCCGAGATGGCTAAGGCCTACGAGGCCCAGCAGGTTGAGCAGAAGCTCTACGATTGGTGGGAAAGCTGCGGTTATTTTAAGCCAAACGATAACTTAGATCGTAAACCATTTACGCTCTCGATGCCGCCGCCGAATGTGACTGGCGAGCTGCACATGGGCCACGCAATGTTCGTGACGATCGAGGATGTGATTGTGCGCTGGCACCGCATGCTTGGCGAGCCGACGCTTTGGCTGCCGGGCACCGACCATGCTGGTATCGCCACGCAGTCGCAGGTCGAAAGGCTGCTGCGCAGCGAAGGAATGAGCCGCCAGGAGGTTGGGCGCGAGAAGTTCCTGCGGCGCACCTGGGAGTGGAAGGAGAAATACGGCGGCGAGATCACTCGCCAGCTGCGGCGCCTGGGTGCCTCGTGCGATTGGGCGCGCGAGCGCTTCACGCTCGACCCCGGACTGTCGCGCTCAGTGCGGGCGGCCTTCAAGCGGCTGTACGACGACGGGCTGATCTACCGCGGCACCTACCTGGTCAACTGGTCGCCCAACCTCCAGACTGCCGTGAGCGACCTAGAGGTCGAGCACGAGGAGCGTCAGGCCAACCTGTGGTATGTGCGGTATCCCTTAGAGCCGACGACCGACCCTTCGACTACGCGGTTCCCGAGCTCGACGAGGGGCAGGGCAGGCGACCGACGAGCGACGACTGAGGGCAAGGGATCAGTGGTCAGTGGTCAGTCGTCAGTGGTCGGAGCGTGGGGCAGTGGGAAGTGGGCCGAAGGGGTCACGGAGTGGATCACTGTCGCCACGACCCGCCCCGAGACGATCCTGGGCGACACCGCGGTCGCTGTGAACCCGGACGACGAGCGCTATAGTGAACTGGTTGGGCGCTATGCAATTCTGCCAGCGCTGGGCCGGCGCATTCCGATCATCGCCGACAGCTATGTCGATGCCAGCTTCGGCACCGGCGCGGTGAAGGTGACCCCGGCGCACGACCCGAACGACTACGCCATGGGCCAGCGCCACCGCCTGCCGATGATCAATATCATGAACAAGGATGCGACGCTGAACGACGAGGCCGGGCCATATGCCGAGCAGGATCGTTTCGAGGCGCGCAAGAACTTAGTGGCCGATCTCGAACGAGAGGGTCTGTTAGTTAAGACAGTGCAGCACACCATGTCGGTTGGCATCAGCCAGCGCGGGCGCGAGGTGATCGAGCCGCTGTTGAGCGAGCAGTGGTTCGTGCGCACCAAGCCCCTGGCTGAAATGGCGCTGGCCGCGGTGCGCGAGGGCCGCACGCGGATCGTGCCAGAGCGCTTCGAGAAGGTCTATTTCCACTGGCTTGAGAATATCGAGGATTGGTGCATCAGCCGCCAGCTTTGGTGGGGGCACCGCATCCCAGTGTGGTATACGCCTGATGGTGAGATGATTGTGCCCGGGCCGGACGACCCTGCGCCCGAAGGCGCCACGCAAGACCCCGACGTGCTCGACACCTGGTTCTCCAGCGGGCTCTGGCCATTCTCGACGCTCGGCTGGCCCGATGACACCGCCGATCTACGAAGGTTCTACCCAACCAGCGTGATGGAGACCGGCTACGACATCCTATTCTTCTGGGTCGCACGAATGATGATGATGGGGTGCTACCTGACCGGTACTGCGCCATTCCACACGATCTACTTGCACGGCTTGGTCCGCGACAAGCAGGGCCGTAAGATGAGTAAGAGCTACGGCAATGTCGTGAACCCGCTGGAAGTGATGGACCGGCAAGGCACCGACGCGCTGCGTTTCACACTGGCGACGAGCGGGACGCCGGGGCAGGATCTGAACCTGAATCCCGAGCGGATCGAGGCGGCGCGCAACTTTGCGAACAAGATTTGGAATATCACCCGGTTTGTGCTGAGTAAATTGAAGATCGAAGATGGAAGATGGAGGATGGAGGATAGCAAGCCGCCATCCTCCATCCTCCATCCTCGATCTTCAACAGCCTTGACCCTGGCGGACAGGTGGATTCTCTCGCGTTACAATCGGCTGGTGACCGAAGTCGATCGGCTGATGCGCGGGTACAACTTTGGTGAAGCCGGCCGGCAGATCCAGGAGTTTTTGTGGAGCGAGTTCGCCGATTGGTACGTCGAAGTCGCCAAGGTTCAGCTGGAGGGTGACGAGCGGCGCCAGCAGCTGACGCGCGAGGTGCTCTATATCGCGCTCGAGGGCGCGCTGCGGCTGTTGCATCCGTTTATGCCGTTTGTGACTGAGGAGGCCTGGCAGTACCTCACGGCAGGACTGAGGACTGAGGGCCAAGGACTGAGTGAGGCTGAACCAGCAACTCAGCCCTCAGTCCTCAGTCCTCAGCACTCGATTATGATCGCACCGTATCCCACCGCCGACGAGGCAGCGTTCGATGAAACCGCCGAACGCGACTTCGCGCTTCTTCAGGAGCTGATCGCCAACATTCGCAACGTTCGCAACGAGTACAAGGTCGAGCCGGCGCGCTTTGTGGCCGCGACGGTGGCGGCCGGCGTGCGCGCGGGCATGCTGAATGAGCAGCGCGCGCAGATCGTGCGGCTGGCGCGCGTGGCCGACGACCAACTGTCGATTATCGAGCGGCTCGACTCCAAGCCGGATCACGCGGCGGCGCTGGTAGTTGGCGATGTCGAGGTGTTTCTGCCGCTGGCAGGGCTGATCGACCTGGCCGCCGAGCGCGCGCGCTTGAGCAAAGAGCTCGACGCCGCCGATGCCGATATCGCGCGGCGCGCAGCGCGGCTAGGCAATGCCGGCTTTGTCGACAAGGCGCCCGCCAATGTGGTGCAGCGCGAGCGTGAAGGCCTGGAGGCCGCCAAAGTGACTGCTGTGAAGCTGCGCGAACGGCTGGCGCAGCTAGGATAAGAAAATACCCCACATCACCGTGTTTACGCATCTCGGGCCGCTCGACGATCCTGTCTCTCGGCAGGATGCGCTCTCTCGGCCGCCTGGAGGAAGTGCCTCCGAAAGGATAAGGAGAAGCCATGCGTCGCTGGTTCGCAAATATGTTGCTGGCACTTTTCGGCTGGCGCGCCGTCGGCGCGCTGCCCGACAACCCCAAGGGCGTGCTGATCGTCGCGCCGCACACCTCGAATTGGGACTTTCTGGTGCTGCTGCTGCTAGCGGTTGCGCTTGGCATCAAGACAACCTGGATGGGCAAGCACACCCTGTTTCGGCCGCCGTTTGGCTGGCTGATGCGGCGGCTGGGTGGGCTGCCGATCAATCGCACCACCAGCCATAATGTGGTCGAGCAGGCGATCCAGTCATTTCGCAGCCGCGATCGGCTGATTCTGGCAGTCTTGCCCGAGGGAACCCGCAAGCGCACTGCCTACTGGAAGAGCGGGTTCTACCATATTGCCAATGGCGCGCATGTGCCGCTGATTCTCGGATTTGCCGACTATAAGCGTAAGGTTGGCGGCATTGGCCCTGCATTCATGCCCAGCGGCGATATTGAAGCCGACATGGCGGTCATCCGCGACTTTTACAACGGCATGGTTGGCAAGCGCCCCGAACAGTTCGGCGAGATTCGGGTGAAGCCGCCGGTAGACGTTGAATGATGCAAGCAGATGAATCAATCGATCTGCTCGGCGATATCAGGCCCGATATGCTCGAAAGGAGAGCTTGATGCGGCTATTTCGCACTCTTCATGTGCTGCGACTATTCATGCTATTGGCGCTGTGTTGGCTCATTTTGCGGCCGGCGCTGTTCGCTAGCTCGCCGTTGGCCACGGCCGCCGTGGTCAGCTACTCCGCTGCGGGGGCAAATGCCGCGGCGCTTCAAACGACTGTCGATCAATATCGTGCCGTATTGGGCGGTGGTACCACGCCTGGCGCCAATGGATCTTTCGGGGGCATGCGCCGCGAGATTAATTGGGATGGTGTTCCGAATGGCTTCGCCGCTCCTAATAGCGTGCCCGCGAACTTCTTCAACGTCAATTCACCGCGCGGCGCAATCTTCTCGACACCCGGTAGTGGCTTCCAGGTCAGTGCAACAGCATCCAACCCAACCGCAACGCCAGTGCGCTTTGACAATATTAACCTAACTTACTCGACCACATTCACAACTTTCTCGCCCGAGCGATTATTCACCGCACTCGGCAGTAATATCGTGGATGTGACCTTCTTTGTGCCTGGGACCACGACACCTGCGACGGTCAGGGGTTTTGGCGCGGTTTTTGCCGACGTCGACACAACTGGCGTGACGACGATCGAGCTCTTCGACCAGGACAACAAGTCGCTCGGGACGTTCGCCCCACCCGCCGCGAACGGTGGGCTCTCATTTCTTGGAGTTGCGTTTAACGCCGGAGAGCGGGTGGGCCGCGTTCGCATCACCGCTGGGAACCGCGCCGCTGGTCCGAATGACGGTGGCACGATCGATGTCGTTGTGATCGATGATCTGATTTATAGCGAGCCCCAGCCGCCCCAGGCTCAGATCGTGGGGCTGACTAGCGGGAGCAAGTTAGTGCGGTTCAGCAGCCTCACGCCCGGCACGATCGCCAGCTCCGTTGCCATCGCCGGGCTGCAGAGTGGCGAATCGCTCCTCGGCATCGATTTTCGCCCGGCCACCGGCCAGCTCTATGCGCTTGGCAGCACTAGCCGCCTCTACACGCTCGACCCAGCCACCGGCGTGGCGACGCTAGTGGGCGCCGGTGCGTTCGCGCCAGCGCTGAGCGGCGCGGCGTTCGGACTCGACATCAACCCAGTGGTAGACCGGATCCGCGTGGTCAGCGACACCGGCCAGAATATCCGACTCAACCCGAACACCGGCGCCGCCGTAGTCGACACGCAGCTCGCGTATGCCGTCAGCGATCCACATGTCGGCCAGACGCCGAGTATTGTGAGCGCAGCCTATACCAACAATGCCGCTGGCGCAACGATTACCACGCTGTATGACATCGATTCGAATCTGGATATCCTGGTCATTCAGAATCCACCTAATGGCGGCGCCCTAAATACGGTTGGTGCGCTGGGTGTCAACACATCAAACACAGTTGGCTTCGATATCGCGGCCCAGAGCGAAACCGCGTTCGCCGCGCTGACGGTCGGCAGCACTTCGCAGCTCTACATAGTCAACTTGACCAGCGGCGCCGCGACTCTGGTGGGGGCTATCGGCGGCACGGACACGATACGCGGGATCGCAATCATGCCGGTGTGGACGGTATATATGCCATTCATTCAACGGTAGGCTGGATCGGTCGGCGCTGGCGTGACGCTGCCAAGCGAAACCTGGTCTCAGGCATGGTTCAAACATACTTTACCGTTTCGCATGGCTTGTAATGCTGCCTGCAGACCGGCAAAACGCTTCCGAGTGCCGGTGAAGAATCGGCGAAGACGCGCGAAAAAAGCTGCTATCTTCGCGTAACTTCGCGGATGGGGAGAGTTTCTGTTGAACGAGAAAGAGAGTTCCGATGTCGACCCAAACCGTTCCACGCCCTGCCGTACGCACCTGGCATCATAGCCCGGCCTGGCTTTGGCTGCTGTCGTTTGTGATCTGCATCGGCGGCGATGCGCTGCTGGGACACTGGGTGCTGCTGCCAATCTATGTGGCCGGTTTCTACGGCGGCATGGTGGTGATCGACTTGCTAACCTACCCGATGCTGGAGCGTTGGCGCGCCTGGCTGGCGCCGCGTGGCGTGTGGGCTTGGTATTTTGTCGAGGTGGTGCTGATGTGGATCGGATCGGCAATCGTGCTGGCGCTATTGGGGTTATTTGGGCCGCACTGGCTCAATTGGTCCTGGCGAGGTCCACAGGCGCTCCAGGCGATCGGCGGTGTGCTGCTCGCCGTCTCGGTGCTGATCGGCGTGTGGGCGGTTGGGCAGATGGGCTGGGCGCGAGTGCTTTTCGCGGCGGCGCTATTCCCACCTGGTCGCGGCGCCGACGAGCAGAACATTCCACAGAAGCTGGTGGTGACCGGACCGTATCGCTATGTACGCAATCCGCTCTACGACACCGACATGACGCTTATACTCGGCGCGGCGCTGCTGACGCGGAATTGGGGGCTGGGGCTCTTGCTGGCCGCGTATGTCGCGCAGTTGGCGATGCAGTTGCCCCTAGAGGAACGCGAGCTACACGCGCGTTTTGGGCCCGCGTATACACGTTACTGCCAGCTTGTGCCGCGCTTCATCCCGCGCCTGGCGCCGATCGATCCTCGCGAAATCGACGGGACACAGTAGACTCGTCGTTTGTAAAGCATCCCAACCGACATAGTGCGTAGTGCGTAGAGGATTGCACGCACTACACACTACGCACTACATCAAATTAGGATCAGTAGAGCAAACGATCCCTCATCATGCGGAACGCTTCTTGCTACGCTATCAGTACGATATCAGCTCATTCTACTTTACCAGCGCAGATCTTATGGTATAGTACGCTAACTATTGATGATCAAACGTGCGATGTTGCCGCGACCACGCTTGCTCCGGCATCAGGCTCACGATGAGCCGCAGGTACATAGGCCAATGTCTAGGTGTTGATGCTCTGCGGCCTGCGCCTTAAACTGCAATCGTGGCACGACTCCTGCGAGAACTGCGATCGTAGCGCGGCATGTTGGCTATATGTTGGAGTATGGAGAGATTGGATGACCTTTTTGCGACGACGATTGACGTTGAGTATCGTAGTGGTCCTCCTGGTGGCCTTAGGAATTCCGGCGATCTGGTTGGGTATCAAGTGGAATCGTACACTCTCGAATGTCGATAAGATGATTGTTCCCACGGTTGCCCTGCCAAGCGCAACTGCCGGCGCACGTACCAGCAGTGCGGCGGCGCTCGGCGCTGAGCCAGGTTCTGGCGACCAGGCTGCGATCGATACCGCGCCGACGGCCATACCGGATCTCGATGGCGTGCAGAATATATTGCTGGTTGGCACCGACGCGCGGCCAGGCGAAGATATTAGCCGCACCGATGCGTTGGTGTGGGTACGGCTGGACCCGAGTAATAATCGCGTGAGCATGCTCTCATTTCCACGCGATCTGTATGTCCGTATCCCCGGCTATGGCAAGGACAAGATCAACGCGGCCTACCCGATTGGCGAGAAAAAGATCGGCCCAGGCTATGGCCCGGCGCTGCTCAAGGAGACAGTGGGCCAGCTGGTCGGCATGCCGATCGATCGCTTTGTGATGATCAACTTCGAGGGCTTTCAAACGATTATCGATAAGATCGGCGGTATCTATATCGATGTGCCGAAGGCGATCGACGACGATAAATATCCGTTGGATGAGTACGAGGGCGATATTCGGACGACGAAGATCCACTTTGACTCAGGCCTCCAACTGATGGATGGCGCGCGGGCGCTCATGTATGCGCGCACGCGGCATGCCGATAGCGATTTTGGGCGCAACCAGCGCCAGCAGCAGGTGCTCATGGCGATCTTTGATCGAATCCGCGCGCAAGGTCTGCTGACTCAGCTAACGAGCCTCGACGATTACACCGCTATTCTGAGCGATTATATCCGCACCGATATCACGCGCGGCGAAATGCTCAGCTTGGCCAGCATGGGCTCCCAGCTGCACGCCGAGAGTATTCAGCGGTTCGCGATTGATCCGAAAATGGTGGTTGCCGAGCGTCAGCCGGCGTATGTGTTAGTGCTTAAGGATCAGAAGTCGCTGCGCCGGCTGGTCAATCAGATGATCGATCCGACAGTCGCCTCGGCAGGTGGCGAAGAGCCGACGCGCTAACCGCATGAAAACAACCGCGCCTGTATCCCCCGCAACTCCGGCCGCGACGCTCGCGCGCCGGATTGCTATTGCCGCCGTGCTGATCGCCGTTGGCAATATTGCCAGCCGCGTGCTTGGCCTGGCGCGCGAGTCGGTGATTGCCAGCCAATTCGGCCGCGATGTCGACACATTCACCGCCGCGTCGTCGATCCCGACAATTATCTATGATCTGCTGGTCAACGGTGCGATCAGCGCCGCGCTGGTGCCGGTGTTCAGCGAGTATGCCGAGGGCGACGAGCGCGAGTTCTGGCGGGTTGGCTCGACCGTGATCAATTTGACATTGATCGTGGTGTCGGCAGTTGCCGCGCTGTTGATCTGGCAGGCGCCGCTGGCGATCGGCGTGCTGGCGGGCGGCTTTCCTCCGTCCATTCGCGAAGAGTCGACACAAATGGTGCGGCTGCTGCTGCCCGCCGTGATCTTTATGGGTCTGTCGGGCCTGATTACGGCGCTGCTCTATGCCCGCCAGCGCTTTTTGCTGCCGGCCTTCAACACGAGCGCCTACAATGGCGGTATCATCCTTGGCGCGCTGCTGCTGACGCCGGTGTTCGGCCCGTTCAGCCTGGTGGCCGGCGTGCTGATCGGCGCGCTGTTACAGGTTGGGCTGCAGCTGCCGGGCCTGCGCGGCATGGCCTATCGGCTAGTGCTTGATCTCAAGCATCCCGGCGTGCGCAAGATCCTGAAGCTGTACGCGCCGGTGGCCATGGGTATCGTGTTCTCAATTATCGGTATCGTGCTCGATCGCAATCTGGCGTCGCATGTTGGCGATAATGCGCTGACGATTATGCGCTATGCCACCACGCTGATCCAATTTCCGCTGGGTCTGGTTGTTACCGCTGTGTCGTTTGCGGTGCTGCCGACGCTTTCGCGCCAAGCCAGCGCCGGCGACGACGACGCTTTTCGCACGACCCTGGCAATGGGTATTAAGGTGGTGCTGTTGCTGATCTTACCGGCCGCGCTCGGCCTGGCGGCGCTGTCGTCGCCCATTACGGCAGCGATCTTTCAGCGCGGGAAGTTCGGCGCTGGCGATACCGGCGAAGTCGCGCGCGCGCTGCTGTTCTACCTGCCGGGTCTGCCGGCCGCTGCGATCGACCAGATGCTGCTGTTCGCATTTTATGCCCACAAGCGTACGCTGGCGCCAAACCTGGTGCAGGGTGGCGCGGTCGCGATCTATGCCGCGACGGCGTTCTCGTTGCTGGCGCTGGGTATGGGTGTTGGAGCATTGATCCTAGGAAATTCGGCGCAGTGGATCAGTCATATGCTGATCTTGCTAGTGCTCTCGCGGAGCCTGGTAAGCCTGCGCGGGGTGCGGCTCGGCGAAGCGCTGCTCAAATCGCTGCTCGCGGGCTTAGCGATGGCGGCGCTGGTCTGGTGGCTGGTTAGCGTGGTGCGGCCATTTGGCGGGCCGCTGATCCAACTCGTAGTGGCCGGCGGCGCGGGCGCGGCGGTGTACTTTGGGCTGTGTGCGCTGCTGCGGGTCGAGGCGCTGCAGTTCTTCCTGGCGGCGGTACGGCGGCGGTTCGGTCGTCGGGACGAGTAATTGCCCGCTCTAGGACTCGGTCACATATCCCGGTCCATTCAAGGCTAGGCCGGGTTTTGTGGCAGGCCAGCCATTCGCTCGACCTCCAGATCGACGCCCAGGCGCGCAAAGATATCGCGCGCCTCGTGCCACATCGCCACCCCGCGCTCGTAATCGCCCTGTTCCATCTCGTATGCCGCCCAGAGCCGCAGCGCCTGCGCACGCTCCCCCTGCATGCCTGTCTCAGTGCAAATCCGCACGCTCTCGGCGAAGCAAGTTGCCGCATTATACGTCTGTTCGCCGATCGCAAGGGGCGCCGGCAAGTGGGCCACTACCCGCCCCAGCGTTCGCCACGCCGCAGCGATAAATTCCTGAACCCCGACCTCCTGCCCCAGCTGCAGCGCGCGCAGGCCGGCCTCCAGCGCTTCCTCGATCTTCGCCTGCTCAACATACGCTTTCGCCAGGAATCGATATGTCTCCGATAGGTTGACCCAGCCTGTAGCGCCAGCCATGTCGATCACCCGGCGTAGATCAGCCTCGGCGGCCTCGTATTCCCCCAGCCCGGCGCGCGCCCCGCCCAGGTTGCTGAGTGCCAATATCTCTCCAAACCGATCGCCGATCTCGCGAGCGGTGGCGAGCGCGGCCTGATAGTGTGCGACGGCCGAGCCGTAATCGCGACGCAGGCGGGCGGCTTCACCCAGGTTGTTCAATACCAATGTCTCTCGTCTGCGGTCACCGATTTCGCGGCAAATGGTGAGGGCTTGGGCAAACGACTGCGCGGCACGATCATACTGCCCTAACATGAAATGCACCGCGCCGATCAAGATCAGGCTCGGCGCGATCTCGGAGTGCATTTCCGCTGTATCGCCGAGCGCCAGCACCTGCTCACCCGCGGCCCGCGCCGCCTGTGCGTCGCCCAGCCGGTAATAGACCCACCCTTTCCTCCACAGGGCTTTCGCCAGTTCGACGTGCGCGCCCGCCGCCTGCGCCACTTCCTCCGCGTGCGCCGCGCTCCTGAGCGCTGCCTGCTCGTCGCCTTGGGAATCCTGGGCCATAAACAACCCATTCCAGGCGCGCGCCTGGGCCACCATATCCCCAGTTGCCTCCGCAAGTGCGAGCATCGCCTTGTACGACGCAGTAGCTTCGGCGTGGCGCGATTGGTAGTCGAGCATCTCGCCTAACCCGTCGTAGACCTGGATCTGCTGGGCCGTGGGCGCCGACTCAGGGTCTTTTTCCCAGAACACCAACGCTTTTTGAAAGTAGCCGATCGCCACATCCGGCGCATAGGTATCGTGCGCCTGTTTCCCGGCTCGCGCGTACCATTCGGCCGCTCGCGCCCGGTCGCCTGCTCGCTCGTAGTGTTCACCGATCAGCCCGGAATACTCGCCGACACGCTCACCGCTCTGCTCGATCAGCCAGGCCGCTACCTGTGCATGATAGACCCGCCGTAGTCGTTTCAGCACGCTCTCGTAGGTCACATCGCGCAGGATAGCGTGTTTGAAGATATGCTCCTGCGCTTCGGCGAACGCCGACGTCTCACGCCGAAAGATCAACTCTTTCTGCCGTAGTGCGCTCAGCGCCTCCGTCGTCGCAATCGGTCGCGCCGCGCCTCTTGGCGCGTTGGCTTTCTGCAGGCGCTCCAGAACGTTGCTCCAGAAAACGCGCCCCACAACCGACGCCTGCTGCAAGGTTTCGCGCTCCGGCGCTGGCAACCCATCGAGGCGTGCTTGGAGCACGCCGGTCAGCGTCGGCGGCACGCGGATCTCGGCCAATCGATCCAGCCGCACCTGCCAGCGCTCCGCGCCGGTGGCGATGACGCCATCTTCGATCAGCATCTTGATCAGCTCTTCGACGTAGAACGGACTGCCGTCGGCCCGGCTGACGATCAGGTCTTGCAGCGCTGGTGGCACCTGCGGCAGCTTGCGCAAGATCTCCATCACCAGTTCGCGGCTATCTTGTTGTGACAGCGGGTGTAATTCGATGCGGATGTAGGTGTCCAACCCCGCGCCCCACGACGGCCGCCGCTCGATCAGGTCTGGACGAGTCAGGCCAACGATCAGCAAAGGGAGATCGTGGCGCTCCTGACCGAGATAGTCGATCAGGTCGAGCGCGCCGTCGTCGGCCCAGTGGATATCCTCGAGCAGGATGACGGCCGAGTGTTTGCGCGTGATTACCGTGAAGAATTGCGCGATATAGTGGAACGCGCGATCGCGGATCTGCCGCGCGTCGCCGCGGATACCTTCTAGATAGGGACTGGCGGAGAAGTCCAAGCCGATCAGATGGCCGATAAAGTGAGCCTTTTCTACGCCGTCCGGCCCCATAAGCTCGACGATCCCGCGTTCCAGCTTCTCGCGCGCGACGGCGGCGCGGTCACTGTCCTGGATGTCGAAGCGGAAAGCGAACAGATCGCGAATAAGGGCGTAGGGGAGCCGCATCATCTCCTGGGTTGCGCGCCCCTTGAAGAGCCATACATGTTGGTTGGCAGGGCGCACATCGAGCCAGTTGGCGAACTCGTACAGCAGGCGCGACTTACCCATCCCGGCCTCGCCGATAATTGTGACAACATGGGCCTCGCGCTCGTCGATGGCCGCCTCCAACGCCAGCTGCATTCGCCACAGCTCGGCCTTCCGCCCGATCGTGCGGGTCTCAATTCCCTCGACGCCGCGGGTGGGGACGCGAAACGCGCGCGGCTTGGCCGCCCGCACCACGTAAACCTGGATCGGCTCGACCTTGCCCTTGACTGTGATTGGATCGAGCGCCTGGACGTCGAAGACGCCGCGCACGTGGCGATAGGTGTCGTGGGAGATCAGGATGCCGCCGATCGGCGCGGCGTGTTCCAAGCGGCTAGCCATGTTGACGGTGTCGCCCATGGCGGTGTACTCGGCGGTGGTGCCGACGGCGCCGAGCAGCACCGGCCCGGTGTTGATCCCGATCCGCATGCGCAGCGGGTGCCGCTGGGCCTTGGCAAACGCGTGCAGTTCGGCCTGCATGTTGAGGGCCGCGCGAATCGCGCGCTCGGGGTCGTCCTCGTGAGCGGTCGGCGCGCCAAACAGCGCCATAAGCGCGTCGCCGATGTGCTTATCGATCGTGCCGCCGTGGGTGGTGATCGCCGCGTCGAGGCGCGCCCACAGCGCATTCATCGTATCGCTGACCTCTTCGGGATCCATCGTCTCGGACATGGCAGTGAACCCGGAGACGTCGGCGAAGAGCACGGTGACCTGCTTACGCTGCTGCTCTATGGCCGGCTGCTTGGTCTGCAAGCTGGCCAGCTTTTCGCGCATTGGGGCCAAGGCCGCGTTCAACACTGCATCGCCCAGAATCGCCCGCTGGGCTTCGAGGGCGGCAATCGCTTGCTCCAGTTGATTGCGTTCGCTCATAGGACCCTTCCATGCGGAACCAAGTGCCGCGGAAAACAATATATGGTCGTTCGCGGCAAGCCCTACATTGATAAACGTAAGAAGTTACGGAAATAGGGTGGATCGGAAACAGCTCGCGACAATCAGTATAGCTCAAGCTTTCCCGCAGTACAACGAACAATAGTCGGAGACCACCCCTTTTTCTACGGCCTGTCGGTTTTTACTAAAAACGGTAGTTCTTGACAAAATTATCATATTTCTCTTGACAGAAGAGCATATAATAGAAAGTGGAAATTCTCGCCCGCACCGCCTTCGTTATCTGTACCAGCGTATCGCTATCTGCCGTTCGCATTCTGGGGTAGAGCGGCCTAAGCGCCTGCGCAGGCGATAGACTACTGCAGGGGTTTCCTTAGCCATTGATAGGGTACAGTGCCGTCGCGTGACTCTGCCTGGAAGGCCAGTGCTACCGCGAAGGGTGGTGATGTGAGGCTGAAAGTTGCTGACATCTTCTGGTGCCGGTTATGCCTTAGAACAGTGACTGCATGAAAGTGAGAAACTCGATGCGCCGAACGACGATCATCATTCTATCTTTACTGGCTGTGTTCAGCTTCACGCTCTCTACAGCCTTTGCAGGTCTCGGTATTAGATTAACAACTCTCACAAGCAGTGTTGGGACCCCCACGACCGCCGATGCGACCAGCACCTCGGCCGTGATGGCCTCCGCCAGCACTGCCACATTCACCGCCGCGGCATCATCTTCCTGCGTCGCCCCAGACCCGACGATTCAGGTGGAGCTCTGCTTTGTACTTACCCACGTCGCGACAACTGCGGTGCGTGTGGATGCGATCGTGGATGGGTCTGTGACAGTCGTTTGTACCAACCCTGGCGGCAACAATCCGCCCGGCCAGCAGTTCCCGATACACACCACAACCTCTGGCTCATTCTTCTCAGACGACAACGGGAACGTAAAGGGCGAGCTCACAGCCACGCTGCAGAACATTCCCACGTGCCCAGCCAGCATGGTGCGGTCATTTGATGCACACTTCCAAACACTCGAGTTCAAGGTCTTCCAGCCCCCCACAGCATCAACGCCAGTAATCGACCAGTTCTTCAATTTCCCTCCTAACTAATCGCCGGCAGAAACGCTGTCCTGGCCTTGTGGTGACGTATGAGAACCGGAGGAGTAAGCCTGCTCCTCCGGTTCGTAGTTCACTACTCGATCCTGGCCCACAGCCCCGGCGCGATTTCCTCGAATCCGTCGCTCGGCGTCGCGGCGAACCCGATCGCGCGCGCGCGTGTGACACTACGCAGATCGACCTGCGATTGTTCGAGCGCCGCACGTAGCTTGGTGTGCTCCATCGCAATGGTGATGCCCGCCAGTTCGGCCCCCAGCCCAAGCTTCCGCGCCGATTTAAAGCGCCGCACCGCGCTGGTAATTGCCAGCAGCGCTTCGCCGGCGCGCTCGGCGCCGGGGTCGATCAGCGTGTCGTCGGGCTGCGGCCAGGCCGAAGTATGGATTGAATTGATACCTTCACCGGGCGCGGCATACAGCTGCTGGTACATTTCCTCGGTGATGTGTGGCATGATTGGCGCGAGCAGCTTGAGAATGACCAGCAATGTGTGAGCGAGCGTGGCCTGCGCCGCGCCCCGCTCATCCGCGCTGCCGTCGTAGAGCCGGGCCTTGACCCATTCAAGATAATTGTCGCAGAATGTGCCCCAGAAGAAGCGCTCGGTCGCTTCCAGCGCCGCCGCATACTCGTACGCGCGGAAGCTCGCCGTTGCACGGGCGATCAGCCGCTGGAGCCAGGAGAGCACCGCTCGATCGGTTGGTAGCAACAGAGAATGTTTCGGCTTGGAGACGTCCGTTGTCAATTGTCTGTTGTCCGTTGCCCCGGGCCCAGCACTCGTGGCAGCAGACAACGGACTCTGGGCGACGGACAACTGACTCTCGATCAAACGAGACGCATTCCACAGCTTGGTGACGAGTCGGGCGCCTTGTTTCATGGTCGCTTCATTGATCGGCTGATCGGCGCCGACACTGCCATTACACGCCCAATAGCGGATCGCATCGGCGCCGTAGCGCGCGACCAAGGCATCCGGTGCGATTGGCGAGTTGCCCAGCGATTTGTGGATGCTGTGGCCGGCTGGGTCGAGGCCATGCCCCGAGATCATCACCGTCTCCCACGGGATGGCGCCAACATGGTAGTGCGATTTGACAATCGTATAGAATGCCCAAGTGCGGATGATATCGTGCGCCTGCGGTCGCAGTTGCATCGGGAATAGCCGCTGGTACAGATCCGGTTCTTCCAGCATGCGCAGCGCAATCTGCGGGCTGACCGACGAGGTCGCCCAGGTGTCCATCACATCGCTTTCGGGGCGCAGATCGGCATTGCCGCAGTGGCATGGCCGCGGCGGCGCGTGGCTGAGTGGGTCAACCGGCAACTGAGCTTCGTCGGCCAGAATCGTCGCGCCACACGCGTCGCAATGCCATAGCGGGAATGGGACGCCGTAGAACCGCTGGCGCGAGATACACCAATCCCAGCCGAGGTTGGCGACCCAGTGCTCATAACGTGTCTGCATATGTGCCGGATACCAGGCGATCTTGCGGCCGGCCTCGATCAGGGCGTCTTTGGCGTCGAGCACACGAATAAACCATTGGTTGGTCTCGAGAATCTCCAGCGGCGTCTTACAGCGCTCGTGAACCCGGATCGACTGCCGGCTGGCCTGCTCGCCAAGCAGCATGCCTTGCTCGCGCAGATCGGCAATGATGCGCTTGCGTGCCTCGGCGAGCGTCAAATCTTCGTATGGTCCGCCGTCGCCGCTCAGGCGGCCCTGCCGGGTGACCAGTGGGATGAGCGGCAGCTGGTGGGCGCGCCACCACTCGACATCGATTGTATCGCCGAAGGTGCAGCACATCACCGCGCCGCTGCCCTTTTGTGGATCGACCGCCGCGTCGGCTAAGATCGGAACGCGCCGCTCGAATAGCGGGACAATCGCCGTCTGCCCGATCAGGCGCGCGAAGCGCGCATCTGTGGGATGCACGAAGACGGCGACGCAGGCGGGCAGCAGCTCGGGCCGGGTGGTGGCGATCGGAATTGCAGATTGCAGATTGTAGATTGTAGATTGTGCTCCGGAATCGGTAATCTGCAATCTGCAATCTGCAATTTGAAATGAAACGGTGTAAAAGGTTGTCGCACGCTCAGCATCGTCCATCTCGGCCTGCGCGATCGCGGTCTGGCATTCGACACACCAGGGATTTGGCGCCTGGGCGCGGTAGATCAACCCTTTGCGATACAGATCGAGGAACGACCACTGCGAGGTGCGTCGCGCAAGCGGGTCGATCGTCGAGTAGCGCAGCCGCCAGTCGACACTGAAGCCCAAACTCTTCCAGAAGATTTCGAAACGATCCTCGACCTCGCGCGAGACCTCGAGGCATGCCGCGATAAAATCGGCGCGGCTGAGGTCGCGGGCGCGTAGATCGAGCCGCTTCTCGACATAACGTTCGGTCGGTAGCCCGTTATCATCGAAGCCGAACGGATAGTAAACGTTGTAGCCTTGCATCCGCCAGAATCGCGCCATCGCCTCGGCCTGGACATAGGAGTAGACATGGCCGATGTGTATTTCGCCCGAGACGGTTGGCGGCGGAGTATCGATCGCAAAGATCGGTCGGGGGTCGTTCGGGTCGAAATCGTACAGGCGATTCTTCGCCCAGGTGGTTTGCCAGCGGCGCTCGGTTTCGGCCGCATCGTAGCGTTGTGGAAGGCCCATAGTGAGGACTCCTTAATAATGCTATGGGCAACGTCCAGTTTTGAGTTCTGTTTTGAGTTTTGAGTTGAGCGCAAAACTCAAAACGCCCAGAGGGCACCCGAAACTCAAAACTCAGAATTCTTCACTGCACATGGCCCGTTTCCATAGTTGAAACGAACACTGCATACTACACCTACATCATCGCCTGCCATGGCGATCACCTCCTTTGAAGCAGCCTTGAATGCGGAACGGCGGAGCTATATGGAAGAGCGGAAGAATCGAGCTCGATCAGCATTCACTCCCTGTTTTCCGCTCCTGCCGCTGTTGCGTCACTTCCGCGTTCCAATAGCCGCAGATCCGCCACTAGAAAGCAGTGGTCAGCGCCAGTGTTATTGCATTCGACATGTGCAGCGGCGGGCAGCACGCCGCTTCTGCTCCAAATATAGTCGATGCGGATCAGCGGAAACGGCACTGTGACCGGCCCAAAACGTTTATGGTCGGGAAAGCTAAAGCCAAAGCCCCAGCCGGTCTCGCGGAAAGCATCGTGCATCCGTGCGGCCAGCACCTGATAGCGCGGCTCGCGATCGCTGGTGTTGAAATCGCCCATAACGATCAGCGGCCCGTGCACATTGTCGACCATCTGCGCCAGCTGGCGAACCTGGCGGGTGGGCAAGTTGGCGTCGTAGCCGATCATGAGTGGCAAACCGCCAATTCGCCGCGTTTTGTAGATCGGCGCGCTGAGATGCAGGGCAATTAATGTCACGCTTTGCCGATCGATCCGCAGGGTGACTTGCAGTCCGCGGACATTATATGGGATCACAGCGGTGCTCTGAAACGAGTAGCGGCTGATGATCCCTAGCCCCTGCGGAGTATCGGACGGCAGCAGATACTGATATGGATATGTAGTATGCAGCTCCTGCGCGATCGCCGATGCAACCGGCCGCGAGAGCTCTTGCAGTGCGACGACATCGGCGTTCTGCGAGCGGATGGCGGCGATGATAGCGTCGATTCGCTGGTTGCTGAACAGATGATTGAAGGTCATCACCCGCAGTGGTGCCCCGCCCCGCGCCGGCGTGGCTGGTGGCAGCAGCCGAGCGCCAAAGAGCGCCAGAAACGCTGTCAGCGCGATCACGGCTGCGGCGCGCAGCCACCAAGAGCGCACGAGCAGCGCCGCTGGAATCAACAATAGCAGCGGTGTGAAAAACAGCAGCGCGAACATATTCGCGAGCGTCAGCCACCAGCGCTGATATAGGTTCAGCGTCCACACAGCGCTCAGGACGGCGATCGTGATACTGTAGAGCAACATTGTGCCGATCAGCCCGCAGCGCGCTGCTCGCAATATGGTTTGCACGTGGTCTCACCTTCACATAAAAAAACCTCGCCCCAGCCAGGGACGAAGTCTAAGCAACTCCGCGGTACCACCCCGATTCAGCAGCGACGAACGTCGCCACCCTCGTGCGCGCTATAACGGGCACTCCCGGCGCCGACTACTCTAGGAATTGCAGATTCACCCAGAGGGTACCCGATTGTAAATTGCAGATTAGGCATGCGATAATCTTAATCTGCAATGTGCAATGTGCAATCTACAATTTGATTTCCCCGGCGCGGTTTCGCGCAGGCCACGTTCGGCGCATGTGCCCTTGAAGCAGCTTTCAGCCAGCGGCGCTTCATCTCTGTGAGGGCTTGGCGCGTACTCATCCTGCGCATCACCTTGATGGCATTGTAATGAGTAGAGCGCCGAATGTCAAGAGTCGATCGGCGGTTTGGGGATCGTGCGTTGGATTGATCTGGAGCGTGACCTTGAGAGGCACAAGTACGGTATAGCATTAGGACCATGAGACTATTCGTAGATCTACCTTTTGCTCGCCGAGGCTGGTACAATCGTCCACATAGCAAATGTCAAAGGAGAGATCAATGACCCCCAACCCTATCGCCGGTGCAATTATTGTAGCAGTAATTGGATGGTTTGCAACGCTCATCGCGATCAATCGCTCCTCGCTTAGCAGTGTGTGGAAGCGTCGTTGGATGATTCCATCGTGGATCCCGTGGATGGGTTTGGCGCTGGGTGCGCCGATTCTGAGTGGCATGATCCCGATCCAACAGGCAATCAATGTTGGCGGTGCGCTGACCACTGGCATGTTGGTTTCGATGGTAGTAGCACGCCGGCCACCGCAGCGTTAGTAAGCGGCCCAAGATACAGAAAAGGGTGATCGTAGCTTGAGCAACCGCCAAGCTACGACCACCCTTCGTAGGTTTTCCAGGGACGACAGAACAGCTAGGCGCGGCGCTCGACCAACAAACGAATCGCTGTGCGCTCCTCGTCGTCGATCGACACATCGATAAACGATGGGGTGCAAACAATATCAACACCCTCTTCGCTCAGGTAGCTGCGGGCAATCGCCACTGCCTTAATCGCCTGATTAGTTGCTCCAGCGCCGATCGACTGAACCTCGGCCATGCCGCTGTCGCGGATAACACCCGCGATGGCTCCGGCAACGGCACTCGGTCGTGAACGGGTGGAGACCTTCAGTACTTCAGCAGTGTGGCGCTCGATCGCCGCAGCGTTGCTTTCGCCAACTGCGCGAGCGATTGGGGCGGCCTGAGACGTGTTAGTTGTCATGCGTTCCTCCTCCGGTGTTGTTGAATTTAGCGAGGGAGCCGGTTGGATGGTCTCCGAGTCGTGGATGTCGAGGTCCATAATCGAGACTCCTCTGGGAGTGGCGAGACTATCCGATGAACGATCTCGTGATGATGATCATTAGAAGCCAGTTGTCTGCAAGAAATATGCCTCTACCTGGCGTAGTCGACGGCACGCGTCTCGCGAATCACCGTTACCTTAATCTGTCCGGGATACTGCAAACTCTCCTCGATTTTTTTTGCGACATCGCGCGCGAGGTGAATGCTGCCCAGATCATCGATCGCATCTGGCTGAACCATAACACGAACTTCGCGACCAGCTTGAATCGCAAAAGCGCGTTGGACGCCAGTGAAAGATGTTGCGACCGTTTCAAGTGCTTCTAGCCGTTTGATATACAGATCGAGCGTTTCGCGGCGTGCACCGGGGCGCCCACCTGAAATAGCGTCGACCGCCTGAACGAGGAAAGCCTCGACAGTCTGAGGCTCTTCGTCGTTGTGATGCGCAGCGATGGCATGGACAATCGCCGGCGATCGCCCGAGCCGTCGTGCGATATCGGCTCCAATCAGTGCATGTGGTCCCTGGACTTCATGGTCCACAGCCTTACCGATATCATGGAGCAGCGCCGCGGTCTTGGCGACACTAATATTCGCGCCCAACTCGGCGGCCATATGCGCAGCCAGCAATGCGCATTCGAGCGAATGTTGGAGGACATTCTGCCCGTAGCTGGTGCGATATTTCAGCCGACCGAGGAGCTTAATCAAATCGGGGTGGAGGCCCTGCACATTCGCCTCGTAAGCGACGCGCTCGCCCTCCTCGCGCATAATTTGCTCAATCTCTTGCTGAGTTTTGAGAACGACTTCTTCGATACGTGTCGGATGGATGCGGCCGTCTTTGAGCAATTTAATCAGGGAAACGCGTGCAACCTCGCGGCGCACTGGGTCGTGACAAGACAGGGTCACGGCTTCTGGCGTATCATCGACGATGATATCGACGCCAGTGAATTGCTCGAAGGCGCGAATATTGCGGCCTTCGCGTCCAATAATCCGACCCTTGAGTTCTTCGCTAGGCAGCGCCACAGTCGAAACAGTGACCTCGGCGACATACTCGGAGGCACAACGCTGAATGGCCAGGCCGATCACCTTACGAGCCGTTTTATCGGCTTCGTCACGTGCTGCGCGCTCGATTTCGCGAATGCGCCGCGCAGATTCGTCGCGCGCCTCCTCCTCGACGCGCTGTAAAATGATCGCTCGCGCTTCTTCCTGGCTGAGCGCTGAGATTCGTTCGAGCTCCCCTTGTTGCTGCGCGCGAAGCTGCTCGGTCTCACGCTGAACTTGCTCGGTTTGACGCTCGCGGGTTTGCATTTGGCGCTCGCGTCGTTCCAGCCCTTCCAGCTTGCGATCGAGATTTTCTTCTTTGCGCTGGAGCCGCTCTTCTTGTTTGGACATCGCCGCCCGCATCTCGCGAATTTGCGCTTCCGCTTCGTTGCGGAGGCGAAGCGCTTCGTCTTTCGCGTTCAGGATAATATCCTTCTGCTCGGCGCGAGCAGCTTCGAGTTGCAGGCGAGCATCCGTTTCGCTCTGGCGGATGCGGTTCTTGGCATTCGACGTATAGACAAAAATGCCGATGCTCGATCCGGCGATCACACCGATCGCAAATCCGAGCCCGGCGGATAGGAGCCAATCCACTATTTCCTCCTATTCACTTTTTAAGGTGCATCAGACGGCGGTCCAAGGTATGAACCGTCATGCAGTGCAACCAGTGTATGCGCATCAAGCTTACAGTCAAACCTTGATTGCCTAATAATACTCGCTCTTAGCTTCTCCTGTCAAGGCGAAGCCTCTTTCTTGAGCCAGATAGGCGGCGCTTTGGCACCATGCTACTACGCTTGAGCAATTAAATCTTCATGGTATATGAATTGTTCGATTGAAATAGATCAATTTTATCCATGATGAGCTCATCAGATTCTGGGCATTTCTTACAAAAATGATCTGTGAAAAAAAGAACACTCTCGAACTAAGCGCCATGCCATTGCTCGGCGCGATCGCGTCAAAATGGCCTAACGCAGCAGTAGAACGCGTGCCAGTATATGGTTGCACGTGATGCGCACCTATGCTACAATAGAATGCAGTAATGTAGAAAGTATGCAGAGCAGCTGTTTCGTAAACAGCAGGTCGTCGGTTCAACCCCGACCACCGGCTCCAGCAGCAGGAAGGGCAAAATCGCTCTTCCTGTTTTCTTTTGTGACGGCATTCTGTGTGCGATGTGAGAGATTGTGTGAGGGATTATGTACCGTGTATCTCATCCCACAATCACGCGGCTTGCGCCCATAAGCGCTGCTCGTATTGCTCCAGCGCCGCACGCATGGCCTGAATCGTCGCATGAGCGTAATGTCCCCGGATCCCCTTCTTCCCATGGCCCATAATCGCATCCCGTATCTCGTCGGGTGTGCCCTGCTCCATCAGACGAGTCGCAACTGTGTGCCGCAGATGGTGAAACTTCACGCTGGTTGGCAGGCCAGCTTTCTGGCGCACACCCACGATGACACTCTTGCTGCGAGTGCCGTCCTTCTTGGTGTAACTGCGCGCCAAGCCGCCGCGCCAGTGGCGCTCGAAGTTGCTCGGTATCATTAACGTACCTTCCTCAGATGGGAAGAGAAAGGGCGAACGACCGCGTGTCTCCGACAGCTGGCGTAACCTTGAAAGCAGTCGTGGAGGAACAGGCAGCACGCGCATACCAGCATCCGTCTTGGTCGCGTTGCGCACCGCGACGCGGCCACTCGTCTCCTAGACCTGACGCCGGATAGCGATTGTCTGTGCCTGCCAGTCGATGTCATCCCATTGCAGGCCTAAGATCTCACCGAGCCGTAATCCCAAGGTGAGTGCGGTGTGGTAGAGCGCGCAGAGGCGATGCCCCTCGACCGCGTTCAACACGCAGATGGTCTGTTCCAGTGTGAGCGGTACCGTCTCTTTCCGCTTGTAGACGGGCAGATCTTCTCGCACCAGCATCACCGGGTTGACTCGCAAGATCTTCCAGCGCACGGCAGCATTGAACAGCATCGAGAGCTTCGCAATGGCACGCTGCGCCGTGGCCGGCCCGTACATACGGCGTAGCGTCGCCTGCATATCGAGAACGAGCGTGACGTTCTGCTCAAACTCTTCGAGACGATGCTTGCCCCAATCCGGCAGGAGATAGCGCGCAATGGTTTTGCGGTAGTCGTCGAGGGTCTTGGGCGCCAGTCCCTTCTCCTTCACAGAGCGCTCCCACCAGACGTTTACAAAGGTTTCGAGGGTCTGTGCAGCTCCTTGAACGTTCAGTCCTCCATCCCGTCTGCGGACGAGCGCTTGCCGCTTCGCCTCGGCCTCATCGCGACTATTGGCCCGTCGTCGGACACTCTTACCATGACCGTCGAAGACCTCGGCGAACCAGCGGCCCGACCCGGGCGGCGACTCGTAGACTGACCCTTCACCGTAGTGGGTTTTTCGTCGGCGTGGCATAGGAGCGATCCTCCGTTCTCTACTTCGCGAATGAGCGCTTCCACCGAGGCATGTGAGACGCGGCGCAGTTTGCGTGTGCCGCCGTTGTCTTTCGCAGCACGCCTGCTTGCTCAAGCGTGATGAATGCCTCGGCCATTTCGCCTCTCCGACGTTTGGTTCGTTGCTCGTCTCAGTCTGTACTGGTCACTCATGCCTCGCACTAAGACACGTTCGCTTATAGTCCCGGCTCAACTAGCATCCGAATCAGCACCATCGGCCAATGTGAAGGAAGCAGAAAGATAAGTGTTGATAGCGTCTTGAGCAATCAACACTTAACTTGCCGGCGAGCCGCTTGTCGCCCTGCCACTGTGGGAACAGATAGGTTGCGCCAGATGCGAAGCACTTTCCGAAGCGATTGCGCGCTGAAATAGCTTTGCTCGGAGGTGCAAGCACCCTCGTGGTTATCCTAAAATGCTGACAGCAGCGCCGGCGGCTCGATTGCCGGGGGTTGGACAGGCAAGCTTTCCACGCTTCCAGATACCCAGTGCATGCGCGTTTCAGCGATGACCATTTTATGGCCCCCACCGAGCAGAGGAACGATTTCAAATCAAACTGCCACGAAATGCGCACCAGCGGATGACGTGGCAGTTTGACTCCACTTGGTTCCCAACGTCAGCACTGGTGGGGATGTGTCGAAGTGACAGAACGGCGGAACCAAAGTGTAAGAATCTGCCATGGTTGCCATCGGAACGAGGATTGTGTCAGATTCATTCAGCTTGGTTCCGAGCGGCGATTAAGGCAACCAAGCCGCTTGATCTGCCCGCATATCCGCTCGGGCCGTCGAAGTGTCAGCTTGATTGTTCATGCGTTCCGAATAGAGCTGTAAAGGAATATCGGCGCTGAAGGGGTTTCCGAAGCCCTTTCCGAAGCCCTTGACAGATGCAAGGGCTTCGCGCCGAGTTGTCAAGGGCTTGGATGGCTTCAGTATGCGCTTGAAGGCGTTTTGTACCTACGCGCAAACCCGCGGCGATTCGGGGTGGCCTTCGAAGGCTACCCCGGTGCTGGTCGCGTGGCTATTGCATTTACACATCAGCGCCATCTCAACTGGACAGCACGATGCTGCTGCCGCAGGCCAAACCTGGCCCCCGTGTCAGAGTTGTCCGTGGTGAGCCGCGCGCTTGATGTACCTCTTCATGGTAGACCTTTCACTACTACGCATGCCGGTTGCGGGCGGTATGCTGCCCACAATGGAAAATCCGAGGAGGCCGCATATGCACTATCACATTCGCGTCACAGGACACAAAGGCGTTTGTTGACTTGGTCGTCAAGTGTTTGGGGCGTGACAAGAGTTGGCAGGAATATCACGCCGAGATGCTCGCAGATCTTGCTGAACCAGATCCTGTGGATGTTGGCTGGCTCGACTTGGCGGCGGTGGAGCGAAAGGCGTTTCATCTCGTCCGGAACGGGTACTATGACAAGGCCATGGCGCGGCCGACTCAATATTGCCACGAGCATTCGAACCTTGACCTGGAAAGTCGAGGGTGGTTGACGCAGTACGCCGCGTGCACAGCCTTCTACTCGGGTAAGACCGACGATGCCCGGGTGGGCGTGCCTGCTCCTGGTTGAGCGCGCTCGCTGCGTAGTTGCGCCTCTCTGTTGACGATCGGCGCATCGCCGATCGCCCTCGAGCCGGCGCCCGCCCCAATCAGGCCGCCACCGCGCCCACCTCCAGCGCGGTGGTGATCGCAGGGATGGTCAATGTTCGGAACTGTCGATCGATCTCCTCGGCGGCACACGGCGCCGGCTGCTCCATCCACCACCTCAGCAGCCCCAGAAAGGCGCTGACCGTATACTGCACGACCACGTCGAGTGGGACTGCTAGCACGGCACCGGCGGGTACACAGGCAGCAAGCTCCTCCTGCACCAGATCGGCCAGGATGCGCTGGACACGCGGCTCCACAATCGCCCCGCTCCTCGGGCCGAGCAGCGCCCGGCAAAATCGCAAGTTACTCTGGACGTGCTGAAAGAGCGGCAGGCTGAACCCTAGCAGGCGCGCGCGCGCCGCCTCCGACGTATCCAGCGCCGCGCGCTGCTGGGTCAAGAGTTCCTGCAGTCCGTCCACTCCACTTAACAGCAGCTCGCGCTTGTCGAGAAAGTGCTTGTAGAACGTCGATCGCCCGACATTCGCACGGTCGACGATATCCTGCACTGACACATCCTCGTATCCCCGCTCCACGATCAAATCGAGCAGCGCGCTCAGCAGCAGTGCACGCGTCCGCTGGATACGCCGGTCCTCCGCCTTTGCTGCCATCACGGCACCTCCCGTTGCTGGCCAATTCGCGCCTGTGTGTCTCGTAATGGACAAGCGCGGCTGGATTGGTGGTTGATCTTCACCTTGAGAGACAGTATAACAGAAAGTGCACGCTGTGACAATAAAGAAACAGTGTGATTGATATAAAACAATATGTCTATCATTTGAGGAGGTGTGATCCATGCTTCATCATCGCTCTCCAGGCCAGCGCACCAGTAATGGCCAGGCGCCTGGCTCTCCACTCATCGATGTGCGGCAGGTCGTCAAGACCTACAGCAGCGCATCCGGCTCCTTCACTGCGCTCAAGGGGGTCAGCTTGCAGGTGCAGGCTGGCGAGTTCGTCGCCGTGGTCGGCAAGTCCGGCAGCGGCAAATCGACCCTGATCAACCTGATCGCCGGCATCGATCGGCCGAGTAGCGGTGAGGTCGACATCGCTGGCACATCTGTCCACGCACTCTCGCAGGAACAACTCGCAATCTGGCGCGGGCGCAACGTCGGCGTTGTCTTCCAGTTCTTCCAGCTGCTGCCGACTCTGACCGTCGCCGAGAATGTCGTCTTGCCGATGGACTTCTGCAATACCTACCCAGTGCGCGAGCGCCGGCCACGCGCTCTGGCATTGCTTGAGCGCGTCGGCATCGCCGAGCAGGCCGACAAGCTGCCATCGGCGCTCTCCGGCGGCCAGCAGCAGCGCGCTGCGATCGCCCGCGCGCTAGCCAACGATCCGTCGCTGATCGTCGCCGACGAGCCGACCGGCAACCTCGACTCCCAGACCAGCGGCGCGGTCCTGCAACTTTTCGCCGAACTGGCCAAAGAGGGCAAGATCGTGGTCATGGTCACGCACGAGCGCGACGTGACGATCGTGAGTCGCACCATCGCGCTGGCCGACGGCCAGATCATTGACACTGGCGCGCCGCACATTGAGCCAGAATCGCTCGCGGCAGCTCCTGCTCGCAATGTAACCATGGAGGTGAACCATGCGTAGCCCACGCTGGCAAAAACTGCTGCGCGACCTCTGGCTGACCAGGGGACGCACGGCGCTGATGGTGGTCGCGATCGCCGTCAGTCTCTTTGGCGTCGGCACCGTGCTGAGCGCCTACGCCATTCTGACGCCCGAGATCAGCCGCAATTACCTCGGCACCAACCCCGCCTCGGCGACCATCGAGCTCGACCGGGTGGACGAAGCGCTGCTCGCAGCAGTGCGCGCGCGGCCGGGCATTGCCGCCGCCGAGGCGCGCGAGACGCTCACGGCGCGCGTGCAGGTCGGCCCCGACCAGTGGCGGCCGCTGCTGCTCTTCGTCGTCCCGGACTTCAACGCGATGCGCATCAGCACCTTCCAGCGCGAGGGCGGCGCCTGGCCGCCGCCCGAGGGCACCATGCTCCTCGAGCGCACCGCGCTGCCCATGCTCAATGCCCAGCCTGGCGACAGTGTAGTTGTCAAGACGCCGCACGGTGCGCCGCAGGCCGTGGCGATCAGCGGGGTGGTGTATGACCCGTCGCTGGCGCCGGCCTGGCAAGAGAGTGAGGGCTACGGCTATATTACGCCCGCGACCCTGGCGCAGCTCGGCGAGCCGGGCACGCTCTCCGAGTTGAAGATCATCGTCAGTGGGTCACCGTTCGACCAGGCCACGATCGAGCGCACCACCCGCGACCTGGGCATGTGGCTGCAGCAGCAGGGCCGCACCGTGCGCGAGCTGCAGATCCCGCCGGCCGGGCTACACCCGCACCAGGGCCAGATGCGCACGGTGCTGACGATGCTGCTGAGCTTCGGCCTGCTGGCGCTGCTGCTGAGCGCGATCCTGGTTGCGACGATGATCGCCGGGCTGCTGGCGCAGCAGATCCGCCAGATCGGCGCGATGAAGACGATCGGCGCGCGCACCCGCCAGATCGCCATAATGTACGTCGTGCTCATCCTGCTGCTGAGCGGCGCGGCGCTGGCCCTGGCCATGGCACCGGGGGTGGTGGTCGGGCGCACGTTCGCGCGCACCGTGGCCGATCTGCTGAACTTCACGATCATCAACGACGCGATCCCGGCGTGGGTCTTCGCGGTGGAGGCGGCCGCCGGTCTGCTCGTGCCGCTGCTGGTGGCGGCCTACCCGATCGCCCGCACCAGCCGGATCACCGTGTATGAGGCGATCAGCGACTACGGCGTCAGCACGGCCGCGGCTGGCGGCAGCGGGATCGTCGCGCGGCTGAGCGCGCTGCTCGGCCTGAACAGCACGCTGCTGCTGGCGTTGCGCAACACCTTCCGGCGCCGCGCGCGCTTGCTGCTCACCCTTGGGCTGCTGGCGGCGGGCGGGGCGATGTTCATGACTGGCCTGAACATCCGCGACGGCTGGGAGCGGATCATCGCCGATGGGGTGACCGCGCGCCGCTACAATATGGAGATCCGCCTGAGCCGCCCGGAGGAGGTCGCCACGCTGATCGCACGCCTGCGCAGTATTCCGGGCGTGCGGGATGTGGAAGCCTGGGGCTACACCTCCACGGCGCCCACACAGCCCGGCGCGATCGATGTGGTGCGCACCTACCCGGATGGCGGCCACGGCGCCTTCGCCCTGCGCGCCCCGCCCGCCACGACACGCCTGGTCGACTTCCCGGTGCTGGCGGGCCGCTGGCTCCAGCCTGGTGATAGCGACGCGGTGGTGCTGAACCAGATGGCGCTGCGCCAGCTCCCAGGCGTGGGCGTGGGTGATAGCGTCACACTGTCGCTGGGCGCGCGACCAACCACCTGGCGGGTGGTGGGCATCGTGCAGGAGATCGGGTTGGGCGCGGGCGCCTACGTCACTGACGCGGCGTTCGCCCGCGCGGGCGAACTGGCCGGGCGCACCCGCTCGCTGCGCATCGTCACCGCCACCCAGGACGACGCGGCGACGGCCGCCGTCCTGCGCGCGGTCGAGCGGAGCCTGCAGGAGAGCGGCGTCAGCGTGGCCACGACGCTCACGGATGTGGATCTGCGCGCCGGACTGGATGGCCACGTGCTGCTGCTGATCGTCGCGCTGGTCTTCACGGCCGTACTGATGGCGATCGTCGGCGTGCTGGGGCTGACCTCGACGATGAGCACCAGCGTGGTCGAGCGCACCCGCGAGTTTGGGGTGATGCAGACCATCGGCGGCACGCCGCGGACGGTGCGCGCCATGGTGGTGAGCGAAGGGGTGTTCATCGGCGTCATGAGCTCGGTGCTGGCCATCGTGCTGGCCCTGCCGCTCTCGGCAGTGGTGAATGCGATGGTGGGGCGGATGATGTTCAACGTGCCGCTGCCGCTGATCCTCGCGCCGCAGACCATGCTGATCTGGCTGGCCGTGGTCCTGGTGGGGTCGACCCTGGCCAGCGCCGTGCCGGCCTGGCGTGCATCACGCCTGACGGTGCGCGAAACCCTGGCCTATGTCTAATACCAGGTCGCGAACCGGGTACCCTCTGGGTGAACCGGGTGCCCACACCGGGTACCCTCACCCAAAGGGTACCCGGCGAATCGAGAATCGGTTCGCGGCATCTGGTTCACCCAGAGGGTACCCGGTTCTCGGTTCGCACACGAATGAACGCATATGAGTATAAATCAAGGAGAGGTCATCATGCAAAGGCGATTAATCATACTGGTGGTCGTGCTGGTGGTGGTTGCCGGATTGGCGCTTGCGGCCCATGAGCTCAATCTCGCGGGGCTGCTGCTGGGTCTTAACCCGCACGCGCCGCGCTAGCGCCCGGATGCGCGGTTCTAGATCTGATAGCTGCGGGGGCGACGGTGCGCCCCCGCAGCGAGGAGGATAGTGATGCGACTGTACCTATTCCAGATGGCGCTCATGCCCACGAACGGCATCCCGGCGCCGAGCTATCTGATTCAGACCGACGACGGTGCCAACGTCCTGATCGATACCGGATTTTCAAAGCACTTCGAGGCGCCCAGCATGGACCTGCGGCTGGCCGAGGGCGACTATATCGTCAACCAGCTCGCGGCGCTGGGGCTTTCGCCACGCGACATCCGCTACCTGGTCTGCACCCATTTCGATCAGGACCACGCTGGCGGCCACGATGCCTTCCCCGACGCCGAGCTAATCGTGCAGCGGCGGCATTACGAAGTGGCCCGGTCGGGCACGCACCCGCGCTTCGAGCGGATGCGCACCCATTGGGATCACCCCAGCCTGTGCTACCGCCTGATCGACGGGGACTGCACATTGCTGCCGGGCATCGAGCTGATCGAAACGAGCGGGCATGTGCCGGGCCATCAGTCGGTGCTGGTGCGCCTGCCACAGACCGGGCCGGTACTGCTGGCGATTGACGCGGTGACCCAGGCGGCGCAGTTTGACGCCGAGCGGCGGGAGTTGGGGCCGCATGATATGGATCTGGCCAGCGTGCGCGCGAGCACGCGCAGGTTGGTCGAGCTTGCCCGGCGCGAGGGCGCGGCACTGGTGGTCTTCGGCCACGACGCGCAGCAATGGCCGACGTTGAAAAAGGCGCCGGACTATTACTGCTAATACGCCGGGCGCAGGTCACCAAGGTTGGCACAGCGCAGAGAGCTGCGTTCGTGGTGGCCTGCGCGTCCAGCGTGGATCGCGAAACCCGAAAGGGTGACTAATGCTGCCACGCCACATGCCGAGGGTAACAGACTGTATTCGTAGTCTTCCAAGACCCGGGCTGAAGGCGCTGCACCTGATGCCCGGGAACCTGGCGATAAGTAGCGATTACAATCACCCGTTTCGAGTGGAAGACGTGGTGCAAGGTCGTGGGGCGCAGGTGAGCTTTAGCGTTGGCCCGCAACAATCAGTCGCTCTACCCGTTGCAAGCTGGTCAGTAGCTCTTGCCGTCTGAGTCAGGCCACGTCTTTCCTTCGTCTTCCTGCTATGATAATAGTTGTGATTACCCGCCACTTCACCAAGCGAAAGGAACAGCATGACTTCCCTTCCATGTTGTTGGTTCGGCCAGGTGTGCAACCTAGACCAAAGCGCCACTCAGAGCATGAGACGGAGCAGCTAACACGAATGTGACGGGAGCCGGTAACTGCTACCTGTGCCGTCCGATGATCGCGTCCTATGACGCAGTAACGGGCGGATCTCGCGCGATCACAACGCATCCAGTCTCACCAGTGTCACACAAAGCGGGAGTCGCGCGTCTTGATCTTGGAAGCACGCGGGATAGCGATTAGGAGTACACGATGCCAAACGATGTTGTCAACTTGGCGGAGAAACTGTCGCAGTTTACCGACCACTGGGCGCCACGAACTGTCGCACAGCTCAACGAGTACGATATAATGGTCGTCAAAGTGCAGGGCGAGTTCGTCTGGCATGCGCATGCTGACACTGATGACTTTTTCTTGGTCCTCCAGGGACGGTTACTCATTCGGCTTCGCGATCGGGACGTTGAACTCGGACCGGGCGAACTGTTCGTGGTGCCGCGTGGCGTCGAACACTGCCCGTTTGCCGCAGAAGAGACCCACCTCCTGCTGATTGAACCAACCGGGACGCCAAATACTGGAACGCCAGAAACAGCCGTGCCGCGCCAGGTTATCTGATGTCCTGGAGCGCGCCTGCGACGTGCATGTTCAGTGCATCTGGACCCCGGGTGCGCTGCCGCTGGATGAAGGCGAGCTTCGCCGGGTTCATCATGAAGTAGATCGGGCGAATACGGTCGTCTACCAGCTGATAGGCAAGCACGTTCACCAGTGCGTTGCCCACCCATGTGAGCAGGGCGGGCTGGCCGTTGACCTCGGCACGCATGGCGCGGGCGCCCGGCGGGAGCATGGCTGCTGTATGCTCAGGTGGTCAAACAACGCGAACGCGGAGCGGTTGTGGCTGTGAGTACGAAAGTAGTGTTCGGGACTGAAGCAGCCATCAAGACCCGCCTGGACAGCCTGTCGACGAGCACCACGATTAACACCAGTTTTGTCTAACGGGAAAACCTGACATTGCGACAGCAGAACCGGCGCCTGACCCGTAAAACCAATGGATTTAGCAAGGAGTTGTCTTGGCTGGAAAAGCATTTGTGGTTGACCTTGGCCTACTATCATTTGGTTTTGCCGCACGACAGCCTGCGTAAGGAACTGCTGGCACCCGAACCGACCCGCGGCAGCGGATCGCCACGGAAGTGGTGTCCCGTGACGTCGGCCATGGCGGCTGGGATGACCGATCACGTCTGGACTATCGATGAGTTGCTGGGCTATCGTGTGCCAGCGCCGTTTCTGGATACCCTGAATACAATCGAACACTTGTTTCCCGCACTTGATCATACCCATCACGTAAGCTGAGGGGCACTACCCCGGACGCGGCGACCGCGCCCCTACACGGGAATATCCCGATCGTAGGGGCGGGGTTTTCCCGTCCAACGGGCTGGATCATTTGACCAGCACCTCGCCTGGCCCCGGCGTGGGGCGAGGCGCATCTTCATAGACCAGCACATCTGGTCCGCCATAGTTGTAGATATGAATAGCTTTCATGGTTCCTCCTTACAATATTGAACGAGACTTCACCAAACCGGATGCCATAAGCATTACAGCGGCACAATCATGAATCGCCCATAGGCAACAAATGCGGCCAGGATGAACAGAACAGCTGTCATACCGATTCCCTGCCCTTCGCGCCGCGTGACATGGAAGCCGACCGCCAGCAGCATCACCAGCGCAAGGCCCGCTGCGGCCAGCGGCGTGAGCCAAGGCAGGATGCCGGTAATGGCCGGCAGCAGCAGTGCCACCCCACCGAGCAGTTCGGCTATGCCAATAAACGTGGTTAATCCGTGCGGCACGTCCTTGACCCACGGTATACTGGCCTTGGCGCGCTCATACTGAAACGCCTTTGTCGCTCCGCTCAGAATAAACATCACAGCGAGCAGCACCTGTAAGACCCAGAGTACGATATTCATGTGTGACCCCCTTCAGGTTAGGCTATGCCTGTTGACTAATAGATAGAAAAGTACCGTTGTGGCAGCATCCTGCGAGCGAACGTGCACATTCTGTTAATAGGTAGCCCGGCGGGTAGCCTGCCTGCCTCGGCGGCGTAGCAGCGCTAGGGCCGCGCCGCCGATCAGCCTTCCCGCGAGGGCGAGCCGAGCGCCAGACCTGCGGCGGGGCGCGCGGCGAGCCAGGCTGGCGGTTGCCAGTGGCGCGCGCCAATCGGGGACGCTGGTCGGGTCAGGCGGGCTGTAGCAGGAGCCCCACAGTTCCAGATACCCCGCGGCCTCCGCCTCCCAATGGGCGTCGTCCCAGCCCAACTCCGGCTGGCAGATCGCTCGGATCACCGGCAACAGCGACTTGCCGCCAGCGGGCAGTAGCAGGCCCAGGCGGGTGCGCCGCAGCAGCAGATCGTCCAGGTGGAGAACCCCTTCGGCGCGAGCGGCCCAGCGCAGTTCGGCCCACAGCGTCTGAGTGCCTGGGATAGGCTCCAGCTCGCCGGGCAGCGCCGCAGCGACGAGTGGCACTGCATCGGCGCCGTAGCGGCCCAGCAGCCGACGCCGCTGCCAATCGTCCAGCGCCTCGGCGCCGGGCAGCTCCGCGCCGATCGGATTCAGCGCCGGGAGATCGCGACTCAGCCGGGGCAAATCGAGCAATCGAGCGCTCGCCGCCGCGAGCGCGTCCAGCGCGACCAGGCGAAAGGTCGTGAGCTTGCCGCCGGTGACGGTCAGCAGGCCGCTCTCCTCCCACACCACGTGGTCGCGCGACTCTCTGGAAGGGTCGGCCTGGCCACTACCGATGACCGGCCGCACCCCGGCGTAGGTCGAGATCACATCGCTCAGGGAGAGGTTCAGCGCTGGAAAAAGCGCCTCGGCCGCCGCCATCAGGTAGCTCACCTCCTCGGGGCTGATCGCCGGCTCGTCGTCGAGCGGCCGGCCGTGGTCCACGTCGGTGGTCCCTACCAGCGTGACACCCTCCCACGGCAAAATGAACACCGGCCGATGGTCCAGGGGATGCATGAAGGTGATCCCCTGGGCGACCGGCAGCCGCCACGCTGGAAAGATCATGTGGCTGCCACGCAGCGGCCGAATGCGGGCCGGGCGATCCACCTGGCCGCGCAGCCGATCGGCCCAGGCCCCGGTGGCGTTGACGACCACCCTGGCCCGCACCTCGGCGGTGCGTCCCTGGCGGTCACGCAGCCGCACGCCGAGCACCTGGCCGTCGGCGCGCAGCAATTCCTCAGCCGCGACATAGTTGATTGCGACGCCGCCGGCCGCCACCGCCTCGCGAATCACGCGCAGCACCAGGCGGGCATCGTCGGTCTGAGCCTCGCCATAGCAAAAGCCGCCCTGCAAACCGCGCTGATCGATCCGAGGGCCGAGCATCTGAAACTCCTGCGCGCCATAGTAGCGGTGGCTCCGGCGGCGCGCTAGCAGATCGTACATCGATAGAGCCGCGCGGTAGGTCCAGCGCCCAGGCCGAGCGCCAGCGTAGGTCGCCAGCAAAAAGCTCAGCGGCGCGATTAGCCCCGGAGCCGCCTCCAACAGGCGATCGCGCTCCTGAACCGACGCGCGCGTCAGGCCGATTTTACCCTCTCTCAGGTAGCGCAGCCCGCCGTGCACCAGCTTCGACGAGCGGCTGGAGGTGCCCCAGGCGAAATCGCGCTGCTCGACGAGCAGCGCTCGCGCGCCAAGCATGGTCGCCTCGCGCAGCACGCCGGCCCCGGTGATGCCCCCGCCGATGACAACGATGTCCCACGGTTGGTCGAGTTTCGACCAGATATCCTCGCGCCAGTTGGTGTTCCACATAGCTTTCACTCCGTAAAACGTAAAGCATAAAATCTGATGCGTAATACTACGAATGATCTCTTGCGATACGGGTGGGGGATTTCCTTAGAGGGCGGCCCCTCCGAACCTCCCCTTTCTCATGCGTAGTGCGTGAACCTGCGATCTGCAACGGACAACGGACAACGGACAAATCACTCGACCAGCTTCCCCGAATTCAACAGCTCCTGCGGGTCGAAGCGCTCGCACAGGGCGCGAATGGCTGCCAGGCCGAGGTCGCCTTTTTCGCAGGCCAGGTAGGGCAGATGGTCGACGCCGACGCCGTGCTGATGGCTGATCGTGCCGCCGTGTGCGACGATCGCCTGACTGGCGGCCGCCTTAAGCGCCTGCCATCGCGACAGTGTCTCGTCCGGGTCGGGCGCGACGCGGTACACGTAGGTTGTGTAGACGCTGGAGCCGGAGGGATAGCTATGCGACAGATGCGTGAAGGCGTGCACGCGCTCATCGCGGTCGGCCAGGCCCGTGCGCAGCGCCGTACCGATCGTATCCACCATAGCGGGAAGCCGGGTCCACTTCACGGCGGTCTCAACTGTGTCGACCGCGTAACCCATCTCCCAGAGGAGGTTGCGCAAATAGGGCGCGCGGAAACGACTCTTCACCCACTGCCGGCCCATTGCGCGGCCGATGTGGACGCCGCCGTGTTTGCCGGCGATGTCAAGCGCGGCCCGGCGCGCGAGCCTGACCAGCGCATTGCTCCCACTGATACCGATCATCAACATGCATTTCCCGCCGCCCACGCCGCGGGCCGCCAGCAGCCGCTCCAGCGCGCCGACGATCTGCTGGTGCCCCGCCATCGTCAGGGTCATCTCTGTCTCGGCGGCTGTGCTGAGGCGCAGCATCGAGAGCGGCAGCTGGGCTTGGACGATCTGGCGAACGGCGGCCAGGCCGCGCTCCCAAGTGGGGAAGAAAACGGCGTGAAAATCCTCGCGCTCCGGCAGGCAGGTCACGCGGACCGTCGCCTCTGTCAGGATGCCCATCCTGCCTTCTGAGCCAAGCACCATCTCCCGCAGGTCCGGCCCGGCGGACGAGGCCGGGAAGCAGGGCAACACCAGCGTGCCGGCCGGGGCCTCCAGTCGCCCGCCCGCGAAGAGCTGCTCGATCCGCCCGTACCCGAGCGACTGCTGTCCGCTCGAGCGGGTGGCGATCCAGCCGCCAAGCGTCGAGTACTCGAACGATTGGGGGAAATGTCCTAACGTGTAGCCGCGCGCGCGCAGCTGCGCCTCGAGGTCGGGGCCAGAGACACCCGCGCCGAATGTCGCCAGATGGTTCGTCTCGTCGAATCGACGCAGCCGATTCATGCGGCTCATATCCATGGTCAGCACAGGCGCCGGGCCACTCTGCGGATTGATATGCCCGACCACGCTGGTCCCGCCCCCGTAGGGGATGATTTGCGCGCCGACCGCCGCCGCGAAACCAAGCAGGTCGCGGACCTCGGCGTCGGTCGTGGGGTAGGCCACGCCGTCAGGAAAGGCACCGACGCGCCCGCTCCGCAGGGCGATCCAATCAGGCAAGCTCTGCCCTCGCGCGTGGCGCACCCGCACATTCGGCGCGTGGGAGACCAGCGGGTGCGCCGGCAGCCGAGACGGCGGCAGCGCAGCCATCACATCGGCCAGGGTTGCGTCGCGCGGCGGCGTTCCGCGGCCGACGAGGCGCTCTAAAAACCGTGCCGCCGCAGCGGGCAGTGGGTAGGCCAGCGTGTCATCGCCCCAGCCATTCCAACGCCTCATATTGCACCTTCACGTATATTGGACGCGCATACTCCGGCCGTCTGGCGCGGCTAGCAAACATCCGCATGATGTGGTGGATGCACACCGTGCGTGCCCCACAGTGCGCCTTCTGCGCGTACCACCGTCAGCTCGGCATCCAGCTCGTCCAAGAAGGCCGCGGCCACCGGGATGACGTCGGCAAGCTGATCTTCCTGCCCGTCGGCTGCAGGGCGCGCCAGCTGCGCCCACCAGGCCTGCGCGAGCTCAACCGCGGTGGGATGCTGCTGCGGCCGCACTGCCCGCCGCAACAGCGGCGCGGCCGTGTGCCTCAGGAAATAGTCGTCGAACAACGACTGCGCCCACCGCGGATATGCTCGCGCAAAGCGCAGGTATGCCCGCGCGATCGCCTGCTGCACGACCTGCTGCTCCAGCCAGCCCTGCAGCCACGTCGTCGCGTGAATCGCCCTGGTCACCAGATACTCCGATGCGCTGCGCAAGCGCGCTGGTAGAGCCATCGCAACACCTCCTCAAAATGAGTTGATACGTCTCACACAGCCTCAGTGACACAGCCGAGCGCATGGCATAACCTGCCACGTTGGGCCGCTTCGGGCGGTTCGCCTCGAGGTGTGTGTTGGGCGCCAGTAGCTAAACGCAAACATCTTTCGTTTCTTCACTATACTGCTCCAGCGCAGCCGTACCGAATGTCGCAAGTGCCACAATAATCGGACACTCATCAGGATCGTTCCAGGTTGTTGGCTGATTACTCAACGCAACCAACACCTGACGAATGTGCTGCAGACGTTGCACCGTCGCGTCGATCCAGGCGATTTTGCGCAATGCGAAGCTCCGAAGTTGATCGGGGCTCGCCTGGTGCTGGGCAGCCAGCTGGACAACCGTCTGGATTTCTTTGAGGGTGAATCCGAGTGCTTGCCCCTGCTTGATCGCCTGAATTCGCTGCACAACCGTGGCTGGATACTCACGATACCCTGATGGACGACGCACCGCTTGAGCGATCAGGCCCAGGCGCTCATAGAGGCGAACCGTTTGGACGCTGACCCCAGCCTGAGCTGCGACTTGTCCGATCTGCATGGAACACCTCCTTACCATGCTCGGCTTGAGTATACACCCTCTACCATGGGAGAGAGTCAAGTAGCTACTTGCACCAATCTCGCCGCGCTGACTGTCGCAGCTTAGTGATCGTTCTTGGCCTGCACCGTTACCGAAACGTTTGCTGTAGCTGAGAGGAGCGTACCGAAGCCACAGCGTTCGCGGATCACATCATTGATTACTCTTTGAGGACTTTGTAAAGTACTCCATGCACGGCTGGCAGTAACGACAGCAAGCTCAGGGCGATAAGTGCTGTAGTCCAATTCAAATCCGAGAGATCTTCCTTGGCGAGTTCCTTCCGTGCCCAAAGCCAGAAGGGGATCACTATGGTCGGTGCTGTGGCCAGGCCTGAAGTATACTGTCGGAACGCGGCTGTTAGTGCTAGATGCCCGAAGCCATGGATCCCAAATGCGAGCAATGCAGCACGAAAAAAGGTCGCCCTGCCCTCGCTCCTCACCCCAAGGACTGCCGCCGTACCCATCACCAAAGCCATGAACCCGGTGCCTATTCGCACATGCTTCTGCGACATACCAGCGCGCCGCAACCCTTGGGGAATAGGCGCTTTCTTGGGCAGCTTGCCATAGATCTGCTTGCTGTTCTCACTCATGGTACACAGCTCTTCGAAGTCATGAATCGCCCACGCTGCGAAGAGTCCGAGACCGACTTTGGTTGTGCATTTCATCATTTCTCCTCCTCAAGTAGGTCACAGGGCAGCGTACCCTGATGATGAATCTCTGTTCTTGATTATCTGAGATCTCCGAGAGCTTAACACCAAACACCAGCTCATCCTTACTGCATGAACACATTTGTGCTGCGCTACAAATACCGCATTAGGAAGCCAACTGCATTGCCGCTGTCTACTGGTCTCGGTTCCTCAAAATGATGGTGCAAGGCATCAGAAAGCAATGCACCGTCTCTTAGAACAAGCGTGTGTCATTGCAGTAAGCCGACTCATCGATACGTCTATTAACTCCGCATGTGCAATAACGTAAGATTTCCTACAGTCATGGCTAAGAGGGCGTTTAGAAATTCACCGACTAAGCTGCGACTTGTCCAATCTGCATGGAACACCTCCTTACCAAGCTCGGCTGGAGTATACACCCTCTACCATGGTAGAGAGTCAAGTAGCTATTTGCACCAATCTCGCCGCGCGGCCTGGCCGCAGCATATTGATCGTTCTTGGCCTGCACAATACCTTCGCCAAAAACGTATCCTGTTCGTTTCATGCGTTTACTGCTTCCGCTTTTTCCGCTTTATGTAAGATACTGCGCAGCGTGGCGGCGAATTCATCCGACATATCCATAAAAGAACCATGATGGCCGGGGAAAGTGAGGAGTTCACAGCCGAGCTGTTCCGCCAGATTTTGAGCCGCTTGAGCGTACCAGGTCTTTCGATCCAGAGCCCATTTGCCAACCGCCATGAATACCCTGACCCCGTTTTGCTTGATCCTCTCGACATCCGGTAGGTAGTTAGTGACGGGCAGCAACTCCTGTTTCACCAGGAAATCGCTGGCATCCTTCGCGCTGATGTAGCGTTCACTGCTCTGCTCCCTGTGGATGTTCACATCCCTGGTCGCCTTGATCAGCTGCCGAGCGGGAACCTCAATGCCCAAAAGAAACCGGAGCGCGGCAAGAGACGAGCCAAAGCGGAAGGCCGTCAAGTAAACACGGGCAAAGAAACGCTGCCATTTCTTGGCCTGCGGATGTACACGTGGAATCGGTGGTTCGTGCGCCACGACCGCCCGAACTGCCTGCGGCTGGGTCTTGGCCATGTCCAGCGCAATGACCGCACCGCTGCTGTTGCCAAAAACGAAGGCGGATTCCTCGCCAACCGCGCGCAGCACGGCGAGTGCGTCCCGACTCTGCTGGCTGACCTCGAAATTCTGGGGCTGGTTCATCGTACTGCGGGCATTGGCGCGGCGGTCGTAGGTGATGACTTTGTATTCATCGGCGAGGATATTCGCAACGAATGAATACTGCCAGCCATCCCCGCCGCCGGGGGCGATCATCAGCAGCGGCTGTCCCTGGCCGCGCACTTCGTAGTACAGGTCATCCCCTTCCGTCGTCACGCGCCCCGACTGGATCATCACTTGTTGGGTTGTCATGTCGTTCACAATCCTTTCGATTCACAGTACATTGCTGGATACTGACCTTGGCCTGGAGGCTTCACGAGCCCAGGTCATGCTGAAACTGTGCTTCGTAAAGCGCAATACCGCGGTCCAGATGCTCCAGAAAAGTTTGGGAAATGATTTGTAATTCATCCGCTGTGGGAGAGCGAGACGACTCCAGTGAGCGTTGCACAGTTTCGCCTATTCGATCGGCAAGCTCCTCGTCAGTAAGGGTTAGTTCATCTGGCATCCAGGGCGCAATGAGGTAAAACCCCATCACGATGGCGCTCAACATATACACTTGCTCTCGCACACTGAGATCAGTACGCACCAAACCTTGTTGACGTAGAAATTCGAGGTAGATCTTGAAGCCCGCTACCCGCTCGATGAAGGCAGCACTGCTGTGCTCGCTGTGCGCGAACTTCCCAAGTACCTCTGAATCGCGTAGGAGCCATGCTTTGAGCAACGGACGTTTATTCAGGGCATGCGCGTAGTGTTTGTAGATGCCGTGCAACGTTGCACCTGCTGGATCTTCGGGTGCTACCCCAATCTATCGTGGGTAATTCATAAACGCCTTTCTACTGCGGTAAAGTGGATCTCTCGTGTGAACGAAGATCAACACAAACAAATGTGCGATTTTTGCGCGCCTACTTCTTTGGGGTATTCGTGTGTTTACTCAGAAATGGGCAGTTCATGCCTTTCTAATGCGAAAAAGGGTTATCGCGGTGCAGCCCTTTGTAAGGTCCGCATCGTCGACAGAGCCAACGTTCAGGTCCTTTTAAGTCAGATCAGCGTATACTCGTCCAGACGGTTCGGAATTATCCACGATAAATGGGGGTAGCACCGGGTCTGGATGATCATCCTCAGCCTCCTGCGCAACCACAGGCGCAGCTGGGCCATGAGATGTTGGTGTGGAATTGGCTCGCCTCCCACAACGCGACGAGCCAAAACTCGTCCAAAGCTGGTACCGATTCCCGCTTGACATTGCAACCTATCGGTGGGTGGCAGCCGGCGGTGGTGTGCTTCGGAAGGGTTTGATGTCCGCCCCCTTACACTGGCCTGCCTTCAACAATGCTCATCAGGGACCGAGTCGGTATGGCCTGGGTTACCGTGAAGCCGGCCACTTCGAGCAACGTGCGATATTCTATCTCGCTCCGCTCAGCGCCACGTCCAAGGATGAGCATATTGAGGTCGGACATCGCCGCCTCGAACAGCATGTCGTGCACGATCTGCCGCTCTGGCGGCGGCAGTAGCAGCTGGATAATCAGCACGCGTCCCTGTGCTGCCATCGCCCGACGACAATTACGCAGGATCTGCACACTGCGATCATCGTCATAGTCCATTAAAACCCGTGACAGTAGATAGGCTTCGCCACCTGCAGGTACACTCTCAAAGAAGTCTCCCGCAATCAGGTCACAGCGATCCGCAACACCAGCCGCCGCCATGGTTGCGCCCGCGCCAGCGATGGCAGAGGGCAAGTCGACCAGCACCCCGCGCACGCTGGGGTACGCCTGTAAGATGGTCGCCAACAACTTGCCGTAGCCGCCACCGACGTCAACGACCTGCTGCACTGCGGCAAAGTCGTACGCGGCCACGATCGCATCGGCCAGTACGGTTGTGACCTCACTCATGGCTTGGCTGAAACTCTGGCCGGCATCCGGGTGTTGGGTCATGTACTGGTAGAAGGTCATGCCGAGCGCATGATCGAACGCCGGTGTGCCAGTCTGCACCGCATGCTGCAGACAGCCCCACGCCTGTTGGAAGAACGCGGCGCTCTCCATGAGGATCCAGGATCGGATGCCGCTGGACGCATCGGTTTGTAAGCAGGCACCAATGGGGGTGAGCGTAAAACGCCCATGTTCGACTTCCGCGACCACCCCCACGCTAGCCAGCGCGCGCAACAGGCGGTGGAGTGCCCGCACATCGGCCTGAACGAGCGGCGCCAGATCGGCGGCACGCTGGGGGCTGTCATTCAGTTGATCCGCGAGGCCGAGTCGGACGGCCGTGGCGATAATCTGGGTCACCCGATGGCCAAAGATGAGTTGCCGCAGGGCGAGGGCGGGGGGAAGATCGGTCGAAGGTTGCCACGTTGCGTCCATGGTGTCATTCTCCTTTCGGGTGCTTGGCACCGTGGTAATGGAAGTCGCGCAACATATGGTGAGAGTACACGAAATTGTACCACTAAGGCTTTCTGGTGCGGAATAGAACACCCGTTCTTTGCATAATTTTCAGCCATTTCGCTACATTTTGTCAGCGTTTTACACTTGCAGCGAGTTGCTGATTATTATATCCCGTTGAATTTCCAAACGCCCTCTTATCCAAGTTTCAAGAAAGCACAACTCCTCGAAATCATGGAACATGAATACAACAGGAAACAACATCATCAGTATTTGAATATTCATCCACATGCTCCTTTTTTAGCGGTTTTGACTTTTTATAATTGCTAAGCTCATCTCATGAAGATACTCTATCGTCCAAGACGCAACCCATCTGACAGCCGAGCGCATGGCATAACCTGCAACGTTGGGCCGCTTCGGGCGGTTCGCCTCGAGGTGTGTGTTGGGCGCCAGTAGCTAAACGCAAACATCTTTCGTTTCTTCACTATACTGCTCCAGCGCAGCCGTGCCGAATGTCGCAAGTGCCACAATAATCGGACATTCATCAGGATCGTTCCAGGTTGTTGGCTGATTACTCAACGCAACCAACACCTGACGAATGTGCTGCAGACGTTGCACCGTCGCGCCGATCCAGGCGATTTTGTGCAATGCGAAGCTCCGAAGTTGATCGGGGCTCGCCTGGTGCTGGGCAGCCAGCTGGACAACCCTGTGGATTTCTTTGAGGGTGAATCCAAGTGCTTGCCCCTGCTTGATCGCCTGAATTCGCTGCACAACCGTGGCTGGATACTCACGATACCCTGATGGGCGACGCTCCACGTGAGCGATCAGGCCCAGGCGCTCATAGAGTCGAACCGTTTGGACGCTGACCCCAGCCTGAGCTGCGACTTGTCCGATTCGCATGGAACACCTCCTTACCATGCTCGGCTTGAGTATACACCCTCTACCATGGGAGAGAGTCAAGTAGCTACTTGCACCAATCTCGCCGTGCTACCGAGCCGTAGGTTATTGATCGTTCTTGGCATGCACCGATACTGAAGCCTCGGGAAGCAGGGCTGGTAGGAGCAACAGCATGGCTTCTCCAAGTAAGGAGTACGACTTGTATGATATCTCTCGCCATCCGGGTCTTGAGCTGATCAATCAACGCGAGTGAAGAGGCCATGTCTCCGAACGCGATTGGCAATGGTTCCCGGCGTCAGGCGCATGGCTGGGTACCGAACACCGGTGGGCAGTAAGCGGTACGAAAGGGCCTGCCCACCGGCTACCCTACATTGTGAGCCGAGGTACCCTAGCGAGTGACGGGCCGATAGACCTTCAGGAATTGGCTGATTTGCAATACTCTGACCAACGGCCGCCCCCAACTCGGCACGAGTGGGCGTACTGCAGCTACTGCGAGCACCTCTGACCTACTCACGGTATAGGTCAGACCGTGCCATTGCAGCGTGCACTGCCCAGCCGCCAGGACATTACGGCACCAATCCGTGTCGGCGCCAAAGGTCAAGGGTATGATGAACCCGTCAGCAATCGGCACTGCAAGCACTGGCGTGGTATAGGCATGTCCCGATCGGCGGCCGACGTGGTGCACGACCGCATACACGTGGCGGCCCGCGAACGTCAGGATAAGCCGGTTGAGGACCGCCTTATGGAACTGGCGCACCCACTCAAGCAGCGTCCCGTGGCGTCTCTGGTATTCGACTGTCATTCTGTTTCTCCTGTTCTCAACGAGCAAACGTGCGGGCGTACAAGCGGAGGGCTGTATCGTCCTGGAGCGCTCGTGCCACTGTTACCAGATATATGGAATGAGGCGATATTTCACCTGCGCCATATACACGTGATATCCTGCCAACTCTGCTCGCAGCGTGCTCTCCTCCTGCACCGCTCGAAGTGCTATGGCGACCACCAGCATCAGCCCCACGACCAGTCCATACCATGAGCCGAGCAACAGGGTTGTGCCGACCAGGAACATGATCGCGGTGGCATACATCGGATGGCGCATATACTGATACGGTCCAGTCGATACCACCCGCTGCCCGCGCACACTCTGGACCCGCACGGCGGGTGACAGATACGCGTTTTCCCGAAACGTCAGGAAAAAGAAGTAGAACGAACACAGCAGAAGAATTGCTCCCACCACCTGGAGCCAGGCTGGCATCTGCGAGAAGTGGAACCGAACCGCATCGAGCGGCATCACCACCAGCCAGATAAGAAAGAACACGTTCGCAACCACGTAGAACACCCTATCCCAGGTCTTTTGATCCGGTTTGCCGATTCCGGTCATGCGCTCAGTCAGCAGTCCCAGGTTGTGCCTGAGCAACCAGCGGCTGAGGGCGACGGTGAAACCAAAGAACAGAACCAGGAAAGCCCACCCCGCACGCCAGACCAGGGTGCCCGCCGCGACAAACAGGGCGAGAGCCAAGACTACAAACATTCCGACAATTTGTACTGTGAGCAGTTTGAGATTGACCCTCATAGGACAGCTCCTTCAACGGCGTGGAAGCGAGCATGCTCACGATCGCCGACTTGGTAGCGATGTTTGAAATACCCTGTCATGCGTTGTACTTCGCCCGCGGAGTGCCAACGCAAAGGTGAATATCCAGCTCAAGTACGCGATAATGAACGTTCGTTGAATGACACCGTTCCAATCATTGAAGGCATTTGGCGCTGCTGGTGCCCGTGTTGGCCCGACGGACATGACCACAACCGCTGCGGCAGTTACCACCCCCGCCGCGAGCGTCCACCATCGAAATGCTCGCCAGTTCGGGTCCTGGCGAAAGCGGCGCAGGAATACAAAGCAGCTCACGGGCGAAAGCGAAAACACCAGCGCTCCGAAGACGTTCCAGTGGAGCTTGCCATGCCAGCTCATCTGGTCGGTAGGAGTAGTCACAGGATCCATCACGAAAGGGCCAGAAGCGAGAAAACTGATTGCAATAATCGTGAGCAGTATCGGGCCAGCCCGCGACGCTTTGCCGTGTTGAAATTCGGCAGCGACACCACGCGTAAACATCAGCAACAGCACTCCGAGAACAATGAAATTGACAATTTGAATCCAGCCACGTGGACCGAGTGCCAGTTCACTGACAAACATACTGCGTGGATCATAGCCGGGGCGAAGCCACCCCTCGACGGTGAATACCGCCACAAAGAGTGCCGGTCCAATCATGCCTGCCCATGCCGCAAGCTGACGACGGTCCATCGTTGTTTTGTCCTTGCCAAATTCACTTGCCACGACACGCCAAACCGGTCTTCAACCCATCCACACGTTTCACCGCAGGATACCATTTATTGATACAGGCAGTTCTTTAGCACTTCGATGTATGCATCAAAGTCCGCCAGAAACGCATCATAATCGATCTGGCTCAATAGTGCTCCCTGTAGTTCCTTTTGTGCCTGTTGCTCATAGCCTTCAACGACCCATACGACAATATTAACGGCCCTTTTGACCTCAATATCGGATCTGAATTTGGATACATCGATGTTCTCAAACAGTTTCGCCAGGCTATTTGCGTGGAGCTCGCTCTTTCGAGTTTCTAACTCCTCCCTGACCTGCTCGGACTCGGTAAAAGCTGCAACACCAATGAAGTCGAATACATAGGGATGTTTATGGATGATGTCTATTTTGAGCAGAGCGGCATGGCGATATCGCGCAAAAATATCGCGTTCATCAGTATTGAGTAACGCTAAATACTCCGCTTTCAGAATTTCTACGCTGTAATCGAACAGGAACAGAAACAACTCCTTCTTGGTGTTGAAGTAGTGGAACAGCAGTCCTTTGGAAATTCCTGCTTCCTTGACAATTTCATTTGTAGAGGCATCATCGAAGCCCTTTCGGGCGAATTCTTTGAGCGCGGCATTCACAATCGGCGCTCTTTTTGCCGGTTCTAAACTGAGAAACTTTGAAGTCATTCCTAACCTCTTCTGCTTTCTGATGCGATTTTGCTGCCGTGTCGCTGTTCGGAATTGCATGCCAACAGCCATATGGCCGAGTCCATTCACTATGGCCAAGAGCCTTGTCGAGTTTTGACCAAATTGGTCAATACAACTATAGCATAATTGACCAATCTGGTCAATAGCTTTTTGGCTTCTTGATAAAACCGAAGTAAAAAGATATCAAGAAGAAAATGAAATGAACAATGGAACGCACAGCACTGAGTTCGGGCGCCTGGACAATGCTCGTGCCCACGAGCGGCACCGAAAGATTAGCGAGATAGAAATAGAACTGCATTCCACCGCTTACAAAGAACGCGCCTGACAAGAATTTGCGAAACTCTCTACTCCGTAGAGCGAAATAGAGTGTCGGTAAACCGAGGACGACTAGTCCTGCTATGAGAATTGGAATCATTGCTTTTCTCCTTAACTTTGATGTAGCATAACGATGTCACAATCGCTCCCCACAGCGTATGCAGATCCATTCCACCGGCATCAACATCGTGAGCCCGACGACATCGAGCAGGACCACGCCGCAGATGAAGCTTAACGCCACTCGCGTCTCCGGGGCCGGCGTAAACGGCTGTGTTTCCACGCGACAAGCTCCTTCACAAAGGCGCCCAATGTCCTGGCTACGGCAGATTAGCGGTCGTTCCCGGCGGATGCCGCTGCCGTGGTGACGGGAACCAGCGCGGCCAGCACAAAGAGCACCGCTTCTCCAACCTGGAGTACGCCTCGTATGTTATCTATCGCCATCCTCGTCTTGAGTTCGTCAACCAACGCTTGCGAAAAGGCCATGTCTCCGAACGCGAAATACTGCGGCGCGAAGTACAGATACGTCCAGATGCGGAGCGCATAGAAAATCAGGCCGGCGACAAAGACGTATGCCCGCCGCTTCGGAAAGGGCCAATTGAGGAACAGCGCCAGCGGCACCAGGATGACCTCCATCAGTGAGTTCAGAATGATGAAATAGAGAATGACCTGGTCTGCAAGCGGCCCGCTCGTGATGGTCGTAATCCATTCCGGCTCGGTCTCAAGCGCTTTGGACATGAGCATGCCCTCGTAGAGTCCGCCGCCCATCATGGTGAACAAGGTCGCTGCCGCGGCCACCAGCACCGCAGTGGCAAGCCGATCCTTCCAACGTTCCGTGCGATCAAGCAGACGAACCAGGTAGGCCAGGACCAACGCCCACACCAAGCCACCGATCCCGCCGATGAGTGCGCCGGTCATCCCTGCCACGTTGCTCCAGCCCAGGGCGAAGACGATGGTGGACGCGGGAACCACGAGCCAGAGCGGATTGAGCCCCTGGCGATAAGTTTTCGACACCATATTGTTGTTCATCCTGCTCCTCCATTGGTGCCTACGATCGGCTGTTTGGTCTGCGCTAGGCGTTCGAGCAGCTGCGCCGCCTCAGTCGGGCTGTCGTGCGCGGCAAAGTCAGCCTGGATGGCGCGTGCGTGCTCCCGATACGACGAATCGTGTAACACGCGCTGGATCGCCTGTTTCAGTTGCGCCGGCGTCGGCGCCCCGGTCTGCAGATTCAGCCCCGCGCCGGACCAAGCGATGCGCGAACAGACTTCGGGTTTGTCTTCGGTCGCGCCAGCAGCCACCAACGGGACGCCGTGCGCCAGGGCAACCTTCACCCCGTTGTAGCCGCCGTTGGTCACCATGACGTCGACATGCGGCAGCAGCAGAGCGTGGGGAATCATGCGCTCCACCCGCACATTCGATGGCACTGCGCCGAGTTGGTCCGGCGCTGGAGTTGTCACCACAACCAGGGCATCCTCGCCGGCCAGGGCCTCGATCGTCGGGCAGACCAACTCGGCAACATCGGTTGCCACGGTCCCCTGGGTGACATGCACCACCGGCCGTCCGGTTTCCAATTCCGGCCACCACGGCGGCAGCGCGTAGTCCGTCGGCAGAGGCGGCAGCATTGGCCCCACAAAATGCACGTGTGGCGGCAGATCGCGGTACGGGAACTCGAATGCCGGCGTCGTGCCTTGCAGGTGCAGAAACGGCGACATCAGATAGTCGAAAACTGTCGTACCCTTGGCGACAGCGGGCAGGCTGACCCGCCGGCGTTGCTGGTTGAAGGCGACCGTCACCTCGCGCAGCACGACGTGATTGCCGAGCCAGCTGATCAGACGATTCTGGAAGCGCCCGATTGACGAACGGGCGGGCGCCTTCCCGGAGCCATAGGGCGGACTCTCGGCCGTGCGTAGCGGGTTGATGCCCACCGTGGCCCACACCGGCCCGCCGGTCTCGTGCAGCAGCAGCGCGCCCAGGCTGCACATGTCTACAACGACCACGTCGGCCGGAAAGTCGGCCAGTATCGCCTGATAGTCGCGCAGCTGCCCCAGCATCGGCGCGACGAACAGGCTGATCATGGCGGCGTTGGCCGCGGCCAGGCCGTGCTTTTGCTGCGCTTGGCGCAGCGGTTCGACGATATCACGTGTGTGCTGCATCGGCACGAACCACGCGCCGCTGGCCTCGACCTTGGGTGCCGCTTCTGTGCCGGTGTGCCACCAGACCCGGTGCCCGCGTGCAACCAACTTCGCAGCCGTGAGCAACAGGGGATTCACATGCCCGACGGCGGGCATCGTACTGATGAGAATATGTGCCATGCGTATTCCTCCTCCCTGCGACGACAGATCAGCGCCGCCGTGATTGCGGTGTACGTCGATCGCTGGATGCGTGATAATCAGCGTGGTGACGGCCCGGATCGGGCACATACAAAGCCATGGATACAGCCAGGATCAGCTGCTCCCTTTCGGTAAACGCAGACAAGGGTTGCTACGGAGACCCGGAGAGCTCAGTGTGAAAGCGGTGGGGGTACGATTTCACGTCGCAGTGCGTGCGTTCCGGGACGTCGCGCGGATGTTAGTTCAACTCGCTCATAACTCATCCTCCTCAGATGCCATAAATTTGCGCAGCCACTCCTCGCTCCAAGTAAGCCGGCCGGAACCGAGGTCGTCAATCAGGCCACGCACCCAGGCCAGCTCGGCGTCGAGCGTGACGTGCAGATATTCGTCCTCAAGTAGAAACAACCTGGGTAAGGCTCCTTCGGCTTCGCGCCCGCCGGCGTTCACCTGCGCCAACCTGTCGACCAGCGCGCCCGCACGTTTCTCCAGTTGGCGCAGCGCGTCCTCTGGCGTCAGCAAGGGCAGAAACGAGATCGCCGCCGGAAACTCGGGAAACTCCTGCGCCGGCGTCGAGAGCGCCTCGCGCAGCCAGCGCTGAAAGGTCAGGCGCCCAGCGTCAGTCACTTCGTAGATCGTCCGGTCCGGGCGTCTGGCCTCGCGCACCGTCTTCCGAATACGGATCAGTCCGGCGCGCTCCAGTTGGCCGATCGTCTGATAGAGACTCGCCCGACGCTGGACGTTGATGATCTTATCTTTGCCGCGTTCTTTGACTAACTGCTGCATCCGGTAGGGATGCATCGGCGCCTCATATAGCAGCGCCAGCAGCGCCAGAGCCACAGGTGAGCGTTTGAAAGTTCGCGCCATAGTCATTATTATACTAGACATACTATGTCTATGTCAAGAGGCAATATCAATCGAAGCGATCCACTTTCGCCAACCCTCACACCCACTCTGCCGAGATCTTGGTGCCGCATCAGCAACGCACCTTCGCTCAGCGTGACGGGATAGCGTTATGCTCGGCGTTGTTCCAGGGCGGTGGCGGTTGCCCGCCAACCTTCGCGGGCGCTTGGGTACCTGGGCAACCATCCGGAGGCTGCGCGGAAACGTGCATTGCTGACACGCAAGGACCGGGTCAGCGACGTCGAACGATCCCCAAGCAGGAGCGCCAGGCGGCCCGGCGCTCGAAGCCAGGCCGACTTTCCCGCTGCAGCGGCGAGAGCGTCGGCGTAGGCACGCTTGGTCAATGGCTCGTCGTCGACGATGTTGTAGGTTCCCGCCGGGACCATCAGCGCCGCGACGACTGCGGCAGCGCCGTCGCTGACATGGATGGACGAAACATAGCTGTCGGGCGGCCCCATCATTATGCAGATATGGCGACGCGCCAGGGCGAAAAACTGCTCGCTATGCCTCGCGCCCGGCCCATAGAACCAGCCGAAACGCAGCACCACGCCCACACCACCTGCGCTGGAGAAACGGTTCGCGCTGGCCTCGGCGGCGTGGTTCGCATGCGCCAGCGGAAAATTGTCGGTCGGCCAGTCCTCGTCGATCCAGGCGTCGCCGCTATCGCAATAGATCATGCTGACGGATTCCTGCACCACACGCGGAACGCCTGCTGCAATGGCTGCATCAACGATCGCGGCCGAGCCCTCCGTGCGGACGCGGTCGTTGTCAGCCCACGCCTTCGTCTGCATGAACTTAGCAGTTGGCGGAATGGCGGTTGCAAGATTGATGACCGCATCGTGCCCGGCGAACGCTTCCGTTAATGCCGCTCGGTCGTAGATCGACACCGCTGCGGGTGTCGCGCCCTGTGTGCTCAACAGCGCGGCCTTTTCCGCCGTTCGTGCGAGTGCGGTGACCGTGTGTCCCACGCGCACGAGCGCAGGAACGGCATGACCGCCGATGGCACCAGTGCCACCCGTGACGAACACTTTCATGTTGACACCTCGCTATTCGCCGCAATCTCCAGTAACTGCTGTGAGGGGCAACCTAATGTGTGTAAGGAGCTATCCTTCAGTCAAGAGATGTATACGGCCCAAAGAGTATGACAAGATACTGAATGTGGGCGGGAACGGCGCGAGCTGTGAACCGATTGTCAGTGGGTCGCACCCTTGACGCTGGCAAACATGCGAAGCAGCCGACTACTTCGCACCAGGTGTTGCTCGCCACAGATCGTCGTGATTTTCGGGCCGTTCTGTGCAGGGCGCCTACGGTGACACCTGATGCCCAGGCCATGAGACGGCCTACTTATGTCCCATCCTCGGCATCCAACGCCCAACCGCTTCACGATAGGTCACGTATGCCTGGCCAAATTGCTGCTCCAGCAGCGGCTCCTCGACCAGCACGACGAATACATGGACGAGCATCCCTACTCCCAAGCCGTAGATCAGCAACGCCGACGACCAAAAAAACACTGCCCAGCCGACGATGACCAGCAGCACGCCGACGTACATCGGGTTGCGCACGTACCGGTACGGCCCCTGCACGACCAAGCGCTTGGGTGCGTCTATCGGCGCAGGTGTGCCCCGGCCGGTCACCGCGAAGTGCCATACGCACCAAACATAGATCGCTGTCCCAAGTGATAGAGGCAGCAAGGCTGCGACCTGCGCAGCGTTCCATTCCGACAGCGGAGGTACGCCCCGTGAGGCTACAAGGCGCAGTGGGATGTAGACAGCGGATGTTCCAGGCACCAACAGCGTGAACAGGATGTTCTTTAACAGCAGAAGCATGCGCACCTCCGACTCCAGTTATCCCCGCCCGAAGCGGTAGCGTATGAACCCAGGCCAAACCTGTGGATGGCTCACGATTGCTGCTAGCAAGGGGAGTTGATTGAAGTACACCGCACGTTCGATGCCCAAGCCCTCCTGCAAAACAAACCGATCCACTGCTCTGATAGCGAGCCCCTTACCGATTGGGAAGCGCATGTGCCACTCGATAAAGACCACGCCACTCGCGCCACACCATCGTTCAACGTCTCCACAGAGATCCGGCAGCCAACGAAAGAGACGTTGAAACTCTCTGTGCGCAGCTTCTTTGCCGCGGATCGCAGGCGATTGGGGTTGGTAGAGGACCACATCAGGATGTAGTAACGCAACAAGCCGCTCTGGTGAAGGCTGCTTCCATGCTTCCGCAAATCGTTGGACAAACTCTTGTTCCATCGTTTGCATCTCCATAGCGTGGATCATCATTGCCATGCTCCTCCACTGAGCAGTACATGATCAGTTTGGGCGACAAATTCCTCAATGAGCGTTGCTAAGCGTTCCGGCTGGTCTTCGGGAACAAATGTAGAGCAGTCCTCGATCAGTGCCAAACGCGCATTGGGGAGTGCCTTGTGATGAGCGTGAGCGTACCGCAGCGGAAAGAAGCGATCTTGCCTTGCCCAGGCCAACAAGACTGGTTTGTCAAACAATGGGAACTTCCGAGCGGCCTGCAACGTATAGCGCGCCGAGGTTCCTTTCAGTACGTTGCCGAGATCACGACGAATTGCCGTGTTCCTAGCGATAGGGTCAACATAGGATGCGAGCGTCTCAGGCGGCATCGGATACTTGGCCAACCAGCCGTACGCGATTGGCAAGCGTTGGAACCAGCGCAGTTGCAACAGTTGCCCAATCAGAAACAGAAAACCAGGAAGATGCGCTCCCCAATGCAATGGACGAAAGAACAGCGGCGGAAAGGCGTCGTAGGAATCGCAATTGGTGAGCACAACCCGACCAATCCGTTCAGCAGACTCGGTCATGACGATCTGACAGAGTGCACCTCCGGCATCATTGGCTACCAGCGTTGTTCGCTCCAAATCAAGCGCCGCAAGAAAGTCGGAAAGAAGCTGTGCGAGTCCCGAGGGACTGAGATCAGCATCCTCCTTCAGAGCGATCTCATGTGAGCCAAGTGGCAGGTCAGGCACGATGCAGCGACAATGCCTTGACAAAGATGGCACAACCTTGCGCCACAGATCGCCATTCACCAGCAGACCATGGACGAAGACCACCGGCTGGCCAGAACCCAGCTCGCGATAGCGAATGGTTCCTTGTGCAAGATGAACTTGTTTGAACGGACCAAGAAGCTCTGCTCTTGTCATATGCTCACCTCCTCTACAAGCCAAGCAGCATCGTTACGAGGAGCATTGTCTCTATCTACCCCTACCCGCTCACTGAATTGCTCAATCAAGTGTGCTGCGTGCCCGGCACCGCCATATGCCCGTAGTCGCTCGCCTATGCGCCGAGCGTTGTCGGTGAAGGATGGGTCGCTGAGCACGCGCCGGACGGTCGCCCGCACGTCGTCCACGCGGACTCGTTTCGCCCCCGATGCACGCTCGACCGATACAATTGCCCCGGCACCCAAGGCGGCGATCCGCCGTGCGTTGCTCTCGCGTTCTGAGTAGGTCGGGATGATCACGGCAGGTGTCCCGGTGTAGAGTCCGGTTTGGGATGACCCATAGCCACCGTGGTGGATCAGCAGGTCGCTCCGCTGCGCCATCGCCAATCCTGGAAGGTACGGTTCGTGGTGGAAGTTGGCGGGCAGCGGCAGCAGCTCCTGCGGCAGCGGGTGATGCCCGGTGGTCACGACGACGTGCAGCTCTTCGCTCGCCAGCGCCGCGATGCAGGCTTGCAGGACAACGATCGAGTCAAACGCATCGTCCCCTGACGCGTAGCGCGGATTGCCCGAATAGACCCAGATCAAGGGCCTGTCGCGGCTGAGACCGTCGATCCGCTCCGGCAATCTCGTGCCAGGCTTTTGCCAGAGGATCGGACCAATGTAGGTGACATCAGTATGTTCAGGCAGCGGATCGGTCTCCGGCGCACCCACCACCAAGGTCAGATCACCCACACACAGCTCCGCTAACGTGCGGATGGGCGGCAGCCCGTACTCCGCCAGCACCGTGTTCACAACCGGGACCGGCGTGGGGAGATATGCAGGCGGCCTCTTCCACCAGATGAACCCCTGGCTGGCGGGATGGGCGTCGCCCTGAATCACGGTGATCACCGGTTTGTGGAGTATCCGGGCAGCGATCACCGCAAAGGGGTTCAAAAAGTCGACGACCACGTCCGCGCCACAATCTAGCATCAGTGCTTTGAGGGCCTCACAGCTGGCGCGCACGAAGCCGGCGTTCAACAGACCCATCCGTGCACCCGTCTGATCGATCGTCCAGTCTTCGAGCGTCTTGGGCGCCGACCTGATCGGCAAGGCCGGGATGAGCTGGCGGAGGAAATGGACGAGCGTGCCATACCGCTGCCATTGGCCCGATCTGATGAAGGTGGCTAGCCCCGATAGGCTCCGATCCATGCCGATGAGATCGTAGAGCGGATGCTTGGGAAGCAGGTTGACAAACCCGGCGTCGGCAATCAAGCGGCTGGGGGCTTTGGCGGGGCTGCAGAACACGATTGTGTGCCCATGCGCGGCCAGTTCAGCGGCAATCGGCAGGGACCGTGTCAGCAAGCCGAGATCATTGGTGGGCAGGGTCGTGAACAAAAACTTCGTCATGCCATGCTCCTCTCACTTGGGATGGTTTCCGAGACACAAGCGTGGGCACTGCCAGCATCAGCACACCGTTCACGCGCATCGCCAAACAGTAAAGCTCGCACGAAGGCGGTGTTACCGATACAGCTGGTACGCCGTGGCCTCCTCGCAAAACTCGGTCGCGTCGTGCCGCGCCCGCAGCCGCCACCCCCAGGCGATCAGCCAGCGACCCAGCCAAGACATCGCCGATCCATACAGACCTTTCGAGCGCCGCACGCCGCGCGCGGCACGCACAGAGCGTTCGTGCTGCGCTTCGCGTAACAAATCGTTGGCATGCTCGCGCGCCGCGATCTCGTTCAAGTACCACATCGCTGTTTCCTTTCCTGTCGCGTTGCGAGGGTGAGCCGATCGGTTCGCCCCCGCCACGTTGTGTTATTCTGCCTGCGCCTGCACGCCGCCCCCGGCGTGCAGCTCTCCTCTCGTTCCGCTGCTCCACAGCGCGATGTCCGCCCAGACCTCGAAAACGTCAGCTGCGTCATCGCACGGCTTCCACGGGTAGTTCGTTATATGCTCTCTGATCCAGCTCAGGCGCTTATCGCACTAACGGCCACAGGTAGCAGGCGGCAGAGCGGTGAACCACGCATGAGGCCGGCCCGTCCGCCTGCTCACCGGCGGCGCTGGCCATCAGATTCTCCTGTATGCGCCGCAACGTCCGGAGGGCGATGGCGATGCCCTGTGCCGGAATACCGTGGTGGTATCGGCCATTAATGCGCGCATCTGCATGGAACACCCCCTTACCAAGCTCGGCTGGAGTATACACCCTCTACCATGGTAGAGAGTCAAGTAGCTATTTGCATCAATCTCGCCGCGCTGCCTGGCCGTAGGTTATTGATCGTTCTTGGCATGCACCGATACTCAAGCCACGCCAACCAGGGCTGCCAGGAGCAACAGCACGGCTTCTCCAAGAAGGAGTACGACTCGTATGATATCTATCACCATCCAGATCTTGAGCTGATCAATCAACGCTTGCGAAAAGGCCATGTCTGCGAACGCGAACTACTGCGGCGCGAAGGAAATATACATCTATATGCGGATGGCATAGAAGACTAGGGTAGCGACAAGGATGAATGCCGGCCGCTGCGGAAGGCGCCAGTTGAGGAGAAGTGCAAGCGGCACCAGGATGATCTCCATTCTTCGGTTCAGTTTCTCTACACCTGATCGTTATGTTGGACAGCGCACAATAATCGTCAGATAGCTCTTGGACCCCTACCTCGGCAGGGGCGGAACGCAGGAAGATCAGGAGCACCGGGAATACCGCCAGGCACAGCAGCGTGCCGATGACGATCAGCGGCGGCCGCCAGCCCGATACCCCGATCGCCAGCAGCAACCCCGGAACGAGCAGGAGCTGGCCAGCGCCACGATGATGGCGAAGGCCAGGCCGCGTCGCGCCTGGACCACCTGGCCATTGCGACGGAGGCGGTGACGCCGGAGGCTCCTCCGAAGCCGATCGAGGCGACCAGGCCTACAGCACGAGGAGCTAGCTGGTCGAGCGCGCGAAGGAGGCCGCGAGGATTCCCGGCCCCACCAGCAGCACGCTCAGGAAGAGCACACGGCGGACGCCATAATGATCAACGAGCCGGCCAACGAGCGGCTGCATCACGCCATACACGGCGAAGTTCAGGAGCGAGACCTGCGCGATGGCGCCCCGATCGACGGCAAATTCGCGCCCGCATGGATCGATAAAGGCCGCAAAGGAGAGACGCACGCCCTGAGCGGTCAGCAGCCCGAGGAAACAGAGTGCCAGCATGATCCAGGCGTAATGGATGCGCCGTCGAGTCAAGCTGACCTCCCTCTGATTGTTCCAGTTGCAAGTAGCGGCGAAATGCCGGGCATGTGCATCACGGGCGCGATCCTGCATCAGCGTTTGAGCTGGTGCGTGTACTGGCCTGGCGTCACACCGATCAGGCGCTTGAAGCGATGGGTGAAATGGCTCTGGCTGCTGAACCCGGCCTCGTGGGCGATCTCAGCCACCGGCATCCCCTGTGCCAGGAGCTGCTGCGTCTGGCGGATTCGTACGCTTTCGAGGTAGGCATGCGGGGGCATTCCCACTTCGGCACGAAAGACACGCAGGAAGTAGTACGGGCTCAGGCCGACATAGCTGGCGACTTCGGTCAGGGTGACGCCCCGCGCAAAGTGAGCGTCAATATAGTCGCGGGCCTGCCGTATCACGCGCGGCTCATGCCCGATCGCTCGCTCGAGCGGGCGGGTATCAGCGTGGTCCTTGATAAGCTGTGCCAGAACCCAGATGAAGCGCGACTCGCGCTCGAGCGGCGAGGCCTCTTCGAACAGCGACCTATGCAGCGCGCGGACGCTGCCTGATAGCATCGGGCGATCGATCGGCGCCGTTGAAAAGAAGGGGATATCCTGCTGCCGCCCGGTGAACTGGGCCAGCGCGGCCCGCATATGCGCGACCGTTGGGTAGAGCGCACGATATTCGAACCCGCGCTCGTCGGCCGGCTCCCCGGTGTGCACGTCGTCGGGATTGAGCAGGATCAGCCCGCCGGGCGGCGTAATATGCTTCGTGCCGTGGCAGGTAAACGACTGTATCCCGCGCTCGATCAAGCTGATGACGTAGTAATCATGGACGTGGCGCGGGTAAGCATGCGTGGTGTAGAACGCCTGAAAGAACTCCAGGTTGAGCTCTGCACTGCGCCCGATCTTGCTCCACTCCTGGCCGCGTGTGGATGGTTTTCGATCGATCTTCGGTGTCGCCATGTCTGTCGATCTCATCTCCCGATGCGCTCGTCCATGCATTCCAAATTCGGCTAAGTGATGGCGTGCGCCCAACGCCAGCATCAGCCGCGTTCATGGCCCAGACGGCCTATGAGCCCAGCAAACCGCCCAGGCCATGAGCGTCGGCTGCATGCTATGTTGTGTGCGCCCTGGCACGCATATGAAACCAGCGCGAAATTGCCTGCTATTTCTTATCCGGCAATGCCAATCGCAGGCCTAATCCAATCAGCACGCTTCCTGTGAACCATTTCATCACATTCGCAATTCGCGGTTCGGCCGATAACCGCTCTCCAATTGCCCCAGAGAAGAATCCATACGTGCCATACACCAAGCCGCACATCACTGTAAACAGCGTTCCAATTACAAACAGCTGGCGCGTCACGTTCCCTGCTTCTGGCACCACAAACTGCGGAAAATACGAAAAGAACAGCAATATTCCTTTCGGATTCATAACGCTTGTCGCCATTCCAGTCAAAAGCATCCTCTTGTTACTCATCCGCTTTTTGTCCGCCTTCAGCTCGATGTGGGACTTGCTTCTGATCGCCTTGATTCCCAGATACAGCAAATATGCCGCCCCGGCATATTTCACGATATTGAATAGCGTTTCTGACGCATAAAGCAGCGCAGTCAGTCCCAACACTGCTAGGAGCGTGTGAACGATGTATCCAGCGCACACGCCCAGCGTCGATACCAGCGCCGCCTGGCGTCCCTGTGCAATACCTCTTGTGGTGATGTAAATGATGTCAGGACCTGGCGTAAAAATCAGCGGCAATACTGTTGCGCAAAATACGATCAATGTGACTGTCTGCATTGCTATTGTCCTTTGACGTAACGATAGCATACCGCGCCGCTTAGACAAGGGTCGTGGGTACTAGGATTAGGATGCGTGCGAACCATCGGTTCCTCCCTGGTGATTGGTTGGGGTTGGCGCTTCAACCATACCACCAGGGAGTTGTTTGTCTGTAGTTTTGGTCAAGACTGTAAAGTCAGATTGGTCTGCCTGAAACCTTGTCTAAAGAGTTGAGCAAGGAGTTTTCCTGGAACGGCACACGGAGGATACCCCGCCCCTCCAAACCTCCCCGCTTGTAATAAGCGATCAACCGAATCTGGTATCATATGACATGTGCTGCGGTCTATTGATTGCCCTCCGAGATCACTATAGCACAGCAGGTGTCTCGCCGTCTTGCAGAAAATTGCCCTCCTCCCCGATCTCGTCCCGTCGCGGGAGAATTTCAAAGTGGGGGCTAGGGCCTGTAGCTCGGCACCATCGTCACTTCCGCTCTGGATCAGGCCATCAGCACAATGCGACTATCTGTTGTCTCCTGGCAAAAATCCCAGCACGCCGGTCTTCCGCTAGGCTCAGCCCACTTTGAAATGGTCTCGGCACGCGTCATTTAGGGGTCTAAAAGCTATCGCACGAATCTTTTCCGGTGTCCAACATAATCTACACATCCCGCTTCTGAAATAGAGCATTGATACGCTGAGAAGAGGGATAATGAGGAGAGATTGTCCGATCCACTGATTCGGGATACCGGAGATTCCAATCGTCTCGCACCGATGCTCCTCATACCCCGTAAACCACGGCCCGCTCATCGATGAACCTCTCCACGCGTTCCCCTACTGACGGTTCCTCCTCCATCACAAAGTGGCCGGCGTCGGGAAATGTGATCGCCTGAGCCTGTGGGAACACCTCGCGCCAGCGCCCAAGCGCGGGGCCGAATGTTGGGTCCTTAAGGCCCCACAGCAGCAGTGCTGGGATGTTCGCCAGCCGCGCCCGTCGCTCCCACAGCCCATCGTACCAGTCGGATGATCCGAGTAACTCGCGCGCCAATTGATACATGCCCATCCGATCCTGCGCTCGAGGGTGAACAGCCGTATAAGCCTTGTGCACCGCAGGCGTGAGGGTGGCCTTGTTCGCCCACAGCGCCGGCAGCAAGAAGCGCGGCGATGCGTTCAGCCGGATGTAGAGGAACTTGCCCAGCGCTCCACGTACAAGGCGGTCGGTGCGGCGCACTTGCCGATCGTCTGCCAACGACCACATCCATGTGTTGAACACAACCAATCGCGCGACGTTCTCCACATGTT
>WNFU01000207.1_pt1 | contig 126866 bp, 117 predicted proteins | sample 5400121 | NCBI WGS metagenome assembly WNFU01 (sample SAMN13153360, study PRJNA577476) | soil metagenome | isolation source: 100 cm soil or saprolite under grassland replicate 1 | place: USA:California | collected 2016-06-15 | reverse complement strand
CTAGAGCCTGTTATGCACTTTGACCCTGAGCGTGGTAGACTCAGGGTATGATACGAAAACCCTATCCCAGTGATGTGAGCGACGACGAGTGGGCCTTCGTCGCGCCCTATCTAACTCTGATGACTGAAGACGCCCCGCAGCGCGACCATTCGCTGCGTGAGGTCTTCAACGGCTTGCGGTGGCTGGCCCGCGCTGGCGCACAATGGCGGATGATCCCAAACGACCTTCCGCCGTGGTATACCATCTATCAGCAGACCCAGCGCTGGCTGAAAGCCGGCGTCTTCGAAGCCCTTGTCCACGATCTGCGCTCTCTGTTGCGCGAAATTGCCGAACGTGCGCCGCAGCCCTCGGCGGCGATTTTCGATAGTCGGACACTGCAATCCAGCCCTGAAAGTGGCGCCCGAGCTGAGTATGATGGCGCGAAGCGGCGCCGCGGCAGCAAGGTCCACATTGCGGTGGATACGCTGGGGCAGCTGCTGGCGCTGCTGGTCACGCCAGCCAACCAGCAAGATCGCGCGCAGGTGGCCGAGCTGGCCGCGCAGGTCCAGGAAGCCACCGGCGAGACGGTCGAGGTGGCGTTTGTTGACCAGGGCTACAGCGGCGACCAGGCGGCGGAGGATGCCGAGGCGCACGGCATTCGCCTGGAAGTGGTCAAACTGCCCACAGCCAAGCGTGGCTTCGTACTGCTGCCGCGCCCTGGGTCGTGGAGCGCAGCTTCGCCTGGATGGCGCGCTTTCGGCGCCTGGCGCGCGACTACGAACGGTTGCCCGAGACGTTGGCAGGCTTGCATTTCTTGGCCTTTGCGATGGTGCTGCTCAAGCGCTTCATTACCTTCATGCTCGAAAGTGCATAACAGGCTCTATGTCACGCGTGGCGGTGCGACGCGGGAGCTCGCCGAGCAGATCGCACAGGAGTTGGAACAGGCCGGGCTAACCGTCGACCTCCAGCCAGTTACCACACCGGTCGACGTTGCAGCATATCGCGCCGTTGTGCTGGGGAGCGCACTCTATTTCCAGCGCCTGATGCTTGAGGCGCTGCGCTTTCTGACGCAACACGCTGCCCTGCTTGCCCAGCGCCCGCTCGTTATCTTTAGTGTGGGCGCCGAAATGCGCAAAGGGACATCCGCCGCTCGTCAGGCAGCCGACACCTGGGTGCGCCGCTCACTGGCGGCCCTGCCGAACATCCAGCCGATCGCCCTGGAACATTTCGCGGGCGCCGTCGAGCTCCACCGCCTCAGCTTCTGGTGGCGACTGCTGGTGCTGATCACCTTTGGTGAGCGGGGCGACTGGCGGGATATTCCAGCCGTGCGTGCCTGGGGTCGTGCGCTTGCTCCGCAGCTTGATCCGGCAGCCATGCTCCCCGCTGCAGATCCACAAAGCGAATCTGAGCAAGGGCGTGAAGCGGGCTACTGAGGTGCAATGCGCTCGCACAAGCAGTCCATGGCCTTTGGAGATGCTGGAGACCGCCGTGCCGGACGAACCCGACAACGCAATCCACCTCACAACCTGTGCCGAATGGCGCGCCTGGCTTGAACAGCACCACATCCGCCCTGAGGGTGTCTGGCTGATCAGCTTCAAGAAGGGCACCGGCAAGCCGCGCGTGGCGTACGAGGAGGCGGTGGAGGAGGCGCTCTGCTTCGGCTGGATTGACAGCACGCAGCGCACGCTTGACGACGAGCGCGCCATGCTCTGGTTCGCGCCGCGCACCATGTACCGGCTGGTCGAAGCTGAACAAGCAGCGTATCGAGCGGCTGACAGCCGCCGGGCTGATGGCTCCGGCAGGATTGGCGAAGGTCGAGGCTGCCAAACAGGATGGCTCCTGGCAGGCGCTCGATGCGGTCGAGGCGCTCGACATTCCGCCTGACCTGGCTGCAGCACTTCGCAGCTATCCCTCGGCACGGACGCACTTCGACGCCTTCCCGCGCTCGGTCAAGCGCAGCATCCTGGAGTGGATTGCGAGCGCAAAGACACCAACTACCCGTGCGAAGCGGGTCGAGAAGACCGCCCGGCTGGCGCAGGAGAATATCCGCACCAACCAGTGGCGCCGCTCTAGCTCATAACGAGGCGCTTGCCTCGCCAGGTATCGTTGCGCGTTCAGACCAACTGTGAAAGGTGAATATCCTATGATGCAGAGACAGCCTGAAGACAAGTTTGATCTGGATGCCTACTTCCAGCGAATTGGCTACGACGGTGAGCGCACGCCAACCCTGGCAACCTTGCAGGCCATCCATCTGCGGCATGCGAGCACGATCCCATTCGAGAACCTCGCGCCCTTCCTGTGTCAGCCTGTGCGTCTCGATCTTGCCTCGCTCCAGCATAAGCTCGTCCAGAGCGAGCGGGGTGGCTATTGCTTCGAGCAGAATCTGCTCCTGCACGCCGTCCTGCGTGCCTTGGGCTTTCAAGTGAGTGGGCTCGCAGCCCGGGTGCGCTGGAATGTGCCGGATGAGGTGGTCACGGCACGCGGACATATGTTGCTGCGGGTCGAGCTTGACGGGCAAACCTACCTTGCTGATGCGGGCTTTGGCGGCCTGACCCTGACGGCGCCGCTCGCGCTGGCTCCCGACCGTGTGCAGCCAACACCGCATGAGCCTTTCCGCATCATTACCGACGGTGACGGCTATCTGATGCAGGCGCAGATTGGGCAGGAGTGGAAGTCACTCTACCGCTTCGACCTCCAGCAGCAGTATCTACCAGACTACGAGGTGTCAAGCTGGTATCTCTCCAACCACCCGAACTCGCACTTCGTCACCGGGCTGATGGCAACTCGACCAGATAGAGATTGCCGCTATGCCCTACGCAACAACCAGCTTACGATCCACCACCTGCGGGGCGACAGCGAGCGGCGCGTCCTCACCACAACTGCTGAGATCCGCGCGGTTCTGGAAGACGCCTTCCATATCACCTTGCCCATCCTGCCCGAGCTTGACCCGGCTCTGCAGCGGCTCATCGAGCCGCCTAAGCAGGCTTAATCGTCTGTCGGATGACCGCCGCCCAGGCGCGTACCCGCTCGGCAGCACCCTGTGGCTGATCGGGCAGGTAGACATCCGCGATCGTCATCGACCACCTCCGGAGCACGAGCGAAGGCCCGTGCTCCGGCTTGAGTACGCGTGTCGCGCCTGCAGCGGCCTTGCCGACCCGACGGCGGATTTCTGCAATGCCAAGGCCATGATCGAGCCGCTCAATGAAGACCGCCTGCAGGCCAGTCAGCGTCGCCTCAGTGAACTGGACCGGGTGCTGCAAGTTATAGGATGCCACCGTGAGAAAGTCTTCAGCTTGCAGCTCCGGGTCGTCATACTCCCAGGCGATCAGCATCCCCAGCATCTCCCAGCAGGACAGGTCATTCACCCTGGGCGCGCCGCACTCCGGGCAGCGCGATGGATGTGTTTGTGTCGCCTCGTTCATGGCTCTCCCAGCTCACTTCTGCGCCGTACCGCGCCGACCCCGAAGCGCGCCTGGATCGCCGCCAGGGCGGCCTCCACACGCTGCTGCCGCGCGAGCTGCTCAGGCGTCGGCGCTGGTGGCACATCCCATAAGCTCAGTTGGCGCGGCGGTGCGCCCAGACTACTCACGCCCACGCCGATCAGCCGCACCGGCTGATCATTCTTCCTGATCTGATGGAACAGCCGCAGCGCCGCCTCGGCAATTACCTCGGGCTTGTCGGTCGGCTGGGGCAGAGTGAGCTGGCGTGTCGGCGTGGTGAAATCGGGCCAGCGGATCTTGAGCTTCACGGTTGTGTCCATCAGGTCTTCGCGGTGCAGCTTTCGAGCGATGGTGGCGGCTTGCTCGCGCAGCGCCCGCTCCAGCATCGCCCGGTCGGTCACGTCACGCGCAAAGGTGGTCTCCTGCGAGACCGATTTGGCAGGGCGCTCGGTCACGATCGGCCGGTCGTCGATGCCCCGTGAACGGCGTGCCAGGTCTTCACCGTGCTGCCCAAAGCGCCGCGCCAGGTCGGAAGCAGGCCAGGCCGCGATATCACCAATCGTGTGCATGCCCAGCGCGGCCAGCTTCTCGGCGGTCTTCGGGCCGACGCCCCAGAGCGCCGTGGCTGGCAGCGGCGCCAGAAAGGCCGCCTCATCACCCGGAGGGACGACACAGATCGCCTGCGGCATTTTGCCGCTGCGCACCAGACTCTTGCCGACATCGGTGGCGACCTTCGCGAGGAGCTTGTTGCTCGCCACACCCAGCGAGCAGGAGAGCGTCAGATCGTCCCGGATGGTCGCCTGCAGCCGCGCCGCCAGAGTTTCGCCCGGCTCGCCGAGCGCCGTTACATCTAGAAACGCCTCGTCGATCGAAATCTGCTCGACCAGCGGGGTGAGAGCGTGCAGGCGCTCCATCACCTGCCGCGAGGCGGCGCGATAGGCCGAGAAGTTCGGCGGCACGATCAGCAAGTCTGGACAGAGCCGTACCGCTCGTGCCATCGGCATCGCCGAACGCACGCCAAACTGGCGCGCGGCATAGGAGGCCGACGAGACCACGCCACGACTCTCCGGTCGCCCACCCACGGCAAACGGCTTACCGTGGAGGCTGGGGTCGCGCTGCTCCTCGACGGCGCAGAAGAACGCGTCGAGGTCAAGATGAATGATCGTGCGTAGGCTGCTCATGATCGGTAGGCAGGTCTATCAATCGTCACGTGCGTGCTTCATCAGCTGGATAAACTGCGCGATCTGCTCTCCGGTCGCCTGATCGAGCAAGGCCAGGAGTGGTATGGCCTCGTCGCGCTCGGCCAGGAGCGCGGCCGCGCTTGTGCGATAGATCGCCGCCAGCGACTGCAGGCGCTCAAATGATGGCGCGACCACCCCGTTCTCGTATTTGACAATGAGGGTGTGGCTGATCGCAAGCTCGGCCGCGGCCTCACGCACCGTCATACCAGCCTGGATCCGCGCGTCGCGCAGCCGCCGCGCCACGCGCGCCCCTAACGGTTCATTTTGCATGATCATTGCAGATCCAGTCCGGATTGCTCAACGGCGTCGATCTCCTTGCCGGTCAGCGATCGGTACTGCTCTTTGATGAACTGAATCGCATCGTCATACTGGGCGGCCGGCATGTCGGTGTAGGTGCTGATGCCGAAGCGCTGGTTGAATAGCCGCCAGCACGCGCGAATTGCCTCACCGCTGCGCTGATCCTTCTGGCGCTCAGCCCGCGCGCTGCCCCAGGTCTGCACCAGCTGGTAGATCGTCCCGCGCTGCGTCGTCGAGAGGCGCAGCCTGGTCTGGGCTTCCAGGGTCTGCACGCGCGACTGCACACTGCGGACCAGTTCCGCCAGATCGCGAAAAGCAATTCGTGCGCGATCCTGACTTCTTTCGATCGTGCTCTGGCGCTCATTCAGCTGCTCAAGCAGTTCTAGTGCGCGGTCCAGCCGATCGAGCTCGCGCAAATCCTCGACCTGCCGGCTGGTCTCGGGCAACCCGGTGAGCTGCGCGAATGCGTGACGAACCGATGTTTCGAGGTATTGTTTGATGTAGCTCACCCGGCTCTGGCTCTCGGGATGGATGCGCGCCGTTTGAAGGGTCAAGATCCAGAGCGCCAGGTCGTCAAGCAGCAGAAAGTCGAGCGTGCGGAACTGCCGATCGATATGCACGCGGATCGATGTGAGATGCAGCGATTCGTTCGCGCGGATGCGCCGGCGCTGCGAGGTGGTGTCAAGGCCAATCGTGGTGCAGAGGTCGCGCAGGCTCAAGTGGATCTGGCCGTCTTTGGTTCGTGCGGCCAGAACCACGCCATCGAACAGCGGGATTGGCAGTTGCTCGACCACCTGGACTACGGATGCTTCATCGCTCATTGGTGGCTCCTTGGCGCTCATCTGTGCGACCAAGTATAGCACATCTGGTGCAAATTGTGAACCAATACATGTCCTTATGACTGCTTGTGGTGCAGGATATGCACCAAGCCAGGTTATGAGAACATCGGCTGGTGCAGTATTGGCACCAACATTTGCCTATCCGCGTTGGACTACTCAAGCTGGCTCTCCATTGTGACAGATGCTGCCACAGACCGGGAGATTTGCAGATGTGTTGCGGCCTCGGTCTGATGCGGCTGAACGCCAGGGTCGCTATACTTGCTCCGATGGATGTTCCATAGCGAAGGAGGTGTTGATGCTGCGACGCGACGTGCGCTACCAGGCCGCAATCATCCACGAGAATCATGTGCTGCTGCTGAAGGTCATTGACGCTGAGACTGGGGCGATGTTCTGGCTGTTGCCGGGCGGTGGCCGTGAAGCTGGCGAAAGCGAGGAAGCGTGCGTCCGGCGCGAGGTGCGTGAAGAGACCGAGCTGGAGGTCTCAGTGTTGCGTCCACTCTTCGAGGCGCCCGATGGTCCCGGCGGCATCTACAATCGTCTGCGCACCTACCTCTGCCAGATGGTTGGCGGCGAGGCACGACCGGGGATCGAACCCGAGATTGATACTGCGGCCCACCGCACGATTCGCGAGGTCGGCTGGTTTGATCTGCGCGATGCCACGACTTGGGATCCGCTCGTACTTGTCGACTCGATCACGTTGCCGCTGCTGCGCCAGGTGCGCGCTGCTCTAGGCTATGCGCCTAATGAGGCATCGTAGTGGAGCCATTGAGCCTTCTGGTCACCACCCGCTTGTTGATTGGTCGTGATCGCAGGACGCTGCTTTCCGGTATCGCGCCGGATCTCCCCTTCTATAGCACCTACCCGCTGTGAGCTCTGCGTGGTGGCCACGTTCGCGCGGTGCTCGACGGCGAAGCATGGCCGGCACCGCCACCGTGGATGGTTCAGCTCCATCGCGCGGGGCACAGTCTACGGGTCGCGCTAGGCGCTGCGATGCTGTTCCGGCTGAGTCGGGGGCATTGGCCGCGGCGGCTGCTCGGCACGTATCTGCTGCATCTCCTGATTGACATCCCCACGCATACGCGCGATCCGTGGGAGCCGCGCCCGCGCTGGCCCTTCTCGAACATGGCCTACGATGGGGTCAGCTGGGCGGAGGTCATGACGCATGCGATTCAGACCTGGCGGCGCGGACGCGCTCATACAAGAGAATTGGGATGATTGAGCGCTGTCATATGTGGCCGTGCAGGATCGTGATAGCTTGTTCCAACGAGCATGATATTGGCAAGAGCGGGGAGCCTATGCGTTTATCGACAAAGACGGCGCTGGTTACTGGCGCTACATCACGGATTGGCGAAGCGATCGCCTACGCATTTGCCCGCGAAGGCGCCCAGATGGTTATTACCGGGCGGAATGTGAATCGAGGGCAAACCGTGGTCGATACCATTCGCGATGCCGGCGGTTCAGCTCATTTCGTCAGTGCCGATTTAACCTCCCAGCAGGATATCAATGCCCTTGTCGCTCAGGCCGATACGGCAGTCGGTCTGGTCTATATCCTGGCGAACAATGCCGGCATCTTTCCGATGGGTCCAACCGCCGACATAGATGCGGCTACGTTCGATGCTGCGATCGCAACGAATGTCAAAGCACCATTTTTCCTGACCGCTGCGCTCGCACCGAAGATGGCGCGACGTGGGTCAGGCAAGATCATAAATGTCACTACGGTTGTCGCGCACAAAGGCGTCGCCGGAACGGCCCTCTATGGAGCCACGAAGGCTGCACTCACACTGCTCACCAAATCCTGGGCGGATGAGTTTGGGCCGAGCGGTGCGAATGTCAACGCGCTGGTGCCACATCTCGTTCGCACGCCTGGAACGGAAGCAAGCCTGGAGAGCTTGGAGCAGATCGCTGGCCGTCTGCCTGCTCGACGCTATGCGATGCCCGATGAGGTGGCTGAAGCGGCGGTCTATCTTGCCAGCCAAGAAGCACGCTATCTCCACGGCGTTATCCTTCCAGTGGACGGTGGGTACCTTGCAACGTAGCTGTCGTTGTCAAGGAGATGATGATCTAACTCAATGGTGTTCGGCGTGTACTACCGCGAGCTGCACAATCACGTCCGGCTGGCGACCTTCCCACGCTCTGACAGCTGTGATGCCGACAATGACAAAGAAGAGCGGCTCTGTATAGTGGTCATGCAGCAGCCGCCGATGCCAATCGGCCCGATCAACTGGGGATGGCGTTGGGATGGCCTCAGGCTGGGTGTGCCACTCGCCGAGGTAGGTACAGGTTCCCTCGCTTGTCGCCCACGCCGCGTCAATCGCCGCCTGATGGTGCCGCTGGGCGCGGTGAAACCGCATGCGGGCGCGGCGGTCGCCCACCATAGGCACCGTCACGGCGTCGACAATGATCGCGCTACCATCACGCAGGTGCCGCCCCAGCAACACGCCGCCTGCCTCGGTTGCGCTGCTGTCATGCTGGATAAAGCCTTGCATGGCCTGCCAGGCCGCGATGCTGACCTCAAATCGCGTTCTGTCAGGCCGAAGAAAGATCAGCGGCCAGGGTTGATGCTGTTCGTCCATCAGTCGCTTCGATCTGCCTGGTCGCCACACACCGGGCAGCGTGCGCTCGGGTAGCTCGCTCCCTGCCGGCGCAGCTCATCCTCAGTAAACCGGTAACGTCCGCTGACATCAAACCCCGCCTCGGTGAACGCGGTTGCATCGTCCTTCCAGGAGCGGATGACATTCTGCTGCTCGCGCCCGCTCAGCGCATCGATCGCCAGGCGCGCGGCCAGCTCTGCTGTTCGTGTCGCGTCCAGCGCCCCGTACGGCGTGTACAGGTTGCTACATCCGGCGATTGAGCGGCCGTACTTCTGACCTTCCGCGCCGAACGCGGCGCGGTTATGCGGCGGGCCGTCCGAGCCGTCAGGTCGGGTGTAGAGGCACGCAAAGCACCCTGGCTCGCCGCGATGCCCGGTCAGCACAGCATGGCCGCCGATGCCGAGCGGCTCCAACCAGGTAAAGACAATCGGCGGGCCGGCGATGTGGTGCGCGCGCTCGTTCAGGTCAAGCTCAGAGGTCGGGTTTCCAAGCGCGGACACGACCAGGTCGAAGTCATTCAGCGCGATCAGATTCTGATCGAGCGCAGCCTCGATCGTCGCGGGTATCGCCCGAACCTTGATAAAGGGCAGCTGCGCTGTTAGCGCCTGCTTCATTCCGACCGCTTTGAGCTTACCCCAGTATGGCTTGCCCAGGACATGCCGGTAGGTGTTCTCTGCTGTAAGGATGTCATGATCGACGAGCGTGAGCGTGCCGATGCCGGTTCGCGCGAGCATAAATGCGAGGTGGCCGCCGACTGAGCCGCAGCCAAGCAGCAGCACGCGCTTCGATTCAAGTTCCATATGCCCTCCGCCCCGTTGCACCAGGAAGCCGCAGTCGCGCCGCTGAATGCAGATCGGTGTAAGGTCCGCTGCGCTGCCGCCTTCCGCAAGCGGATGGCGCTCGCCGACTCCACCGAGACGAACACCGAACAGCGCGCGGCCGCCCGCAGGACGCGGCAGGCCGATCACCAGATACTCGGGATCGCGCGCTGGCCCGGCAACGATCGACGCGAGCAGTGCGCGGTTCGCCTCAGAACAGTGTGCGAGCAGTGCGCGGACATCCTTACGTGTCCAGAATGGCCGGTCAGGTCGTGGGGGGATCAGGAGCGTATTTGGCTCAAGCGGCAGGTAGATCGCGCGCTGCGTCGTCCATGGCCCACTCGGCGGTGGGTGAGTGGCTACATTCATAATGCCATGCGCATCACCAGCCAGGCGCAGCGGCGCGCCTGGCGCGGGGGATGTCGCAATCACGACCTCGCTGACTTCATCAGTCGGATCGAGGCTTGAGATAGCGAGCAGCGGAGACTTGAGATAGGACCAGTACGCTTCGAACTCATCGACGAAGTCGACCTGATTTGCGCCGGTCACGCCTGCGTGGAGCGTGCGCCGAACCTCCATCAAGCACTCGCCGATGATCTGGAGCTGCCGGCGCTGGTCAAGCAGCATGCCCTCGGGGTCGACGTAGCAGATCACCCCGCTCGGGTCGACGTGCGGGATGAAGCCAAGCGCGTCCCACGGCCGGAGCAGCACGGTCGGCAGCCGGTTCTCGAACAGTGGGTCGACGACAAGGGCGACCACTGCCGCTCGGCCGGCAATCGTCAGCGTGCCTTCGAGTGCCCAGCGGCCATTCGCGAGCCGTACGCGGCGCGGACGCCCAAGCAATCCGGCGTCCGCCACCGCGCGTAGGAGCTGGTCACGCCAGCTATCGATCGTCTTCATCAGCTTAGGCGCTGTTGCCGGACGAGCTCATCGCTGGCTGATGCGTGGTGGCGGTCTCCTTTTTCTCGGGCACAGGGAAGTCGTCGCCGAATACGCGCCGCAGCCGCTCGCACGCTGCGCTCGGATCTGAGACGCCTTCGGCGTAGACGAGCGCCTCTTTCAGCGTCGTCAGCCGCTGCTCGAATTCCTCCATCTGCTTTGGAGTCATCGCCGCAAACAGGTCGGTGTAGGGCTCGATCGGCAGCGTAACGACCAGCCGCCGGACAGATGCCTGCGCATTGTCGTCCCACACCAGCGCAAAGCGGCCGAGCGCATCTTCGATGAGCTCGCGCATCGCGCGCAGGTCATCGTGCTTGCCGGTAATTGGGTCGCTGTACGCAGGCAGCAAGCGGTCGTACGCCGCGACCGTCAGCCCAATCCCGTTTGGCGCGCCGTTGCCGGCCTTGGGAAAGTTGACGTCCTTCCAGCGCTTCCAGATCCGGACGATCCGCCGGAACTGCGGCCGGTCAGCTTCGTTGAACTTGGCAAAGAGCACAATTGTCAGCTGCTGCGGATCGGAAACCTTCCAGAACCGGTGCTCCGGGGCGGAGTTTTGCTTGCCCTTCGCCGTGTATGACTTGCCATCAGTATTGCATTCGCCGTCGGAGTAGATGGCGATATCCACGTGGTAAATCGGCTCGCCGTCGCAGTGGTAAAAGACCGTGACGCACGAGCGCCGGATACACACATCGTCGGTATGCCCGTAGAGCGCTTCGTGCACCCGCTCTTTGAGTACCACTGGATCGGGGTACGCGTCGATGCTGATCTCGAAGTACAGCCCCTGGTCGATATCGAAGTCACCGTCCAGCGGCTTGATGCCAGTATTCATCGCATAGCTGCCCTGATCCAGGAAAGAGAACTTTGGGCAGGTCTCGTTGTGAGCGGCGAATACCTCCGGCAGGCGCTGCTTGAGCCTCTTGCGAATGATATCGCGCTTCTCGCGCAAGATTTCATTTTCGTCGAACCGGCCGAGGCGGATGATGTTGTTGAACTCCTCAAACTGCGATTGGATGGTAGCCACGTCGAAACTCCTCTGCTGACTGGGATGTGTGTTGTCGCACGCATCGTGTGAGAGCGCCATACACGGTACCGGTGTATCGCGCGCCCTCGCTCATTTGTGCGGAATCTAGCACACTTCCAGTTAAGAGTCAAGAGTTTCTTAGTCATGTAATCACAGTGTAATCAAGATATTGTGTATAAGTGAGGGTATTCTGTGGATATCTAGTGGGTAACTAAACAACACGCCACAAATATGCCGTTTCGAGGGAGTGGAAATATTGACACTTTCGAGAGAGAAGTGGGGCGCCTCGTGGATATCATGGAGCAATCATGCAGGCAGTCCTTGAAGGGTTGGTCGATGCAAGAATCCATCGCTATCAATGTGGCTCATAAAGTCGAAGGCCCACGAGTATCTGGGCTGATCGCGGCCGAAGAAGTTATAGATCACCAGTCGTGGATGAATCGTTTTACTCACATGCTGGCCGCAGGCGAACGCGAGCGCTGGTGGGCCGGCATAGAAGATATGGATGCCAGTGGCGCGCGGCAGGTAATGATGGATCTGATCCATCATTTCACGAAATGCCCGCGTGTAGGCCCAGAGCTGCGGTTCGCTCGTCACAGCGTCAAGTTGCGGCTGATCCAGCCCAAGCTCGATCGATGCAAGCGGTTCGGGAATTACCTCGGCAATGGCATCCTCGGTTACGCGATAGCTGATGCTGATTCGAACCACCACGTCGCCCTGCCGCCGCTCGATGTCCGCTGGTAGGCCCGAAAGCTGGAGTTGAAGGGTGGCTCCCATCCGCTGGAGCAGATCCCAGCTGCGAGTATAACGGTCGTTCTCGAACAGCATGATCGCTCGCCGATTAGAGAGCGTATATCCGGCGAGGAACAGCAGTGGTATATGCGCAATGCCATAATAGGCGAGCTGGGCGTCGGGATGCTGGACGAGCAGCGCGGCTACGCGCTCTTCGAGATCGCGCTGCCGGCGCGCGGCCTCATACGGCTCTATAAGACGACCGTTCTGAAACAGGTCGCACTGGTCTATGCTCAATTCAATGTACTCACAGTCCTGCAGATCGGCTGGCAGCCATGCGCGAATGGCGTTGGCCGGAATCTGCTCCATCGACTGGTGACGAATCGCGATCAGCTTCCGAGGCTTACCATTTCGCGAATCCGAGCGCGTCGAGCTGTTTTGCGCGCCCACGGCATTCGCATCGACCATTGAGTCGATTGCCGGCATCCCGCCAGCGCCAAATTCCTCCTGGCTCAGCGGAGCGTAACCGCCACACCTGAGCAGTTCATTTGCCTGATCTTGCGTGCTCAGACCGTCACAACGCAGTAGTACCGTGACGACTGCGCACAATGTCTGGCGCTCGTGCCGATGCGGTTGCGTCCTCCCGCGCTCCCAATTGCTCACCGTTGTCGTTGTTGTACCAGCCGTCCCAAGCTGCTGCCCAAGCAGTTCGGCAAACCGCTCCTGCGTCAGTGGCCCGCCACGCTCGGGATCTCGCGCACTACGACGAGCTCTGCGAAACACGCTGGCGAAGGTCTCGCTCACACGCAACTCCAAACAAAGTGCGAGGGAAGTTAAGCCGCGTTTAGGGCCGATTCAAGGTGCGTTGTATGGTGATTCAACGTTGGCGCCGCTATGCTACACGCATCGATAGCGCACATACCAGGGCGGAAAAGCGTGGCAGAGCGAAAGCCACACGTACGACGCATCACGCGGGCGACTCACCTGCACGATATATCGAGCAATGTACGGATCAGGCCGTCCAAACTGGTGCGAAATGCACGATATGGCTTGCTGACTCTTGCGGCTCTGTTGGCTATGATAGCACGTAGTGCAAGCGTGTGGTGCAGCGTTGAGCGAGCCGCCTGAAAGATACGGTATCAGTCATGACTCCAGGGCCGATTGAACAAGAACCGCGAACCCCGACGCCGATGGAGAACGCTGGTGTCTATCTCAAGGATTTGCGTCGGGCGCGCAAGCTCACACAAAGCGATCTTGCCGAGGCCGTCGAGGTCGGGCGCGGAACGATCGAGCGCCTTGAGAGCGGTGATGACCGGATCAGCATCGGCACGGTGCTGCAGGTCTTTCAAGCACTCGGCGCATCACCCTGCCACTACTACGATCTTGCGACAGAGAAGGCGAGCTCGCTGAATGAGGTGTACCAGCAGCGTGCTGTCATCCACGGTGTCACAGCCTACGTGCGGGCGCTTGCAGAGCGTAAGCAGGTGCCACCAGCCGTTCTAGGCGAGGTTGCGCACGCATCGTTTGCTGAAAACGCCACTGGGGCTACTGACTCTGATGCACTATCCGTTTATGCCTTGCTGCTGGCGCTCATGTATCTCGATGCGCCACTCACCGACCTGGCGCCAATCGCTCGGGCGGCAACGGATCACGAGGCGCTTGGTCGCCAATTAGCTGAAGCACGCGGCGCGTTTGTGCTGGAGATGCACCATGCGCAGCAGAATGGGCAGGTCGAGCCGTACGCCGTGCCGTCCCTCGATGTCGTTGTCGCCCGCATCACAGCGCTGATTCGGTATAGCTCGGATCTCCCAACGATGGTCAAGCACGAGCTGTCGCGGGTCGAAGCCGATCTGCGGCGCTATCGGGCATTGATCGCGCGGGCGGTGGGCAACATCATGGCGGAGCCGTAATCGATGACCAAACGCTCCAACAGAACAGTGCGGCGCGCGCCCGTATTTGATCGCCGCACGCGGCAGGGCGAAGACGAGCCGAGCGTCACGGCCACGATCGTGGCACGCGAGGCGGATGCCGCCTATGGCGAGGGTCTGGCTGCACTCGGCGATGCGCTGGTGTTACAAATGTTCGATTCAGGGCTTGGCGAGACGCTACGAATGGCGTATACTATGCTTCAGAACCACCAGGAGCATCAGAACCGCCGCGCCGCGCGGTCTGCCGCGGCCGACGCGCTCCGCGATCAGCTCGCTCAGCTTGACGACGGAACTGACGTATGAAACGAACATCTCTCTATCTGCGCTGCTCGTCGAACGATCAGGTTCAACATGGCTTCAGCATCCCCGATCAACTGGGGCGTTTGCGCTCCGAGGCGCGCGCTGCCGAGGAGCGCGTGGTGGCGGAATATATCGACCAGGCCCGCAGCGGCACCAGCGCAGCCAAGCGTGTTGACTATCAGAATCTGCTTGCGGCTGCCCGCCGCCACGAATTCGACCGTGTGCGTTTCGAGTCGGTCGATCGTGGTCATCGCAACGATCTGGAGCGCCGACAGTTCGAGGCCGAGATGGCGGCGCTGGGCATCGATGTGGTCTACAGCGGCGAACCGGAGAAGCAAGCGCCGCAGTTCCGCAAGCTCCAACGCGGCATCAAGGGCGTGCTGGCCGAGTGGGAGAGCGACGAGACCAGCCAGCGCACCTACAAGCGCCAGCGCTACCGGGCGCAGAAGGGGATGTGGCGCGGCGGGCATCCGCCGTATGGTCTCCGCTCCGATGGCAAAGGATGGCTGGAGCCAGATCCTGAAATATACGATTATCTGTTGTGGATTCTGGAGCGGCGTGCCGAGAGTAAGGGCCATCATGTGATCGCCAGGCTGCTCAACGCTGGTGTCGATCTGGGCAAGGGGATGGTCGTTCCACCGACGCCATCACTGCTTGCCTACCAGCGCAAGCCATATCTGGAGCGGCAGGATCCCGAGACTGGCGACGTGATGCACCTGCCGCGCCCGCTGCCTGCCACGACCTGGCACAAGCAGACGGTCGAGGGCATCTGCCGCCAGGCTGTTGATGGCATCTACGCTGGCGTGCTGAATTGGGGCCGTCGGTACAATCGCTTTCTCGAAGACGCCGATGGAAATGTCAAGACACCTGTTTCGGTCGATACGGGCCGTCCGCTGATACCTGCTGACCTGATCGAGCGTGTGCAGGTCGTTGAGCGTGCGCCAGGAAGTGGGGCGCAGCGGATGTCAGACTTCAACTCGTTTTTATTGTCCCTCCGCTGTGGCTATTGTGGTGAGGCGATGCATGGATATACGAGCACAAAGACGAAACCGAGCGGGCTGACATACAAATACCGCAAATATCGCTGTGCCGGTCGGGTCAATAATCCCGGTGCATGTCGAATGCCAATTCTCTCCGCTGATGCGCTGGAGCAGCGGGTGATCCAGGCGATTTTCTCTGACATCGCCCAGCATGATGGTGAGCGGCTGCAGGACGAGATCGCGACCGGGATCGAGCGGCATCGCGTGGCGCTACTCGACGCATTGCGATTGCGGGAAGAGCAGTTGCCCATCCTGGCACAGCAACGCGAGGAGGCACTTGTGGCGGTAATCAGCCAGTCGCTGCCGGCGACGTTGAAAAAGGCGATTGTCGAGCGTGCCGACCGGCTGGTAGCAGAGTACCAGGAGAATGAGGTTCAGCAGCAGCAGATTCGCGCGGCGATCGACTCGCTCACGACGAAAGCGCGCAGCGTGCTCGCCGTGCTCACCGATCCGAACCTCGATCCAACACGCTGGCAGGAGCCGGCAGTGTTCGCGGCGTTCCGCCGCGCGCTCGCTTTACTGGTCAAAAAAGCGGTCGTGAGTGAAGTAAGCACGAGGTCGGCTTATTGCGTGCAGTTGATAGTTACAACGGATCCGATTGCAGAGCCTCAAAATGGCTCAGTCGTGAATTTGGCAAGCACGAGAGCGCGTGGGAGTCGAACCCACCGGCGAAGCTCGTCACCCCGCCCACTCGTTTTGAAGACGAGGGCAACCACCGGGCCACATCCGCTCTCGCGCGGCATTCTACTCGGTCGCCGGGGCGCTGTCAATCACGAATGACGAAGGACGAACGGCGAAAGGCGAAAACCTGCGTTCGTCCTCCGTCGTTCGTCCTTCATCCAGGTGACTGCGTCTCAGGAGTACCACTCGGCTATGTTCTGAAGAAATCGATCACTGAGCCACGTTCCTCTTCGCTGACCATGATTTCCAAGAAGGTGATCCGATGCCAAGGGTAGATTACGCTCTGAACTCCGGCGGTGAGATACGCGACGTCTTTGCCGTCGCGCTTGCGTAAGTTCGATACTTTCACATACAGATCAGTCGGCTGCGGGTCTTGGTCCAGGTCGGCTACGATCGGGTCTTCGCCCATAATATGCAGAACAACCGTTTTTGCCATAAATGCGATCCTTTCTGAGATGTTTGTGTTTGCGTGGGAATATCAATCCGGCCGATCAGTCAAATTCAACCCGCATCAGCAATGTGCCACATTTGAGTTCATCGCCCTGCTTCAGCCGCGTGGCTTGTTGTGCCGGCAGTTGCTGCCCATTGATGAAAGTGCCGTTTGAGCTGCTGAGATCTTCGACAGTATAGACGCCATTGTCGTAGGCGAGGATCGCATGTCGGCGGGAGACGCCTGCGTCGTAGCCGCCGTCGAGGCCCAGATCGACATCCGGGAAAATGCCGCGGGCGTTGTCCTTTCGCCCGATCAGCAGGTCGTCGTCAATGTCTAGGCTGATCTGGCGCCCGCTGTTCATGATCACCAGCGTAATGCGTGGCCCGCCCACTGGCGTAGGCGCAGGAATTAGTGCCGCCTCGTCGGCAAGTTCGCCCGTGGGGCCGCGCTGGCCAAGCGATAGCGTCGTCTCGTGCCGGGTGGTAGCGATTAAGTTCTCGCCGCACTCCGAGCAAAAGATCGTTCCGTCGAACTGTTTTGACCGACAATTAGGGCAGATTTGCATAATCGTCCGTTGTCCGTCGTCTGTCGTCCGTTGTCCTGTCCGCAACGAACAACGGGCAATGGACAACAGACTCTTGCATCACGTCCCGGTCTCGCGTTCGTCAGCTTTGGCGCGCCCCATGAGGCCGCGCGTGCCGAATTTGATGCGCTTGCGCCCTTCCTCGCTGGCGCTGCCACTGCGTAACAGCCTAGTCGCTTCTTCCTGCACTGTATGGGCCAGCGCTACCTCGCCCGCGTCGAACAGGCGTGTGCCGGCCATTTGCAGTCGCCGGGTCGCTTCTTCAACGCGCCCCGCTTCGACTTCTTGCCAGGCAGTCGATTGGAGTCGGTAGGCTACCAATCGTTCCAGCCAGTATTTCACGGTCGAGTCAACCTGATAGACCACCTGATCGGCGGGGCGCACCCCAACGCGGATAATCTCCTCGGTCGATTGATTGCGCAGATTGGCGCCCGGCAGATCATAGTTGAGCGTTAGCTTGAGCAGCGGGTGATCGCCAACTCCGAGTGGCGGTACGACCATCTCGATCAAGTATGCCTGAACATCGCTGCCGGGCCAGTCGCCCAGGCTCGCGCTCCAGGCCAAATCGGCACTTTCAGTGATCGGCACCGATGCAATGAACGGGCGGACGCGGTCGAGCGTACGAACCATGCCGCCGGGGCGCGCGGCGAGTTGCAGCCGAACCTGCTGTGCGAAGATTGAGTACATGCGCTTCAGCTCGTCGGCAAACACGGTCGTAATGTCTTGCGCCGTGGCAATATAGTGTGCGCGACTGTTCTCGCGCGCGGTCATGGTCTCAAGCAGATCTTCGTTCCACTCGTCGCCAACTCCGAGCGCTGTGAGACCGATATTGCGCCCCTGAGCCCGGCGTGAGATCTCGACGCAGCGGCTTTCATCGCCATATGTGCGGCCGTCGGTCAGCAGCAGCATCCGGCTGATTCCGCGCGATACCATCGGCCGCTGAACTTCTTGCAGCGCCAGAGCCATGCCATTGGCCATTTCGGTGCCGCCGGCCGCCTCGATACGCCCAATCGCCTGCTTGAGGTCGGCCTTGTGTGTGACTCGCTGTGCTGGCACAATCACGTCGGCGCGGTCGTTGAAGACCACCAGCGCGAAGAAATCGTCCTGGCTCAACTGATCGATGATCCGGCGGGCCGCCTCTTTCACCTGTGTCAGCCGATCGCCGCGCATCGAGGAGCTTCGATCGACGACTAGGCATAGGTTCAGCGGCAGCTTGGGCAGCTGCGTCGCGATTCCTTCAGGTGTGGCCTCAAGCAGCACATAGATCAGCTGCTGCTCGGCGCTTTCGCCCAACATCGTCCGGCTGAGTGTTCGCTGGAGTCGAATGCCTGACGTCATAGTTCCGAGTCCTTGGATTGCAGATTAGAAGGTTGCATCTGCAATCTGCAATCTACAATTGGTTGGGCAGTAAAACGACGATCGCCGAGATATTATCTTCGCCGCCCGCCAAATTCGCCCGTGCGATCAGCTCGTTGCAGGCGTCATGCGGCCAGATCGTATGCTCGAGCACGTCGGATAAGATTCCATCATCGACCATGCCCCATAGACCATCGCTGGCTAATAGCAGGTGGCTGGCATCGCCAATCTGTTGATAGGTGAAATCAACCATTACTTCAGGCTGCTGGCCAACCGTGCGATACAGCTGTGATCGCAGCGGATGATCGCGCGCCTCCGCTGGGTCGAGTTGGCCGACTTGGATCAGGCGACCGACGGTTGAGTGATCGTTCGTAATCAGCTTCAGCCCGGTTGGCGTCGCCAGGTAGGCGCGTGAGTCCCCTACATGGCCGAGATACAGCGCACGACCGAGCAGCAGCGCCACCGTACATGTGGTGCCCATGTCTGATCCAACTGTCTGAGCGTGTTCCCAAATTGCGCGGTTGGCCTCTTGCACTGCCGCGATAATCAAGGGTTGTAGCGCTTCAGTTGCCCCGTCGGTCAGCGCCGGTACCACCAGCTCGGCCAGCACATAATGCGCGACAGTGCTGATTGCGAGGCGGCTAGCGATTTCGCCGCCATGGTGCCCGCCCATGCCGTCGGCGACGATAAATAAGCCCATTGAAACGTCGCCGCTCTCGCGTGGCAGCGTGGTCGTCATAGCGAAGATGCTGTCCTGGTTCACCGAGCGCACGCGCCCAATATCGCGTAGTGCCGCAACCGCCAGCCCACGCTGCGATCGCAGCGTGGCCAGCATCGGCGCATCTGCGCTGGTCAGCGGGCGCGTGCCGCCTTCTTCGCTATCGCCAACCAGATCGGGCTGGTCGGTCGGCGGAGCGATTGCATCGGCCTGAAGCGGCTGCGTGCCGCTTTTAACCGCGAGTGGCTGTGTGCCATTCGCCGGCAGTGGCGCCGAGTTGATGAGCTGCTCGGCCGAATCGGCTTCCCAAGCCGCTGGCGCAATCCCTCCCTGTAGTGGCGTCGATTCTTCCCACCAGGCGTCGTCGGTTGGCGTGTCGGAAGATGGTGCCGTATCTGCGTCGGTTTCAGCAAGGCCGCTGGCCGGCGAAGTTGCTGCCGAAGACGTTGGCGCTGCTGGCGGTTCCTCCGCTGTGCCATCCTGCCGTTCAACGCCCGCCGCGGCTTCGGCTGGCTGGTCTCCCGATCGCTCAGCCGAATCGGTTTTGCGAAACAGCTTGCTGATAAACGACATCAATCACTCCAAATTGCAAATTGCAGATGATATTGACCCAACCTGCAATTTGCAATTTACAATATACAATTATGCGCGAAGCGCATATACCTGATGATCCATTGAGCCAACATAAACAATACCTTCGTGCGCTGCTGGCGATGATACTACTGGTCCATTGGTTTGGAATTTCCAGTTGATCGCGCCGGTGCCGGCATCGAGGCAGTAAACCAGGCCGTCGACCGCGCCAAAGAATATTTTGCCGCCATCCGAGCGTGGCGATGACGTAATCTGGCTGCCGGTGTCGAACTTCCACGATACACGACCGGTCTTGGTTTCAAGCGCGTACATGATACCGTCTACACCGCCGATAAACAGCCGCGTGCCAACTACACACGGCGATGAGTTGACATAATGGTTTGTGCGATACCGCCAAGCCGGCCATCCGCCTTCGCTGTCGAGCGCGTAGATGTTCCCGTCCATCGAGCCGGCAAACACAAGCCCTTCGCCAAAGGCCGGCGAAGAAATGACCGGTTGCTGCGTTTTCTGCTTCCAGCGCAGCCCACCGTTGCGGATATCGAAGCAGTACACATGGCCATCGTTACCACCCACGAACACCGATTCGTTCGCAATGCATGCCGACGAGCGAATTGGCATCCAGCTGCGGTGTTTCCAGATCAATGTCCCGCGCAGGCCGTCGAGTGCATAGAAGTGTTGGTCGTCCGAGCCGATGAAGATCATGCGATCCTCGACCCGTGGCGATGCGCGCACCGGTTTGGCGGTCCGGAAGGTCCAGCGCAATGTTCCACGCCGCGCATCGATCGAGTAGATCGCGCCATCTTCCGAGCCGACAATTACCATGTCTTGCCAGACGGTTGGCGATGAAGAGATGCCGCCTTCGGTTGCGTATTTCCAGCGAAATTCGCCCCGCCCGGTGTCGAGCGCATACAGATTCGTATCGTAGCAGCCAATGAACAGCATGCCGTTGGATACGCACGGCGACGATCGTACTTCATCTTCACATTTGAAGCTCCACAGCAGCTCGGTGCTGCCGGCGCGCCCGCGCGCCGCGGCTGGCACGCTCGGCCGCGCGCTCATGCCGGCCATCTGTCCACCGATCATTGGCGTTTGGAGCAGTGCTTGCTTCATCTCTTCGGCCGAGTTCCAGCGGGCGCTCACGTCATACTCGAGCGCTTTGCTCACCACCGCGTCAAGCTCGGGCGAGATCGCCGCGTTGAGCTGGCGTAGCGGCCGCTCGTGGAACGTAAATGGCGTCTCGAGCCGTGGGTCGCTTGCTGTCAACAGGTGGTGCAACGTCGCACCGAGGGCGTAGAGGTCGCCGCGTGGCTCGGCTAGGCCGCGATACTGCTCGGGCGGCGAATAGCCTTCGGTGCCGATCATTGTACCTTTGCGGTCGCCGCGATTAAGGTTGCGTGCGATGCCGAAGTCGATCAGTATGATCCGCTCATCCGGCGTGACCATCACGTTCGAGGGTTTCAGGTCGCGAAAAACGATCGGTTCGGGTGTGTGCGTATGCAGATACGCCAGCACGTCGCAGATCTGCACTGCCCAGCGCGCCACCCGATCCTCCGCCAGCGGGCCGCCGGCCTCGTCGAGCATGGTTTCGAGATCCTTGCCTGGAATGAGTTCCAGAATCAGATAGAACCGACTATTTTCCTCGAAGAAGTCGTACACCTTTGGAATCGCCGGGTGCTGCAGAGTGGCCAGCAGCCCCGATTCGCGCTCGAAGTTCTTCATATTCAGCATGCGCGTATTCGAGTCCGGCGCGCTCTGAAACATCTCTTTAATCGCGCACGGCCGCACCACATCCTTGAAGCGTAGGTCGCGCCCGCGGTAAACGACGCTCATACCACCCACGCCCAAGGTGCCTTCGATCGCATAGCGCCCCTGGAGCACGACACCTGGCTGCATGGTTGGCGCTGGTGTATGTTTTGCTTCGTTCTGTGCCGCGTTCAGCAGATTTGTATCACCCTCGTCCTGCGGGAGCTGCGACGGGCCAATTCCTTTTGTCCCGCCAACTTTTTTTATTAAGGGCATGCGATCCTCCGACGAGAGCGCGATATGCGATAGATCAAAATCGATGAAATCTCCCGTTGTCCATACTGCCTATTATAGAGCCTGCCAAGTGCCAAGGCAACTATATGATTAACAGGAATAGCAACATTCTGGCAAGCTAGATTGCGATTTTGTATAGTTGCGGTATACTCGGCGAGCAGATACACTGGGATTTAATCTTTTGAACGCTTGAACATCAACAAAGGATACCATATTCATGCCATCTCGTGTGTTGATCACTGGAGCGACCGGTCCGGTGGGAAGCTTTCTGGCGGACTACTTACTGACCCTGCCTGAGGTCGAGCTGCATATCTATAAGCGCTGGCGCAGCGACACGCGGCCGATTCAGCAATTGTTTGGGCGGGTCATCTTTCATGAAGGCGATATCGAGGATCCCTACGCGGTTGCCGCCGCCGTGCGCGCCGCCGCGCCCGAGCGGGTGTATCATCTCGCTGCGCAGAGCTATCCCTCGGCTTCGTGGGATGCCCCAATTACGACGCTGCGTACCAATGTCGAGGGCACCACGAATATCCTTGAGGCGGTGCGCGCGCATGCGCCCCAAGCGCGCGTGCATATCGCCGGCTCTAGCGCTGAGTATGGCTGGGTGACTCCCGACGAGGTGCCAATTCCCGAGACGCGCCGCCTGCGACCGGCGTCGCCATATGGCGTCAGCAAAGTGACCCAGGAGCTATTGGGCTTGCAGTACCACGACAGCTATGGCCTGCACGTCGTAGTTACCCGCTCGTTCAATCATGTCGGCCCGCGCCAGGGCGATCGCTGCTCGATTCAGACATTTTGCCAGCAAATGGCGCAGATCGAAGCCGGCCGCCAGCAGCCGGTGCTGCATGTTGGCAATCTCGATGCCCGCCGCGATTTTACCCATGTCACCGATGTGGCGCGCGCGCTCTGGCTGCTGCTCGGCCAGGGCGAGCCCGGCACGGTTTACAATCTATGTTCCGGCGTTGCTACACGCATCGGCGACATCGTCGATCTGGTCCGCGCGCAGGGCCGCATACCGGTCGACGTTCGGGTCGATCCCGCTCGGCTGCGACCTTCCGACGAGCCGATCTTGCAGGGCGACAACTCGCGACTGTGCGCGGCCACCGGCTGGGCGCCGCGGATCGGCATGGAGCAGATCGTCGCGGAATTACTGGAATACTGGCGCGCCCACATTGTAAATTACAAATTGTAAATTGTAGATATTCGTTCTACTCAATCTACAATCTGCAATCTGCAATTTGCAATTCCGAAACACATGTGTTGAAACGTACGCTCCACTGTGCTATCATGCACTACACGCTGGGCGAATGCTGAAAGGAGCAGGCTGATGGGACGCGAAGAGCGCGATCCGGACGATGCGCGGACCACTCGTTCATCGCGCCGAAGCGATACCGAGCCGACCGATCGTCTTGGCCCAAGTCGGCCCCCGGCTGCCGACCCGCTGAATCCCGATTGGCGCGGCTCGCGTGTGACGCGCAAGAATCGCCGTGGCCAGCGGCTGCCATCTTCGCGGCAGGAGTTCGTTTTATGGCTCCAGTTCGGCGGGTGGCGGGCACTGCTGGCCGCTCTTGTGCTGGTGGTGCTTCTCATCGGGCTGATCTATGTCACCAGAATGCCGAGGAACGCGGCTATACCCTTTAGGCGTCCCACCGCGCCGGCCAACGTCGCGGGGGCCGGCACCGGAAGCGCATCTCTGCCGGTGATTGCCTCGCCGACGCCCGGCGCGCGGCCGCCATCGCCGACGGCGGTTACGAACCCAGCTGGCGGAGCTAAGTTTCAAGTATTCAATACCGGAAGCGACGGCCTGTTCCTGCGCCCCGATCACAATACCAATCAGCCGCCGATCAAAACGTTGCCCGATGGGAGTGTCGTGACGATCGCCGGCCCCGATTTCAGCGGCCCCGATCGTGTCTGGAAACACGTGCGCGACGCCGAGGGCGCCGAAGGCTGGGTTGCCGCCGATTTCTTGCGGCCCGCACCGTAGCCTTGGCTAGTATGAAACTCTTTCACTTGACATAGTGCGTAGTGCGTATACCGACGCATGTACTACGCACTACGTACTATTTACGGTATCCTCAAAACGGCAGCTCACGACGCGGCGACCAGCTTCTCGGCCTTGTCGCGCTTCTCATTGCGCTTCGCCGGCCGGCTCATCGCGGGCGGCACGCAGAAAGCGCTCGCAATCACTTCATCCATGTGGTCGACATAAACAAATGCTAGCCGTCGCTTCACATGGCCCGGCACCTCGTCGATGTCGCGCTCATTGTTGCGCGGCAGAATCACGGTGCGAATGCCAGCGCGGTGCGCGCCAAGCACCTTCTCTTTGATTCCGCCGACCGGCAGCACCCGGCCGCGCAGCGTGATCTCGCCGGTCATCGCCACATCGTGCTTGATCGCGTGGCTCGTCAGCGCCGAGATCAGCGCGATCGCCAGGGTGATACCGGCCGAGGGGCCATCTTTCGGCACCGCGCCCTCGGGCACATGGATATGAATATCGGTCTTGTCGAAGCGCCGATCGTCGATGCCAAGCCGCTTTGCATTCGCCCGCGCGAACGACAGCGCCGCCTGCGCCGACTCGCGCATGACATCGCCCAGCTGTCCAGTCAGCATCAGCGTGCCCTTGCCTTCCATCACCGAGACCTCGATCGCCATAGTGTCGCCGCCATTGGCGGTCCAGCTTAGCCCGGTGGCCACGCCAACCTCGTCGCGCAGCTCGGCGACGCCGTGGGTGCGGTGCGGCGGCCCGAGGTATTTGCCGATCACCGCCGGGGTCACAGTTTGCGGGTAGGCGCGCCCCTCGGCGATGCGCCGCGCGACCTTGCGACAGATCGAGCCGATCTCGCGCTCGAGGTTGCGTACGCCGGCCTCGTAGGTGTAGCTGCGGATGATCTGGCGCAGCGCCGCTTCGCTAAATTGCAGCTCGTAATCGCCGCCGAGTCGGTCGTATAGCCCGCCCGCCTCACTCGGCAGGTCGTTCGTCAGCCCATTGGCATTCAGTTGCTTTGGAACCAAGAACTGCCGCGCGATTTGCAGCTTTTCTTCTTCGGTATAGCCGGGCAGTTGAATCACTTCCATACGATCGCGCAGCGGCGGCGGGATCGGGTCGAGCAGGTTGCCGGTCGTTACGAACATCACCCGCGAAAGATCATAGGCGGCATCGAGGTAGTGGTCGGTGAATGCGTTGTTTTGTTCGGGATCGAGCACCTCAAGCAGTGCTGACGCCGGATCGCCGCGAAAGTCGCTGCCCAACTTGTCGATCTCGTCGAGCATAAACACCGGGTTGATCGTGCCGACATCCTTCATGGCCTTGATGATCCGGCCCGGCAGCGCTCCAATATAGGTGCGTCGGTGGCCGCGAATCTCGGCTTCGTCGTGAATTCCCCCCAGCGAGATACGCACAAAGCGCCGGCCAAGCGCCTCGGCGATCGATCGCCCGAGCGAGGTCTTCCCGACCCCAGGCGGCCCCACAAAGCAGAGAATTGGCGCTTTCAGACGTGATCCGGCCAGCTGCCGCACCGCCATAAACTCGAGCATACGCTCCTTGACCTTTGGAAGCCCATAGTGGTTGCGGTCCAGCGTTCGCGCCGCTGTGATTAAATCATGCGTGTCTTCGGTTTGCTGTGTCCAGGGCAGATCGAGCAGCCAATCGAGGTATGTGCGGATGACGCTATACTCTGGCGCCGCCGGCGACATCGCCTCCATGCGCTCGAGCTCTTCAGTCGCTTTGAGCTGCACTTTTTCGGGCATGCCGGCAGTTAAGATTTTTTCGCGCAGCTCCAGCAGATCGCGCTGCAGTGGGTCTTCCTGGCCAAGCTCACGCTGAATGGCCTTCATCTGTTCGCGCAAGAAAAACTCGCGTTGCGATTTGTCGACTTCTTTTTGCACCTGCGTGTGGATTCGACTCTCCAGCTCAAGCACATCGAGCTCTTGGGTGAGCATGATCGAGAGCCGTCGCAGCCGCTCCTCTGGGTCGGTCGTCTCCAAGATCTCCTGGCGGCGCGGCACATCCAGCGGCAAGGTTGAAGCGATCAGATCGGCGAGCCAGCCTGGCTCATCGACATTCATCGCCATAATATACGAGTCGTCGGGCAATGTGCGCGAGAGCTTGACGACGCGCTCGAACAACGATAACACTGCGCGCATCATGGCCTCGACCGAGATCGATTTCTCAGCGTCGCTGTAAATCGGCATTGCCCGCGCGCGTAGCATCGGCCGCTCGGCAATGAAATCGACAACGCGCATGCGCCGCCGCCCTTGAACGACGATCGAGGTTGAGCCGTCGGGCATCTTCAAGACGCGCTGAATATGTGCCTCAACGCCCACATCAAACAGATCGCTCGGCCCAACGTCTTCGGTGTCTTGCTCGCGCTGCGCTACAGCCAGAATTGTGCGATCATTGTCCATCGCCTCTTCGACCGCCGCGACCGACCGCTCGCGCCCAACAAACAGCGGCGTAAGCATATGCGGAAAAAGCACGGTATTGATCAGCGGTACAATTGGCAGTTCGCGCTCACCGCCTTGGCTTTCGTCGAGGCCAACGTCGGGGCTGCTTGGAAAGTCGAACAGAATCGGCAGATCATCCGGCATGAGAGCACCTATTGGATGGCGGATAACACGCTGTGATCCAAACGTAGCGCATTATAGCACAGCCAGGATGCTGAAGGCGTAGCTCGGCAACCGAACAATTGTTAGGGATGGGCCGATTGAATCTGTCGAGGGATAGCTATAGTGCGTAGTGCGTAGGGACGCGATATATCGCGTCCCTACGCACTATCCTGTTGTGCCGACGATCAAGATCTGGGTGGTCGGCCCGGGGCTGCCGCCGTCCGGCTCGTCCGTCACTGCGACGGTCTCACCAGCCTGAGGCTGCTGGTCTGGCGGAAGAATGATCTGCCCATAGCCCTGTTGGTCGACCTTGAAGAGGCCGGTGCTGAGCGGATTACCGCCACCTGGAATGCGCCAAAGCTGATACACACGGCCCGGCGAGAGTGGCGGCAGCTGCGCGACCAGCAGCGTGCCACCAGTGCGGGTTTGCACGATTGCGCCGCTGCCCGATTGGCCTTGCAGTGATGCGATCACTTTTTCGGCGGCGGCGATCTGCTCCTGCAGCTGGCTCAGCTCGGCCTGCATGGCGGCGACCTGGGCCTGCGATTGCGCCAGCTCGTTACGGGCGCCAAGCAATTGCGCCCATCCAATCGCGGCAAATAGGAGCGCGGCCATCGCGACGCCGGTGAACGACCAGATCCACGCGCGAGTGCGACCGATCGCCTGGGCTGCGATCGGTTGTGCTGTGCTGGCGCGCCCGGTCGCATGATCGAGCACGCGCTGGCGTAATTCTGGCGCTGGTACAGCTTCCGGCAACCCGTACGGCAGACGATCGGCGGTGGCGCGCAATTCGGCAAGAGTAGCGCGTAATTCGGGGTGCTCGGTTAGCAGCGCGCTCACCTGTGCAATTTCGTCCGGCTCTAGTGCCCCCAGGGCATATGCGGCGAGAAGATCTAGAATGTCGTCGGGCAACGCGGTCATGACAGTGATTCTTTCAAGGTGGCTAGTGGCGCGTATATCTCGATTGCTCTACTTGACTATGCGATAGATCTTGTAAACTGGATGTCTTTTTTTACCAAAAATATAGAATTGCGTTTCTCGTCCGATCAGGCCCCAGAGCTGAAGGCGCGGCTTCGTTCACTCAGCATCTAGTGCGCCGAGCAGGTCGCGCAGCTTGATCAGCCCAAGCCGCAGCCGCGTTTTAACGGTGCCAAGTGGCGCGCCGAGCTTTTCCGCAATCTCGGCGCGCGTCAACTCGCCATAATATGCGAGTTCGACAGCTTGGCGCTGATTGCTTGGCAGCTCTTTGAGCGCCTTGCCCACTGCATCGCGCAAAAGCGACTGATCAACAGTACGCTCGATATCGGTGTCGGCCACCAGCAGTACGTCGTCGTTGAGATTCTGTTCGCGGGTGCGCGCGCGCTCGCGCTTGCTGCGAGTCGCGTCGATCGCGCGATGCCTGGCAATACCGAACAGCCATGAAGAAAATGAGCCAATCCCCACCTGAAAGCCACCTGCCGCCTGCCACACATTCTGAAACACATCCTGAACGACTTCTTCGGCTGTTTCTCGATCGCCGGTAATCCGCAATGCAATCGTGTAGATCAACCGGCCGTACCGATCGTAGATCTCGCCAAGCGCCGAATCTTGCCGTCGCAGGATGAGCTCAAGCAACTCTTCGTCGCGCAGCAATCGTAAGTCTTTGGTCGTTGCGTTTCTATTGCTCACGAGATCGTTCAGCGCTGCGCCCGGCGTGGCGGCTAGAGCGAGAGCGCCGATCATTATAATATCGGACAGCAGAATAGCTTAGACTGTTTGCTTCCTTCCAGACTATTATACACGAATCATGTCTTGGGCTCATACATGCTGCACATGGGCGCGGGCAGCACGCCCAGGACAATGATCGACGCATCATGCGCTGTATGAGCGAGGTAACGAGCGTCGAAGCCGCCAAAATCAATCGGGTTATTGCTCGCTGGGGTAGCGGCTGAGGTAGCCGCCTAATGCCGCGAAGATGCAGGCGGCCACATACGTGACTATGGCGACTCGTGGGATGGGGCCGCCAAGCTGGCTAAACAAGATGATCACAATTTGTACCATCAACCCATTGAGCACGCGGCTTGTTTTGGCCATGCGCCCGGCCACGTACCCGCTGATAGTTGTTAGCACCACTGGGAGGCTAAGCAAGAAAAGGACACGAGGCTGAGTGAGATCCGGCGATGTGAAGATATCTTGGCTGATAAACGGCGCCAGTAAGATGCCGATGAGGAAATCAACCAGAAAACCGGTCATCACAGCCGACCAGCGCACATTCATTGGAATCGCTCTCTCGCGTTCTCGTGCGCAATCACGAGACACATATAGCAGGATGGTACGCGCCTGTTTGCACCTTTCAATGCCTGCTATATTACCATATTCTAACCGCGCCAGCGATGCAGGATGCGCCGTCTCGCCCAGCCATATCGAAGGCTGTGCCGAGTTTCTCCGTGTCTTAAGAATATAATCCCCAGGCCATCAAGAACATGATCACGGTCATCTGCATGCAGCGCAGTACATCGACCTGAACCGCACTCCAGTACTCTTCACGGCCAAGCCACCACCAAACTCGGTTGAGTTTTGGCCCCAGTCGCCGTTCGCCCCACTGGGCCAGCGATTCGACTTGTGCTAGACGAAGCAGGCGGCGGGTATGAATGATCAGCATAGCTGCCCAGATGCCAACAATTGCAAGTTGCACAATCAGCTCGATCATGATTTGCCTCCACGTCACGTTTATGCCATCACAGCATAGCTCAATCTGAATCGCTATAATATTGCAAGTAACGCGCCATCATTTGTGTCGTTCTATGGTCCGCACGCATAGATCAAACATTTTCTCGGACCGGAATGAACACCTGATCTTTGCTTAGTATCGCTCTAGGCCTGCTCGAAAGCAATTATCCGATCTTCCTCTCCCCTGTCGGTTCCTAGTACTAACGCCAAGTAGGACACCGCTATTCATATGTATATTCCATAGTACACTGTTGGCATGCTTTTTGGATATACTAAGGACGTGTCGATATGTTCACAATGTAACAATTTTGGAAATTGAATGCGAGGATACATGCTGCGACGTTTCAGTATGCTCATAATGACGTTTGCGCTGGCGGCCTGTGCAGGGCCCTTCAACTCGGTGCCGACCCCTGCGGCGCTGGCTCCCACCGCGGCTCAGCCTGCCGATATTGCCACAACGCTGCCAGCTGCGGCGCCGACAAATCAACAGGCCGCCGCGACCAGCGTACCAGCCACTCCCGACGATCTCGACGATCCGGCACGGATCGCTGCTTCCGCCCCGGCGCCGCGCGACCAAACAGCGTTGGCCGAGGCATTCAAGGGCATCGGCGATGTGCCGGACGTCGCGCGTACCACGCCGCTCGACGTCAAGATTGGCGATATCGAAACCTTCTGGGTCGCCGATTTGGCGACCAATACGAACTATCAGATCACTGCCAAGCTGCGCTATGCCGGCCCGGTGGTGTTGATGTATGTCGATACAACGATCGAGGCTGGGGTCGATCAGGCCGCGCTCGAGCACTCGGCGAAGCAGTTCGAGCAGGAAATCTACCCGCGTGACCGCGCGCTGTTCGGCCGCGAAGCCTCACCCGGCGTCGACGGCGACCCACGCCTGACGATTCTCAACACGGCTTTACGCGGCGCCGGCGGCTACTTCTATTCCAGTGCCAGTGTGGTCAAAGCCGCTAATCCCTATAGCAACGAGCGCGAGATGTTCGTGATCAGCGTTGGCAGCGGCTCGTTCGGCAGTCCTTGGTACGAGCTGACGCTAGCGCACGAGTTTCAGCATATGATCGAGTACAACGTCGCGCGACGCAGTCCGCTCTGGTTTAACGAGGGTATGTCCACGCTGGCCCAGGATCTGAATGGGTTTATTGAACAGGGGCTGCCCCATGCCTATCTGTCCGATCCCGATCTGCAGCTGACTACATTCTCGCAGGGCTCGCTCGATCCGGCGAAGTTTGAAGGGCACTACGGCGCATCCCAGCTGTTCTTGCGCTATTTCCAAGAGCAATATGCCGGCGAAGGCGGCCTGGCCGAGCTGATTAAGGCCGATGCCGGCAACAATCTCGAGGCGTTTACGCCAATTGCGGCGCGCAAGCGATCCGATATCAAAAGCTTCGCCGATATCTATGCCGATTGGGCGGTCGCGAATGTGCTGAACAATCCGGCGGTCGCCGATGGCCGCTACGCCTATCAGCTCCTGCCCGATCGCGCGGCCATGCACGAACTCCAACCGGATGAATCGACCACCGTGAGCCAGTTTGGCGTCGATTATTATGGCGAATTGCAGGGGCCGTTAACCATCAATTTCGATGGCGCCGACCGGGTTGGCCTGACCGGTACGCGGCCGCAAGAGGGCCGGCTTGCTTGGTGGAGCAACCGCGGCGACGATAGCGTCGAAACCTTGACGCGCGCGTTTGATCTGAGCGGCGTGCAACAGGCGACCCTGCAATTTTCGGCCTGGTATGAGCTCGAGTTGAATTTTGATTATGCCTTTGTGAGCGCTTCAGAAGATGGCGGGAAAACCTGGAAAGCGCTCAAAGCCACGACCTCCACCGATCTTGATCCGCAAGGCCACAACTATGGCAATGGCCTCACCGGCGTGAGCGGTGCGCCAAATGTCGAGACGGATAAGGGTGTGCGCGGCAAGTGGCTGGACGAACAGGTCGATCTTTCGCCGTTCGCCGGCAAAAATATCCAGCTGCGTTTCTGGGTAGTGAACGACGACGGCTATAATGCCTCCGGCCTGCTGATCGACAATATTCGCATCCCCGAGCTTCAGTATGCCGATAGCGCCGAAGATGGCGACGGCGGCTGGCAGGCCCAAGGGTTCGTACGTACCACTGGCGAACTGCCGCAGTCGTGGGCGCTCCGGCTGATTAGGGTTAGCAACGGAGCCACCAGCGTGGAGCAGCCGCCGGTCGATCCGCAAGGGCGCGCGACGGTTCAGCTGGGCGCCAGCGAGCGTGGTGTGCTGGCGGTGATTGCGACCACGCCATCGACGACTGAGGCGGCCAGTTATCATTATAGTGTTGCCAAGCCATAGGCATTACTATGGCGTTGCACGGCGTGCTGATGGGCAGAATCCCGCCGATCGGCGTTTGACAAAACTGCCTGTCTGGTGTATGATACCGGGCGTCAGGAATTGACTATGTGCCGAAGTGGCGGAACTGGCAGACGCGCTACGTTCAGGGCGTAGTGAGGGTGACCTCGTGGGAGTTCAAATCTCCCCTTCGGCACCAACAGTAGTTGGTAAGCAGTTAGCAGTGTCATCAGTCTGCTGACTGCTGAAAACTGCTTTGGGGAATAGTTTAACGGTAGAACGCCTGATTCTGGATCAGGTAGTTGGGGTTCGAGTCCCTGTTCCCCAGCCAGCATTATAAAGCCCTAGATCTTAACGATCTAGGGCTTTTTGTTACATGTATTCGAGCTGGCTCACACGCCGGCGCCACTCGGCCTTAATTTCGACCGGTGTACCCTCGCTCGCAAGAAAATCGAGCAACAAGCGATTAAAAACGTTCGGCTGATCAAGAAATGGAAAATGGTTTGAGTGCCGTAGTTTGAGTACCTGTAGCGATCGATACTCCTCGCGCAACAGATCCGCCTGCTCATGGTTGACAATCGCATCATTGGCGCAATAGATCGCCAGCAGTGGATGGACGAGTTGGGCCAGATCTGGCCGCAAATCGGCTTTGAGAACGGATGCCACTACGCGCTCGACCACGATTTCGGTGAGACTATCGGTATCTTCGATAATCTCCTCTTTTATCTGCGTGTCGTCTACATCGATCTGGCGCACCATTTTCGACCAGATATTGGTCGGATTCGCGCGCCCAAACAGCCGGGAGAGCAGCGCGCCTGGCCGCACCGAGATTGCCTGGGCGCCATGGATTGGCGTATTCACCGTCATGATCTTGCCGAATCGCTCTGGCTGCTGGCTGGCGGCGCGAATCGCGACCATTCCGCCGAGGCCGTGGCCGGCCAAATTGACGCGTGCGAGACCCATATTATCCATGAACCCTAGCAGCATTTCGACATACTCTACGACGGAAAACTCGCTATCGCGGCGATCCGATTCGCCGAAACCCCAAAAATCGAGTGCGTACGCGCGATTACGCTCGGAAATATGGTCCATCGTTGGCAGCCAATAACGCCACGAGCCCATCCAGCTATGTAAGAAGATAATCGGCGAGCCACGGCGGCCTACCAATTCATAATGAACGAGTCGATTGTTGAGATGAATCGCGCTCACGGTTCTAACCTACCCAATCAGGAGCTACACTGTTTCGCTGGTTTGCTCAACTGGTTCCGGTTGAGTCACTGGCAGCATAAAACTAAACGTACTGCCCTTGCCTAATTCGCTCTGCACCCAAATTTCGCCACCATGCAATTCGACAAACGACTTGGCAATTGAAAGACCGAGGCCGGTGCCGCCGACCTCATCGCGCAACGGGTTATCGGCACGATAAAAGCGCCGGAAGAGATGTTCCTGCTGCTCCGGCGAGAGCCCAACGCCATCGTCTTCAACGTCGACCTGTAGGAGACCAGCAGGGTTGATGAAGGCGCGCAAATTGACCTGAGCGCCAGGATACGTATATTTTACTGCATTCGATACTAAGTTGAGAATCACCTGTGTCACACGTCGCGGATCGGCGGTGATGGTCGGTAGATCGCTCGCGACATCGAGTTTGACATTGGTTGACTTACGCTCGATCTCGGCGCGCATGGTCTGGAGAATATCTTGGAACACCAGACCAATACTGATACTCTCGAAGTTCAGTTGGATCTTATCGGCGTCAATTCGCCCGATCTCCAAAATATCGTTGATCAGATCCATCAGTCGATTGGCGTTGTTCTTGACGACATTCAAGAACGACTGCTGTCCGTCGGCGAGCGGGCCGGCCGCGCCCAGCAATAGCAGGTCGACATAGCCTTTGATCGAGGTCAATGGGGTACGTAGCTCGTGAGAAACACTCGAGATAAAGTCGCGCTTGGCCCGGTCGGCCTCGATTTCACGGGTGATGTCGCGTAAGACGGCTACGCTTCCGTATTGGATACCATCGGGCCGCACCACCGACGCGAAGTTCATTGCAATGGTTTGCGGCGGCGAGGTCAGATCCAGGGTTCGGCTGTGACTCTTGCCTTCATCGTCGAGCGCCTTAAGACCTTCGTACAGTCCGTTGTAGATTCGTTCGGCCTGCGCGGGCTGCACACCAGCGCCGTGATACTCCCTGAGATGGCTCAGCTGTTGGTCGAGCGCAAACGAGGCTGGAATATGCAGTACCTGCTCGGCAGCCGGGTTGAACAGCACCACGCGCTGCTTTTCATCCAGCACGATCACACCTTCGGTGACGCTTTGCAGGATCGCCTGGCTCTTACTCGTCTCTTCGCGCTGCTGTTCAAGCAACTCGGACACGCGCAGGCTCTGATCGGTGATGAACGAGTACAGTTCGGCATTGTGAATGACGATCGCGATCTCATTGGCGATCGTGCCCATCAGTTGCACCTGCGCCGGGCTGAAGTAGTTGATTTTGGGGCTGGTCAGCATCAGCACGCCCAGCGTCTCGTCCTTGGTACGTAGCGGTATCGCAATGGCCGAGCGTACCTCTTCGGCGCGCCCTTCTTCACGAATCCAGCGTTTGTCCTTGCGCACATCGGCGATGCTGGCCGGTCGCTTGTGCTCCATCACCCAGCCGGCCAGGCCGACGCCCTGCCCGAAGGTGATTGGGATATAGGTCGAGCGCACTTTATTGTCGTTCGTCAGCACTGCCCGGCACACCAGCGAACGTGATTGTGCGTCGCGGAGCATAATCGAGCCGCGCTTCACGCCGACGGCTTTCGAGGCCAGGCCCAGCGACTTGTTCAGGGTTTCTTCGAGATCCAAGCTCTGTGAGAGCTCGAGTGTAATCGCGTGGACCGCTTGCAAACGCTCTTTCTCAGCCGATACTTGGTTATTTGCTTCCGCCAAAGCGGCGGTGCGCTCGATCACGCGCGCCTCAAGTTCGGCGGCAAAGCGGTGTACTTCCTCAAACAGGCGCCCATTGCGAATTGCTTGCGCCGCGAGGCTGGCCAATGCAAACGTGAGCTGGGCATCTTCGTCGGTGTACTTGCCGATCTCGCTGCTATCGACGGATAAGAGCCCAATCACTTCATCCTCGATCAGCAGCGGCGCGCCAATCCACGCATGAATATGCTCGCTGCCTTCCATTGGCACAAAGTAGGGCTCGGCCTGTGCGTCTTCCACGACCGCCGGCTGCCGCGTTTCGACGATCCTGGCCATCGTTTTGTCTTCCGAAAGCGAGAATGTGCTTTGCTCGATCGCCGGCCGCAGCGCTTCATTAAAGCCGCGGGTTGTTTCGATGCGCAGCATATCCCCCTCGCGCAGCATCAGCGAAGCGGTGTCATACGGAATCACGCGCTGCAATTGATCGAGAATAAGGTTTGTGATCTCATCCAACGCCAAAACGCCGGTCAGGGTTTGGGCCACTTCGCGTAAGGTATCGGCCACGCGGCGGCGGGTCTGCTCGCTCTGGAACAGCCGCGCGCTTTCGAGCGCCAGGGCCGATTGGGTTGTCAGCAGCGACATCAGTGAGATCTCGCGATCCTGCCAGTCGCGCGGCTCACGCGTAGTGAGCGAGATCACGCCCAAGGGCTGTTCGCGCGGCCCGATCACCGCGCTCAGCGCGCCCCGCAATCCCATTTGGATCGGCGTTGACTCAGCGTCGAGGAGCGATCTCAGATCGCGCACGGCGATCGGCCGATCGTTCTGCCGCACCATTGCGATCAACTGGCTCCAAACTTCGGCGAATGAGCGCTCGGTTGAGTCGAGCGCATCCAGGTCGAGCACGATCTGGTGGATCGGCTGCTGCCGCTCGTCGAAGAGCAGCGCTGCGCACACCCGACCCTTGAGCAGATCCAGCGCACTCGAGGCGATGATCGAGAGCGCTTCAAGCGGATCGAAATTCCCGGCCAGCGCCTGGCTGACATCATACAGGGCGGTCAGATCCTGCACGCTTTGGCGCGACTCGCCCAGCAGGCGCGCATTTTCCAGCGCGGTCGCGCCCCACGAGGCAATCGTCGAGAGCAGGCGCAGATCATCGGTGCTATACGCGCTATCCGACTCATAATCTTCGATACCGATCACGCCGATCACATGATCCGATGCAATCATCGGCACGCCCAACCACGATTTCGAAGGTGTTCCGAGCGGCTCAATTCCCAAGCTGTGCATCGTCGCTTCGATATCGGGACCTTGCAGCAACAGCGGCTCGCGCTGCCGGATGACATAGGCGGTCAGGCTGTTTGTGATCTTGATAGGCGCAGTATCGATGCGCTGCCCACGCGAGTAGAACAGTGGGAATGTTGCGATGCCGCGATTCTGATCATACAGCGCCATGTAAAAGTTGTTCGTGTCGAGCAGGCGGCTGGTCTGGCGATAGATCAGCTCAAGCAGATCGTCGTGTTTCGAGACCGCGTTCAGCGCCTGACCGATCTCGTTGAAGGTGGCGAGCTCTTCAATTCTGCGCCCGCGTTCTTGGAATAGACGTGCATTATTAATCGCGATCGCGGCCTGATTGGCGACAGTCACGACAAAGCGCAGATCGTCGTGGTCGAACGCGTACTGCTCGTAGCTCTGAATGTTGATCACGCCGAGCACCTCGTCGCCCAAGATAATCGGCGCGACCAGGAATGATTGCTCCATCCGATCGTTCGGCCCAACACGACCAGCATCGAGGCGCAGCCCCATTGCCTGCGCCTGGGCGAGCGTGTGCAGCAGCAGCGGCTGCCGATTGCGAATCGCCCAGCCATTGGTTCCGTGTTGCAGTTCGAACGGCGCCATCTCATGCCGCTGGCCTTGGTCGTAGAAGATTGGGAAGGTGATCAGATTGCTGCGTGCATCGTACAGGCCAATCATCGACGAATTGGTGTCGAGCACGCGCCCAAGCTCACTATGCAGGCGCTCGAGCACATCCTGGAGATCGAGCGTGGATGTCACCGCGCTGCCAATATCGCGCATGGCATTGGCTTCACGCAGCCGCCGTTCACGCTCGGCAAACAGCTTTGTTTTCGAGAGCGCGGTGGATGCCTGGCTTGCCACCGTCGTGAGGAAGCGCTGATCGTCTTCGTCGAACGCGTTCGGCTCATAGCTCTGCACATTGAGAATGCCGAAAACTTCGTCGCCTTGCATAATCGGCACGCTGAGCCACGACGAAATTTGCCGATCGCCCGGCTCGGGCCCCTCGCTTGAAAGGCTATCAACTTCCGCTTGCGTACGCAGCAGAATTGGGCACCGCTCGATAATGACCCGTTTCGAGAGGCACGCTGGATCGTCGACCCGCAGCACGGTAGTATCTGGCTTGTGTTGGCCGAGGTGCCAATTGATTGGGAAGGCGAGGGTGTTGCTGTCTGGGTCGTAGATCGCGATAAACGACTCGCTGGTGTCAAGCACTTCGCTGATCCCGCGGTGCAGCGCTTCGAGCAATTCGTCTTGTTCCAGCGTGGCATTGACCGCCTGGCTGATCTGGTTGAGCGTTGTGAGTTCGGCGATACGCCGCTCGCGCTCTTCGAATAGCTGCGCGTTTTGGAGTGCGATCGCGGCCTGGTCGGCCATGCCGGCGAGCAAAAGCTCTTCGTCGCGGGTGAATTCACGAAAGCGCACGGTCATCACGCTCAGCACGCCGATCGTTTCCCCGCGATAGATCACCGGTACGCCCATAAATGATGTGTACTGATTTGCCCGGTTGAAGTCCGGGTACAGCGACCCGCCGTCGCGTTCGACATCGGCAACAATCAGTGGTTTGCCGGTCGCGGCGACCTGGCCGGTGAGCCCGCTGCCGACTGGCGGACGCAGTTTTCTAGCTACTTCGTGCGGAATTCCCAGCATAGCGGCCGGCTCGAGCACATTGTTCTCGGCGATCGTCCAGAGCGCGACGGTATTGACGACCAGGTGGCGGCCGACGATTTCCATCAGCATGTCGAGCACTTCGCGCGGTTTCAGCGACGAGCTGAGCACCCGCGCCGCCTCGAGCAATGTTTCTAGCTCGCCGACTTTATGCTGCAGCGCGGTCGCGCTATTTTGGGCCTGCTTAAATAAGCGCGCATTTTCGATCGCTGTGACCATCTGGTTGGCGATCGTCTGGCACAGCTCGATATCCTGGTCGCTGAAGTGCCGCTGATTCCCGATGAAATCTACGCTGGCCGCGCCAATCAAGCGGTCGCCAATGATCAGTGGCAACAACGCGACCGAGCGAATATCAAGCGCGCGGAACATACCCTGCGAATGGATGAAGAGTGGATCGTTTTGTGCATCATAGATGATCAGCGGACTGCGATGCTCTTCAAGCCACTCGATCGAGGGGTTGTTGTCCACCGGGATCTTGATATTTTCGGCCAGTTCCGGCGGCATTGGAGCATACTCCGCCACGACCGTGGCGAGATGATTGCGATGGTCGTAGAGGGCGATGCGCACTTGATCCGCACCGGTAGCCCGTACCAGCGCCTCGATCGCCGCGTGGTAGATCTCCTGTGTTTCGAGCGTGGTAGCAGCCACCGACGATACTCGGTTCAGCAGCCCAAGTTGCTGAACCTGATCCTGGGCCTGTGCAAACAAGCGAGCATTTTGCACACCCAGCGATACCTGCGCGCCGACGCTGATCAAGAATGCTTCGTCGCGTGCGCTGAATGCGCTCGCTTGCCGGCTGCTCACGCCCAGCGTACCGATCGGTGTTCCGTCGTATGCCAGGATTGGAATGCCAAGGTACGACTTGGCGTGGCGGTCGTTCGATCCAATGAACAGCGGCTGCAGATCGCTATTGCTCTTGGCTGCCTCGTCGATGTCATCCAATCGAAGTTTGCGGCTATTGCGAATAATCCACCCGGCCAGTGTGCCAGTGCTCATCTGAGCAATGTCCTCTTCTTTGTCGAGCAGCGCCTCGCCGCGCTCGATCACCAGCACACGGGCGACACCACGATCGTGGTTGAGCAGCGTTAAGCTCGTACCGTCGGCGGCCAGCGCCTCGCGCAGCACCTGATGCAAGCCTTCGGTCATTGGCCGTAGATCGAGCGTAGAGTTCGTCACACGGCCGATGCGACTGATCGCGTCAAGCTCGGCAATCTTGCGCTCGCGATCGGCGAATAGACTCACATTTTGCGCGCCCAGCGCAACTTGGCTGGCGACAGTGGTTAAGAATGCCTGCTCGCGCTCGCCATATCGATTGGGCGCATAATGTTGAATCGACAGCACGCCAACGACACGCCCATTGCCAACCAGCAGCGGAACGCCCAGCCACGACGCCGTGTCGCGCTCGATATTGCCAAATTGAGTGATTGTGTATCGCTGTGTGCTCTCGATGCGCAGATCCTTGAACAGCAGCGGCTGTTGGTGCTGAATGATCCACTCTACCAGGCCATTTGGCGTCGGCGCTTCGTTGATATACTCGAATGTACGAACGCCCTCGTCGATCGTCAGCCCAGTCGTGATCATGTTGGTTTCGCGCTGGTAGATAAAGCCGAAGAATGCGTCGATCGGCAAGAACTCCGACAGGCAGCGATGAACCCCATCGAAAATTTGTTCCAGATCGAGCGTTGCGTTGACGATGTGGCCAATCTTGTTGATCACCGCCAGCTCGGCCAGGCGCTGCTCGCGCTCGTTGAAGAGCCGCGCCTTCTCGAGCGCGACCGCCAGTTGGTTCGCAAGCGTTGAAAGGAATTGGACATCGCGCTCGCTAAATGCATCGGGCAGTAGGCTCTGCGCCGACATCACGCCAATGACTTGATCCTGGCTGCGAAGCGGAATGCCAACCCACGACCGAACATTGCTGGATCCCAAGCGGATCGGCTGTACCGGCAGGTGCTCGCGCTCTACGGTCAGATCGTGAATATGAATCATCTCGCCATGATCGATGATCCACCCCGACAGCCCGCTCTTGGGATGGACCGTCTGATGATAGGTGAGCATCAAATTGCCGTCCTCTTTGAAGAGTTCGTAGCGCACTTGCTTGCGCTGATCATCGTACGAGAGGACGAAAAAGTACGGCAAGGTGCCAAGATAGGCGGTGATCTCGCTGTAGACGCGCTCCAGCAGATCATCGAGATCGAGCGTCGAAACGGCGGCTGCGCTGGCGCGGGCCAGTGCAGTCATCTGGGCCGCCTGGTCGCGCGCCTCTTTCAGCAGGTTCAGGTTTTCGATCGCGATCGCCGCTTGTTGGGCGTAGATCTCAAGCGGTTCCACGGTTCGGCGCGACGGACGTTGCCGGTCGTAGGGATTATCGACTGAGATCAAACCGAGCAACCTGCCACGGGTACTGTAGAGTGGCACAAACAGTGCATCGCCGGCTTGCCACTCATGCGCTGCGCGCTCGTCGGTTACTGTCGTGCTGCTGATTTCGCTGAAGTCGATATCGGCAATGATTTCATGAACCGAATCGGCTGGAAGGAAGAAGGCGCGCCCCAATCGAAAGCGCAGATCCAGAAATCGTTGCGCGACCGTAACGGAGAATCTGCCTTTTCGCATTCGCTCGAGTTCGTCGAGCGGCAGCCCTGCGGCGGTAAAAACGCGCATGACCGTCGGGTCGTCCTCGTCGACAAGATTGATCACCACCGCGCGAAAGCCGACCGTGTCGACAATGCTAAAGGCGATTTGCTCGAGTACTTCCTCGATCGTGCGGTCGGTGCGGAGCGCCTGGCCAATATCAAGCACTTCTTTGAGCAATCCCGCGCGCTGCTGCAGCAACTCACGCTGGCGGACCTGCTCGTTGTAGCGTTGGGTATTACCGATCGCCAGCGCAGCCTGATCGGCGAGCGCGCGCACGAACTCAAGCGCGTCGTGGTCGAATGCATGCGGAATCCGGCTATGAAGATTGACCACGCCGACGACCTGCGCCTCATAATAGATCGGTACCGCGAGCGCCGATGCGACACTCGGCCCAATCTGGTTTAACCGATCGTCGATCGTAAGCTCGTCGACCAGCGCAGGCTCGCCGTTATTCATCGCCAGCTCGGCGATCGTCGATGTGCCGCTGACAACCTGGTTTAACAGCCGCTGTCGCTCGACTTCGTCGAAGCCATTCGCCGCGATCACGCGTACGAGCTCTTCGGTGTCGTTGTCGGTGAGCGTTCGCACGCCTTCCTCTGCGGCGAACGCGCGCATCGCCTCCTCGAACGCAAAGCCTGCACGCAGCGCAATATATCCGTTTGCGGCTTGTGTCGCACGCAGCGCTTCTTCGATCGTAAATCCAAGGATATGGTTAAGCGAGAGATTAGAAGTCAGCTGGCGGCTGATTCGCTGCAAGGCGGTCAGTTGCTGAACGCGGCTGCGCAGATATTCGTCGGCCTGCTCATAGCGCCGCGTATTGCTAATCGCCTGTGCGGCCTGCCCAGCCACAATCGTTAGCAGCCGCTCGTCATTGGCGTTAAAACTATTGGATCTACTACTGAACAGCTCAAGCGTTCCGATCAGCTGATCGCCAACTTGCAGCGGCAGCCCCAGATAGCTGCGGATCGCTGTACCGTCGGCAATGTTGCTGAACAGCGGGCGCACTGGTGCCTGCTGGAAGTTGGCGAGTCGTAGTGGCCGGCGGTGGCGTGCGACCCAGCCAGTGAGCCCTTCGGTAACCTGATAGGTTGGTTGCGCGCCCTCGGGACGAATGCCGCGCGTGAGCGCTACATACACCGCCTGCGTCGGGGCATCATACAAACTAATTTCCGCTCCAGAAAAGGGTACCAGCGAACGTATGCCCGAAAGAATTGCACTGAGCATGTCTTCCAGCGAAAGGTTCGCTTCCAACTGCCGGCTGATCGACTGAAGCTGTTCGAGTTCGCCTGCGCGGCGCTGCTCGGCAACATACAGCTGTGCGTTAATAATTGCTGTGGCAATCTGGCTTGCGAGCGTTTGTGAAAGATTGATCTCGGGCTGGCTAAACCGCCGGTGTTGCTCAACATAACCGATGCTTAACAGGCCGACCGCACGATCGTTGATTCGCAGCGCCAGCACTAGGGCGCTGCGGTAGCCAAATAAGTCTAGAACATTATGCTCAGGAGCATGATCAGCCTCGGTTGGGTGTTCGCCAAGAATGAGTATCTCGCCCGATCGCACTAGGTTGGTGATCAGTGGGTAGCGATTGATAGGATATCTCGTGCTGGTTGCCTCAGCGTTTCCGTCGGAAACGTAACTGGCCGCTTCATACAGCATGCCAGGCTCATGCTCGTCGATCAAATGGATCTTGCAGTGATCGGCGCCCATCACCAGCGTAATATTCTCGGCGACGCGCGTCAACAATGGCTCGATTCGCAACGTCGAGCTCAGCATCTGCCCATTTTCGTACAACACAAACAGCTCGCGTGCGCGTTGTTGTTGCTGGGCAACCAACTGAGCATTGCGCACGACGAGTGCGGCTGGTTTGGCGAATGCTTCGAGCCGTAGGCGCTCTGTTTCGGTAAAGCGGAGGAGCGCTTGGTTATGCGTCACAATCAGCACGCCAATCAGCTCGTCCTGCACGAGCAAAGGTGCTCCGATGCTGGCGAAAAACCGTTCTTCGGCAAAGTGTGTTGCGGTGTGATCGTATCGCCGATAATGATCGATCGCCAATGCCGCGCGCTGCTGCACAATCTGCCCGGCAAATCCATCATCGCGGCTGATTCGTAGGCCATCGTAGTTACCCCGTAGCCCATGCCCAACGATGAATTGCAGATCGCCTTCCTCCGACACGATATAGATCATGCCGTTGGATGCGTTGCTGAGCACGACCGCGCGCTCGATCAACGCGCTTAACACCTCGCGCAGGTCGAGGTGCCCGGTCAGATCGAAGCGCAACGCCGAGCTGGCGTCGAGACCTGCTTGCTCGCGCTGCCGCTCGGCTTCACGCTGATACAGCGATATCAGAAGTTCGAGTTGCGCCCGTAGTGCCTGGAGGAAACTAGGTGTGCAGATCGGATCAGTGTCTGGCGCCGATCCAAGCAGCAGTTTGCCAATTGGCAGGCCGTCGTAGTGAAGCGGTAACTCGTATGCTTGAGCAACCGACTTATTGCCGTTCTGGCGGATGAGCTGTCGCTCTTGTTCACTATCCAAACCCCAGCTGGCCGACACAGGCAGATCTGCTGGGATATGTAGTAGGATAAGACCCCAAGGACAAGACAACCGTGTGTTGATCAACTCGGCGATTCGGTCAGCAAGGTCGTTCGCGCCTTGAACCGCCGTGATACCCTGCCCGCAGGCTGCTAGGTCGGCCAGGAGCTCCCAGGCACGAACAAGCGGGGAGGAGATTGTTGTCGTATCCATATCTAGGGGTCTGCTCCTTCCAGGATCCGGCCAACTGATGACCGTGCTGGATGGTGGTATAGTGACATGATTGGTGTAGGAGCCAAACAACTGGTGAACGAATGATTGCGATCGGCAGACGCCAGCCCGCGCGTGTTGCCGCGATCCTCACTTTGTGATTGTTATGCCCGCCCGTAACTCACATGACTCTTGCGACCGAGCTCGCGGGCCTCGGTAAGCGCGTGCTGACGCACATCCTCGACCGTTTCGCTGAGTTCGCGAATATCATAGAATGGCCCATCGTCGCTTGTCAGCACGCCGATCGAGAGCGACATCAGCGGCACTTGCCGCGCATTGCCGTTCTCGTCGTTGACGACGATATAGCCATTGCGTCGATCCTTGTAGTTGTACTGCAAGCCGATTTCGTTATCGAAGCGGTCGCAGAGCTTTGTCGCGACCGCTTTAAGCCGTTCAGGCGTCGATGTTACGACGAAATCCGGGCCGACGACCATCTGACCAATGAAGTCTTCTGAGCCGCCCAGTTCATTAATAACCTCGTTGAGCATCAGAGCGGTAAATTTCAAAACATCTTCGCCAACAACCGCGCCATACGCTTGCGTAAAGGTCTCGAAGCCATTGATGTGCGCTTGTGCGAGCGCCCAGCCCGTGCTCGATACCAACTGGCGATATTGGTCGTTGATCAGCTCGGCGGTCGGCAAATTGGTCACGGGATGCGCCAAATTCTTTTGGCGCGCGCGATCCAGCGCGCCTTTAACGATCGTATGTACTTCCTCGATATCGAATGGCTTGACGATATAATATTCGGCCTGAACTTCGCCAAGGCCGCGAATGCGATCCTGTTTTTCGCCGCGCGCGGTAAGGAAAATGATCGGAATATGGCGTGTGCGCGCGCTCTGGCGCAGTGCCTTGCCGATATCATAACCCTCCATATCCGGCAAGTTGACATCGAGCAACGCCAGGTTGGGCGGCGTTTTCCGGCATATCTCGAGCGCGACCTGCCCACGCATCGCCGTCATTACCTCGTACCCCTGCGAAGTAAAGTAGATCTTGAGCAGGCTAGAGATATCGGGTGCATCTTCGACGACAAGAATCTTATCCTTGCTCACAGGGTTTCCTCCTAATGGCGCAAACGCGCCGTCTTGGGCCAAGGCATTTGGAGCGGTTCGATCGGCTCGTTCGACGTCGGATCGTGGGCCTCGAGCACTTGTGGCCACTTATAGATAGTTCGCAGCGGCTCACCTTGCTCGTCGACCTCAAGATCGTCAATATTGGTCATCGGTCGAATGTTCCGGCTGACTACCGCTTCTGGGTCGGCGTAGATCAAGGTCGTATTCGAGCCAATCATACGCGCTGGATAAACGACAAACCCGCTGCCGATTTTACAATTATGCCCAACCGCCGAGCCAATCACCGGCAGCCCAATCTCTTCTTTCTCGGGGTGCTCGGCGCCTTTGCGCTGGTGGAATGTGTGCAGCGGCTGATTACGCAGGTCGAAGTCGGTAAAGATATTACCGGCGCCGATGAACGTATTGCGCCCGACCACACACATTTGCAGGCAGCTTAGCTGTGCGACCATCGAATTTTCCATCAGAGTCGTCATGAATAGACCGGCGTTCCATGGCAAATAGCATCGGTCGCTGACGACGCTAAGCATAACCTGTGAACCTTGCATAATCGTGACATTTTTGCCAATCAGGCTGTTGGTGATCACCACCCCCGCGCCGATCGATACGTTATCGCCGATAATGGTCGGGCCATGGATAGTCGCAGTTGGGTCGATCGAGCAATTCTTGCCGATCTTTACCAGCCGCGAGCTGGCCAAAAAGTGGTTGCGCCACTTCGGAGCAAAAGGATTCAGCCGATTGCCGAGCGTGCTCAGCGAAACAGATAACTTTTCCTTCCAGCTCGACAACGCCAACTCTTCCTGGATGCGACCCCACGAAAATACGCCAAACGGGGAATTCGCTAGAAATACATGCACCCAGTTTTCGATCGAAAGAAATACACGTTTTGGAACCTGGAAAATTAGGTCTCCTTGATTGGGCGCCATATAGGTGGGAATGTGATAGTAGCCCATCTCGCGTGGCTCAGTCGCGATGATGAGCGGTTGGGCCTCTTCCGTCACCCCATTGGGATAGTAGAACAGATCGGCGATATAGACGTTGTGCTGTGTATCGAGGGTAATGCCGTCTTGCAAGCGCAACGCGTGGGTCGTGATCGACTTATCGTCGCGTGCGAAAGCGATCTGGCAGGCATGCCCGCTCGCCTTTGCCTCGGCGACGAATGCGTCAATCAGCTGATCGTTAAAGAAAAGATTATCCCGGTAGACCAGCAGTTCGTCGCGTTCCTCGGGGATCTCGGACAGGGAGTCCACCTCTAATGCCCCGCGACAATGATGCGCCAATAGATCGCGTTGTAGCAACCACAGCGGCTTATTCAAAATACGTAGGTCGCGGGCCGGCTCGCCGAAGGGGGGGATCGGTGTGCGCTCGCGAATCACGATGCGTTTCATAAACTTATTTCCCCTTGATGTCGGCCGGAGGCGAAAGGGTAAGTGGACCTCCTCCGGGGTTCTCACCCCTTTACTATACAAGATAGCGTTCGCTTATCTCAAGACGTATAGATTACATTCGCATTACGCGCACCGATGCGAATTGTTGCTAATCTGTTATCAATTAGATCAGTCAATCGCGTCCTTGTCGATGGCGAAGGTGCAGGTCTGGCCACCCGCGCCGCGACACTCGATCTCCTCGATATGAAACGAGTGCCCGCCGGTCACCCAGGTCAGCGCCTCTTCCAAGATCCCCTGCGCCAGGTGGCAGCACGGCTTCTCGCTCACGCGCCCCCAGCACACTGGGCACTTCTCGATGATGTACAGAAACTGGCCCTTGCGCTCCTCCACCCGTGTGGGCTGATCACTGAAGCGGTCGAAGGTCTGCGCGGTGGCGTTCAGCGCGATCTTCATCTTCATGGTCATCGGCATCAGCTTGAGCGCCAAGTCGGCCATGCCCAGCAGCGGCCCGAACTCCTTCAAGCCCAGATTGAAGGCATAGCGGCCGGCGCGCAGTTCCATGCCGCGGGCGCCGCGCGGGCCATACATCGTTTCGGTCGATTTGGAGATCGTGGTCAAGTCGGAAAAAGGAAACTCGCGCTTGAGATTGGAAGGCGGATAGGTATTGACCAGATGGCGGGCGCCGGCAAGGTTAAGCAGGGCGTTGACGCCGTTGCGGCCCATCACATCTTCGAGGCTAATCAAATACAAGCGCCCGATCAAATTGGGATAGAAACGGGGCTCAAGGTCCGTCGTGGTGCCACGATCATCTGGCATTGCCCGGCTCCTTACGGGTCTATAGCAGAGAAAGAAGACTGAATCTGCGGCCCAGAAAGCTTGGTTTATTGTACACGATGCGCTATTGCGAGTCAACCGCATTGCAAGGACTTCAGTGGGGGGTCGCGCTAGTACCATAGGTTGATGGATGCTGTGTAGCCGGGTTGAAGCGCCCCAGCTGTTAGCCACAATTATGCTATGATAGCGATCGATGGAGCGCGGATCGCTCCATGGTTTTTCATTTCGTTATAGGTAATAAATTGATCGAGATGAAGCCTGCTCTGCCACCTAACACCGGCACGCCTGCGGCACCGGGCAGCATGCCCAATCGCTCGCTGCGCCAAGGTCGTGGTTCAGCATGGGTACAGGTAGCCGCAACAACCTTCTTCATCGGCTTCCTGATCATCCAGTTGATCACACCGATCGTCCAACTGTTCTGGGCGCCACGGCCAGCGCGCTTTGGTTGGCAGATGTTCTCGCTAAGCTCGCCGCCGCCAAACTTCGCCGTGGTGCTGGATGACGGGACCAGCAAGCCGATCGCGATTGAATCGTTTGTAACCAGCCTGCGTGCTGAAGTGCCATTAACGCAATTCCTGCCGCCACATCTATGCCGGGTTGTGCCGCATGTCGTGGCTGTGCGCTACAAGTTCCGCGCTGCATCGCAAACAAATATCTACCTATGCAGCAAGTAAGTCTATTTCCGACATTAGTCATGCGGCGCCAAACTGATTCCCGGCCGGTCGCGCTGGCGCGGATTCTGGTTGGGTTGGCGGCGATGGGGAATGCGCTCGAGTATTGGGCGGCCATGAATCGTCTGCTGGCTCCTACAGTTGTAAAGATGCCCTACCTAGCTTGGCTGCCATATCCGTCGCTCGTGGCGGCGCAAGTGTTGATCGGCGTGTGGTTAATCGCCGCCCTGCTTTTTATTGTTGGACTGCAAACACGGCTGTCGGGCGCCATGTTGACCGCGATCATGGCGTATGTGTTGCTGCTCGATCAGCAGCTTTACAGCAACCATCTCTACTTGGGCATTCTGGTGACACTCTTACTGACGATCGTCGACAGCGGCGCGCGCTTCTCGCTCGACGCGCGCTACCGCGGCCGGCGCGATCGGATCGCCGAATGGCCGGTACTACTGTTGAAAGTTCAGGTCTCAATCGTGTACTTTTTCGCGGCGTTGACTAAAGTGAATCCTACATACCTTTCGGGCGATATCATGGCGCACTTCATTCACGCCGATGTCCTTCGTTTGGTTCCCGCCGGTTGGTCGCTTGTAGCGCCTATGCAGGCGCTGTCGATACTATCGATCGTTACCGAGTTTTTTATCGCGTTTGCGCTGTGGTTCGCCTTCTGGCGCTGGCTCGCGTTGCTTGCTGGCCTTGGTCTGCATCTGACAATCATTTTGATCGGCGGTAGGGCGATTGGCGTGCCCGATATTGTTTTTACAGTATTCGCATTGTCGATTGTTCCCTTATACGCGCTGTTCTTTCCGTTTCCACAGCCACGGATGCCGGCCGAATGCTTCAATGGATCAGATCAATGACTGCGCTGCGAATCGTCATGTTGGCCCCGTTTGGTATCCGCCCGAAAGGCACGCTGTCGGCGCGGATGCTGCCGCTGGCGCAAGCGCTGGTGCGGCGTGGCCATTCAGTTGGTATTGTTGCGCCACCGGTCCAGAACCCGGAGGACGCCGGCACGCGCGTGCTCTATCAGGATATTGCGGTAACACACACCCGTGTGCCGCGTTGGCCTGGCCCGATAGGCGTGGCGCAGCAGGTGCTGGCGCTCCTCCGCACGACACTGGCCGAGCGCCCGGATCTGATTCATCTCTTCAAACCAAAGGGCTACAGCGGCCTAGCGGCACTGCTGGCGCGGCGGCTTCGTCCCGATCTACCGCTGGTCGTCGATAGCGATGATTGGGAAGGCTGGGGCGGCTGGAACGACCTGCTGCCGTACCCAATTTCCGCCAAGTGGCTGTTCGCCTGGCAAGAGCGCGACTTACCCCGCCGGGCCGGCGCGGTCACCGTCGCCAGCCGCACATTAGAGACGCAAGTTTGGGGCTTTGGCGTGGCGCCGGAGCGTGTGTTTTATTTGCCGAACGGCATGCCAAGTTCTGAGTTAAGAGTTAAGAGTTTTGAGTTGGACTCAACTCAAAACTCAAAACTCAAGACTCTTAACTTATTACTCTACACCCGTTTCTGGGAATTCGACGTTCGCGATCTTGTCACGGCGCTGGTTGTGATTCTAGGGCAGTGCCCGGCGGCACGGCTGCTGGTGATCGGGCAGGGTGAGCGTGGCGAAGAGCGAGCATTGATGCGCCTGGCCGAGCGCGCTGGCATCGCCGCGGCGATCGACAATCGCGGCTGGGTTGCGCCGGCACGGATCCCGGCGTTATTGGCATCGGCCGATCTTGCGCTGGTGCCGATCAACGACACGCTGATCAACCGCGCGCGTGGTCTCGCAAAGCTGTTGGAATTGATGGCCGCCGGGTTGCCGATTGTGGCCGGGCGAGTTGGCCAGGTAGCCGAATATATCGAAGATGGTCTCAGCGGTGTACTTGTGCCACCCGAAGATCCGGCAGCGTTGGCTCAAGCGGCATTGAGATTGCTTGCCGACCAAGAACTGCGCGCGCGGCTAGGCCAAGCGGCTCGCGAGCGAGCGACCCAATCGTTCAGCTGGGAGCATCTGGCGCTCCAGGCGGAGGCAGCCTACCGAGTCGCGCTACGATAGAATAATCTCTATGTAGCACAATGCCAGGCGTGTTTGCGCCGCCAGAGGTGGCGAAAGCTGCTACAGTTTCGTTACCAAAGAGCTATTCACAAAACGACATTCTTTACTACAATAGGGCACGGTGTATGACAATCAGACCCACAGGGCCGATGCACAGTTACCAGGCGTATCGCGCGTATCCGGCGACGAAACCGCGGGCATGCTACAATTCGCGATTGCAAGTGATACTATGAAGATTGTCGATCGCATCAGAGTACGTTTCATAACGATTTGAGGCCTATCTATGTTTGGTAAGCAGATTCCCGTGTCGAGAGCGCCGATGTCGAGTGTGCGTGCAGCACAAGCTCGCGTACCTTATCTGGCGTTGATCTTTGAGCAGCCGCTCTGGGCTGGGGTCAGTGCACTGGTGATCTACGCACTTTTTGCGGTGTTGGATGGACCAATTTGGTTCGCATCGGCGAGCGCCTATTACAACTACCTGGCTGATGCGCTGCTTCATGGCCAGCTTGCTTTACGCTTGATTCCCCCTTCGACGCACGATCTCAGCTTTTTCCAAGGCCATTTTTATCTCTACTGGCCGCCAATGCCAGCGGTTTTCTTGATGCCATTCGTCGCGATCTTTGGCGTGCAGTTTAGCGATACCCTATTTACTGCCGGTATCGGGGCACTGAATGTTGCCTTGGTCGCGATGTTATTACGCCAAGCCTGTATCCATCGAGTGATTAAACTCTCCAAAGGCCGGCGCGGATTATTGGTGTTGTGCTTCGCGCTTGGCAGCGTACAACTGACACTCGCGCCGTTCGGGCGGGTCTGGAATACCGGTCAGATCGTCGGCTTTATGTGCGTGGCGCTTTGCTATCTTGTCGTCCTGCGGATGCGCGGAGCCTGGGCGTTTGTATTAGCCGGGCTAGCAATCGGTGCGGCGTTTCTCACGCGCAATCACATGCTGTTCGCCGGGGTCTGGCCGGCATATTACTTGCTCGTTCAACATCGTTCGATCGGTTGGCGGCGCTTGGCCGTGAATATATCGGCTGGCCTGCTGCCGGTGGTCGTCGCAATCGGCCTGTTGGCCTGGTATAACTGGGCGCGTTTCGGCAGCATAGCGGACAATGGTCTTGATTATCATCAGATGGCAGGAATCTTTGTCGAGGATTATCGCCGCTATGGCCCTTTTCATCCGCATTACTTGGCGATCAACCTATTCTATCAGTATATAGCGTATCCACTTCCACTCAATGATACAACCTTCTACGGTGGCAGCCTGTTTTTACTCACGCCAGTCTTTTTCGCCGCATGGGTAGGCGCTGCGGTTATGCGGCCACGCTGGTCGATGTGGGCGCTGGTTGTGTCAATCGTGTTGGTTAGCATACCGATTCTTTTGCTGATGGGCACCGGCTGGGTGCAATTTGGCCCACGGTATAGCCTTGATTTTACCGTGCCATTGCTTCTGCTGACGGCCGCCGGTCTGCGCCGCTGCCCGATCAGAGTGCTGTTCTTATTAACAATTGTCGCTATGGCTCATTATTTACTCGGCACAGGCTATTTACTGAACGCAATTTAGCTTCTCAGGGTGTTTTATGACGAAAGTATCGCCCGATGTCGCCGGAGCGCTCGATCGGCGCTATGTTGTGAAAGACGATCCATGGTCCAGCCATGGGATCATCAAGACCTGGCTGGCGCGGCGAGCCGCCGGTGCCAAGGTGCTCGATATCGGCGCGGCGACTGGCATGCTTGGCGAACAGTTCGCGCGATTCGGTTTTAGTCTGCATGGAGTCGAGCCGCATCCTGCCTGGGCCGAAGTGGCGCGGCCATATTATGCCGCGCTGGTCTGCGGCACGCTCGATCAGGTTGAAGACGCGTTTTTAGCCGATCACGACGTGGTGGTCTGCGCGGATGTGTTGGAGCATATCGCCCAGCCCGAGCAAGCGCTGCGACGGTTGCTCGATCTCCAGCCGACCGGATGTGAGTTCTTCATATCGGTGCCAAATATCGCGAATATATGGGTGCGCCTCAATCTGCTGCTGGGGCGATTCGACTATACCGATCGCGGTATTCTCGATCGCACGCATCTGCGGTTTTTTACGCGCCGCACGTTTAGCTCGACGCTTCGTTCCGCTGGTCTCGAAATTGCCGAACTACGCGTCACACCTATTCCGCTTAATCTGGTACATCCTGCTTTTCAGCAGACCGGATGGGGCAGATCGATCCATGCGCTGCTCGCACAGCTTACCGCTGCAATGCCCACCTTACTTGGCTATCAGTTTGTCGCGCGGACCATCAAGCGTCCATAGGAGGACCGGCTTATGAATTCCGACACATGCAAAGTTGTGATTGTTTTGCCTGCCTATAACGCGGCCAAAACTTTACTTAGGACGCTGGATGAGATCCCGGTTGAATATCGGCAGCACGTCATCTTGGTGGATGATGCATCGCGCGACGACACGGTTGCGGTAGCCAAGGCCGCCGGGCTGACGGTCTTCCAGCACCAGAAGAATCGCGGCTATGGCGGGAACCAGAAGACCTGCTATCGTGAAGCGCTGGCCATGGGCGCCGATATCGTGGTCATGCTCCATCCCGATCACCAGTATGATGCTTCGGTCGTGCCGGCAATGGTCGAGCCAATCATGAATGCACGCGCGGATGCGGTGTTTGGCTCACGAATGTTGGGCGGCCGCCCGCTGGAGGGCGGGATGCCGCGCTGGAAGTATATCGCGAACGTTTTTCTGACCGCGCTGGCGAACATTGTGTTCGGCCGCTATCTGACGGAAATTCATTCGGGGTTTCGCGCCTACTCGCGTAAGTACCTTGAGACCGTTCAATTCGAGCAGAATAGCGATGATTTTGTCTTTGATACCGAAATCATTGCTCAGGGCATGACATTCAATCTCTACTTTAGCGAAGTGCCAATTGTGACCCGCTATTTCCCAGAAGCCTCGTCGATCAACTTGCGTCGCAGCATCGTCTATGGCTTTGGGATTTTGAAAGTGCTGCTGCGCTATAGCCTGCACCAAAGCCGCGTACGCCGCTCGAAAAAACTGGAGCAAAAAGCCCCGCGCGATTTACAGGTCGCATCAAAAGATCTGCCGCAGCGCTAGAGGAAACTGACAGATGCAAGAAATAGGCGCGAACAATGAAGCGACAGCGGCGCGCACGCCGTTCCCCAGAATGGTTCTCGCGCCGCCGTGGCGCTGGGCGTTCACCCTTTTTCTCGGCTATCGTGTGCTGTGGAGCTTCTGGGCCGCCTGGGTGTCATCGGTCTATCCATTTACCCCGGTCGAGCAGATTGTTCCGGTCTGGCCGATTTCGGCATCGTTCGGTGTATGGCTTGAGCGGTTGCTGCTTTGGCCCGTGGCGCGCTATGATGTGTTCTGGAACATCGGAATCGCCGAGTATGGTTACGCGTATAAGATCGGTAGCACCGCCTTTCACCCGCTCTACCCGCTGTTGATTGGCGTGCTCGGCCGGGCATTCGGCGGCGACTATCTGTTGGCGGGCTGGCTGATCGCGCAAGTGTGCTGTGTGGCAATGCTCGCGCTGCTCTACAAGCTGGTGCTGCTGGATTACGATCAAGGTGTGGCGCGACGCACCACGCTGTTTCTGATCGGGAGCCCGCTTGGGTTTGTGCTGCTGATACCGTATGCCGAGTCGCTGTTACTCTTGTGTATCGTCGGCGCGCTGTATGCTGCGCGGCTGCGACGCTGGTGGCTGGCCGGGCTGCTTGGCGCTGGCGCCGCGCTGACCAAGCAGCCTGGCGTTGTTGTGTTGTTGCCGCTGGCCTGGGAAGTGTGGCGCGTACATCGCGACGACATGCGCGCGCGCCGGTTTCGGTCGCTGTTAGGCCCGCTGCTTGGTCTATTGCTCGTGCCACTTGGCCTGCTCGCATATTTGATCTACCGTGCAATGCTGGGCGATGCAGAGTTCTCCTGGAGCAACCCCAGCACGGTCATCTGGGCGCTCCTGGTGACGCCGTCCTACGATCGGGTTTGGGATCATCACTTTAGTTTTCCTTGGGTGGGTCTACAGATTGCGATTGATCGGCTGCGGACGGCGCCGTTCTTCTATCTGATCCTGAACATGTTTGTGATGTTGATTATGGCGGTCATTATTTGCTATAGTGCGTTGCGCCAACGCGGCTCATATGTCCTTTACAGCCTGTGCCTGTTAATCATGAATCTGGCGATTGTGTACCCGCTGATACCGTATATCAGCGTGATTCGGCGCTTTCTGATTATTTTCCCCTTATTTATCCAGCTTGCTCTATGGGGTCGCTCGCCGCGGCTATGCATGTTGATTCTGTTCTGTAACACGTTGCTGTGGGTGTACATCAGCGAGGCATATGTGCGCTTCGCGTACATACCGTAGTGCAATTGCAGATTGCAGACCTGCCCTGCCCTTCGACACACTCAGGAACCGCGCAGTCGAAGGGTCGAAGGGGAGCTCGTCGAAGGGTTGCAGATTGTGTTTAGCGCACCACCACAGTAAAGATGACGAGTCGTAGTGCCGCCTTATGAACTTTTATTATTAAATCGGGCATTTCGCACCGCCGCACGCGCGGGGCTAAAGCGCCCGCGCTAACAGCCCAAGCCCGCTGAAGCGGGCTACCCGATTAATTTCTTCATCTTCATCAGGCGGTGGGCGTCGATCGACGGCCTGAAGGCGGCACTACAAGCTCGTCAATATCAATGTGGTCGACCACTAGCGCATATATGGGTGGATGCTGTGAGTAGTTCCGAAGTGCGGCCGAGTAAATTTCATGACAGGCTTTCCACAGCGCTGCTGCTCGGAACGCCGGCCCTGTTGGTTGTGGTCTATATCCAGAAATGGATTGGCTTGTTCGATCTGCCTGGACTCGGCGCAATTGACTTCATCAGCTTTTATACCGCTGGGCGAATCGCTCGCGCGGGAATGTATCGGCAACTTTACGATCTCAAGATACACTACGCAATCCAGAGCGCAATCATCGGGCCGGATGCCGTGCCCGGCGGCGTGATTATGTCGCAGCACCCGCCGTTCCTGGCGCCACTGTTGGGCCTGATCGCGTTCGACAATTATAACGGCGCCTATATCGCCTGGAGTGCGATTCTTTGTTGCATTTTGGCGCTTTGTGGTGTCGTGGCAGCGCGGTTTCTTGCCGCGAACGGTATTGACCGGCGCTCGAGCACTGTGGTGGCAATCGGCGCGGTCCTGTTCTATCCGGTCTTCATCAGTCTGCTGAAAGGGCAGGACACGGCATTTGTGCTGCTTGGCGCGCTGATCTGGATGTGGGCGCTGCAGCAACGACGTGAGCGATTGGCCGGGGTCGCGCTGGCGTTGGTCTGGCTGAAACCGCAGATCGCGCTGGCATTGGCGGTTCCACTGCTGGCCTCTAGAAATCGTTCCGCATGGTGGTTCTGCGGCGCGACGGCACTGCTGGGGCTGTATAGCCTACTGTTGGTCGGCTGGGGCGGCTTGATCGATTTGCTTGGACTGATGCGACTGAGCGCCGCTGGCTGGGGCTATGGCACAAACCAGGACGCAATGTTCAACTTCCTCGGGCTAATGCTGCGCAGCGCGCCCGCAACCGACGGCGCGACGCTGGACGTGCTGAAATGGGCAGTCTATCTGCTGACGATTGTGTGCCTTTGCTGGTTCTGGTGGGGCAGGCGCTCTGCGCTCACGTTTCAACAGATCGGCCTATCGATACCGTTTATTCTGTTTGCTTCACCGCACCTCCATCAGCACGATTTGAGTCTGCTGTTATTGCCGGCGCTTGGCCTGATCGCGCTCTTGCCGAAGCGCGAAGATTGGCCAGACGTGGCCGCACTCGCGCTATTGCCGGTGATCTCGCTGGTGTATATCGCCAGCGACCTCTACAGCCAGACATTGCACTACCTTGTTGGGTATGGGCTGATGGTTGGGTTTGCCGTTGGCCTCGGCATTGCCCTAAGGGCCTCACAGCTCAGGACGCTCTAATCGCGCATGTTTGGCAGCTAGCCTTGACTGCCGCATCGATTGGCGCCAGCGCCACGCCGCACAGATCAGCAATGGCGCTCCTGTTAGTGCCCAGAGCACTGCCGCCGATCGCTCGAATGGAAAGGCGAGCCATAGCATGGATACGCCGGCGCCAATGAAGGCAAGCGGGCCGCCGATCTCCATCCACACCAATAACAATGGCAGCAGCGTATATAAGCTGTTGAGCGGGAAGATTGCGACCTGTGCAGTGGCAAGCCGCGCCGGCCAGCCCATGCGCCATGTAACAAGGATGAGAATGAGACTCCAGGGCAGGAGCGACGGCGCAGGATTAACTGCACGGTACAACTTGAGCTCCTCTAGCCAGCCCAGCGGCCATGTCGGCATCAGCACGAAGCTCGTGCCCCACACGAGCAGGCCCCACAATCCCGCCCAGTAGAGTGACTTTTGGTCATTCTTCCAGGCCCAAACGAGCCCAGCTAAGGCGAAAAAGAGACCGACTTGCGGTTTGATCGGGAGCAGCGCAATGCACAAGCCGATGAGCCACGACTTCTGCCAACGCATGGAGAACAAGAACAGAACGATCAGTGCGAACCACACCAATGTGCCTTGCTTCACCAGAATCGAGATGTAGAGCGGCGCAAAAACCAACGGTAGGAAGATGAGCTTGCGCCAGTCGGGGCGGAGCCCAAGCGCGGCGAATGAACCAACAGCGCCGGCAAGTGTCCATAGCCACATCGAGAGTGGCAATGGCAGCAGCACCAGCGGGATGCAGATCAGCGCCATTGGCAGTGGGTAAGGAAAGCCCGCAGCGTATGGCGTGAACCAGAGATGTGCCATTTCGCGCGATGCTTCGGCTGAATAGGGGTCCTGGCCGGCGAGTAATTTGAGAGTGCCGAAGTAAATCGGGTAAAAATCGCCCGCGATTTCGGGAGGCTGCTGAACGATCAGTAGCATGATCCATGCTGCCACTAGCAGGCAAAAAAGCAGTCCACATAGCAAGCGCTTCACGATGCTTAATCTCCTTGCGATACCGGTTCGGCAGCAGCTCGGGTCCGGGTGTGGCCGCGGGCGTGCCGGTACCACAGCAGCAAAAGGACGAGCAGCAGCGGGCTTTGCACGATCGGCGCCATATTGTCGGTTGGGAGCAGCTTCATGCCAATCAGCAACGCCACAATGCCCGAAAGGCCCAGGCAAATCTGATCGAAAACGGTTAAGCGATTGAGCGCCACCAGTCCCATGTAGTGACGCCAGCTCAGCGGCGAGGCCAGCAGCATCACGGGAACGAGCGGCCTGAGCCAATCGCCGCGCCGGATGCGTGGAATCAACGGCAGCAGCAACAGCACCAGCACACTCAGCGTGACAAGCGCCAAGGCGGCGCCTGGAACGACCGAACGCACGAGCCGAACTAATGAGTCGTTGCCGATTTCATCGACATAGAATTGCGTATTGACCGGCAGGAAGCGCAGCCAGCCGCGTGTGACGCCCAGCCCCAATACAATCTCGCATAGCACCAGCGTGAGCCCGCCAGTCGCCAGCGCAACCAGCGCCATGCTGCGCCGCCCGGCGATCAGCAGGCCGGCGATCAATAGCGCGGGATAGACCTTGATCGCCGCGCACAGGCCAATCAGGATCGCCGCGAGGCGCGGGTGACGCGGTTGGATCCGCAGGACCAGCACAAGCAATAGGAACAGCAGCGGCTCGTGCGTGCCCAGGCCGAGCGCGAGAATCCAGAAACTGGCCGTCGCAGCGCAAACCGAGGGGCCTACGCGCCCAAGCTGCCATGCGCCGGCGATCGCGGCCCACGAGAGCACCAGCCAAACGACCCGCGCGACCGGCCAGCTGAGCCAGGCGATCGGCAAGGCCAGTAGGGTGGCAAAGGGCGGATGAGCGGTTTGCATGCCGCCGTAGAGCGGTGCGATATCGGCGCAGCAATCGGCCAGCAGGGCGGCGGTGCGCTCGTTGGTATCGCGCCCGCGCCACCAGCCGGATGCCGCCGCGTAATCTTGGGCGTAGTCGGGTTGAAACTGCGGCAGCAACAGCAACACCGCGATCAGCATGCCAATGCTGAGTACGATTCGGAACCACATAGCGTAGACCTTATCAATAGTGCATAGTGCGTAGTGCGTAATACGTACAGTCGATACGCACTACGCACTACGCGTGAGATGCTTTGTTCATGGTGCGTCTGTTATAGCATGCTTTGAGGGCCGACGATATGCCGATATGCAACCGGATCGGTAGCGCCTTCGGTGCAAAGCAGCAACACGCGGCTCGAACGCCCGAGCCCAATTGCAGCGCGTGCAGGCTCGGCGTCGGGCGCGGTGCAGAGATCGATCAAACCACCGGCGCCGGCCGCACCGGTCTCGCCCGCGACCAGGCCTGCTTGCGCCAGCGCACGCATGCCCTCACGCGCGCGCTCGTCGTCGATCGCCATGACCAAGTCGAGGCCGCTCGAGAGGGCCGGCCAAGCCACCAGCGAGGGCGCGCCGCAGTTTAGCCCGGCCATGATTGAATCGTGCGGGCCGGGAATGGCGACGATGCGGCCGGCCTGGAGCGAGGCCAGCACACAGGCGGCGCGGCCCGGTTCTACACCGACGATCCTCACCCCCGACCCCCTTCGACAACGCTCAGGGCAGGCCGCTCCCATCGCCATGGGAGAGGGGCGAGCTCTATCGAAAACGTCACGGTGCCGATAGTGGCGTATCACCGCCGCCGCCAATGCGCCGACGCCGACCTGCACAAACACAATATCGGGGCCAGGCTCGGCGCGGCGGGCCAACTCGGCGTCGATCTCGCGGAAGATCGTCGCATAGCCGGCGATCACGTCGCGCGGCGTATCTTCGTAGCCTGGCCAGGAGGTATCGGAGATCACCAGGCAGCGCGGGCCCGCCAGCTCGGCCGAGCGCGCGACCGCGTCGTCGTAGCTGCCGTCGACGATCATGACCTGCGCGCCCTCGCCGGCAATCGCGTCGATGCGGGCCTGGGCGGTGCCAGCCGGCACAACGATCCGCGCCGCGAACCCAAGCAGCGCGGCCATGCGCGCCACGGCGCGGCCGTGGTTGCCGTCGGTCGCGGCGGCCAGAGTCAGCGGCCGGAGCGGCGCGAATCGCTCGACCAGCTCGGCGAAGCTGGCGCAGCGCAGTTCGTCGATACCTAGCCGGCGCGCGAGCGCCCGCGCGACCCCCCAGGATGCGCCGAGAATCTTGAATGCCGGCAGGCCGATGCGCTGCGACTCGTCCTTGACCCAGATCCTGCCGACGCCGAGCGACGCCGCAAGCTTGGGCGCCTCGACCAGTGCCGTGGGCGCGTAGCCGGGCAGCAGCTGGTGGAAGGAAAGCGGGTCGAGGTTGGGATCGGTCGAGTCGGTAAAGGATGTGGTGTTTGGGTTGAGGAAGAAGCGCGATCCAGTCATGTTGTGGGCCTATCTGAAATAGAACTAAGAATCGAGAACCAAGAACCACTGTTCACCTTTATCAGCGTCGGTACCCGCGGGTAGGGAGGACTGGTATGAGAATCGTGCTAAGGGTAGAGGAAAGCGGAGAGCCTGTCAATTGAGCGCTCAGCCAAAAGTCTGGTTGACAACGAAAGATCCTGCTGCTATACTCCGCTCAATCACAGAAACGAACGACGACGAACAGGAAGAGTACGCGCGCTTGTCGCCGCCCAGAGAGCCGGCAGTTGGTGTGAAGCCGGCGCGGATGTAGACGCGGAATGGGCCTGGGAGTTGCGGAGCGAAACAATTGTAAATTGTATATTGTACATTGCAAATTCACTGTCGGTTTGCAATTTGCAATATACAATTTACAATTGGTGTAGTAGCCGCCGGAGACGCCACCGTTATCTGGGCGCAGGATATCGGACATGCTATATGTCTCATATCTGTTGAGTGCGCCAGCGCCGCGAGGTCTGGCGAACGGGGGTGGCACCGCGAAAGGCTTCTGGCCTCTCGTCCCTGGATGGGATGAGGGGTTTTTGTTTTGTCCGTTGTGCGTTGTCCATCGTCAGTTGCAACGGATAACGGACCACGGACGATGGACAACAAATAGCTCAAAGAGGAGGTATTAGCCATGGACTCGATCAAGTACACGTTAGCTGAAAAGGACATACCCCAGAGTTGGTACAACATCGCGTCGGATCTGCCCGCGCCGCCGCCGCCGGTGCTGCACCCCGGCACCGGCCAGCCGATCGGCCCGGCCGATTTGGCGCCGCTATTTCCAATGGAACTGATCAAGCAGGAAGTGAGCGCCGAGCGGAAGATCGAGATCCCCGAGGAAGTGCAGCAAGTCTACCGCCAGTGGCGGCCAACGCCGCTGTATCGTGCGCGGCGGCTCGAGCGAGCGCTCGATACGCCGGCAAAGATCTACTATAAATATGAGGGCGTGAGCCCAGCCGGCTCGCATAAGCCCAACACCGCCATCGCGCAGGCCTATTACAACAAGCAGGAGGGTGTGAAGCGGCTGATCACCGAGACCGGCGCGGGCCAGTGGGGCTCGGCGCTGGCGATGGCCGGCGCGTTCTTCGGGCTGGAGGTGCTGGTATATATGGTCAGGGTCAGCTACGACCAGAAGCCGTACCGGCGCGGCCTGATGGAAACCTTTGGCGCGAAAGTGATCGCGAGCCCGAGCGAGACGACCAACGCCGGCCGGATGATTCTGGCCGAGCACCCCGACAGCACCGGCAGCCTTGGCATCGCGATCAGCGAGGCGGTTGAGATCGCAGCGCAGGACCCGGATGCCAAGTACGCGCTCGGCAGCGTGCTGAACCATGTGCTGCTGCACCAGACGGTGATCGGCCAGGAGGCGCTGATGCAGTTGGAGATGGCCGGCGACTACCCCGACATCGTGGTGGGCTGCACCGGCGGCGGCTCGAACTTCGCCGGAATCGCATTCCCGTTCATTGGGGCCAAGCTGCGCGGCGAGCGCGATCTGCGGGCGGTGGCGGTCGAGCCGGCCTCGTGCCCGAGCCTGACGCGCGGCAAGTATGCCTACGACTTCGGCGACACTGCCAAGATGACGCCACTGGTGAAGATGCACACGCTTGGCCACACCTTTGTGCCGGAAGGCATCCATGCCGGCGGCCTGCGCTACCACGGCATGGCGCCGATGGTGAGCCACCTGGCCGAACTTGGCCAGATCGCCCCGCGCGCCGAGACGCAGCTGGGCTGCTTCGCGGCTGGCGTGCAGTTCGCGCGCGCCGAGGGTATTCTGCCCGCGCCCGAGGCCAACCACGCCGTCAAGGGCGCGATCGATGAGGCGCTCAAGTGCAAGGAGGGCGGCGAATCGAAGGTGATTCTGTTCAACCTGTGCGGTCATGGCCATTTCGATATGGGCGCCTACATAGACTATTTGGCTGGTAAACTTCGTGATCACGAGTATTCACGAGAAGAAGTAGCGATGGCGCTGGCGGGCCTGCCGAGCGTTGGTTAATTTTGAACGCGAAATGACGGAGCTGCGGAAGGAGCGGAAGCCAGCCGAACTCGATGTAGCCAACGAATTCCCTGCTATGCTGAACGGAGTGAAGCATCTCATTGAAGATCAAGGATGGACGATATTGTCACGGTGAGATGCTTCACTTCGTTCAGGATGACGGTGGTTGCGGCGCATTGCCAGGATGGACGATATTGTCACGGTGAGTCCTTCATTTCGTTCAGGATGACAGTGATTGCGACGGATTGTCAGGATGAGCGATAGTCTCACGGCGAGATCCTTCGCTTCGTTTGAGGATGACAGTGATCGCAGTGCATTGCATCGCTGCGATGAAATCGACGAGTATTTGAGGAACTTATGGCGCAGATTAAGATCTATGCCTTGAAAACACATCTCGATCGGGTCAAAGCCGAGCTTTCGAATGTGATTCATAGTTGTGTGGTCGAGATGTTGCAAGTGCCGGAAGATAAACGTACTCAGCGCTTCTTTGGGCTCGATCCGAGCGATTTTATGTATCCGCCTGGCCGATCCGAGCAATACACCATTATCGAGGTGAGTATGTTCGAAGGGCGCACGATTGAAACAAAGAAGGCATTCATTCGTCTCTTATTCGACAAATTGTGGCGCGAATTACAGATTGCCCCGAATGATGTCGAGATTACGATCTTCGAGACGCCGCGCCACAACTGGGGGATTCGCGGCGCCACCGGCGACGAGCTGAATCTGAACTATCGTGTGGATGTCTAACGAAACCAAGAATAGAGATCTACGAAAGAGATCCACAGAGATTACACCGATTAGGTTGGCATACAAACATTCGTACTCTGCGAAATCTGTGTAATCTGTGGATGAAACTAAAGGAGTACTACAATGACAACCAAACCGCGCCTACTGACCGGCGACCGGCCGACGGGCCGATTACACTTGGGCCATTATGTTGGCACGCTGGCGAACCGCGTGAAGCTCCAGGAAAACTACGACTGCTTCTTCCTGGTGGCCGATCTGCATATGCTGACCACTCGTACCGAGCTGGAGCGCCTGCGCCAGACCGGCGACAATATTCGCGCAGTCGTGCTCGATAACCTGAGCGTTGGCATCGACCCCGAAAAAAGCAGCTATGTGCTGCAATCGCTGGTGCCACAGATCGCTGAGCTGCAGCTGATCTTCTCGATGCTGGTGACCGTGCCGCGGTTGCAGCGCGTCCCAACGCTCAAAGAAGTGATGCAGGATCTCGACATCGAGCAACCGTCGTTGGGCCTGCTTTCGTACCCGGTGCTGCAGGCGGCCGATATTCTATCGGTGCGCGCCAACCTGGTGCCAGTGGGCAAGGATCAAGCCTCGCACCTGGAGGTGACGCGCGAGATTGCCCGGCGCTTCAACGGCCTGTACGGCGATACGCTGCCCGAGCCCGACACGCTGATTGGCGATGTGCCGACCCTGGTGGGCATCGATGGGCAGGCCAAGATGAGCAAGAGCCTCGACAATGCTATCTACCTGACTGACGACGCCAAGACCGTGGAGCAGAAGGTGCGCGCCATGTACACCGACCCGAACCGCATCCGGGCCGATATTCCCGGCAAGGTCGAGGGTAACCCGGTGTTCCAGTACCACGACGCCTTCAACCCGAATGTCGATGAAGTGAACGACCTGAAGGAGCGCTACCGCCTCGGCAAGGTTGGCGATGTCGAGGTCAAAAAGAAGCTGGCCCTGGCGATCAACAACTTTCTCGACCCGATCCGCGCGCGGCGAGCTGAGCTGGAGCGCAACCCACGGATCGTGGAAGAGGTGCTGACCGCCGGCAGTGCGCGCGCGCGCGCCGAGTCGGATGAGACGCTGCGGATCATTAAAGAGGCGATGGGACTCAAGTTTATCTAGGAGTCAGGAGTCAGAAGCTCATCGATCATAGCAAATCTTGATATCGGGGCAGCTCCATTCTGACTTCTGACTCCTGAATTCTTTGGAGGCAATATGCAATTCAAACCCTCACTCGACGAGATGCGCGCGCTGCGCGACCAGGGCAACCTGTGCCCGATCTATGCTGAAATTTTGGCCGATCTGGAGACGCCGGTGTCGGCATTCCTGAAGGTCGCGCGCGGGCCATGGAGCTTCTTGCTGGAGTCGGTCGAGGGTGCGCAGCATTTGGCGCGCTACTCATTCATCGGCGCCGAGCCGTATCTGACGCTGCGCTTCGCCGATGGCCTGGCCAACGCGGTGCATGGCGGCTACAAGCAGACCTTGCCGTATAGCGACCCGCTGAAGGTGCTGGGATCATACCTGGCCGACTACCGGCCAGTGCGTCTGCCCGATTTGCCGCGCTTCGTCGGCGGCGCAGTCGGCTATATGAGCTACGAGACGGTCGGCCACTTCGAGCGGCTGCCGCTGCCCGAACAGCGCGCGTATGCCATGCCCGAGGGCATGTGGCAATTTGTCGACACGCTGCTGGCGTTTGACCATCTCAAGCACAAGATCAAGGTAATCAGCCATGTGCACCTCGACGCGCACGACCTGGAGGCTGAGTATGCGCGCGCGGTCGGCAAGATTGAGGGGCTGATTGCTCGGCTGGCGAGTCCGTTGTCCGTGATCAGTAGTCAGCTGCCGAACACGATCGACAACGGTCAACCGACGACGGACAATGGACAACGGACAACAAGCAACGTGACGCAGCAAGAGTACGAGCGCCGCGTGCTGGCGGCCAAGGAGTACATCGCGGCCGGCGATATCTTCCAGGTGGTGCCGTCGCAGCGCTTCAGCCGCCCGGTCGGCGTCGACTCGTTCACAATCTACCGCGCGCTACGGACAATCAATCCGTCGCCGTATATGTTCTACCTGCGCACACCCGAAGGCGAGCTGGTAGGCGCTTCGCCGGAGTTGCTGGTGCGCGTCGAAGATGGCCTGGTGACGACCCACCCGATCGCCGGCACGCGCTGGCGCGGCCATGACGACGCCGAAGATCGCGCGCTGGCCGAGGAGTTGTTGGCCGATGAGAAGGAGCGCGCCGAGCATTTGATGCTTGTCGATCTGGGCCGCAACGACATTGGCCGCGTGTCGAAGCCGGGCACGGTGAGCGTGCCCGACTTTATGTTCGTCGAGAAGTTCAGCCATGTGATGCACCTGGTGAGTCATGTGACCGGCCATTTGCGTCCAGACATGACCGCGCTCGACGCGCTGCGGGCCTGCTTCCCGGCCGGCACCGTCAGCGGCGCGCCGAAGATCCGCGCGATGGAGATTATCGCCGAACTCGAAGGCGAGCAGCGCGGAATCTATGCCGGCGCGGTGGGCCATGTCGGCTTCAACGGCGACCTGGATACCTGCATCGCCCTGCGCACGATGGTGGTCAAAGACGGCGTGGCGTATGTGCAGGCCGGCGGCGGCGTAGTGGCCGACAGCGACCCGACGGCCGAATACAATGAGAGCCGCAACAAGGCCGCCGCGCTGCTGCGGGCGATCGAGGAGGCGGAGTCCTTGGCAAGATGACAAGATGACAGATAACAGCGAAAGTAGGGAGCACAATCTGCAATCTGCAATTTCTAGTGAGGAGCGCGATATGTTGACCCCTGAACAGCGGCGCGATATGATCGACAAGATCCGTGTGCTGCCCGAGCAACTGGCGGCGCGGGTGCGCGGGCTCAGCGTGGAGCAGCTGACGACCCATTTCGTGGCGCATGAGTGGACTGTGGCACAGAATGTGCATCACCTGGGCGACTCGCACATGAATAGCTTTATCCGCCTCAAGTTAATCTTAACCGAGCAGCACCCGACGTTACGGCCATACGACCAGGACGATTGGGCCAAGACGCCGGAGGCGAATAGCCCCGAGATCGAGATCTCGCTGCGTTTGCTGGCGGGCCTGCATGCGCGCTGGGTGATGTTGTTCGAGGGGCTATCGGAGGCGGAATGGCAGCGCACTGGCTTTCATCCCGAAAACGGCGATATGTCGGTTGAGGATGTGCTGCGGATCTACGCGGCGCACGGCGAAGGGCACATCGATCAGATCAACCGCACGCTTGCGGCGCAGCAGTTGTAGGCGGTATGAACAATCGAGGAGGCGCATGAGCTATGACAGATGTTGATTCCTCGTCGTTTCCAACGACACTGCGGCGAGCGGTGAGCGATAGGTATCACGGCATCACGGTCGTCGAGGAGTATCGCTGGCTGGAGAACTACGACGATCCGGCGGTGCGAGCGTGGACCGAAGCACAGAACCGCTACTCACGCGCCTTGCTCGACGACATCGCGGCGCGTAGGCCGATCGGGGAGCGGCTGCGGACACTGTATACGGCAATCTCGGCTGACTATGACCGACTCAGGCGCTGCGGCGGGAGACTTTTCGCGATCAAAAATCAGCCGCCCAAAGAACAGCCCTTGCTTGTCACACTGACCGGGGTCGACGATCCGGCCAGCGAGTGGGTCGTGCTCGATCCAAATCAGCTCGACCCGACCGGCGCGACGACAATCGACTTCTATCAGCCCTCGCTCGACGGCCGGCTGGTAGCTGTCTCGCTCTCGCAGAACGGCAGCGAGGAGGGCACGCTGCATTTTTATGAGGTGGCGACCGGCCGCGAGCTGGGCGATCTGATTCCGCGCGTCACGTACCCGACCGCCGGGGGCAGCGTTGCCTGGAGCGCGGATACTGCCGGCGTCTACTACACGCGCTACCCACGCGGCGATGAGCGGCCACCTGAGGATCGCAACTTCTACCAGCAGGTCTACTATCACCGGCTGGGCACGCCGACCGAGTCGGACACATATGTCATCGGCGCGGATTTCCCGCGCATCGCCGAGGTCGAGCTCCACACGACAGAGGATGGGCGCTACCTGCTGGCGACTGTCGCGAATGGCGACGGCGGCGAGTTCGCACACTTCCTGCGCGACCCCGAAGGTGCTTGGGCTCAGATCACCCGCTTTGAGGATGAGGTGACGCGGGCGGAATTTGGCCTTGACGATCGACTCTACTTGATATCGCGCCACGGCGTGCCACGCGGCAAGATCCTGCGCATACCGCTAGCGACCGCCAACCTGGCGCGCGCTGAAGCGATCGTGCCTGAGCGCGACGCGACGATCGAAAACTTTACGCCGACTGCGACGCGTCTCTTCGTCACCGAGCTCGAAGGCGGCCCTTCGCAAGTGCGCGTGTACGACCTCGCAGGCCACGACGCCGGGCTGCTGCCGATCCCACCAGTTTCGGCAGTCTGGCAGATGGAACATGTGCAGGGCGACGAAGTGCTGCTTCGCGTCAGCAGCTTCACGGCGCCGCCGGCATGGTATCGCTTCGAGCCAGCCGAGGAGGAACCGGCCCGCACAGCGCTGGTTATGACCACGCCGGCCGATTTCAGCGATGTCGAGGTGGTGCGTGAATTCGCGACATCACGCGATGGCACCAAAGTGCCGATCAATATCATGCGCCGGAAAGGGATCGCGCTGGATGGCAACAGCCCGACCATTCTGTATGGCTACGGCGGCTTTGGTATCAGCCTTTCGCCATACTTCGATCCAAGCGTGAGCGTCTGGCTCGACCGCGGCGGGGTATATGTGATCGCAAACCTGCGCGGTGGTGGCGAGTATGGCGAGGACTGGCATCGGGCGGGCAACCTAACAAATAAGCAAAATGTGTTCGACGACTTTCTGGCCAGCGCCGAGTACCTGATCGCAGCGGGATACACACGGCCGGCGCGCCTAGCGATCATGGGCAGAAGCAATGGCGGTTTGCTGATGGGCGCGGCGCTCACACAGCGGCCGGATCTGTTCCGCGCGGTGGTTGCGTTTGTCGGCGTTTACGATATGCTGCGTATCGAGCTCGATCCGAACGGCGCGTTTAATGTCACCGAGTTTGGCACCGTGACCGACCCCGAGCACTTCAAGGCGCTCTATGCTTACTCGCCCTATCATCGCGTGGCCGATGGCGCGGCATACCCTGCGGTGCTGTTTGTCACCGGCGACAACGACGGGAGGGCGAATCCAGCCCACTCGCGCAAGATGACCGCGCGCCTACAGGCGGCCAGCAGCTCCGGCCTGCCGGTGCTGCTGCGCAGCAGCGCCAGCTCCGGGCATGGCATGGGCACATCACTCAACGAGCGGATCGCCGAGAAGGCAGACGTGTACGCTTTCTTGTTCGACCAGCTTGGAGTCACTATAACGCATGACCAAGACCAACGCAATTCGCGCGCTCGACCGGGCCGGCATCGCCTATGAGCTACGCAGCTACGATATCGACGAGGCCGATCTGAGCGCGGAACGCGCAGCGGCGAAGTTGGGCATGGCCGAAGACTCGGTGTTCAAGACGCTGATAACGCGCGGCGATCGGACTGGCCCGGTATTAGCCTGCATTCCAGCCGGCACTGAGCTGGATCTGCGCGCGCTAGGCGAGGCATCCGGCAACAAGCGGGTGGAGATGGTGCCGCTGCGCCAGGTGCTCGACCTGACTGGTTATATGCGCGGCGCGGTGACGCCGCTGGCGGTGAAGAAGCCGTACCCGGTGTTTATCGACGAGACGGTTGAGCTGTGGCCAATTGTTGGTATTAGCGGCGGGCAGCGCGGGCTCGAAATTCTGCTTGCGCCCGCCGATCTTATTCGCGCGACCGGCGCCACTCTTGCGGACATTGCACGGCAGAGCAGATAGGAGCGATGTGATACACGTATCAATCCTATTCCGCCAAACCACGCTCGCGCTGGCGAGCATGACCTTGGCCGCGCTGATTGGCGGCTGCGCCAGCGCGCCGGCTATTCCGGCATCTGTAGAGTCGACGCCGACGAACGCACCCGCTACCGCAGCGGCCGCCGTGGCGACCGCGGCCACAACCCCGAGCGCAAACGGCGAGCAACTGCGCGACCTGGCCGCCCGCCGCAGCTTCTATGTTGGCGCGGCGGTGTCGATGCCCGCGCTACGCGGTGAGCCAGCATACGCAGAGCTGCTCGCGCGAACCTATAATCAGGTGACGCCAGAAAATGTGATGAAGTTTGGGCCGATCCACCCCGCCCGTGACCGTTACGACTGGGGCCCCGCCGACGAGCTGGTCGCGTTCGCCGAAGTGCACGGGATGCGCGTGCATGGACATACGCTGGTGTGGCATCAGCAGTTGCCGGCGTGGATCAACCTGGGGAACCTGACGCCCGATGCTGCGCGTGAGACGCTGCACGACCATATCGCGCAGGTAGTCGGGCGCTACAGCGAGTTCACAACCTGGGGCTTCACCGACAAGCATTCTTGGGTGCCGAATTTCTATCCTGGCACCGGCGCGGCACTGCCGTTCGACGAGCAGTATGCGCCGAAGCCGGCGTACGATGCTTTGGTGGAAGAACTTTCTAAGTAGTGATCAAAATTGACCGCCTACCTCGTGTGAAATCATCGCACTTACGCGGTCACTCGCAAAACACGGATTATTCTTCTTCCTATCGAACGTTTTTTCGTACTACGAACGAAAAAACGTTCGATAGGAGAGATTTTTAGTCCGTCGTAGGAGTCGCTTTATGATTTTGCTACTCGATAACTACGACTCATTCACCTATAATCTCTACCAATATCTCAGCGAGTTGGGCGCCGACGTGTTGGTGAAGCGCAACGATGAGCTGACGGTCGGCGAGGTGGCCGCGCTGGAGCCGGAAAAAATCGTGATATCGCCGGGTCCGTGTACGCCGAACGAGGCCGGGATCAGCGTGCCACTCGTCCGCGAACTCGGCGACCGTTTCCCGATACTGGGCGTCTGCCTCGGCCACCAGTCGATCGGCGCAGCGTATGGCGGCGCGGTGGTGCGCGCGCCGCAAGTGATGCACGGCAAGCTGTCGGCGATCCATCATGGTGGCGCGGGGGTGTTCGCGGGGCTGCCGAACCCTTTTCAGGCCACGCGCTACCACTCGCTGATCGTCCGCCGCGACGACTTGCCCGACTGCTTGGAGGCAACCGCCTGGACTGAGGATGGGCTGATTATGGGCCTGCGCCATCGCGATCTGCCGGTGCAGGGCGTCCAGTTCCACCCCGAGTCGATTATGACTCAGGCGGGGAAGGCGCTGCTGCGGAACTTCCTGGATGGATAAAATTGCAAATTATCACTCTCTCGAATTTGCAATTTGCAATTTACAATGGGGCAAATATGGAACTTCAAGAGGCGATCGACCACTATCATAGCCTGCTCGACAAGGCCAGCGCGCGGGCGACCTTCGAGCGGCTCGACGCGCTGATTCGCGAGCGCGATCTACTGGTCGGCAAGCCGCGCGACCGACTGATCTGTTCGGTGCTGCGCCCGCGCTTCCTGACCGAAACGCAACTGGCAATGGTCGAACAGTCGGCCGCGCTAGTCGGCCGGGCGATCCGCAAGGTCGGGGCAGCGGCGATCGCCGACCCGGCGCTATTGGCCCCATATGCACTGACAGAGCAGGAGCAGGCGCTGCTGGCGATCGACCCTGGTTACCCTGGCGCGTCGGCGTTTGGCCGGCTCGACGGATTCCTGGCGGCCGACGGCAGCGCATGTTGGTATATCGAGTCGAACCTTGAGTCGCCCGCCGGCATTGGCTACGACGAGGCGATGGTCGAGATCTTCGATCAGCTTGAGATCATGGCCGCATTCCGCCGCTCGTATCGCGCTCAGGCGCTGCCGCATCGCCAGGGCTTGCAGCAATTGCTGCTGGATACCTACCGGGCATGGGGCGGGAAAGCCACGCCAACAATCGCGATCGTCGACTATGCCACTGCCGTGACCTGGCCGGAGTTCGAGTACCTTGCGGCGCGATTTCGCAGCGACGGTATTTCCACGGTGATCGCCGACCCTGGCCAGCTGACGTATGATGGCAAGCGGCTGTATGCCAACCTGCCCGAACAAGGCGCGCCGATCCCGATCGATCTGGTTTACCGCCGGGTATTGCAGCATGAGTTTCTGGCCCAATATGACTTGGCGCATCCGCTGGTGCGGGCCTATGCCGATCACGCGGTCTGCGTGGTGAATCCGTTTCGCACCAAGCCCGTGCATACCAAACTGATCATGGCACTGCTATCGGACGACAGCGGTCCTGCGGCCGGCTTGCTCGACGCCGCCGAGCGCGCGGCGGTCGAGCGATATGTGCCGTGGACGCGCCAATTGCGCGGTGGAACCACGCGCTATCAGGGCCAGCTGGTACCGCTGCTGACCTTCGCCCAACGCAACCGCGAGCGATTGGTGCTGAAGCCGAATGACGACTATGGCGGCCAGGGAGTGCTGCTTGGCTGGGAGACCGACCAGGTCGGCTGGGATCGCGCGCTGGCCGCCGCGCAGGCCGCGCCATTCGTGATCCAGGAGCGCGTGCCGGTGCCGCAAGAGGATTACCCGACCTGGACGCCCGACGAGGGCCTGCGCATCACGCCGCGCTATGTCGACTCGGACCCGTGCGTGTATGGCGACCCTTCGACCCATTCGACAAGCTCAGGACAGGTCATTGCGGTCGGCTGCCTCACGCGGATCGCCGCGACCGCGCTGTTGAATGTCTCGGCTGGTGGCGGGGCCGCGCCGCCAACATTCGTGATCTCTAGAACAAAGAACAGAGAACAAAGAACAAAAGAGAGAGAGCGGCTCTGATTGTTCTTTGTATTTGGTTCTTTGTTTTCACAAGAGTTATTGTATGAACCGTGCTCGTATCCGCGATCTTGGCATCGGCATTGGCGCGCAGCCGACCGGCCCGCAAAATGCGATCACCGACGTGCCGGGCGTGTTGGTTGGCCATGCCACGGTGAAATACGATCAGCCGCGCATTGCGCGGACTGGCGTGACCATGGTTGTGCCGCGCGATGGCAAGATCTGGGAGGATCGGGTCTTTGGCGGCTTTTTCTCGTTCAATGGCAATGGCGAGATGACCGGCCTGCCATGGCTCGAAGAGTCGGGCATGATCGACGCGCCGATCGGCATTACCAACACTCATGGCGTTGGCGTGGTGCGCGACGCTATCGTGGCGCATGCGGTGGAGCGTAGACAGATTGATAGTTTTCTGCTGCCAATCGTGGCCGAGACGTATGATGGCTGGCTGAGCGATATCGATGCGTTTCATATCACGCAGGAACGCGCCTTCCAGGCGCTGGCGGCGGCCAGGGGCGGCCCGGTCGACGAGGGCGATGTCGGCGGCGGCACTGGGATGATCTGCCATGGCTTCAAGGGCGGCATTGGCACGTCGTCGCGCGTGGTGGCGACCAAGAGCGCCGTCTACACCGTTGGCGCGCTGGTGCAGGCCAACTATGGCGCGCGCCGGGACCTGCGCGTCGACGGCGTGCCAGTGGGGCTGGAGATTGGCGTCGACAAAGTGCCGGCGCGCGAAGAGGCGCCGCTGCCGCCCGGCAATGCCGGCTCGATCATCGTGGTGATCGCCACCGACGCACCGCTACTGCCGGTGCAGTGCAAACGGCTGGCCCGCCGCGCGACGACTGGCCTGGCGCGGGCCGGCGGGGTGGGCTATAACGGCAGCGGAGATATCTTTCTGGCCTTCGCCACCGGCAACCACCTGCCGCAGTCAGAAGCCCTGCTCGACCTGAAGATGCTACCACACGAGCAGATCGACGATCTGTTTGTGGCGACCGCCGACGCGGTCGAGGAGGCGATCCTCAACGCGCTCTGCGCCGCCGAGACCATGACCGGCTACAAGGGCCGTACAGTCTACGCAATGCCGCTGGACGAGTTGCAGCGGGTGATGACAAAATACCGGCCGGGCGAGTGATGTCATCACAAAGCCATGGAAACATCGAAGATTACTATGTCATGCAGAACGTAGTTTCGCTCCCTCATTGTGCATCACAATGCAACCTGCAATGAGATGGTGAGCGTAGCGAACCATCTCATTGACGATCTCTGGTAATCATGGTTTGATCCGATGTCAAGTGAAGTTTCCGTATCGCCATCGCTCTGTGGCGCCAACATAATCGCCGTCGCTCTGTGGCGCCAACATAAGGAGTCTCATTTATGCGACAGTTGCTGACGATGTTGCTTGGCGTGCTGCTGCTGGTGGCGTTAGCTCCGGCTGCCGTGGCCGCACCGGGCGACCGCTGCTTCCCCGAGACCGGCGAGTGTCTGGCTGGGCGATTCCGCGAGTATTGGGATGGCAATGGCGGTCTGTCGGTGTTTGGCTTCCCGGTCGCCGAGCAGCGTATGGAGCAAGGCAACGAGGGCGCGTTCACCACACAGTGGTTCGAGCGCGAGCGCTTCGAGGCGCACGCCGAAAACCGCGCGCCGTATGATGTGCTGCTTGGGCGGCTGGGCGATGAGCTGCTGCGCCGGCAGGGCCGCGACTGGAGCACGTTCCCCAAGGGCCAACCGCAAGCCGGATGCCAGTTTTTTGATGTGACCGGCCATAGCGTCTGCGAGCCGTTTTTGAGCTACTGGCGCACGCGCGGCCTGGAGTTCGATGGACGCACCGGCAAAAGCTATGCCGAAAGCCTGGCGCTGTTCGGCCTGCCGCTCTCTGAGCCGGCGATGGAGACCAATAGCTCGGGCTTGACCGTGCTGACCCAGTGGTTCGAGCGGGCGCGCTTCGAGTATCTGCCGGCGAACCCCGACCCCTACAAGGTGCTGCTGGGCCGGCTTGGCGCCGAGGCGTTTGATCCCACCGGCGGCGCCCCAGTGCAGTATCACCAGGTGCAGGCGCCGGGCTGGCCACACCCGCTGGAGGTGCCGGCCGGCTTTGCGATCGACGAGGTCGCCGTTGGGCTCAAGTCGCCGCGCTTCATGGCGCTCGACCCGACCGACGGCAGCCTGGTGTATGGCTCCTCGACGACCAGCGAAGTTGTGCGGCTGCGCGATCTCAATGGCGACGGGCGCTACGACCAGGCTCAGATGGTGGCGGGCGGGCTGGCCGCGGTGCACAGCGTCGCCTTTATCAATGGGCAGCTCTATGCGGCGGCCGAGGATCGGCTGGTGCGCCTGTCGAACTTCAATGCGAACGGCACAGCGCAGCAGGTCGATAAGATCATCGCGCTGCCGAGCGGCGCGAAAGACCTGTATGGGCATCGCACCCGCACAATCGCGCTCGGGCCGGATGGCAAGCTGTATATCTCGGTCGGCTCGTCGTGCGACGTATGCGTCGAAGACACGCCGCTGCGCGCCGCAATCCTGCGAATGAACGTCGACGGCAGCGGACTCGAGGTGTTTGCCTCCGGGCTGCGTAACACGGTTGGCTTTGATTGGAAGCCGTTCAGCAATGAGCTGTGGGGCGCGGATATGGGCCGCAACAACCTGGGCCAAGACCGCGTGCACGACGAGTTGAACCGATTGGAGCAAGGTAAGAACTACGGCTGGCCCTACTGCTACGACGATCGCGTGCCGAACCCCGAATTCAACGACCCAGGGAGGTGCGCGAACATCAGTGCTCCAGCGCTCAACTTCCCGCCGCACTGGGCGCCGCTCGGCTTTGTGTTCTATAACAAGGCCAGTTTCCCGATACGTAGTTCGAAAAAGATGCCCGAAGGTGGCGTAGGTTTTTATCAAACAGATACCGGCGGCTTCCCGCCCAACTACCAGGGCGATGCGCTGGTTGCGTTCCATGGCACCGCGCGCGACCAGGTGCAGACCCTTGGCGGATATTTGGTTGCGCGAGTGAGATTCAAGAATGGTCAGCCGGTTGGAATGGAAGACTTGGTGCGCGGCTGGAATGCCAACGGCGATGTCTGGGGCCGCCCGGCCGGGCTGTTGATTCTGCCCGACGGCAGCGTGCTGATCTCGGATGATAACAATGGGCGGATTTTCCGGCTACGTTATGTAGGGAAATAGTGCGTAAAACGTAATGCGTAAAACATAAAACGTAATGCGCAATCTACAATCTGCAATCTGCAATTGCCTGGGGTGTCGTATGGACTTCACCATCCGACCGGCGACGATCGATGATTACACTGCAATTGACACAATCTTTGTCGAGGTAGAGCTGCTCCATCGGGCGGCGCTGCCGCAGATCTTTCGGGCGCCGGATGGGCCGGTATTGAGCCGCGAGTACTTCGAGGCCGGGCTGGCGGACGAAGCGTTTGCATGGCTCGTCGCCGAGCGCACTGGCGCGCTGCTGGGTTTTGTGACCGTGCGGGTTGTGCAGGCGCCGGAGCGGCCAATTCTGCTGCCGCGGCGCTATGCTGAGGTCAATAATCTCGCCGTGCATGCGCCGTATCGCCAATCGGGAGTTGGGCGAGCACTATTGAAACGCGCCGAGCAATGGGCCGCCGAGCAGCAACTGGGCGAGATCGAACTCAATGTGTGGGAGTTCAACCAGGGCGCGATCGAGTTCTATGAAAAGCTAGGGTATGTCACCGAGCGACGTACAATGTGGAGGAATATCAGCGATGCCAATTCGTGATCACATCATTCAACTGGTGCGCGGCAACGATCTCGCGCAGGCCGAAGCCGCCGACGCGATGGAAGAGATGATGACCGGCGCGGCCACGCCGGCGCAGATCGCCGCGTTTCTGACCGCGCTGCATCTGAAGGGCGAAACCGAGGCCGAAATCGCCGGCATGGCCCAGGTGATGCGCGAGAAGGCCACGCCGGTGCATTTCGATGGTCCGGTGCTCGATACCTGTGGTACCGGCGGCGATGGCTCGGGCACCTTCAATATCTCGACTACGGCGGCGTTTGTGGCGGCCGGCGCCGGCGCGACTGTCGCAAAGCATGGCAACCGGGCCGCCTCGAGCGCCTGCGGCTCGGCTGATGTGCTCGAGGGTCTTGGCGTGAATATCGAACTGGACGCCGAGGGTGTGGCGCGCTGTCTGCGCGCGGCGCGAATCGGCTTTATGTTCGCGCCCAAATTCCACCCGGCCATGCGCTACGCCGGGCCGGTGCGGCGCGAAATCGGTATTCGCACGGCGTTCAACATCCTTGGCCCGCTGACCAATCCGGCGCGCGCGCGCCACCAGGTGCTGGGCGTGGCGAATGCCGACCTGGCCGAGAAACTGGCCCGCGCGCTCGCGCGGCTCGACACTGTGCATGCGCTGGTAGTGCATGGCCACGGCGGCCTGGACGAGCTGTCGCTCAGCGGGCCGAATCTGGCGTTCGAGGTGCGCGGCGGGCACAACCCCACGCAAATTGAAATCGTCGCTGACGATCTGGGGCTGGCGAGCGCGCCGAAAGATGCCGTGCTGGGCGGCGATGTGGCGGCCAATGTCGCGACGGTGCGTGCGATTCTTGGCGGCGCGGATCAAGGTCCCAAGCGCGACATCGTGCTGCTGAATGCGGCCGCCGCGCTGCTGGCCGCCGACAAGGCCGGCGATTTGCGCGAGGGGCTGGAGCAGGCGCGGGCCAGCCTGGCCTCGGGCGCTGCGCGCGAGCGTATGGAGGGCATGATCGCCGCGAGTCAAGGATCGTCGCGCTGATTGCGGGGCTCAACTATACATTAAGCGTGCGCCACGGCCGATCAGCGCCAAGCCGTCTCGCTGCGCTGCTCGAAGTGCTCGTAGGCGGTCACCAGGCCGCGGAGCACCTCCGCGGTGGTTTCGAACAGCGCTTGGGCCTTTGGGTCATTCACCTTGGCGACATCCTCGCGCACATGAGTGATAGTGTCGTTGAGCATACCCCGGATCTTAATCGTGTGATGGCGCGGGTCGCTTTCAGGATACTGTTGTCGCTCAGTCATGATATATCTCCTTGCCGATGTTTTCGGTTTGTTGGAGCGAGGCAGCATGAAATATGCCATGGGCCTGGGCGATCCTCAACCGGCCGGTTGGCTGGAACTGGCTTCGGCTAAAGCTTCGACTCCAGTTCAGAATTCAAATCGGATTGCTATAGCTTACTAAAAAGCCACAGCAGGGCGATCAGTCTTCCTGTGGCTGAACCGATTGTGTTCGACCGTCTTCGGGTTATGGTTTTGGGCGCCGCCGTTTCCAGCTATACCACAACCCTGCGGCGCCGGCGGCGGCGGCCGCAAGCAGTAACCAGAGCATCGTCGTCATCCTTGTATCTCCTGCTCAGCGGTTCTACGGTCGGGGTTGTCCGCAGAGCGTATAGCGGGCGGTGCAGCGGTGTGGAGACGCGCTGCCGATGGGAGCATGACACCCCGATGTCTCTATTATATGTGGGGAGTCAAGTATGTGGCGTAAGGAACTTGTCCGCCGGTACCTCCGCTGGCATCAATATCTATCGCGTGGAGGGCGGCAAGATCGCCGAAGAACTGTATCTGGGCGACCGGTTGGGGTTGTGGCAGCAGCTGGGGCTCGTACCCACGAGCCGCAAACTTGCGGCCGAGGTTGGCCATGCTCCAGAGCTTGGTCGCGCTTAGTACAGCAGAGCGAAGGACACAAGGCCAGTGAGCGCAAGCGCCGCCCACTGGCCTGGTCGGATCTGCTGCGATAGCGAGGGTATTGCTACGCGAACAGCTCAAAGAATGGTGGGAAGGTCAGCAGGAAGCCCAGCGCCGTCAGCACCCCCGCCACGATCACATAGCTCTTCAGGTTCACCTCTTTGTCCTTGATCGTGAAATGCGCGATGCCCCACGCCAGCAGGAAGGCGATCACTGCCGCCCCGGTCTTGCCACTCAGCGGGCCGACCGGGACACTCCATACCAGCGCGTTCTTCAGAGCGACCAGGGCTGGCATCTCCGTCAGCGTGACCAGCAAGCCGAGCACGAAGCAGCCGATCCCGCCAGCCAGGAACGCTGCCGCCGCCACGCCCGTCGCCACGCGGCTCTCGACCTGCTCCTGCCCCTTGGTGGCGGCCGTCTTGGGAAGCTGTGTAACTGCCATTGTTATACCTCTTTTCCTGATTGATTGGTTTCAGTATCAGCCCGACAGCGGACTAGTGGATCGGCGCGGCCTTGGTGATCAGCGCACCCATCAGGCCAGCGACCGCCGCCGCACCAAAGGCCAGCACGAAAGTGACGATCAAGGTCTTGCGCAGGAACGGATAGTCGGCCAGGCGCTTGCCGTAGCGCAGGACGACGAAGGCGACCACAGTGGCCAGGATCGGCGCGAACCAGGCGACGTGCTCCTTCCATTCCATGCCGAAGTTATGCCACTCGGCTAGGTTGGGGTTGGCGAGCAAGAAGGATGGCCATCAGCCAGGTACCGGAGACCAGGCGGGTCATACGCTCGCGCAGACCAGTAACGGTGAGCAGTTCGGGGCGCAAGCTGTAGAGGCCAGCCAGCCCACCGGCGAAGGCGAGCAGGAACAGCGCGCCAAAGCCCATTCCGTGGATCAGCCCCCAGAGTTCTCGATTGGTGAGTTCCATAATGTTCCCTCCTGTACGAATTACCAGCACGTGATTGCCGTCTGGCTGGAAGGATAGCATGGACAACCATCGGCCAAGTTGTGCTTCGATAACCACTAGTTAATGAATCCCTATCGTGTTCGCCCATCCGTGAATACCCTCTCACTAACGGTAAAGTGCTCTATGCGCTCTATTGGTTCGTCGGCGTGCTCGGCGCGGGTGTGTTGGTCGGCTGGCTGGAGGCCCATGTCTTCGGCGGGCTGATCAATCCATGGGTCACGGCCGCAGTCCAGCGCATCTCTCCCGCGCTGTGGCTGACGGAGCGGTGCTGCCAATGACGTTGGGCCTCGGCTGTGTCACAATGGCCACGATGACGACGCGCATTCTGGAACGGCGGCGCGATCGGCTGCTGGTCACGTTGCAGCTGGCACTGGCTGTGCCGTGCTCAGCTTGGCGTCTTGCTTGGCATGCTTGGCAGCGTCTCCTTCGCTATTTATCCCATGTATCGCGAGTGTAATCATGATTGGCAAGGAGCGCAGGGCACGCAGCGCCGCTGGTCAGGATCAGCTAGCCTGGCTTCACGGGTATGGCGTGCAGCCAGGCCAGCGCGTGCGGCAACATCAGCCAGTTACGATTGTGCAGGTCGAACAGGCCGAGCTCGCGTTAGAGAGGGCGATCGCCCAGGCGGTACAGATCGAACTCATAGCGTCGGTGGCCGCGGAAACACCCGCCGCGCCCGCGCACTGACGAGCCGACGATCAGGGAACTGCACGCTCCTAACTCTGCTGCGGCGGGGCGGCCAGCGCGCGGGCATAGTCGTGGGCGAACTGATCGACGCTGCGCGCCGGCTGGCCGGTGAGGCGCGGCACGGTATCCGTCACAACGCCAAAGGCGGGATGCCCGGCGCCGATCAGCGCGTATTCTTTGGCCAAATCGGCGGCGAGGGGCGCCGGCCGCCCCGCTTGAATGAGGCGCTGCGCGAATTCAGCCTCGCTCACCGGCACATAGGTGAAGGTGCGCCCAGCGGCCGCCGTGAGTTTCGCCGCCACCTCGGTGAACGTTAGCGCCTCCGGCCCGGTGATCGCGTATGTCTGTCCCTCGTGACCCGCACCCGTCAGCGCGGCGACCGCCACTGCCGCTATGTCGCGGTAATCGACCATGTTGACGCGCATGTCGCCCATTGGCAGGGCCAGGGTGCCAGATGCTCCCAAGAACAGCAGATTCTGCATGAAGAAGCTAGGCCGCAGATGGGTATAGGCGATGCCGGAGCGCTCGAGCGCCTGCTCGGCCTGCGCGTGCCATCGATCAAGTTGCACGGGCGCATCCAGGCCGACCATAAAGCTGCTGGAGAGCCGGACGATGTGTCGCACGCCGGCGTGCTGCGCAGCGCTGTAGACGTTCGCGGACAGTTGGATCGCCGGACCTGTGGCGACGAAGTAGACTTTTTCGGCGCCCGTGAGAGCGACTTCCAGCGTTTCGGGCTGGGCCAGATCGACCTGGACGATCTCGACGTTCAGCCCTTCCAGCATCCTGGCTTTCTCCAGGTTATGCACCAGCGCGCGCGTGGGCACGCCTTGCGCGGCCAGTTGGCGGGTGACTTCGCCGCCGGTCTGCCCTGTGGCGCCAAAGACAATGATCATTGATTATCCTCCTGTGCCAGCGCCTTCAACCAGCTGGCGATGGCCTGTCCGATCTCATCAGGGGAATCTTCCTGGAGAAAGTGCAGTCCACATACGGTCACTTCGGTCTGTGCCGGCCAGGTGTGGCAAAACTCGCGCAGCGCTCCGCTCAGGGAAGCGCCGGGATCGGCGTTGATGAACAGCTTCGGTACGGTGCTGTGGGCGAGCCAGTCGGCATACGCCTGCACGATGACATCGGCGGGCTGGCCCTCAATCGGAAGCTGGCGCGGCCAGGTGAGCGTTGGGCGGCGCCCCTCGCCCGGCTCGGCAAAGGGCCTGCGGTACTCTGCCATCTCCGCGTCGGTCAGGCCGCGCAGGACCATACGGGGTAGCTGGTTTTCGACAAACATATTTTCTTCGAGGATCATCCGTTCTCCGGTGGCCGAGCGCAGCATCTGGAAGGTTCGCTGCGCGGTCTCCGGCCAATCGTTCCAACTCCGTGGCCGCACGATCGCTTCCATGTAGGCGATCCCCTTGACCGCTGTGCGATGGCGATTCGCCCAGTCGAAGCCGAGGGCTGACCCCCAATCGTGCAGGACCAAAAAAACGATACTGTTTGCCAGCTGCTCGTTGGCGACCGCGGGGAAGATCGGGGAACTTCCGCGCCGCGGTGCTTACACCCCGCGTGGTGCCACACCCCCCATTAGCGTCTGCACTAGATCGGAGACGAACTGCTGATCCGATAGTGGCAGCGGGTCCGCGCCCATGAAGTAGCGCAGCAACGCGTATTGGTAAGACGGTCCGAGCAGGAGCGCCGCGACGCTCATGGAGTCGCGCTGGGCATCCAGGCGACCCAGGCGCTGCTCCGCCGCGATGTAGGCCGCAACACGCTCAAAGACTCGCTGGGGACCGGCCTGCTGTGTCTGCATCCACTCCCGGTGGCGTGCGAGCAGCGCGGCATCGGCGCAGATTGCGATCGTCTGGGGAATGACGTGCGCATAGTATGCCATGCCCGCCTGCGCGATCGCCTCCAAATGCTCGCTCACCCTGCCGGTGCCGGCCTGTTCGGGATCCGTCACTGCGAGAAACGGCGGCAGATTTTCTTGGACGACCGCGAGGAGCAGATCATCTTTGCGTTCGAAATACTTGAAGAGGGTGCCTTCAGCCACGCCGGCGGCGCGTGCGATTTCTTTCGTTGTAACGCGGGCGAGGCCGCGCTCCTGGATAACCTGCTTCGTCGCATCTAAGATGCGCTCGCGTGTCTTCATCGTTCTGACCCCTCTTAAATACGGCCACCTGATCAGTGAGTGCTCACACCAACGATATTATAGTGAGCACTCACTCACTTGTCAAGAGCTAATCTGAGAATCGCCGAGGAGTTGGTGTCTGGTTGAACGTTTCTGATACGAGCGATGGTATAATATCGAGCCATCGGATGTATATCGTTGCTCTCAAGATGGGGAAATGTTATGACGCTGCCACTCGACGGTCTGCGCGTGCTCGACCTGACTCGCGCGCTGGCCGGCCCGTTCTGCGCGCAGATGCTAGGCGATATGGGTGCCGATATCGTGAAAGTCGAGCAGCCTGGCGTCGGCGATAACGCGCGTGGATGGGGACCACCGTTCCAGGGTGGCGAGAGCAGCTATTTTCTCAGCGTCAATCGCAACAAGCGCAGCATTGCGCTGAATCTGCGCCACGCGCGCGGCGCCGAGATCTTGCGCCGGCTGGTGGCGCAGAGCGATCTGTTGCTGGAAAACTTCGTGCCCGGCACGCTCGACCGGCTGGGATTTAGTTATGAGGCGTGCCGCGAGATCAGGCCCGATCTGATTTACTGCTCGATCTCGGGCTTCGGCCAGGTCGGCCCCGAGCGCGAGCGCGCCGCTTACGACCAGATCCTCCAGGGCCTGGGCGGCATCATGAGCGTGACTGGTGAGATTGGCGGGGCGCCCATGCGCGTCGGCATCGCGATCGCCGACATCATGGCCGGGATGTTCGCAGCCTACGCCGTGCAAGTCGCGCTGTACCATCGCGCCCGCACTGGCGTGGGCCAGCGCGTCGATACCTCGCTGCTCGAAGGCCAGCTGGCAATGATGACCTACCAGACCGGTCGCTATTTCGCCACCAACCAGGCGCCCACAACCAGCGGCAACCTGCACCCGACGATTGTGCCCTATGGTTTGTATCGGGCCGCCGACGCCTATTTTAACCTGGCGGTCGGCACCGAGGATCTGTGGCGGCGCTTCTGCGCGGCGTTCGAGCTCAAGCAGCTGCGCACGGATCCACGTTTCGCCACCAACCGCGAGCGGCTGGCGCATCGTGATGAGCTGAATGAACTGCTCGCCCCGGTGTTCGCCGCGCGCAGCGTGGCCGAGATCGACGCGCTCATGAATGAGGCCGGCGTGCCATGCGGTGCGGTGCGCGATCTGGATCGCGTCTTCAACGACCCGCAGACCCAGGCGATCGACATTATCAGATCGCTTGAGCACCCGACCGCCGGCATGATCCGAGTGGTTGGGCCACCGTATCATTTGTCGGAAACGCCGCCCGAGGTGCGCCTGCCGCCGCCGCTGCTCGGCCAGCATACCGACGAGATTTTGCGCCAGCTTGGCTACGACGCCGCCGCGATCGCTGAACTGCGCGAAGCGCAGGTGGTTGATTAGACCGTTAGAACGTTAGAACGTTGGAACGTGCAACGGGGGTGACTATGACCGAGAAAGAAGGCCTTTTCAGCATTCCCGCACGCTTGCTGTTGACGCCGGAACATCGTGCCAAGCTGGAGGCGATCGTCTACGCGCGTGAGGTCGATCTCGCCGATTTCCTGTCGGAGATCGTCGCCGAGTATCTCGACGCGCAGACCGACGTACAGCCGCTTGACCGACCTGTGCCCGACACCGCCGCGGAAATGCGCAAGCGCCGCGCCGAACTGGCCCGACTGCGGTCGCGCAGTGATGCGGCTGGCAGATCCGCGCCACCCTGGCTGCTCTCGTACATCACCGCGCTGGAGGGGGAGATTCAGCGGTTGGAGCGCGAGCAGTAGGTTCTTAACGCAAAGGTGCAAAGGTGCGAAGGCGCAAAGGTGCAGATGTACTACGTACTGCGTAAAATGTGATATTACGCATTACAATGGCTCTTCGCGCCTCCGTATCTTTGCGTCTGCGCGTTGATGGAATACTATGGCAAAAAGCAAAGTGCGCCTCGATCAGCTGCTGGTGCAGCGCGGGCTGGCCGAGACGCGCGCCAAAGCCCAGGCGCTGATCCTGGCTGGCTCGGTGCGGGTCGCGGGTTCGCCGCATACCAAGGCAGGCCAGCTTGTCGCGGAGAATGCCGAGATCGAGTTGGCCGAGGCGCTGCCCTATGCCAGCCGCGGCGGCTATAAGCTCGCCCACGCACTCGACAGCTTCGTGCTCGATCCGGCCGGCTTAGTCGCGCTCGACGCCGGGGCATCGACGGGCGGCTTCACCCATGTGCTGCTCCAGCGTGGCGCGGCGCGCATCTACGCAGTCGACGTTGGCTACGGTCTGATCGATTGGCGGCTGCGCCAAGATCCGCGCGTCGTGGTGATCGAGCGGACGAATATTCGCTATCTTGAGGCCCTGCCAGACGATGAAGAACAGAGAACAAAGAACAAAGAACAAACATACCAAGAACGGGCACCCGCAGGGTCAACCGAGAACCGAGAACCCAGACAGGAAGATGAAGCAATCGGAAGACAAGGCCACAAGGAGACGAGCCGCGACTCTCAATTCTCAATTCTCAATTCTCAATTCTCAATTCTAGCGGACTGCGCCACTATCGACGTCTCATTTATTTCGCTGCGGCTGGTATTGCCGGCGGTACAGCGCTTGCTGAAGCCAACTGGCTGGATTGTTGCGCTGATCAAGCCACAGTTCGAGGCCGGCGCCGCTCAGGTCGGCAAGGGCGGCGTGGTGCGCGACCCGGCGGTACACTCAGCAGTGCTGCGCGACACGCTATCATTCGCCGCCGCACATGGCTTGCCGCCGCATGGCTTGGTGCGCTCGCCGATCACCGGGCCAGCCGGTAATGTCGAGTTTCTGGCGTGGTTGGGCGGGCCGGGGCCGCAGCTGAATATCGAGCGGGCGATCGCGGAGGCGTTGGTGCAATGAACGACGATGTACAAACAGTTCGGGTTGGCCAGGCACGCGTGCATATTATCAACATGGGGACGCTGCAGGTCGACCTGGCAGGATGGCTGCGCGTGCCGCGGCAAGAGTGGACACCCGCGACGACACCATTTTTTGAGCAGCCGATTGTGATGCCCGCGTTATCAGTGCTGATTGAGCTGCCGGAGACCGTGATTGTGGTCGACGCCTGCGATCCATTGGCGATCGCTCGCAGCCTCTATGCTGGGACGGGCCACCAGCCGCCGCCGAATCTGAGTGAGCGACTGGCAGCCCTCGGCATTCTGCCCGAGCATGTCGAGCATGTCGTGCTCACGCATCTGCATTTCGATCATTTCAGCGGAGTCACGCGTGAGCAGCAAGGCCGAATGGTTCCGCGCTTTCCACGCGCCCGCCACTATGTCGGCCGGGCCGATTGGGCGGATATCGACGAGGAGTTGGCCGACCCGGATTCGCTGGAGCACAAGACGCTAGCGGTGATTGAGCAGCACGGGCTGCTGAATCTGGTCGATCGCAACGCCGATCTTGCTGGCGAGGTGCGTGTCCTGGCGGCGCCAGGCGAGACGCCGGGGCATCAGATCGTGCGGATTCATTCGGGTGGCCAGACGCTGTATTGCCTGGGCGATCTGTTCCATCACACGGTCGAGATAGAACAGCCGGAGTGCATGGTGCATTGGGCCGACCCTGAGATGACTCGCCGCAGCCGCCAATCGTTGATCGCCGCGGCGCTGGCTGAAGACGCGCTGCTGATGGCGGCGCATATTTCAACGCTTGGGCGCCTGCGTGCGGGGCGCGATGGAGTTCGGTGGGATGCGGTCTGATCAGATCGAAATCGCATGCCGGGTCGGCTGTGGCGCGTGCTGTATCGCCCCGTCGATCTCTTCGAGCATCCCCGGCATGCCGCATGGGAAGCCTGCCGGCGTGCGCTGCGTGCAGCTGACCAGCGACAATCGCTGCAAGCTGTTTGGAAAGCCGGAGCGCCCGGCCGTGTGCGTTGGCCTGCGGCCCACGGCCGACATGTGTGGCGAAACCAGCGGGCAGGCATATCGATTTCTCATCCAGTTAGAGTTGGCCACTAGAGCGCCGGGCAAGCATTCGGAAACTATCCGCGAATGACGCTAATCTCCACGAATATTATGACGAAATATTCGCCTGTATTCGCACAATTCGCGGATTCTTAACCGCTGCTTTAGGCCGGCACGCGGCACTCCTGACACGTTGACGAAATAATCGATCTGAGTATAATCAACCGTGTGCAAATTTTCACTTGGTTTTTGTGGTCCGCTCATTAGCGAATGATACCTCGTTCAAGGCTGTATGCTGCTTGGTCGCCCGATCAAGGGTTGATTGCCGTCGTGTGTGCGGCTGTGAAACAGAACCGCGCTGGTCTCGTTCGCACTAGCAGGAGGTTCCATGCGGGCACGTCGCCACCCTTTCAGACTGCCTGTGGTAGTAACACTTTCCTTGGCCTGCGCAGGGCTGCTCCTTTCCGCGTGCGGCGAGAATCTGCCCGCCACGACGACGCACCCGGTCGGCGATCATGCACAGCGTATCTACGATCTGATGGTGCCAATCTTCTGGGCGGCATTGGGCGTTTTTGTGGTCGTCGAGGGCATTCTGCTGTATTCAGTGGTGCGCTTCCGCCAGCGATCCGAGAATGAGGCCATCCCAGCGCAGATCCATGGGAATACCCGGATCGAGATTTTATGGACGATTGCGCCGGCGCTGATTCTGTTAGTGATCGCGGTGCTGACGTTTCGCACACAGGCCGAGAACTCGGTCCAGCCGACCAACGCGATGCAGATCACCGTGATTGGCCATCAGTGGTGGTGGGAATTCCGCTACGACGATAAGCAGATCATCACCGCGAATGATGTGTATATCCCAACCGGGCAGCCGGTCCAATTTAAGATGACCAGCATCGACGTTATTCACGATCCGTGGATGCCGAAGCTGGCCGGTAAGACTGACGCGATTCCCGGCGCGAACAATATCAACTATGTCTCGTTCCAGACCGACCAGCCGGGTATTTATCGCGGCCTGTGCGCCGAGTTCTGCGGCGAAGAGCACGCCGTCATGCGTTTCCGCGTGGTTGCGGTGCCGCCAGATGTCTTTGATGCCTGGGTAACACAGCATCAGAAGCCGGTCGGCCCGGCGTTCGCCGCCACGACCACCGACGCGGCCCGGCTTGGCTCGGGCGACCCGGCCCGTGGTGAGAAGGCGTTCTTGAATGTCAAGAATCTATGTATCACCTGCCACGCCATCAGCGGGTACAAAGAGGCTGTCGGCGTCGTTGGCCCGAACCTGACCTATTTTGGCAGTCGTGAGACGATCGCGGCCGGTGCACTCCGAAATACGCCAGAGAATCTGAGCGCATGGATCCATAATCCTGGCGGCGTCAAGCCAGGCAATACTATGAGTACGGTGATCAAGCCGGGGATGGTTTCTGAGCAAGACATCGCCGATATCGTCGCGTTCCTCGAGAGCCAGACGATCGCGATCGAAAAGCCTGCAGAGCGATAGCGGAGAAGCAGCAATGGCCACACTAGAGCAACCCATTCCACAGGTTCGCATACAGCAGCACAAGGCCGATCCAGGCGGTTGGACGTCTTGGCTCACAACTGTGGATCATAAGAAGATTGGGATCATGTATCTGATCTCGGCATTCTTCTTCTTTGTGATCGGCGGCATCGAGGCGTTGTTGATTCGTATTCAGCTCGGCGCGCCGAACAACACCTTCCTCTCGCCCGATACGTACAACCAGATCTTCACCATGCATGCGACCACGATGGTGTTCCTGGCAATTATGCCCATGCTGGTGGGGTTTGGTAACTATATCGTGCCGCTGATGATCGGCGCGCGCGATATGGCCTACCCGCGGCTGAACGCACTGAGCATCTGGCTGTTTATTTTTGGCGGCCTGATGCTGTATGCCAGCTTTATCACCGGCGGGGCGCCGGGGGCCGGTTGGTTCTCGTATGCGCCGCTGAGCGAGAAGCCCTATTCCGCGACGACCGGCATGGATTACTGGGTGCTGGGCCTGCTGATCACCGGCGTGGCGTCGATCGCCGGCGCCTTGAATTTCATTGTGACCACGCTCAACATGCGCGCGCCGGGGATGACCTTCAACCGTCTGCCGCTGTTCGTCTGGACCAACCTGGTAACCTCATTTCTGATCATTTTTGCGTTCCCGAGCCTGACGGTCGGCCAGATTATGCTGTTCTTCGATCGCCAGTTCGGCACGCATTTCTTCAACCCGAGCGGCGGCGGCGACCCGCTGCTGTGGCAGCATCTGTTCTGGTTCTTCGGCCATCCCGAGGTCTACATCATGATCCTGCCGGCGATGGGCATTATTTCGGAAGTGCTGCCGACCTTCTCGCGCAAGCCGATCTTCGGCTATGCATTCATTGCCTACTCCACCGTCGCGATCGGCTTCCTGGGCTTCACCGTCTGGGCGCACCACATGTTTGCGGTCGGTATGGGCCCGCTGGTTAATGCGCTGTTCTCGGCGAGCAGTTTCCTGATTGGCGTGCCGACCGGCGTGAAGATTTTCAACTGGATCGCGACGCTGTACATGGGTAACATTCGCATGAAGACCCCGCTGTACTTCGCGGTTGGCTTTGTGGCGATGTTTATCATTGGCGGCATCAGTGGTATCACCCTTGGCTCGCCGCCGATCGATGCGCAGCAGACCGACTCATACTATGTCGTGGCGCATCTTCACTATGTGTTGTTCGGCGGCAGTATCTTCGGGATCTTCGCCGGGTTCTACTACTGGTTCCCCAAGATGACTGGGCGGATGTATAACGAGCGGCTCGGCAAGCTGCAGTTCTGGTTGATGCTGATCGCATTCAACATTACCTTCTTCCCCATGCATATCCTCGGCACCGAGGGCATGCCGCGCCGCTACTACACGTATGAGGCCGGCATGGGCTGGGAGATCTGGAACCTGATCGAAACGATTGGCGCTTTCCTGCTGGCGTTCTCGGTGCTGCTGTTTATCTGGAATATGCTCACGAGTCTGCGCAATGGCGCGATCGCGTCGACCGACCCATGGGATGCCGCGACGCTGGAGTGGGCGACCAGTTCGCCGCCGCCGGCGCACAACTTCGATAAGACGCCGATCGTCTATAGCCGGCGCCCGCTGTGGGACACGAAATATCCAGATCTGGAGATGGCGCACGCGCCGGGCGCCCACGCCCTGACGCGCGGGCAGGCGGTGCAGAGCGAGCGCGATCGAGTGCATGAGATCGCCGACGACGGCCCAATTCATATGCCGTCGCCGACCTTTGCGCCGATCATTGCGGCCTTCGGCGTCACGATCGGAGCCTTTGGGGCACTGTACCGCTTCGTCTCCGAAGACGTTCCAGTGCCGTTCTTGGGGCTGATTGCGCTGGGCATCATCGCCTATGCAATCATCAAATGGGTGAGGGATTCGCACGCCGACGCAGCGCACTAAGCCAATTGCAGATTGCAGATTTCTATAGACTGTAATCTGCAATCTGCAATCTACAATCTGCAATCTTCGACAGGAGCTACGCATGAGCCAACTCTCCACGGCAACGAATCAGCCAGCCGCGAGCCATGGTGCGCATGGCGCGCACGCCACCGCGCTGGGCGTGGATACTCGTAAAGTGGGCGTCTGGGCCTTTATCGGCTCGGAAGTCCTGTTCTTTGCCGCGCTGATAACAGTCTATTTGATTTATAAGCCGCGCAACCTGGCCGCGGGTGGCCCTGATCCTAAAGAGGTGCTCGGCATCGGAGTCACCAGCGTGTTGGCGACGATCCTGCTGGCCAGCAGTCTGACGATGGTGCTGGCGCTGGCGGCGATCCGTCGCAAGGATATACGTTTGTTCCGGATCTGGCTGCTGGCTACCGCCGGCCTTGGGCTATGCTTCTTGGGCGGCCAGGCATACGAGTTCACTGAGTTGGTCGTGGCTGAAGGCGTGACGATGCCCACCAGTATCTTCGGCATGACCTTTTTCATTCTGACCGGCTTCCATGGCACGCACGTCGCGATCGGTGTGATCTGGCTGTTGTCGGTCTTTACCAAGGTAATGCGCTACCCGAACTCGCCTGAAAATGAGATGGATGTGGAGTTGGGTGGTCTGTACTGGCACTTTGTTGACCTCGTGTGGGTGGGAATCTTTACACTGATCTATCTGATGCCTGATTTCAACGCCGCCGCCGCCGTCCTGTTTGCTCGATGATTGGCGCGTGGTTTGTTTTAGGAGAGCGAAGCTATGGCCGAAGCACACACCGAGCACACCCATCCCGAGTCGACGCGCTTCTACTGGATCGTCGCGGCCGTGTTGGGAATTGTCACCGTGGTCGAGGTGGCCGTCAGTCTCAACGGGGTGATTGTTTCGCATGAAAACCCAGACTTTACCAGCCAGATCATTCTACTGGTGATCCTGCTGGTGCTTTCGGTGGTAAAGGGCGCCTCCGTGATCATGTTTTTCATGCACCTACGCGGCGATGCGCGGGTCTTTCAGTTCTTGTTTATTGCGCCATTTCTGATCGCCGTGTCGATGGTACTGGCATTCCTTGCGCTGTTCTCGGGGCATGTCGGCATTGGCGGCTGAGGGTGACACGATGACCAGATGACCAGATGACCAGATGACGAACAATAGTCATCTTGTCATCTTGTCAGGGAGCAACGGCTGTGTTCGCGTGGAACTGGGATCCTACAATCTTGATCGGTTTGGCGCTGCAGGCCGGCGCGTACCTGGCGTGTATCGGCCCGCTGCGGAAACATTTTCCTGGCTCGGAGCCGGTTGAGTCCGCGCGTATTCAGACGTTCCTGCTTGGGTCGCTGGTGCTATTTATTGCGCTGTGCTCGCCAATCGAGACATTGGGCGATGGCTATTTGTTGTCGGCGCATATGATTCAACATCTGCTGATTACGCTGGTCGCGCCGCCGCTGCTACTCATAGGGACGCCGCGCTGGCTCTTCCGCCCGCTGCTGCGGCTGCCGCTGGCCCGGCCGATCGGGCGATTGCTCACCAACCCAATCGTAGCGTTCTTGAGCTTCAATATCGTCTTTGCCGGCTGGCATATACCGGCCTATTACGAGACGACGCTGCGTAGCACGCCGATCCATGCGCTCGAGCATCTCATGTTCATCGCCACGGCCACGCTGACATGGTGGCCGGTGTTTAGCCCGATGGACGAGCTGCCGCGCCTGCCCGACCCAGCGCAGTGCTTATACCTGTTCCTCGAGTCGATCCCGCCGACTATCCTGGGCGCGCTGATCACCTTTGCCGGCTGGGTGCTCTACCCTACCTATGCGCGCGCCCCGCGCGTGTGGGGGATCTCGCCCCAAATCGATCAGCAGGCCGCCGGCTTGATTATGTGGATCCCCGGCGCGCTGGTGTATCTGCTGGTGCTGACGGTGGTATTCTTCCGCTGGTTTGGCGAGGATGATTACACGCCGAGCCAGGACACCCGGCCGGCCACGCAGTAGAGGCGACCAGGGAGTCGGGGTAGTTCCCACAGTTCCTTCAGTTCCCGGCCGCAATCGTTAGGAACTGAAGGAACTGTGGGAACTTCTGCCATGATTGCTTCATGTTCACAATCGCTCCTACCGGCGCCGGCCGAACAGCTTGCCGAAGCGATCGCCAACCATCGAGAGCGCCTGGCGCCGCTGAATCTCGGGATTCTCAGGGTCGATATTGGCCCAGAGATCGAGCCACGTGCGCGCCGCCTCGCGATTGCCCTGTGCCTCGTAGAGCTCGACATACGCCTTGAAGAGCGCAGTCGCCTCGGTGAAGTGCAGCCGCCGCCGATTGATCAACGGTTTGAGCAGCTCTTCGGCGGTGGCGTACTCGCGGTCGCGGACATGCAGGCGCGCCAGGCCGACCCGCGCGAATAGGTAGTCGGGGTACTCGGCGTGAATCTGGCGGACCATAGCTTCGGCCTCGGCCCGCCGCCCTTGCATCTCATAAGCCATCGCCAGGTTATTCTTGAGCGATGGCGAGTCCGGCTCAAGCTCCAGCGCCTGCTTGAGCAGCGGCTCGGCGCGGGCTCCCTGGTGGGCGTGCAGCGCCTCGATCGCCTTACGCATCAACGTGACAATCTTTGGGCTGAATGGATGTTCCGGCTCGTCGGTAATCTCGAAGTTCATAAATTGAATATCGGTCCACTCGCCTTTGAGCCACATCCGCACACGGCGGTCGGGGAACATTTCGGCCTCGTCGGCGGGAATGGCGGCCTCGTGGCGCAGCTTGTCGGGGCCGCGCTGGCTGAGCGCGAAGTCGTGCAGCGCCATAAGCAGTTCGGGTGTGCGCGCGGTGCGGGCGATCAGCAGCGCGAATTGGCGCGCCTGTGGGTCGCCGCGGTCGAACAAGATTGGGACGATCGCTGCGATCTCGGGGTGCTGCTGGAGGAAGCGCCGGACCGCGTTCGTGAGCGCTTGATCGTTCTTCTTTGTGCCAATCTGCGTGCTGAGCTGCTCGATTGTCCGACGGTCGGTCCAATTGCCGAACGCGAACGGCCAGGGCGCGTGGCGTTCGCCGATTGGCTTGCTGAGATCAGCGAAGTTGTCGCGGGCGACATCCAGGCCAGGGTTGAGCTTCAGCGCCTGTTTCCAGTATCGCCGCGCCTCGGTTTCGTGGCCCAAGCGCAGCTCGGCGACGGCCGCAAGGTGGAAGAGCAGCGCATCGGCCGCGTCGGTCAAGCCGCCCTCGCGCTCGGCCGCCTCAAACGTCTCCAGCACGCCTTGGTCGTCGCCGAGGTAGCTAAGCGCCTCGGCGATCTTCATCGCGCGATCGGCGGCCGGCTGGTCGGATTGCCTGAGGCGCTCGGCCCATATGTGCGCCTCGTCGATTCGCCCCAACCGGCAGTGATAGACGACCAGGTTGGCGAGCGCGTGGATGTTGCCGGCATCGAACTCGATCACCCGCTGGGCCGTCGCGATGGCCTGATCGAGCCTGCCTTCGAGCATATATGCCTGGCTCAGGTTGTTGAGCGCTGGTGCGAAGTCGGGCTTGAGCTGCAGCACTTGGTCGACCAGGCGGTGTAGCTGCCCGAAATCCGCCTGACTCAGCGCGGACTGGATCTGCTCGTGCACCTCGGCGACTTCCATGCCGTCAGCTGCCGACAGACCAACCTGCGGCAGAAGCTGTGCGACAGTATCCTCAAGCCCCGCAACAGTCTTGCGCACCTCGCCAGCGCGCGGATGTTCTGGAAAGCGTTCCAGGAAGCGCTGAAAGGTACGCAAAGCCAGCACCGGCCGCACATTCGACAAATAAGCGCCGGCCAGACCCAGATTGACATCGGGATCGCCGGGAGTGAGCCGGATCAATCGCTCGCAGGCGTTTTGATAGTCCTCCATGTCGTGCAGATCGTAGTTGACGTTGACCAACATGCCGAGGACATCAGGATGATTGGGGTAGCGCCGGTCGAGCGAATCGAGAATATCGCGCGCTTCGGCCGCTTTCCTGCGCCGCATCAGTTCGTCGGCCTCGGCGAGCCCCTTCAGCAGCTGCGCGGGCGGCCGGGCAACCACTTGTACGGCAGATTGGCGCGCGTGACGTTTCTTGGGCATAGATTTGGTCCTAAGACTTGGTCCGTTGTCAGTACTGACAACGGACAACGGACAACCAGACTGTAAAGCTTTATATTACAGCAGCCCCTTGATCTCCTCGGCACTCTTTTTGGTCATCCCTGGCACGGCGGCGAGTTGCTCGAGGGTGGCTGAGCGTATGCCGTCGATCGAGCCAAAGGCCTTGAGCAGCGCGCGCCGGCGTTTGGGGCCGATGCCGGGGATCTCTTCCAGTGTGGAGGTCAGCGCCGATTTGGTGCGCAGGCTGCGGTGATACTGCTTGGCGAAGCGATCGGTCTCCTCATCGATTGTTTGGATGAGCCGCAGCGCCGCGCAATCGCGCTTGAGCACGATCAGCTCGGTTGCGCCGGGCTGCAATAGGTCGAAGCGGTCGCGGTTGACGCCTTTTACGACCCCGACGGTTGGGATGTGATCGAAGTGTAGATCGCGCAGCACTTCTAATGCGCCGTTGAGCTGACCGGCGCCACCGTCGATCAGAATCAGATCGGGCAGCTCGGTCCATGTGTCGTCGGTGGGTTGCTCTTTAGTCGCTGCCTCTTCGAGAACTGACGACTGACGACTGACGACAGACGGCTGATCTACTCCATTTTCGTCGGTGGTCGGTGGTCGGTGATCGGTGGTCGGCACCTCGTTCTGCGCCGGCTCGATCAGATTCTCGGCGGTGCTGCCCACGTCGCCGGTGGGATTCTCGCGCGGGTCCTGAACGCGCGAGGATAGCTCCTCGCCGCTGGCCTCGGCCGCACGCTTGAAGCGGCGCCGCAGCACTTCCTGAATCGACGCGACGTCGTTGGCGCCCTCGACGGTCTTGATCTTGAATTTGCGGTAGCGGCTTTTCTTCGGCTCGCCATGCTCGAACACAACCATCGCGCCGACCGAGTTGGTGCCTTGGGTATTCGAGATATCGTAGCATTCGATTCGTGCCGGCAGGCCCGGCAGGCCGAGCAGATCACGGATCTCGCTCAGGCCGGCGATGGCGCGCTGCTCGGTATTGAGCCACTGCAGCCGCATTTCTTCAAGCTTCTGGCGCGCGTTTTGAGCCGCCAGCTCGATCAACTTGCGCTTCTCGCCGCGGCGCGGCACCTGAATCTCGACCCGATGGCCGCCCTTGTGCCCAAGCCACTGCTCGATAATCATCGGCTCTTCGACGTGGTCGGCCAGCAAGATGTTCGGCGGCACCTGCGCTGCGGTGTCGTAGAACTGGGTCAGGAACGAACTGAGCAACTGCTGGTCGTCTTCGTCCTCGGTATTCTGCAGTGCAAATGGCTCCGAACCAATCAGCTTGCCGCCGCGAATATAGAACACCTGCACCACCGCCGAGCCATTCTCGCGCGCAAAGGCGATCACATCCTGGTCGGTGTCGACGGTGCGCAGCACTTGCTGGCGCTGGCTAATCTGCTCGATATCGCGGATTTGATCGCGGATGTAGGCGGCGCGCTCGTATTCCATGTGTTCCGCGGCCTGGCCCATCCGGCGGCGCAGATCGCGGACGACCTGATCGGTTTTGCCTTCGAGAAAGCGACAGACTGATTCGATTGTCGCGCGGTAATCCTCGCGCGCCACCAGGCCCGGCACACACGGGCCCATGCAGCGGTGGATATCGTAGTACATACACGGCTTGCCGAGCTTACGATGGCGGTTGAACTTGTCGTCTTTGCAGTCGTACGAGGGCCGGAAGGCGAACAGCCGATTGAGTTCTTTCAGGATGCGCTTCACCGCGCCAGCGTTCGAGTATGGCCCGAAGTAGCGCGAGCCATCTTCAGGGGTGTTGCGCGTGCTGAAGATCCGCGGCCAGGCATCTTGGAGCGTGACTTTGATAAACGGGTAGCTTTTGTTATCTTTGAGGAGAATGTTGTATTTCGGCTGGTGCTGCTTGATCAGGTTCATTTCCAGCAGCAGCGCCTCGAGCTCCGAGGTGGTCAGAATGATCTCAAAGTCGGCGATCTGCGCGACGAGCCGACGGGTTTTGGAGCTCAGCCCGCGCGGCGCGCCGAAATACGAGCGCATGCGATCGCGCAGCACCTTGCTCTTGCCGACATACAAGATCTTGCCAGTTGTGTCTTTCCAAATATAGACGCCCGGCTGTATGGGCACATTTTTCAGTCGTTCCTCGAAGCGCGCCTGGTCGGCGATCGAGGTATATTCAAGATTCGGCATAGCATTGTTTTCAAAGAAATAGAACGCTTGTAGTATAGCGCATTCGGTTTATGTCGGCAATTTTTGCGACTTAGAAAATCCGCAGCACCCCACCTTTGACAGGCCGGGCGCCGCAGTGTATAGTGTCGCCACGTCGTTGGGCATCGTGAAGGGCAGGGCGACCATGGCGCTGCTCGCGAAACGGGCGGTTCCTCCAGGAGCGCTGATCGGCTTGATCGGGTCGCTGCTTGCCTGTGGGATACTGGCGGCGTTGGCCACGCGCGCAGCGCCTGTCGACGATATCGCTTCGGCCAGGGAGCGGTGGGCCGCACATCCGTTCAGGCATTATCGGCTGGTGGTGAACGAAGAGACCGCTGCCAGCAGCTGCCGCCAGGACGTACAGATTGAGAATGAGCAGATTACCTCAGTAGAGCTGAACGAATGTGTGCGCATTCCCAGTTGGACCGTCTCGAACCTGTTCGCCTGGGCGGCTGGGCTCGATCCGTATTCTTCGCGCTGCTATCCTAGCGCCGTTACGTGCGTCTGTCACGCCATTTATACCGCGCAGACTCGCTTCGACCCGCAGTTCGGCTATCCACAGCAGATTGCCCACCGCTGGAATCTCAAGACCAACTGGGCCTATTTCGGGCATTGGGAGCGGCTTTGGCGTACGCATGAGCTGCCTGATTGCAGTGGCGTTTCGCATCGGCTTACCGACCATATTACGGTGACGGTGGTTTCGCTTACACAGCTGCCCTAATGCGATTGCAGATTGCAAATTGCAGATTGGTACTGGCCCATATCAACGCGATCGACACATATTTGAAACCGCAAGCGGCGTCCGATGTGGCCGCTCAAGGGAGTGCTGTTGGTGCTGGAAGCGTGGGGCCATTCGTCAGTTGAAATCCGCCGGTTTGGTTGTCCACGGTTCCCTTCACGACTCCTGCGGCGGTGGTGCAGGAAATATCCCACACCAGCTGGGCGCCCTGGCTAAATAAGTACAGGCCAAGACCCGACCGTGCGCAGCTGGGCCAGTGTGCCAGCATCGCGGTGGCCGCCCGATTGGGCCCGACGGACAGCTGCTGCAGGTCAATCCCAGATCCACCTGTTACGAGCGGATCACTGTGGACGGGCCACTGATCTATCGGAGTTGCGGATGTTGGCACAAGGACCCGAATTTCGGTCTGTTCGGTGCGATCCATGAAGCGGAACGCGGTTTGGGTGAGGTCCGTATACGCCTGCAGGAGGACGACGTCCGGGAACGCTTCGCGGGCGCGTTGCCGTGCTTGTTCCGCCAGCTTGGTCAGTGCGACCGCGTCGGGGTCGGGGGTTGTTGGTGATCCTGGTCGGTGTGATGCCGTGGCGCTGCTTGCAAGGCATGCGGTCATCAGTATCAGCACACAAGACAATGTCAATAGGCGTGTGATCGTGTGCATCATCCACCCTCCTGTGCTCGCTGACAGGCAGCCGTCCTGAGATTCAGACATGTTGAGCAGGTTCTCGATCATGTGACGCACAGCATGTATCGGTCGTCACGGTGCAGGGATAGCCAGAGCGACCCAGTTCTAGATAAAATTCGGGTCTTGACGATTCTTAAACCATAGGCTATACTCTGGATACTCCATTGTATCCAAACTCGCGCACGAGAGTTCATTTAGAACGCAGTCCGAAGGAATCGGCCGGCGGGGCCTTCCGCTTAACACAGTGGCAATGAATCTGTTAGCGACATAGCCGTCGGCCAGGCTGGCGCTTGAATGCGCCGATCACAGGGTCGGTTTCGTTCTTTTAACTTCCAGTTCTCCGTTTGTCAGCGGTTGTGAGCCTGTAAGCAGCGAGGCTTCTTTGGTGTTGCATCCGTTTCAGCGTGAAGCGATCTCTAGCGAGCTGCTTGATATCGTCGGCGAGGAATATGTTTCCACGCAGCCGAGCGATCGACTGATCTACACTGGCGACTGGTCGTGGATGTCGCACGTTTGGCTCGACCGCGGCGAGCAGCCGCCGCTGCCTGATTTTGTGGTGCATCCCGGATCGGCGGCCGAGATCGGGCGGGTGCTGCAAGTTGCGGGCCGGCACGGCCTGCCTGTTGTACCCTGGGGCGGCGGCTCCGGCTCGCAGGGCGGCGCGGCGCCACTCTACGGCGGCATCGTGCTCGATACCAAGCGACTCGATCAGATCGTCGAGATCGACGAGCAATCGCTGATCGTCCGCACGCAAGCCGGTGTGATTGGCACCACGCTCGAATGGGCGCTGAACGAGCGCGGGCTGACGTTTCCGCACTACCCTTCCTCGGCCAACTGCGCCACGGTGGGCGGCTACCTGGCGGCGCGCGGCTCGGGCGTGATCTCGACGAAGTATGGCAAGGCCGAAGACCTAGTGCTGTCGGTCGAGGTCGTGCTGCCAAACGGCACGGTGATGCAGACACTACCAGTGCCGAATCATGCCAGCGGGCCGGGCCTACTGCAGCTGTTCGTCGGCTCCGAAGGAACGCTCGGCGTGATAACCGAGGCGACCATGCGGATCGAGCGGCTGCCGGAGACACGGCTGTTTCGCGCGGTGCTGTTCGGCGATCTGGCGGCCGCGCTCGAAGCCGGGCGGCGGATCATGACCAGCCGGCTGCAGCCGTGTGTGCTACGATTGTACGACCCGGCCTCGACCAGCTCGATGCTCAAGCGCGTGCTCGGGCTCGATTACCAGGGCGCCTGCTTCATTATCGGCTTCGACGGTTGGGCCGAGATCGCCGCGGCCCAAGAGGCGCGCGCGCTGGCGATCTGCGCCGAGCTAAGCGGCCAGGATCTGGGCCGCGAGCCGGGCGAGCACTGGTGGCAGCATCGCTACGATTTCTACTACCCGCCAAATGCGATCATGCTGCCCAAGATGTACGGCACGATCGAGACGGTCTGCACCTTCGACAAGATCGAGCGGCTGTACTACGCCAAAAAGCAGGCGATCGAACAGGGCTTCGCCGATTGGCACGCGCGCTATATCGCGCACTTCTCGCACTGGTTCCCGTGGGGTGTGATGATCTACGATCGCTTTGTGATCGACCAGCCGCCGCAAGACCCGAGCGCGGCGCTGCGGCTGCACAACCGGATCTGGACGGCGGCGGCGCGTACATCGCTCGAGTGTGGCGCGGTGCTGAATGAGCATCACGGGATTGGTTGGAAACTTGGCCGGCTGATGCCCGAGCTGCTCGGCGCTGGCTGGCCAGTGCTGGCGGGCATCAAAGCGCAGATCGACCCGCAGAATATTATGAACCCTGGGAAGCTCGGTTTTCCTGCCAGGACATTGTAAATTGCAATCGATATGAATGTTATTGACACGACCGAGGGCTGCCGCTTCTGCCTGATGTGCCGGCATGTATGCCCAGTGACGCGCGTGACGTTTAACGAGGCGACGTCGCCGCATGGCTGGGCGCTTGAGATTGCTTCTGTGCGGCGTGGCCTGCTGGAATGGAATGCCGAGACGACCAATCTGCTGTACCAATGCGCCGACTGCGGCCTATGTAATGCCTTCTGCGTGACCGACCAGCCGCTGCCGCAGGCGATTGTCGCGGCGCGCGCCGAGGTGGTTGCGGGCGGGCATGCGCCGGCGTCGGTCGCCGCGGTCGATGCAGCGCTGCGGCAGTGGGGCAACCCGTATGGCCCTCACCCCCTAGCCCCCTCTCCCATTGCGAAGGGAGAGGGGGAACAGATCAGCGCTGCGTCCATTGCGTGCGTCCATTGCGAAGGGAGAGGGGGAACAGATCAGCGCTGCGTCCATTGCGAAGGGAGAGGGGGAACAGATCAGCGCTGCGTCCATTGCGAAGGGAGAGGGGGAACAGATCAGCGCTGCGTCCATTGCGAAGGGAGAAGGAAATGAGAGTCTCCCCTCTCCTGCCGCAGCGGGAGAGGGGCCGGGGGTGAGGGCCGCCACTCTGCTCTTCGTTGGCACGACTGCATGGAACGGCGAGCGGGCCAGCCTGGATGCGGCGCGCGCCCTGCTCGATCACGTGGGTATGGGTCACGGCCTGCTGGCGGCCGGGCGCGACAGCGGCTATCTGGCCTATACGCTCGGCCTGCACGCCACCGCGCGCGATCTGGCCCTGGCGACCGTGACGGAGGTGCAGCAGAGCGGCTGCCGGATGCTGGTAGCGCTTTCGCCTGAGCAAGCGTTTACGCTCAAGGCGGTCTACCCGCTGCTGGGGGTAGCGTTGCCAGACGAAGTCGAAGTGATTGAACTAACGGTGCTGCTGGCGCGGCTGCTGGCCGAAGATCGGCTGACGCTGCGCGCCGCGCCGATCGATCTCATGTATCACGATCCCTGTCAGGCGCCGCGGATCGACGGCCGCTGGCGTGCGCCGCGCCGGCTGCTGGCGGCCGCGACATCGCTGCCGCTGCGCGAGGCATTTTGGCACGAGCAGCGCGCTGCGCCTTGCGGCGCGAGCGGCGGGCTGCCGTGGACACAGCCGCGTCTGGCGAATGCGCTGGCTCTCGCGGCGCTGAAGGATGCGGCGTCGCGCGGCGCCTGCCTGCTGGTGACCGACGCGCCGGGCTGCCTGGCGCACCTGCGCGCCGTCGCCGACGGGCAGGGCATGCTGGTGCGGGGATTGTATGAGGTGCTTGCCGAGGGGCTAGAGGCTTGAGGCTTGAGACTTGAGATGAGAGACTTGAGGTCGAACTAGCCCCTAGCCTCAAGCCTCTAATCTCTTCGTATACGGAGGTAGCGACGATGCAGGTCTCCATGCACAACTGGATGCGGGCCGAACCGGTTGAGACGACCATCCGGCGGCTGGCGAAGTATGGCTACGACAGTATTGAGATTAGCTACGACAGCGTCGAGCTTTCGCCCGGCGCGCCCGGCACCAAAGCGGTTCGGCAGATGCTCAAGGATAATGGGATTACATGCTACGGCTCGATCAGTCTGATGTTCTCCGGGCGCGATCTGATTCATTCCGACCCGGCGGTGCGCGCCAGCTCCGTCGACTATCTCAAGAACTGTGTCACGATGGTCAAAGAGTTCGACGGTCGCGTGATGAGTATTGTGCCCTCCGAGGTCGGCAAGACCAAGGCGATGGCCTCGCCCGAAGCAGAGTGGCAGTGGGCGATTGAGGGGCTGAAGGAGGTCTACGAGCACTGCCGGAAACAGGGGATTCGCATGGCGATCGAGCCGCTCAACCGCTGGGAGACGAACTTCATCAACCGCCACGACCAGGCGCTGCTGCTGGCCGAGAAGGTTGCGCCGGATGTTGGTGTGTGCCTGGACGTCTACCACATGAACCAGGAAGAGGCCAACATGTTCAAGGCGATCGAGAACGCCGGCGCGAAGCTCTACGATCTACACGTCGCTGACAACAATCGCATGGCCTGCGGCCAAGGCCAGGTAGACTGGCAGCGGTTGCTCAGAACCTGCAAGGAAATCGGCTATGACGGCTCGCTGACCGTCGAGTTCGTCGCGCCGGTCGACCGCACGCCGGCGAACCCCTACAAGAACGCGCTGGCCGCCGCCGACGCCACGCTGACGCCAGAGCAGCTCAAGTTCATTGAGGATCACGCCAGCGGCGTACTCTCGGAGGAATTCTATTCCTGGCTGGTCGAGGAAAGCATCAAGACGCTGCGGAAGCACATGTAATTGTAAATTGTAAATTGCTTCTTTTAGAAGCCAGAATTTACAATTTACAATTTACAATTTGAAATCCTGTATGAAGACAGTTCTCCTGATAGGTACACTCGACACCAAAGGGCACGAAATCGCCTACCTGCGCGATCGGGTGCGTGCGCTGGGCCTAGATACGCTGGTGCTGGATTCGGGCATCCTGGGCGATCCGATCGGCTGCGCGGCCGATATCACCCGGGCGGAGGTCGCGCGCGCGGGCGGCTACGAGATCGACGCGCTACGGACGATTGGCACGCGCGGCGCGGCGGTCGAACGTATGCTCCACGGCGTCGAGCGGGTCACGCTGGAATTGCTGGCCGCTAATCGCATCCAGGGGTTGATATCGCTTGGCGGTGCGGAAGGCGCGGTGCTTGGCGCGGCGGCGGCGAAAGTGTTGCCGATTGGCTTCCCGAAGATTATCGTCTCACCAGTCGCGTCGGGCCAGCGCCGCTTTGGCATGTTCATGGGCACGCGCGATGTGATGGTGATGCACTCAGTGATCGACATTCTCGGTCTAAACCCGATCAGCGTCACGATCTTCGACAACGCCGCCGCCGCAATCTGGGGAATGCTGGAGCACGGCCACCGGCTTCACCACCGCCTCCAACAGCATGTCAAGCGCTACGTCGCGGTCACAATGCTAGGTAACACCACCAAAGGCGTGATGGTCGCCAAAGATCTACTAGCCAAGCGCGGCTACGAGGCAGTGATCTTTCACTCCAACGGCGTCGGCGGCCCGGCGATGGAAGAGCAGCTCACGCAGGGCATGTTCGCCGGCGTGATCGACTATACCACCAACGAGTTGGCCGACCCGCTATTGGGCGGTTTTCACGCCGCGCCAGGCCGGCTCGAGCGTGCGGGCGAGCTGGGCTTGCCGCAGGTGGTTGTCCCAGGCTGCGTGGATTTCGCCTGCTTCGGGCCGCGCCACACGGTGCCGGAGGCGCTGCGCGACCGTCCAGCCTACTATCATAATCCCGAGTTTACGCTGATCCGCCTGAACCGCGACGAGATGGCGACTGTTGGCGCTACGATGGCGCGCAAGCTCAACGCGGCGCGCGGACCAGTATCGGTGCTGATCCCGCTGGGCGGCATCTCGATCCCAAATGTTCCGGGCGGCGCCTTCTACGATCCCGAAGCCGACGCGGCATTCCGCGATACGCTGTGCGCCGATCTGCGTCCCGATATTCCGGTGCGGCTGGTCGAAGCGCATATCAACGACCCGGCGTTTGCGACCATGGTAGCGGAAACGTTTCTTGACTTGATGACAAGGTGACAAGCTGACAAGATGATTGGGTGATACTCTTCATCTTGTCAGTTTATCATCTTGTCAGGAATGAGATGGAGCTTAAAAGCATGGGCGAAGGGTTACTCTCACACTGCCTATCCGACCTGGCCTATCCAGATATCCAGGCGTATCTGAAGCGCAGCGACCTGATCTTGATTCCGATCGCTAGCACTGAGCAGCATGGTCCGCATTTGCCACTGAGCACCGATACGGTTACGGCGTATGAGGTCAGCAAGCGCGCGGCCGAGGAAGCGGATGTGCTGTACACGCCTACAATCTGGACGGGCTACTCGCCGCAACACATGCGCGCGGCCGGCCAGGGCGCCGGCACGATAACGCTGCGTGCGGAAACGCTGCTGAATCTGGTCTACGACATTGCGCGCAGCTTGATTCATCATGGCTTCAACAAGCTGATTTTCGTTAACGGCCATGGCTCGAACGTCAAAGTGATCGACCCGGTGCTGCGGCGGATTCGCTACGACACCGGCGCGCTGGTGGCCTTCTACAAGCCCTATGCCGAGCGTTACATGGGCTTGATTCGCGATCTGATGGAGAACTCGCCCGAAGAGACGCCCGGCTGGCATGCCAGCGAGCTCGAGACGTCGCAGATGCTGGCGCATGACGCGCGGTTGGTGCGCATGGAGCGCGCGGCGGCGACCGAGACGCATATCCCGCACTGGCTGCCGGCGTCGTTCAGCAAGGCCGATGGTGCGCCCGACGTGCAGTTTCAGGGCTACCAATATTTTCAGTTTCCAATGGATCATGAAGAATTCAACGACACCGGCGTGATTGGCAACCCGCTGCGCGCCAGCGCCGAGAAGGGCGAGGAGGCGTTTCGCCGCTATGCCAAGCACCTTGTCGATGCGATCGCCGAGCTGAATAAGATTGATGTCCAGGTGCATACGCGCGAATTCCGTGACCGCGTATGAATTGCAAATTGTAGATTGCAAATTGCAAATTGTACCTCAGGCACAACGTCAATCTGCAATTTACAATTTACAATCCTAGCAGGAGATACAGGATGAAAAGACCACGAATTCAGCATGTCAGCATACCGCGCCCCCCCGGCAGCCATGCGCAGACGCGCGCATTTTACGGCGATCTGCTTGGCCTGGAGGAAAAGCCAGTGCCAGGCACGATTCAGGATCTCGATCTGATCTGGTTCAACGTGGGCGATGATATGGAGCTGCATGTGTTCACCGAGGAGCCGCTGGAGGATCGATCGGGGCGCCATTTCTGCCTGGAGGTCGACGATGTCGAAGCGATGCGCCAGCGCCTGATTGAGGCCGGCTTCGAACCCTGGACGCCGGTTGGGATCGTCAATCGGCCGCGCTTCTTCTGCCGCGATCCGTTTGGCAATACGATCGAGTTCACCACCATCTTGGGAAGTTATGAGTGATGAGTGATGAGTTTTGAGTTATTCCCCCGCAACTCATAATGCATCACTCAAAACTTTGAGGAGGATTAGTATGGCAAACACTATTGGTGTTGGTTTGGTCGGCTATAAGTTTATGGGCAAGGCACACTCAAATGCCTATCGCCAGGTGGCGAGCTTCTTTCCCGACGTGGCGCTGCGACCGGAAATGAAGGCGATCTGCGGGCGCGATGAAGTCGCGGTCAAGGATGCGGCAGCACAGTTCGGTTGGCAGGGCTACGAGACCGACTGGCGCAGGCTGGTGGCGCGCAACGACATTGGGCTGGTCGACGTCTCGACGCCGGGCGAGAGCCACGCCGAGATCTCGATCGCCGCCGCCGAACATGGCAAGCATGTCTTCTGCGAGAAGCCACTGGCGAACACACTAGCCGAGGCCAAGCAGATGCTGGCGGCGGTGCAAAAGGCCGGCGTGGTCGGTATGGTCAATTTCAACTACCGGCGCGTGCCGGCGGTGCAGCTAGCCAAGCAGCTGATCGACGACGGCCGGATCGGCCAGATCTATCACTGGCGCGCGGTGTATCTACAAGATTGGATCATGGACCCTAACTTCCCGCTTGTCTGGCGCCTGAACAAGGATGCGGCCGGCGCGGGCGCGCTGGGCGACCTGGGCGCGCATATCATCGATCTGGCGCGCATGCTCATTGGCGAGATCACATCGCTGACGGGCATGACCGAGACGTTCATCAAGCGGCGGCCGACGCTGGCGGGCACCACCGGCGGCCTGGGCGCGGCGGCCAGCAGCGAGATGGGCGAGGTAACAGTCGACGACGCCGGTCTGTTCCTCACACGCTTCGAGGGCGGCGCGGTCGGCTCATTCGAGGCCACGCGCTTCGCCAAAGGCCGCGCAAACTTCAACTCATTCGAGATCAACGGCAGCAAGGGCAGCATTGTGTTCAACCTGGAGCGCATGAACGAGCTAAACGTACTCTTCGACGACGACGCGCCCGATGTCAAAGGTTTTCGCAACGTGTTAGTGACCGACGGCGGCGCGCATAAGTATCTTAGCGCGTGGTGGCCGGCCGGGCATATTATCGGCTGGGAGCATACCTTCACCCATGGCGTCTACGATCTGCTGAATGGGATTGCCGCCAACCAGGCGCCAGCGGCGACATTCGAGGATGGAGTGCGCTGCCAGGCGGTCCTCGATGCGGTCGAAAAGTCGGCCGGGAGTGGGAGTTGGGTCGAGCCGGACTATTCGTGACCAGGTGACGGGGTGACGGGGTGACAAGGTGAGACGATTTCACCCCTTCACCCTGTCACCTCGTCACCGTGTCAGGGAAGGGGGTGATCGACAAGCGTTTGTCAGCTTGGACGTAATCACGGTCGAAGCAGATTGCATCTCCATAGAGGAGGATGTTACATGCACCGGAATATCAGATGGATTGCCGGATTCGTGGCGATGATGCTGATCGGAACGCTATTGGCTGCCTGCGGGGGTAGCGCACCGGCGGAGGCGCCCACGGCCGCACCGGCGGCGCCTGCCGCAACTGCGGCGCCTGCCGCGCCGGCAGCCACGGCGGCGCCTGCGGCTACGGAGGCTCCGGCGGCTACGGAGGCTCCCGCGCCAACGGCTGCCCCAGCTGCCACGGAAGCTCCGGCGGCAACGGCTGCTCCAGCGGCAAGTGGCGCTGGGAATCTCCAGGTGATCTGGTTTGCCTGGCAGCCATGCCAGGCGCTCGGCGAACTGGTGAAAGGCTACAAGGACGCCACCGTCGAGGTGCGCTGCGTGCCGATCGCGCAGTGGCACGATCAGATCTTCACCGATTTCGCGGCCAAGGGCGGCGCCGATATCACAATTCTCGATAGCCAATATATCGGCGAGGCGGTCAAGGGCGGCCATGTCGTAGACCTGACCGACTGGATGAAGGCCGGTAATATCGAGATCGGCGACTATGTCCCGGCGGCGCTGAGCGCCTACGGCGAGTACCCGGCCGGCAGCGGGAAATATTATGGCGTCGCCGCCGAAGGCGATACCCAAATGCTGGTCTACCGCAAGGACGTCTTCGACAACCAGAAGCTGAAGGACGCTTTCAAGGCAAAGAGCGGCAAGGATCTGGCGGTGCCGACCAAGTGGACCGACCTGCTCGAAATTGCCCAGTTTATCAAGGCCAATCCTGACATCGCCGGTGTCCAGAACGGCTACACCACCTTCTGGTGCGGCACCCAGGCCTGCTACGACCAGGTCGCGACCGTCTGGAACCAGATGGCCTGGTCGTGGGGCGGCGAGATCTGGGATCCCAAGACTTACAAGATTCAAGGCGTTCTCAACAGCGACACCAACGTCAAGGCGCTGCAGTTCGCGGCCGACTTGTTCAAGACCGGGCCGGAGGGCTCGGGCAACTTCCAATTTAACGAGGCCGTCGACGCGCTGTGCAGTGGCTCGACCGCCATGACGACGATCTGGTTCGGTTTTGGGCCGGCGTTTGTCGACAAGGCCGGGTGCAAGCAGTCGGACAACCTGGCCTATGCGCTCGCGCCGGGCGAGGTGAAGCATGTCACCAGCCTTGGCGGCATGGGCCTGAGCGTCAGTTCATACACCAAGAACAAGGATGCCGCGTTGGCGTTCGTGAAGTGGTTCGAGTCGAAAGACACGCAGACGGCGTGGGCCAAACTCGGCGGCTTCACGGCGCGCAAGTCGGTGCTCGCCAGCGACGATTTCCAGAAGGTCACGCCCTACAATCCGATCTTCGCTAAGGCCTACCAGGATGTCAAGGACTTCTGGAACATTCCCGAGTACATTAAGATGCTGCCAATCCAGATGGAGCAACTCAATCTAGCGATCACCGGCCAGGCCGATCCGAAGCAAGCTCTGGACACGATTGCCGAGGAGCAGCAGAAGATCATCGACGAAGCCTACCCGAACGGCCCGCCGAAGTAGCTAGTAGGCAGTAGCCAGTTGTTGCCTACGGCGCTGGCTACTGACTGCATCTCCAATGATAGGAAGGTTACGCGGTTGCCCAAATAAAGGTTTTCGCCTGCGGCAGCATGGTACTTCCGAATTCATTGTTTTTCGTTTTTGCGCTCGCAGAGCGCAAAAACGAAAAACGATTAGATCATAAGTACCGCTCTGCCGAAGGCTATAAGGTACGCTATGCCTAACACAACCCTTCCACGCGAGAGCGCGACGATCGCCCAGCAGAGCGAAGCCGGACGTCTGCGCCCACGTTTCGTTTGGCTGACCGACGGGCGGCTGGCCTGGCTGTTCCTCCTGCCGACGATGATCCTGCTCTTGCTGATCGCGATCTTCCCGCTGATCTGGTCGCTATACCTTAGCTTCACACAGTACTCGGTGATCCAAGATGCCGCGACCGGGCCGAAATGGATCGGCCTTCAGAATTATGCTCAGCTCCTATCAGATAAAGATGTTTGGAACCGCTTCACGCTGACCGCTAGCTTTGTTGTGCCGGCGGTTGGGATCGAGCTGGTGCTCGGGTTTGCGCTGGCGCTGCTGCTCAATCGCAACTTCCGCGGGCGCGGCGGGCTGATGACGCTGATGCTCATTCCGATGATGCTCTCGCCGGTGGTGGTGGCGCTGTTCTGGTATTTTATGATGCGCGCGGACACCGGCATCTTGAACTATTTCATTCGCGATCTGCTGCACTTGAGTGCGAAGGGCGTCTTCTGGTTGACCAATCTCAAGGTCGCGATGTGGTCGGTCGTGCTGGTGGATGTGTGGATGTGGACGCCGTTTATGATGCTGATCTCGCTGGCGGGACTCTCGGCGGTGCCAAGGTACCTATATGAGGCCGCCGACGTCGACCGAGCCTCGACCTGGTTTAAGTTCCGCCATATTACGCTGCCGATTATCGCGCCGCTGATTCTGATCGGCGTGCTGTTTCGCGTGATGGACTCGTACAAGCTCTTCGATACGGTGTATGTGCTCACCGGCGGTGGGCCAGGCCACTCAACACAGGTGCTCTCGGTCTATCTGTATCAGCTTGCGTTCCGCGAATTCAACACCGGCAAGGGCTCGGCGCTGGGCTATATCATGCTGATTGTGATTATCGCGCTGGCTAACTTGCTCATCCGTGTGCTCAACCGGCTGCGCGCAGAGTCGTGACAAGGTGACAGGGTGAAGGGGTGACAAGGTGACGTTTCACCTGCCTGGCTTCCTCACCTTGTCACTCTGTCACCTTGTCAGGTCGTGGAGGCGTTATGGCAATAGTTGCACCTACCCCAATAACCCGGCGCCGATCGCTCATTGGCGAAGTGTTGTTCTGGTTGGCGCTGGCGGTCGCGTTTCTCTTCTTTATGTTCCCATTGTATTGGCTGCTGGTCACATCGCTGAAGCAGCGCTCAGAAGTCACGCTCCTGCCGCCGACGTTCGTTCCGTTCGCCGACTTTCAGCCGACGACGATCAATTACCTGGCGGTCTTCACCAAGGTCTCGGAGCTTGGCACGGTGACCGCCGGGTCCAAGCCCAACACCGAGCTGAGCACCTTCCCCCTGCACCTGCTCAACAGCGTTGTGATCGGCGGTGGGGCGACGCTGCTAGCGGTGATTCTGGGCACGCTGGCGGCCTACGCTTTCTCGCGTTTTCGGATCAAAGGTGAGGCCGATCTGATGTTCTTTATTCTCAGCACGCGCATGCTGCCGCCGATTGTGGTGCTGATCCCGATCTTCCTCATGTTCACCTACGCCAACTTGCGCGAGAGTTATCTGGGCATCACGTTGCTGTATATCACCACCGGGCTGCCGTTTGTCGTTTGGATGATGAAGGGTTTTTTCGATGAGATTCCCCGCGAGTATGAGGAAGCCGCGATGACCGATGGCTTCTCACGAATCGAGGCGATCTGGAAGATTGTGCTGCCGGAAGCGCTGCCGGCCATGCTCGCGACGGCCGTGTTTGTGCTGATCACCGCCTGGAATGAGTTTGTCTTTGTGCAGCTGCTGAACCCAAGCCGCGCGACGACGACGCCGCCGTTTTTGTATGCGATTATCGGCTATGGCCAGATCGAATGGGGCCGCATGGCGGCGACATCGGTGGTGTTTTTGCTGCCGGTGGTGATCTTCACCTTCCTGGTGCGCAATCACCTGTTGCGCGGTGTTACTTTTGGAGCAGTCCGAAGATAGAAGATAGAGGATAGAAGATAGAGAATAGATCGACTTACTATCCTCTATCTTCTATCCTCCATCCTCAAAAGATCACGAGAAATATTGTGGCAGAAATTCGTATCAACCATATCACCAAACGTTTTGGTGATTTCGTGGCGCTCCACGAGGTCGATCTGACGATTCGCGACGGCGAGTTCCTGGTGCTGCTTGGCCCTTCGGGCTGCGGCAAGACTACCACGCTGCGATCGGTTGCCGGGCTCGAGCGCCAAACCAGCGGCGATATTTATATCGGCGATACGCTGGTGAATGATCTGCCGCCGGGCGATCGCGATATTGCGATGGTGTTCCAGTTCTACGCGCTCTACCCGCACATGTCGGCCTATGACAATATCGCCTTCCCGTTGCGCGCACAGAAAACCACGGTGTCTGAGGTGGACGAGCGCGTTCACGCGGTCGCGCGTGTGCTGCGGATCGAGCACATGCTCAAGCGCCGGCCCAAGCAGCTCTCGGGCGGCGAGCAGCAGCGCGTCGCGCTGGGGCGCGCGATGGTTCGCCGTCCGCGCGCGTTCCTGATGGACGAGCCGCTGACCAACCTGGATGCGGCATTGCGCGCCGATATGCGCGCCGAGCTCAAACACCTTCAACACGACCTGGCGACGACAATGGTGTATGTGACCCATGATCAAACTGAGGCCATGTCGATGGGTCAGCGGATTGTGGTGATGAATCGTGGATTAATCCAGCAGATCGGCACGCCGCTGGAAGTGTACACTCGGCCGGCGACGCTGTTTGTGGCCGGATTTATCGGCAGCCCGCCGATGCGCCTGATCGATTGCCGGATCCACAGCAATGGCGAGCCGGCGCTGGTGAATAGCGCCGGCACCATGCGCGTGCCCATCGATGCCGCGTTGATGGAGCGCATCCTTGCGAGTGGCGCCGAGCAGTTGGTGTTGGGCGTGCGGCCGGAAGAGGTGTTGATCGGCGGCGAGCAGACGCCCGATCTCGAGGCGGTGATCGTGGCGCGCGAGCCACTTGGCGATGAAACGATCTATGATCTCGAGGTGGGCGAGCAGTTGCTCCAGACGCGCCAGCCGCCAAGCTTGCGCCTGCCGATTGGCCAACGGGTGCCGGTGCGGCTGGATCGCGGCCGGCTGCGGATTTACGACAAGAACAGTGAGCGAGCGATTATATGATTGTAAATTGTAAATTGTAAATTGTGTCTCGCAATTTACAATTTACAATTTACATGGAACAGCTATGGCACGACTACAGATCAATGGGTTGACTAAGCGCTTTGGCAGTGTCGTGGCTGTGCGCGATCTGAGCCTCGATATCGCGGACCGTGAGTTCCTGGTGTTGCTCGGTCCGTCGGGTGCGGGCAAGACCACCACGCTGCGCTGCGTCGCCGGTGTCGAGCTGCCCGAGGCCGGCACGATCCGCTTCGACGGGCAAGATATGCGCCGGGTTTCGCCGGCCGAGCGCGATGTGGCGTTTGTGTTTCAAACCTACGCGCTGTATCCCCGCAAGACGGCGTTCGAGAATATCGCGTTTCCACTGTTGGCGCGGCAGCTGTCGCCGGCCGAGATCGATCGTGCGGTGCGCGAGGTAGCTCAAAAACTGCATATCGAGCACATGCTCGAGCGACGGCCGGCCCAGCTTTCGGGCGGCGAACAGCAGCGCGTGGCCCTCGGTCGCGCGATGGTTCGCCGGCCGCGCGCGTTTCTGATGGATGAGCCTCTGACGAATCTCGACTTCAAGCTGCGGGTGGAGATGCGCAGCGAGCTGAAACGCATTCATAGCGAGCTGAATACAACGCTGTTCTATGTGACCAACGACCAAACCGAGGCGATGTCGCTGGCCGACCGGATCGCGGTGTTGAACGCGGGTGTGCTGCAGCAGGTCGGCACGCCCGAAGAGGTGTACGATCATCCGGTTAACCGCTTCGTCGCCGGCTTCATTGGCAATATTCGTATGAACTTCTTACCCTGCGTGCTGCGCAACGACGATGGGCTGGCGCTGGCCGGGCGCAATGGCGCTTGGCGCTGGCCAATCGCCGAGCGATTACGCGACACCATCCGATCGAGCACCGACACCGAGGCATTGGTGCTCGGCATCCGGCCGGAGGATCTGACGCTGGCGATGCAGCCGTCGGAAGGCGCGATCGAGACCGAAATCTATGCGATCGAGCCGCTCGGCGATCGCACGATCTTCGACTTGCGAATGGGCGATGATATCGTCAAGGTCCGCACGCCGCCATCGTTCGACGCGGCTCAGGGCAGCCGGATCTGGTTCAAGATCGACCAATCGCGTATTCATCTGTTCGACCCACACACTGATCAGTCAATTCTTTAAAACTGTTTGATAAAGGAGGCGCTCCAATGGCGAAAGTGTTGATCGCGACGGGTGATGCGGGCGAGTCGTTTGAGGTGCTGTACATGTACTACCGGCTGAAGGAAGAGGGGCACGAACCGCATATTGGATCGGTGCATAAAAAGGCGCTGCGCCTGGTGCTGCACGATTTTGAGCCGGGGCTGGACACCTATGTCGAGTATCCTGGCTACCGCTTCGAGGCTGATGTCGCCTTCGCCGATGTCGACCCCGCGGACTATGACGCGCTGGTCATCACCGGCGGGCGGGCGCCCGAGTATATTCGCATGAATCCGGCGATGCGTGAGATTGTGCGCTACTTCGTAGCCAACGATAAGCCAATTGGCGCGATCTGCCATGCCGCGCAGGTGCTGATTGCGGCGGGGGTGGTCCGTGACCGCCGCGTCGCCGCTTATGAGGCGATGGCGCCGGATATCGAGGCGGCCGGCGGCCATTTCGTCGACTGCGAACTGGTTGAGGACGGCAACCTGGTGAGCTCGCGGGTGTGGCCCGATATCTGGGCCTTCTCGCGCGGCGTCATGCAGATGCTGGCCCGCACGGTGCCGGCCGAGCACATTATCAACCAACCATAGGGGAATAGACCACGGATTGAACGGATTAGACGGATTCACACAGATACTTCTCAAAGAAATCCGTGCAGATCCGTACTATCCGTCAAATCCGTGGCCCATTTCTGCACGCCTTACGCTAGATGGCAGGAATTATCGATGTCTCAGAAAACATATCGCCGGGTCGAGCGCGCGATCATCGCGCTGATGCTGCTGGGGATTGCCGGAATGTTCCAGCCGATTGCGATCGGACTGTATCGCTATGGCTTCCTGTTGCTGCTGCTGAGCACCATTCTGTTTATCATCATCAGCCATGTGGCGCCAAAGCCTGAAGCCGCCGACGGAGTTGGGCCGGTAAGTCTGGAGCAGGCCGCCGAGCGAGGCCATCCACAGGATTAATCTCGTTGGCAAGGAGCTCGGCCATGGATCAGCGCATCGCGATCATTGGCGCACTCGATACCAAAGGAGCGGAGTTCGCTTACCTGCGCGATCAGATCCAGGCGTATGGCGCCGCGACGCTGGTGATTGATATCGGGGTCATGGGCGATCCGCCGTTCGCGCCGGATGTCGCCAGCGCCGAGACTGCGCGGGCCACCGGGGCGGATCTGGCGCAGTTGCGCGCGGCCAACGATCGCGGCGCGGCGATGACCACGATGGCGCGCGGGGCCGCCGTGGTGCTGCGCCGGCTGTACGAGGATGACGCGATTCAAGCGGCGATTGGCATGGGCGGCAGCGGCGGCGCTTCGGTGATCGCCACGGCCATGCGCGCGCTGCCGCTGGCCGCGCCCAAGCTGCTGGTGTTCACGCTGGCGGCCGGCGATATGAAGCCATACCTCGGCAGCCGCAATATCACCGTGATGCCCTCGATCGTCGACGTGGCCGGGCTGAATCGGGTGAGCCGCCAGATTTTCAACCACGCCGCCGGGGCGATCGTTGGGATGACGCGGGCGGCCGTGCCTCCGGCCGACGATCGCCCGATCTTGGCCGCCAGCATGTTTGGTAACACCACGCCATGCGTCGATCGGGCGCGCGCCGCGCTCGAGTCGGCCGGTTATGAGGTGCTCGTGTTCCATGCCACCGGCACCGGCGGCGAAACGATGGAGGCGCTGATCGCCGATGGCTTTGTCAGCGGCGTGCTTGATGTGACGACGACGGAATGGGCCGACGAGCTGGCCGGCGGCATTCTGAGCGCCGGCCCGACGCGGCTCGACGCGGCGGGGCAGGCTGGCCTGCCGCAGGTGGTCGCGCCCGGCTGTCTCGATATGGTCAACTTCGGCCCGCGCGCGACCGTACCGCAGGGCTATCAGGATCGCCAGTTGTATGAGTGGAATCCAACTGTGACGCTGATGCGCACCACCGTCGAAGAAAATGCTCAGCTCGGTCGCATTTTTGCCGAGAAGCTCAACGCCGCCTGCGGCCCGGCGCGTGTGCTGATCCCACTGCGCGGCTTCTCGATGCTGGATAATCCGGGCCAGCGTTTCTGGGATCCCGCCGCCGATGCCGCGTTTGTCGCGGGGCTGCGCGCCCACCTGCGCGCCGATATACCGGTGGAAGAGCTGGACTTGAACATCAACGACCCGCCGTTCGCCGATCGCGCGGCGACACTGTTACTGGAGATGTTGCATTGAAGCAGTGGCGAACTCTATGCATCCAACGAAGCACATCGTCATGTTGAACGAAGTGAAACATCTCACTGCATCACAATGAAAACTCGCCGATTCCGCGATGAGGAAGTGTAATTTCACTCAACGTGACAATGTGCTTCATGGAGTATGGATCATCATTAACATACGATGATAATCATTACCATTGCACTAAAACCATGCCTAATACGCGAAATGTTCGATCATACCAGATCATGTGAGTTGGTGCAGCAGGCGACAGATAATACATTCGCAGGAGAGAGGCATGCCATTCATTCCTCGTGAGGAGTCGCTCGCGCGCCTGCGCGCCCAAATGGCGCAAGGCCGACCAATTATCGGCGCCGGCGCCGGCACCGGCATCTCGGCTAAGTTTGCCGAGCGGGGCGGTGTCGATATTATCATTATCTATAATTCGGGGCGCTACCGAATGGCCGGGCGCGGCAGCCTGGCCGGCATGCTGCCGTATGGCGACGCCAATGCGATTGTCGTCGATATGGCGCGTGAGGTGTTGCCGGTGGTGCAAGATACCCCGGTGCTGGCGGGTGTGTGCGGCACCGATCCCTTTCGGCTGATGCCGGTGTTCTTGCGCCAGATCAAAGAGCTGGGCTTCGATGGCGTGCAGAACTTCCCGACTGTCGGCCTCTTCGAAGGCATGCTGCGCGCCGGCCTGGAAGAGACTGGCATGGGTTATGACCTGGAGGTCGATATGATCCGCCACGCGCATGAATTGGGCCTGCTGACCTGCCCGTATATTTTCAGCGAAGATGACGCGCAGGCAATGACCGCGGCCGGCGCCGATGTACTGGTGCCGCACATGGGTTTGACGACCAGCGGCAGCATTGGCGCGAGTACCGCGCTGACACTTGAAGCAGCGGCGCAGCGCGTGCAGGCGATGCGCGACGCCGCCGTGCGCGTGCGGCCGGATGTGCTAGTGCTCTGCCATGGCGGGCCAATCGCAACGCCCGAGGATGCGCAGTATATCTTCGATCGTACCGAGGGCATCGCCGGATTCTTTGGCGCTTCCAGCATCGAGCGCCTGGCGGTCGAGCCGGCGATCGAAGCGCAGACGCGCCAGTTTAAGTCTCTAAACCCACGATCCGCTAATCTACGCGAATAGTCGCGAATAATGCGAGGAAAGTAATTCGCCTTATTCGTGTAATTCGCGGATCACACTGAAAGGGCAGCGATGATGCAACAATCAGGTTCTGGCTGGGTGGTCTACGGCGACGACGTCGACGCGATCGCGTTCGATTGGGGTGTAGTCAAGATCTTGAGCGAGCCAGCCGTGACGGGCGCCGAGCGCTTTAGCTTTGGCATGGTCGTGCTGGCGCCCGGCAAAGGGCACGATCGCCATAACCACCCCGGATCCGAAGAAATCATCTTTGTGATGTCGGGCGAAGGTGAACAGATGATCGATGACCAGCCGCCGATTCATGTTCGGCCCGGCGCGAGCATCTATATCCCCGCCGACGTGTATCACTCGACCTTGAACACCGGCTGGGAGCCGATGCGACTGCTGGTGGTGTATGCGCCGGCCGGCCCCGAGCGCCTGCTGCGCGAGATTCCGGGCTGCCAGGTCGTTCCGCCCGGCCAACTGCCAATGTGATAGTAGAAGAACAACGCCATGCTAAACGAGCAGCATCGTGACGATGTAGCATCGCTCACCGAGAAGGCTTATCAGGCCATATCCGGCGCGATCGCCAGGCTCGATCTGAAACCGGGCGAAGCGCTGACCCAGGATCGCCTGGCGAAGTGGCTCTCGATCAGCCGGACGCCGGTGCGCGAAGCGCTGCGGCGACTCGAGCAGGATGGCATCATCCAGACTGCGCCCGGCCGCGGCTTGGTAGTGACCGAGTTGACTCTCAAAGATGCCGAAGATCTGCTCGAGATGCTGGCCGTTCTGGATACCCATGCGGCGTTCCTGGCAGCGCAGCGGCGCACCCAGGAACAGGCCGAGCGCCTGGTCGCGATCGCCCAGGATCTGCTCGTCGCGGCCGAGCGAAACGACATTGAAGCCTGGGAAAAGATCGACCATCCGTATCACGAGAGGCTGCTGGAGGCCGCAGGGAATCTGTTCCTGCGCCGCTCGATTGAGGATGTGCGCCGCCGGCTGCAGCGGCTTACCTATCACCTGGCGATCCAGCCCGAGCACTTACTGGCCGGTACGCACGAGCATATCGCCCTGGCGCAGGCGATCTACGATTGCAATGCCGAACTGGCGGCCGAAATAATGCGCCAGCATCTGGAGACGATGCATACCAAGGCGATGAGGCTGATCCGTACCCATATTGTCCCAATTCGCGGCGAGCGGTTCTAATCGCTCATGATCTGAAATGAATGGAGAAAGAGCCATGGCACGACCAGTTACACTCGTTACCGCCCAGTGGGCCGACGTTCCGCTGGATAAGCTGGTGAAGATGGTGAAAGGCTGGGGCTTTGATGGCCTGGAGCTAGCCTGCTGGGGCGTTCATGTGGACGTTCAGAAGGCACTCGAGTCGGATGGCTACCTGCGCGAGCTGCGCGAACTGCTGGATAACAGTGGCCTGTCGCTTGTGGCGCTGGCTGCACATCTCGCCGGCCAAGCAGTCGCCGATAAGATCATCGACGAGCGCCATAAGGGCATTCTTCCCCCGCGAATTTGGGGTGACGGCGACCCAGAGGGTGTGCGCCAACGTGCTGCCGAGGAGCTCAAGAATACTGCCCGCGTTGCGGCCAAGCTTGGTCTCCAAGTTGTCACCGGTTTCACTGGTTCGCCAATCTGGCACGTACTGGTTATGTTCCCACCGGTGCCGCCTGAAATGATTGAGAACGGCTACCAGGAATTTGCCGATCGATGGAACCCGATTCTCGATGTATTTGACGAAGTTGGCGTGAAGTTCGCGCTCGAGATCCATCCAGGCGAGATCGCCTACGATTATTGGACCACCAAGCGCACGTTAGCGGCAATCAACAATCGCGCTGCCTTTGGCATCAACTTCGATCCGAGCCATCTCTACTGGCAGCTGCTTGATCCGGTGGAATTTGTGTACGAATTTGGCGATAAAATATACCATATGCATGTGAAGGAGTCGGTTCGCAACTTGAACGGCCGGAACGGGATCATATCGTCGCATCTGTTCTTCGGCGACCACCGGCGCGGCTGGGACTTTGTGTCGCCCGGCCGCGGCGGCGTGCCGTTCGAGCGGATCTTCCGCGCGCTGAACGACGTGGGTTACCAGGGGCCGCTCTCGATCGAATGGGAAGACAACGGCATGAATCGCGAGCAGGGTGCGCCCCAGGCGGTTGAGCTGGTGCGCCGCCTGGATCTCACGCCCTCGACCCAAGCGTTCGACGACGCGTTCAAGCAGAAGTAGCCAGAAGTCAGGAGTCAGGAGTCAGAGCGTTGCGCATCGCAGCGATTCACAATGCCATTCTGACTCCTGGCTGCTGACTCCCGACTCCTGGATTTAGACGCAATGCAACTACAAAATAAAGTCGCGATCGTCACCGGCGCGAGCCGCGAGATTGGCGCGGCGATGGCCGAGGCGCTGGCCGCCGCCGGCGCGGCGGTGCTGGTGGTGCACTACGCCGAGCCGGAGCGCGCCGCAGCCGTGGTCGAGCGGATCGCCGCATCCGGCGGGCGCGCGCTGGCGCACGACGCCGATCTCTCCAGCGTGGCGGCGAATCAGCAGATGATCGCCCGCGCGGTTGAGGCGTTTGGCCGGCTCGATATTCTGGCCGCCAACGCCGGCCTGACGATCTTCAAGCCGTTCTTGGAGACCGACGAGGCCAGCTGGGATACGCTGTTCGACCTGAATCTCAAAGGCTCATTCTTTGGCGCGCAGGCCGCCGCGCGCCAGATGATCGCCCGAGGGCAGGGCGGCCGGATCGTGTTCTCTTCCTCGGTGACGGGCGTGCAGGCCGCGCCGAATCTGGGCGCCTACGGCATCACCAAGGCCGGGCTGCGGCATATGGCGCGCACGCTCGCGCCCGAGCTGGGTAAGCACGGCATTACCGTCAACGCGATCGCGATCGGCGCGACCGTCAACGAGCGCAACCTCAAGGACGACCCGCAGTATGCCGAGCATTGGGGGAGCGTCATCCCCATGGGCCGCGCGCTCCAACCAGCCGACCTGGCCGGCGCACTGATGTTTCTGGCCTCGCCCGCGGCCGCGATGATCACCGGCCAGACGCTGGTGGTCGACGGCGGCTGGACCACGCTCAGCCCCATACCTGAATAGAGGATGGAGGATAGAGGATAGAAGATAGCACTTCTCACAAGAGAAGTGCTATCTTCTATCCTCTATCCTCCATTCTCGATCTTTGGTGTCCAGCGATTTTTGTAGCCAAATTGGAACCGCCTTGGTGTATGCTTAAGCCAGGCATGCCGAGCAGATCGTTCGGCAGTATAATGGCGGCGGTACGCCGCGCTGAGCAACAAAGGAGGCCGCAATGACTGACTGGATGAAACAAGCCGAAGAGCTGATGAAGACCTGGACCAAGGCGCAGCAGGACGTGTGGGACACTTGGAAGGCGTCGATGCCGACGGTTGGCGCCACGCAAGCGGCTGAGTCATGGGAAAAGGCGGTTGGCTTCTGGAAAGAGGCGGTCGAGCGATCGCATAAGGCGCAGATGGAGTGGGCCCATTTATGGGCCGATAGCATCAAAGCCCAGAAAGGTGCGCCGAAAGAGCTTGGGATCATGACCGATCAACTGCTGTCTACGCTGAAGACCTGGAACGAATCGCAGGCCAAGTTCTGGGAGGGCATGCTCGATACGATGCAGCAGGCGACGCCTGAAGTCCTCAAACAGCGCCTGGATGAAGGCTCGCGCGTCGCGTTTCAGACCTGGCAGGACGCTGTGAAAAAGGCGATGGATGCACAGCAAGAGCTGGTGGCGCTGTGGGCCGGCAAGGATGAGAAAAAGGGCTGATTGGTGTTCGATGGCATACATGTTGCTGCTCATTTTCTGTTCTGATAGACAAGACGTCTGTTCGGTGAATCGGACTTACGCAGTGGGCGCAGACATTGGCCACTACGGATGAAAAATTCTCTCGTATCGAACGTTTTTCGTTCGTAGAACGAAAAACGTTCGATACGAAGAAGAACAATCCGTGTTTTGCGAGTGACCGCGTAAGTCTGCAATTAGCAGAGATGAGGAAGCGATATGAAATCAACCATCGCAACCAGCAAGGCCAATATTGGCCTGACCGATCAGCAGTGCGCGGGCGTCGCCGAGATTCTGGATCGCACACTATCGGATTTGTTTGTGCTGTATACCAAGACGCGCAACTACCACTGGAACGTGGTCGGCGAGCACTTCCGCGATCTGCACAAGCTGCTCGAGGAGCAGTATGAAGAGCTCGAAGAGGCGATCGATCTGGTGGCCGAGCGCTCGCGCAAGATCGGCGCGCCGGCGCTTGGGACGTTGAAGGAGTTCTTGCAGCATGCATCGTTGAAAGAGCAGCCGGGCGACTATCCCGACTCTTTCACGATGCTGTCGAACCTGTGCGCCGATCACGAGGCGGTGATCCAGTGGCTGCGCCAGGCCGCCGACGACTGCGACGATAAGTACCACGACATGGGCACCAACGACTTCTTACTGGGCCTGATGCAAGAGCACGAGAAGATGGCCTGGATGCTGCGCTCGTACCTGGAAGAGCGCCGGTAGGGCCGAGCACCCGGAATCGTAAAACATAAAGCAAAACGTAAAACGTAAAGAGTTTACTCTTTACGTTTTACGTTTTGCGTTTTAAGCTGCTATAATAGCTGCATGAGCCTTTCGAACGACCAACAATCACTCACGATTGCTTCCGCCGCCGACGCGTGGGTGGCCGTGCAGCGCGCGCGGCGCAAGCCGCTTGCCGACCCGACGATCGCGTCGTACTGCGACGCCTGGCGCTCGTTTGCGGCCTGGGCCGCGCGCCAGGACAAGCGCGCGGTCGCCGAGATCGGCGTGCACGACCTTGCGCGCTGGATCGACTCGCTCAGCCGCAAGGCCGACGGCACGGCGCTGACCTATAGCCACGGCGCGCTGGCGATCTGCAAGTTCCTGGCCGATCGTGGCGAACTGACCTGCGATCTGGCCCTGCTGCGCATGCACCTGCGCGATGCGCTGCCGCGCGCGCCGGCTGGCCGCGCGCCCGACGTGCCCGACCTGCGCCGGCTGGTTGGTTTTTACGACGCCGAGCTGCCGGCGGGCGAGCCCGGCACCGCCCGCGAGCGCGAGCGCCTGAACGGGCTGCGCAACGCAGCGCTGCTACACCTGCTGTTCTCGACCGGCGCGCGCATCTCCGAGATCCTCGCGCTCGACGTGGCCGACCTGCGCGACGACAATGGCGCGATCGCGCCGCGCACCCATGTAGTAGGCAAGGGCAACCGCAGGCGCGCGGTGTTCATCCGCGCTCACGCCCAGCGCGCGGTCGAGCGCTATCTGCTGGCACGCCGCGTGTCCTTCCCGAAGGCCGACGCGCTGCTTATCTCGCACGGCCCGCGCGGGGCCGGCGGGCGGCTCAACCGCGTGGCCGCCTGGGCAGTGGTGACGAATGCCGCTCAGACACTAGCCGGCCAGCTCGACGCCGACGGACGCTCGCGCGAGGCGAGGCTGCTGCGCGAGACCACGCCGCACACCTTCCGCCATTTTGTCGCGATGTGGCTGCTGAACGAGGGTGCACAGCTTTCCGAGGTCGCTGCGCTGTTGGGCCATGCCAACACACGTATCACCGAGCAGTACTACGCGCGCCACACCGACGACCGGCTGCAAGAGCTGCACGACCAGTTCGCGCCCGACCCAGACATGCAAAGTACGAAGAGCACGAGGCGCACGAAAGGCGCGAGAAAGTAAGATCGATGTCTGCGAGCCAGCCACTCACGCGCGCGGCGCGCCACCAGCGCGAGCGGAATGCTCGATTTTGAAGTCTTCTGCTTTGGTTATTATCTATTCGATATTACCCGCACGCTGCTTAAGTTTGAGATGTTTGGCGATCGGGCGGCGCAGTTCGCAGCTGGATCGCATCAGAAAGGGTAGAACTTAATCTGCAATTTGCAATTGCACTAGGAGGCAGTTATGCAACTGGATCGGCGGACATTGCAGGAAGAAATTCATGCACTCTACCGCGCCGAGCACGATGCAATGGGCGAGCGCGGTACGCTGGAGCGACTGGAGCAGGCTCGCCAGTGGAATTTGGCACCGATTGTTCAGTCGGGCGGCGTGTTGGTCTTTCCACATGCGGGCGTGCTCGACTGTGGCCACCAGATCGCGGCGGTGGTGCAAGCCTGCCTAGATAGCGGCGCCGAGCGCGTGATTGTAGTGAGTGTTCTGCACGCCTTCACCGACGAGATGGAACAAGCGCGCATTCGGGTGGCGGCTGGCGAAGACCCGGCCCAATGGTCTTTCTGGGGCATCCAGGGGCCCAGCTTCGGCGATCGCGCGGAGTGGCGCGGCGACCATGCGTTGATGAGCTTCCGCCACTTTTGGGCTGCCGAGACCGCTCGCCGCGGCATTCGCGGGCCCGAAGTGGTCGAGTGTTACCCGTACCTGGCCGGCGGCAAACCCGAGCGGCTGCCCAGGATTGACGAGCTTGCCCGGCTGGCGGAACATGCAGTGATCGTTTCGACCGCCGATGCCTTTCATCATGGCCTGGGCTATGGCGACCCGCCCGAAAAATCGCTGCCTGCGCATGAAGGCGGCCTGGAACTGGCGCGCCGGACGATCGAGGAAGGAATGGAGATCTTGAGCCGCGGCGACTACTGGGGCTACAACCAGCATTGTGTGCGCGCCAAGAGCGACGCGCGCGACGCTGGGCAGGTCTTCCGCTATCTGCGCGGGCCAATGCACGGCCGCATCCTGGATCTGACCTATAGCGACGCATCCGACCTGTATCGCCAGCCGAAGCCGACCTGGGTGGCTGCGGCCTTAATGGAGTGGCAGCTTGATCGCTGAGAGGAACCATGTGATTCGAACCGTCACCACCACCCGCTACATCACGCCGCTGCGCGAGGGTGGCTCGCTGCCGGCCATCGTCGAGGCCGACGATGGCCGGATGTATGTGCTGAAGTTTCGCGGCGCCGGCCAAGGCCGCAAGGCGCTGATCGCCGAGCTGGTGGTCGGCGAGATCGGGCGCGCGCTGGGTCTGCCGGTACCCGAGATTGTCCTCGTCGATCTTGATCCGGCGTTTGGCCGCAACGAGCCGCACGAAGAGATCCAGGACCTATTGCGGGCCAGCGCTGGCCTGAACCTCGCGCTGGCCTACATCCCCAGCGCGCTGGCGTTCGAGCCGTTGCTCGCGCCGCCCTCGGCGCTGGCGCTGGCCTCGGCGATCGTCTGGTTCGACGCCTACACTACCAATGTCGATCGCACCGCACGCAACACCAATATACTGCTGCGCGATCAGCAGCTCTGGCTGATCGATCATGGCGCGGCGCTGTATGTGCATCATACATGGGCCAACTACATGGAACGCAGCCGCAGCCCGTTCCCGCCGATAAAAGACCATGTGCTGCTGCGCTACGCCAATGCGCTGCCCGAGGCCGACGCAGTGCTGAGCACAATGCTTTCGCGCGAGCTGATTACTGAGATTGTCGGGCTGATCCCCAACGACTGGCTGGCCGGCGAGCCGCACTTTGCGGGGATCGCCGAGCATCGCGCCGCCTATCTGGAATACCTGTGCAATCGCCTCGCCGAGCGGTATGTGTTTGTCGAGGAGGCCCAGCATGCCCGCGCGAAGCTCATTTGATTACGCGATCGTGCGGGTGGTGCCGCGGGTCGAACGGGATGAGTTCGTCAACGCCGGCGCGATCGTGTTCTGCCGCACCCGCCGCTTCCTGGGGGCGCGGATCGAGCTCGATCGGCCGCGGCTGGCGGCGCTAGCGCCATGGCTCGACCCAGCCGAGGTCGAGCGCCACCTGGCGCTCATCCCGCTCGTGTGCGCGGGCGGCGCGGATGGCGGGCCGATCGGGTTGCTGCCGCTAGCCGATCGCTTTCACTGGCTGGTTGCCCCGCGCAGCGCAATGATCCAGGCGTCGCCGGTGCATGCGGGCCTGTGCGACGATCCCGCGGCGGCGCTCGAGGAGATCGTGGCACAGTTGGTGCGGCCGCTGGCGCGTTAGGCGGCTAGAGCATCGTTCAAGAATCCGCGAATGAAGCGAATACATGCGAAATTTCATCATATATTCGTGTAGATTAGTGTCATTCGCGGATAGTTTTCGAATACTTGATGTGTATGTTGCCATTCGGTAGTGCGTAGTTGGCACTCTTACGCACTACGCACTACGGGCTAAGACAATGCCATTTCGGATGTCAAACCACCCACTGGTTGCCTCAAGTGGCGACGCCCGCGTCGACCAGATTCTCGGCGACGTCGTCGCGCTGATCGAGGTGCGTTTGCCTGAGCGCGTGCGCGGCTATTACCTGGTCGGCAGCTATGCGGTCGGCGAGGCGCGGCCAAGCAGCGATATCGATCTGATTGTGCTGTGTAAGCATGAGCTTGAGGCGGGCGAGCGCCAGAGCTTCGCGCCGGTCCGCGATGCCGGTAAGCGTATCAGCGCAATTCCACTCGACATAACACTGGATAGCGAGGACAAGTTCTTCCGTATCGGCGGAGTTTGGTTTCAGACCGCCAGCATGTTTCTGTATGGCGAAGACGTGCGCCCGCGCATCCCGCGCAAGCCGGTCGAGCGGCACATCCGCGACCTGATGCACTCGATGTATCCGCTGCTCGCGCGTGTGCGCGGCAATCCGGCAGTGTTGACGTATCCGCTTGACAATCCCGATCCGGCCAGCGCGCTGCGCGGCTATGATGCGCGCTATCGCGATGAACCTGAATCCCGACGGACCGCCACCAAAGATCTGGTGAACAACGTCTTGTGCGCGGCGAACGCGCTCACGCTGCTCCGGGCACGCCAGTATGTCGGCGCGGGCAAGAAGAGCGACATCCCGCAGCAGTATCGCCGCTGGATTGGCGACGAGTGGACCACACTGGTCGAAGATATCTTCGAGTATTGCCGGGTTCGTTGGGACTATCGCCTACCCGATGCGTCGGACGAGCGCGCGCAGCTCCACGAGCTGTGCGAGCATGCGTTAGCGTTCGAGAACCACTTTCTGATGTGCTATAAAGATTTCCTGCTCGCCGATCTACAGCAGCCGGACCCAGCGATTCAACTCGTTGCGGCGCGCCGGCTTGGGCAGTTGGTCTACCGCGACCCATCAGTGGCGCTGGCCCTGCGGCGCTTGGCCGAAGCTCCCTCACCCGAGCTGCGCGACGCTGCCGCCGCGGCACTGCTTCAGCACGAATCTTAACTTCACGATCATCGGCAGTTGATACAGCCGTGTTAAGAATCGCCAGTGCCACGCAGTAGGTCGGCTATCCGTCGCAAGCTTCTTGCTATAGCGGCGGTATGCCCGACTGTTGTGAGCCGCGTTCTGAAGCAGTGAAGGAGAATATATGCGAATCCTCATCCTCGGCGGCGATGGCTACCTTGGCTGGCCAACCGCGCTGCATCTCTCGCACCATGGTCACGAGGTTGCCGTGGTCGACAACTTCGCCCGGCGCGCGTGGGACCACGAGCTGGGAACCGAGAGTCTGACGCCGATTTATTCACTCCAGGATCGAGTGAGGGTTTGGCGCGCAATCACCGGCCGCACGATCGTCCCATTCATCGGCGATCTGTGCGATCACGCGTTTCTTGAGCCGGTGGTGAGCGAGTTCCAACCCGAGGCGGTGGTGCATTTCGGCGAGCAGCGCAGCGCGCCATATTCGATGATCGACCGACGGCACGCGGTTTTTACCCAGACCAACAATATTACCGGCACGCTGAACCTGCTGTACGCGCTGGCCGAGCACGCGCCCGATTGCCATCTCGTCAAGCTCGGCACAATGGGCGAGTACGGTACGCCGAACATCGATATCGAGGAGGGCTTCATCACGATTGAACACAAGGGCCGCAGCGATACGCTGCCCTACCCAAAGCAGCCGGGAAGTTTTTACCATTTATGCTACGATGACCAAACAGAGGTTCTAACACGGCACGGCTGGAAGCTGTTCAAAGATGTCACACCAGAGGACGAAATCGTCACCAGGCAGCTTGCCTCGGCGCGACTTGTTTATGCTAAGCCAACTACGTTGATGTCATACTACTACGAAGGGCCTATGTACTGTATCGAGGGACGCCGTCTTGATCTCTGTGTCACACCAAATCATCGTATGGTGACGTCGCACAAGAAGCGCGATGGCACAGAATCGATGCGATTCGAGATCGCTGCCGATATCTTGCATAAATACAACCGCTATCACCTCGCCTGTGAGTGGGAAGGCGAGGAGGTTACAATGTTCACCTTGCCCGAGTATTGTTTTCTCAACGGAGGATACATCCCTGAAACGCGGCCAGCAAAGGAAATATCGATGGATGACTGGTTGTGCTTCCTTGGTTGGTATATCGCCGAAGGTTCGATTAACCAGGTCGGCAAAAAGGCACCTAATCGCATCTGTGTCAACCAGAATATCGGTGATAGTTCCGACCTCGTAGCTGCGGCATTCCAGCGAATTGCTACTGCAATAGGATGTACCTACAACACCTATGCGTTCAAAGAACGTAAATTGGTCGCACATTACCTTTTCAGCACACAACTCAGCGTCTACCTTAGATCATTGGGATCAAGTCTGAACAAATATATTCCGCGGGAATTGCTTAACCTGTCACGCCGGCAACTTCGCATTCTCTTCGATGCCCTTATGGAAGGCGACGGAACATGGATGAACCGCGAAGAGCAATATGGACGATACTATACTTCATCCCGCCGGCTTGCAGATGATGTTCAGGAGATTGCGCTTAAACTTGGTCTTTCAGCGAACATTTCCAAGGTCGGGGAGGAGTACCGTGTGAACATCACTCGGACTACATTGTTCCAGGTCAATCAATTCCCTGAAGAACCGAATGACTGGATGGAAGATTACGCTGGACAGGTCTACTGCTGCGAAGTTCCAGGAGATGGGATCATACTGGTTCGGCGGAATGGCAAGCCAATCTGGTGTGGCAACTCAAAGGTGCATGACAGCCACAATATCATGTTCTGCTGCAAGATTTGGGGCCTGCGGGCGACCGATCTGAACCAAGGGGTGGTCTATGGCGTCGACACGCCCGAGATCGCGCACGACGAGCGGCTGCGCACGCGCTTCGATTACGACGGCGTGTTTGGCACTGCGCTGAACCGCTTCCTGGTTCAGGCGGTCGCCGGCGTGCCGCTGACGGTGTATGGCCAGGGCGGGCAGACGCGCGGATTTCTCGACATCCGCGATACGCTGGCCTGCGTCGAGTTGGCGATCCGGCATCCGGCTGCGCGCGGCGAGTTTCGCGTGTTCAACCAGTTCACCGAGCAGTTCAATGTCGCCGATCTAGCGGCGACGGTGCGCGAGACGGCGCTGTCATTCGGTCTCAATGTGGCGGTCGAGCAGTTGCCGAACCCGCGGGTCGAGCAAGAGATGCACTACTACAACGCCGCCAACACCCGGCTACTCGACTTGGGACTCCAGCCGCACTACCTGAATGAGACGCTGCTCGAGTCGGTGCTCGGTGTGGTCACGCGCTATCGCGACCGCATTCGGCCCGAGCTGATCATGCCGACGGTGGAATGGCGGCGGACGCAGAATCACGCTATGCCGGCTGGCGAACTTGCACGACACGGATAGCCACGGATACACAGATTGCGCTTGCTGTTCTCAATCCGTGTATCCGTGGCAGAAATCCGTGTCGCAAATTCGTTCTAAAGTCGGATGATGAATCGCCCGGCATATGGTATGATAAGCCTTCAGACGAATGAGGCCTGGAGCTGTGCTCCGGGCCTCGCCTGACCTCAGGAGCGATTAGGATTGGTCGGAAGCTATCAGCGAGAAGCACGAGTGAGTCACTCAGGGGGTGCGATGTTCAGGCTGAATGATGACGACATCAAACCACGCGTCGAGGCAACATCACAGGATGGATTCGATATCCGGAGCCGCGTGCAGCGCATAAGCAGTTGGTTGCGGCGCCGGCTGGGCCGCGCATGCGCGGCTGGGCTCTGGACGCTGAGTCCCGATGGCAAGCTGGGCTGCGAGTCCTGGGGGGCCGACACTGAACAGTGTGATTAGGACGCCGGATGATTGTCGACGAATCTTACACGGGGCATGGCGATGCAAGCCATGTCCCGTGTTTGTTGGATAGGAGCAGCCGCAGGTGCGACACCCCGCGGAAGAGCGGATCGGCAATCGGTGATTGCAATGGAGCCGCCGCCCGGATTCGCGCCGGGGTCCCCGCCGTACCAGGGCGATGCTCTGCCCCGTCAGCGCGCGCAGTGCCGATCGTGTATCGCGGCCCAGCGCCCCGCCACCTCCGCCGATGCTCGGCGCCACGCCTGGGACCAGCGTATCCGGTGAGACAAAGCGTCCGAGCACCGGATCATAGTAGCGAGCATGATAATACAGCAAGCCCGTGCCGTCCAGCCGCTGTCCGGTGTAGTTCAGGCTGGTCTGGGCGATGCCGCCCGCGCGCCGCGCGCCCCACGGCCCGAAGTACTGCGGTGTCCCCTGCCCACTGGCATTGGTCGCTAGGCTGATGCTGCCCAGGTGATCGCCGTGCAGGTAGGTCACCGCGTTCGCGCCGCTGTCGCGCAGCGCCACGACGGTGCCGTTGAGCGTATAGTAGCTCTTGACCGCGCCGCCGGCAACCTCTTCCCACAGCCCGCCCAGGTAGACTGTGCTGACGCTGCCGCGCACCTACTTGATCCGCTCGCCATCCGCGTCGTAGGTGGGTGGCGGGGCCGCTCAGCGTGTTCGTACCTCAGCGCGTCAGCGGTACGATTGTCGTTCGCCTGCGCGGCGGGCGGCAAGGGGCGACCGCGCCCCCTGCACCCCCGGCCAGGGGCGTGCGCCCCTTGGAACCCCGATCTGATGTGATCGTTTGTCAAGCGCTTGGTGCGCATGCCTCTGGGCAGATATGAGCAGCAGGCAATCATCCAGGTCTCGGCAGAACGCAGGCAATCTACCGCTGCATCGCAACTGCGAATAACACGACATGCAGGGAGGCTGGGGGCGGCACGCCCACCCAGCGGGGAGCGCGAGGGGCGGCGCCACCTCGCATCCATGCCGCTGTGAGGCATTCAGCGGGGAGCGCGAGGGGCGGAGCCGCCTCGCATCCATGATCAGCGCCGCCGCTGCCGAATGGGCCGGGCATCGCGGCGCTGTCCAGCCGGATCTCGTCGAACGTCGCGTCCACAGCGCTGCTGTTGGTGGCGCCATTGGTATATGTGCCCATGCCGGTCTTGCTGGTCAGAATGGGTGCGGCGCGTCTTCAGCTGTTTCCGCTCTTCCGCCATCTCCCCGTTCAAACCCATGCGCCTACTCGGCGGACGGCTGGGCGGCCACCGCCTCTAACGCCCTCAGCCGCGGGCCTTGCTCCTGAACCGCAGTCTAATGCGTTCGCATGCGGAACGCCCGGCATGGGTGGCTTACGGTGGGCAGAACGCAATGCTGTTGAAGCACCGGCTCCCAGCCTACTTGAGCGGACTTCACTCGTCAGCCGTTGGTTTCAATCACCGGCTGACGAGTGAGTGATAATGACATTGTCCTACAGCGAGAATATATACACGGTGCATCGCTATATCCGCGAGGGCTGGCTATTTCACAAGAACGCGGCAGTGATACTTGAGTTGTAGAGTAAATGGACGTGGAAACTGCGAGGGGGGTAGGCATGGGAAGATTGACTGACAACTTTTCTATCGCCTACACAAACTCCTCAAGTAGCCCCATAAACAAGCGTTATTCCGCTCTTGGTGATACGGAATATTTTGAGTTGTTCCTGTTCGAGAAAGTTGCTGTCCGATATGTCGACCCACGACTTACCGTCGTTACGATCGATATGAAAACGTAGAGCTACTGTGTCCTGCCCACCTAAGTAAAACAATACCTGTCGTTCGCCAAGGATACCAGCCATCCTATCTCCCCAAACTGTTATGATAGACTTTCCTATCTTGAGAAGGATCTCTCTTTCCTCACCGATAGGTGATATCAAACCAGAGAATATATCCTCCAGATGGATGTGGTTCACAAATGCCTCAAAGCCGGTTGGATCGCCAGGAAATGAGGATTGATGATGTTCGATAGAAGCTAAATCTCCTACCACTACCGAGTCACCAATTTGATGAAATGGAGTGCTAAATAACTCTGCTAGCCCTATAACGAAACGGATGGTCTGTGGCTTCTGCTTAGATCGATTGGCACTCATGGCTTCCACTTCTCAATTCCAAGATATTTCTGGACGCCCTTCTGAATGGCGTTCAGAATTTCCTTATTCTCCAGAAGTTTTTGAACACTCTTGGGAGCATTCTTGAAGGCACCTGTTAGAGGATCGTAGATATATTTCTCCTCTCCCACCTGTACGTGAACTTGTCCTGGTCTTTGTGCAGGCCTTGGATTCTCAACATCTACCCGTACACCTCCTTTATTATATAGAGTCTTGCTGGTGGTTTGAACACCCCTACCAGGCGGCGGCGAGGGCTGCGGGGGACTCGCCGGTTCGCCGGCCATGCTCGGCGGATTTCGCACCGCCTGCCTGACCGATTGCGTGCCTGACAACGTCACCGCTGCGGCAACAAACAGTAGAATGAGAATTGCCGCGTACTCAACCAGGCTCTGATGTCCGCTTGGGTCGACGTAGAGCAACGGATTGTTGAGCGTATAGCTGTAGCGATTGAGCGCCTGCGGGAGCAGCGGCCCGCCACCATAGCGCTGCCCGCCGCCAGCCCGATTCTCGCCACTCAGCGCTGCCGCGAACCCCGGCTCGTGGAAGTCCACCGTCAATGTGCGCAAGGCCGACTGCGGGTCGCGGCCGAGCGCGCCACCGCCGCCGCCAACGCTCGGCGCAACGCCAGGGATCAGCGTATCCGCCGACACGAACCGCGCCAGCACCGGGTCGTAATAGCGTGCATGATAATACAACAGCCCGGTGCCGTCCAGGTACTGACCGGTGTAGTTGCGGTTGGTCTGCGCGATCCCGCCCGAGCGCCGCGCGCCCCACGGCCCGAAGTACTGCGGTGTCCCCTGCCCGCTCGCGTTCGTCGCCAGGCTGATACTGCCCAGGTGATCGCCGTGCAGGTAGGTCACTGCGTTCGTGCCGCTGTCGCGCATCGCCACGACGGTGCCATTCAGTGTGTAGTAGCTCTTGACCGCGCCGCCAATCAGCTCTTCCCACAGCCCGGCCACATACACTGTAGTGGTGCTGCCGCGCACGACTTTCAGCCGCTCGCCATCGGCGTCGTAGGTGTAGGTCTCACTCACGCCGCCGAACGTGATGCTGGTCGGCCGGTTCTCGGCGTCCCACTGGTACGTGCGGTTGCCGCCGCTGAGCATGTTGCCGTTCGCATCGTAGCAGTAGGTCGTGCTGCCGTCGTTGATCACCGCGTGGCGCTTGGTCAGCGCGCCACTC
>WNFU01000976.1_pt1 | contig 129130 bp, 127 predicted proteins | sample 5400121 | NCBI WGS metagenome assembly WNFU01 (sample SAMN13153360, study PRJNA577476) | soil metagenome | isolation source: 100 cm soil or saprolite under grassland replicate 1 | place: USA:California | collected 2016-06-15 | reverse complement strand
GCGGCGTGAACAGAACGCTGAAGGCGAATGCCACGACAAGCGCGAGCCTCTTGTCAATCATCGGGCTTCCTGTAACCTGAATTCTCGTCCACAGCACTCGCAGACTGCAATCGTTGCTCCCTCCAGTCACCGTGAAGCCTAACGGCCGGTTGAGCGGCCGGCGAAGCCGGGCCGCTCCAATCGAGTGTTAGACGGTTCAGCCTCATGCCAGGGGGACATTCTCACTGGAGCAACTCGCCGGACCAACGGTCACGATTCGCCCAGAACGGGCATTGTGGACACGCCGCGCCCTCCGGGTAGTCGATCCGTTCCTCGTGCGGGCAGCCAATGATGCGATCGACGAGCACGACGGATTTTGCCGAGTGAGTGGCGATGAACTCGCCAATCTGACGCGTGATCGCAACGTCGGAGCGCGCATCGGTTTCCTTTGAGACCCACCGCTCCAGCGGATCCGGTTCTGCTCCTTCAGCTCGAACGATGCCTACGGCGACCTTTGTGGCACGTCCATCATCTGGGCCGTAGAAGGCCACCGTGGCCACGGGATAGCCTCGAAACCCGCGACGCGATTGCTTCTCGAGTGACCAAAGGGCCTTACGGTGCACGTTCTACCGCCCTCATGCTCAGCCGTCTAACGCCAGGATCAGCGGCCGAGATGCGAGCAACGCGAGCACTCGGTCCGCTGAATTCTGAAGTTCGACGCCTGGTCCCGCGGATAGCGAGTCAAGGACGCACTGGGCACTATTCGATCACCTCGTCGGCCTGCGCCAGAAGCGAGGACGGGATCGTTAGCCCGAGTGCCCTGGCGGTCTTGACGTTGATCACCAGCTCGAACTTGGTGGGTTGCTCGACGGGAAGATCGGCGGGCTTGGCGCCTTTGAGGATCTTGTCGACGTAGGTGGCCGCGCGTCGGAAGTTCTGCGGAACGCTTGCTCCATAGGCCATGAGGCCGCCAGCCTCGGCCTCCTCCCGGAGCCCGTACACCGCCGGAAGTCGATTCTTGGCGGCGAGGCCAACGATCTGGGCTCGTTGCGCACGGAACACCGCGTCGCGCAAGACGACGAGGCCACCCGCGCGCTGACTCGTCATCGCCGCGAACGCCGTATCGATTTCGGAAGCGGTGCGAGCTTCGAGGATTTGAAGCTGCCCACCGAGAGCCCGAACCGCGCCTTCTGCCTGTCGCACCGCCAGGCGGTGGCCCCCTTGGTCTGGATTCAGGAGAATGGCCACTCGGGAGATCTTGGGGACGATCTGTTTGAGCATTTCCAACTGCTTGCCGAGCATCTCCGGGCTGATGGTGGCAAGCCCGGTGACATTGCCGCCGGGACGAGCGAGACTGGCAACGAAGCCCGCGGCGACAGGATCGCCAACAACGGTGAAGATGATCGGGATCGTGCGGGTCGCCTGTCTGGCCGCTTCCGTCGCGGGCGGGGATGCGGCGACGATGACCTCCACCTTCAAGCGAACAAGCTCGGCGGCGAGGCCGGGAAGCCGTTCATACTTCCACCCGGAAGCCCGATGCTCGATCGCGATGTTCTGACCGTCGACGTAGCCCAGCTCGCGCAACCCTTGCCGGAATGCTTCGTCGAGGAACGGAGGTACGTCGCCCAGGAATCCGATCCGCGGTAACTTTCCGGCTGGTTGCTGCGCGGCGGCCGCTACCGGCTCGGCCAGGACTCCAAGGGCCAGAGCCAGGATGACAGCACTTGCGAGCTTGGCTCCGCGCAGTGATATCGCACGCCACTCGGCTCGACTTCTCCGTACCATGCTCCTCAACGGCCGCGGGCTCCTTCTGTGCGGCGAACTAGAATTCGGCCAGTGGATAGGCCGGTCTGCGTAATACGGCAAACCCTGCGCCTTCTCGCGGCATACGCGGGTCTTGCAAGGACCCCTCCTCTTCGCCCTCCGGCCCCTCGATCCAGCCGCTTGCGGCCGTGGTGAGGTACCCCCGCGTGCCGGGATAGGCTGCAGGGTGGCGCGGCGTATCCCGACGCATATACATCCGGAACGCGACAAGGGGCTCATGGCCCGAGGATCCGGTCGGCCGGGCTCCTCACGCCGGCGGGCCCGCGATTGAGGACGTGAGTATAGATCATCGTGGTGGTGACGTCCCGGTGTCCGAGCAGCTCTTGCACGGTACGGATGTCGTGGCCGTCCTCAAGCAGGTGGGTGGCGAAGGAGTGGCGCAGGGTGTGGGGGCTTCCTCGCTTGGAGAGCCCCGCAGCCCGGACGGCCACCTTCACCGCCCGCTGCAGCACCGACTCGTGCAGATGATGGCGGCGGCGCTGCCCCGTCGCCCGGTCACGATAGATCCGGGTGGCGGGAAAGACCCACTGCCAGATCCAGTCTCTCCCCGAGTTCGGATACTTCCTCAGGAGGGCGGTTGGCAGTTCGACCCAGCCGGCACCGTGGGGCAGGTCATGGAGATGTTGGACACGCACCAGCTCGAGGTGCTCCAAGAGGGCAGCCTTGACGATGCCCGGGAGCATGGTCATCCGGTCTTTATCGCCCTTGCCCCCACGGACGACGATCTGGTTCTTGCCGAAGTCGACGTCCTGCACGCGCAGGCGGCAGCATTCGAGCACCCGGAGCGCGGCGCCGTAAAGTAGGGAGGCCATCAGACGCGGCACGCCGTCGAGACCCGCGAGGACGGCGCGCACCTCCTCGCGCGTGAGCACGACAGGAAGCCGCTCGGGGCGCTTCGCACGGACGATGCCATCCAGCCAGGGGAGATCGATCTCCAGCACCTCCTTGTACAGGAACAAGAGGGCGCTCAACGCCTGGTTCTGGGTGGAGGCGGCGACCTTCCCGTCGACGGCCAGGGAGGTGAGGAACTTCGTCACTTCCGGCGCGCCCATCTCTGCGGGATGCCGCTTGTCGTGGAAGAAGATGAAGCGCCGGATCCAGGCGACGTAGGCCTCCTCGGTGCGGCGGCTCAGGTGGCGGGCCCGCAACGCCTGGCGGACGCGCTCGAGGAGGCGGGGTTTCGGGGGCTCGGCCGGCCCGCTCTCACGCCACGCCCACGCGCGGGAGTAACCGCTGCTGGCCGGCACCGTCGCGTACTGGAAGGAGGCCCGCACCTCGCCGATGGTCCCCGCCTTCATTCTGCCCTCCGTGGTCGGCAGTCTACGGGCTCAGCCGCACGCCTGGCAAGTCACGGATCGGATACACGGGCGGGGGCTTTCTGGCACCCCTTCCGGCGCCACCGCATGAGACCCCTGCCCGTCACTCGTTCACCCACAGGTCAGGCGCGCCACGATCTCGTCGTAGACCTTCTCCGCGAGGGCCCTCACCTCGTCGCGGGTCAAGGGCTGGATCGGGTGCTGCACCATGATGGTCTTGTAGCCCTCCGCGCCCAGGGCGGACGCCTGGGCGCGCGCGGCCCGGGCGAACTCCGTGGAGATCACCGTCGCCGTCGGCATCCCGTTGTCCTCGAAAAACACGCCGTCGTGCACACTGCACGTTGTGCAGGACCCTCAGTCGGCGAGAGCCTCGATGACGGCGTCGCTCGTCTTGAGGATCTCCGCCCGCAGGTCCTCGGGCGCGGGCCGCGCGAACGTCGGCTTCTTCTTGCGGACGATGGCCTTCGGGTTGGCGCGCTCGCGCAAGAGCTCCTCGACGCGGTCCAGGAGATGGTCGCCCTTGGCCTTGGAGATGTCCAGGAGCGTGATCGTCTTGTCGTCGAGCGTGGCGAGGCGCGCGGCGGTCTTGCGGGGCACTGCGACAGAGTCGGTCGGATCCAGGAACTCTTCTGTGCTCATAGGACCTCCCGCGGGAATTGTACCTTCTTAATGACGAGTCTGGACATCTTCGGAAAGGTCCAGCCCGGTATGACGGCGGTGAAGCGACCGGCCGTGCCGCCGGCCACGAGGAACTTGAGATTGGCGGGCTCGCGGAACTTGGGGATCAGCGTCGTGTCGGTCTCCGGATGCGGGAACTTCTTCATCACGTGGGCCGGCAGCCCATCGCCGCCGTCCTGACCCGGGATGAGCGCGCTCACCGGCTTGCGGAGGCGATGCCAGAGGAACTCGCGCATGTCGGCCTTCGTCCAGCCGTCGCCGGCGATCATGCGCGCGTGCTCGGGCGAGAACACCAGCAGCGTGTCGCCGTGGTGGGTGGACTTGTGATGCGAGATGACTTCGAGCGAGTGCGAGATGGTGATGAGCAGGTCTTCCGCGCGCGTGCTCCTGTGATCGTAGACGCCGTGGGGCGCTTCGCCGGCGAAGGCCGCCACGGTGCTGTCGTCGGAGGCGAAGCCGTGCTCGACGGCTAGCGAGTCCCAGGGACTCTCCTCCTCGTGCTCGCCGATGCAGTAGGTGTAGCGCCCGGGGTGCGCCATGGTGGACATGCTCATGGTCCGCGCCGAGGCGCCGCCCACGTTGGCGACGATGAGCCGCAGCGCGCGGCCTATCGTGGCATTGGCGCGCCAGCCCGGCCCGAACAGGCCCGCGGCGCAGTTGATGTCGAGCGCCTTGCGCGCGGGGCCGTTGACGATGAAGAGCGGCGAGTGGAAGTTGGTCGTGGCGGAGACGCCGTGGAGGTCGAAGGCCTCGTCGCACATGGCCTCGACGCCGGCGATCACCACGGGCAGGTACTCGGGGCGGCAGCCCGCCATGACCGCGTTGATCGCGATCTTCTCGACGGTGGCGCGGCCGAAGTTGGGCGGCACGAGCGCGACCAGGTCGGCGGCCTCACGGCCCGAGCCCGCGATCATTGCGATCACGCGCTCCCGCGAGGGCGGCACGACGGGGAGGCCGTCCGTCACGCCGCGCTCGAAGAGAGTCTCGAAGGGATCCCGCTCGGGCTCGATCACGGGCGCCCGCTCAGGGCTTGCAGACGCGAAAGTTGGCGTAGTCGCCCTCGGCGGTGGACTTGGTATCGTCCGAGTCCGTCAGGACGGCGATCCCCGAGGCCTTCGGCGTCTCGGCCTCGTCGAAGAACTTCTTGTAGTTCTCGAGGACGTTGACGCGCTCGTCCGTCCACGTGCCCTTTTTCTCCCTCCCGCTCCGGATCACCAGCACCTGCGTCAACCCGCCGCTCGAGGACAGCCGCGTCCCCGCCGGCACCACGGCGCTCCAGATGTACTTGAGCGACTTCACCGACGCGGGCGAGTGCGGAAACACGGCGTAGACGGAGACCGCGCTGTCGTTGGTCTTGGACTCGCGCTCGTCGGAGCCGGGCGGGAATGCCACCGGACGCCAGGACCAGGCGAGCACCGGGTAGGTCTTGGGGTCCCACTCGTACTGCCTGCCCGCCTGGATGCCGAGTCCTTTGGACAGCGCGTGGAGGAAGCGCAGGCCGTCCGTCTCCCGGATGGAGTAGACCTCGCGCCCCGAGTCCTTGCGCGGCTTCCAGTCCGGCGGGAACGCACCCAGCTTGCCCTTGGAGAAGTTGTCGACGGTGACGCACTCCTGGGCCGCGGCGGGACCAACCACCGCAGACAGAGCAAGTAGCGCAAGGACGAGGCGCCTGCCCACGACCACTCCCCCTCACCCTGCCCTCTCCCCCTCCGGGGGCGAGGGAATCGAAGTGACTACCGCCCGCGGCGCCACCAGGAGTGGACGAGCTGGTCCACGACCTGCACCAGCTGGCCCACGGTGCGACACTCCTTGACGATGTCGCACGCGGGTGAGTAGAGCGGCATCACGCTGTCGCCGATGCCCCAGCCCCACTGCCCTTCGGGATTCAGCCAGATGATGCCCTTGACCCGCTCCCGCATCTCGCGAATCGCCCACGCCTGGGGATCGTTGTAGTTGTTGCGTGCGTCGCCCAGGACGAGCACCGTCGTCTTGCGGTCGAGCGACTCGATCTCCGTGCGGACGAAGCGGCTGAAGGCGTAGCCGAAGTCCGAGCGACAGTGGTAGTCCACGGACGAAGATTTCAGCGCCCACTCGATCGCGTGGTCCACCGGGTACGTGTTGAAGGCCTGGGTCACCTCGGCGATCTCGGACACGAAGACGTAGGAGCGCACCCGCGAGAAGCACTCCTGCAGGCTCCAGACCAGCTGGAGCATGAAGCGCGAGGCGTTGCGCACCGAGTCCGAGACATCGCAGAGCGTGACGAGCTTGGGCTTCTCGCGGTGACGCCGGCGGAAGCGCAGGTCCATGGGCACGCCGCCGTACTGGAGGCTCTTCCTGATGGTCCGGCGCGAGTCGAGCCGTCCCTTCTCCTCCTGGCGCTGGCGCATGGCGAGCGCGTCCTTGATCTTACGCGCCAGCCGCGCGACCACCGCCTTCATCTGCGCTACCTCGTCCGGCGAGAGCGCGAAGAGCGGCTTGTCGGTCAGCACCTCGCGCGTGAGCTTCTCGCCCTGCCGGTAGGCGCGGCGCTCGAGCTCGCGCTCGACGTGCTGGCGGATCATGCGGCGGAAGGCCTCGAGGCGCAGGTCGAGGTAGTTGCGGATCCGCGCGAGCATGCCCGGGTCCATGCCCTGCGCCTCGAGCAGCTGCATGATGCGCGAGAGATCGCGCTCGATCGACTCCCAATCGAACTTGTCGTAGATGCGTCGCGAGAAGTAGCCGATCTGCAGGAAGTACATCAGCCGCTCGAGCCCGGTCCCCTGCCCCTGGCCGCGAATGGCCATCTCCATGTCCGAGCCCTCGCCGCGCAGCATGAGCTCGGTCAGCTCGTCCATCTCCATGTTCTCCTGCGCCATGAGCTGGTCGAGCATCTGCTGGATGCGCGGGTCCTCGGGTCCCAGCGCCTTCTTGAGCCCGGCGCCGAGCGCTTCCAGGTCGAGGAAGTAGAGGTCGAAGATCCGGTCGAACGTCGGCAGGTCTCGCGACTCCTTGACGAGCGTGGCGGCGAGCGCGGACTTGAACGTGTCCCGGCGCTCGAGGCCGATTTCCGAGGAGGCCGCGAGCGCGTCCATCGCCTCGCTGGGAGAGATGCGTAGCTCGGCGCGCCGAAGATCTCCTATGAACTCCAGTATCCTTTGGTCCATTCTCTTTCTGGCTTAAATGTGAATGACTTTGCTGAGGCGGTTTGGCCTCTTCGGGCCTCTGGCCCTCACCGGGGCGCCCGAGCCGCCGTATGGCTTCCTCGCGCGAGCGCTCATCGGGAAAATGTCACCCAGGAGGACTTGAAGACGTCTTCGCCGCCGTCGCGGGTGATAGGACAGAGCCGCCCGTCCTCGAGGCGCAGGAGACCGTGGAACGAGCCGGGGGCGATGAAGTGGGTCATCTTGAGCTTCCAGCCCAACCCTTCCCCCGGCGCATCCTCCTCGCGCTCGGCGACGCGGGTGACGTCGGGCGCGTCGCCGACCAGGTGCAGCACGCGCACGGGCCCTTCTGAGCAGCGGAGCCCCAGCACGACCTTGTAGGCCGGGTCCTGGCGGGACGTCTCCACGGTCATCTCGCCGGGCTGGAGCAGGTGCGGCACGGCCTCGGGCATGGCGGCGCGGAAGAACTCCCGCGGGGCCGGATGCGTGTAGTAGAAGTGCCAGCGCCCCGCCGCGTGGATCCAGAGCTTGGTGTACTCGCCGAGCGCCGCCGAGATGCAGCGCCCGCCCTCGATGAAGACGGGCCCGCCCGGCCCGAGCTCGGGCAGCCGGATGCGCGGGCACGGGAACCACAGCTCGCGGAACTCGGTGAGGCTCATGGCGCCTAGTCCCCGCTTAGTCCAGGTCGGCCAGCACCTTGTCGAGCGCGCCCTTGACGCGCTCCAGGTCTTTCTCGTGCTTGACCAGCATCGTCAGGGTCGATTCGACCAGGTCGCGGTCCAGGCTGTCGGCGTTCAGGATGACGAGCGAGCGCGCCCAGTCGAGGCTCTCCGACACGGAGGGCGCCTTGCGCAGATCGAGCCCGCGAATGCGCTGCACCGTCGTCACGACGGTCTCGGCCAGCCGCTCGGAGATCTCCGGCACCTTCAGCCGGATGATGGCCAGCTCCTCGTCCGGCGGCGGGAAGTCGATGAAGAGGTGCAGGCACCGCCGCTTGAGCCCATCGGAGAGCTCGCGCGCGTTGTTCGAGGTCAGCACCACGAGCGGGATGTTCGTCGCCGTGATGGTGCCGAGCTCCGGCACGGAGACCTGGAAGTCCGAGAGGACCTCGAGCAGGAACGCCTCGAATTCAGGCTCGGCCTTGTCGATCTCGTCCACGAGCAGGACGACGGGATCCACGGACTCGATGGCCTGCAGCAGCGGCCGCGGCGCGAGAAAGCGGTGCGAGAAGAAGGCATCGTCCTGGCCGGAGATCCTGGCGACCGCATCCGGCAGGGACGGCGCGTCGGCGATCAGCTCGCCGATGCGCTCGCGCAGCAGCTGGGTGTAGAGGAGCTGCTTGGCGTATTTCCACTCGTACAGCGCCTTACCCTCGTCGAGCCCCTCGTAGCACTGGAGACGAATGAGCCGCCGGTTGGTGATCTCGGCCAGTGTCTTGGCCAGCTCGGTCTTGCCGACGCCCGCCGGACCCTCGATGAGCACTGGGCGACCCATGCGCTCAGCCAGGAAAACCACCGTGCAGATGCGGCGGTTGGCGATGTAGCGGGCGTTCTTGAAGTGCTGCTGGACGTCCTCCGGCGACTGGAACATGTGGGCTCCTGTGTGAGTGAATTGGCGAGAAGTGTAGCACACTTGCGCGCCGCGGAGCTCTCGCCCGACCGTTTGGCGCTTGGCGTTGACTGGGCCATACTGGATGACATGCACGAGGCCCGCACTTACCACCGCTGGCAGCTCGGACTGGGCGTGCTCCGCATCCTGCTGACGGCGGGCTATCTCGCCGCGCTTCTCGCAACGGGCGCGGCCGCGCGCCTTCGCGATCTTCTCGCCGCATGGACGACCCACTGGTGGTTCGCCGTGCCGGCAGCAGTGATCGTGCTGGCCGCGGGCCATCTGCTCCTGACACTGCCCCTCGGCTGGCTCAGCGGCTTCGAGCTTCCACGGCGGTATGGGTTGAGTCACGAGACGCTTGGCCAGTGGCTTCGCGACAGGGGCAAGGCCGGCCTGATCGGGGGCGGACTCGCGACAGCCGGCGCCCTCGTCGTCTACGGGCTGCTCCGCTCGACGCCCTGGTGGTGGCTCTGGGCCGCGGCCGCGTTCGCCGTGGGCGGGGCGGTCCTGGCCTTCGCGATGCCCATTTGCCTTGTGCCCCTCTTCTACCGGCTGACTCCGCTCCCCGAGGGCGATCTCCGCTCGCGGCTTCTCCGGCTGGCCGAGCGCGCCCGCGTGCCCGCGGTGGGCGTGTGGATCGCCGACCAGTCCCGCCGGAGCCGCACCGCCAATGCCGCCGTGACAGGTCTCGGCAGGACGCGGCGCATCCTCGTGTTCGACACGCTCGTGAGCCGCTTCGAGCCGGAGGAGGTCGAGGCGGTGCTCGCCCATGAGCTCGGCCACCACGTCGCGGGCGACGTCTGGCGCGGGCTCGCCGTTCAGGGCGCGGTCACGCTTGCGGCCCTCTGGGTCGCCGATCGCGCTCTCAGCGCGGCGGCGGGCCCGCTCGGGCTCTCTGGGCCGTCGGATATCGCGGGGCTTCCGCTCCTCGGTCTCGTGACGATGACTGTCAGCCTGGTCGCGCTTCCTGTCATCAACAGCTGGTCGCGGTGGGTGGAAACCCGGGCCGATGATTTCGCGCTCAAGCTCACGGGAACCCCCGGCCCATTCATCGGAGCCATGGAGCGGCTGGCGGATCTCAATCTTTCGGAGCGCGACCCCCACTTTTTGAAGGAGCTGTTCCTGCATTCCCACCCTTCCGTGGGCCGACGCATAGCCCGCGCGAGAACCGGGGTGTGGTCAGGGAGCTGACAGTGTTCGGTTTTTTGCCCTGACACTTGCGCCGGGCGCCCGAACCAGCCATCCAGACTCCCCTAGGGAGAACCTCACGCTTCCCCTATCCTTCTGGCACCAGACTTGCTACCTTTGAGTCGTCATGCGCAACCAGGAACCCACGTCCCTGATCCGGCATCTGGAAGTGCTCCGGGCCGTCACCGAAGCCGTGAGCCGGTCGCTCGACCTCAACGAGGTCGTGCAGCGGTCCCTGGCGGCCCTCACGCACGTGACGGGCCACGAGATCGCGAGCCTTCATCTGATCTCCGCCGACGGAAACAACATGCTGCTCTGCGGAGACCGCGGCCTCAGCGACGAGCTGCGCCGGGTCAACCTCGAGCTTCCCCTGGGCGAAGGCCTGATCGGCCGGGTGGCGCTGTCGGGAACCGCGCGGAGGGTGGACGACGCCAGCATGGCGGAAGACCTGCTGCCGGCCGCCCGCGCGGCGGTCAGTATCGACGGCATCCGCGGCTTCGTCTGCGTGCCGATCCGGGCCCGCCACCGCATCCTCGGCACGCTGTCGCTGGGCCGCCAGACGGAGGACCGCTTCACCGACGAGGAGGTCGCGCTGCTCGAGTGCGTCGCGGACCAGATCGGCCTCGCGCTCGACAACGCGCGGCTCTACGGCGAGATCAACCGGCAGCTCGACGACCTCCGCCGCGCCCAGGTCGAGGTGGTCAGGGCAGAGCGGCTCTCCGCCGTCAACGGCCTGGCCGCGGGCGTGGCGCACGAGATCAACAACCCGCTGACCATCATCATGGCCCAGCTGCACCTGCTGGCCCAGGGCGATCTGGATCCTCTGATCGAGGAGGCGATGGGAGTCATCGACGCCGCCGCCAAGCGCGCCGCCTCCATCGTCCGCGACCTGATCCTCTTCGCCGAGCACCGCCCGCCGCGGCGCTCGCGCTGCCAGGTGGCGGAGCAAATCAAGCAAGTGGTGGCCTTCGAGGAGGCCCGGCTCGAGGCCGAGGGCATCACGGTCAGCGTGCACCTCGAGTCCGTGCCCGACATCTGGGCCGACCACAACCACCTTCAGGAAGTGTTGCTGCACGTCATCCAGAACGCTCAGCATGCCGTGCGCGAGGCGCACGGCGGCGGCGTCCTCTCGATCTTCGTCAAGCCGGTCGCTGGGGGCGTGCGCATCGTGGTGGCGGACGACGGGCCCGGCATCCCGCCGGAACACCTGCCCCGCATCTTCAACCCCTTCTTCACCACCAAGCAGCCGGGCGACGGGCGCGGCCTCGGCCTCTCCGTAGCTCACAGCATCGTCGCCGAGCACGGCGGCCGCATCTGGGCCGAGAACCGTCCGGAGGGCGGCGCCATCTTCAACATCGACCTGCCGGTCGGCGAGCCCGAGCCGGCCCGCGAGTCCGTCCGCTTCGAGTCCCGCCGCCTCTAGCTGACCGGCCGCCGATAAGGGCCCGGCTGCGCCATTGAGCTGAGTACTTTGGGGCGCTCTCGGCTGCAGGTTCAACGTACAGGAGTACGCCTCGCCTGCGGATCAACCGAGCTCTCGTCTCGCGACGGCCAGAGGCTGCCGCTCAACTCGACCTTCGGGGCGCCGCCTCGCATCTGGACCCTTCTCGCCGCCCTGCTGCGATCGTTCGGCTCGGAATGTCCCCTCGACAAGCCCATCGTCGGGCGGTAGAGTGACGGGTCGTCGTTGCAGCGCGAACCCTCACCTCCCGGAGGCCCGCATGAGCACCGTCAAGGACGCCATCTCGCAGGCAGTGGACCGCCTCGCTGACGAGCTGGATTCGCTGTCGAAGAAGATCCACGACAATCCGGAGCTCGCGTACCAGGAGGTCAAGGCCTGTGCCTGGCTCTCCGAGTTCCTCGGCAAGCAGGGCTTCAAGGTCGAGCAGGGCGTGGGTGGCGTGGAAACGGCCTTCCGCGCCACCATCGAGACCGGCGAAGGCCCGACCGTCGCCATCCTCTGCGAGTACGACGCGCTTCCCGGCATCGGACACGCCTGCGGGCACAACATCATCGCGACCTCGGGCGCGGGCGCCGGCGCGGCGCTCGCGGCCGTCAAGGGCCAGCTGCCCAAAGGGCGCGTCCAGGTGATCGGGACGCCGGCGGAAGAGGGCGGCGGCGGCAAGATCAAGCTCATCCAGGCGGGCATCTTCAAGAACGTCGATGCGGCGATGATGATCCACGGCTTCGACCGCACGCTGCTGCACCAGGACCTGCTCGGCATCGCGCGCGCGACGCTCGAGTTCCGCGGCAAGGCCTCGCACGCCTCTGCCGATCCGTGGGTGGGCATCAACGCGCTGGACGCCTGCGTCCAGACGTACAACGCCGTCGCCATGCTACGTCAGCAGGTGCGCCCCGATTGCCGCATCCACGGCATCATCACCAGCGGCGGCGCGGCGGCCAACATCATCCCCGAGTTCGCGTCGGCAACCTTCTACGTCCGCGCCCCGCGCATCGATACGATGTGGGATCTCTATCGCCGCGTCATCGCCTGCGCCGAGGGGGCGGCCAAGGCCGCGGGTTGCGGTCTCAAGGTAACCCAGCATGACAGCGTCTACGAGCCGATGAAGTCGAGCCGGGTGCTGCTCGACCTCTTCAAGGCCAACATGACCTCCGTCGGCCTCAGCGAGGGGGAGCCGATCCCGGACCGCAAGGGCTCATCCGATGTGGGCAACGTCAGCCAGGTGCTGCCGACCATCCAGCCGATGATCGGTATCGCGCCCGTGGGGATGGCGATCCACACGCGCGACTTCGCCGACGCGGCGGTCAAGCCGCTGGCCAGACAGGGCATGGTCGCTGCCGCCAAGACCATGGCCATGACGACCTTCGATCTCCTCGCCGACCCGGCGCGGGTCAAGGCCGCCAACAAGGAGTTCACGGATGGCAGCTGAGACGCTCGACCAGGCAAAGACCAAGGTCGCGGAGGCCGTGGACCGGCTGGCCGACGACCTCGAGAAGATGTCCCTCCAGATCCACGGCAACCCCGAGCTCTGCTTCAAGGAGGAGAAGGCGGCGGGATGGCTCAGCGCGTTCCTCGAAAAGCAGGGCGCGCGCGTCGAGCGGGGCGTGGGCGGGCTGCCGACCGCGTTCCGGGCAACGATTGAAGGTATCGACGCGGGCTCAGGCAGCGGCCCTGGACCGACCATCGCCATCATGGCCGAGTACGACGCCCTGCCCAATATCGGGCACGCGTGCGGGCACAACGTGATCGCCACCGCCGGCACCGGCGCGGGCGCGGCCATCGCAGCGGCGCTCGGCACGGTACCCTTCGCGGGGCGAATCCAGGTGATCGGGACGCCGGCCGAGGAGGGCGGCGCCGGCAAGGTCAAGCTCATGGAGGCCGGCGTCTTCAAGGGCGTGGACGCCGCCATGATGATCCACGGACGCTGCGGCACACAGGTGTGGCGGCCGACCCTCGGCATCATTAAGGTCAAGTGCGAGTACTTCGGCAAGGCCTCGCACGCCTCGTCATGGCCCTGGCGCGGAATCAACGCGCTGAACGCCATGATCCAGCTCTTCGTGTCGCTCGACCTGATGCGGCAGCAGATCAAGCCGGACGCGCGCGTGCACGGCATCATCACCAAGGGCGGCGACCAGGCCAATATCATTCCCGAGCACACGTCGGCCGAGTTCTATCTCCGGGCGCCGACGAAGGACTACTGCAAGGAGCTGCTGCGGCGCTTCGACGGGTGCGCCCAGGGCGCGGCGACCGCGTCCGGCTGCACGGTCAAGGTCACGGCGGACGCGACCATCCACGAGCCGCTCAAGGCGAACTTCACGATGGCGGGGTTGTTCGGCAAGAACCTCGAGCGGATCGACTTCCCCGTCGATCCCGACGACGGCGAGGCAGGCTATGGCTCGACGGACTGCGGCAATGTCAGCCAGGCCATCCCGACCATCCATCCCTACATCCGCATCTCGCCCGACGGCATTCCGGGGCATTCGCGCGAGTTCGCCGAGTGGGCGAAGTCGCCGCTGGCGCGCGCCGGCATGATCGCCGGGGCAAAGGCACTCGCGCTGACGGCCCTCGACCTGCTGGCCAAGCCCGGGGATCTCCAGAAGGCCAAGGAAGAGTTCGCCCGGACCTAACGCGGATACGTAACGAACCGAGCCGAGGCAGGCCGTCGAGAAGGGTCCAGATGCGAGGCGGCGAGCGCCGTGGCACCCCGAGGCGTACTCGCCCCAATGCGCTTCAAGCTACATGACGCAGATGGGCCCTTATCGGCGGCCGGCTAGGCGCCGCGGATCTCGCGAAGGACCTTGCGCGCCTGCCCCAGGTGGTCGAGGACGTGGAGCCTGAAGGTGACGGCGTAGGCCTTCCAGTCGAGCTCTTCGATCCACTGCAGCGGCCTCTCGCGACCGTCCGCCTCCTTCACGTTGATGACCATGACCAGTGGCGCGCGCGCCTCGGTGAGACTGTCCGGCGCCGCTCCGAGGGTCGCGACGACTTCCGCCTGGAGCCGCTTGAGCTCGTTCAGGAGTTCGAGCCACGGACGCGCCAACGGATCGCGAGACTGAAGTCCGGCCGGGATGGGCTCACCCGTGGGCCGCCTGCCCGCCAGCAGCTCGCGAAGCTCCTCGAGGCTCGGCCTGTGGGTCTCGACGAGGTGATCCGCCACCTCCTGGATGGTCCACTCGCCCGGGAGGGCCCGAACCCGAGCCTCCGCCTCCGTCACCCCGTCCAGGAACGCCTCGAGGGCGGCGAAGCCCGCCGCGACGCGCTCGTGAATCTGGGGCGCTGCGAGGCGCGTGCCTCTGGCGTGCAGGTACTCCTTCGCCTTGACCTGTTCGGGTCTCAGAGTCACGGAGCCTACTATAGCCGCGCGTCCACGAGACTAGCCACCCCCTCCCCGCAATGCCCATCTGCCAAGCCTCGCCACCATGCGACGTTTTTTGTTGACCGAATCTGACAGACAGGGCTCTCCGAGACCCAATTTGTGGAATGGAATCTCGCTATTTCAGCTACTTACTCGCCCGCAGAGCCCGAGCCCGGCTGGTACGCCAGGTGCATACGCTTTAATCGGTCACCCGAGAGAAGCCGATCGATCCCTAACTCTGCAGTCCGGAACGGAGCGGATATTGAGACGGATCCAGCGAGGATGGCAGGCGGCAAGTGTCTTGGCTCTCGCTCTTCTGGTCGTCCCCACGGCGACGGTGCAGGCCTCCGCCCCAGCGGGAGCAGGGGTCGCCACGGCGGTCACCGGCCAGGTAACGGTCTCTCACGCGGCCTCGCCAGGGTCGCTACCTCTCCACTTCAAGGACGAGGTCTTTCTCCGGGACCGCATCAGCACGGCCTCACAATCGCTGGCGCGCCTGCTGCTCGGCAAGAAGGCTCTCCTCACCGTGCGCGAGCTGTCGGAGCTCGAGCTGATCGACCAGTCCGGAATCTCGACGATTCAGCTGGTCTTGGGCAAGGTCGCCATCGGCGTCGCCCGCCAGCGCATGCGCCCGGGCGAGATCGTCGAGATCCGCACACAGAATGCCGTTGCCGCCATCCGCGGCACCGTCGTCGTCGCAGAGACGCTCACCCCGCCCGGTGCTTCAACCCCCGTCACGCGCCTGCACGTCCTGTCCGGTTACATCGACGTCACCACTCCGGGCAACCCGGGCGCGCCGCCGTTGAGGATGGTCGCGCCCTCGAGCGTCACGGTCACCGGCAACACCATGGACACGCCCGTCCCGCTCGATGCGGCCGCGCGGGCAACGCTGCTGAGCGATCTCCGGCCGGCCCAGCCGCAGCATGTCGACGCCCTGGCCGCGCTCGCTCCCGGCGAGCAGAGCCGCGCCGCGGCGCTCGGGCACGCCATCACGGGAGAAGGCGCCGGCGGCAGCGAGACATTCGATCTCCACGAGGTATCTCTGAATCCAGCCGATGCGGAGAATTCCGGCCAGGCGCCGATCACGCCGTCGTCGTCGAGCGTCGGCGGCGGCAACCCGGTGCAAGGCGGCGGCCGCACCATAGGCGGCTCCTCCGGGCTGCCGTTCACCTACAGCGGCCAAACGGTGAACGTCCCGGGCGATTTCTATCAGGTCCAGCCCGCCTCCACCCGGAGTCTCTCGACGGACCTTCTCCGCACCACCAACAGCACGCTGGCCATCGGGGGCGACATTCTCCAGGTGACGGGCAGTCTGAGCAGCATCACGGCGCTCCCGTTCATGAGCCAGGACGGGGGCACGTTGGCCGCGCAGACCGCGACCCGGCTCCGGAACGGCACCCTCTCGCTCACGGGCTCGCTCCTCGACGCGGTCAACGGCGCGGTCACGTTCACGGGCCCCGCGCTCCTGGAGGCCCAGGGAATCAGCTCGCTGACGGGCACCGGCTCTTCGCCCTTCGTGAGCTTCACGGGCGGGTCGCTCACCCTGGGCGCCGGGACGAGCGGCTTCAGCTTCGACTCGGGCTCCACGGCGAGCCTGGCGGGCCCGCTCTTCAGCGCCAGCGGCACGCCGGTCGCGGGATCGAGCGACTTCGTCAGCGTCAAGGCGGCCACGCTCACGGACACCACGGCGTCGGCGCTCGTCGGCCTCACGGGCGGGACCTTCCTGCTCGGTGGGGCGGCCAACGGATTCTCGGTCTCCAATCTCGGCACCGCCAATCTCTCGGGCGGACTCCTCTCGACGAGCGGCACCGATATCACGTCGACGGCCGACTTCGTCCTCGGCGCCCTCAACGGGCGCTTCATCGTGACAGGCTCGGCGGTGCCGCTCCTGTCGCTGACGGGCGGCAATTCGCAGATCGCCACGGCGGGCTCGATCGTCCACGTCGTCGGGACGGCCACGGCGGTCGACGGCGTGAGCGGGCTCAGGGTCGGCACGGAAGAGCCCATCCAGCACGGCGGCGGTTTTGTCGACATGAACGCCGCCACGGTCACGACGCAGCGGGCGGTGACCGTCGACGTGGCGCTTCTCCAAGCCAGCGCGCCGCTCCTGAACCTCCGCGCGGGAGCGCAGCTGACGGCGAACGGCAACGCAATCGATCTGACGTCGAAGGCGAAGGTCACCAACTCCGCTGCCTACGTCGCGCTCGACCAGAGCCGCGTCATCGTGAACGTCGGGGCCCTGGTCAACGCATCGGGCGGCAGCTTCCTTCAGGCAGGCGGTAATCTGATCAACCTGGCTAACGGGAGCGTGCTGACCATCAACAACGGCGTCCTGCTCTCCGTCAGCGGAGGCTCCATCGTCAACATCAGGGGCGCGCTGATCGCCTTCAGCGGATCCGGGGGCAACACGGTCAACATCTCCAACGCGCTCGCCTTCGTCAACATCGGCGGAATTCCCGTGGCGCTCACCGGCGGCGCGCTGGCCGCGAACGTCAGCATCACGGGCACACCCATCAAGAACCCCGGCCTCGGCACGATCACGCCGAACAAGGCGCTGATCCAGGTCAACGGGGCGACGAGCAAGCTGACGATCAGCGGGAACTAGCTCTCGGCGCGCTTCCGCTCCGTGGCGCGCTCGGAGGCCAGCCGCCCTTCCTCGGTGCCCGAGACGTCGGCGAAGGACATGGCTGCCGCGATGGCATGGTGGCCCGCCTGTAGGGCGATGAGACGGTGCATGGTCTGGCAGATCCGCCTGTACGCCGGGTGTCCTTGCGGCGTGGTCCGCAGCTCGATCATGTGCATGGCCTCGCGCGCGTTGAGCTCCATGTAGAAGCGCACCCGATAGGCCATGGACACGGCGTAGGGCGCCACCTCCGGGAGGCTCGCCGCCACGAGCCCCTCGTAGAGCTCCGCCGCGTCGTCCATCACGCGCCGCCAATCCGGCAACGCCCCGACCGCCTCGATCTCGTCGGATCCGACCCAGCCGTGGCGCGTGGACAGCGGCTGCCACTCGAGCGTCAGCAGGCGGTGGCGCTGGAGATCGCGGAAGGCACCGTAGTCACCGAGCACGTCGAAGCGGTACGCCGTCCGCTCGAAGGCGCGGCCCGGCTTGTGGCGGCGGTTGGTGCGCGTGCCCACGTAGGCCTCCAGCACCCGGCGCCGCTCCTCGAGCCCGAGCTTGCGCGCCACGGCCAGCAGCTGGTCATCCGGCAGGCGCGACGAGGCGTAGAGCGCGGCCGCCACGACCTTGATCTCCCCGTCGGGGTCGAAGTCCGTCAGCGTCACCTCGCCGCGCGGCTCGGGCTCGAGCCCGGCCAGGACACACGCGGCGACCTCGGCAGTTGCCCGCCGCGCGGACTCCAGATAGCGGCTCCACGCCCCGCCACGGTCGGGCCGGTCCACGCGCTTGAGAAAGGCTGGGATGACCTTGCGCAGCTCCACGAGCATCTGCTCGGCATACTCGCGCACCTCGGCCAGCGGGTGGGTGCGAATGCGGAGCAGCAGCGCCTCGTAGGCCTGTCCCGTGCCGAAGATGCCGACGCTCGAGCGCGTGGCCGCGGGCAGCAGGCCGCGCAGGCTGTCGAGAGCCTTGGCGCGGATCGTCGCGCGCCAGGCAGCCTCGCTGTCGCCGGCGAGCCTGGGAAGGCGCGCGGCCCAGTGCTCCCGCATCGGCTCGATCCAGCGCGCGTAGGTCTCGAACGCGCGGTCGAGCGACTCGACGTAGCGCAGCCGCAGCGGGTGGCCGTCGAGCTCGGCCGGGACGTGGTACTTCCAGCGGCCGTCCGGCCTGTCCGTGTACGGGATGTAGCGCGTGGACTGCTCGAGGTAGGCCATGAGGCGGCCCCACTCGAGCACCTTGGTCAGGATGTTCGACGCCCCCTCGCAGGCGACGTGCACGCCGCCCAGCTGCGCCACGGAGTCGTCACCGTACTCGGAGAAGACGCGCTCGTAGAGCTGCTCGGCGCGCGCCGTGCCGACGGCCGGAACCGCGGCGCCGCCCTGCGACCGGTCGAGGAACTCATCCAGGAAGAGCCGGCGGAGCGACTTGGCCGACCTCGAGTAGCGGGCGAAGAGGGCGCCCTTGACCACCTCGGGCAGGTTGACGAGGGCGAAGACGGGCCCGTCGAGGTTGGTGAAGTACGGCGCGAGCGCCTCCCGCTCCTCGGCGCTGAACGTGTCCACGCCGATATCCTAGCACGCGCCCCGCAGGCCGCCGATAAGGGCCCATCTGCACCATTTAGCTGAGTACTTTGGGGCGCCCTCGGCCGCGCGCTCAACGTACAGGGAGTACGCCTCGCGTGCGGCCGTCGGGCGCCGCCTCGCATCTGGACCCTTCTCGACCGCCTGCCTAGCGGGCCAAATAGGTGTCGCCGCCCGTGAACATGTCTTCCCGCGGGGGCGCGAAGATGTCGATGACCTCCGTGTCCTCGGGGAAGTAGGCCTCGTGCGGCGTGTTGCCCGGGATGACGCCCAGGTCGCCGGCCACACAGGTGCGCTTCTCCCCGGCCAGGTTGAAGTCCATCCGGCCGGAGAGCATCCAGAAGATCTGCTCGTGCGGATGCTGGTGCATGGCGGCGTGGGCACCGGCCTTCATCTTCCAGAAGACCACCATCTCCTTCTCGCCCACGAGGATCCTGCGGCTGATCTTGTCGCCGATCTTCTCCTCGGGCAGGGACTCGAGGCTGGCATACCCTCTCATCACGGGAATCGGCATACGTGTTTGCCTCCGCTTGTGTCTGGCGTCGGGTCTCACGAGGCTAGCGGCAGCGTCCCGGCAAGTCAAGCCTCGTTACCGCGTCGCCTCGTTGACCCGGTTGAAGGCCGCGTGTGATAATCGGTCCATGCGTCCGGCCCTCGCGGTGATTCCGCTTCTCGTGGCGACGCTCGCGGCCGGCTGCATGTCGACCAAGTTCGGGCGCGAATTTCCCTCGCCGGACCCGCGCGGCATCACCGTGGGCAAGACCGACCGGGGCGAGCTCCGGCGGCTCTTCGGCGAGCCCTACCAGGTCGGCATCGACAGCGGAGATGCGACGTGGCGCTGGTTCTTCGGCCGGCGCGGCTGGAGCACGGAGCAGACGAAGGACCTCTCCGTGCGCTTCAACGGCGACGGCAAAGTCAAGTCCTACTCTTTCACATCGAACTTCCCCGACGACATGACGCGGCTCAAGTAAAAAGGAGATTCCATGCCCAACATCACCGTCCAGTGGTACGCCGGCCGCACCCCGCAGCAGAAGCGCGAGATCACGGCCGCTATCACGGAGGCCATGGTCAAGATCGGCAAGACCACGCCCGACCAGGTGCACATCGTCTTCCAGGACGTGGAGAAGGCGAACTGGGGAGTGAACGGCAAGCTGGCGAGCGACTAGTTGGCCAGGCTCCGGGTCGGCTTCATCCCCATCGAGGGCGGCCACTATTTCACGGATGCCCTCGAGGAGGTGGTCCGTGGCGAAGACCTCGGCTTCGCCTCCGTGTGGATGGAAGAGCACCACTCGGTCGTCGACCACTACTGGCCCTCCCCCCTGCCGGTGCTGGCGGGCTTCGCCACGCGGACCTCGCGCGTGCTGCTCGGCACGGACATCCTCGTGGCGCCCTTCTACCACCCGGTGCGGCTCGCCGAGGACGCGGCGCTGATCGACGTCATGTCAGGCGGCCGCTTCGTGCTGGGTGCGGCCATCGGCTACAAGCCTGACGAGTTCGCCCTCTACGGCGCCGAGATGGAAAAGCGCGGCGCCCGCTTCGAGGAGCAGCTCGCGATCATCAAGGGCCTGTGGACCGAGGACGGGATCTCCTTCACGGGTCGGTACTACCAGGTGGAGGGCAAGCTCGAGCCGAAGCCCGTCGCGAAGCCCCACCCGCCGATCTGGATCGGGGGCTGGGGCGACATGACGCTCAGGCGCGCAGCCACGCTCGCCGACAACTGGATCCCCGGGCCGACCGCCGACCTGCCGCGGCTGCTCAACGGCAAGAAGCAGTTCTTGAACAACCGCGCGGCCGCCGGGCGGTCGGCGCCGATCACGGAGTGGCCGCTCACCCGCGACGTGATCATCGCCGAGACGGACAAGGAGGCCCGCGAGCTCGCCGAGCGCCACATCATGGTGTCGTATCGCAAGGAGTACGCCGGCGGCTGGAAGCATCCCTTCATCGACGCCTCGATCGCCACGGATCTCGATGGGCTCATGAAGCACCGCTTCCTCATCGGCGGCCCGGACCAGGTCCGCAAGGCGCTCGAGCCGTTCGTGACCGAGTACGGCCTCACGCACCTCATCTGCCGGCTCTTCTTCCCCGGCATGCCGCACCGGCACATCATGCGCGAGCTCACGCTCATCGCCAAAGAGGTCATGCCAGCATTCCAGTAAGACTGGCGCTCAAGTCCGCCTCCTTTCATGTCCGGAACCTCGAAACGAGGCTGCCCTTCCGGTACGGCATCGTCACGCTCACCCGCTTCCCGCTGCTGCATGTGGGGGTCGAGATCGAGGCGGCCGACGGCCGGCGGGGGCGCGGCTACGCCGCGGACAATCTCCAGCCGAAATGGTTCGACAAGGATCCGGGCCGCAGCTTCCGGGATAACGTCAAGGACCAGCTGATCGCCATCCGCATCGCCCATCAAGCCTACATCGAGGCCGCCAAGGTGCCGCGCTCGGTCTTCCAGATCTGGCTCGATGCTTTCGCCGAGTGCCGGAGCCGCGGCCCCGAGAGGAAGCTCAACGAGCTGACGGTCTCCTTCGGCTCGTCGTTCTTCGAGCGGGCGCTGGCGGATGCCGCCGCGCGCCTGGCGGGCGCCGACGCGGTCGCGCTCCTGCGGCAGGACCTGCTCGAGATCCGCCCGGCCGCGGTCCACCGTGAGCTCGAAATGGACGACCCCATGCGCTGGACACGCGCGGCGCCGCCCCAGACGCTCTTGGTGCGCCACACCGTGGGACTCCTCGACCCGATCACGGAGGCCGACGTCCCGGACGACGGCTGGCTGGGCGACGGGCTGCCTCAAACGCTGGAAGAGTGTGTCGCCGCCTACGGCCTCCGGTATTTCAAAGTCAAGGTGGGGGGCCGGCACGACGAGGATCTCGCGCGGTTGAGAGCCGTCGCCGCGACCCTCGACCGTCTCATCACCGAGCCCTACGTCGTCTCGCTCGACGGCAACGAGCAGTACAAGGCGCTCGACGACTTCGCCCGTCTCCTCGAGGCGATGGCGAAGGTGTCGGCGCTCTCGCGCTTCCGCAAGTCCATCGCCTTCGCCGAACAGCCGCTCGACCGCGCCATCGCCCTCGACCCCGACGCCACCAAGGGGCTGGGTGCGCTCGGGGTGCCGGTCATCATCGACGAAAGCGACGGCGAGCTCGGCTCGTTCAAAACGGCCGTCACGCGCGGCTACCGGGGCGTCAGCAGCAAGAACTGCAAGGGCATCTTCAAGTCCTTCCTGAATCGCTCGCTGGTCGAGCGGTGGAACGGGCGGCACAAGCCCGGCGCCGCGCTCTTCATGACCGCCGAGGACCTGACGACGCTGCCGATCATCCCGCTGCAGCAGGATCTGGCGACGGTCCGGGCGCTCGGCATCACCCACGTCGAGAAGAACGGCCACCACTACGTCAAGGGCCTCGCCCACTGTTCGCGGCGGGAGCGCTACCAGGCGACGCGCCTGCACCGCGACCTCTACCGCGGCGGCGAGGACGAGGCGCGGCTGCGGATCGAGGGCGGGCTGCTGCGCGTGGCCTCGCTGGGCACGCCCGGCTACGGCGGCGCGTTCGAGCCCGACCTTGGGTCGATGATGCCGCTCGAGCAGTGGAGCTTCGAATCGCTGGAGGCGAGACGCTGATCGCCTGGCGCCTCGACCGCTCCTTCGCGTGGAACGCGGCGCATCCGCCCAAGCTGCCTCCGCGCCCTCGCCGGCTGCCCGCGGCCCCGTCCCTCCGACTCTTCGACCACGGCCTCGAGTGCCCCGTGGGCATCGCGGCGGGCCCACTGCCGAACGGGAGGTGGATCGAGGCGTACGCGCGACTCGGCTATGGTCTCCTGACGTACTCGACGGTGCGCACGGTCGAGCGCGCCGCCTACACGGCGCCCAATGTGGCCTTCTGCCGCGTCGGGGACCCAACGGTGCCCGAGCCGGCGCCGCGCCGTCTCGACCCCGCGGCCGTGACATGGATAGTCTCCCTGGGCCTGCCGTCGGCCAAGCCGGATGTCTGGCGCGCCGACGTCAAGCGAGCCAGGGGGAAGCTCAGGCCCGAACAGGCCCTCATTGTGAGCGTGGCGGGCACGCCCGCGCCCGGCGGCGACGGCGAGCAGCTCGCGGAGGACTACGCGCAGGCCGCGCGCTGGGCCGCCGAGGCCGGCGCCGACGCCGTCGAGGTCCTCCTCTCCAGCCCGGACACCGCCGCCGAGCACCCGCAGATGGTCTTCGAGGACCCGGCGCTGTCCGCGCACGTCTTGGCAAAGGTGCGCCAAGCGGTAGGCGCGCGGCCGGTCCTGGCCAAGCTCGGTGCCTCGCGGAGCCCTCGCGCGCTGCACGACCTGGCGACCGCCATCGCGCGCTGGGTGGACGGCTTCGTGCTCGTGAACGGCCTCCAGCGCCGCGTGGTCAAGGCCGACGGGACGCCGGCGCTGCCGGGCGCGGGGCGCGAGCTGGCGGGCGTTTCGGGTGCCGCCGTGTGGGACACCTGCCGGATTCAGGTGGCGGAGCTCTGCGCCTGGCGCAAGGCCGGCGCGTGGAACAAGGTCATCCTCGCCGTCGGTGGCATCACCACGGTCGAGCGCGCGCGCGAGGCGCTCGCTCTCGGCGCCAATGCCGCCATGGTCGCCACGGCGGCGCTCGTCGACCCGCTCCTGGCAGCGCGATTCAGGGCCGGCGCCAAGCCCCCAAAGTCCTAGCCGGGCGTCGAGAAGGGTCCAGGTGCAAGGCGGCGACCCGCGGTTCGAGTTGAGCGGCGGCCTGTGGCCGTCGCGAGACGAGGGCTGAGTAAATCCCGCAGGTCAGCGTACTCCTGTACGTTTAACCTCCGGTCGAGGGCGCCCCAAAGTACTCAGCTAAATGGTGCAGATGGGCCCTTATCGGCGGCCGGCCCGCGCGCGCGTCTGTGCTAGGCTTCCGCCATGCGCTGGCTCATCGTCCTGCCCTTCGACCGCCCGGAGCACATGGGCGTGGACTTCCGCGACGCGCTCGCGGCCATGGGCCACGAGGTCCGCACCTTCGCCTACCGGCGGGACAACCCGCTCTACAAGAACCGCGGGACCAAGGCGGCCTACCAGGTCTGGATCCTGCGGCGGCTCGAGCGGATCTGCCTCGAATGGCGGCCGTCCCTCGTTCTCGTGATCAAGGGCGGGCCCATCACGCCGGGCCTGGTCCGCCGGATCAAGCAACGCCAGGACACCCTCTTCCTCAACTTTTTCCCCGACAACCCGCTTTGGATGATGCCCTTCGACAGCATCGAGGCCTACGATGTCTTCTTCACCAAGGAACGCTACGCGCTGCGCGCGCTCGAGGGCGTGGGGCTTCGCAACCTCCACTACCTGCCCATGTACTGCGTGCCGGCCATGCACCACCCGGTCGAGCTCACGCCGGAAGAGCGGCTGCGCTACGCGAGACCCATCAGCTTCGTCGGCAGCCGTTACCCCTACCGCGAGCGGCTGGTCAAGGAGCTGCTCGAGTTCCCGCTCAAGCTCTGGGGCGGCGGCTGGCGGCGCGCGGAGTCGCCCGACATCCGCGCGCTCGTGGCGGGTGGTCCCGTGTGGGGACGCGCAAAGCTCGCCATCTATTCGGGCTCGGCGCTGTCGCTCAACCACCACCACCCGATGAACGACATCGTCGGCGTCAACACGCGCGCCTTCGAGCTGGCCGCGAGCGGCGCCTGCCAGGTGGTAGACTGGAAGGACGAGCTGCCCGCCCTCTTCACGCCGGGCGAGGAGGTCGTGGCCTACCGGGACCTGGACGAGATGAAGAAGCACCTGGCGTACTACCTGGCGCACCCGGACGAGGCGCGCGCCATCGGGCAGAACGCGCTCAAGCGCGCGCTCAAGGAGCACACGCTTCGCCACCGCATCGACGAGATGCTGGCCGTCGTCGAGCAGCGTTTCGGCAGGCGATCGTGACGGACTCTCTGGCGACGGGGCTTCGCTGCATCGACTGCGACGGCGCCCAGCCGCTCGGTTACACGCTCCAGTGCCCAACATGTGGCGGCCTCCTCGAGCTCTGCTACGACGCGAACGAGCTCCAGCGCCTCGGCCCCGCGACCTTCACGGGCGGGGGCCTCTGGCGGTACGCGCCCGTCCTGCCCATCGCCGATCCCGCCCACCGCGTCTCCCTCGGTGAGGGGCAGACGCCGCTGCTCGAGTGCCCGCGCCTGGCAAAGCAGCTCGGCGTCAGGCGCCTGGTCGTCAAGTTCGAGGGCTCGAATCCCACGGGCACGGTCAAGGACCGCACCTCGGCCACGGCCGTGGGCGGCGCGCTCCAGTTCGGCTTCACCGCCACCTCGGTGGTCAGCTCGGGGAATGCGGGCTCCTCCATCGCCGCCTACTCGGCGCGCGCCGGCCTGTGCTCGCTGATCTTCTGTTACGAGCGGGCCTCGGTGCCCAAGCTGCTCCACATGGCGGCCACGGCCAGTGACCTCGTTCTCTACAAGGGCGTCTACGACGACCTGATCGCGCACTGGGACCGGCTGGCCGAGGAGCGGCTCTTCTTCGACTGCGGCGCCTCGCGCAACCCGTATAAGCACGAGGGCAAGAAGACCATCGCGTACGAGATCGCCGAGCAGCTCGGCTGGCGCGCCCCCGACGTGGTCGTCGCGCCCGTGGCCGTGGGCGAGACCTTCATCGCCGCCCACCGCGGCTTCACCGAGATGGAGCGCCTGGGCTTCATCCCCAAGCGGCCTGTCATGGCCGCCGCGCAAGCGGCGCGAGCCAACGCCATCACCAGGGCGTGGCGGGACAAGACGGCGATCACCCCGCTCAAGATCGGCTACACGGTCGCCGAGGGACTGGCCGCGGGCGATCCCGGTCGCAAGGGCGACTGGGTCCTGCGAATCCTGCGAGAGGCGGGCGGCGTGGCGGGCCAGGCGGAAGACGACGAGATCCTGACCGCGCAGAGGCTGCTGGCGCGCACCGAGGGCATCTGGGCGGGGCCGACGGGCTCGGCCTCACTCGCCGTGCTGGCCCGCCTGCTTGCCGACAAGCTGGTGGACCCCGCCTCCACCATTTGTGTCATCGTCAGCGAGACCGGGCTCAAGACCGAGGCGCCCCCACCCTCGCGCGAGGCCATCGCGTTCGACGCCGACTCGCTTCGCACTCTCGTGCTGGAAAAGCTGGCTGGGACCGCATAGGGCGTCGTTTCTCTCAAAGAGCCAGCGATCATTACCACCCCCGCACGACCCTGCCGAAGGCGAGATCGCCGATCTTCCGCAGCGGCAGCACGTAGGTTTCGCGCTTCTCGTCCACGGTGTTCTCGCTCTTCCCATTCCCAGCGGAAATTGACAAGCCCCGGAGCCTGAAATACTGTTCCCTCCACCAACCGCTGCGGAAGGGAACATCATGAGAGTGCTCAGCGACGCGGCGCAGGCTGGACGGTGGCTGACGGTCTTCATCGTGGCGCTGGGCGCATGCGCCGTTGCGGCCTCCGCCCAGGCCGCCGAGATCAAGGTGCTGAGCGCCGGCGCGGTGAAGGACATCGTGGCGGAGCTCGCGGAGGCGTTCCGCCAGGAGACGGGCCATACGGTCATGCTCAGCTCCGGGACGGCGGGAGGGATCCGGCAAAAGGTGACGGCGGGCGATCCGGCGGACGTCGTGATCGTGACGGACACCGTCCTGGCGCAGCTCGCGGCGACGGGCTTGGTCGTCGCGGACAGCCGGGCCGACATCGCCCGCACGGGCATCGGGGTCGCCGTGCGGGAGGGCGCGCCGCTGCCCGACATCTCGAGTCCGGAAGCGTTCAAGCGAACCATACTGGCGGCCACGTCGATCGTCTACCTGGATCCAGCGAGCGGGGCCACGAGCGGCGTGTACTTCGCGGGCGTTCTCGAGCGCCTGGGCATCGCGGCCGCGGTGAAGGACAAGAGCGAGATCCTGCCCGTGAAGGGCGTGACGCTCGTGGGGCCGCTCCCGCGCGACCTCCAGAAGATCACCACGTATTCCGCCGTGCTGTCGACACAAGCCGCCACGCCGGCGGCTGCGCGGGCCTTCATCGCGTTCATGACCCGGCCCTCGTTCAAGGCGAAGTTCGCCGCCGTCGGTCTGGACTACCGCGAGTAAGGACGCCCTGCCGGTGGCCTTGCACCGCTTCTGGCAGGCCGCGGGCGTCGCGGCCCTCGCCGCCCTGGCGCCCCCGGCGCCGGCAGCAGCCGCCTGCTCGCACTCGAGCATCTCCCGCGACACGCCCATGGCGCTCGTGCTCTCGGGCGGGGGCGCCAAGGGTGCCTACGAAGCAGGCGTGGCCGCGGCCTTCGTGGAGCGCGGGTTGCCGATCCGGCTCGTGGCGGGCTCCTCCGCCGGCGCGCTCAACGCCGCCATGATCGCCGGCGGACGGACCGACCGGCTCGAGGCGATGTGGCGGGGGATCACGCGCGAGCAGATCTATACGCTGCGCACGCCGGTGATCCTGGCCGGCTTCCTGCCGGGCTGGCTCACCCTCTTGGTCCTCAACGAGACCAGCTCGCTCTTCGACCCGGCGCCGCTCCGGGACCTGATCACGGCTTCCCTCGACTTCGACGCCATCCGTGGCTCACCGATGCGCCTCCTGGTGACAGCCACGGACCTCGCCGGCCGCGAGAAGCGCGTGTTCGACAACCGCACGGTGACGGTGGACGCGCTCATGGCGGCCTCGGCCGTGCCCGGTCTCTTCCCGGCCGTGGAGATCGATGGCGCGCTCCTGATGGACGGCGGACTGACCGGCCGCGCGCCGGTCCTCGAAGCGCTCGAGGCGGACGCCTCGCTGGGCCGCGCCGTCGTGGTGATGAGCTACGCGCCGACGGAGCGCGGCGCCTTACCCACGACCATGCGCCGCGCCCTCGAGGAGAGCTTCGAGCTGATCATGATCCAGCAGATCCGGCGCGACACCGAGCTCGCGCGGTTCCGGCACCCGTCCGTGGACGTCCAGCTCCTGACGCCCTCGTCGCCGCTCCTGCTCCGGCCGCTCGAGTTCGACCCGGACGCGATCGCGCGCCTGCTCGCCCTCGGTCGCGCCGACGCGCTGGCGTGTCTCGAAGCCTGGGAGCGAAAGTGATGGGGCCCGCCGGTCCGCCGCGCACTTGACGGCGGAGTACAATGGGACGTGGCTATGGAGGAGGTGTCTATGATTCGCGCGACCTCGTTGGTTCTGGGGGCGATGTTCTCAGTAGTGACAACGGCATCGGCGCTGGCCCAAAGCCAGCCGGCTCAGCCCGCCGAGCCCCCAGCCGCCGCCGACCCGGGTCGGCCCGCTCAGCTGAGCACGCCCCCTGACACGGCCGTCCCGCAGATGACGCCCAAGCAGAGGACGAAAAAGCGCCACGCGGGCAAAAAGGCGGCTCGCCGCCAGGGCAAGCAGGCGCCACCGGGTGCCGCCGGTGGCACCGATGATTCCAACGCCCAGCCCGCTCAGCCCCGCTAGGCCAGCCGCGTTCGCGCTCAACGGCGGCGGACCAGCTTCAGCCGGCGCGCGGTGAGGCGCGCCATGCGCGGGTCGCGCTCCACGCCGATCCAGTCGCGGCCCACGCCGAGCGCAACCCGGCCCACCGTCCCGGCCCCGCAGAAGGGATCCAGCACGGCTCCGCGCTGCCGGCTCGCGAGGAGCAGCGCGCGCAGCACCGGCTCGGGCGTGGCGTCCCAGATGCTCTCGGGGTGCGTGCGCGGCAGCGGCAGCATCCAGCAGAGCGTGGCGCTCGACGGGCGGACGCGGCTCCCGCTCTTGCGGAAGCGCAGGAGGTAGTTGACCCGGTTGTCCCAGCGCTCGCGCGACCCTGTCTCCGCCCAGATGCCCTTGGACTGGAGCCGCCAGCCCGAGCGCCTGAGCCACCCGGTGACGAGCCCGTCGAAGCCGATCCACTCGCGCCCGTCGTGGCGATCGCCCACGACGAGCCACACGTCGCCGTCCCGATCCAGCACGCGGCGCCACTCGCGCCCGAAGCCAACGGCCAGGCTTCGCGCGTAGCGGTCCGCCGCGGCGCGCCCCCGATCGCTCACCCAGTAGGGCGGCGAGGTCAGGATGACGCCCACGCTCCCGGTCGGAATCGGCGAAAGATCGCGGCTGTCGCCCTGGTAGAGCCGCGCCCGCCCGTCCCTGCTCGCGTAGGCGATCACCGGCCGGCCTTGAGGCGCCCGCCGGCCTTCAGCTGATTGACGACCTGCTCGGCGAGGCGGATCGGCTCGGGCACGCGTGTGCGGCAACAGGCAAGCGCCCACCTGACGGCTTCGGGTATGCCCATGCGGTGCCCGGGCGAGATCCAGAGCGGCTTGACGCCCTCGCGCGTCCTCACCACCCCGCCCACCCGGCGGCCCTCCCAGAGGAGCGGCGCCCAGTCGCCGCGCCGAGGCCCCGGCTCGCCGTGCTCGCCGACCAATCGGGACTTCGCGCAGCCCACGCTCGGGAGATCGAGGAGCACGCCCATATGCGCCGCCAGGCCGAGGCCGCGCGGGTGAGCGATGCCCTGCCCGTCGAAGAGGACGAGGTCGGGTTTCCGCTGGAGACGCTTGAAGGCGCGCAAGAGAAGCGGCCCTTCGCGGAAGGATAGGTAGCCGGGCACGTATGGAAAGCTTGGTCGCCCGGACACCGCCACGGTCTCCACGACGGCGCCGTCAATGGGCGACCAGAGGACGACGGCGGCCCATGCGCGCGACCCGTCGCCCAGATAGGCCAAGTCGGCGCCTGCCACGAGCTTCACCCGCCTGGGGCCGCCGCGAGTCAGCAGGCGGCGACGCAGCCGGGCCTGGAGAGCCTGCGCGCGAGCGATTCGGGGCGTCACAGCGGGTACGGCACGAGCTCGCGGGCGATCTCCACCAGGCCGGAGAACCGGGCGCGCGCCTCCTCGCGGAGCGCGTCGAGCTCGCCGTGGAGGCCGGCATCGATGTGGGCGAGGATGAGCCGCGTCACGCCCGCCCGTGCCGCGATTCCCCCGGCCTGGGCGGCCGTGGAGTGCGTGCCGATGCCGCGCGGCCGCCGCTCGGAGAAGGTCGCCTCGTGGATCAGCGTGTGGGCCCCGCGCGCGAGCGCTTCCACCGCGGCGCAGGGCTCGGTGTCCGAGGAGTAGACGACGGCCGGCCGGCCGGGCGCCTCGAGGCGCAGCGCCATGTTGGGCATGGCGCCGTGAGCGTTGGGCGACGCCGTGATGGCGAGGCCTCCGGGCGTGCCGACGGCGAAGCCCTCCCGCGGAGGCACCGGCTCCCACACGACGGGAAATATCCCTGGGCGCTCCAGCAGGCCGAAGATGCCCAGCAGGGCGCGCAGCGGCGCCTCGTGCTCTTCGCGGCACGCCAGGCGAAGGGGCGCCGTGCGGCCGAGCAGGAAGAGCGTCTGGAAGAGCGAGGGCAACCCGTAGACGTGGTCGGGATGGATGTGGGTGATCACCACGCGGGTGAGAGCGCGCGGGTCCGTCCCCGCCAGCATGAGTCTCTGGCCCGGACTGCCGCCGCAGTCCACGAGCACCGCGTCTCCGCCGGCCACGAACAGGATAGAGGTCGTGTCGCGGTCACGCCCGGGGAGGGCCCCCGAGCTGCCGAGAAAGACGAAGTGCACGGCGTCAGGCGGTGGCGCGGACCCGGCGCAGAAGCAGCGGGACGCCCACGAGGGCGAGGGCCACGCCGATGACGCTGGCCAGCTGGGCCACGCGAATGGGCCCGAACATGAGCGCGTCGGTGCGGAGAGCCTCGGTGATGAAACGGCCGGCGGAGTAGAGCCCGAGGTAGGTCAGGAAGAGCGCGCCCGGCGCCCGCTCGACCCGGTTGCGGAAGACGCGGACCAGGACGATGAAGACCAGGAGGTCCCACACCGACTCGTAGAGGAAGGTCGGGTGGAAGAACTCTTCCTGGGCGAACTGGGGTGGCCGATGCTGCGGCGAGATGTAGAGTCGCCACGGCAGGTCCGTGGGCGTGCCGAAGGCCTCTTCGTTGAAGAAGTTGCCCCACCGGCCTATGGCCTGGCCCAGTGCCAGGCTCGGCGCCGCGATGTCCAGATAGGTGATGGCCGGCAAGCCGCGCCACAGCGCGTAGCCGCCGCCGAGGAGGAGACCGCCCAGCACGCCGCCGTGGATGGCGAGCCCGCCCTCCCACACGGCGAGGATCTTGGCCGGAAAGCGAGTGTAGTAGTCCAGGTTGAAGGCGACGTAGTAGAGGCGCGCGCCGATCAAGCCGCCGAGGAGGCCCAGCTCGCTGGCCTTGAGCAGGTCGTCGGCATCGATGCCGCGCCGCCGGGCCTCACGGTAAGCCAGCCAGAGGCCAAGCGCCATGGCGCTCGCCATCAGGATCCCGTACCAGCGAACCGTCAGGCTGTAACCGAGAAAAGGCACTGGACCGAAAGCGATTGCTCCTGGGGAATGGAACATACGGCTTTCCTTATACGGCCCACTCGCAGCGGTGTCAAATAAATCGGGCATTTCTGGCCAAATTCGTTGACACCTGTCGCGCTGCCTGGGTATCATCAATTGTGCCCGAGTGCATTCCTCGCCGGCTATAAAGGAGCCCTGCTTGCCACCGAGCGCCGTGATGCCTTCCAACGTCCTCGAGCCCATCCTGCAGGCCGGTCCGCTCGCCCGGTTCGTCCTGGGCGTGCTCCTCTTCTTCTCGGTCATCTGCTGGGCGCTCATCGTCGAGAAGTGGTGGGAGTTCCGCGCCATCAAGCGCGACTCGAGAGGCTTCATGCGGGCCTTCCGCGAGGCGCGGCGCTTCTCGCTGATCTACGGCGCGGCGAAGAAGTTCCGCTCGAGCCCGGTCGCCCAGCTTTACGCGGCCGCGGGCCTCGAGCTGGCGAGCATCTACGGCGGCCCCGACCTCGTGGACGCCGCGCTCGAGGACGGCGAGGGCCTGCCGCGCGAGGCGGTCGACGCCGCCCAGCGGGCCATGCAGCGCGCGACGGAGATCGAGGTGGCGCGCATGGAGCGCTACCTGCCCTTCCTCGCCACGACGGCCAGCGCCGCCCCCTTCATCGGGCTCTTCGGCACCATCGTCGGCATCATGAGCGCCTTCCACGGCATCGGACAGCAGGGCTCGGCGAGCCTGGCCGTCGTCGCCCCGGGCATTTCGGAGGCGCTCATCGCCACCGCCGCCGGGCTGGGCGCGGCGATCCCGGCGGTCATGGGCTACAACTTCTACGTCAACCGCGTGAAACGCCGGGCGGTGGAGATGGACGGCTTCGCGCTCGAGCTCCTGAACATCCTCGCCCGCCCGGCGCCCGCCAAGGCCGCGAGCCGCTAGTCGTGGCGTTCACCATGGACAGCGGAAACGGGGGCAGCCGTCGAAGCGTGAGCACCCTGGCCGAGATCAACATCATTCCGCTCGTGGACGTCGTCCTCGTGCTGCTGCTCATCTTCATGCTGACCGCGCCGCTCATGTACCGCGGCATCGACGTCAACCTGCCCAAGACCGCGGGCAAGCCGACGGTGACGGAAGAGCGGATGGAGGTGACGCTCACCAAGGACCAGCAAATCTACCTCAACGGCAAGCCCCTGGCGCTCGGCACGCTCGAGCAGACGCTGCGCGACACGTTCAAGAACCGCACGGACAAGACGCTCTACCTCAAGGCGGACCAGGCCCTGCAGTACGGGTTCGTCGTCGAGACCATGGACAGGATCCGCAAGTCCGGCATCGAGAAGCTCGGCATGGTCACCGAGCCCGTCAGGGGGTCATGAGGGCGTTGAGCGTCGCCCACAGCTTGCGCAGGGCCGTCGGCAATCCGGCGGGAATCCCGGCCTCCCTGCCGGCGCGCACGCTCCAGCCGACCCCGCGCGCGATCACTCCCGAGCCCGAGCCGCGCGCGCGCGAGGCCGTGAAGCCCGCAGAGCCGGCCCTGCCCTCCCGCATGATCACGTCGCGCCCGGTTGACCGCGAGCTCCCGCCGCTGGCCCCGCCCTCGGAGCGGCGCGGCAAGACGGCGATCGAGCCGGCCTCGCGGCCGCCGGCGACGCCGCTCGGGCAGGCGACGGGGTCCATCACCGGGCAGGGCTCGCTCACGCTCGACGTGACCGATTTTCCCTACGCGTGGTACCTGCGGCAGGTGCTCCAGAAGGTCGAGGAGCACTGGCAGACGCAGAATCGCTCCAACGAGCCCGCCCAGAAGCCGCGCATTTACGTCGAGATCCGGCGGGACGGCTCGATCGTGCCGCCCCGCATCGAGCAGAGCTCCGGCTCGAGCTTCTATGACCGCGCCGCGCTCCGTGCCATCACCGAGGCGAGCCCCTTCCCGCCGCTTCCCGCGGGGTGGGCCAACCCCTCGCTCCGCGTCCTCTTCAACTTCGACTTGAAACGCGGATGATATCCCTTCCGCGCTACGCCGGCCGGTTGGCGGCGCTGGCCGCAGCGGCGACGCTCGCGATCTTCGCGGCTGCGCTCCTGGGTCCCGCGCCGGTCCGCTCGCAGAGTCCCGACGTCGAGCTCAATGTCCGGCCCGGCCAGATCAAGAAGATCAATATCGCCGTCCCCGACTTCACGCTCGCGGGCGGCGCCGACCCGCAGAGCTGGGCCAAGCGGCTGCCGGAGATCACGGGGGCCGACCTGGCCTTCACGTCGCTGTTCAGCGTGGTTTCGGGCCCGCCCGCCCTGCCGCCCGGCGGAGCCGAGGCGCTCAAGCCGCGGTTCGTCGAGCTCGCGGCGGCCGGCACGCTGCAGGCGCTGCAGGGGCTCCTGACCGTCCGCGGCGACCGCCTGGAAGTCGAGATGCGGCTGTACGACCTGACCTCGCCCGAGTTCCGCCTGATCGGATCGAAGAAGGTCGGCGCGCACATCTCGGAGCCCCGCCGCGCCGCCCACAGGATCGCCGACGAGGTCGTGCTGCTCGTCACCGGCGAGCTCGGTGTCGCCGACACCAAGGTGGCGTTTGCCAGCACGCGCTCGGGAGTCAAGGAGCTGTATCTGATGGACTACGATGGCGCGGGCCCAGCGGCCGTGACCGCCAACAAGTCCATCAACATCTCACCGAACTGGAGTCCCGACTCCCGCTCGCTCGCGTTCACCTCGTTTATGAACGAATACCCGTTCCTGTATCGCATCTTCCCCTTCGAGCGCCGGCCGGTACAGCTCCTGGCGGGCTACGCGGGGATCAACTCGTCGCCGTCCTGGAGCCCGGACGGCCGCACGCTGGCGCTGACCTTGTCGAAGGACGGCAATCCCGAGATCTACCTCCTGACGGTGGCGACGGGCGCCTTTCGGAGGCTGACGATGCACGCGGCGATCGACACCGAGCCGACCTGGTCGCCGACGGGGCGGGAACTGGCCTTCGTGTCCAACCGCTCGGGGCCGGCGCAGATCTACGTGATGGACGCCGAGGGCACCAACCTCCGGCGTGTGACGTCGAGCGGGTTCAACACCCAGCCGCGATGGTCGCCCAAGGGCGACACGATCGTCTTCACGTCGCGACTGGGCAACCACGACATCTGGGCGATCAGCCCGGACGGCTCGAACCTGCGGCGTCTGACGGCGGGCCCGGGCGACAACGAGAGCGCCTCCTGGTCGCCGAACGGACGGCACCTCGTCTTCCAGTCGAGCCGTCTCGGAGGCTCGCAGCTCTTCACCATGCTGGCCAACGGGTCCGAGCAGCAAGTCCTGACTGGAGGGCCGGGGCAGGCGTCAAGTCCGGCTTGGTCGCCAAGGCTTCCATGATAGAATCGCGCTGTTTGTGCCGGACTGTTCACCACTGCTCGACAAGGAGGATGTGACGCTATGGCGAAGCCACGGGCTCACGCGTACTTGGTGGTGCCTCTTCTCGCTCTCACCCTCTTCCTCGTGGGGTGCCCGAAGCGGCCCGCAACGACGGGCGCTGTAGCCCCGGCTCCCGCGGCTCCGCAGGCCGCACCGGCCCCGGCACCGGCTCCGGCCCCGGCTCCTGCGCCGGCCCCGGCCCCGGCTCCTGCGCCGGCCCCGGCCCCGATGGTGAAGCCCAGCGAGTTCGCTCCGAACCCGAACCTCAAGACGGTCTACTTCGACTTCGACAAATACGACATCAGGCCGAACGACGCCAAGACCCTCGACGGCAACGCCGCGTGGCTCAAGACCAACGCCAACAACCTCGTGCTCATCGAAGGTCACTGCGACGAGCGGGGGACCAACGAGTACAACCTGGCCCTCGGCGAGAAGCGCGCCAAGGCAGCCATGAACTACCTCGTGGCGCAGGGCGTCCAGGCCAACCGCATCACGATCATCTCCTACGGCAAGGAGCGGCCGGTATGCACGGAGAAGACCGAGGCCTGTTGGGCCCAGAACCGGCGAGACAATTTCCTGACCAAGGCCCGCTAACCTCGCAGGTCCGATGGTGATGCAGTCCGGAAGAACCAAGGGGAGCCTTTGGCTCCCCTTGGTTCTTTCCGCCGCCCTCGCGGTAGCCGGCTGCGGCAGCGCCGTGGAGGAGGCCATGCAGCAGGACCTGGCGAAGATGCGGAAGGACCTCGATGCCCTGAACCTGGCCGTGCACAGGAGCCGCGGCGAGAGCGAGACCGTGCAGAGCCAGCTCGAGCGGCGCACGCGCGAGCAGTCGGGGGAGAGCGCACGCCAGCTGTCGGCGATGAACGCCCGGATCGACGGCCTCACCGCCGAGATGAACCGCCTCTCGGCGCGCCTCGACGAGCTCATCCAGCGGCTCGATAGCCAGAGCCGCCCCCACGGCGCCCCCCCGAGCGGGCGACCGGCTCCCTCGCCCGCTCCGACACCCTTGCCATCGGGCGGGGCGCGCGCGCCGGGGGACGGCACGGCCGAGGAGAGTTACAAGGCGGCCTACCTCGACTTCACCAAGGGCAACTACACGCTTGCCATCGCGGAGTTCCGGGAATTCGTCCGGCGCTACCCGGACGCCTCCCAGGCCGACAGCGCGCAGTACTGGATCGGCGAGTCCTACTTCAGCATGGGGCGCGCGGCGGCCTCGGCCGGGCAGGCCGACAAGGCACGGGAGGCTCTCGAGCAGTCGGTGCAGGAGTACCGCAAGGTCTTCGTGAGCTATCCTCGGGGGCGTCAGGTGCCGACCGCGCTCTACAAGGAGGCGCTGGCTCTCATCGAGCTCAAGCAGACAAAAGTGGCAAAGGCGAGGCTGCAATACCTGGTCGACAACTTCTCGCAGTCCGAGGTGGCGCCCCTCGCGCGGGAGCGCCTCAAGAATTTAGGCGACTAGACTCGCAGGGCGTCGAGAAGGGTCCAGATGCGAGGCGGCGCCCGAAGGCTGCGGGTGAGGCGTACTCCCTGTACGTTGAACCCACGGCCGAGGGCGCCCCAAAGTATTCAGCCAAATGGCGCAACTGGGCCCTTATCGGCCGCCTGCTACGGCTCGTCGTCGTTGGCGTCGAGCGTCTCGCTCGACCCGAAGACCCAGATGACCGTGACGCCGTGGGCGTGACTCGAGTAGACCATCACGCTCCGCTCCGGGTCGTCGGCCGAGATGTCCTGCACGCTCACCGGCGAGGCGAAAGCGGCGTCGTCAGCGGGCCAGAAGGTGAATGCCGTGACGAGGACAGCCAGGAGCACCCCGCCGAACGCCAGCCGCGGGTGGCCCCAGAAGGGCTTCCAGAACGGCACCCACCAGGATTCGCGCACGGGCCGGGGCTCCTCGCTCATGATGCGTGCCCGGACAGTAACCCAGAAGCCCGACCAGTCCGGTTCGACGGCCTGGGGGCTCTCCTGGCGCACGAGCGCCTTCAGGCGGGCGAGATCCTCCGAGGTGGCGCGGCAGGCGGCGCAACGCCCAAGGTGGGCGGCTACGAAGCGCCCGGCACGCGTCCCCAAGGCACCGTCGGCATGCCGCTCGAGGCGGGAACGCACCCAGGCGCAGCTCATGCTCCACATGGTCAGCAGTATACCTCCACGAGTTGGACGGCTATCCACGCTTGAATATTTGGCCTCATAACACTAAGGTCGTGGCGTGGAAACGCCTGTGGAGGTTGATGTTTGGGACGGTTCCCGGCTGGAAGCACGGCTGGCGCTGCCCGAGTCGCCCAGGGCCGGCCTCGTGATCTGTCACCCCCATCCCCTCTACGGCGGCGACATGCATAACCCCGTGGTGGTCCGGGTCGCCGAGGTTGCCCAGGGCTTGGGTCTGGCGACTCTTCGCTTCAACTTCCGGGGAGTGGGGGCCTCGGGTGGCGTCCATGGAGAGGGAAAAGGCGAGCAGGACGACGTACTCGCCGCGCTGGAGGTGCTGGCCGGACGGCTGCCCGCGGACAGGCAGGTCGGGCTCGCGGGCTATTCCTTCGGCGGCTGGGTGTCCGCTCGCGTCGTGGCGGCCGGGCGCGACCTGCCTGCGCTGGCCCTGATCGCCCCACCGCTTGGGCTCTACAATCTGGATTTCCTGGAACGCGTGCCGGAGCACACCCTGCTCGTCGCGGGCGATCGCGACCCCTTCTGCCCGGTGAAAGCCGTCGAACGGGTAGGAAAGCGGCTCAGGCGTCCGGTGGAGATCATCGAAGGCGCGCAGCACTTCTTCCTGGGCCGGCTCTTTCCCCTCGGTCAAGTGGTGGAGCGGTGGATCCGGGCGTGGGCCCCCGCAGGCCCCTGATCAGAGCCGCTCGCGCGGCAGCCGGGGGGGCGTGGCGGTGCCAGCGGAGAGGATGATGCGGATGCCTTCCTCGACCGTGAGTCCGGTGCTGATGACGTCCTGGCGCGGCACCATGATGACGTCGCCCAGGTAGAGGTTGTTGGTTGGGACGAAGACGGTCACCATCTCCCGCTTGCGGCCGGGCGTCTCCACCAGCACCTCGGAGGTGACGAAGCCGAAGACGAACTCGCCCTCGCGCGGGTGCTCGGCCAGGACGACGGCCTTGAAGGCCTGGCGCTTCTCGGGCGAGAAGGACTCGATCAGCTGCTTGATGGAGGGGTAGATGTTGCGGAAGATCGGCACGCGGATGAACAGCCGCTCGACGCGCGACAGGACGCGGCGACCCAGGACGTTGGTGGCGATGGTGCCCATGACGAGAATGAAGAGCATGGCCGTGAGGAAGCCCAGGCCGGGGATGCGCCGGCCGAAGACGCGCTCGTATCCCGGGGAGAAAAACGTGTCGATGAAGTCCCAGAACACGTACAGGAGCCACGCGCTGGCAATCGCGGGAACGGTGACGAAGAAGCCGGTGATGAAGCGGACTTTGAACCAGTTGCGAACCGGACTGGACATGATTCTTCGATGACATCACACGGGGTTAAACATGTCAACAAAACGGCCCGACGGGTCGCGCTGGTGACGGGCGGCGCGGTCCGCCTCGGCCGCGCCATCTCGCTCGAGCTGGCCCGGGACGGCTACGACGTCGCGGTCAACTATCACCGCTCGGCGGGAGCCGCCCGCGCCACGGTCGCGGCGATCGGCGCGCTCGGCGCCCGCGCAGTGAGCATTCGCGCGGACGTGGCCAAGCCGGCGGAGGCGCGGCGGCTCGTGGCCGAGACCGTGCGACGACTCGGCCGCCTCGATCTGCTGGTCAACAACGCGGGCGTCTTCTGGCGCACGCCCTGGAACACTGTCTCGCCGGCCGACTTCGACCAGTTCATCGCCGTCAACGTCAAGGCCGCCTTCTTTTGCTCCCAGGCCGCGGCGCGCGCCATGGGCGCCCGCGGCGGCCGCATCATCAACCTGGCGGACGTGGGCGCCAAGCGCGCGTGGCCCGGCTATATTCCCTACGCCATCTCCAAGGCGGGCGTGGTCATGCTGACGCGGGGACTCGCGGCGGCCCTGGCGCCCCTGATCCAGGTCAACGCGGTGGGGCCGGGCGCCGTGCTGCTAGCCGAGGACTTCCCGCGCGAGACCAAGAAGCGGCTCCAGGCCAAGATCCCGATGGGCCGGCTCGGCCACGCGGACGACGTGGCCGCCGCCGTGCGCTTCTTCGCCACCTGCCCCGACTACATCACCGGTCAGGTGCTCTACGTGGATGGAGGCGCGACCGCCGTCTAGTTCGGCCGAGGCCTAACCTCGCCCCATTACCCGCAGGAAGTCCGTCATCGACGGGAAGCGCATCATGGGGTTGTTCCGCTTCTCGTCGCCGATCGTGGTGACGGTGCCGCCGTAGTTGTGGCCGGGGAAGACCACGGTGTCGTCCGGGAGAGCGCCCAGCCGCTGGGTCAGCGAGGTGTACATCTCCCCGGGGTCGCTGCCGGGCAGGTCCGTTCGGCCGCACGAGCGGATGAAGAGCGTGTCGCCGGAGATCAGGCGGCCGTCCACGAGGAAGCACTGCGAGCCAGGCGTGTGCCCCGGCGTGTGGACGAAGGTGATCTTCCTGCGCCCCACGTCGAGCGTGGCGCCGCCCTCCACCTTGACGAGGTCCGAGCCGAAGCCGCGGAGGAACTCGCGCTCGGTGGCGTGGACGTAGACCTTGGCCGGGGCCCTGGCCAGCAGCTCTTCAATGCCGGGGATGTCATGGCCGAAGAGGTGGCCGCCGACGTGGTCCTGGTGCGTGTGAGTAACGAGCACGCCGCTGAGACGCATCCCGTCGGCCTGGATTTGCTCGAGGATGGCGTCGATCTCCCAGGCCGGGTCCACGACGACGCACTCGCGCGTCTCCGGATCGCCGATGAGATACACGAAGTTCTGCATCGGGCCCAGCTCCATCTGTCTCAGGTACACGCTCTCGGAGGGGCGTACGATCCATTGAGCCCTCGCCTCGTGGCTATGCCTCTCGGCTCGAACGACCACGTACGCCTCGGGCTGCGGCCTCCCTCGGGCCTCGTCGGGCTCGTCATGTGGCCCGGTCCTCTGCGGGAACGCGCAAGGTGTCGGAATACTCGTTGGAGTCGCACTAGCCGGGGATGTCGGACGGTGCCTTGCGAATCTCTTCGAGCATCGTCGCCTCGACCGCGTAGATGGCTGGCGACGACTTGCTCCGCACGTAGGCGAGCTTGTCGTTGGCGCGCCCGATGGCGAGGCCGGCCATCTCGGTGCCGTCCGCCTTGAGCACGGCCACCTCGACCTCGGGCTTGTCCAAGCCGTAGCGCGCCGCATCCGCGCCGTCGGCGGCGGCGATCTCCTTCCACCTGAGACCGCGCAGTGTGAGGAGCAGGCCCGTGACCTTGATCTCCTTGGCGGGGCCCTTCGACGGCTCGACGACCCGCCACTCGTCCTCGCCGCGCCGCTCCAGCAAAAGCGGCTTGCCGCCGACCGTCACGCGCACGCGCTTGACCTCCTTCATGTCGAAGGAGGCGATCACGGTCTTGTCTCGCAGGTCGGTCGCCGTCTTGGACAGAGCCTGGATGTCCTTCGGCTCGATCATGAAGACGGGGCCCTGCGCTCCGGGCGCCGCCACGCCCGCCTGCTCGCCGGCCTTGATCCCCTTGGCCAGCCCCAGGAGGAGGATCTTCGGCTCCTTGGCGCCTTCCTCCCAGACCTTCACCGTCACCTCGGGCTTGGAGAGATAGCGCGCGACTCCCGCCGGCGACTCGTCGAGGAATCCCGACGCGCGCATGTCGCGGATGTGCCAGAGCAATCCGTTGACGGCGCCGGAGTCCGCCTTGAGCCCCTCGGGCGCGGTGATGTTCCAGTTGATGCCGTCGCGCTGAAGCGTGACCTTGCCCGCCGCGCTCTCGAGCTCGACGCGGCTGACCTTGTCGTAGGCATAGGTGAAGACCACCTTGTCGCGCGCAGCCGCGACGGTCTTCGGCAGCTTGTCCCATGTCTCGCTCGGCGCGAGCAGCACTTCCGGCTCGCCCTGGCGCTGGACGTACACGCCCTTCTTCGCGGCGTCCCCCTTGCCCACGAGGAGGGTCTTCTGCGTGCGGTCCTTGTCCTTGCCGAGCCAGAGCGTCACGCGCGAGGGCTTGTCGAGGCCGTAGGTCGCCAGCGACGCCGGCGAGCCGACGAACTCCTTCACGGTGGCGCTCGCGAGCTTGTCGAGCATGTCCGTGATCAGGTCGGCGTCGCCCCGGTATGGACCGGGCTTGGCGATGCGCCACTTGCCTCCTTCTTCCGCTTCGAGCGTCATCTTCGACCCGTCGAGGTCGAGGTCGATCGCGGTGACGTTCCGCCTGTCGAAGGTGAACAGGCTTCGGTCCCTGAACTCGGCGACCGGACGCGTGACGTCGCGGAACACCGAATCTCCGATGGCGACCACCGCCGGCTTGCTTCCTTCGCGCGCGTAGACCCACACCCCGGTCGGATTCTTGCCGCCCACGGCGAGGGTGAGCGGCGCGGCCTGCCCCTTGACCTCCAGCGTGACCGTGGCCGCCGGCGTGTCGAGGCCGAAGTCGGCCAGCTTCGCGGGATTGGGGTCGATCTCGCGGTCCACCCTCGCGGTGGCGAGCCCCGTCACCGTCTCGTTGACGGCGCCGGCATTGGCGCGCGTCTTGACCGGCTCCAGCATCTCCCAGCCTTCGCCCGCGCGCTGGAGCTTGACCGTGTCATCTTTTCGCTTGATGGTCAGTGTGAGGACGTCCTTGGGCTCGATGGTCCAGAGCCGCCCCTCGACGCTGGTCGTCTTCTCCCGCTTGGGAGTCAGGTAGTAGCTGTCGAAAACGAGGAAGCCGCCGAGGCCCGCCGCGAGAACGGCGAGGACAGTGAGAGTCTTCCAGCTCATGGCGACTATTTGTTGCGGCGGCGGCGGACCACCTGCCAGATCCCTGCCACCATCACGACGCCCGGCAGCACGAGGATGGAGAGCAGCAGGACGCTCTTGCTCTCGGCTGCGGTGAGGGCGATCGGGTTCTGGCGAGTGTCCTTGGGCCGGATGGCGATCTCGCCTTCCTGTCCGGCGAGCCAGGCGACGATGTTGAGAAAGAGATCGCGGTTGCCCTGGAAGCCGAGGGCCTGGTTAGACGCGAAGGTGGAAGTGCCGAGGACGACCAGACGGCCCTCGGGGTTCTTCCCCGCTTCGTCTTCAGACTTCGAGGGGGCCTTGGAATCGGCCTTGGCGCTCGGCGCCGGCTCGATAGTGACCGCGGTCAACACGGACACGGGCCCCTGCGTGTCCGTGCTGTCCTTTCGCGCGGGCTGTCCGCGCCTGAGCCCCTCCAGATCGGTCTCGCCCCACGAATCGCGGCTGGTGCGGGCCAGCGCCGTGGCGCGGAGCCCTCTCGGCGGCTTTACCGCCGGCGTGACGGAGCGCGTGAGGGGGAAGCCCGTCATGACATTGCCCATGTCCTTGGTGATCGAGTGCTGCTCGTAGCGCGTGACGAGCGGCACCTCGGGCCCGACGCCGAAGAGCTGGCCGATGGGGCTCGGCTCGACGACGAGGTCATTGCCCAGCGTGACGCCATACTTGGCGAGGTACTTGGCGACGCCGTCGGCCTGGAGCGGGTCGGCCATGAAGAGGACCCGGCCGCCCCTCGCGAGGTACTCGTCGAGGGCCAGGAGCTCGGGCGGAAGGAGATCGTTCTTCGGCCCCGGGACGATGACGACGGCCGCGTCGGCCGGCACCGTGCCCGTCCGCGCCAGCTCGAGCTCCTTGACGGTGTAGTTGGCCTTCTGCATCTGCTCCTTGGCCTGGCTGAGCCCGGTCCGCTCGGCGCTCGACAGGTCGCGCTCCCCGTGCCCCTTGACGCCGTAGATGACGGGATTGCCCGCACGGGTGACCTTGACAAGGGCATTCGTCAGCCGCTCCTCCTCGGCGTCGAGCACTTTCTCGGACTTGTCCCCGCTCTGCATCACGAGCGTGCCGTAGGTCTCGATGCCGTAGCGTCTGGCGAGGCCAGGCGAACGGTCGGGGTCTTCCATCCGGTAGGCGAACTTGCCGCCGGAGGCCTGGGCGTACTGCTTGAGCATGTCCTCCGCCGTGCGCTTGCCCGGCGTGTCGGAGCGGAAGAAGGCGATGGCCTCGACCGGCGCGGGCAGCTCCTTGAGCAGCTTGACCGTCTGGGGCGAGAGGCTGTGCCGCTTGCTCTCGGTCAGGTCCCAGCGCGCGTTGTAGCGGAGGGATACGGCGTTGGCGAGCACCGTCACGCCCAGCGCGAGCAGCACCAGCAGCGCCGCGGCCGCTCCGTGGCGCATGCCGCGCCGGCCGAGCAGCGAGGCGCCTTCCCGCCAGTTGAGCGCTGCCGACGCGACGAAGAGGACCGCGGCCGCGATGACGAGGGCCCATTGCAGCCGGGTCATCCAGGAGGCGAAGAGCACGAGGGCGCCGGCCCCCAGCAGGCACAGCACGGCGCCCCACATGCCCCAGCGCTTGAGCATGGTCATCGGCCGCCTACCCCCGCCACCGCTTCGACTCGAGCGAGCGGAGCGTGAGAAACAGCGCGAAGCCGGTCACCGAGAGGTAGTAGACGAGGTCCTTCGTGTCGATGACGCCCTTGGCGAAGCCGTCCATGTGCTCGATGATCGCAGTCTGCTGGACCGCGGTGCGGAGCGCGCCCTGCGCCGAGTCCGCGAACCAGCCGAGCAGCCAGAGCGCGAGCAGCGCGCCGAAGGTGCCGAAGCCCGCCACGATCTGGTTTTCCGTGGTGGACGACACGAAGAGCCCGATGGACAGGAACGCGGCGCCCAGCAGCAGGAGGCCGAGGTAGCCCGTCAGGACGGCGCCCCACTCGATCCGGGTAAACCACGCGACGGTGGCGGGATAGAACAGCGTCAGCACGAGGATGCCGGCGTACAGGGTCAGGGCCGCGAGGAACTTGCCCGCGAGGACCTCGCCGTCGCGCAGCGGGTAGGTCAGCAGGAGCTCCATGGTGCCCGAGCGCTTCTCCTCGGCGAACAGGCGCATGGTCAGCATCGGGATGAAGAAGAGCAGGACGACGGCCATGTTGTACGTGAGCGGACGCAGGATGTTCTCCGTCGCGTTGAGGCTCTGCGCCATCTGCGGCTGCATGGCCGCGCGCATCGAGACGTCCGCGTACTGGATGAAGGACGGCGCGAAGAAGAAGGCCGCGATGAAGAGGAAGAAGGTCGCGACGGCATAGGCGACCGGCGAGCCGAAGTACAGCCGCATCTCCTTCTTGAAGACCGGCAGCCACCTCATCACGGAGTCTCCTGCATGCTCTCGACGATCTGGGGCGCGTGCTCCTCGCCAGCTACCACGCGGATGAAGACCTCCTCGAGGGAGAGCCCGACCTGGTGCAGCTCGAGGAGCTCCCAGCCGCGGCCCGCGACGAGCCGCACGAGCTCGCCGCGTAGATCGCGTCCCCGCGGCGACTCGACGACGAACCGGGAGGTGCCGTCGCGGGCGCCGAGCGCCTCCACCGACGTCACGCCGGGCAGGCTCTTGAGCGACGAGACGATGGCCTCCGCGGGGCCGGCCACCTCCACCTCCACCCGCGCCGCGGGAAACACCTGCTCCACCAGCTCAGCCTGGGTGCCCTTGGCCACGACGCGGCCGCGGTTGATGATGATGATGCTGTCGCAGACCATGGAGACTTCCGGCAGGATGTGCGTGGAGAGGATGACCGTGTGCTGGCCGCCCAGCGACTTGATCAGCGCGCGGATCTCGGCGATCTGGCGAGGGTCGAGCCCGATGGTGGGCTCGTCGAGGATCAGCACCTCCGGGTCGCCCAGCAGGGCCTGCGCCAGGCCCACGCGCTGCCGGTAGCCCTTGGAGAGCTTGCCGATGAGCCGGTGCTGCATGTCGGTGACGAAGCAGCGGTCCATCACGTCGGCGACCTTGGACCGGCGCACGCCGCGCGGCACGCCCTTGGCCTCGGCGACGAAGTCCAGATACGCGGCCACCGGCAGGTCGGCGTAGAGCGGCGAGTTCTCGGGAAGGTAGCCGATGCGCCGGCGCACCTCGAGGGACTCGGTGAAGACGTCGAAGCCCGCCACCCGCGCGCTGCCGCCGCTGGCCGCCATGAAGCAGGCCAGGATCTTCATCGTCGTGGACTTGCCTGCCCCGTTGGGGCCGAGGAAGCCGACGATGCGTCCCTTCTCGACGGTGAACGACACGTCGTGGACGGCCGTCACCGGCCCGTAGCTCTTCGTCAGTCGATCGACTTGGATCATGGATTTGGCCCGCTTCCGCCTGGGCCATCGCGAAGTATATCACACGGCCGTACGATCCATTGAGCCCTCGCCTCGTGGCTATGCCTCTCGGCTCGAACGACCACGTACGCCTCGGGCTGCGGCCTCCCTCGGGCCTCGTCGGGCTCGTCATGTGGCCCGGTCCTCTGCGGGAACGCGCAAGGTGTCGCGAATACTCGATGGAGTCGCGTTAGAAGAGCCCGGTGATCGTCCCGTCCGCCGTGACGTTCACGCCTACCGCATTCGGCCTGCGCGGCAGCCCCGGCATGGTCGTGATGTCGCCGGCCAGCGCCACGAGGAACCCCGCGCCGGCGGAGATCCGCACGTCGTTGATCGTGATGCGGAAGCCCCGCGGCCGGTTGAGCAGGGTCGGGTCGTCGGACAGCGATCGCTGAGTCTTGGCCACGCACACGGGCAACTGGCCGTAGCCGAGCGCCTCCGCCTGGGCGATCTGGCGGTCCACCTTTTTCGCGTATTCGACGCCGTCGGCGCCGTAGACGCGCGTGGCGATCGTCTCGAGCTTGGCCTTGACGGGGGCGTCGAGAGCGTAGAGGGGCTCGAAGGCCGAGCGCTCGGTCTCGAGGAGCTTCAGGAGCCCGCGCGCGAGGTCCTCGCCCCCTTCCCCGCCCCGGCTGAAGACGTCGGCGACATAGGCCGGCACTCCGAGCGTCCCGCAGCGGTCGAGGACGGCCTGGTACTCGCGCTCGGTGTCGGTCGAGTAGCGGTTGAGCCCGATCAGCACCGGCACCTTGAACTGGCGGACGGAGGCGACGTGGGCCTCGAGGTTGTCGAGTCCGCCGCGGAGCGCCTCGACGTTTTCCTTGCCCACCTCGGGCAGGGGCACGCCGCCGTGGTACTTGAGCGCCCTCGTCGACGCCACGATCAGGGCCGCGTCGGGCCGGAGCCCGACCAGCCGGCACTTGATATCGAAGAATTTCTCTGCGCCGAGGTCGGTTCCGAAGCCGGCCTCGGTGAGGCAGATGTCGCCGAGCTTGAGCGCCATGCGCGTCGCGACCACGGAATTGCAGCCGTGGGCGATATTGGCGAAGGGGCCGCCGTGCACGAGGGCCGGCGTGCCCTCCATGGTCTGGACGAGGTTCGGGTGAACGGCGTCGCGGAGCAAGGCCGCCATGGCGCCCGTGACCTTGAGCTCGTCGGCCAGGACGGCACCGCCGTCCGGCTTGAGCGCCACCACCATGCGGCCGAGCCGGGCTTTCAGATCGCTCAGACCCTCCGCCAGGCACAACGCAGCCATGATCTCCGAGGCGGAGGTGATGCGGAATCCGGCCTCGCGCGGCACGCCGTCCATGCGGCCGCCGAGCCCCACGACCACGTTGCGGAGCGCGCGGTCGTTGACGTCGAGGACGCGTCGCCACAGCACCTGCCGCACGTCCATGCCGAGCGCGTTGCCGTGATGAAGGTGGCTGTCCAGCGCCGCGGCGAGGAGGTTGTGGGCCGAGGTGACCGCGTGGAAGTCGCCCGTGAAGTGGAGGTTGATGTCCTCCATGGGCACGACCTGGGAGCGCCCGCCGCCGGTGCCGCCGCCCTTCATGCCGAGTGTCGGGCCGATCGAGGGCTCGCGCAGCGCGATCACGGGCCTGGCCCTGACGCGCGTGAGCGCCTGGGCGAGACCGATGGTCATGGTGGTCTTGCCGTCCCCCGCCGGCGTCGGCGTGATCGCGGTGACGAGGACGAGCTTGCCGTCGGGCCCGGCGCTTCGGGCGCGAAGCGCCGGCAGCAGCACCTTGGCCTTGTCGCGGCCATACGGCAACCATTCCTCCGCCGCGAGCCCCAGCTCGCGGGCGAGGTCAGCGATCGGTCGGGGCGAGGTCGGCATCCGGCATGATCTCCTTGAGCCAGTCGGGCAGCGGGACCATCTTCGCCGTGCCGGGATCCCAGCAGGCGTGGCGCGTGAACCCTGTGGCCACGAGCTCCCTGGCCTCGTTGCGGATCTCGTACGAGAAGGTGAAGCTCGCCCGCTTGCGCTCGCTGACGCGCGAGCTCACCTCGAGCAGGTCGTCCAGCCTGGCGGGCTTGACGTACTTCACGAAGGCCTCCACGACCGGCATGTGGATGCGCTTGTTCACCTCGGACATCGGCAGATGCCTCTCGCGCAGGTACTCGACGCGGCCGACCTCGAAGTAGGTCAGGTAGTTGCCGTAGTAGACGACCGACATGGTGTCGGTGTCCTTGTAGCGGACGCGGATCTGCGTGACCGAGGGCATCGAACGGCCATCCTACCACCCTTACGGAAAGTTTGGGGATCACCGGTGGCCGGGCCTAGAGTCGAAAGCGTCGAGGACCCTGCCGTGCACCCGCGCTCAGGAGGCTCGGCGTGAGGGCGACCGGGATCCGGGGAGTGATGGCGGTGGCCGTCGCGGCCGTCCTGCTCACCTGCGCGCCACCCGCCTCGGCCGAGTTCCACCTCGACGTCTACTCGGGCGCCGCGCTCACCGACAACGTCGAGCTCTGGATCAGCGAGATGGGCCTGCGCGGGAGCACCCAGGGCATGAAGGTCGACAACTCGCTCGTCTTCGGCGGCCGGGTGGGCTACTGGCTCGGGTCTCTGCCCTGGCTGGGTCTCGCGGTGGACGTCTTCGCGTTCAACCCCGATCTTCCCCAGCAGACGGTCCAGAGCTCCATCGCGGGCTTCAGTGCGGCGACCGGCCAGGCTCTCAAGCTGGACCTGAACGTCACGGCCGTGTCGGCGGAGCTCAAAGCGAGGCTTCGTTTGCTCAAGGACGCCGCCTACCCGTACGGACGCCTGCAGCCCTACCTCCTGGTCGGCCCTACCCTCTTCATCTCCACGATGAGAGACACGAACAACTTCGTCCTGCCGCGGCAGTCCGATACGGACACCGAGGCCGGCATCAAGGCGGGTGCGGGTGTCGCGTTCCAGATCCTTCCCGGGATCGCGGTCTTCGGCGAGTATCGCGTCACGCACTTCAGCCCCACCTGGGGCTTCAAGGACTCTTCGGTCAGCCCGAGCGCACGCTTCACCCTCTCCACCGATGTCGACACGCACCAAATAGTAGGCGGCATCTCCTTCCGCTTCTAGCAGGCCGTCGAGAAGGGTCCAGCTGCGAGGCAGCGCCCCGCCGTTCGAGTTGAGCGGCCTTCGGTGGCCGCGAGACGAGGGCTGAGTTGAGTCCGCAGGCGAGGCATACTCCTGTACCTTGAACCTCCGGCCGAGGGCGCCCCAAAGTACTCAGCTAAATGGCGCAGCTGGGCCCTTATCGCCTGCCTGCTAGAGGTACTGGCCGTAGCGGATCTTCTCGACCATCTCCCGGGTACGGCGGTAGCGATCGATCTGCTGGAGAAGGTCCTGCGTCGTGACGGGCCCGTTGTCGTGCCCCTGCCCCGCCGCGTGCACCTTCTGCTCGAGCGCCCGCCGGATGATCTCGGACAGCTCCGCCCCGCTCATGCCGCCCATGGGCGGCAGCACCGAGCGGTAGTCGAGGTCGGCGAAGAGCCGGCGCCCCGCGTTGGTCTCGGCGCGCTTGCGGGCCATCTCGAGGATCTCCTGCTGATCGGCGCCGTCGGGCAGCGTCACTTCGACGAGGCGATCAAGGCGACCCGGGGCGACCAGCGAGGCGTCGACCGAATCGGTGCGGCTCGTGGAGCCGACCACGATCATCCGTGAAAAATCCTCGAGGCCGTCGAGCTTCTCGCAGAGCGCCGCCACCAGGCGCGCCGACGACTCCCGCGCCTGCGCGGGCGGGAGCAGGTGCTCGAGCGACAGGGCGTTGGCCTCGTCGAGGAAGACCACGCCCTTGCCCTGCTCCTTCGCGACGGCCAGGATCTCCTGGAGCAGCTCGCCCGTGTTCGGGCCGAACTTGGAAGTCAGGTTCATCAGCTTGAGGTGATAGAAGACCGAGCCCGTCTCGGTGGCGAGCGCCCGGGCGAGGAGCGACTTGCCCGTTCCCGGCGGGCCGTAGAGCAGCACGCCCTTGGGCGGCGTGATACCCCACTTGCGGTAGAGCTCGGGGTCGGTGAGCGCCGTCGCGATGCTCCGCACGATGCTCTTGGCCTCGCGCAGGCCGCCGATCTGGGCGAAGGTCGTGTTGGGCTTGATCTGCACGACCACGCGCCCGGTCAGGTCGCCGAATTTTTCCCCGAGCTTGGCGAAGACATCGTCGATGCGGCGCTGGATCGCCCACTGCTGGCTGTCGAGATCCCCGTCGTTAGCCGTCGAGCCCGGGCCCGCGACTTGGTCCGGAGCCATCGCCTAAATGCGCGGCGCCGGGCCGGGGCCCGGCAGGAGATCGGACTTGTCGAAGACGCGGTCCTCGACGAGCACGGGTACCTTCGCGCGGATCGCGAGCGCGATGGCGTCCGACGGGCGCGAGTCGAGCTGCATCTCCTTGCCTCCCGAGTCCAGGTAGACGGTGGCGTAGTAGATGCCGTCCTTGAGGTCCGTGATGACCACGCGCGTGAGCGTGACCTTGAGCCGGCCGAAGAGCGTGAGGAAGAGGTCGTGGGTCAGCGGGCGCGGCGGGACGCGGTTCTCGAGCGGAAAGGCGATGCCGGTCGCCTCGGCGGCGCCGATCGCCATGCCGAAGCTCCGGCGGTCACGCTTGCCTCGCAACACCACGGTGGGCTGGAGGCTCTGGGAGTCGATGAAGAGCCCGACCACGCCGGCCTCCTGCGGCCCGGCCGGCGTGGACGTCTGGGCGGGGAGATGCGCGGGGGCGGCGACGAGGGCGCCGGCAATGAGGAACGGCAGTCCGATGTGCGGCATCAGTGCGAGCTTGGCCATGTCTACCCTCCTTCGGGGCGCCTGGGCCCCGCGCGCGCCAGCAGTATCGGGCCCTCGTCGAGCCAAGTCAAACCGCGCGGGGCGTCCTGACGGCGTAACCCACGCTGAGCCGGAGGGAGAGGCCGAAGCCCGCGGCCAGCAGGACCGTCAGCGTGGTCCACATGACGAAGTACCCGAGACCGTGCGCGACGTAGCCGAAGACCATGGACCCCAGCGCATTGCCCACGAGGAAGACGGCGCTGAAGATGCCGACCACGCCCCCCCGCCGGGCCTCGGGAGTCACGTCCATCAGGAGCGCCGCCAACGCCGGATAGAGGAAGCCGTGGGCGGCGCCGGCGAGCAATCCGGCGAGGAAGAGAAACGGCACGACGGGCATGGTCATGTGCGGCCGCACGAGGAGCGCCAAGGCGGTCAGAAGCCCGGCGGAGACCGTCAGGACGAACATGGAGGGAACGATGGTGGCGCGCCGCCCGCGCGTGTCGATGAGGTTTCCGCCGCCCACGCGCACTCCCACCGCCGCGATGGCGTAGGCGGTGTAGAAGAGGCTCACGCTGTGCACGCCCAGGGCCAGGCCGAATGTCGGCAGGAAGGTGAACATCGCCCCGGTGCCGAGGCCGAAGAAGAAGGCGAGCGCCATGTGGAGCCGCAGAACCTCGCCGAGGGCCGAGCGCAGCGAGACGAGCCCCGGTCCCTCGCCCATATTCGGCGGCAGGATGCCGCGCATCCGGACAACGAGCCACGCCGCCACGCCGCCCAGGAGCACGGCCAGGACGAAGAGCGAGTGGAAGCCCAGGCGGCGCACGATGATCTCCCCCGCGACGGGCGCCAGCGCGGTCCCGAGGAAGCCCGAGACGCCGTAGATGCCGAGCGCCCAGCCGCGACGCTCCACCGGTACGAGATCGATCACGTGCATGTAGTTCGCGACGAAGAAGGCGGAGAAGCCCAGTCCCTGAACCACGCGGAGAGCGGCCAGCAGCGCGAGGTGTTGGGCGACGAGGAAGGCGGCCGACGAGACGATGAGCAGACACACGCCGAGCGTCATGAAAAAGCGGCGCCCGATGCGGTCGAGCCAGTGGCCGATCACGGGCTGGCAGAGGATGCCGGCGGCGCTGTAGACGCCCTGGACCAGGCCAATCTGGGCTTCCGTACCGCCCAGGCTCTGGACGTACAGCGGCAGGAGGATGAAACAGCTGAGACTCGACATGAAGAAGAAATTGGTGAGCGTCGCCCGCGCGAAGGACCCGCCGGCGACCAGCTCGAGCCCGCGGATCACGAGCGTTGCGGCCCGCTTTCTCCGAGGCGTAGAATGGCCGCGACCATGACTCGCGTCACCACGATTTCCCTCGCCATGATTCCTGTCGCCATGATTTTTGTCGCCATGATTTTTGTCGAGTGTAGCACGCACGGAGAGTAGGCCCGCCGCTGGACTCGATCGCCCAGGCGTTCGATCGCACCCTCGCGCTCGCGGGCGGTGCGCACGGGCGATTCGAAGCGCCGAAGTCTCTTCAAAGCTGGCCCGGCATCGTGCACGGCGGCTGCCTGGTCGCACTGGTGGACGACGCGGCGGCACGGCTCGGGCGCATCCCGGGCCCCCGCCGCCTGGACGGGCGCCTGACCTCCTCCGTCCCGACCGAGACGGCCCTCGATCTCCGCGCCGACCGGAGCAACGGCGGCATCGGCCTGACGATTCTGCAGGGCGGCCACACGCTGACGAGCGGCAGCGTCACCGATCTGCCGCCATCTCCCGCGGCCGCAATCGCGTGGAGCGGCGGCAGTGACGGCTCTTCCCTGCCGATGTCGGACTACTGCCTCGCCTGCGGCGCGCAGAACCCGCTCGGGCTGCAGGTAGCGCTGTCCTTCAATGACGAGGGCGTGTGGGCGCGGCTGACGCCGCGCGCGCCTTGGCGAGCGAGCGGCGAGCGCCTCCACGCCGCGTTGGCGCCCGTGCTGCTCGACGAAGTCGCGTGGTGGCTGGGGGCGCTCGTGATGAAGGAAGGGGGACTCACCAACCGTCTGGCGGTCGGCCTGCACGAGCCGGACCCGCCCTTCGAGGGGCCACTGGTCGCAAGCGGGCGCTTCGCGGACGTCACGCCGGTAGATCGCAAGCGGACCTTCTGGCGCACCGAGAGCGCGCTCAGCACCGCGTCGGGCCGCCTCCTCGCCAGCGCGACCATCGTCTTCCGCGGCGGCGCCGACTACTCGGCCCGGCAGATACCCTATTTCAAGCCGCGCACCCCGCCCGAGCTCTTCCGAAGAATGTTCCCCAACTATGCCTGACCACGCCCAGGGGAGACTCTCCAGGAGCACAATTGCGTGCTCGAGCAATGTGCCCGACCAACGTCAACCGGCGGCGGTCTTGAGTCCTTCCTGGACGCGATGCTGCATCGCGGCGAGGTAGCGGTCCAGTTCGGCGTCGTCCTTGAAGATGGACATGCCGGGCAGGGCTTTGATGATGTCGAAGACCTTCGTGATCTGCGGTTGGGCGTTCACCATGAGGATGCCCGCTCCCAGCTCCTTCATGGTCTTGCGCGCCCGGATGAGGATACGGAGGCCCGCGCTCGAAATGAATTCGAGTCTGGCAAGATCGAAGACGAGCGGGCTGTAGCCACCGCCCAGCAGCGGCTCCAGCCGCTTCTCGAGCTCCAGGGAGGTGACGGTATCGAGCCGCCCCTGGAGAGTGATGCGTGCGCTGCGCGCAGCATCGTCTGTCTCGGCGTGGATGGTCAGGGACATGGGACGTTCCTTTCTCGGCGCTCCCTACGTGTCGAGTGCGCGGGTCAGTGTGAGCACGTTTTCCGTTCCCTCGCGGGTCCACGCCACGCGGGACATCACACCGCGAACGAGGTGAATACCAAGGCCACCCACTCGTTGCCCCCCGCATGTCGCGGCCATCACGGGCGGCGGCTCTTCCAGGGGGTTGAAGGGCACGCCCGGATCGCGGATCTCGAGCACAGCCTCGGCGCCTTGGCGTACGAGCCGCACGCGGAAGCTGGCCTCCGGCCGCTCGGCGAGCGCATGAACGGCGACGTTCGTGCCGGCCTCCTCGAGGGCCAGGGCTAGGTCGTGCATTGCCGCGGTCGGAATGTCGGCCGCCCGGCACCACGCACGCAGCTGATCGGTCGCCTGCACCACTGCGCATGGATTGGCCTGCACCTCGAGCGTCAGCGGCGGCGCGCCCGATCGGTGGACGGCAAGGATCGCGATGTCGTCGGACGGCTCGGCGTCGCCTGCGAAGGCGCGGATCGCCTCACGCAACCGCTCTACCACCGATCGGGCCGACGCCCCCGACAGTCCGGCGAGGGCAGCCAGGAGGCCCTCCTCCCCGAACGCGCGCCCTCCTGCGTCAAAGCTTTCCGTGACCCCGTCGCTGTAGAGCAGGAGCGTGTCCCCCGGCTCCAGCCGGACGGTCGCCGACGGAAAGGTCAGCCCGCGGTCGACGCCGGCCACCGTTCCCCGATCGCCGTCGAGCAGCAGGGGCACGCCGGCGGCGGTCAGGACCACCGGCGCGGTGTGCCCGGCCATGGTGTAGTGCACGTCGCCCGTCGTCGCATCCACCACGGCGCAGGAGAGCGTCACGAACATCGACGTGGGGTTGTCGGCGCAGAGCTGGTCGTTCAGCCGCGCGAGCAGCTGGGGCGGCTGCAGTCCTCCGCGCGCCGCGACCCGCAGGAGCGCGGTCGTCGCCATCATATACATCGCGGCTGGAATGCCCTTGCCGGAGACGTCGCCCAGGACGACGAAGAGCCGGTCCTCGGGGAGCCGGAGCACGTCGTAGAGGTCACCCCCCACCTCACGGGCGGCCTCCATCACCGCGTGGATCTCCAGGTCGGTGCCGGCCGCGAGCGTCTCGAAGTCGTGCGGCAGGGCGCTGGACTGGACCTCGCGCGCAACCCGCAGCTCGCTCGCGACCAGATTGCGGAAGGCGTCATTGTATGCGTTCGTCCGCTCGAAGAGACGCGCGTTCCGCAGGAGCGATGAGACCTGCTCGCAGATGTGCTTCAGGAGCACGATCTCCTGATCGCTGAAGGCCCGGCGATCTTTCCACCACACGACGTAGAAAGCCCCGGCGACGTCCCCGTCGAGGACGAGCGGGAGCACGAGGCCTGACTGGTGCGGGATCTGCCTGAACAGGTCGTGCTGGAACCTGTGGTCCTGCGCCACGTCGTCCGACCACACGGGCTCGTGATCGGTCCACAGCGGGAGGTAGAAGCCTTCCTCCCGCAGCGGGATGATCGACGTCGCCAGGCGCTCGAGGTGGTGCTTCGGGACGTGATAGGCGACGCAGGGGGCGAGGACGTTCCGCTCGGGGTCCAGGAGATAGGCGGCCGCGGTATCGGCGCCGGTGAGCCGCACCAGCTCGCGACAGATGCGCCGGAGCGCCTCGTCGAGGTCGAGCGTGTTCCCGAGCGTGGCCGAGATCGCCAGGAGCGCCTCGGCTTCGTTGAGGCGGTCGGCCATCTCCGTGCTGCGGAGCGCCAGCTCGGGACTGAAGCCGCGGCGTTTGATCACCCGCTGTACCGTCGCGCCCAGGGCCTCGAGCGACAAGGGCTTCAGGAGAAAACCGGCGGCCTGCGCGTCGACCGCGGCCACCGCGGCGTCGAGGGTCGCGTGCCCGGTCATCACGAGCACGTCGGGGGCCCACTTGCCCGAGCGGAACCGATGCATGAGATCGACCCCGTTCGCGTCGGGAAGGCGGAGGTCCAGGATGACGAGGGAGACAGGCTCCCGGTCGAGGAGCGTTGTCGCCTCCGCCGCCGACAGCGCGATGCGCGAGCGGTACCCGAGGGTCTCGAGGAACTCCGCGACCGTTGATGCCAGCTGGTGATCGTCATCGACGACCAGGATCGTGTGGCCGTGGGGGGTTTCCTCTTGTGGCGCCGCATCCGCCGGCATCGGGCACCCACCGCACCTGCGAGCCGCGGCGCAAAACTTTTCGATGCCGTAGAGAACGTCGCCCATGTCGGGGATTTAGGCGGCATATCGCGTGCCAGCCGATTATGCGCGGGAAACCAGGACCTTACCGCGCGCCGGTTATCGGCGGGTGCCGCCCAAGGGAAGAGGGCGATGACGCAAAGTGGCGATGCCGGACGAAGAGGACCGGCTACGTGGCGAGGGCCTCGCGGGAGAGGGCGGCCTTGGCGCGGAGGGCGTCAACGGCGGCCATGGGGACTGCGGGCGAGCCCAAGGTGGCGGCGCGGACTCTGGGGCCGTGGAAATCCGAGCCGCCCGTGGCAACGAGATCGCGCTCCTTGCAGATCTGGAGATACGAGGCCCGCTGGGCCGCGGAGTGCTCCGTGTAGTAGCACTCGATGCCCATCAGACCCGCCGTGATGAGCCCGGGGATCAGCTCGTCGCGGTCCGCCAGGCCCGGATGCGCCAGGACCGGCACGCCGCGCGCCTTGCGGATCAGCCGCACGGCGTCCTCGGGCGTCACCTTCTTCCGCGGCACGTGCCCGGGCTTGCCCGAGCCCAGGTACTTGTCGAAGGCCTCGCGCACCGTCTTGACGTAGCCGCGCGCCACCATGGCCTGCGCCACGTGCGGGCGCCCCGCCGAGCCCTCCTTCACGATCGCGAAGACTTGGTCGGCCTCGAGCGGCATCCCGAGCGCGGCCAGCCGCTCGACCATCCGGTGAACGCGCGCGCGCCGCTCTCGGCGCTGCTCGCGGCAGAAATCCTGGAACCACGCCGCCTGCCAGTCCATGAGGTAGCCCAGGACGTGGATCTCGGCGCCCTCGACGTCACAGTTGATCTCGATGCCCGGGAGGATCTCAAGGGGCCGCCGGCGCTCGGCTTCCTCGAGGGCCTCGGCCAATCCCTCGGTCGAGTCGTGGTCGGTGATGGCGAGCACGCGCACCCCGCGGGCGGCCGCCTCCGCGACGAGCTCGCGCGGCGCGTATGTGCCGTCGGAGGCCGTCGTGTGAGTGTGGAGGTCCACGCCCCCGGGCATCTACCGCTTGCCGCCGAGCGCCGAGAGGTACGCCAGCACCGTGCGCACGCCGACGCCCGTGCCGCCTTTGGGCCCGAGCGGCAGCTCGCGCTCGGTGAAGGCCGTGCCGGCGATGTCGAGGTGCGCCCACGGGAGGCCACCGGTGAAGTCGCGCATGAAGAGGCCGGCCACGATGGCGCCGCCGCCGCGCTGGCTCGAGATGTTGTTCAGGTCGGCGATGTCGCTCTTGAGCCCTTCCTTGTACTCGTCGTGCAGCGGCATCCGCCACATCTTCTCCCCGGCGGCCTCCGCGGCGCCCAGCACCCGGCCCGCGAGACCGTCGTCGGTGGCGAAGACGCCCGAGAGACCCATGCCGAGGGCGATCACGACGGCGCCCGTGAGCGTGGCGAGGTCGAGCATCTCGTCCGGCTTGATCTCCTTCGCCGCGTAGGCCAGCGCATCGGCCAGCGTGAGCCGTCCCTCCGCGTCGGTATTGCCGATCTCGATGGTGAGCCCGTTCATGGCGCGCACGACGTCTCCCGGACGCTGCGCGGTGCCGGAGGGCATGTTCTCGGTGGCGGCGATGAGGCCGTGCACCTCGATCGGCAGCGCGAGCTTGGGCAGCGCCTGGAAGAGACCCAGCACCGCCGCCGCGCCCGACATGTCGTCCTTCATCCGGTACATGCCGTCGGCCGGCTTGAGGTCGAGTCCGCCCGAGTCGAACGTGATGCCCTTGCCGATGACGGCGACGCGCTTGCGCGCGCGCCCCTTCGGCTTGTAGGTCAGGTGAATGAACTTGGGAGGCTTCTCGCTGCCCTGGGCGACGCCGACGTAGGCGCCCATGCCGAGCTTGGCGCAGTCCGCGCGCTCGAGCACCTTGAGCCCCAGGTGGCCCGCGCGGGCGATCTCCTGGGCGCGGCGCGCGAGATAGGCGGGCGTGACCACGTTGGCGGGCTCGTTGACGAGGTCGCGCGCGAGGCAGGCGGCGGCGGCCCAGATCTCCCCCGCCCGCATCCCCTCCCCGGCGGCGGCCTGGCTCCGCCGCTCGGGCTCGATCACCGCCAGCGCATCGAGGCTCTTCGGGCTCTTCTCCTTGAGGTACTTGTCGAAGCGGTACGTGCCGAGCTGAGCGCCTTCCACGGTCGCCTGGGCGCGGGCCCGCGCCGATACTCCGCCGGCGGCGAGGTACGCCGCCGCGCTCCGCGCGCCGAGATCACGGGCGCGGCGCGCGGCGGCCGACGCGGCGCGGCGCACGGCCTCGGCGGTGCTGCCCTTTCTCGGACCGAGACCGGCGACGAGCACGCGCGCGGCGCGCAGGCGCCCGTCGGTGTGGACGTGGCTGACCTGTCCCGGCTTGCCCTCAAACTTCTCGGCCGCCAGGACCTTGGACAAGAGACCCCCGAGCTTCTTGTCCACCGCCGCGAGCGCGGATGTGAGCTTCGCTTCGTCCGCGTGACGGCCCACGATGATCGCATCGGCGCGGACCTCGCTGAGGTCACGGGTGTCGAGGGAAAGCTTCATCGAGGCAAGCCTCCTTGGATGGCGCAGGCGCGGTGGATCATCTCCGCGAGTCCATCGGTGGTGTCGTATTGGCCGAGGTCGTCCACGGCGACCCACCGGACCTCGGCGGCGTCACTGCCCGCCTGGAGCCGTCCGCCGACCACCTCGGCGACGTAATCGATGATCACGTAGTGATAGCGGACGGCGTCCTGTTCGCGCACGACGCGATCGATGACCCCGCAGAGCCCGAGGAGGCGCACGCGCAGACCCGACTCCTCTTCGATCTCGCGCACCAGCGCGTCCTCGATCCGCTCGCCGAGATCCACGAGGCCGCCCGGGATGCTCCACTTGCCCTGCCCCGGCGGGCGGCCGCGCCGCGCGAGCAGCACCCGCTCGCCGTCGAGGACCACGGCGCTCACGGCCACCCGCGGCGCGTCGGGAAACTCGCGCGCGGCGGGCGCCATCAGATGACGGTGAGAGCGCGCGGGGCACGACCGGCCCGCGTCCACGGGTCGGTCGCGTACTTCTCGCGCTCGAGCATCCCGGCCAGCTCGACTTCCTCCTCTGACAGGCCGCCCGGCTCGAGCGTGAGCCCGTGCGCGCTGCGGAAACCCTCGGCGAGCGCCCGGGCGGCTTCGTCGAAGGACGGGCGCCGTCCCAGCACGGCTTCGAGCGTCGTCATGTCGGCCAGCGGGTCCTTGCCGCCGGGGAAGACGCGCCTGAGACGGCCGGGTATGGCACCCAGCATGATGGCGCCGTGCTGGAGGAAGGCCGCGCCTTGCCGCCGCTGGGCGCTGCCCACGAGCTTGCGGCCGTCCACTTCGAGCTCGAAGGAGCCGCTCCGCGCGAAGCAGAAGGCGGGCATCGCCGCCGGATCCGAGGGCTTCGCGGGCACCATCGCGACGGGCGCGCCCAGGGCGCGCAAGCCGGCCTGAAGCCCTTCGCCGATCCAGCGGTAGGTCTCGAGGAGGTCGGCCGAGCCGTCAAAGTCCCCCACGGCCGCCGTGACGCTGTAGGTGATCTCGAGGTCGGGGCCCTCGTGGAGAATCGCGCTGCCTCCTGTCGCCCGCCGCACGAGTCCGACGCCCATCGCCTCGGCGGCACTGGTGTCGATCCGGCCGTCGAGGCGCTGGCCGTAACCCAGCGAGACGGTGGGCGGCGCCCAGGCGAAGAAGCGGAGGGTGGGCGGGGAGCCGTGCCGGAGCCTTCCGAGCAGCAGCGCCTCGTCGAGCGCCATGTTGGCGGCGCCCTCCAGCGGCTCGGTGACGAGGAGCCGAAAAACGTTGGTCATGGCCCGCAGGGCCCACCATACAGGCCCCCTCTCCCCTCTGGGAAGAGGGCCGGGGTGAGGGGGAGGGCATTCACGCCTGGGGCGTCCACTTGAGCCGCGGCTGGCGCGCGGCGGCCGTCTGGTCGAGGCGCCGCACCGGCGTCGTCACCGGCGCGTCGTGGATCACCTGCGGATTCTCCCGCGCCTCGCGCGCGATCTGGACCATGGCGTCGCAGAACTCGTCGAGCGTCTCCTTCGACTCGGTCTCGGTCGGCTCGATCATCAGCGCCTCTTCCACGATCATCGGGAAATACGTCGTCGGCGCGTAGAAGCCCAGGTCGAGGAGGCGCTTGGCGATGTCGATGGCCGTGACGCCGAGCTTCTTCTGCCGGCGCGCCGAGACCACGCACTCGTGCATGCAGGGCCCGGGCGCGGACCGGTCGTAGTCGCCCTCGAGACGCTTCAGGATGTAGTTGGCGTTGAGCACGGCGTTGTCGGAAACGGCGCGGAGCCCATCGGGGCCCATCGTACGGATGTAGGTCCACGCCCGCACCAGCATGCCGAAGTTGCCCCAGAAGGCCTGGAGCTTGCCGATGGACTGGGGCCGGTTCCAGTCCAAAGCGAACTCCTCGCCGTCCTTGACCAGGACCGGCGTGGGCAGAAACGGCGCGAGGTGGTCCTTGATGCCGACGGGCCCGGCGCCGGGGCCGCCGCCGCCGTGCGGCGTCGTGAAGGTCTTGTGCAGGTTGAAGTGGCAGACGTCGAAGCCCAGGTCGCCCGGGCGCGCGATGCCGAGGATGGCGTTGAAGTTGGCGCCGTCCATGTAGACCTGCACGCCCTTCGCGTGGCACATCTCGGTGATCTGGTGGATCCGCGACTCGAAAAGCCCGAGCGTGTTGGGCTGGGTGATCATGAAGGCCGCGACGTCGTCGGACAGGTGCCGCTCGAGGTCGAGGAGGTCCACGTCGCCGTTCGCCTCGCTCTTGAGCTCCGAGATCGAGTAGCCCGCGAGCGCGGTCGAGGCCGGATTGGTCCCGTGGGCCGAGTCGGGGATCAGGACCTTGGTGCGCCGCTCGCCTCGCGCCAGGTGATAGGCGCGGATCATCAACACCCCCGCCAGCTCGCCCTGGGCGCCCGCCGCGGGCTGGAGCGAGACGTGGTCCATGCCCGAGACTTCCGCCAGGTCGCGCGAGAGCTCGTGCATGAGCCTGAGCGCCCCCTGGGCGGCGCTCTCGGGCGTGAGCGGGTGCAGGCGAGCGAAGCCCGCCAGCCGCGCCATGTCCTCGTTGATCTTCGGGTTGTACTTCATGGTGCACGAGCCGAGCGGATAGAAGTGCGTGTCCACACCGTAGTTCATCTGGCTGAGGCGCGAGTAGTGGCGGACGACGTCCACCTCCGACACCTCGGGCAGCTCGGCAGGGGTCGCGCGCAGGTGCTCGCTCGGGAGGAGCTGCGCTGGGTCGCTCACGGGCACGTCGCATTCCGGCAGCGAGTGCGCGTGGCGGCCGGGACAGGACAGCTCGAAGATCAGCTTGTCGTAGCCGGGCTTGGCAAGGTGCATGGGCGCCTCAGGCCACCGCGGCGGCCAGCGCCGCTGCATAGGCGTCGATCTCGCCTCTCGTGCGCTTCTCCGTCACGGCCACGAGCAGACAGTCTTTCTGGGCCCGGTCGAAGGCCTTGAGGGGCACGCCGGCCAGGATCTTTTCCTTCATCAGGCGCTTCGCGACGCGCTCGGGAGATTTCGGGAGCTCCAGCGTGAACTCCTTGAAAAACGGCGCCGCGAAGCGGAGGCGTACCCCCGGGATCTTCGCGAACGCTTCGGCGGCATAGTGCGCCTTGGCCGCCGACAGCTCGCCGACCTTGCGCATGCCGACCTTGCCCATGATCGCCACGTAGATCGTCGCCATCAGCGCGCAGAGGGCCACGTTGGTGCAGATGTTGGAGGTCGCCTTCTCGCGCCTGATGTGCTGCTCGCGGGTCTGGAGCGTGAGCACGAACCCGCGCTGGCCGTCGAGGTCTACGGTGGCCCCGACGAGCCTGCCGGGCATGCGCCGCACCAGCTCCTGCTTCGCGGCGAACACGCCCAGGTTCGGACCTCCGAAGCTCATCGGCACGCCGAGCCCCTGCCCCTCGCCCACGACGATGTCCGCGCCGAGCGCTCCGGGCGGCTGGAGCAATCCCAGATTGACCGGGTCGGCCACGACGACCAGGAGCGCGCCCGCCGCGTGGGCGATGTCGGCCGCGGCCTTCACGTCCTCGAGGCAGCCGAAGAAGTTCGGGTACTGGATGACGACGGCGGCCGTCTGGCCCGTGACGGCTTTGCGGAGGGCGTCCGGATCCGTGGCCCCGTCGCCGATCGGCGCCGACTTGAGGCGTATGCCTGGCCCCTCGCAGTACGTTTCGACGACCTGCCGATAGAGCGGGTTCACGCCCTTCGAGAGGACGATCGCGTTCCGCTCGGTCACGGCGTGGGCCATCAGCGCGGCCTCGGCGACCGACGAGGCACCGTCATAGAGCGACGCGTTGGCGACGTCCATGCCGCAGAGCTCCGCCATCATGCTCTGGTACTCGAAGATGGAGCGGAGCGTGCCCTGGCTCGCCTCGGGCTGGTAGGGCGTATAGGCCGTGAAGAACTCGCCGCGCGAGATCAGGTGGTTGATCGGGCTCGGCACGGTGTGGTCGTAGGAGCCCGCGCCGAGGAAACAGGCGTAGTCATCGGCATTGGCGTTCAGCGCGGACAGGGCCCGCAGGTGGCGGACAAGGTCGCTCTCGGCCATGGCCGCCGGGACATTCAGCGGCCGCGAGAGCCGGGCCTTTGTCGGAATGCGTCCGAGGAGCTCCTCGATGGAGCCCACGCCGATCGTGGCCAGCATCTCCCGCTGCTGGGCCGGCGTATTGGATATGTAGCGCATGGCCTCAGTGCCCCGCCGACGCGATGAGCTGCTCGTAGTCGGCGGCCGACATGAGCGCGTCCGACTCCTTGGGGTTCCCGAGCTTGATCACGATCATCCAGCCCTTGCCGTAGGGATCGGCGTTCACCAGCTCGGGCTTCTTCGGGAGCTCGGCATTGATCTCGACCACCTCGCCGCTGAGCGGCGCGAAGAGATCCGAGACCGCCTTGACCGACTCGACTACCCCGAAGGTCTTCATCGCGCTGACCTTGGCGCCGACCTTGGGCAGCTCGACGAACACCACGTCGCCCAATTGCTCCTGGGCGAAGGCCGTAATGCCGACACGGGCCTTGTCACCCTCAAGCTTGGCCCATTCGTGCTCCTTGGTGTACCGGAGATCAGCTGGAACGTTCGCCATGCGCTCTCCTAGATCTTCTTGGCGTGGGAGAAGACAAAGGGGGTTTTGGCGACGCGGGCCCGCTGGGCCTGGCCGCGAATCTCCACGTCGAATTCAGTGCCGACGGCGGCGAGGTCGGTCCGGATGTAGCCCATGCCGATGCAGCGCTCGAGGCTCGGCGAGAAGGAGCCCGAGGTGACGAGGCCTACAAGGGCGCCGTCCTTGAGCAGCCGGTAGCCGTGGCGCGCCACGGCGCGCTCGACCATCTCGAAGCCCACGAGCTTGCGCTTGACTCCCGCGGCCCTCATTGCCTCGATTGCGCCGCGTCCGGTGAATTCGCCCTTGGCCGGCTTGACCACCCAGCCGAGCCCTGCCTCGAGCGGATTGGTGGTCTCGTCGATGTCGTTGCCGTAGAGGGCGAACTTCATCTCGAGTCTCAACGTGTCGCGCGCGCCGAGTCCGATGGGGCGGATGCCGTCGCCCTTGCCGGCTTGCATCAACCCGTTCCAGAGAGCTTGAAGCCGCGCGGCGGGAGCGTAGAGCTCGAAGCCGTCTTCGCCCGTATAGCCCGTGCGCGAGATGAGGCACGGCACGCCCGCGACCTTTCCGCTGACAAAATGGTAGTATGGCACTCGCGTCACGGCCTGATCGGCCAGGCGCTGGATCAGGGCCTCGGCCCTCGGTCCCTGCACCGCGAGCAGGCCCGTCTCGTCGCTCACGTTCTTCCAGTCGGCGCCCTTGCCGTGCCCGGTCACCCACGCCCAGTCTTTGTCGATATTGGACGCGTTGACCGTCAGCATGTAGTGCTGGTCGGCCAGGCGGTAGAGCGTCAGGTCGTCCACGATGCCGCCTTCCGGATAGCAGAGGAGCGAGTACTGGACCTGGCCTATGGCGAGCGTGGAGGCGTCATTGGTCGTGAGCGCCTGGAGGGCACCGAGCGCGCCGGGCCCGCGCACCTCGAACTCGCCCATGTGGCTGATGTCGAAGAGCCCGACGGCCGACCGCACGCAGCGGTGCTCCTCGATGATGCCCGTGTACTGCACCGGCATGTCCCAGCCGCCGAAGGGCACCATCTTGGCGCCGGCGGTGGCGTGGACATCGCGCAGGGGCGTGCGCTTGAGGGTAACCGGGGTGTCCGTCATGGCAGCCCCATCATCGTAATAGATGGGCACCGGGGCTGCAATGGGAACCGCGCCCCGACGCGGCTGTTGGACTCCGCGTCGGGGCGCCGAAGGGGGCAACGCTGCTGCTACTTCGTCGTGTAACCCCGACCGCTCATGCAGGCGCCGAAGGCCTGGTCGTAGCCCGCCTGGCCCTTCCCATACTGGCTCGTGCCGCCGTAGGCCGCACCGCCGACGCCGCCTGCCGCCGCACCGATGGCCGCGCCCGTGCCCGCGTGGCCGCTGGCCGCGCCGACCGCCGCACCGAGAGCCGCGCCGCCCAGCGCGCCGACTGCCAGGCCGACGCCCGCACCCTTGGCCGTGCCCGTCGCCGGATCCCAGCCCGTCTGCTGCTGGGCCCAGGCCTGACACTGGCTCGTGTCCTGCGCCTGCTGCTGTGGCGTCTGGCCCTGCGCCGGATAGGCGTAGACATTGGCCGAGGGTGGCGCGGACGATGTTGCGCAGCCCGTGAGCGCCGCGGCAAATACGAAAGCAGTCATCCCCGAGACAATGCGATGCGTTGTGGTCATGGCGAGTCCCCCTTGCGGTCCATTATGCCTCGCCACGCGCGCGGCCTACGCTTCTTTCTCGAGGACGCGGCCGAACGCCTCGAGGAAGCGGTCCACGTCCGCATCGGTCATGGCCAGGGAGCAGCAGCCGAGCCCCCGCTGCGTGAGGAGCACGCCGTCGTTCAGCAGCGCCATGAAGGTGCGGAGCGGCCGCTCGGCGTCCGTGGGGCGGCTCGAGCGGTAGTCGGAGAGTCGCTTCTTTGTCCAGTGGATCCAGAAGAGCGAGCCCAGCCCCGTCACCTGCGCCGGCTGCTTGGCTTTGGCGAGCAGGCGCTTGACGCCGGCGCGGAGGCGATCCCCGAGCGCGTCGAGCCTGGCATAGGCCTCGGGAGTCAGCTCCTGCATGGTCGCGACACCGCCGGCCATGGTGACCGGGTTGGCGTTGAACGTGCCGCCGTGGCTGATCCGCCCCTTGCCGCCTCGCGGGTCGTAGGAGTTCATCACCTCCACACGCCCGCCGAAGGCGCCGACGGCGAGCCCGCCGCCGATGATCTTGCCGAGCGTGGTCAGGTCGGGCCGGATGCCGAAGCGCTCCTGCGCGCCACCGGATGCCACGCGAAACGATATGACCTCGTCGAAGATCAGGACGATGCCGAGGCGCTCCGTGACCTCGCGCAACCGCTCGAGGAAGCCCTCCTGCGGCACCAGCAGTCCGGCGTTGGCCATGAGCGGATCCACGATGAGGGCCGCGATGTCGCGCCCCTGCTTCTCGAGGATCTTCACGCACGCCTCCGTGTCGTTCCACGGCAGGACGACGGTGTGCTTGAGCACGGTCTCGGGCACGCCTGCCGAGTAGGCGACGGGCTTGGGGCGCCTGCGCGAGCCGGACTTCTCCGGGTCCGGCGACACGCTCACCAGCACCCAGTCGTGGGTGCCGTGGTAGGCGCCTTCGAACTTGGCGAGCTTGCTCCGCCCCGTGAAGGCGCGCGCCGCGCGCACCGCATTCATGGTCGCCTCGGTGCCGGAGTTGGCGAAGCGCACCGCCTCCATGCTCGGGATGCGCCTGGTCAGAAGCTCAGCCAGCTTGACCTCGTGTTCGCTCGGCCCCGGAAAGGACATGCCGCATGTCGCCTGCTCGGCAACGGCCTCGACGACCGAAGGATGCGCGTGCCCCAGGATCAGGCTCGTGTAGTTGCCGTTGAAGTCGAGGCGCTCGGCGCCGTCAGCGTCCCAGATGCGCGCGCCCTGGCCGCGCGTGATGTAGAAGGGGTACGGGTCGAAGAAGGTCGTCGTGCGGCTATTGCCGCCCGGCATGACCCGGAGCGCCTCCTCGTACATCTGCCGCGAGCGCCCTGTCTTGGCCTTGTAGTCGTTGACGAGTGTCTCGAGCGTCATGTCGGTGACTCCCTAGCGTGAGAGGTATGCGATAGCCGAATCGAGCTCTTTCCGGTAGGCGCGCAGGAACTCGTGGGCCTCCGCCACGCTCACCTGGCGGAAGCGCAGCCGCTGGCCCGGCTTGACCTGGCACACCCGGCCGATATCAAAGGAGCATACCGCGCCGATCTTCGTGTAGCCACCCGTGGACTGCCGGTCGGCCAGCAGCACGATGGGCTGGCCGTCGCCGACGACCTGGATGCCGCCCAGCGGCACGCCGTCGGAGATGATGTCGTGTCCGCGCGTGTGCTCGATGCGCGCCCCGCGGAGCCGCGCGCCCATGCGATCGCTCTGCTGCGTCATCTCATAAGGCGCGTCGAAGAGCGCCGCGATGCCGCGCCTGCTGAAGCGGTCGTCCTGGGGACCCAGCACCACGCGCACCGCGGGCTCGACCGTGTAGTCGGGGATCATCTCCTCGTGGATCTCGGCCGGCGCGCCGCCCGAGGCGGGGCCGAGCGGCAGGCAGTCCGCCTTGCGGAGCGCGCGCCCCTCGAAGCCGCCCAGCTGCCCTCGGAGATACGTCGAGCGGGAGCCGAGAACGGGCGGCGTGGCGATGCCGCCGGAGACGGCGATATAGCCGCGAACGCCAGAACGCGCCGCTCCCAGGCGCAGCACGTCGCCCGCCTCGACCTCGAAGCTGGCCCAGCGCGGCACAGGCGCCCCGTTCAGCGTCACTGGCATGTCGGCGCCCGTGACGGCGACCCAGCGCTCGTCTGCGAACTCGATGCGCGGCCCGATCACCGTGCACTCGAGCCCTGCCGCGTCGTCCGCGTTGCCGACGAGCCGGTTGGCGAGGACAAAGGCCTCCCGGTCCATGGGCCCCGAGGGCGGGATACCCACGCGCAGCGATCCGCGCCGGCCGAGATCCTGCACGGTTGTCTGGGGGCCCCCGTGGTGGATCAGGAGGTTCATGGCGCGCCCCTCACCCTGCCCTCTCTCCGCGGGGGAGAGGGGGAGATGCCGTCTCGATGTGAGGAGAGTATGTGCCGTCGGCCACGGCGGCGGCGATCCTGTCGAACTCGGCGCGGTCGATGATGCGGAAGCGGACGTGGTCGCCGGCGCGGAGCAGGCTGGGCTCGGCGGCCGCGGGGTCGTAGAGGCGGAGCGGCGTGCGGCCCAGCACCCAGAAGCCGCCGGGGCTCTCGACCGAGTAGATGCAGCACTGGATGCCGCCGATGCTGACGCTACCTGGGGGCGTCTTGGTCCGCGGCTGGTCGATGCGCGGAATCGTCAGGCGCTCGGGCATGCCCGTCATGTAGGGCAGCCCCGGCGTGAAGCCGACGAAGTAGACGTAGTAGTCGGCTGCGGCGTGGAGCCGCGCGACCTCCTCGGCTGGCAGGCCGATCTTCCGGGCGGCGGCCTGGAGCTCGAAGCCCAGCTCGCCACCGTAGCAGCACGGGATCTCCACCGTGCGCGTGGGCGGCAGCACCTCGGGTCGAGCCTCTCGGCACAACGCCCGAAGTGACTTGGTGAGCTCCTCCCAGCCCACCGAGAGGGGGTCGTAGTAGACGAGAAGGGAGCGGTAGCTCGGAACGGTCTCGGTGACGCCGGCGGGTGCCTGCCGCTGGATCAGGTACTCGAGGGCCAGGACCCGCGCATTGAGGTCGCGGTTGATCTCGTCGCCCAACTCGACCGACAGCGCGAGGTCCCCGCAGGGAAGGAAGCGGGGCTCCGCGTAAATCCCCACGGTCTAGAACGCAGCCAGCGTCGAATTCGGGGCGTCGGTGATGAACATGTGCCCGGGGCTGTGCGTGATCATGAGCGCGGGCTTGGACGCCAGGGCGACCGCCTGGGGCGTCACGCCGCACGCCCAGAACATCGGGACCTCGCCCGCCTCGATGCCGACGAAGTCGCCCCAGTCGGGCTTGGAGATGTCCTTGATGCCGAGGTGCGCGGGATCGCCCACGTGCACCGGCGCACCGTGGGCGCCGGGGAAGCGCGCGGAGGCCGTGACGGCCTTGGCGACCATCCGGTTCGGAATAGGGCGCATAGAGACGACCATGGGGCCGTGAAAGCGGCCGGCCGGGCGGCACTCGATATTGGTCTTCCACATGGAGACGTTGCACCCGCGATCGACGTGGCGGAGCGGGATGGCCGCGTCCATCAGGGCCCACTCGAAGGTGAACGAGCAGCCGAGGAGGAAGGCGACGAGGTCGTCGCGCCAGAAGGCCTTGACGTCCGTCACCTCGTCGGCGAGCACGCCGTCCTTGTAGATTCGGTAGCGTGGCAGGTCGGTGCGCAGGTCGGCGCCCGGCGCGACGCCCACGGGCTCGGGCGATCCCACGTCGGTGACCTCGATCAGCGGGCACGGGCGTGGGTTGCGCTGGCAGAAGAGGAGAAAGTCGTAGGCGTCCTCCCTGGGCAGCACGGCCATGTTGGCCTGGACGAATCCCGGCCCCAGCCCCGCGGTGACGCCGGCGAGCTTGCCGCTGCGGATGTCGGCGCGGATCTCTCTCGGGTGTCGCGTGTCGATCGGCATGCCGTCCTCCGGGTCTGTGTGCTTCCGAGTCTACTTCAGGTGGCCGAGCTTGGGCCAGAGGTCCGGGTTGCCGAGGACGTGCGGCTTCTCCCCGCGCAGCACGCGGAGCATCTCGGCGCCGACCTGCATGGCCGTGCCTCGCGTCGTCTCCTCGGTCACGCCGGCAATGTGCGGGCTCACGATCACGTTGTCGAGCTGGAGCAGGCGGCTGTCGGAGGAGACGGGCTCCTCCTCGAAGACATCGATACCCGCCGCGCGGATCTTTCCGCTCTCGAGCGCCTGGCGGAGCGCCTCCTCGTCCTGGACCTTGCCGCGTGACGTGTTGATGAAGATCACTCCCGGCTTCATCTGCGCGATCGACTCCGCGTTGATCATGTGGTGCGTCTCGGGCGTGTGCGGCGTGTGACAGGTCACGACGTCGGCCTGGCGGAGCACCGAGGCCATGTCGGGCATGGGCTCGACGCCACGATTCCGCAGCTCCTCGTCCGCCACGTACTTGTCGTAGCCGATGACGCGCATCCCGAGCGCCCCGGCGGTCTTGGCCACCCGCCGCCCGATGTTGCCGACGCCGATGATGCCAAGCGTCCTGCCGTGCATCTCGAGCAGGCCCTGCCAGCGGCCCTTGCCCCAGTCTGCCAGGCGCGTGCGCTTGTCCACGACGACGGCCTGCTTGGCGCAGGCCAGCATGAGCATGATGGCGTGCTCGGCGACGGAGTTGGAGTTGGAGCCCGGGGCGTGGACGACGGCGACGCCGAGATCGGTTGCCGCCTTGAGGTCGACCGTGTCGAGGCCGACGCCATGGCGGCCGACCACCTTGAGGCTCTTGCAGGCCGCCATCAGCGATCGCGTGCAGTTCGGCTTGATGCGAAAGAGGATGCCCGAAGCCTCCTCGGATGCCTTGATGATTCCCGCTTCCGTCAGCTCGTTCGAGACGACTACGCGGGCTTCCGCTTCGAGCTGCTTGATGCCGTCGGCATGGATGGGACCGGCGAGGACCACGAGGGGCTTCATGGGTCTCCTCTCAGAGAGTGAGTGCCATCTGAATGGTCTCGAGCGCCGGCTTGGACTGCAGCACGTTCCTCCGGCCTGTGTCCGTGAATCCGGCCCTCTCGTACAGCCGCACGGCCGGGCCGTTGCCCTTCGTCACCCACAGCTCGAGCCGGTCGAGGCCACGAGAGCGCGCCCAGGCGATCGCGGCGTCGAGCAGGGCGCGGCCGGCTCCCCGGCCGCGAGCGCCAGGATTCACCCACATGCCAACGACGTGGCCGGTTTTCGCGCGCTCCTTGTCGAAGATGCCGAATGCCAGCCCCACAGGGCGGCCTTTCTCCTCCGCCACGAGCATCACCTGCCCACCCGGCGTGGTGACCGACTCTGCGAGCCGGATCCAATCCGCGTCAGGCCGGGCCAGCTCGTCCACAAGCCTTCGGCCGAAGGCGTTTGGCGACTCGGCCAAGGCGCGGAGCCGCAGCTCCCGATAGAGCGCCCACTCACGTCGCTCGAGCTCGCGGATGCGCATGACGGGCCGGTCACGAGGGCTACTTGGTCGCCACGAGGACGATGCGGGGGGACTCGAGGATGAAGGGGCGTCCGTCGAGGCCACCAAAGAGCTCGACCTGGGACCAGCGCTCGGGGCGCAGCATCCGCAGGAGCTCGTGGACGGAGTACAGGCGGATCTCGGTCTGGCCCAGCAGGCGGTGCTCGGTCTCCAGCCACCAGTCCTGCTGGATGCGGCTCGTGCGGACGTCAAAGCGGTTCTTGACGCGGATCGTGCCCTCGGGCAGCCGCACCGTCTCCTCGGGCGACACGTCGTGGATGACGAAGTCGCGGTTGCGCGTGTCGAGGACGAAGGTGCCGCCCGGCTTGAGCCCGGTGCAGAAGCGGTCGAGGAGCAGGCGGTCTTCGTCATCGGTGAAGAAGCCGATGCTCGAGAAGAGGTTCAGCGCCAGGTCGAACTCGCTCGAGAACTCCATGTCGCGCATGTCCTGCTTGACGAGCCGGAGCGCCAGCCCCGCGGCCGCGGCACGCTCCGTCGCCCGGCGGAGCTCGGTCTCGGAGAGGTCCACGCCGGTGACCTCGAAGCCGCGCTTTGCTAACGCCAGCGAATGGCGCCCGAAGCCGCAGGGCGCGTCGAGGATGCGCCCGGCGGCAGGCGGCTGCACGTGGCCGAGGATCCAGCCGACCTCGGCCAGTGTATAAAAGTCGGCGGCGTACAGACCGCGCGCGAGGAGAACACGGACACTATGGCGACGCTGGTGACGGGGGCATTCGGGTGCATCGGAGCCTGGGTGTGCAAGCGGCTGCTCGAGGCCGGCGAGCGGCCCGTGGCCTTCGACGTGGGCGATGATCCCTGGCGAATGCGGATGCTGCTCGGAGACAAGCGTCTCCGCGACGTCGTCATGGTCAAGGGCGACATCGCCGACTGCGAAGGCGTCACGCGCGTCGTGGGCGAGCACGAGATCACGCGCATCATTCACCTGGCCGCCTGGCAGGTCCCGCTCTGCCGCCAGGACCCCTCGCGCGGCGCGCTGATCAACGTCGTCGGGACGGCCAATGTCTTCGAGGCGGCCAAGGCGCATCGCGACCGCGTGGGCCGTGTCGCCTACTTCTCCTCGGCCGGCGTCTTCGGCCCACCGCATCTTTACGCCCCGGGCCCCGTCACGGATGATTCGCCCCCGCACCCAGCGACGCACTACGGCGTCTACAAGGTCGCCAACGAGGAGACGGCGCGGATCTACTGGGAGGAGCACAAGATCCCGTCCATGGGCTTCCGGCCGCTGACGGTGTACGGCCCAGGGCGCGACTTCGGCCTCACCGCCGACCCGACGCTCGCCATGAAGTCGGCCGTCCTCGGCCGTCCCTTCCAGATCCGCTGGGGCGGCGCCACCGACCTGATCTACGCCGGCGACGTGGCGCGCGCCTGCATCGCCGCCTCGACGGCGACGCTCGACGGCCCGCGCGTCTACAACCTCCACGGCGAGTCGGCCAGGGTCGCGGAGGTGGCGAGGCTGATCGAGCAGGCCTGGCCCTCCGCAAAGGGGACGATCACGCACATCGAGCAGGCCATCCCCTTCCCGTCGGAGCTGGCCGACCCCGGTTACCAGCGCGACCTGGGCCCCGCGCCGCGCACCTCGCTCGGCGACGGGATCAGGAAGACGCTCGACGAGTTTGCCGCCCTCGAAAAGGCCGGGCGTCTCGACGCGCGGGAGCTGGAGCCGCCGGAGTGACGACGGCGCTCGCGCTCCGCCCCGCGCGGGCGGGCGACGCCGAGGCGATCAGCCTGATCTACAACCAGGGCATCGAGGATCGCGTCGCGACGCTCGAGACCGAGCTGCGCACTGCCGAAGAGCGCCGCGACTGGATGGCGGTGCGCGGCCCCCGCCACCCGGTGATCGTCGCGGAATCGGGACCGATCATCGTCGGCTGGGGCAGCCTCAACGTCTTCAACGCGCGGCCGGCCTACCGTCACGTGGCCGACTTCTCCGTCTACGTCGAGCGCGCATGGCGCGGCAAGGGCGTGGGGCACCGCCTGCTCGAGCGCCTCATCGAGCTCGCGCGCGAGATCGGCTACCACAAGATGGTGCTGGCCACCTTTCCCACGAACAACGGCGGCGTCAGGCTCTACGAGCGGCTGGGCTTCTCACGCGTCGGCGTCTACCACGAGCAGGGCATGCTCGACGGCCAGTGGGTCGACACGCTGATCATGGAGAAGCTGCTCTAGGCGAGCCACCCCCAGCAACGAGGTCCGAAGAACTTACCGAGTAAGACCTTTCATCCCGCTCTCGCGCTCCCTCCGCGGCTCCATGAGTTTTATTTTCCGCCCGTAAACGGTAGCGCCCCGCGCTCCGTCTCAAGGACGGCCGCAACTCAAGGAGGCACGTGACATGGCATTGCGCGTGGTCGTCGTGGGGCTCGTGGTGCTGCTGAGCGCAGGCTGTGTGTCGGTCCCGACGGGACCCACCGTCATGGTGATGCCGGGTCCGGACAAATCCTTCGATCAGTTCCAGACGGACGACGCGGTCTGTCGCCAGTGGGCGCTTCAGCAGGCCGGGGGGCAGCCGCAGACGGCCTTCGCGCAGGGCACCGCCACCGGTGCCGCCATCGGGACGGTCGTCGGCGCGGGTCTGGGCGCGGCGATTGGCGCCGCTGCGGGCCATCCGGCGGCGGGCGCGGCCATTGGCGCCGGCGGCGGTCTCCTGGGCGGGACGGTGGTCGGCGCCAATGCGGGCCAGTCGGCGGGCATCACGCGTCAGCGCCGCTACGACGGGGCCTACGAGCAGTGCATGTACGCCAAGGGCAACGATATCCCGCGCGAGAGGGCAACGGCGCCACCGCCTCCGCGACGCTAGCGCGCGCCAGATTCTCGCTGGTCGCTACTGGGCGAGCGCTCCCCCGTCGATGACGAGCTCGCTGCCGGTCATGTAGGACGAGTCGTCCGAAGCCAGATAGAGCACGGCGCACACGATCTCGGCCACGGTGCCCATCCGCCGCATCGGCACCCGCTGGAGCCGTCGCTCCATGGCCGCTGGGTCCTGGAAGGCGGAGTGGAACATCTCCGTGTCCACGGGACCGGGGTGCACGGAGTTGCAGCGGATCTGGTCCTTCGCGTGCTGGCTCGCGGTCACCTTCGTGAAGATCCGGATCGCGCCCTTGCTCGCGGCATACGCAGGCTCCTGGTGCAGTGACTGTCCAATCCCTGCCACCGAGGAGATATTCACGATCGAGCCGCCGCCCGCCCGGCGCATGGCCGGAATCGCGTACTTCGTGCCCAGGAAGACGCCCTTGGCATTGACGGCCATCACCTGGTCCCACTCGGCGACCGTGCGCTCCTCGATCGGGACCCGCGGGATGACGATCGCGGCGTTGTTGATGAGGATGTCCAGCCGACCATGGCGGTCGGTGGCGGTCTGGACGGCGGTCTGCCAGTCCGCCTCGCTTGTGACATCCAGATGCAGGTAGGTGGCTTCGCCGCCGGCCGCGCGGATGGCGGCCTCGACCTTCTGGCCCTCGGGATCCCGGATGTCGCCGAAGACGACCTTGGCGCCTTCCCGCGCGAACGTCTCGGCCTCGGCCGCTCCCTGTCCGCGAGCTCCGCCGCTGATCAGCGCGACTTTCCCGTCGAGTTTTCCCATGGCCGCCGATCATACGCCGGTCCGCCGGCCACTGCGACGGCGTTGACAACCCCGGAGCGCCGTGCGAGAGATCACTCCCATGCAAGAGAAACCGACCTCCCTCAGGATCGACGACCCGGGCGTACGGGCGCTGTTCACCGAGTCGGCCCGTTTCCAATCCTGGCTCGACGTCGAAGCGGCCCTGGCGCGGGCGCAGGCCGAGCTGGGCATCATCCCCGAGAGCGCCGCCCGCGAGATCACCCGCAAGGCGCACCTGTCGTACCTGGATCTGGCGGCCGTGCGAGAGGGACTGGCCCGCACCGGTCATCCGCTCGTGCCGCTGATCTGGGCGCTGGATCGCGCCTGCGAGGGAGACGCCGGCGGCTACGTGCACTGGGGGGCGACCACCCAGAACGTCACGCAGACCGGCCAGCTCCTCCAGGTGCGCCGGGCCCACGACATCTTCCTGCGCCAGCTCGCGACCATCCTGACCTCGCTCGCCGACCTGGCCGAGCGAACCAGGGACGTCCTGCTGCCGGGCCGCACGCATGGCCAGCACGCGGTGCCCGCGACGTTCGGCTTCAAGGTGGCCGTGTGGATCGACGAGCTGGGCCGCCACGTGGAACGCCTCTGGGGCTGTGAAGAGCGCGTGTTCGTGGCCATGCTGGGAGGCGGCGCGGGGACGCTCGCCTCGCTGGGCGAGCCCGGTCTCGCCACCCAGGCCAAGATGGCGGCCTGTCTCGGGATGCGCCCGATGCCCCTGCCCGCGCGGACCATCGGCGATCACCAGGCCGAGTACGTCACGCTGCTCGGCATGCTCGCCGCGACGTGCAGCAAGATCGGGCGCGAGATCTACACGCTGATGAAGCAGGAGTTCGGCGAGCTCGAGGAGCCGGTGCCGCCCGGCACGGTCGGGAGCAGCACCATGCCCCAGAAGCGCAACCCGAAGCTGTCGCAGGACATCATGGCCGCCGCCGCGCAGATCCGCGCGCTCGTCCCGCTGGCGCTCGAGGCGATGCAGACCGAGCACGAGGCCGACCGCACGACGAGCATCATGATGAGCCGCGCGCTCGTTGCCGCCTGCGAGCTCACCGGCGACACGCTGCAGCGGATGATCGTGCTGCTGGACGGGCTCCAGGTGTTTCCGGATCGCATGCGGGAAAATCTGGACCTCTCGGGCGGCCTGATCATGGCCGAGGCGCTCATGCTCGAGCTCGGCAGGCAGATCGGACGCCAGCGGGCCCACGACGCGGTCTACGAGGCGGCGCAGGCCTCGGTCACTCAGTCACGCCCCTTCCGCGAGACGCTGGCCGCGGATCCCCACGTGAGCGCCCTGCTCACGCCGCCCCAGGTCGAGGCCCTGCTCGACCCCGCCCGGTACACGGGGCTCTGCAGCCGCTTCGCCGAGCGCGGGGCCGCAATGGGCCGCGAGATCGCCGCCACGATCGGGCGGCGGATGACGGATCGATAGCGCGATGTTGCCGACGCACGGGCGCTACGACTACTCGAACATCACGACGCGCACCGACTATAGCTGGCCCGGCGGACGCCGGCTCGCCGTCTACGTCGCGCTCAACATCGAAGCCTTCGGCTTCGGCGTCGGCAAGGGCGCGGCCATCGCGCCGCCGGACCAGGCGCAGAGCCACAGCATCTATAGCTGGCGGGACTACGGCAACCGCGTGGGCATCTGGCGGCTGTTCGAGCTGCTCGACGAGCTTGGAATCCCGGCCGAGGCCCAGATCAACACCGCGATCTACGAGATGGCGCCGGACATCCCCGAACGGCTCCGCGCGCGGGGTGACGAGATCCTCGGCCACGGCGTGACCAACTCGGACGAGCAGGGTCATCTGAGCGAGGACCAGGAGCGCGCGTTGATCGAGGGCGTCACCGGCACGATCGAGCGCCACGAAGGGGCCCGGCCCAGCGGCTGGATGAGCCCCTGGCTCTCGAACAGCGCCGTCACGATGGATCTGCTCCAGGAGGCGGGCTACCGGTACGTGATGGACTGGACGATGGACGACCAGCCCATCTGGATCCGCACGCGCAAGGGCCGGATCCTCGCCATGCCGTATCCGATCGAGGTGAACGACACGCGCGGGATCGTCTGGTACCGCTACACCGCGGACGAGTTCGCCGACATGATCGTCGACCAGTTCGACGAGATGCTCGGACAGGCGGTGCGCCAGCCGCTCGTGTGCCCGATCTCGCTGCACCCGTTCGTCATCGGCCGCCCGTATCGCATCCGCCGGCTGCGCCGGGCGCTCTTGCACATCCTCGAACACCGGGACCGCGTCTGGCTGACGCGCCCGCGCGAGATCTGCGCTCACGTCGAGTCCCTACTTCCCGGCACCGTCCCGGGGGGCCGCTGACCCCGTTCACGCAGCGCTGGTCGACTCTGGTTCCCGCCGGGACTTGACGCCCGGGGCGTCCGGAGGTACTTAAGTGGGTACCTTTGCGGCCGGCGATATCGGCCCGGGGGTGATACTTCCAGCGGCTCCACTGGTTCTGCCACGATCGAACGGCTCACACGAAACGCGGAGGTGACTCATGGCATTGCGGATCAACAGCGAGGCTCCCAACTTCACCGCAGACACCACTCAAGGCAAAATCAACTTCCATGAGTGGATCGGCAATGGGTGGGCCATTTTGTTCTCCCATCCGAAGAACTTCACCCCGGTCTGCACGACCGAGCTCGGGTACATGGCGGGACTGAAGCCTCAGTTCGAGAAGCGCAACTGCAAGGTCATCGGCCTCAGCGTGGATTCTGTCCCCGATCACGAGAAGTGGTGCAAGGACATCGAAGAGACGCAGGGGCACGCCGTCAGCTACCCGTTGATCGGCGATCCCGAGCTGAAGGTGGCGAAGGCCTACGACATGCTCCCGGAGGACTCAGGCGCCACGGCGCAGGGCCGGACCGCGGCCGACAACGCCACCGTGCGCTCGGTCTTCATCATCGGACCGGACAAGAAGGTCAAGGCGATGCTGACCTATCCGATGAGCACCGGCCGCAACTTCGACGAGGTACTGCGGCTCCTGGATTCCTGCCAGCTGACGGCGAAGCACAAGGTGGCGACCCCCGTGAACTGGAAGCAGGGGGAGGACGTCATCATCGTGCCGACCGTCTCGGACGCCGACGCCAAGCAGGCGTACCCGGGTGGCTGGAAGTCGCCGAAGCCGTACATCCGGATCGTTCCCCAGCCGAAGTAGGCAGTGGGCTCGCCGGCGGTGGCCGAGCCGCTGCCGCCGGTGAGCCGCTCCCGCGTAGGGTCGCCCCGCACTCATCTGGGGCCGCCCGTGACTGAGCAGGGGCCTGGCGCGAGGCCTGGTGCACGGTCGCGAGCGCCGAGGGCGGCGCCGCCAGCACCTCCTGCCGGCATCGGCGTACACGGGCGATGTTCTCTTCCGCCTTCTCGGGGATTCCGCCTCGCGAGACGTGGGCAATGAACTCTTCGCGGGTGGTCGCGATCAGCAACGACGCGTTGATCTCCAGCTGGATCGCGTGGATGCGTCGGCTCTGGGGTTGGCCAACATGGCCGCGATTTTGCTGCCGGCATAGCCACTGACGTCGTCGTGCACCTTGAAGCCGTGACTGGTGAAGATCACGGCTAGCAGGTCAGCTCAGCGGGCTCGCCGGCGTCCTCAAAGCGCCGGCGGGCTCCTCGTGTCTTCGCTAGTCCCACAGACGGGTCGAGAAGTAGCGCTCTCCGAGGTCGTTGAACACGGTCACGAAGCGGCCCGCCCGCTCGCGGCGCGCGATGCGCTCGACCCCGACCATGTAGGCGCCGGAAGACTGGCCGACGAAGAAGCCCGCGCGCGCGAGCCGCGCGCACATCCTGTAGGCGTCATCGCTCGAGACGGGGATCCGCTCGTCGATGACCGCCTCGTCCAGGATCGCGGGGACGATGTCGTCAGGACCGCCGAGCGGCTTGAGACCCTCGACTCCGGGAAACGCCTCCGGGAGGACGCAGATCACGCGGATTCCCGGATCGTGCTCCTTCAAGCGTCGCCCCAGGCCCGTCAGCGTGCCTCCTGTCCCGACGCCGGCAATGACGTGGGTGAGCCTGCCGCCGGTCTGTTCGAGGATCTCGGCGGCGGTCGTCTCGTAGTGGGCCCGCCAGTTATCCGCGTTGCTGTACTGATCGCAGAAGAAATACCCCTCGGGGTCGCTCTCGTGGCGGCGGTGCACCTCGCGCAAGGCCTCGTCGTAGCCCTTCAGCGCGTCCGTGTAGACCAGCCGCGCGCCGTGCGCGAGCATCCGCTTCTTGCGCTCCACGCTGGCGTTGTCGGGAATGACGATCTCGACCGGGTAGCCGATGATCCGGCCCACCATCGCGTAGGCGATGCCGGCGTTGCCCGAGGAGCTGTCGAGAATGGTCTTCCCGGGCTGCAGCCGTCCATCCGCCAGCGCGGCAAGCAGCATGAGCAGGACGGGGCGGTCCTTGAGCGAGCCGCCAGGGTTGAGGCACTCCATCTTCGCCAGCACCTCGACGCCAGGGAGCTCATCGCCGAAGACGCTCACGGGCACGAGCGGTGTGTTGCCGATCGCGCGGAGCGCGGGGTAGCGGTCCAGGAGCGGCTCGATGCGCTTGTCAGAGGGCATGACTGCTCCTAGGCTCCTCTCCGCTCCCGCCGCGGGCACGTCCAGCCCCGCGGCATTGCGTGGTTCATGGTATACCCGGCCGAGGCTTGACGCGGTGGGAGCCGGAGGCAGTCGAATGGGTACCTTCGCGGTCGGCGCTGTCGGCAGGAGGCGAAGGCACCACGGCGCAGGGCCGGACCGCGGCCGACAACGCCACCGTGCGCTCGCGTTCCCCAGCCGAAGTAGGCATGCTGCGCTCGCCGGCGGTGGCCGAGCCGCTGCCGCCGGTGAGCCCCTATCTCGCGATCTGGAGCTTTTTCAGCTCGTCGCCAAGGTACGCCGCGACAGCCCGCATGCCGTAGATTCCCGCTTCCGCTTCGGCCGCGCTGTTGTAGTTGGTGTTCGTGTTGACGTCGTAGGTATACAGCTCGCCGGCCGCATCGATGATGAACTCGATGCCGGCGACGCGAATGCCGTTGGCCGCGATGAAGCGGCGATAGCGCTCGACGATCGGGTGGTCGAAATCGCGAACGATGCGGAAGCGCGGGGCCGCGGCCACCGGGCTCGTGTCGGCCAGGCCCGTCTCCCCTGCCGGGCAGAACGCGTCGCCCACCTCGCACACGTCGGCCGGGCACAACTCGAAGCCCAGCGACGTATCGACCCGCACAGCGTAGAGGAACTCGCCGCCGACGAACTCGACGCGCGTGATGTACGGCTCGGGCGCGCGGATGTATGACTGGATCAGCGTCACGCCGTCGACCGAGTCCTCGAACTCACCACCTCGCACGTACGTCTCCAGCGCCTCCGCGGTCTGGAACAGGCGCACGCCCAGCCCCTTGCCGGCGCGGTTGTGCTTGGTGATGAATGGACCGTCGATCTGCCGGGCCGCCGCGACGAGGTGCTCCCGCCCCACCGCGGCGAAGGTGCGAGGCGTCTTGATGCCGTGGTCGGCGAGCGCGGCGTACTGGGCGATCTTGCTGATCTCGAGCTGCAGGGCGCGGCTGTTGTTGACGAGGCGGCGCCCGTGGGCCTCCAGCCAGGCCAGCACGCATGCCGTGTACTCGGCCGCGTAGCGGTGGTTGCGCGTGTGCGAGGAGGCGCTCATGCGGTTGTAGAACACGCCCTCGGGCGGCTCGGAATCGAAGTCGAGCAGCCCTTCGCTCAAAAACCACTCCTCGAACGGCACCCCGAGCTCCTCGAGCGCCGCGCGCAGCGGCTCGATCCACGCCTCGTTCTCGTGAATCACATAGATCCTTGCCATGGCGTGAACCCCTCGGCGGCTCAGCAGCGGGTGACGTGGGCGGAGACGGCGAACCAGCGGCCCTGGCGGCGCGCCCAGACGTCCGTGTATCGGCCCGATCCCGGTCGGCCGTCAGGCAGCGTGTACGTCGTCCGCGCATGGATGATCGCGACGTCGCCGATGAGCCGCACGCGGACGTCGTGCGCCTCGAGACTCGAGATCGCGACCGGGCGCGCCGTCTGGGCCAGGAATCCCGCCCGATCGACGAGCGAGCCGTCCGGGTTGCTGCACAGGAAGTCCTCCGCGAGGATTTCGTCGAACCGGTGGACGTCCGAGGTCTGGACGGACCTGATGTAGTCCCGATTGAGCTGCTGCAGGCTATCGACATCCGCATGGGCACCGGTCTCGGCTGGCATGGCTCTCACCTCCGTCGTTGAGTTCGACACGGTCCCCACTCTAGCGCGGCTCTTGGCCGGGTCAAAGAGCCGGTTTTCCCGCCCGAGCACCGGTGATTGCTTGACAACCCGGGACGAGAAGACTAGCGTTTGCAAAAGCTTCGCACGCGGACGTTGGGAGGACCATCTCATGGGCGAGATCCTCGGCCTCGGCATGACGCACTACCCGCCGCTGAGCGGTCACGACCGGGACATGGCCAATATCCTGCGCACCGTCCTGCGCGACCCGGGCCTGCCCGAGCGCTACCGCGACCCCGCGAACTGGCCCGAGGCGATGCGACGAGAGTACGCGGACGACGGCGGCACCGCGGCGGCGGCGGCGCATCGGGAGAGCCTGCTCCGTCACTTCCGTCACGCGCGCACGCTCCTCGACGACTTCCGGCCGGACGTCGTCGTCATCTGGGGCGACGACCAGCACGAAAACTTCACCGAGGACGTCATTCCGCCGTTCTGCGTCCTAGCCTACGACAGCATCGAGGCGACGCACCGGCAGCGTGACGCCGGGCACAACGTGTGGAACGAGGGTCCGGACACGGTGTTCCGGATTCCCGGCCATCGCGAGGCGGGCAAGTTTCTGGCGCGGCGGCTGCTGGAGCAGGATATCGACGTCTCCTACGCCTACAAGCCGCTGCACCACCCCGGCCTCGCGCACGCCTTCCTCAACACGGTCATGTATCTCGACTACGATCGTGTCGGGTTTCCCTACCCCGTCGTCGCGTTCCAGGTGAACTGCTACGGCCGGCGCGTGATCGCCCAGCGCGGCTTCCGCGGCAGTCTCGAGCGCCCGCTCGGGGACGCCGACCTCGATCCGCCCTCGCCGTCGCCGAAGCGTTGCATGGAAGCCGGCGCGGCGGCGGCGCGCGCGATGGGCGCGAGCCCGTGGCGGACGGCCCTGATCGCCTCGTCCAGCTGGTCGCACGCCTTCTTGACCGACAAGAACCATCAGCTCCACCCCGACATCGCCGCGGACCGCCGCCTGTACGAGGCGCTTCGTCGCGGCGACTACGAGACCTGGCGCGGCACGCCGCTCGCGGACATCGAAGCATCCGGCCAGCAGGAGATGCTCAACTGGTACATGCTCGCGGGCGCGATGGAGGCGCTGGGCCGCAAGCCCGACGAGTGCGAGTTCCTCGAATCCTGGATCTTCAACTCGAACAAGTGCTTCGCGGTCTTCAAGCCATGACGGCCACGACGATCCCCAAGCTCCCTCACCCCTGAGCGGCGTGTTCCCCCGGCATTTTCACTGGCGCTTCTTCATGGGCCGCAGGTCAATCGCGCCGGGCTGTCGCCGCGCATCCGTGCCCGCGGGGAAGATCTGGGCTTTCTGGACCTTCTGCGTGCCGGTGGTCGGCAGCGACTCGACGAAGAGCACCCAGCCCGGCGCCTTGTAGTATGCGAGGCGGTCGAGGCACCACCGGACCAGGCGCTCCGCCGTGGCGGCGTCGCGGGCGATCCCCGGCATCGTCACCACGCAGGCCATGACCTCCTCTTCGCGCAGCTCGTCGGGCACGGCGAGCACCGCGACCTGGCCGACGTCCTCGTGCGCCTGCAGCACGGCTTCGATCTCGGCGGCGGCGATGTTCTCGCCGGAGCGGCGGATGATGTTCTTCTTGCGGTCCACGAAGACCAGCGTCTCGTCGGGCATCCGTCGCGCCACGTCGCCGGTGTGAAACCAGCCGCCGCGCCACGCCTCCTCGGTCGCCTGCGGGTTCTTAAGGTAGCCGGAGAAGAAGCCGTGCCGCGGGCCCTCCGCCCCGCCCCACCGGACGAGCAGCTCGCCCTCGGCCCCGGGCGGCAGCTCCCGGTCGCGGTCGTCCACCACGCGGGCCTCGAGGCCGCCCCGCGGCCGGCCGAAAGCCCGCGTGTGGATCTGGCGCGGCTCGACGCTGTCGGCGTAGATGCGGCCGGTCTCCGTCATGCCCCATACCTCGATGAGCGGGAAGCCGAAGCGCTTCTCGAAGGTCTCGTGCAGCTCGGGCTCGATCCCGGCCCCGAGGCCGAACTTCACGCGGTGCTGCCGCTCCTCCGGCACGGGAGGCTGGTTCAGCAGCAGGGGCGGCATGACCCCGAGGTAGTGGATGATGGTCGCGCGGGAGGCGGCCACGTCCGCCCACCACCGCGAGGGGCTGAACCGGCCGGGCAGGACGAGACACCCGGCGGTGAGGATCGTGCACGTCGCGGACACCGCCTGTGCGTTCATGTGGAAGAGCGGCAGCGGGTTGATCAGCCGCTCGCGGCCGTGCTCGAACGCGATGTGCCCGCCCAGGTCGCGATACCACGCGCCCGCGTTCAAGTAGTAGAAGTTGGTGAGGATGCAGCCCTTGGGCCGGCCCGTGGTGCCCGACGTGTAGAGCAAGCTGCACTCGGTGTCGACGCCGGTCGCACCGCGAAGCGGCGCCGGCCCGGGTCGGGGAAGAGCGCCGAGATCCGGCGCCGCCACCGGCAACGGCTTCCGCCGCTCGCGCGCGACGGCCTCGAGGTCCCGCGCGCGCTCCGGCAGTGAGACCGCCAGGTCCGCCTCGGAGTGATCCATCAGATAGAGCATTTCGTCGTGCCGGTAGTCCGTGTTGATCGGGACAATGCCCACGCCGAGGCCGTTGAGCGCCAGGTAGTGGAAGAAGAACTCCGGCCGATTGTCGAGGAGCAGGCCGATTCGATGCCCGTGGCCATAGCCGGCGTCGGCGTAGCGCGTCCGGCACTCGAGCACTCGTGCCCGCGTCTCCGCGTAGGTCAGCTCGACGCCGTCCGGCTGATAGGAGCGCCCCGGGCCGGGCGGCACGCACAGGAACGGATTGTCCGGCGCGGCCGCCGCCGTGGCCATGAACGCGGCGAACACCGTCCCTGTCTCGCTCACGGGCTTTCCGCCCGCCCGACCTCGCGCTCGCGCAGGGCCTGGCGATTGATCTTCCCGGCCGGCGTCTTCGGCAGCTCCTCCACGACCTCGATGGCGCGAGGATACTCGTGCTGGCTCAAGCGCTCGCGCACCCATCGCTGCAGCTCGGCCAGCAGCAGGTCGTCCTTGCGGCGCGCGACGACAAACGCCTTGGCGATTTGTCCCCGCAGTTCGTCGGCTGCGCCGATCACGGCGGCCTCCCGCACGTCGGGATGGCTCAGGAGGACGGATTCGATCTCGACCGCGCTCATCGTCCAGCCGGCGGAGATGATGGCGTCGTCGGAGCGCCCCGCGTGGAAGAAGTACCCGTCGGCGTCCATCCAGCCGCGGTCCTTCACGAGGAACCACTGGCCTCTGCGGCGCACGGCGATCTCACCCATCGTGCCCGGAGGCTGCGGCTGTCCCTCGGCATCGACGACGCCAACCTCCCAGCCGGGAGCGGCCTTGCCGAGCGCCCCGGGGCGGACTTCGTAGCCCGTGAACCCCGGGTAGCTGACGATGATCACGCCCACTTCGGTGGAGCCGTACATGCTACGCGGCGTGACGCCGAACGTCTCCTCGATGAACCGCCACGTGCCCTGGTCCATGGGCTCCCCGGTGAACGAGAGCTTGGCGGGCCGGAACGGATACCGCTCGGCGAGGGCCGACGCGCGCAGCAGGCGATAGACGGTCGGGGCGGCCGCCATATTGGTGATCTCGAACGCGCTCAGGGCCTCGAAGATCAGCTCGGCGTCGAACCGTCCCGCGTAGCTGCCGGCGGCGATGCCGAGCGCCAGCGGGGCTATGGTGCCGTGCCAGAGCCCGTGGCCCCATGCCGGCGAGGACGGGCAGAAGTACCGGTCGCCCGGACGCAGGCCGATGCCGTACAGCGCCGCGATCATGAGCGTGACCACGGAGCGGTGGGTATGCTTGACCGCCTCGGGCAGCGCGCGCGTCGTGCCCGACGTGTACTGAAACACCGCGAGGTCGTCGGCCGCCGTCGCGGGCGGGTACTCCGCGGGCAGCCCGGCGAGCGCGTCCTCGAACGCCTCGTCCACGGCCACCACGCGAACGCCGCGAAACGCCTTCCGCCAGCGATCGGCATCGCGATCGACCAGCAAGAGCCTCGGCATGCAGTCGCGGATGCGGAGCGCAAGCCCTTCCGGCCCGAACAGGGTGAAGAGCGGCACGGCGACCGCGCCGCGCCTGACCGCGCCGAACAGCGCGCCGTAGAATGGCAGCGACGGGTCGAGCATGATGGCGACCCGCTCGCCGCGCGCCACGCCCCCGGCTTCGAGCCAATGGGCGAAACGAGAGGACCACGCGGCGAGGGCGCCAAACGTGTGGATCTCGCGGCCGCTGCCCGCGCGCTGGATACGCAGCGCGACGGCCTCCGGCGGGTGGCGATCGACGCATTCGTGAGCGAGGTTCAGCCGCCCGGGCGTCCCGTCGACCAGCTCCCAGAGGGCCTTCCATTGAAAGGTGCGGAGCGCCGTCGGGTAGTCTGTGATCTCGAGCAGCGTGGCGGTCATGGGGCCTCAGGCGCAGGAGAACGGAGCAGTTCGCTGTCTCAGCCGCGGGGCAGCCCTCGACGCTAGGCCGGATCCAGCCCGACGATCTCGTTGAAGCGCCCGAAGCCGATGTAGAGCGTCGTGTGCGCGACCAGCTCGATGATCTCGGCCTCGGAGAAATGGCTGCGCATCTCCGTCCACTGCGCGTCGTCGACTTTGTGGTGGTCCACGGCGAGCTTCTCGGCGAACCGGATCGCGGCCCGCTCGCGCGCGCTCAGCAGGTCGGAGCTCTCGTCGTCGATCGCCGCGATCTTGGCTTCCGTCGCACCCGCATGCCGGGCCCCGGCATAGCGCACGGAGAGTCAGTAGCGGCAGGCGTTGAGCGCGGCGATCTTCAGCCGCACCAGCTCGCGGAGCACGGGGTCGATGGTTCCTTCGCGCGCGAGGGCGGCGCGGTAGGCGGTCAGCGCCTTGAGCACGCCGGGGTTCCGCGCGTACGTGCGCGTGCCCGCGGAGGTGCCGGACTGGCGCTCGGACTCCTCGCAGAGATGCCTGATCTCGTCGTCGACCTCGTGAATGCCCAGCGGCTCGATCCTCGCCATACTCGCCTCCTCCTGGCTGTGTCGATTCTACCTCAGGAAGTAACCGAGCTCGCGGCCCTTCGCGCCGGTCAGATACGGATCCTGCCACCTGTCGGTCGTCTGCAAGAAGCCTTTGCCGATCGGCCTCTTCGGCAGGGGCTTGCCGGCCAGCAGGGCCTTGCGCGCCTGCTGCTCGAGCACGGCGCGGAACTTGTAGTGATCGTACACGTCGAGCACGTGCACGGCATAGGCGAGCGCAAGCTCGCGGTTCCCGCGAATGATCACCATGTTCTCGTCGTTGGCGTAGGAAGCCTTGAAGCCGAGATTGTGACTGCCCGTGATGACCGTGCAGTCGGTCTCTGAAAGCGGGTCGAGGACGACGATCTTGTCGTGGATGATGGCGTGGCCGGCGCTCAAGAGCTCCTTCTGGAAGTCGCCGATGAGATCGCTGATGGCAGCGGCGCGGATCATCAACACGTTGGGCGCGCCGTTCGGCGTGAAGATCGCCGGCGGCGGAATCTTCGGCTTCGACTTGTCCCTCACCTGCCCGGGTGGCGCCGCCACGAAGCCGGGCACCGCGGTTGGATCGCTGATGGCCCCCGTCACCATCAGCTTCGAGTCGAGACGGCCGAACTCGATCCCGGCGGAGACAACGGTATTGACGTCGCTGCCTCCCGGGTCGGTTCGCCCCGGGTTGAAGACGAGAAAGAAGATCGCGTCCTGTGCCCCCTTCATCAGGTCGAAGACCACCGCGAGATCCGGCGGCACGGTACGCGTCTGCGCCGTGCCGACGGTGGACGTGTTCGGCGAGCACCACAGCTCGACCTGGGTCTGGTGGCCGCCGACCGCGGCCTTGACCGACCGGGCATTGGCCGCGCGGAGGGCCGGACCCTGATTGGAGCCGAGCGGCGCAGTCAATGGTTTCGGCGCAGGCAGCTTGTCGGCGTGGAGGCGCTTCCAATAGTGGAGATAGGCAGTGGCCACCGCCTCGGAATTGAAGATGATCGTGTTGTTGGTTTGGGCGCACAGGCCGGTGGGCGTCCAGTTCGTGCTACCGGTCCACACGGCGGTCGGCCTGCCGTGCGTATCGAGCAGGACCGCGAACTTGTTGTGCCCGATGTGGGCGCTGTTGTTGAACATCCGGTCCTGGAGCCGTCTGCCCATGAGCTTGCGAAGCGTTGCCCGCGCATCCGTATTCGTCGTGTCCCACGCAACCGGATCGCCGGATCCCTTCTTGGGCGTCTTGCTGCCGGCGGTGCACAGGATCAGGTGAAGCCGCTTCTGGTGGGTGACGAGGAGATCGACCAGCTCCCGGTCGTCGAGCTCATAGAGCGCGAGGTGCACCTGGCCGTCGTCCCGGTCGGCGCGCTCGAAGAGCGACCGCAAGGCGGGCAGGACGTCACCGGCGAGGAACGTGCGGATGCGATCGCCCGTTTTCTTGATATGCGCGTCGATCTGTTGCTTGGTGGGCGCGCGGCCATCCGGAGTCTCGAGCTGCTTCCGCAGATTCTGAGTCGAGAGAATGCCGTTCGTGAAGGCGACCGAGATGTCGCCGAAATCACCCGTGACGAGGATCTCGTCGGTCTGGATCGGGTCTCCACAGATGAACAACGGAATCGGCGTCCCCTTGTACTTGCCCGACTGCGCGGTGGGCGAGGCAGGGACCGCGGGGCGCCCCGGCCCCGGCAGCCCGACCGGCACGATCTCGTACCTGGCTTTGAACGCCGGCGGGCGCGTCGTCAGGGTATTGCGGCTCCTGCGGAGCGTGAGATCGCGCCAGGAAAATTTCTGGATCGGCCAGACACTCGTGTCCTGCTCTTCCCACCTGGGGTTCGACTGGGTGTCGAAGGCGACCCACGTGGGAAGATTCCGCCGCTCCACCTCATGCCCGTCCGCGTCGAGATGGAGGCGCGTGATCATGAAGCCGAGGCACCCGTCGATCTTGCCGTCCGTCTTCCACACGAGATAGGCGACCTCGTTGTTGCACCACGCGCGCGCCTTCACCAGTTTCGGCATCGCCGGCCTCCCAGTGTCTATCGGCCTTCGACCGTGACCGCCCGGGATTGTAGAACGGCGGCCGTCGTTCCGCCACGGCTGGCGTCAGGCGTAAAGAGCCAGCGCCTTCGGGGCTCGAGGCGGGCACAGCCCTCGGGTGCCAGCGCCTCCTGCGTGCCGCCGATCGGGATGCCCGCCCGGTGGAGCGCGCGCGCCGCTTCGAGCTCGCCCAGGTTCCACTCGTACCAGCGGCAGTGGCGGAGTCTCGTCTCGGTCCGGTAGCGGTCCCAGAGCCGCGCGCGGACCTCCGTCGCGAGGACAGGCGGCAGCCGGTCGGCGCCCTCGAGGAGCGCCGGCACCGCGTTGGGCGAGAGCCCCCAGACGAGAAAGCCGGCGTCGAGGCGGCCGGTCTCGACGGCCCGCTCGATATTCTCGCGCGCGATCCAGCCCTCGTGGTTCCAGCAGCCGAGCGCCGCGAGGGCAGCGAGACCCACGCCAGCCGCGCGGCGGAGCAGTCGCCGGGCCGCCACGGGTCCCCGGAGCTCGAGCGCGAGGAGAGCCAGCACGATGGCCAGCACGACCATGTAGGCCTGGGCGTACAGGCGCGCCGTCGTGAAACCGTAGGCCGCCTCGTAGAGCCAGATGCGGCGAAAGGCGGAGACGAGGAGGAGCCCGGTCTCGCCCAGCAGGAGAAGCGACACCGCGCGAGCGGTGCCGTCCCAATGGCCGGGCGCGCCCCACCGGCCGAGCGCCAGGATCAGCAGCATGCACAGTGTCGCGGCCGTCGAGAGCTCGGCGAAGCCGCGCCGGGCGTACTCGGCGTAGGTGACGCCGCTGCCGACGGCGGCTGCGGGGTCGCCGAAGAGATAGGAGAGCTGGAGCCCCAGGAAGAGCCCGAAGAGCACCGCCACCGACCCGAGCACGATGAGCCGCTCCTGGCCGCCCAGGCCGCTCAGCGCCAGCCTCGCGGCGCTCGGCGTCGGCGGCACGGCGCCGGCGCGCAGGCTCACCCCTCCTGCCCCGACGGCGCCCGTCAGGATGGTGAGGAAGAAGATCAGCCGCGGGATGAAATCGATGCGCTCGACGAACTCGACCACCGTGTCGCGCGCGGCGGCCAGGATGGGGTCGGCGCCCGCCAGCAGGAGCGCCAGTACCGTGACGACGGGCAGGGCCATCGCCCCCCCGCGAACGGCCGGCCGCCACCTCGAGCTCCCGAGCGTGCCCAGCAGCTCGAGCCCGCGTCGCGCGGCTTCCGTCAGCGTGAGCACGGCCGCGACGGCGGGCAGCCCTGCGACGAAGGGCACGTCGAGCCAGCCCGTCGCCGGGTTGCGGGCCACGAGCATGGCGGCCGCCAGGAGGGCCAAGCCACCGGAGACGATGAGAGCGCCGAAGACGGGATTGGCGGTGAGCGGCGCGCCCGCGGCGAGGGCGCAGGCGAGGCCGAGAGGCGCCCAGATCGCCGTCGGCGGGCGCCGCTCGGCGAACCAGGCGCAGAGGGCGAGGCCCGCGGCCGCCAACAGCATCCAGAGCGCCCAGTTGAGACCCAGCGAGGCGTCGAAGAGCACCCAGGCGCCGAGCCCGGCTATGGCCAGGGCCGAGATCCAAAGCGTCACGAGTGCGGTCATCGAGCAGCGCTCCTCGCGGGGGTGGCGAGGGCGCCCAGCAGCGAGCCGAAGCGGCGTTCGCACGTGTGGAAGTGGCTGATGGCGGCGGCGAGGTCGGCGGGCCTGAAGTCCGGCCACATCCGCGGCAGAAAGCAGAGCTCGGCGTACGCGCTCTCCCAGAGTAGAAAATCGCTCAGCCGCTGCTCGCCCCCGGTGCGGATGAGGAGGTCCACGTCGGGGGCGCCCGAGCCACCGTACGCCGCACCGAGGCGAGTCGAGAAAGCCTCGCGGTCGAGCGCGGCAGCCCCGCGGTTGCAGGCCGAGGCGCGGAGGATCATGTCGCGCGCGGAATAGTCGATAGCCAGGCGCAGGTGAAGGCGGCGGGCACGGGCGGTCGTCGCTTCGGCTTCCGCCACCGCCAGGCGCAGGGCCGGGGCGAGCCGGTCACGCCGCCCGATGAGCGAGAGACGCACCCCCCGCGCCGCGAGCCCGGCGGCCTGGCGCCGCAGGAACGAGCCCAGGAGCGCCATGAGGCCGTCCACCTCCGCGCGCGGGCGCTTCCAGTTGTCGGATGAAAAGGCGAAGAGGGTGAGCGTCCTCACGCCGAGAGCCGGTGCGGCCTCGACCACGCGCCGCGCGGCGCGCACCCCGGAGCGGTGACCCGCCGATCGGCGCAGGCCGCGCGCGGCGGCCCATCGACCATTGCCGTCCATGACGATGGCGACGTGGAGGGGCGGGGGAATCTTGAAGAGCAGATTACTTTGTATCATAAAGTTATAGCTCCAAAAAAAAGGCTCGCGGCGTCACCGCTCGAGCGTGCCGCGGGTGGCGCGGATCAGCGCCTCCATGTGGTTGAGGTAGCGGCCGAGCTCGCGCCGCCCGACGGACGCCAGGCGGTACTCGGTTCGCGGCCGCCGGCCCTCGAAGCTCTTGGTGCACACGACGTACTCGGCTTCTTCGAGCTTGCGGCAGTGGGCGGAGAGGTTGCCGTCCGTGGTCTTGAGAAGCGCCTTGAGCTCGTTGAAGCTGAGCGTCCCGGCCGCCGCGAGGGCGCTGACGATGCCCAGGCGGAGGCGGTGATGGACAAGGCTGTCGAGTGCGCTCTCGGAAGCCTGCGCGGATCGCGCGCGAGTCGCGGGCATGCGCCCCGGATCCCTGCCGACCTGGTCCCGCCGGCGGGCCGCGCCGGCGTCAGCCACCGTAGCGCCTCGCGATCAGCACGCCGAAGACGATGTGAAGGCCGCCGAACCCGGCGGCGAGGAAGGCCGTGCCGAATGGCGGCGGCGCCAGCAGGGCCAATGCGCCCAGGATCATGAAGGCCATGCCCATGACCGGCACCACGCGCTCCGAGAAGCTGCCGCCCGCCACCACGCCCGCGCCGTAGAGGAGGAGCCAGAGGCCCGGCAGGAGCGAGTAGAGCTCCTCGCGTGCGAGCGCGGCGGTGAGCAGGGCGCCCGCCACCACGGATGGAGCGAGACCCAGAGCGAATTTCCGGGCCGGGCCCGAGAGAAGCGGCAGGCCGGCGGCGCGGCTCTTGCGCGCGGCCGCCAGCACCGCGAGCGGCACCGAGGCGACGACGAGAAGCAGCCAGACGAGAAGCCAGCGCGCGGCGGTCGGCTGAGCTCCGGCCGCCGCCCCCGCCACCAGGGAGAGCGAGCCGGTGGCGACGAGCCCCCAGCCGGAGAAGGTGGTGAACTTGGCGGCGCCCTCGCGGTCGTGGAGCGCCGCCGGCGGCGCGGCGGGTCGGGGCTGTGGGCGCGGGGCGGCCATGGGCCATCTCTAGCCGCTGGGGCCAATTCTGTCAAGTACTTTGTGAAATGAAGCAGCCTGCTCGCTTCCTCGGCACGTCGAAGCCCTCGTGCTCGTTCCCCGGGAACTGGGGACCTGACCGCCGCGTTTATGGGTCACCGTCCTCTCCGGGGGTTACCAGATCGGGATCGGCTTTGACGTCTACCTTCGTGCCAGGAAAGGAGTCAGATATGTCCAAGATATTCGCCACTACCGTGGGCCTGCTGTCGCTGCTGGCCTTGACGGGCATCGCCGCCGCCGGCGATGAGTTCATCGCGAAGCTCAGTGGGGACAACGAGGTGCCGCCCGTGGTGACCAACACCTCCGGTAGGGCCCTCATCCAGTTCAATGACGCGGAGACGGCGGCCGAGTTCAGGCTGACGGTACATGACGGCGTGCGCATCACACAGGCACACATCCACTGCGGGCCGGCCGGGGTGAACGGGCCCATCGTGGTCTTCCTTGCAGGGCTCATCAGCCAGGGCCTGGACGTGGACGGCAAGTGGATAGGCAACGCCACGTTCACTGACGCCAACATCATCAATACGACCTGCGGGAGCACGCTGGCGGCGCTCGCCCAGTCGATGCGGGACGGGAATATGTACGCCAACGCCCACTCGGTTGCCAACTCGGGAGGTGAAGTCCGGGGACAGCTCAAGCTGAAGTAGGCCGGTCGGAATTCCGCGCCCCGTCGGGAGGCTCACGGAGAGGACGGCACAACTCCCCGGCGAGCGCGACGGGGCTGCCGCGGAGCCGCTTCGCTACTTGATCGCCTGGGGGTTGATCGGCGAGCCCGTGCCGCGGCTGATCACCAGCGGCGGCGCGCAGAAGAAGAACTCGTACACGCCGTCGGCGGCGCAGTCCTCGGCCAGCTCCTTCAGGTAGAAGATCTCGCCGTGCACGATCCCGATGGCCGGGATCGTGACCCAGTGCCACGGCTGGAAGACCTCCGGCCCGGCGTGGTTGGGCCGGACCTCGATCCCCCACGTATCGCTGCAGATCCCGGCGATCTGCTTGCCATGGATCCAGTCCAGGCTCTCGAAGGCCAAGCCCGGCGCGTCGCCGCCCGCGTAGCCGCCCCACTCGCCCTTCTGCAGCCTGTCCTCCATCTGCCCCGTGCGGATGATCACGAAGTCCGCGCGCCGCACTTCCACGCCTTCCCGGGCCGCCGTCGCGTCCAGATCGGCGATGGTGATCCCGTACCCGTCCTGGAGGTACGGCACGCCCTTGTGGCGCGCCACGTCGAGGAGGACGCCGCGGCCCACCATCTTGTTCGCGAACTTCTCGATGCCGTTCTTGTGCGCGCCGCGGCTGTCGACGAGGGTGGCAGGATACCCGTTCCACATCTGCTCCCCGAGGAAGACATGGGAGAGCGCGTCCCACTGCGTGGCCGCCTGTGTCGGCAGGTTGATGGCGTCGTCGGCGTAGCGCAGGCCCGGGGTGACGTCGTGCTTGCCGGCGACGGCGTCGGTGCCCGTCGCCAGCATCTGGTGCAGCGGATTCCAGCGCCCGCCGAAGATGCCGCGCTGCGGGCCGTTCTCGTCGAGCTCGAGCCCGAGCCGGAAGACCCTGCCCTTCCGCACGAGCCGCGCGGCGCTCACGATGTCCTGGGGCGTGATGTAGTTGAGGACGCCGAGCTCGTCGCCGGGGCCCCACCTGCCCCAGTTCTTGAGCTCCGCGGCCTTCTTCAGCACGTCGTCCTTGGACAGCTTTGCCACGGTCAACCCTCAAGCCTTCGCGGCGCCGCCTTTCGCCGCCGCCATCACCTTCGCCGGCGTGTAGGGCACGCTGCGCAGGCGCACACCGATGGCGTCGAAGACGGCGTTGGAGATGGCCGGTGGCGGCAGGCACGCGGCCGGCTCGCCCACGCCCCAGGGCGGGTCGTTGGGCCGATTGATCAGCTCCATCACGACCTCGGGCACCTCGGGGAAGCGCAGGATCGGGTAGCTCTCCCAGTCCACGCTGGTCACCCGTGAACGGTCCCACTTGATCTCTTCCTTGATCGTGCGTGAGACGGTCTGGATGATCTGGCCCTCGATCTGGGCACGCACGCCGTCCGGGTTGATGATCTGCCCGCAGTCGTGCGCGACGTAGAAGCGCGTGCAGCGGATGGTCCCCGTCTGCTTGTTGACTTCGACCTCCGCCACACCGGCTACGTAGGTGCGGGCGTTTTCGTACTTCACGTAGGCAATGCCGCGCCCGCGCACGATGTTGCCGGACTGATCGCGCCTTGGTGACGGGCGCGCGCCCCACTTCGCCATGTTGGCCGCCGTCCGCAGCACGGCGATGCCGCGCGGATCGGTCAGGTAGCGCAGGCGATACTCGACCGGGTCGGCCCCGGCCACCGCCGCGCACTCGTCGATGAAGACCTCGTTGGCGTAGGTGTTCTGCATGCGGCCCGGCGTGCGGATCCACGACGGGCGGAACGGCGTCGACTCGAGCCGGTGCGCCACCGCCTTCTGGTGCGCGAACGGGTACGACGGGTCCAGGTTGCGATGGATGTTGCCGGGATTGATGGCCTCCTTCTGGGGGATGCCGGCCAGCGTCGCCGCCAGCGTGCGGGGCCACTCGGTGATGTCGGCCTTCGGCGCCCACAGCTCGGAGTCCCAGCCGACGATATTGCCCTGGGCGTCCAGCCCCGCCGTGATCTCCACCAGCGTGGGCGGGCCCTTCGGATCCCAGCCGTGCTCGTCCTGACGCATCCACTGGACGCGCACGGGCCGGCCGACCAGCTTGGAGATGAGCGCGGCGTCGGCCGTTGCGTCCTCGTGGCCGTTCCGGCCGTAGCAGCCGGCGCCGTCGAGGTACTGGATGTGGACGTCCTTCGGATCCATCCGAAGGGTCTGGGCGAGCTCCTTCTGGAGCCAGTGTGGCGCCTGCGAGGGCGACCAGATCTCCGCCTTGCCACCCTTGACGTCGGCGATCGCGCAGGCGGGGCCCATCGAGCCGTGCGTGTGAACGGCGAAGTCGTAGGTGCCCTTGAGCTGCTTGGCCGCGCCCGCGATGGCGGCCTTCGGGTTGCCCCGATCCACGGCGACGTCGTCCTTGGCGACCTTCGTCGCCCGCACATGCTCCCAGAGCTTCGACTGGTCGGGCAGCCCCTCCCACTTCGACCACGTGGCCTTGAGCTGCTTGGCGGCCTTCACCGCCGCCCATTCGCTCTCGGCGACGACGGCGAGGAAATTTTCCTGACGGACGACTCTCGCGCCCTTGATGTTCTTGACGGAGCCCTCGTCCACCGTCTCGAGCGCCGCGCCGATGGCGGGCGGCCGGACCACGCGTGCGTGAAGCATGCCCCGCACGCGGAAATCCTGCATGTAGGTGTGGGTGCCCGTGACCTTTCCGGGGATGTCCGGCCGCGGCATGGGCTGGCCCACGACCGTGTGGTCCCTCGGGTTCTTGAGCGGCGCGTCCTTGTCCACCTTGAGGTCGAAGTTCTGGTCACCGATCAGGTCGGCGTAGGCGACGCGCCGGTGAGGCTCGGCCCGCACGAAGACGACGCCGTCCTTCACGCCGAGGTCGGCGGAGGGCACGCCGAGCTTCTGTGCGGCCTTCTGGACGAGCGCCTGGCGCGCGGTGGCCGCCGCCTGGCGGAGCTGCACGCCGGCGATCTGGACAGAGAGGCTGCCCCAGGTCGGGCCCTGGTCGGGGGTGAGCGCGGTGTCGCCCTCGATCAGCTTGATCTTGTCGAGGCTCACGTCCAGCTCCTCGGCCACCATCTGCGGCAGCGCGATGCGGATCCCTGTGCCGAGGTCCACCTTGCCCGTGTACATCGTCACGCTACCGTCGCGGTGGACGGCGAGGAAGGTGTCCACCTGGTCCAGGGTCACGGGCTTTCCCTTGCCGGCCGTCTGCGCGAGCGCGGCCGGCTGGAAGCTCTGGGACAGGCTGAACGACACGACGAGCGCTCCGGTGCTGATGAGGAATTCTCGACGGGTGGTCTCGAGGGTCGCCATGTCAGGCCCCCTTTCCCATCAAAGCCGCGGCGCGCTTCACGGCGGCGACGATGCGCTGGTGGGTGCCGCAGCGGCAGAGGTTGCCCTGGAGCGCCTGCCTGATCTCGCGCTCTGAGGGGTTGCCCTGCTTGGCAGTGAGGAAGGCCGTGGTCTGCATTACCATGCCGTTGATGCAGTAGCCGCACTGCGCGGCCTGCTCCTCGATGAAAGCCTGCTGGACCGGGGAGGGCTTCTGGGGCGTCCCCAGGCCCTCGAGCGTCACGACCTTGCCCGGACCGACCTTCGAGACGGCGAAGGAGCAGGAGCGCACGGCCCTCCCATCGATCAGCACGGTGCAGGCGCCGCACTGCGCCAGTCCGCAGCCGAACTTCGGGCCGTGCAGGCCGAGGTTGTCGCGGAGGACGTAGAGCAGCGGGGTGTCGGGCTCCGCGTCTACCTGGTGGGACCTCCCGTTGACCTGGAGTGTGACCATATTCCCTCCCTCCGGCGCACCGTTGCGCCCTAGCTGGGGACGGACGCCTCCGCGAGCTTGCGCCCGGGACTGTAGGTCGGCCGCCGGGTTAAGTCAAGGCGGCGCATCACATCAAAATTCCGGTTACCGACGGCAGGGGCGTAGAGCCGGCTGACACGCGGTTTGACAGGACTTCCGTTCCAACCATACCATCGGCGGCTGTGGCCACAGATGTCCACTGTGAACCTGTCAGGCTTGAGGAGGGACTCGTGATGCGGAAGTATGGTCGAGCTGCGCTATGGGGTGTGGTGGTGTCCGTCATCAGCAGTCTGTTCCTGCTGACGAGCGGCGGACGCGATACCTCTGTGGCGTATGCGCAGGATGATGCCTGGCAGAGGACGATGTACGACAACGACGCGATCTTCAACCAGCTCTCCAGCGGTGCGCGATTTCGACTGGAGGCCCGCTACGGCAGAAAGGGAGCCCAGGTAGCAGCTCCGCCAGCCCAGGCGGAGCCGGTCCCCTTCGACGGACCATTGGTTCCGCCGACCAACGTGCTCGTGAACGATCCAACGGCGGATGCAACCGCCCAGGATACCCAGAGCGAGACGGCGCTGGTGCTGGGGGCGGGCTCGAATATAGTCAGTGTGTTCAATGACTCCGGGTCATTCATCAATGGCGCGAGCAAATTCACCGGTTTCTCCTTTTCAACCAACGCCGGCACGTCCTTCACGGATCAGGGAACCTTGCCGACCTCTGCCGATGGCGATGCTGGGGATCCGGTTCTCGCACGCAGTGCCTTGACCGGAACGATCTTCCTGTCCACGCTCGCATTCGTCAACGACGAGAAGCTGATGATCTTCCGCTCCATCAACAATGGCGTGTCATTTCTCGCCCCGGTCAACGGGGCGCCGGGATTCGTCTCCGGTTTGGATTCTCAGGACAAGGAGTGGATTGCGGTAGACAACTTCCCCGGCGCCTGTCAGGGAAACGTCTACATGTTCTGGCGCAACTTCTCGTCCAGCGGCGCCAAGAACGGCATGACGTTCACCCGCTCGACCGATGACGGTGCGACCTGGGGCCTCTCCCCGGGCATCCTTGTTGCGGCTGGTGGGCAGGGCGCGTATGTCACGGTGGGCTCGGACCACGCCGTCTATGCCTTCTGGTACGACTCCTCCGTGAGTCCCCGGCGTATCTCGCTGCGCAAATCGACGGACTGTGGCGTCACGTTTGGCGCACCCTCAGTCGTCACCACCCTGATCGGCACCGGGACCAACGGCGACCTGGCTCTCAACGGCGGCTTCCGCAGCAACTCGTTCCCGCACGCGGCGGTCAACCCGGTCAGCGGCAACATCTATGTCGTCTATAACGATTGTTCGAGTAATCCTTGCTCGACCAGTGCCGATCACGGCAATGTCTTCTTCAGGCAATCGACGAACGGCGGCACGAGCTGGAGTGCGGCGGTGATTGTCAATGACGACGCCACGACCAGGGACCAGTACATGCCCACCATTGCCGTGACACCGGATGGCACGGCCCTCTTCGTGCCCTTCTACGATCGGCGGGCCGACCCGGCCAATTCCCTCATCAGTAGATCGGCCGCCATCGCCACCATCTCCGGCGGCACGGTGATCTTTCAGCCGAACATCCTCATCGCCGATACGTCCTTCCCGGTGGTGATCGGTCAGGATCCGGTTATCAATACTACGTACATGGGTGACTATGACCAGGCAGCAGCCGACAACAGCTTCTTCTACACCACGTGGGGGGATAACCGACTCCCGCGCTTGATGCACGCGCATCAACCCGACGTGCGCTTTGCGAAAGTCCCCGTAGGAGCCGTACCCGCCAACACCGTGACCGGCACCATCCTCGTCAACGGCGTCGGGCAGAACGGCAAGACGGTGAAGCTGAAGCTGGGCAGCGTCACCGCCGGGACGACCACGACCAACGCCAGCGGGGAGTACAGCTTCACGTCGGTGGCCGCCGGGACGTACAAGATCAAGATCATGAGCGTGGCGGGCCCGGGCACCTTCTCGGGCAACGTCTCGGTCAACGGGGTGGGTGAAGCCGGCAAGACGGTGAAGATCGGCAACGGCGGCGGCACGACCACCACCGACGGCAGCGGCAACTTCACCAAGGCCGGCGTGCTGGCCGGGAACCACAGCGTCAAGATCAAGAACGTGGACGTGCCGTAGTCCGGAACAGCGGTCGCGGCGCCGGCCGCCTGGCAGCCGGCGCCGCATCAATCACACGGGGACAGCACGACACCTTCGTGCCAGGCGAGGTCCCGGTGAAGTTCAGGGCGGGGACCTCCGCGACGGCCATCGCGGGCGCTCAGGCCCGGCACGGGGCGCGGCTGCACTGCGTGCTGGGCCGGATCGGCGAGTTCAGGGCCTCCGCTCTCCTCGGGTTGGCATGCCTGGTGGCGGCGTGCGCCTCCTCTCCCGCGCGCCGGCCGGCTGCCGAGACCGCGGCTGGTGACTCGACCACGGCGCGAATCTGCACGAAGGATCCGGATTGCCGGGAAGGCCACTCGTGCTGGGTCCGGATTCCGCGGGGACCGATAGCCGTGATTCGCGGGTCCGAGGAAGCCCCCGGCACGTGCTGGAGCAACGAGGTGATCCGTCAGATACAGTGAGCCGTCCGGGTCCTGCACCCACTTCCGGTGCGGGGACGTCCACTGACCTCTGTGACCTCCGCGCGGAATAACTGTCCATCCACTACCCAGTACGGCCGCATGATCCACCAGAGCCTTGGCCCGCCCTCTGAGCGGTTCGCCGCCCCAACTCCAATAGGGCGAAGCTCGTCGGGATCAGCAGGAGATAGCAGACCGCAGACATCAGCAGTGTCACATTGATGCCCAGCGACATGCTTGACATCACGCCTAGCACCGACGCCAGCACGCCGGTTGCGCCGTTGACGCCCCAGAACCACGGTGTTGGTTGCCTGTCCACCGCCTCGACCAGCCGCATGCCCGTGGGGAAAGCGAAGCCGAGCAAAAAGCCCAGCGGCACGATTGCCGCCAGCGAGATTCCGATGCGCACCAGACGTTCCTGGTCTGTTGTCGACTCGAATACCACTGGCAGGGCTCGCTCGATCGCCACGAGATAGACAACGACGACACTGCCCCACACAAGCAGTTCCCGGCGTGCGGCCAGTCTGAGCCGGTCCGATGTCAGGCTGCCCAGGCCTGAGGCCAGAATCAGGCTGAACAAGCACACGCTCAAAGAGTAGATCGGGTGACCCAGGTACACGCTGAAACGCTGTAAGAGCGCGATTTCGGCCAGCATGAAGCCCAACCCGATGAGCGAAAAATAGAGGCTACCGGCGACAACCAGGGGCAACGGACACTCGCGCGCCGCGGTCCTCAGAGGCACGAGGATCGTCGCGATCACCGCGACGATCGAGATGAACAGGATCAGGACAAGGCCGGCGGCCGCGACCAGATTGCCCTTCGCCACACCGCGCCCCAAACTGCCGTTGAAGAGGCGCCGCGTGACCTCCGGGATGTCGGACAAGCGCAGCAGGTTGAAGAAGAACGGCCGATTGTCCGTCGGCACCGTGAGGTCGAGGTAGGCGCTGGCGGCTGCACGATTCAAGGCAGCGAGATCCTGACTCTGCGTGATCGCTCGCAGCAGCTCAGTTTTTGGCGGCTGGCCGGGCGCTAGCAGCACGTCGAAGCCGAGGTCTCGTGCTGTGTCGTGCAGCACGCCCAGCTGTTCCTCCGTGAATGGCCTCTTCGCCAGCACGAGCGTCGCGATACGATCGGCACGCGCGACGAACAGGTGCGGGCGGGCATCCCCTATGCCGGCACTCAGCAAGGCGCCCGTCGCCAAGGCAATCATGCGTCCTGTCTCGTTGACGTCGCCCGGGTTGTACCAGCGACTCACCGTGAAGACTCCACCGTCCCTTATGGTCTTGAGGAAGGCGCCCCATCCCTCGAGCGTGTAGAGACCGTTCTCGCTCAGGCTGAACGCGCCCGCGCCGGTGGCGGCCCACGTATCGATCATGCTCATCTGCACCAGATCGAAGGTCTCCTTCGTGCTCGCGAACCAGCTGCGCGCATCGTCCACGTGCAGCGTGAGATTCGGCAGGGCCACGAGCCCGGAAAAACGCCTGTAAAAAGGATGGCGTGTGTGCAGATCCACGAAGATGGGATTCAGCTCCACCCCGGTGATGTCACCCACGCCGAACAGTTGGGCCGACAGAACGTCGCGACCGCCGCCGACGCCGATGACCGCGGACTTATGGATACCGGGAAGGCGATAGGCCAGATTGACAAGGTCGTATCGAAGAAAGGCTATGGAGTCTGGAGTGCCGTCGTAGTGGAACATGGTGGTTCCCGCGTCGCCATCGATGTTCAGGGCAACCTGCGGGACCCGCATGTCCGCCGGCAGCTTGGGAGAGGGGCCCCACAACTTGGGAACTGCCACGTACGGAGGTCCGGCTATGACGCGGGAATAGGAATTCCATTTCTCGTACACGCCCAGGCCTGAGCGCTCGAGCTCGTCTTTGATCAGGATTGGGCGGATGCCGAGGGGAGTCAGCGAATTGAGCAGGGCGAGCGTCATCAATGCCATCACGATGGGTGCCGGCCGCCGCCACCAGGACCTTGACCTCAAGCGCCCGCGGTCTTCGGCATCGGCGCTGGCGGCGAAAGCCAGGGCGGAAAGCCCCGAGATTGCGCCGGCCACGACGACAGCGGTGGGGCCGTCCAGAACATTGAGCATCACGACCACGGCCATGCAGCCGAGTGCCGCACCGTAGAGGTCCACACCGTAGACCTGGCCGGTCGGGAATGGGCTGCGTGTCAACGCCAGACTCACCACGACACCCGAGAATACGTATGGCACGGCCATGGCGATCAGCAGCAAGCTCCACGACACGACCGTGGTGAGCGAGAGCGACAGCGAGGTGATCAGGGAAAACTGCACCATGAGCGAGCCGGGCATGGTCAGCGCGGTTGCGAGGGCGAAATCCGACAGCGTGACGGGCAGCGGCGCCGTCTCGAAGCGCTCGCGCCGAAGATAGGCCCAGACGGCGCCGACCGTCATGCCCAGCATCGCGACGCTGATCGCAAAGAACGCCAGGTAGTACCAGGCGATCACGGAAAGAATGCGGGTCTGGAGAATCTGGAACATCAGCAAGGACAGGGTGACCAGAAAAACGCCTGAGAGAAACGGGGCTCTTCGTATGCGGCGGGAAGAAGTCAAAGCCTCCGGCATCGTGGCGATCCTGCCAGAGTGTGTCGGAGACGTCAAACCGGACCGGCCGCACAGAATCAGCGCCGCCGCGATCCAGTCGGCGGGCGTACCCTCGAGACCGCCCGACTCGATCAACGCCGATCGAGGGCGACCAGGTCGAAGAACCGGTGGTCGAGGCAGGAGCGGAACTCGACGGCTGCGCCGACAACGATGACCGCTGGCGCCGCGATGCGCGCGGCACGACCGGCGATGTCGCGGAGCGTCCCGACGATGGTTTCCTGCTGATCGGTCGTGCCGCGGTGGATCACAGCGACGGGCGTGTCGACCCGCCGGCCGGCGGACATGAGCCGGGTGGCGATGCGCGGGAGCGCGCCCACGCCCATCAGGATGACGAGGGTGTCCACGGCCGTCGCGAGGCGCTCCCAGTCCACGGCCGACTCCGGCTTGGCCCGATCCTCGTGGCCGGTTACGACAGCGAAAGACGATGCGAGCCCCCGGTGGGTGACGGGAATGCCGGCCGCCGCGGGCACCGCGATCGCCGCGCTGACACCCGGCACGACCTCCACAGCCACTCCCGCGCGGGCGCACGCGAGAATCTCCTCGCCGCCGCGGCCGAACACGAACGGATCACCGCCCTTGAGACGCACCACGAGGCGTCCCGCGTGGGCGTGGTGGACCAGGATGGCGTTGATGGCGGACTGCTCGAGGTAGTGCCTACCCGCCGACTTGCCGGCGAAGACCCTGAGCGCGTCGGCCGGCGCCTCGTCGACGAGCTCGGCCGCCGCCAGCTGGTCGTAGACGACCACCTCGGCGCGACGGAGCCATTTGAGCCCGCGCAGCGTGATCAGCTCCGGGTCGCCGGGGCCGGCGCCGACCAGGACGACGCGCCCGTCAGACACCGAGCCGCTCCCTGAGCCGCGCCTGCGCCTCGGCGGTGCGTCCCGCGGCGACGAGACTTCGAAGCTCGCCATCGAGGGCCTGCCGCCAGCGCGCGGCGTCGAGCGAGACACCGCCCTCGCTGAGCGCGCGCCGCACGGCCGCTACGACCTCTGTCAGCGGCGCGATGTCGTCGGGCAAGAGCGCGTCGAGCTCCTCGCGCACGAGGCGGGCCATGGTCGGGCTCGCGCCGCCGGTGGACACCGCCACGGTCACGTCCCCGCGACGGAACACCGAGGGCAGGATGAAATCGCACCGCGTGGGATCGTCGGCGCAGTTGACCCAGACGCCGCGCTCGCGGCATTCGGCGGCCACTACCGCGTTCACGGCGACGTCGTCGGTGGCGACCGTCACCAGGATGAAGCCCGCCGCGTCCCCGGCCACGTACTCGCGCGGCCGCCACCGCAGCGGCGCCTCGGTCGCCAGCCGGAGGAGCGCCGGCGTCAGCCACGGGCTCACGATCGTGACGCGCGCGCCCGCCTCGACCAGCCCCGTGATCTTGCGCTCGGCGACGGCGCCGCCTCCAACGACGAGGCAGGGGCGGTCCGTGAGGTCCAGCATGATGGGGTACGCAAAGTCGCTCATGTCTCGGCCTCCGGTTGAGGCTCCCGCGGCGGTGCCTGGCGCTCGGGGCGCGGGAAGAAGCGAACCAGCCGCTCCAGCACCTGCGGCAGGTCGTCGCAGGGCACGTCCTCCATGATGCGCGCCCCGACACGAGGGTCGCTCCCGCCGCGGCCGCCGACGAAGACGTGGACGCCGTCCACGACCTTGCCGTCCACCCTGACCTTGCACCCCTGGAGCCCGATGTCGGCGGTGTGGTGGTTGCCGCACGACGCGGGACAGCCGGACCAGCGCACGGTGATGGGACGCGTCTTGCCGACGTTCTTCTCGAACTCCCTGGCGAGCGCCATGGCACGCGTCTTGGTGTCGATCAGCGCCAGGTTGCAGAAGTCGGTGCCGGTGCACGACACGAGGCCGCGGCGGACTTCCGACGGGTTGTACGGCAGCTCCTTGAGCAGCGGCTCCTGGGTCAGGTCGCCGAGCCACGCATCGGGGACGTGGGGCAGCAGCACGTCCTGGGAGGGCGTGAATCTCAACTCGCCCTGCCCGTAGTGCTCGCTGAGCCGCGCCAGCTCGTCGAGTTGGTCGGCGGTGACGCGGCCCACCGGCGTCTTGAGCCCGACATAGTTGAGGCCGGGCTGGCGCTGGCGAAAGACGCCGATGTGGTCGTTGTGTGTGACGCCCTGCGCGTCCCGTCCCGCCCGCGGCAGCGCCCGCACGAGCCGCATCTCGAGCTCCGTCCTGAAGCGCTCCGCGCCCCACTCGCCCAGCAGAAAGGCCAGCCGCGACTTGCTGCGCGACTCGCGGGGGCCGTAGTCGCGGAAGATGAGGACGATGGCAGCGCACACCTCCGCCGCCTCTTGCGGGCGCACGAAGGCGTCGAGCGCCACGGCCACGACGGGGCCGCCCGAGCCCTGCTTGCCCCCGACGGCCAGGTTGAAGCCCGGCGTCTCGATGCCGTCCACCTCCATGAGCGCAGGAGTCATCGAGATGTCCTGCGTCTCGCCGGAGGTGCAGTGTTGGAGGCAGCCCGTGATGGTCACGTTGAACTTGCGCGGCAGGTTGGTGAAGTCCTTGTTGCCGAGGAAGATCCGCTGGAACTCCCTCGCGATCGGCGCCGTGTCGAGCAGCTCGCCGGGCGTGAGCCCCGTCGCCGGGCAGCCGATGATGCCGCGGATATTGTCCATGCCCGTCTGCAGGCTCGACAGCCCCGCGGCCTCGAGGCGCGCGATGATGTCCGGCACCCGCTCGACCGTGACCCAGCGCAGCTGGAGCTGCTGGCGCGTGGTGATGTCGGCGATGGTGCGCCCGGACTCGCGCGTCAGCTTGGCCAGGAGGCGGACCTGCTCGGCGCTGACGACGCCGTTGGGCATGCGGATGCGCATCATGGCGTGGCCCGGCGTCGGGCGCCGCATGAAGACGCCCACCCACTTGAGGCGCTCCTTGTCGTCGTCGCCGATGGTCTTCCACCCCTCGCGCGCGAAGCGAGCGAGATCGTCCTGGATCTCGAGCCCGTCCTTCTCGGCCTTGAGGGCTTCGACCTTGTTCACGGCCGGGATTCCGTGAGGGGCCGTAGCCGCACCGCGCAGGCTTTGAGCTCGGGCTGCTTCGACAGCGGGTCGCGCGCGGAGAGCGTCAGGTTGTTGGCGGCCTTGTAGAAGCCCCACTGCCGGCCCCAGTGGAAAGGCAAGAAGCACGTGCCCTCGCGGATCGTCTCGCCGACGCGCGCCTGCGCCACGGCCTTGCCGCGGCGCGAGGTGATCTCGACGAAGTCACCGTCGTGGATGCCGGCGCGCTGGGCGTCGCGCAGGTTGACCTCGAGGTGCGGCTCGCGCGTGCGCGCGGCGAGCGCCGGCGACTTGGCCGTTCGCGTCAGCGTGTGCCAGTGGTCGCGGACGCGGCCAGTCGTCAGCGTGAGCGGATAGGCGGCGTCGGGCGGCTCGGCCGGCGGGTCGTGCTCGACAGGGACGAGCCGGGCGCGTCCGTCGGGCGTCGGGAAGGCTCCATCGGTGTACAGCCTCGGAGTACCCGGGTGCGCCGGCTCCGGCACCGGCCACTGGAGCGGCCCCTCGGACTTGAGGCGCTCGTGGCTGACGCCGGAGCAGTCGCAGACGGTGCCAGCAGTGAGGGCCGCGTACTCGTCGAAGATCTGGGCCGCGCTCTCGTAGCCGAAGGCTCCTTTGAAACCAAGCTCTCGCGCGACGCGAGCGATGATGACCGAATCCGCCAGCGCCTCACCCGGAGGCTCCACGAGCTTCGGCAGGTAGGTCATCCGCCGCTCAGAGTTGGTCATGACGCCGTCCTTCTCGGGCCACTGCGCCGCGGGCAGCAGCACGTCTGCGAAGCGCGTGGTCTCGGTCGGGTGGTAGGCGTCCTGGACAATGACGAGCTCGGCCTGGCGGAGCGCCTTCTCGACGAGATCCAGGTCCGGCATCGAAGCCGCGGGATTCGTGCACAGGATCCAGACCGCGCGCACGGAGCCGTCTAGCAACCCCTCGAAGATCTCGAGCGCCGAGCGGCCGGGCGCGGGCGCGATCCGTCCCGGCGGCACGCCCCAGTGCCGCTCGACGAGGGCGCGCTGCGCCGGGTCGCCGACGTGGCGATAGCCCGGGAGCAGATGCGCCAGGCCTCCCGTCTCGCGCCCGCCCATGGCGTTCGGCTGCCCCGTCAGCGAGAAGGGCCCCGCGCCCGGCCGGCCGATCTGCCCGGTCGCCAAGTGCAGGTTCAGGATCGCCGCATTCTTGTCCGTGCCGACGTGGCTCTGGTTGATGCCCATGCTCCAGAGCGTCATCGCCGCGCGCGCCCGGCCGAAGCGGCGCGCGGCTGTGGCGATGATCTCGGCGGAGAGCCCGGTGATGGCGGCGGCCTGCGTGGGCGGATACCGCGCGATCACCGCGCGGAGCTCAAGCCAGCCGGCCGTGTGCAGAGCCACGAAGTCCTGATCGAGAGATCCTTCCTTCCAGAGCACGTGGAGCATGGCGTTGAGGAGCGCGATGTCCGAGCCCGGCCGGAGCGGAAGATGCAGGTCCGCGATGTCCGCGGTCTCGGTCCATCGCGGGTCGGCCGCGATGACCGCCACGTCGTCGCGGGCCGCGAGCTTTCGCTTGCGTATGCGCTTCCAGGTCACCGGATGGCAGTCGGCCGTGTTGGTGCCGACGAGGAAAAAGCAGTCGGCGCTCTCGATGTCGGCATAGGCGCCCGGCGGGCCGTCGGATCCGAGAGACCGGACGTAGCCGGCGGCGGCCGACGCCATGCAGAGGCGGGAGTTCGTGTCGAAGTTGTTGGTGCCGAGGAAGCCCTTGGCCAGCTTGGAGGCGACGTAGTACTCCTCGGTCAGGAGCTGCCCCGAGCCGTAGAAGGCGATCGCGTCCGGGCCGTGGGCCGCCACGATGTCCCGCAGGCGGTCGGCGACAAAGCGCGCGGCCAGCTCCCACGGCACGCGGGCGGGCTCGGCGTCGCGGCGCGCGCGCACCTGCGGGTAGAGCAGCCTGTCGGGCGTGCGGAGCGCCGGAGGCAGGTGGACGGCCTTGGCGCAAAGGTCGCCCACGCTCGACGGATGACCAGGATCGCCCTTGACGCGCCTGACCGCGCCGCCCTCGACCTGCACGAGAAGCCCGCACCCCACGCCGCAGTACGGGCACAGCGTCCGACGCCAACCGGCAGACTCGCCGCTTCGAGCGCTGGCTTCGCCGGCGCAGCCTGGTTCTCGGGGGGAGGCTTCGGAAGGGGGGCGGAGCCCCCCTCCGAGTCTATCGGGCATGCGCGCGCTCTTCGAGGAACCCCACGACGGCGTCCCGGACCTCGAAGTACTCGCTCGTGGCGACGATCTCCTCGCGCCGCCGCGGCCGCGGGAACGGCACGGTCAGGATCTCGCCGATGGTCGCCGCCGGCCCGCTCGTCATCATCACGACGCGGTCGGCCAGCAGGAGCGCCTCGTCCACGTCGTGGGTGACCATGATGACGGTCTTCCGCTCGGCTTCCCAGAGCGTCATGAGCTGGTCCTGGAGCTCCATGCGCGTGAGGGCATCGAGGAGCGAGAAGGGCTCGTCGAGGAGGAGAAGCCTCGGCTCGAGGGCGAAGGCGCGGGCGATGCCGACCCGCTGCTGCATTCCCGCCGAGAGCTCGCGCGGGTAGCGGCTCCCCTGCCCCCTGAGTCCGACCGCGTCGAGGAAGGGATCGGCCTCGGCCGCCGGCGCGCCGTGCCGCACCTGGTCGAGCGAGAGCCGCACGTTGTCGCGGACCGAGAGCCAGGGCAGGAGCGTCGCCGACTGGAAGACCACGCCGCGGTCGGTGCCCGGCCCGCTGATCTCGCGCCCCGCGATGACCACGCCGCCCGTCGTTGGCTGATTGAGCCCCATGACGATGGACAGCACGGTGGACTTGCCACAGCCCGAATGGCCTACGACGCAGACGAACTCGCCCTCGGCGACGTGGAGGGTGAAGTCGCGCACGATCTCGGCGGGGCCGCGGGGCGTCGGATACGTCTTGCCCAGCTGGTCGATCTCGACGAACGCCGCCGGCATCATCTGATTTGTTCTGGGGGGAGCGGTGCCGCTCCCTGGATTTCGCTCGCCTCGCGACTGGCGGGGGCCAGCCCACCGAAGTCTCTCGGCTCGCCCAACGCCCCAGACCCCCCCGCCGCATCGATTCGAACCGTTGACGGCTTCTCGCGGTCGCGCTTCATCAGAGTGCTCAGGCGGCGCCGCGACGGCAGGCGCGGAGAAACTCGACGATGCCCAACCGCGCCTTCTGGTAGGCGGGCGTCAGGCTCATGTGCCTGCGGTGACGCGGGCGCTCGAGACCGACCTCGATGACGGGGCCGAGGACCGCGCCGGGACCCGGCGTCATCGGATAGATGCGGTCCGCCAGCAGGATGGCCTCGTCCACGTCGTTGGTGACCAGGATGACCGTGGAGCGACGCTCGCCCCAGATTCGCAGCAGCTCGTCCTGGAGCGTGGCGCGCGTGAGCGCGTCGAGCGCGCTGAAGGGCTCGTCCATGAGGAGAAGCTTGGGCCGCATGGCGAGGCCCCGCGCCACCGCCACGCGCTGGCGCATGCCGCCCGAGAGCTCGCGCGGCCGCTTCCACTGGGCGGGTGCGAGGTTCACGAGGCCGATGAACTCTTCTGTCAGCCACTTTCGCTCCGCCGCCGAGGTGCCCGGGTTGACGGCGTCTACGGCCAGGGCCACGTTCTCGAAGACGCTGAGCCATGGCAGGAGCGAATACTGCTGGAAGACCATGCCTCGTTCGGGCCCGGGCGCGGTCACGGGCGCGCCGTCCAGCACGATGCTGCCGGCATCAGGCCGAATGAGTCCGCCGATCAGCGAGACCAGCGTCGTCTTGCCTGAGCCGGAATAACCCACCACCGCGACGAACTCGCCCTCGTCGAGTGAGAAGTCCACGCCGCCGAGGACACGCATCGTGCCGGCCTTGGTCAGGAAGGACTTCTCGACGCCGCGGACCTCCAGGTACGCCATTAAGCGCTCTTGAATTTACCCTCGACCAGTCCCATCAGCCGGTCCAGCACGAACCCGATGGCGCCGATGGTGATGACGGAGAGAATGATGTGCGAGTAGACGAGGCTGTTGTACTCCTGCCAGAGGAAGCCGCCCACGCCGGGCGTCCCCGTCAGCATCTCGGCCGCGACGATGACGAGCCATGCCAGACCGAGCGACAGTCGATAGCCCGTGAACACGTAGGGCAGCGAGGCCGGAATGATGATCTTGGTCATCATCTTGAACCTCGAGAGCTTGAGGACGCGGCCGACGTTCAGATAGTCCTGGCTGATGCCGCGCACCCCGACCGCCGTGTTGATGACGGTCGGCCACATGGCGCAGAGCGCGATCGTGAAGATCGCCGCGGGCTCGGACTTCTGGAAGACGACGAGACCGAGCGGCAGCCACGCCAGCGGCGAGATGGGCCGGAGGAACTGGATGATGGGGTCGAAGGCGGAGTGGAAGCCGCGCGAGAGCCCGAGGAAGAAGCCGATCGGCGTGCCGATGGCGAGCGCGAGGAGATAGCCCTTGGCCACGCGCACGAGCGAGTAGAAGGCGAGCCTGCCGATTCCCTGATTCATCTCGCCGTCCTTGAAGAAGGGCTCGAAGATGTAACGCTTCGACTCGGTCCACGTCTTCCACGGCGAGGGCAGGTCTGCGGCGAGGGTCTGGCTCACCACGGTCCAGAGCACCAGCACGGACGCCAGCCCGAGGAAAGGCAGGATGAAGCGAGCCAGGAATCCGCGCGCCATGGGGGCCCTCCTACGCCATGCTGTTGATGGGGAAGCTCTTGGCATACTCTTCGGGCTTCGCGGGATCGAAGGCGCCGCCGTCGAAGAACGTCTCCTTCTTCATGTCCTCCCGCGGCGCCTCGATGCCCATCTCCCTGGCGACCTCGCGGTAGATGTCTACGCGATGGACACGGTCCACGATCCCCTTGTAGTCCGGCGCCTCCTTGACCATGCCCCAGCGGCGGAACTGCGTCAGCCACCAGATCCCGTGCGACTTCTGGGGGAAGGTGGTGTAGCGGTCGTAGAAGGTCATGTAGTACTTGTCCTTTTCCTTGCGCCCATCGCCATAGTCGTAGTCGCCCAGCATCCGGCCGAGGATGGTCTCCTTCGCCGCGTTGACGTACTGGGGCCGCCCGACGACCTCCGCCATGCGCGGGCGGTTCTCGAGCTTGTCGTTCCACTGGCTGGCCTCGATGATGGCGCGCATGACGGCCTTGACCGTCTTCGGGTTCTTGCTGGCGAATTCCTCGGTGAAGCCGAGAACCTTTTCGGGATGGTCTTTCCAGATCTGCTGGGTCGTGATGGCGGTGAAGCCGATGCCATCGGCGATCGCGCGCGCCCCCCAGGGCTCGCCCACGCAGTACCCGTCCATCTTGCCCACCTTCATGTTGGCGACCATCTGAGCCGGCGGGATGGTGATGAGGGTCGTATCCTTGTCGGGATTGATCCCGCCCGAGGCCAACCAGTAGCGGATCCACATGGCGTGCGTGCCGGGCGGGTAGGTCATGGCGAAGGTCAGCGGGCTGCCCTTGGCCTTGGCCCCCATGACGACGGGCTTGAGCTGCTGCGGAGTCTTCACGCCTTTGTCGAGGAGCATCTTGTTGAGCGTGATCGCCTGCCCGTTCCGGTTCAGGTACATGGGGATGATCATCGGCTTCACGGGCGAGCCCTGGAGGCCCATGGTCGAGGCATAGGGGATGCCGAGCAGGATGTGGCTCGCCTGGTTCTCGCCGAGCGTGAGACGGTCTCGGATCACCGCCCACGATGCCTCCTTCGAGATCGTCGACTCGATGCCGTATTTCTTGAAGAGTCCCAGCTCGTGGGCCATCACGATGGAGGAGCAGTCGGTGAGCGCGATGATCCCGAAGCGCATCTTGGGAGTCTCGGGGCCGTCGGCCGCGTAAGCCCCTCCCGCCCAGCCGGCGGGCAGGCCCGCGAGGAGGGCACCCGCTGCAGTGGTCTTGAGGAACTCTCTTCGGGTCGTCAGCATGTAGTCCCCTTTCAAAAAAATTGGCGCCGCCCCCCTCGGGAGTCGGCGCCATCGCCGTCAAACGGGCCTGCGGCGTCGCGGGCCTTGTCCCCTCTAGAGCAACGCGCGTGCCATGGGGCGTTGCGCAGAGCGGCAGCCGTAACGTATTGCCGGATCAGGTCAAGAGCGGATCATGCCCACATCGTGGGCTGCTCACGAACCGCGCTCGAAGGCTTCGAGGTGACTAGTTTGAAGTCAGCGGGGCTCGAAGAGGACGGACACGACACCCTGCTCGGCGGTCCGCTCGAGGATGCGCGTGCGGTGCGCGAGGAGACGCAGCATGCGGTGGTTCTCGCCGAGCACTTCGGCGCGGAAGCGCTTCAGGCCGCGCTCGGTGCCCGCGCGAATGATCTCGTCGAGGAGTACCTGCCCCAGGCCTTGCCCCTGGTAGCCGTCCTGGAGGACGAAAGCGACTTCCGCCGTCGCCTCAGCGTCCGCGGGCTCGTAGCGCCCGACGCCGACGAGCTCGACGCCCGCCACGGTCTCACGCTCGGCGACCAGGGCCAGGCGGCGCCGGTAATCCACGTTGGCGAAGTAGCGGATCCAGTCGGTCGGCAGGTGCCGCATCACGGTGAAGAAGCGCTGGTAGGCCGTGCGTCGCGAGAGGCGGTCGTAGAGCGCGACCAGGCGCGGCTCGTCATCTGGCCGGATCGGTCGGATGCGGAGCGTCTCGCCGTTCTTGAGCGTCACGTCACGCTCGAGCGCCGCCGGGTAGTCCAGGGGCGCCATCATTCCCCTCGTGTGCCTGTCGAGGTCGTCAAACATGTCATTCTGCATTATAGCAAGATTGATGCCGTGCGTCATACGTAGGCATAGGGGCAATTTAGTTGCGTTTCCTCGGGCCTGTGAAGGCAGGGTGCGACATCACCCGTCAGGTGCTGCCAAAAGCGGAGGCGACTACTTGATGGCCCCGGCGGTGAGGCCGGAGACGTAGTAGTCGAGGAAGAAGACGTAGAGGATCACGATGGGCACGGAGCCCAGGATGGCGCCCGACATGAGCTCGCCCCAGAAGTAGATGTCCCCGCGGATCAGCTCGCTCGTGACTCCCACGCTGGCGGTGATCTGATCCGACGACGAGGTAAAGGTCAGCGCGTAGAGGAACTCGTTCCACGAGAGCGTGAAGGCGAAGAGGGTGGCGCAGACGAGGCCCGGCACCGCGATGGGCAGCACGATGCGCCAGAGCGCCTGGATGCGCGTGGCTCCGTCCACCATCGCGCACTCCTCGACCTCTTTCGGCACCGTGCGAAAGTACCCCATGAGGAGCCAGGTGCAGAACGGCACGAGGAACGTCGGGTACGTCAGCACGAGCGCCCACTTGGAGTCGCCCAGCCCGATCCAGTTCACGACCTGCGCCAGCGGCAGGAACAGAAGCGAGGTGGGCACGAGGTAGGTCACGAAGATACCGGTGCCGAAGCTGTTCACGCCGAAGAACTTGAGCCGCGCCAGCGCATAGGCCGCGACGGTCCCGATGGCCACCGACGCGCCCGTCGCGAGCAGGGTCACGAGCAGGCTGTTCTTGGTCCAGGTGAAGAACTCCGTCTCCCAGAGCAGCTTGGCGTAGTGCTCGAGCGTCGGTGCCTGCCGGATGACGAGCGGCACCGCGTGCCGGTCGTAGAGCTCGCGGTCCTGCTTCAGCGAGGTCAGCGCAATGTGGTAGAAGGGGAAGAGCGCGAACACGAGGAAGGGCAGGAGCGCCAGGTGCATGAGCACCTTCCGGAGGCGAGGGCGCTTCGCCACTGCCATCAGTAGGCCTGCTTCCTGACGAACCGGAGCTGCGCCCAGACCACGAACACCAGCAGCGGGAAGAGGTAGAGCGAGATCGCCGCGCCCTCGCCGATCCGCCCGGTGTCGATCCCGATGACGCGCGACAGCGTGGCGAAGAGGTGGGTGGAGTTGACTGGCCCGCCGCGGGTCAGGACGTAGACGATGTTGAAGTCGCTGAAGGTGAAGATGGTGGAGAAGAGCACGACGACGGCGAGCACCGGCTTGAGCAGAGGGAGCGTGATGTGCCAGAAGCGGGCGTTGGCGTTGGCGCCGTCGGCCTCGGCCGCCTCGTGGAGCTCCTTCGGGATGGCGACGAGGGCGGCCAGGATGGTGATGGCGAAGAAGGGCAGCCCGCGCCAGACGTTGACCGTGATCACCGCGGCCATAGCGTAGTACCTCTGGCCGAGCCAGTTGGGCCCCGGCGGGTCCATGAGCCCGAGCGCGATGCCGGTCCAGTTGATCACGCTGTGGGACGAGTTGAACATCCACCACCAGCCGAGCGTCGAGAGCGCGGTCGGGATGACCCAGGGCAGGAGCACGGCGCCGCGGATCATCCGCTTGAACCAGAGCTGCTGGTTGAGCAGGAGCGCCAGGGCGATGCCCAGCACGATCTTGAAGGCTACCGCGACGCCGGTGAAAACGAAGGCGTTCTGGAAGGTCTGGCGGAAGGAGTCGTTGTCCCACAACCGCACGAAGTTTCTGATGCCGATGAACTCGCTCGGCCGGCCGATAAACGCGTTGGAGAGGGAGAAATACACCGCCATCAGGAACGGATAGGCGACCAGGAGCAGCAGCAGGAGCAGGGCCGGTGTCACGAGCACCGGCCCGAGGATCGGCTCTCGATCGAGCCACCCGCTCACGCGCCTGGCGACGCGCGGGCGGCCCCGCGGTACCTGGATCTCGTCGGCTCTGACGGCCATGTTAACCCGCGAGTATCTTCTTCATCTCGTTCTCGGCCCAGGTGATCGAGTCCTTCGTCGAGGTTCCCGTCACCGCCTTGGCAATCATGTTGGGCAGGATGTAGGAGTTGGTGATGAGCTGCACCTTGTCCGAGGGCGGCGCCGGCCATCCGTAGATGTGGTACTGGACCCCCTCGCCCTTGAGAGAGGCGTACTTGGGGTCGGTCCGGAGCACCGGGTGGTCCTGGAGCTTGTCGTAGACGGGCAGGTTGAAGGCGTCGCCCGACATGATCCATTCGTTGTAGACCTCGGGCTTGCCGATCAGGTAGCGGATCCACTCCTTGGCGGGCTCGATGTTCTTCGAGAACTTCCAGATGCAGATCGAGCGGGGCACGTCGGTCTCGTGGCGGCCGTTGGGGCCGGCGAGGCTCCGGTGGTGGTTGATTCCGTCGGCGCTCACGAGCTTGCGCTGCTTGGCCACGATGTAGGCGCTCACGGGGTTGTGGATCCACCCGGCCTTGCCCTCCTGGATCGACTGGTTGTTGCTCGCGTCCGACCAGGAGAGCACCTCGGGCTCCATGCAGTCGCGGAAGACCTTCTTGTACCATTCGATCGTCTGCACGGTCCCCGGGGAGTTGATGCGGACTGTCTTGCCGTCCTTGTCCACCTCCATGCCGCCGAAGGACCACAGCACGGGGCCCGCCGTCGAGATCGAGTCGTAGTTCTGGCTGATGGGGATGCCCACGGGATTCCCCATCTTCTTGAGCTCCTTGCCGACGATGTACAGGTCCTCCCAGGTGTCCGGCACCTTGAGGCTCGCCTTCTTGAAGAGGTCCTCCCGGTAGGTCGGCACGAACATGCCGTGATACTGGGGCACCCCGCGCCAGACGCCCTTGACGTGGGCGCCATCGTACGCGGAGGAGATCGCCTTGCCGTACTTCTTCTCGAGCTCCGTCACGACGTCCGAGACGTCCGCGAGCTGAGGCTCGTAGAGCCACGGGAAGTGCATGCGCATCTCGACCAGGTCGTGGCCGGCCTGGGTCTGCACCTCCGCGGCGTACTTGGCCTGTTGCGGACCCATGTGCGAGATGCCGTCGATGCGGAGCTTGATGCCGGTGTCCTTGGTGAAGCGCTGGGCGATCTCGAGCTGCTTCTTGTCCATGAGCGGCGCGAAGTTGTTCCAGCAGAGGTACGAGATCTCCCGTTGCTGGGCACGAGCGGGCGGCACGCCGGCGGCCAGGATGCCGGCCAGGCCCGCGCCCGTAACGGTCAGGAACTCGCGGCGATTGACAGAACCCATAGGTTCCTCCTCCTCATCGTTGAGAGCGGCCGGATGCGCACCCGGACAGGAAGTGTGTGCGGACTTTAGGCCGGGGAGCGGGTGACTGTCAAGTTGGCGCGGCGTCATGCGTAGAGCCGGAAGACGCCGAAGGCGATGGTCCCGGCGATGAGGGCGAGCGCGATCAGGGTAAGCGCGGCCAGGGCGGCGCGGCTCACGACGGCATCACCGCCCGCGCCGGGATCACCGCCGGCGGCCGCATCTTCTGCAGCCCGAGACCCACGGCCAGGAGGACGAGGCCGAGGACGTCGGTCAAGATCCCGGGGTCGATGAGCAGGAGCGCCGCGGCGACGAAAAGCGCTCGTTCGAGCCAGGTCGCCGGGCGGATGAAATGGCCCTCGAGGCCGGCGGCCAGCGCCGTCACGCCGATGATCCCCGTGACCACGGCCCGTACGATGCCGGTCCACGGCCCCTCGAAGAGCAGCGCCGGCGAGTAGACGAAGAAGAAGGGCACGATGAAGCCGGCCGCGGCGAACTTCACGGCCTGGAGCCCGGAACCCCAGAGCCCGCACTTGCTGATCGAGGCCGCCGCGTAGACGGCGAGCGCGACTGGAGGCGTCACGGCCGACAAGCACGCGAAGTAGAAGGCGAACATGTGGGCGGCCATGGGCGCGACGCCGAGCTTGATGGCCGCGGGGATCAAGAGCGCCGCCAGCATGATGTAGGCGGGCGTCGTGGGCATCCCCATGCCGAGGATGACGGCGGCCACCATGGTGATCACGAGCGCGATGATCAGGGTTTCCCCCGCCACCGCCACCAGAAAGCTCGTGAAGCGGATGGCCAGTCCCGTCTGGAGGATCACGCCGATCACGATGCCGGCGGAGGCCGTGGCCATGGCCACTGGCACCGTCTGCTGGGCGCCGTCCCGGAGCGCCTCGGCCGCCCCCCGCAGCCCCACGCGGGTCTCCCGCCGCAGCCAGGACAGCGCCCAGACCGATGCCGTCGAGATGATGGCCGCGTAGGTCGCCGTGAAGCCCTCGAGCAGCAGGACGAAGATGATCAGGAGCGGGATGAAGAGATGGCCCTGCCGCCACATGAGCTGGCGGAGGTTGGGCAGCTCCGCCCTGGGAATACCCCGCAGGCCGCCCCGGATCGCGTTGAAGTGGATCGCGGCGAAGAGCGCACCGTAGTAGAAGAGCGCAGGGATCGCCGCCGCCAGCATCACGCTCGAGTACGACACCCCCATGAACTCCGCCATCACGAAGGAGGCCGCGCCCATGACCGGGGGCATGATCTGGCCGCCCGTCGAGGCTACGGCCTCGATCGCCGCCGCCGCCTCGGGCTTGAACCCGGTTCGCTTCATCATCGGGATGGTCAGCCAGCCGTCGACCATCACGTTGGCCACGGCGGATCCCGAGATGGTCCCGAAGAGGCTCGAGGACACGACCGAGACCTTGCCGGGGCCCCCGCGCTGGCCTCCGGCGATCGCATTGGCGAAGTTCATGAAGAACTGACCGGCGCCCGACTTCTCCAGGAAGGAGCCGAAGATGATGAAGAGAATCACGTAGGAGCCGGCGACGCCGAGCGCGATGCCGAAGATCCCCTCGGTCGTGAAGTAGGTCTGGTCGAGCAGGATCTCGAGCGAGAGCCCGCGGTGGCGCAGAAAGCCGGGGAACCAGGGGCCGCCCAGGCCGTAGGCGATGAAGCAGAGGGCCACGATCGGCAGGGCGGCCCCGATGGTCCTCCGAGTCGCCTCGAGGACCAGGAGGGTAGCGAACCCGGCGACCACCATGTCCGCCGCGCTCAGCGGCTCGGCGGTGGGCATCCGGCTGGTGACGTACGTGTAGTGGACGAAGAGATAGCCGACGCAGGCCAGCGAGACCGCCGCGAGCCCGAGATCGCTCCACGGAATCCTGTCCCGTGCCGCGCCCTGCCGCCTGGGGAACAGCAGGAACGACAGAACGAGGCTGAACGCCAACGTGAGGATGCGGAGGACGAGGCTGTCGGGCGCCGCGGGCGTGAGCCGGGCGTAGACGTGGTAGGCGGACATGACCACCGCCACCACGCCCACGACCAGCCCGCTGTAGCCGACGAGCTTGCGCACCGCCGGCGGCTACTTCAGCAGTCCCGCCTCTCGATAATACTTTTCGGCGCCCGGGTGATAGGGCATGCCGAAGTTCTGCGCCATGTCCTTGGCCGTCACACCCTTCATCGCCGCCGTCACGTTGCCGAAGCTCTCCCGCCCTTCGATGATGGCCTTCGTGACCTTGTAGATCACCTCGGGCGGCGTCTTCGACGAGGCGATGAGAATGGTGGGGGCTTGGATGGTCACCACGTCCTCGTCGATCCCGTAGGCGGCGTACGTCGCTTTCGGGATCACGTGCCGGACGAACCCGGCGTTGAGCTGGCGCATCTTGGCGATGATGTCCTCGGGCACCGGCACCATGCGAAGCTTGCGTGCCGAGCCGACGTCCAGGACGTAGCTGGCCGGCACCACGGTGTACCACCCCATGGCCACGGCCTGGCGGTTCTTGATGAGCTCGCCATTGTCCGCGATGGAGCCGAAGCTCTTCGTGCCGAGATCATCGAGCTTCATCCCGCTCACCTTCAGCAGCATTTCCCAGCCCTCGGCCAGGCTCGTGTTCCCGCGCGGAGGCAAGGCCACGGGCTTGCCCTTGAGGTCGGCCAGCTTCCTGATGTCGGAGTCCACGGGCACGATGAGCTGCCAGACGTTCGGGTAGTAGCTCGCCACGTACATGGGCTTGTCCGTCTGCTTGCCCTGCCAGGTGTTCGTCCCGGCGCGCGCGTCGGCCAGCACGGTCGTCATGGACCAGCCGAGGTCGGCCTTGTCGTTGCGGATCTTCTCCATGTTGACCAGCGCCGCTCCCGGCTCGACCTGCACGTCCAGCTCGGGGAACTTCTTCTTGATGACGTCGGCGGTGGCGGCGGCCATCGGCGTCCAGGTGCCGCCCGTGGGACCGGCCGAGAAGATGAGGCTCGCCTTTTGCTGGGCGACCGCGGGGGCCGCGAGGCACGCGCCCGCGAGGAATATCACCGCTGCCAACACACTGCGGGTGAGGAACGGTGTCATGTCAGGGGTCTCCTTGAGGGCTCCGCGCTCAGGGCCCGAGCGGAACGATCTGAGCCGCGGCGTCGAAGCTGAGCGGGCGTGCCTCGCCTACGATTTCGAGATCCGGGCGCTTCTTGATGTCTGGGAGGAAGGCCTCGGAGCACTCGATCTCCCCGATCATGAGCGTATTCTTGATCCGGATGACCCGCGCCCGTTCGGGCGTCGTGAGCCCGATGCAGCCGAGCGCGTTGTCCACGGCGTCGCGGTCCGAGTCGAAGATGAGCGGCAGCTTGGCGCCGTTCGGAGCGCAGGCGGTCAGGCAATTGATGGCCGTCTTCTTCCAGTCGATCTTCTCCGCAAGCCGTCGCGTCGTGAAATCCGCGTTGCCGATGCCGGTGGCGTTGCCGCCGCTGTCCTCGGTCAGGTCGAGCGCGACGATCCAGAGGATCTTCGGATCGTTCGGGAAGGGCTCGTGCGGGTTCGACGGGCGCCCGATGATGTTGGTGTCCATGCCGGCGCCGGAGATGTTCTTGCCGATCTCCTCCACCACGAGCACGTCGATCGGCGAGAATGGCAGCCGCGCCATCCACTCGCGCGCAACCTTGAGCAGCCGCCGCTCCCCGGCCTCGAGGTCTTCCGCGTTGAAGGCCTCGATCCTGGCGGTCTCGTCATAGCCGTTCTCGACGATGCCGAGCCCGAAGCCGATCCGCGCCTTGGCCAGCATTTCGCGCCCGACCGCGGTGATGACGGTCTCGTAGCCGTGGTTGACGTTGGCGCGGTGGTACTGGGTGGCGCCCTGGTACTTACCCAGCCCGATGGTCATCATCTTGAAGAGGCCCGACTCGATGGAGCCCTTGAAGTCCGTGTGCGGCTTGACGCGGTTGACGACGCCTATCCAGTCGGCCTCGAAGGCTATCCTGTCGCACCAGACGGGCAGCCCGAGCGCCAGGCCGGCCTGGACGACGTCCATGCTGGCCCTGAGCGGGCAGCCCATGGTCGACTCCGTGATGCCGTAGTGCGCCAGGATCTCGAGCTGGCCCTCCGCCGTGGCGCCGCCGTGGCTGCCCATGGCGGGGAAGACGAAGGGCTTCGCGCCGAGTGCCTTGAGATGGTCCACCACGGCCCGGACGATGACCGCGATGTTGGCGATACCGCGACTGCCCGCTCCTACAGCCACGGTGTCGCCGCGCTTGACGGGCAGCCGGGCCTTGCCCATGGCGACCCGCACCCCGGCCGGGATGTCGGCCAGGCGCTCCCGGGGAAAGGACTGCCTCACCCGGTACATCAGGGGCAGCGGCATGGCCGGATGATACTGAGACCGCCCGGGCCTGTCAACGACCTTGACTTTGGTGGATTCTGCCCGTAAAACTGGGGCCCAATTGGACTGAACCTCTTGGCACAGAACCCCCTCTTGACGCGCCCTTATGCGCTGATCCGCCGCGCCGCGGTGCCCTCCGCGCTCGCCCTCGTGGTGATCCTGGGCGGCTGCGCGACCGTCAGCGACATGTTCCGCCAGAAACCTCAGGCCCTCCTGCCCCCCGGCGACCTCTACCAGGCGGGCGAGACGGACCTGAACAAAAAGAGCTACGTGGCCGCACGGGCCAGTTTCCAGAAGATCGTCGAACGCCACCCGCAGTCGAGCTACGCCGCCCGGGCGCGATTCCTCATCGGCGAGACCTACTACCGCGAGGGCACGTTCGACAAGGCGATCAAGGAGTTCGAAGGCTTCATGTCGTTCTACCCGCGCCACGAGATCGCCGACCTCGTCCAATTCCGCCTGGCCATGAGCTACTACGACCAGATGAAGCCCGTGGAGCAGGACCAGGGCCTGACTGTGAAGGCGATGGATCAGTTCAAGAAGCTGGTGCGGGAGTACCCCGACAGCCGCTACGCTTCCGACGCGCTCGCCAAGATCGACATCTGCCGCGGCCGCCTCGCCCAGAAAGAGCTCTGGGTGGCGGCGTACTACCTCGAAAACGAGAACAACCCCATCGCCGCGCGCCAGCGGCTCGAGGGCGTCCTCAAGGACTATCCGCGCAGCCTGATCGTCCCGGAGGCGCTCTACCGGCTGGCCGACATCAATGCGCGCGAGGGCCGGACAGAGGAGGCGCAGCAGATGTTCAGGAGGCTGGCGAACGAGTACCCGTACACCGAGTGGGGGCGGCGGGCGAGCCAGCGGTTGCGGACCGCCGCTTCGAACTAGCCATGCACGACATCGTGGATCTCCGCTCCGACACGCTGACGCTGCCGACGCCGGCGATGCGCGAAGCCATGGCGCGTGCCGAGGTCGGCGACGACGTCTGGGAGGAAGACCCGACCGTCCGTCGTCTCGAGGAGCTGGCGGCGCGCCTCACGGGCAAAGAAGCGGCGCTCTTCGTCTCCTCCGGCACGCAGGGCAACCTGGTCTCCGTGCTCGCCCAGACGCGTCACGGCCAGGAGATCGTGCTCGACCGGGATTCGCACATCTTCAACTACGAAGGCGCGAGCGCCGCCGTCTTCGGCGGGGTGCAGACCCTGCCGATCGCCACCGAGCGCGGCTTCCTCACCGCCGCCCAGGTCCGCGACAGCGTGCGGCCCAGCAATATCCACATCCCCACGACCGGCCTCGTCTGCCTCGAGAACACGCACAATCGCCACGGCGGCACCTGCTGCACGCCCGAGGAGATCGCCGACGTCGCGGCGGCGGCGGCCGCCCATGGCGTCCCGGTGCATCTCGACGGCGCGCGCATCTTCAACGCCGCGGTGGCGCTCGGCCGGCCGGTCGCCGACTTTGCGCGGCCCGTGGACTCGATCACCTTCTGCCTGTCCAAGGGCCTGGCGGCGCCGGTCGGCTCTCTCGTCTGCGGCTCGCGCGAGCTCGTGACGCGCGCGCGCCGCGTGCGGAAGATGCTGGGCGGCGGCATGCGGCAGGTGGGCGTCCTCGCCGCGGCCGGGCTGATCGCGCTCGAGAGCATGGTCGACCGGCTCGCCGAGGATCACGCGAACGCGACGCGCCTGGCCGGCGGCCTCGCCCGGATGCCCCGCGTGCGGCTCGACCAAGGCAAGGTCCAGACCAACATCGTCATCTTCCACGTGGACCGCGAGGGCGGGTCGGCCGAGCTCACCGCCGGCTGCCTGGCCCGCAAGGTCAAAATCCACCAGATCGGGCCCGGCGCCATCCGCTGCGTGACCCACAAGGACGTGGACCGGGAAGACATCGACCGCGCCCTCGACGCGTTCCGCGAGATCACGAAGCCCTGGTAACGGGAGCCCACACGCTATGGCCGAGCGCCTGCTAGACGTCAAGAACCTCAAGACCTACTTCTTCACCGACGAGGGCGTCGTCCGCGCCGTGGACGGCGTGGACCTGTACATCGAAAAGGGGGAGACCCTCGGCGTCGTGGGCGAATCCGGCTGCGGCAAGTCCGTGACGGCGCTCAGCATCATGAAGCTGATCCCGCAGCCCCCGGGCAAGATCATCGAGGGCGAGATTCTCTACAACGGCATCGACCTCGTGGACTTGCCCGCCAACCAGATGCGGAAGATCCGTGGCAAAGAGATCTCGATGATCTTCCAGGAGCCCATGACCTCGCTGAACCCGGTGTTCACCTGCGGCGAGCAGATCGCCGAGGCCCTGAGGCTCCATGAAGGACTGGGCCGGCGGGCGGCCATGGACAAGACTGTCGAGATGCTGAAGCTCGTGCACATCCCCAACGCCGAGCGCCGAGTGAAGGAATACCCGCACCAGCTCTCGGGCGGCATGCGCCAGCGCATCATGATCGCCATGGCGCTGTCCTGCAACCCGAAGCTCCTCATCGCCGACGAACCCACGACCGCGCTCGACGTCACGATCCAGGCCCAGATCCTCGAGCTCCTGAACGAGCTCAAGAGCAAGCTCAAGATGGCCGTCATGCTGATCACGCACGACATGGGCGTCATCGCCGAGACCGCCCAGCGCGTCGTCGTCATGTACGCGGCCAAGGTGGCCGAGGAGGCCTCCGTCGCCGATCTCTTCAAGGAGCCGCTGCACCCTTACACGCAGGGGCTGCTCCGCTCCATTCCGCGGATCGACCTGGCCGCGACGGAGCGGCGCCGGCTGGAAACGATCCCCGGGACGGTGCCGACGCTCCGGGGCGACATCGCTCCTGGCTGCCGCTTCGCCCCGCGCTGCCCCTTCGTCAAGTCCGTGTGCACCGAAAAAGACCCCGTGCTCAAAGAAGTGAAGCCCGGCCACAAAGTCTCCTGCTGGCTTTACTAGAGGGAAACCATGGCTGAGACAGCGCTCCTCCAGGTCAGGAACCTCAAGAAGTACTTCCCCATCCGCGGCGGACTGTTCTCCCGGGAGGTTGCCCGCGTCCACGCGGTGGACGACGTCTCGTTCACGATCGAGAAAGGCGAGACGCTGGGTCTCGTGGGCGAGTCCGGATGCGGCAAGTCCACGACGGGGCGCTGCATCCTCCGCCTGATAGAGCCAACGTCCGGCGAGGTGACCTTCGAGGGGAAGGACGTCACGGCGCTCGACAAGCGGTCGCTCCGTCACCTGCGACGCGACATGCAGATCATCTTCCAGGACCCCTACGCCTCGCTCAACCCGCGCATGACGGTGGGCTCGATCATCGGCGAGGCAATCGTGATCCACAAGCTCGCGAAGACGCGCAAGGAGCGCGAGGAGCGCGTGATCCACCTCCTCGAGACGGTCGGCTTGAGCTCCGACCACCTGCGCCGTTACCCGCACGAGTTCTCGGGCGGCCAGCGGCAGCGGATCGGTATCGCCCGGGCGCTGGCCGTCAGTCCCAAGCTCATCGTCGCCGACGAGCCGGTCTCAGCGCTCGACGTCTCGATCCAGGCGCAGGTCATCAACCTGCTGGAGGATCTCCAGAAGCAGTTCAACCTGACCTACCTGTTCATTGCCCACGATCTGTCCGTGGTCGAGCACATCTCGACGCGCGTGGCCGTCATGTACCTGGGCAAGATCGTCGAGATCGCGCCCGCCAAGGAGCTCTACAACAACCCGAAGCACCCGTACACCGAGGCGCTCCTCTCCGCGGTGCCGATCCCCGACCCCTCGGTCAAGCGCAAGCGCATCCTGCTGGAGGGCGACGTGCCGAGCCCGATCAAGCCACCTTCCGGCTGCCGCTTCCACACGCGTTGCCCCATCCGCGTGCCATCCTGCTCGGAGAACGAGCAGGTGCTGAAACAGATCTCGCCGGGCCACTGGGTCGCGTGCCAAGTGCGTGCCTGACGCCGGGCTTCTCGACCCGGCTCTCCGCGAGGTCTGTCTGATGATCGAATGGTCGGGGATCTTCCACGTCATGGCGACGCCGTTCACGGACGGCGGCGACCTTGACAGCGCCGGCCTTCCCCGCCTGGTCGAATCGGCGCTGGCCACGGGGCTCAGTGGCCTGACCGTGCTGGGAATCGCGGGCGAGGCTCATCGCCTCACGGAGGATGAGCGTCGGCGCGTGGTCGAGACGGTCGTCAAGGAGGCGCGCGGCCGCGTGCCCGTCGTCGCTGGTGTCTCCGCTTCAGGCACGCATCTGGCCAGGTCTTTGACCCGCATGGCCCAGGAGCACGGGGCCGACGCGCTCATGGTCGCCCCGCCGGCGGGTCTCAAGAACCTCGACGCGGTGGCCGAGTACTACCGGACGGTGGCGGACGCAGCCTCCGTGCCGCTCGTGCTCCAGGACGAGCCCGTGACCACCCAGGTGACCATGCCCGCGGAGTTCCTGGCCCGCCTGTGCCGTGAGATCCCCGCGATCGAGGCGGTCAAGCTCGAGGAGGCGCCGACCCTGCCCAAGATCACGCGGCTGCGCGACCTCCTCTCGCGGCGCGTGTCGATCTTCGGCGGGCTCGGGGGCGTCTACTTCTTCGAGGAGCTCTCGCGCGGAGCCGACGGCGCCATGACGGGCTTCCCCTACCCGGAAGCGCTCAAGGCCATCCGCGACGCCTTCGTGGCCGGGCGCCGCGATGACGCGCGGGCGCTCTTCTACCACTGGCTGCCGCTGATCCGCTACGAGAGCCAGCCGGGCTCGACGCCCGGTACGGCCATCGGCATCAGGAAGGAAATCCTCCGCCGCCGCGGCTGGATCGCCTCGGCGCGAGTCCGCCCGCCCGCGCCGGCGCTGGACGCGCGCACTCTTACAGAGCTGGGCGAGATCCTTCGCGCCGTCGAGGCCTGACTCATTCCAACGGTTCGCGTGGGCGACATCGATCTGTTCTACCAGCGCGTGGGGCCGGCGCCCCCACCGTCGCTCATCCTTCTCATGGGCTGGGGCGCTGACCACACCTCCTGGGCCTTCCAGGTGCCGGCCTTCGCCGCCGAGTTCGACGTGATCGCGCTCGACAACCGCGGCGCCGGCCAGAGCGGCGCCCCGGACACGCGCTACACGATCGGCGGCATGGCCGACGACGTGGCGGGCCTGATGGACCAGCTCGGCGTGCGGAACGCGCACATCTGCGGCGCCTCGATGGGCGGGATGATCGCCCAGGAGCTGGCGCTCCGGCATCCCGAGCGCGTCCTCACCCTCCAGCTGCACTGCACCACGGCCGGCGTGGACGGCTACGGCCGGCTCGTGCTCGACAACTTCCTGCGCGTGAAGGCCCGCAGCGACGCGGAAGAGTTCACCCACTGCACCCTGCCCTGGCTGCTGAGCCGGAAGACCTTCGCCGAGCGGCCGGACTTCGTCGAGACGTGGATCCTGCGCGCCCTCGAGTACCCCTTCGCCGCGAGTCTCACCGGGCTCAGTCGCCAGGGCGAGGCCATCCGCGGCCACGACACGCGCGATCGCCTGGCTGGGATCCGCGTGCCGACCCTGATCACGACGGGCACGGAGGACATCCTCGTGTCCCCGTCGTCGTCGGAAGACCTCCACGCGCTGATTCCCGACTCCGAGCTCACCAGAATCGCGGACGCCGGCCACATGCACTTCATCGAGCAGCCCGCCACCTTCAACGAAGTCTGCCTGGAGTTCCTGCGAAAGCACCGCGCCTGACAGCAGGCCGCCGATAAGGGCCCATCTGCGCCATGTAGCGGAGTACTTTGGGGCGCCCTCGACCGCAGGCTCAACGTACAGAGAGTACGCCTCGCCTGCGGATCAACTCAGCTCTCGTCTCGCGACGGCCACAGGCCGCCGCTCAACTCGAACCGCGGGGCGCCGCCTCGCATCTGGACCCTTCTCGACGGGCTGGTTACTGCTTCTCGTCGGAGACGAGGGGTTGCGCGATGATCTCGCCCGCGGCCGCGACGGCGATCGGCGCCCCTAGGAGGACGAGACTGCGGCGGATCACTCCCAGAGGTAGCCGGTGGGGTTGACCGACTGACCCTTGACCTGGATCTCGTAGTGCAGGTGCGGGCCGGAGGAGCGACCGGTGTTGCCGGTGAGCGCGATGGCCTCACCGCGCTCGACCTTCCGGTTCACGGCGACGTTGAGCCTGGAGAGATGGCCGTAGATCGACTTCGTCTCGTTGCCGTGGTCGATGATCAGGGTCTGGCCGTACTCGGCGTGCACGCCCGCGAAGACCACGGTGCCGGGCGCTGGCGCCCTGACCGGCGTGCCCACGGGCGCGCCGATGTCGAGCCCGCTGTGGAACTCCGAGTTGGCCGACCAGGGCGACACGCGGCTGCCGTAGCTGGAGTTGATCTGGCCGCGCACGGGCCAGCGGGACGGCAGTGCCGCCAGCACGCGCGTCGCGCGGCCGAGGAAGCGCTCGAGGGCGCGGAGGTTGTCGCCCTCTTCCTTGACGATGCCCGTCAATCGATCGAGCTCGTCGCCGATGGCGGCGCGGTCGGGAGTCTCGGCGACCCGCGCCGGGCCGGTACCGCCGCCGATGCCGGTTCCGCGCTTGGCGGAGCCGTCTTCGGGGCCGAAGGGCGCCAAGATCTTGGCGTACAGCTCGCGCCAACCGTCGATCTCGGCGCGGATCTCGCGCACCTTCGACTGCGAGGCGTCGATGACTCCCTGTTGCTCGGCGACGCGCGCCTCCAGCTCGTTGAGCGAGGCGCGCTGGCTGCGCAGCTGGAGGTAGTCGGTGTAGATGATGGCGACCGAAGTGGGGAAGACCAGGAAGAGACCCAAGACCGTCAGGATCAGCCATCGCGGAAGGGTTACACGGGCGACGCGGCACCCGTCGTCGTGGACCACCAGGAGATTGAACTTGCGCTGCGCCCGCATGACCCTCAGCGCTTGATCGGCACGACCGAGAGGTCCCGCGTCGGGAGCGCCTCGGTGTTGGGTTTGGCCTTGGTCATTCGGCAGTGGCCCTCGAAGAGCACGCCCTCCTCCACGACCACGACCGGCGCTTCGACGTCGCCGAAGACGCGCGCGGTGCGCTTGAGCTCGACACGCTCGGCGGCGGAGACATTGCCCACCACCTCACCGCTGATGAGCACCTGCCCGGCGCGGATGTCGCCGTTGATGGTCCCCTTGTCGCCGATGATCAGGGTGTCGGTGGTCGAGATCTCGCCTTTGAAGCGACCGTTCAGCATGACCGTGCCATTGAACGTGTACCGCCCCTCGATCTCCGAACCCTCGTCGATGAAGGCCGTGAGACCGTTGCGGCCCACTGGCTTGCGCTTGCGCTTGAACATGGCCGGCCCCGCCGGGGGAGTCCGCCCGCCTACCGCTGCGCCGTGACAGCGCGCGCCCCGTCGACCAGGTACACGGGGCGCGGCCCTCTCGCGCCATCGTCTCCCTTGCTCTTGACGACGTTGCCGTTGAAGAAGCCCCCCTTCGAGATCACGAGCGAGTCCGTTTCGATGTTGCCGGTGACCCGCCCCGACTCGGCGATCTCGACGTTGCCCGTGGCGACCATGTTGCCTTCGTAGACACCCATGACGATGGCGTCCACGGTCTGGACGTTGGCATTGACGACACCCTTCTCCCCGATGACCAGCTTGCCGCCCACGCTGAGCTCGCCTCCTACTTCGCACTCGATCTGGATCGAGTCGGCGATCTCGAACTTGCCCTCGAGCTTGGCGGAGGAGCCGACGATCGTCAGCAGGGGCCCGCCGTTCTGCTTCGGACCGGCCGGGCTCTCCTGTGCCACCACCGTCGCCTGCGGCTTGCTGCTCTTCCGTCCAAGCATTGCAGCCTCCTCGGGTAGTGCGGCTGCCGCGTCCTGCCCTGGCCCCCGGACGGGCTCAGGTGGGGCTGGGCGACTGCTCAATCGGACGTGACGGGAAGGGAGTTGGATGCTCCCGGCTCTGCCGGGGTCACGGGGTTTGTAGCATGCACTCTTGAAAGGTGTCAACCCCGGATTTCCTCTGCGCCGAGAGTGCGCGCTATCTCCGCGCATTCAGGCCGTTTCTTGACACCCCGAGAGGCTCCGAAGTATCATTTGTCAACGCCCACACCTGCCATGGACGACTTCTACCGGATCAAGCGCCTTCCGCCGTACGTCTTCGCCATCGTCAACGACCTCAAAACGAAGGCGCGGGCCAAGGGGCAGGACATCATCGACCTGGGCATGGGCAATCCCGATCAGGCGACGCCCAAGCACATCGTCGACAAGCTGATCGAGGCCGCGCAGAACCCGAAAAACCACCGCTACTCGGCCTCGCGAGGCATCACGCGGCTCCGGAAGGCTGTCACCACCTGGTACCGCGACCGATACGGCGTCGAGCTCGACCCCGATACCGAGGCCATCGCCACGATCGGGGCCAAGGAGGGCATGGCGCACCTCGCGCTGGCCGTGCTCCAGCCGGGCGACGGCGTGCTGGTGCCCAACCCGACGTACCCGATCCATTCCTATTCGGTCGTGATCGCCGACGGAGATCTTCGCTCCGTGCCCATGGTGCCGGGCGAGGACTTCTTCGCGCGGCTCCAGGAAGCCGCGCGCCTGTCCTGGCCCAAGGCCAAGCTCCTGATCCTGTCCTTCCCCCACAATCCGACCACGATGTGCGTGGAACGCGATTTCTTCGTCAAGGTCGTGGACTTCGCCAAGGAGCACCAGCTCATGGTGGTCCACGACTTCGCCTACGCGGACTTTGCCTTCGACGGGTACCGGCCGCCGTCGTTCCTCGAGGTGCCGGGGGCCAAGGACGTCGGTGTCGAGCTGTTCTCGATGTCGAAGTCGTACAACATGCCCGGCTGGCGAATGGGCTTCGTGTGCGGCAACGCCCGCATGATCCACGCGCTGGGCAGGATCAAGTCGTACCTGGACTACGGCGCGTTCCAGCCGATCCAGATCGCCTCCATCGTCGCGCTCGAGGGCGACCAGTCCGCGGTGGGGCAGATCGTCGAGCTCCACCGCCGCCGCCGGGACGTCCTCGTCGAGGGCCTCAACAAGATCGGCTGGTCGGTGCCCAAGCCCAAGGGCACGATGTTCGTGTGGGCGCCCATGCCCGCCTCGTTCCGCTCGATGGGCTCGCTCGAGTTCTCCAAGATGCTCATCCAGGAATGCAAGGTGGCGGTCTCGCCCGGCATCGGCTTCGGCGAGTACGGCGAGGGCTATGTCCGGTTCGCCCTCGTCGAGAACGAGCAGCGCATCAGGCAGGCCCTGCGCGGCCTCAAGACCCTCGCCGCCCGCTGACGGGGCGGACGCGCGGCGGGCGGCGACCACGGGCACCCCATGAACGAGATCAAGCTCGGCCTCCTCGGCCTCGGCACGGTTGGCAGCGGCGTCGTCAAGGTCCTCCAGACCCACGGCGCCGAGATGCAGGAGCGCGCCGGGTGCCGGCTCACCCTGCACGCCGTCGCGGACGCGGACATGACGCGTCCGCGCGAGGGCCTCGACCTCAAGCGCCTCCCGCTCGTCCCGGACGCCGCGCTGGTGCTCGACGACCCGGCGGTCCAGGTCGTGATCGAGCTCGTCGGCGGGCTCGAGCCGGCGCGCACCTTCATCCTCAAGGCCCTCGACGCCGGCAAGCACGTGGTCACGGCCAACAAGGCGCTGCTGGCCCACCACGGCACCGAGATCTTCGAGGCGGCGCGCCGCAACCGCGTCATGCTGGGCTTCGAGGCGGCCGTGGCGGGAGGCATCCCGCTCATCCGCGCCGTCAAGGACGGGCTGGCGGCCAACCGCGTGCTCTCGGCCTTCGGCATCGTCAACGGCACCTGCAACTACATCCTCTCCAAGATGGCCGACGAGGGGCTCGACTTCTCGGTCGTCCTCAAGGAGGCGCAGGCGCACGGCTACGCCGAGGCCGACCCCACGCTGGATATCGAAGGCATGGACTCGGCGCACAAGCTCCAGATCCTGGCGACGATCGCCTTCCGCACCTCCGTGGATCTCAAGGACATCCACACGGAAGGCATCACTGCGATCACCCAGCAGGACGTCCTCAACGCTGCCGAGCTCGGCTATCGGATCAAGCTCCTCGCCATCGCCAAGGCCGCCGGCGGCGCCCTCGAGGCCCGCGTGCACCCGACCATGATTCCAGCGGGGTCGCCGATGGCCGCGGTGTCGGGCGTCTTCAACGCCGTCTTCATCACCGGCGACAATGTCGGCAACCTGATGTTCTACGGCCGCGGCGCCGGGCAGCTGCCCACCGCGTCGGCGGTCTGGTCGGACACGCTCGAGATCGCCCGGCGCGTGGCCCACGGCATCCCGGCCATGGAGGGCGACCTGCCCTCGCTCAGCGAGCGGCCGCTGCCGCTCCGGCGTATGGAGGATATCCGCTCGTCGTACTACCTGCGCGTCATGGCCATGGACCGGCCGGGCGTGCTGGCGCAGGTGGCAGGCATCCTCGGGCATCACGACATCTCGCTCGTCTCGGTGCTCCAGAAGGAGCGCGCCCACGGCGAGGCCGTGCCGGTGGTGATGATGACCCACGACGCGCGGGAGCGGGACATGCGCGCGGCGCTCCAGTCCATCGACAAGCTCCCCGTCGTCGCGGCACGGACTACGATGATCCGCGTTGAGCCCGCCTGATGAACCCCGCCGGCCCGAAGCAGCCGCAGGACAACTCGAACGCCCCGATGAGCCCCACAGGGGCGAAGAGGCCCTACCGCAACGCGTCGACCTCCACAATAAGGCAACCAAAATGACTGCGTGGCCCGGCGTCATCGAGCGCTACCGGCAGTTCCTGCCGGTGTCGCCCGGCACGCCGGTGGTCACGCTCCACGAAGGCAATACCCCGCTCGTCCCGGCCCCGAGGCTGGCGGAGGCGACCGATCCGAGCTTGCGCATCTTCCTCAAGTGCGAAGGCTTCAATCCGACGGGCTCCTTCAAGGACCGCGGCATGACCGTGGCCATCTCCAAGGCCGTCGAATCGGGCTCGCGCGCGGTGATCTGCGCCTCGACCGGCAACACCTCGGCCTCGGCCGCGGCCTATGCCGCGCGGGCGGGCATCCGCGCCTTCGTCATGGTGCCCAAGGGCGCGGTCGCCATCGGCAAGCTCTCGCAGGCCGCCATCCACGGCGCGACGGTGCTCGTGATGGACGGCAACTTCGACCAGGCGCTGGCGATCGTCACCCAGATAGCCGAGCGCCATCCGGTCACGCTGGTCAACAGCCTGAACCCGTTCCGTCTCGAGGGTCAAAAGACGGGCGCCTTCGAGGTCGTGGACCAGCTCGGGCGCGCTCCGGACTACCACCTGATCCCCGTCGGCAACGCGGGCAACATCTCGGCCTACTGGCGGGGCTACCGCGAATACCACCGGGCGGGCATCGCCAAGGAGCTGCCGAAGATGGTCGGCTTCCAGGCCGCGGGCGCGGCGCCCATCGTGGAAGACCGCGTCATCGCCGAGCCCAAGACGCTCGCGACCGCCATCCGGATCGGCAACCCCGCCTCCTGGGGGCTCGCCAAGGAGGCGCTCCAAGACTCGCAGGGTTGGATCGACGCCGTCACCGACGAGGAGATCGTCCGCGGGTATCGCCTGCTGGCCCGTGAAGAGGGCATCTTCATGGAGCCCGCCTCCTGCGCGACGGTGGCCGGGCTCGCCAAGATGGTCAAGGCCGGGCGCTTCGAGCCCGGCTCCACGATCGTGCTCACCCTCACGGGGCACGGGCTCAAGGACCCGGACACGGCGCTCGAGTCCGCGACCCGGCCGGTGAGCGTGCCCGCGCGGCTCGACGCCGTCCTCATCCAGCTCGGACTCTAGCCGATTCCCAGAGTCCCACAGGCTGCTCAAAAAGCTCCAGAAGCGACGCGGCGCCCGACCGCGCAGGCCGTCGAGAAGGGTCCAGACGCGAGGCGGCGAGCGCCGCGGCACCCCGAGGCGTACTCTCTGTACGTCGAGGGGTGCCGCAAGCTCGCCCCAAACTCTTTTAGATAAATGGCGCAGGTGGGCCCTTATCGACGGCCTGCTAGCCGAGTGCCCTCCGCCGGGCGGCTGGTCAACATCCTCCTGGGGATCGCGATCAGCGCAGCCCTCCTGGTCTGGCTCTTCTGGAACGTGGACCTCCGCGCCGTCGCCGCGCGCCTCGGCGACACGCAGTGGGGATGGCTCGCGGTCAGCATCGCCCTCAATCTCAGCTCGCTCTGGGCACGCGCCGTGCGCTGGCATCACCTCTTTCCGCAGGGGGCGCATCCTACCCACCTCCTCAACGCCGTGGTGATCGGCTACATGGGCAACAACCTGCTGCCGCTCCGGGCCGGCGAGGTGCTGCGCGTCTACGTGGTGGCGCGGCGGGGCCAGCAATTCTGGACGACGGTGACGACCCTCGTGGTCGAGCGCGCCCTCGATGGGCTGGCGGTCGGGATCGTGTTGGCGTTTGTCTTCCTCCTGATCCCGACGCCCCGCGAGGTCGCCTGGGCGGCGGAGATCTTCGTCGCCCTCGTTCTGACCATGCTCGTGGTCCTGATGGCGATCACGGCGGCGCCCCTGCCCTGCCGCATCCTGATCCACTCCCTCGCCTACCGCTGGCCGAACATCGAACGCCGCATGCTGGTGATCTTCGACACCATGAGCGACGGACTGCAGGGCATGCGGCGGCCGAGTCAGCTGCTGCCGACGGCCATCTGGTCGATCGCCATCTGGGCGGTCATCGTGGGGTCGGTGTGGACCTGCTTCCAGGCGGCACGTCTCGATCTGCCCGTGACTGCCGCCCTCTGCGTGATTGCCTTCATCGGCCTCGGCGTGAGCCTGCCCTCGAGCCCTGGTTTCATCGGCGTGATCCAGGCGGCGACCGTGCTCGCGCTGTCCTTCTTCGGCATAGGAAAAGCGGACGCCCTCGGCTTCTCGCTGCTCCTGCACGCCTCGCAGTTCGTGCCGGTCACGCTCTGGGGCCTCCTGCTCCTGGTTGTGGAGCACATGAGTCTGACGGAGGCCGCGCGCGCCGGCGGCGCGTCTGAGATGAAGTCGCGGGAAAAGTTGACCTAGGAGCCTGTCGGAGTAATGGGTTTGACAACACTGCGACGAAGAATGCGATCGCACATTTGGCTCAGGATCAACGATCTCGATCCGACCAATACGTTTCGTCGGAGTAATGGGTTTGACAACACTGCGACGAAGAATGCGATCGCACATTTGGCTCAGGATCAACGATCTCGATCCGACCAATACGTTTCGTACCCCCCGAAACCGACGTCGAAGCATTTCTCCGACAGGCTCCTAGCGCGACTCCAACGAGTATTCCCGACACCTTGCGCGTTCCCGCAGAGTGCCGGGCCACATGACGAGCCCGACGAGGCCCGAGGGAGGCAGCGGCCCGAGGCGTACGTGGTCGTTCGAGCCGAGAGGCATAGCCACGAGGCGAGGGCTCAATGGATCGCACGTTGAGGGCTGCTGCCGACCGAGAACGTGGCTCTTCGAGCTGAGCGGCCGCGCCGCGAGGCGATGACTGAGTTGATCTGGCCAAGTGAGTTGGCCCGGCACTAGGAGCCTGTCGGACTAATGCCAAACACGCGCATTCGACAGGACAGCCATTCCACTTCGGGGTCATTTCTGCCGCCTCGTCGCGCGGAAGCAAGCCCGGAGCGGGCTGTTTGTGGGGTTGCCATCCCACTTTTTCT